>UMII01028797.1_pt1 | contig 231189 bp, 197 predicted proteins | sample 1965731 | NCBI WGS metagenome assembly UMII01 (sample SAMEA4836118, study PRJEB28245) | human gut metagenome | biome: gut microbiome; material: fecal sample | place: Denmark | collected 2008
AGCTGATGACTACACAGTAACAGCTGTTCTTGAAAAGAATGAAACTCCAGTTGATCCGGATCAGCCATCAGTTGATCCTTCAAAACCAAGTACTCCAGAAGAAAAACCGGGTACTTCAATTGAAGAGAACAAGAAAGATGACAAAACATCTACAACAGTAGCAAAAGATGACAAAAAGACAAACAAGAAGGAATCTGCTAAGAAAGCAAATGAGCAAAAATCTGATACAGTTCAGACTGGTGATCATAGCAACGTATTCGTATACGTAGCAACACTTCTTATTGCAGGTGCTGCAGCAGTTGTAGCATTCTTCAGAAGAAGAAACGCATAATCTGGTCTTAGCAATAAGCACAGATGATGTGAATTTAATCAGGTGGCTGTGAGTTCTCTCACAGCTACCTGAAGTTTATAAAGGATATTTCTATATGAATAAGCATACGAATCTAACTATCGTAAAAAGACCAAAGAAAACTCATCGTGACCGCGGGACAGAGATAGGTTCTGTTCTTGTCATACTTCTTGCATGTGTGGTGATTGGTGGAGGTATTTATTTTGTACGGCAAAATTTGAATGGGGGAAAGAATACCACACAAAAAGTTGGCGATACAATTACCATCACACCACAGAAGTTAGACAAGACGCAGTTAAAAGCATTAATTGACAACACAGAATCTATTAATACAGAGACCTATACCGATGAATCCGTAAATGAGCTGAAAGCAGCTGTAGAGAAGGGAAATACACTTTTACGTGGGGTTCCCGGACAGGATGCAATCGAAGAAACGTATATGGAAATTGTTAACGCGATCCAGGGGTTGACCAAAAAAGACACGCAGTAATGCGTGTCTTTTTTGGTTCTATATTGAAGTAATGGAAGAACAATTAACCAACTGTTCTATATTTTTTATCTACTACGTTAAGAAGTTCATATCCGTCTTCTGTTACGAGAACGAGGTCCTCGATACGTACACCGTATTTGCCTTCGATGTAGATTCCCGGTTCGATCGAGAAGATCATACCCGGTTCAGCTACGTTCTTGTTGATCGGGCTTACATCACCGTATTCATGGTCTTCCTGGCCGATGAAATGTCCAAGACGAATCTTCCAGTATTCTCCGTATCCTGCTTCGCCGATGAGATCTCTTGCCTGCGCATCGATATCACAGAAACGTACGCCTGGTTTGATGATGGCTTCTGCTTTCTCAACCGCTGTACGAACAAGGTCATGGATTGCGGCCTGTTCTTCGTCTACGCTCTTGCAGTAGAAGGTTCTTGTCATATCTGAGCAATAACCGTTCCAGATGCATCCCATATCGATCAGAACGCATTCTCCGGCTTTCAAAGTTCTTGTCTCGCTTGGTGAGTGATGTTGGTCAGCAGCGTTAGCACCGAAGCATACGATCGTATCAAAGCTGAGTCCTGTTGCGCCTTCTTTGTAGTATTCTGCTTCAATGAAATCAGCAATCTGTTTTTCTGTCATGCCTTCTTTAATGTAGGCAGCAGCTCTTTCCATAACCATGTCATTGATTACAGATGCCTGTCTCATGATCTTGATTTCTTCTTCATTCTTAACAGCACGAACACCGTCTACACAGTCAGATCCCCATATCGTTTTCAGTTCCGGGCAGCGTTCCTGAAGCGGGATCAGGAAACGAGCAGGAAATGCTTTGTCGATACCGATTACGCCCTTGGTATCGATATGTTCTGTCAGAACCCCGATCTGATCATCCATATCACTGAACCATACTTCTTCAAATCCTGTATCAGATACATAATACAGATAGTTCAAAAACATGGTGTGCTTTCCGTTTGTACGAAGCAGCAGAGCGTACAATCTTTCCCCTGGATGTACCATGATGCCCGTTAAAAAGCGGATGCTGAGTGGATCAGATACAAGTAACTGATCGATTCCTTTTTTTTCCATTTTTTGCAATACGCGTTCCATTCTTTCGTTCATTGCTATAATTCTCCTCTCTTAAATACACTACACCAATCATAGCACATTACAGGCAAAATATGAAGAGAAAGCTGCCATCTATTTTTTAAAATATGTCTTACGAACAGTGCAGGATTTTTTTTGCATTTTCCACACGTTCTCTCGAAGGTGGATTGATCCCTTCGAGAGGATAATCAAGTCCCAGCTCTTTCCATTTGTAGGCACCAAGTGTGTGATAAGGCAGGATTTCTACTCTTTCTACATTATCAAGTGTCTGGATAAAATCATTTAACCGGTTTAAGTATTCATCATAGTCGTTGCGCTCCGGTACGAGCACATGGCGGATCCAGACAGGTTTTTTGATATCGGAGAGAAAGCGGATCATATCCAGAATGTTTTTATTTGTTTTTCCGGTCAGCTCTTTGTGAGATTTTTCATCGATATGCTTGATATCAACAAGAAGAAGATCGGTATACTGCATCAGCTCCTGGAATTTGGAGAAAAATAGTTCTTCTCTGGTAAAAGGACCGCCTGCAGTATCAATCGTTGTGTGAATACCTTTTGCCTTTGCTTTTTTGAAAAGATCCAGCAGAAAATCAATCTGAAGGAGAGGTTCTCCGCCGCTTACGGTGATTCCACCGCCATTTTTCCAGTAAGTGCGGTAACGCAGAGCCTGCGCAAGAAGCTCATCGGCACTGCGCCAGGTGGCGCCGTTTTTATCTGTCATATTCCAGGTGTCAGGGTTATGGCAGAACTGACATCTCAGTGGACATCCCTGAACAAATATAATAAAACGTACCCCAGGTCCGTCAACAGAACCAAAGCTTTCTGTAGAGTGAATAAGTCCTTTGATTTGAGTCATATGAAAATCTCCTTTTTCATTGTGTGATTGGAAAACTGCGGATCAGGCAGAGTCTTTTAAATGCCTTAGTATGCAGGAAAAGCTGCCAGCAGCATCTCTATATGTACCGAAAGTCATGCACTTTAAAATGCATGACTTCCAGCATAACGATATGTTTGGCAAAAGAGTGTAAGTTCGGTAATTACATACGATCGTGGCAGGTTCTTGCGATTACATCGAGCTGCTGTTCGCGTGTAAGGTCGATGAACTTAACCGCATATCCTGATACACGGATCGTAAAGTTTGCGTATTCTTCTTTTTCCGGATGTTCCATAGCGTCAAGAAGTTTTTCTGTTCCGAATACGTTGACGTTCAGATGGTGAGCACCCTGTGAGAAGTATCCGTCCATAACATTTACCAGGTTGTTAATGCGCTCCTCCGGAGTATGTCCGATTGCATCCGGGTTGATGGTCTGGGTGTTAGAGATTCCGTCAAGTGCCCATTCGTAAGGCAGCTTGGCAACGGAGTTCAGGGAAGCAAGAAGTCCGTTCTGTTCTGCACCGTAGCTCGGGTTTGCTCCAGGTGAAAGCGGTGCGCCTGCTTTTCTTCCGTCCGGAAGAGCACCGGTAGCTTTTCCATATACAACGTTTGAGGTAATGGTAAGGATAGAAGTTGTCGGTTCGGATTCACGGTAGGTGTGATGCTTTTTCAGTTTCTTCATAAATGTCTGAAGAAGCCATACTGCGATATCATCTGCGCGGTCATCATCATTTCCGTATTTCGGGAAATCACCGGTTGTCTCGAAATCTACAACGAGTCCGTTTTCGTCACGGATTGTTTTCACTTTTGCATATTTGATCGCACTTAAGGAGTCAACTACATGGGAGAATCCTGCGATACCTGTTGCAAATGTACGACGTACATCGGTATCGATCAGTGCCATCTGAGATGCTTCATAGTAGTATTTGTCATGCATGTACTGGATCAGGTTCAGTACATTTACATACAGTCCAGCGAGCCAGTCCATCATCTTGTCGTATTTAGCCATTACTTCATCATAATCAAGGTATTCAGAAGTGATCGGTGTGTAAGCCGGTCCTACCTGATCTTTTGACTTGCAGTCGACACCACCGTTGATCGCGTAAAGAAGGCATTTTGCAAGGTTTGCTCTTGCTCCGAAAAACTGCATTTCTTTACCTGTCTGTGTTGCAGATACGCAGCAGCAGATAGAATAGTCATCGCCCCATACCGGACGCATTGCATCATCATTTTCATACTGGATAGAACTTGTTTCAATAGAAATATGTGAAGCGTAGTCCTTGAAGTTCTTCGGAAGACGTTCTGTGTAAAGTACAGTCAGGTTCGGTTCCGGAGAAGGTCCCATGTTTTCCAGAGTGTGCAGGAAACGGTAGTCTGTCTTTGTTACCATAGAACGTCCGTCCTGTCCCATTCCGCCGACTTCCAGTGTAGCCCAAACCGGGTCACCAGAGAAGAGCTGGTTGTAAGATGGGATACGTGCGAACTTAACCATACGGAATTTCATTGTCATATGGTCAACTAATTCCTGAGCTTCTTCTTCGGTAAGGATTCCTGCTTCCATATCTCTCTTGATGTAGATATCAAGGAAGGTAGATACACGTCCGACGCTCATGGCAGCTCCGTTCTGAGTCTTGATTGCTGCAAGGTATCCGAAGTACAGCCACTGGAATGCTTCTTTTGCGTTCTTAGCCGGTTCGGAGATATCGAATCCATAGGCAGCAGCCATTTCTTTCATGCCTTTGAGGGCGCGGATCTGTTCTGCAAGCTCTTCTCTTTGCCGGATCACGTTGTCACGCATAGAGCCATATCCGCAGTTTGCAAGGTCATCCTGCTTCATGGCGATCAGGAGATCGATTCCGTAGAGGGCAACACGGCGGTAATCGCCGACGATACGTCCTCTTCCGTAAGTATCCGGAAGACCGGTAAGGATTTTTGCGTGACGTGCTTTTTTCATTTCCGGTGTGTAGGCATCAAATACTGCCTGGTTATGTGTTTTATGATAATCTGTAAAGATTTTATGGAATTTCGGGTTTGGTTCATATCCGTAAGTTTTGCATGCTTCCTCAGCCATTTTGATTCCACCGAACGGCATAAATGCACGTTTCAGAGGTTTGTCAGTCTGAAGACCCACAACCTGTTCTTTATCTTTCAGTTCTTCGCAGATATAACCTGGACCGTAAGCGGTAAGAGAAGATACCACTTCTGTTTCCATATCCAGAACGCCGCCTTTTGCACGTTCTTCTTTCTGGAGTTCCTGAAGCTTGCCCCAGAGCTGGTTTGTTGCTTCGGTCGGATCTGCAAGGAATGAAGAATCTCCCTCGTAAGGTGTGTAGTTGTTCTGGATAAAATCACGAACGTTGATTTCTTCTTTCCAGAGTCTTCCTTCAAATCCCTGCCATTGTTCTTTCTGCATCATTTGGTTATTCCTCCTTCTTGTGGGTGAGCCATAGTACCTATGACCTGGTTATTATACACTGTGTTGCTGCGGTTTATGCCCGGAAAGTTCTGGCAAATTCCAGACATATGAAAAGGTTCAGCCAGAAGAACCGATGGATGTTTACGCCTTTTATATAGCCCTGATTTATGATAATCTTATAAAAATGCGTAAAAAAAGCCGGCATCTGAGCTGAATCGCCCAGACGGTCGGCTAAATAATCAAATCCTCATATTTCCCTGTGGTTCATTCCACTTCCGTCAGTCATATGAGCAACTTTAATTTAACAAATTGCTATATAAATGTCAATGACAAAATTGTTTTTTTGAAAAAACATAATAATCGCAAAACTATTTTACAAGTGTTTCCGCATAATCCAGTGCACTTACAATGTTTTCATGGAAATTCTTTTTTCCGATCAGTTCATAGAATCCATCTTTTTTCATAACCTTCATCGGCTGTTCATTGACGTGGGAGAAAATCAGATGGATATTCTTTTTCTTTGCACGCTCAGCAAGTTCATGGAGACATTTCATTGCACTGGCATCGATAGCCGGTACACTTCGCATACGGATGACGACTGCTTTGGTACGATGATCGCTGTTGATGCCAAGAAGTTGATCGGCTGCGGCAAAAAACATCGGTCCGCAGATTTCGAATACACTGATGGAATGCGGGATCTCACGTAGTTTTTCTGCTTCCCCCGGGGTAATGTCCGGTGAATCGGTATATTTCCAGGCTTTGATATCAGCTGTTTCTGCCATACGTTTCATGAAAAGCAAGGCGGCGAGGACAACACCGATTTCGATGGCAACAACCAGATCGAAGAATTCGGTCAGAAAGAAGGTTGCAACCAGAACGATGATATCACTTTTAGGAGCATTCTTACACAAACGGAAGAAGGAACTCCAGTCGGCCATATTTGCGGCAACCACCAGAAGAACAGCAGCAAGTGTTGTCATTGGGATCAGGGCGGCAAGTGGCATCAGTACCAGAAGAATGATTGTAAGTGTAATACAATGTGCGATCCCGGCAATCGGAGTCCGTCCGCCATTGCGGACATTGGCAGCAGTTCTGGCGATTGCACCGGTCGCAGGAATTCCACCAAAGAAACCGGAGAAAATATTTCCCAGACCCTGTCCGATCAGTTCGGCATTGGATTTGTGGGTATCGCCGATCATTCCATCCGATACAACTGCGGACAGCAGGGATTCAATCGCTGCAAGAACAGCAATGGTAAATGCTGGTGAGATCATCTGCTGTATCAGGTTCATGGTAATAGATGGAACATGGAAAGAAGGAAAAGCAGAATTCAGTTTTCCATACACACTTCCAATGGTGTTGACCGGAAGTTTTGCAAAATAAGCGATTGCAGTGGTAACAACGATGGCAACCAAAGACCCCGGAATTTTATCAGTTACTTTTGTCCAAAGTAGCATGATCGCAACAGCTAAAAGACCGATCAGGGTGGCGGTTAGGTTGATCGTACTGATATTTTTTGCATAGACAATGACCTTGTCCAGAAATTCAGATGGAACGGAAGCAATATCCATACCGAAGAAATCTTTCAGCTGTCCGATAAACAGGGTGACAGCAATACCACAGGTAAATCCGGTTGTGATCGTGTAAGGAATGTATTTGATCAGAGAACCGAAACGGCAGATTCCCATGATGACAAGGATAATGCCGGCGAGGATGGTTGCGACGATCAGACCGTCGGTTCCATAACTGGCAACAATTCCGTAAATAATAACAACGAATGCAGCGGTCGGTCCGCCAATCTGTACACGGCTCCCTCCGAAGAAAGAGATAAAGAAACCGGCAATGATCGCGGTGTAAAGTCCCTGTTCTGGTCCGACACCGGAAGCAATTGCGAGTGCGATTGAGAGGGGAAGAGCAATAATGGCAACGATGATACCAGAAATGATATCCTTGATCAGCTGTTTTTTGGTGTAGCTCTTCATGACGTCGAAAAGTTTTGGTCTTAATTCGTTCATGTGAGATAAAATCCTTTCGATAAAATAAGTATAAAAAGTATTAAAAATATATAAACACAAGACAAAATCTTAACATTTATTAAGATGTGTTTCAATAAAGTTAACAGATGTTTCTATTATAGTACACAAGAAAAATGTTAAAAAAATATCAATCAACTATTGAAAAGTGAAAACAAGGGGATTATAATAGAACTATCAGATTTTTGTGAATATAAAAGGAGGATTTTTATCATGGCAAGAAAAGTTGTTTTAGCAGGAGCATGTCGTACAGCAATCGGTGTAATGGGCGGACAGTTTGCAAATACATCGGCTGTAGAACTTGGAACGATCGTAATCAAAGAAGCTCTCAAAAGAGCGGGCGTTTCTCCGGATCAGGTTGACGAAGTGTATATGGGAAATGTTATCCAGGCTGGCAACGGACAGAACCCGGCACGTCAGGCAGCTGTATATGCAGGAATCCCGAATGAAGTACCGGCAACAACTATCAACGTACTTTGTGGATCCGGTCTTCACTGTGTAAACCTTGCAGCGAAGCTGATCGCAGCTGGAGATGCAGATATCATCGTTGCAGGTGGTATGGAAAATATGACAATGGCTCCGTACATGTTGAGAAACGGACGTTATGGATATCGTATGGGAAATGCGACAATCGAAGATGCTATGATCAAGGATGGTCTGACCGATGCATTCCATAATTATCACATGGGAATCACAGCAGAAAATATCTGCGAACAGTGGGGACTTACAAGAGAAGAACTGGATGAATTTGCAGCATGGTCTCAGAACAAATGTGAAAAAGCAATGGCAGAAGGTAAATTTAAAGACGAGATTGTTCCGGTCGAAGTGAAGAAGAAAAAAGAAACGATTCTTGTAGATACAGATGAAGGTCCTCGTAAAGGAATCACAAAAGAAGGTCTTGCAAAACTTCGTCCTGCATTTAAGAAAGACGGTATGGTTACAGCAGGTAACGCATCCGGAATCAATGATGGTGCAGCTGCACTTATCGTTATGAGCGAAGAAAAAGCAAAAGAGCTTGGCGTAACACCTATGGCAACATGGATCGGCGGAGAACTCGCAGGATGTGATCCGGCAATCATGGGAATCGGACCGGTTTATTCAACACGTAAGGTTATGAAGAAGCTGGGAATGGAGATCGGAGATTTCGATCTGATCGAAGCAAATGAAGCATTTGCAGCACAGTCAGTAGCAGTTGGAAAGGATCTTGGATTTGATCTTAGCAAACTGAATGTCAATGGTGGAGCAATTGCTCTCGGACATCCGGTTGGATGCTCAGGTGCGAGAATCCTTGTAAGTCTGCTGTATGAGATGCAGAAAGAAGATGTACATACAGGTCTTGCAACACTTTGTGTTGGTGGCGGAATGGGATGCTCTGCTGTAGTTAAAAGAGATTAGGGATAGAAAAAAAAGGGTGGATACTTTTTAAGTGTCTGCCTTTTTTGAATGATTTAGGTTGTGTTGACAAATTGGGCAAAAGATAATGCGTCTATTCTAGTTGTGCAAACCATTCCGATGAACCCCCTAAAGCGAAAATCGTGTTCAGCAGAGGCTTCCACGATTTTTGGGTTTCATCTCCATTGCACAAAAGACGAATAGACGCAATATCTTTTGCCCGATTTGTCCCTCGAAGCTATTGACATTATTAAATAAAAGCGTAGTAACTAAAAAAGTCTGGCGAGGTGTGCCAGACTTTTTTCTACGATGAGATATATGCGTTTTGCATGTTTTAGGGTTTTGGAAAAAATTAATATACCAGAGGTTTTTCTTCGCCGTTTAATACACGGAGAGCGCCTTGAGCGAGGGCGAGGAGTTCATCTTCACCCGGGTAGACGGTGATCGGGGCGATGAATCCGACTTTTTCCTTGATCTCGGATGTTACATAATCGCTGTATGCGATACCGCCGGTGAGAAGGATCTGGTCTACTTTGCCGTTAAGTACGGCTGCCATGGCGCCGACTTCTTTGGCAACCTGGTAAGTGAATGCGTGGAATACACCGGCTGCTTCTTTGTCACCCTTTTCAAAGGCACGTTCTGCAACGTCGCGCATGTTGTTGGTTCCAAGGTATCCGTTAAGACCGCCTTTCCCGTTGATCTTTTTATATACTTCAGCCTGTGTGTACTGACCGGAGAAACACATTTTTACGAGTGCGCCTGCCGGTACACCGCCGGAACGTTCCGGTGAGAAAGGTCCGTCTCCGTCAAGCGTGTTGTTGACATCGACAACTTTGCCATTTTTATGAGCACCGACAGATACACCGCCGCCCATGTGTACAACTACAAGATTCAGGGAATCATAAGATACATTCTGTTCTTTGGCGTAGCGTTTTGCGACAGCTTTCTGATTCAGTGCATGGAAGATACTGATACGCGGAAGTTCCGGGATTCCGGAATATCTTGCAACAGGTTCCATCTCATCGACAACAACCGGGTCAACAATGTAAGAAGGAACTCCGATCTCATCACCGATTTCGCGGGCAAGGATGCCTCCAAGGTTCGATGCATGCTGTCCTTGCACACCTGCTTTTAAGTCAGCAAGAAGTGCGTCAGATACTGGATAGGTTCCACCTGGGATCGGTTTTAAAAGTCCGCCTCGTCCTACTACAACATTCAGAGATTTGATGTCGAAGCTGTTCTTTGCGAGAATATCTACGATCAGTTCTTTACGGAAATCTTTCTGGTCAACGATGGTTGCATATTTTGCAATCTCTTCGGTGGAATGACGGAGTGTTTCTTCGAATAACAAAGTTTCGTCTTCGTACACACCGATCTTGGTAGAAGTAGATCCCGGGTTGATTACTAAAATTTTATAGCTCATAAAAAGATCCTCCTTAGTCTGTGATCGATCCTGCGATTACGGTCGCAAGAGCGATAGAATTCAGTTTTGTCTGGAAATCATCAGAACGTGATGTAAGTACAACCGGAGCGCTTGTTCCGACAAGTACGTTACCGATCTTGACCTTTGCAGTGCGGACAAGAATCTTATATGTGATATTTCCTGCATCGATATTCGGGAAGAGGAGAATATCAGCATGTCCGGCTACTGGATTAGTCACACCTTTGTGAACAGCTGCTTCCGGATCGATCGCAAGATCCATGGAAAGTGGTCCGTAGATCTGGCATCCTTTGAAATCGCCACCCTCGTACATCTTGGTGAGATTATCGGCATCGACTGTTGGCTGCATCTTTGGATTCACTGTTTCAACTGCACACAGAGGAGCAACCTTCGGGCATTCGATGCCACATGCATGTGCGACTTCTACTGCATTGTTGATGATATTGACTTTATCTGCAAGGGTTGGATATGTATTGAAAGCTACGTCTGTGAAGAACAGAAGACGGTTAATGCCTTCAATCTCAAATACGCATACATGAGACAGCATCTTTCCGGTACGAAGTCCGACTTCTTTATTCAATACGCTCTTTAAGAATGTCTTTGTTTCAAGCAATCCTTTTAAAAGGATATCAGCTTTGCCGTTGTGTACAAGCTCAACAGCCTTTAATGCAGCTGCTTCGGTATCAGGCTCATTGATGATCTCGAAATCTGTCAGATCCATATCAATAGAAGCGGCAATCTCGCGGATCTTGGCTTCATCACCGACAAGGATGGCTGTTGCGATATTTTGCTCTTTTGCAGCTTTGACAGCCTGCAGTACCGGCTCATCCTGTGCGTTGGAAACAGAGACTTTCTTTAAGGTTTTTTGATTTGCTTTTGAGATTAATTCTTCAAAACTTTTGCTCATTTTCACACCTTCTCATTCATAATTTAATTATAGTATTCTGGTTGAATAATTTTTAACAATCTTAAGTGTAGCACCATATCTGGGAAAGGTCAATATAAAAGTGGTGTGTTGGAAATGACGAATAATGCAGATGTATTGTGAAAAAATGTTGGTGAAAATGTTAAAAGAAAATTAAATGATAAAAAATGATTGATAAATATTTGACAGAACGGGAAATGGGTAGTATATTAAAAAAAGAGGACAAAAAAGTCCCTTGCGAAAATCTTAAAAACGGAAAGTAAAACAGTATATATTTAATAAGAAGTGATACTTACCATTAAGATGTAAAAGGAGGAAAAAGTGATGGCAAAGAAAATCGTGTTAGCAGGTGCGTGTCGTACAGCAATCGGAAGTATGGGTGGAGCTCTTTCTACAACTCCGGCACCGGAATTAGGATCTATCGTTATCAAAGAAGCTTTAAATAGAGCAGGTGTTGCTCCGGAACAGGTTGATCATGTATATATGGGTTGTGTAATCCAGGCAGGTCTTGGACAGAACGTTGCACGTCAGGCTTCTTTAAAAGCAGGTCTTCCGGTCGAGACACCGGCAGTTACGGTTAACGTTGTTTGCGGATCCGGACTTAACTGTGTGAACATGGCTGCACAGATGATCCAGGCAGGAGATGCTGATATCGTTGTAGCAGGCGGTATGGAAAATATGTCTATGGCTCCATATGCACTGAAAAACGCACGTTATGGATACAGAATGGGTAATGCACCGATGATCGATACAATGGTAAATGACGCACTTTGGGATGCATTCAATGACTATCACATGGGAATCACTGCTGAGAATGTAGCAGAACAGTGGGGACTCACAAGAGAACAGCTTGATGAATTTGCAGCAGCAAGCCAGCAGAAAGCCTGCGCAGCAATCGAAGCAGGAAAATTCAAAGATGAGATTGTTCCTGTAGAAGTGAAGAAGAAAAAAGAAACCATCGTAGTTGATACAGATGAAGGACCGCGTCCGGGAACAACAGCAGAAGGAATCGCAAGACTTCGTCCGGCATTCAAAAAAGATGGTATTGTAACAGCAGCAAATGCTTCCAGCATCAATGACGGAGCAGCAGCAATCGTTGTTATGAGTGAAGAAAAAGCAAAAGAGCTCGGCGTTACACCGATGGCAACATGGGTAGCAGGAGCACTCGGCGGAGTAGATCCATCTATCATGGGTGTTGGACCGGTTGCAGCTACGAATAAAGTAATGGCTAAGACAGGGCTTTCTGTAGATGATATGGATCTGATCGAAGCAAACGAAGCTTTCGCAGCACAGTCACTTGCAGTAGCACATGATCTGAAATTCGACATGGATAAAGTAAATGTAAACGGTGGAGCAATTGCTCTCGGACATCCAGTAGGAGCTTCAGGATGCCGTATCCTTGTTACACTTCTTCATGAGATGCAGAAACGTGATGCAAAGAAAGGTCTTGCAACACTTTGTATCGGTGGCGGAATGGGATGCGCTACAATCGTAGAACGTGATTAATAAACCAGATCAAAAGGAGATGTTGATGATGGAATTTATTACATATGAAGTAGAAGGACAGGTTGGAATTATTACCATTAACCGTCCAAAGGCACTGAACGCACTGAATAGTGCAGTTCTTGATGAACTTGATGCAACGATCGACGGTGTTGATCTTGATGCAGTCAGATGCCTGATCCTTACAGGAGCAGGAGAAAAATCTTTTGTAGCCGGTGCAGATATCGCTGAGATGAGTACTCTTACAAAAGAAGAGGGAGAAGCTTTTGGAAAGAAAGGAAATGATATTTTCCGTAAGATCGAAACACTTCCGATTCCGGTAATCGCAGCAGTTAATGGATTCGCTCTTGGTGGCGGATGTGAAATCTCCATGAGCTGTGATATCCGTATCTGTTCAGACAATGCAGTATTCGGACAGCCGGAGGTTGGCCTTGGAATTACACCTGGATTTGGTGGAACACAGAGACTTGCAAGACTTGTCGGACCTGGTATGGCAAAGCAGATGATCTACACTGCAAGAAATATCAAAGCTGACGAAGCTTACAGAATCGGTCTTGTAAATGCCGTATATCCGCAGGAAGAACTGATGCCGGCAGCAAAGAAGATGGCAGCAGGCATTGCAAAGAATGCACCGATCGCAGTAAGACACTGCAAACAGGCAATCAATGAAGGTCTTGAAAAGGGAATGGATGAGGCAATCGTAGTAGAAGAAAAACTCTTCGGCGGATGCTTTGAATCCTACGACCAGAAAGAAGGAATGGCAGCATTCCTTGAAAAGAGAAAAGTAGAAGCTTTCCTTAATAAATAAGTTCGTTTAATAAAGGGGAGAATTAACTCTCCCCTGGAAAATTAAATTTATAAAATGGAGGTAATTTCAATGAAAGTAGGAATTATTGGCGCAGGAACAATGGGACAGGGCATTGCAAAGGCATTTGCTCAGGTAGATGGATATGAAGTAGCACTCTGTGACATCAAACAGGAATGGGCAGAAGGCGGAAAAGCTAAAATCGCTAAAGGCTATGACAGACTTGTTCAGAAAGGAAAATTAACTCAGGAAGCAGTTGATGCAATTCTTGCAAAAATTACTCCGGGACTCAAAGAAGATCTCTGCGCAGATTGTGATCTGATCGTAGAAGCAGCATTTGAGAACATGGAAGTTAAGAAAACTACATTCAGTGAACTTGATAAGATCGCAAAACCTGAATGCATTTTTGCATCAAATACCTCCAGCCTTTCTATCACAGAAATCGGCAACGGACTTACCCGTCCAATGATCGGTATGCATTTCTTCAACCCGGCAGACCGTATGAAATTAGTAGAAGTGATCGCAGGCGTAAATACACCGGCTGAAACTGTAGATGCAATCAAGAAGATTGCAGAAGAAATCGGAAAGACACCTGTACAGGTTAATGAAGCAGCAGGTTTCGTAGTAAACCGTATCCTTGTTCCGATGATCAATGAAGCAGCTTTCATCAAGATGGAAGGTGTATCTGACATCGCAGGAATCGATGCAGCAATGAAGCTTGGTGCAAACCATCCAATGGGACCTCTGGAGCTTGGTGATTTCATCGGACTTGATATCTGCCTTGCTATCATGGATGTACTTTATGCAGAAACAGGCGACAGCAAATATCGTGCATGCCCGCTGCTTCGTAAGATGGTCCGTGGTGGAAACCTTGGAGTTAAGAGCGGAAAAGGATTCTATGTATACAATGCAGACCGCACAAAAACTCCGGTTGATGCACAGTAATGGATGTTCTAAATAAAGACATGGAGGAAGAATAAATGGATTTCGGATTAGATAAGAAACACGAAATGGCGAGAACTCTGTTTAAAGAATTCGCAGAAAACGAAGTAAAACCACTTGCACAGGAAGTGGACGAGACAGAAGTTTTCCCAAGAGCAACAGTTGAAAAAATGGCGAAATATGGATTTCTTGGTATTCCGGTACCGAAGGAATACGAAGGACAGGGATGCGATCCCCTGACATACGTAATGTGTGTAGAAGAACTTGCAAAGGTTTGTGCTACAACATCTGTAATTGTATCTGCACATACCTCCCTTTGTATTGACCCGATCCTGACATACGGAACACCGGAACAGAAAGCAAAATATGTTCCGGATCTTGCATCAGGAAGAAAGCTTGGAGCTTTCGGTCTTACAGAACCAGGAGCAGGTACAGATGCACAGGGACAGCAGACGAAGGCTGTTCTCGACGGAGATGAATGGGTATTAAACGGATCAAAATGCTTTATCACAAACGGTAAAGAAGCAGATGTTTACATCATTATCGCCGTAACAGGTATTGTTGAAAAACGTGGCAGAAAGATGAAAGAGATTTCTGCATTCATCGTAGAGAAAGACACTCCGGGATTCACATTCGGAACCAAAGAGAAGAAGATGGGTATCCGTGGATCTTCAACATACGAGCTTATTTTTGAAGACTGCCGTATTCCAAAAGAAAATCTCCTTGGAGCACAGGGCAAGGGGTTCGGTATCGCTATGCATACTCTTGATGGCGGACGTATCGGTATTGCCGCTCAGGCTCTTGGAATCGCTGAAGGCGCACTTGACAGAACAATCGCATATGTAAAAGAAAGAAAACAGTTCGGACGCACGATTGGTCAGTTCCAGAATACACAGTTCCAGCTTGCAGATATGGCTACAAAGGTAGAGGCTGCAAAGATGATGGTATACAAAGCTGCCATGGCAAAAGCTACACAGAAAGTTTACTCTGTCGAAGCTGCACAGGCTAAGCTTTATGCAGCAGAAGTAGCGATGGAAGTTACTACAAAGGCTGTTCAGTTACATGGTGGATACGGATACATCAGAGAATACGATGTAGAACGTATGATGCGTGACGCAAAGATTACAGAAATCTACGAAGGAACTTCAGAAGTTCAGCGTATGGTTATTTCTGGAAACTTATTGAAATAGGAGGTACGAATCGTGAAGATAGTTGTTTGTGTAAAACAGGTACCGGATACAAAAGGCGGAGTTCAGTTTAATCCGGACGGTACACTTAACAGAGCTGCAATGCTTGCAATTATGAACCCGGATGACAAAGCAGGTCTTGAGGCCGCACTTAGATTAAAAGACCAGTATGGAGCAGAAGTAACTGTACTTACAATGGGACTTCCAAAAGCAGCCGATGTGCTTCGTGAAGCACTTGCAATGGGAGCTGATAAAGCAATTCTTGTAACAGACAGAGTACTTGGAGGAGCTGATACATGGGCTACATCAAGCACCATCGCAGCAGCACTCCGTAAACTCGATTATGACCTGATCATCACAGGACGTCAGGCAATCGATGGTGATACAGCACAGGTTGGACCGCAGATTTCCGAACATCTGGACATCCCGGTAATCTCTTATGCACAGGATATCAAAGTAGAAGGCGACAGCGTGATCGTACAGCGTCAGTTCGAAGACAGATATCATGTACTGAAAGCAAAAATGCCTTGCCTTATCACTGCACTTTCAGAATTAAATGAACCACGTTATATGACACCAGGCGGAATCTTCGATGCTTGTGATGCTGAGATCACAACATGGGGAAGAGCAGATCTTACTACCTTGGATGATGCAAATATCGGTCTTGCAGGATCACCTACAAAGATTGCGAAAGCATCTGACAAAGTAAGAAAAGGGGCAGGAGAAAAAGTTACTCTTGATCCGGAAGAAGCAGTATCTTACCTGATGGGAAAATTAACAGAGAAACATATCATTTAATAAGAAGGAAAAGTGGTGAATATCATGAACTTAGAAGAATATAAGGGAGTATATGTCTTTGCTGAACAGGTAGACAACAAACTGAGCGGAATCGCATTTGAACTTCTTGGAAAAGCAAAAGACCTTGCAGCAGACTTAAATGCAGAAGTAGCAGCCGTTCTGATCGGTTCTGACGTAAAAGGACTTGCAGATGAGCTTGCAGCATACGGAGCAGATAAAGTAATCGTAGTAGATGATCCGGAACTGAAAGAATATAGAACAGAGCCATACGCACATGCACTGGCATCTGTTATCGAAAAATATAAACCGGAGATCATGTTAGTCGGCGCAACTGCAATCGGACGTGATCTTGGTCCTAGAGTATCCGCAAGAGTACAGACAGGTCTTACAGCAGACTGTACACAGCTTGAGATCGGTGATTTCCCGATCAACCCGGTAGCAGGAAAAGAGCAGAAGCACAATCAGCTTCTTATGACTCGTCCGGCATTTGGTGGAAACACGATCGCTACCATCGCCTGCCCGGATAACCGCCCGCAGATGGCAACCGTTCGTCCTGGTGTTATGCAGAAGATCGCTAAGATCGAAGGTGCAAAGGCAAATGTAGAAGAGTTTAATCCAGGATTTACACCGGATAATAAATACGTTGAGATTATGGAAGTTGTCAAATCTGTATCTGAGACGGTTGATATCATGGATGCCAAGATTCTTGTATCCGGTGGACGTGGAGTCGGAAGTGCAGAAAACTTCAAGATCCTGGAAGATCTTGCAGAAGCACTTGGCGGAGAAGTAAGCTGCTCACGTGCAGTTGTAGATAATGGCTGGAAACCAAAAGATCTTCAGGTAGGACAGACAGGAAAGACAGTTCGTCCTCAGGTATATTTTGCAATCGGTATTTCCGGAGCGATCCAGCATGTAGCAGGTATGGAAGAATCTGATCTGATCATTGCAATCAACAAAGATGAGACAGCTCCGATCTTTGATGTAGCTGACTATGGTATCGTTGGAGATCTGAATAAGATCGTACCAGAACTTACCAAACAGATCAAAGAAGCAGTTGCTGCTAAAAAATAAAGAATAACTGGTAAAACAAAGATGGTGCCGCAAAGAAGCGGCACCATTTTTTTGTATACAAATCGAATAGAAGTTAGCCTGCTCTATTTTCGTGCGGAAAGCTTGTGCGTCTGGGGGATATTATGGTATACTTTATAAGATATAGACTTTGTAGTTATAGCTTAAGTAGGAGTGTGAATAAATGGCACAAAGAATTAAAAGCAGACGAAGGAAGGCTGTAAAAAAGCAGGCGGTTCATTATTTTGATTACAGTCTTCTGGCGATTATTATATTTCTGATGTGTTTTGGACTGGTAATGCTATACAGTATCAGTTCCTATGAAGCACGAACGGAATACGGAGATGGGATGTACTTCCTGAAAAGGCAGGGCCTCATCGGACTTGGAAGTATTGTTGTGATGATGTGGGTTTCTCGCCTGGATTATCATATGTTTTCCAAATATGCAGCAATGAGCTACTGGGGATCCATGCTTCTTCTTGCACTTGTTAAATTTACACCACTTGGTATTGAGGTAAATGGTGCACGAAGATGGTTCCGGCTTCCGGCTAACCAGTCATTCCAGCCGGCAGAGATTATGAAGATCGCTGTGATCATATTTATCCCATACCTGATCTGCAGAATGGGGAATAAAGTACACACCCTGAAAGGATCGCTGGGAGTTGTGGAGTGGGGAGGTTTGGCAGCACTGGGAGTTTATGTGCTGACTGATAATCTAAGCTCTGCGATCATTGTAATGGGAATTTCCTGCTGTATCCTTTTTGTCGTACATAAGAAGCAGAAGATTTTTCTGTGGATTGCAGGCGGCGGGCTGGCTGTTTTTGTGGCGGGATCATATATCCTCGGAAGACTTCTTGAGAACAGCACCAGCTTCCGACTCAGACGTATCATTGCCTGGCTGAATCCGGAAAAATATGCGTCAACGATTTCTTTCCAGACGGTACAGGGACTATATGCGATCGGATCAGGTGGCTTTTTCGGGAAAGGACTGGGAAATGGTGTGCAAAAGACGGTAATACCGGAAGTGCAGAACGACATGATCCTGTCAGCAATCTGTGAAGAGCTTGGGGTGTTTGGAGCAATCATTATCCTGGTTTTGTTCGGTCTTTTGATCTACAGACTGCTTTTTATTGCACAGAACGCACCTGATCTGTATGGAGCACTGATTATGACAGGGATTATGTCACATATCGCGATCCAGGTAATTCTCAATGTTATGGTAGTTACGAACATGATGCCGAATACCGGAATTACATTGCCTTTTATCAGTTATGGTGGTACATCCATCCTGTTCCTGATGATAGAAATGGGAATGGCACTTGGAATTTCCAGAAGAATTAAACTGGAAGGGTAAAAAAAGCTTTTTTTTCAAAGAAAAGTGTGATATGATGTTATAAGTGGTAATGAAAACCACGTATAATGGATGCAAATGACACGTTTCGGAGGTTTGGATTATGAGTTATAAAGTGATTGTGGACAGCTGTGGAGAATTGACAGCAGAGATGAAAGCTTCAGGTCGGTTTGAGACAGCATCACTGGGACTGGAGGTTGGAGATTGTCATATAATTGATGATGAATCTTTCAATCAGGCTGAATTTTTGAAGAACGTAGCTGAATGCCCGACATGTCCAAAGTCAAGTTGTCCGTCTCCGGAGACGTTTATGGAAGGATATCACTGTGATGCGGAGCATGTATACGCTGTTACGTTGTCTTCTGAACTGAGCGGTTCTTATAACAGTGCCGTACTGGGCAAGAATTTATATGAAGAAGAATATGGTGAGAAAGATATTTATGTGTTCAACTCAAAATCTGCATCAGTAGGACAGACGCTCATCGGGATGAAGATTGCGCAGTGTGAAGAGCGGGGCATGACATTTAAGGAAGTGGTAGCTGCTGTAGAAGCATATATTGAAGAGCAGCACACATATTTTGTTCTTGAGACGCTTGAGACTCTTCGTAAGAATGGAAGACTTACAGGATTAAAAGCAATTGCGGCAACAGTATTGAATATTAAGCCGGTGATGGGGGCTACTCCGAAGGGAGAGATTTGTCAGTTGGGTCAGGCGCGCGGAATTAAAAAAGCACTTAAGAATATGGTGGATTGTGTGATTGCAGATCTGAAAGATCCAGAGAGCAAGGTACTTGCAATTTCGCATTGTAACTGCCCGCAGAGAGCACAGGATGTGAAGAAGATGCTGGAAGAACGTGTGAAATTAAAAGACATTATCATTCTGGATACCAGAGGTGTCAGTAGCATGTATGCGAATGATGGCGGAGTAATTATTGCAGTATAGCTTGTATCAATCGTAAAAGTGTGATAAAATATACTGGTTAGATGATTGCGAAGGAGACTTGCAGATATGAGTCAGAAAAAAGTAGATTATTATAAACAGGCAAAAGCGAACAGAAAGCGTGAAGAAAAAAAGAAAAATTTGCGAAAAGCTTTTGATTATACGATCCTTGGGCTGATTGCACTTGCAATCGTTGTCTGGATTGGATGGTCCGCTTATGATATGTATGAATCAAAGCAGCCAAGAGCAGTAGCAGAAGTTGATTATTCTGCTGTAAGTGATTATGTCCAGTCACTTAACACTGCTGAGTAGATGAAAAGAAGAAAGTGGAGAGATGGTTCCATTGTGGAACGGTTTCTCCACTTTTTTTATGCACTGTGTGGGGAATGGAGTATAAAACGCTCCACTTTTCACCACAAAATGAATGAAAAATGGGAAAAAATATGATTTATCGGACTTTTTTCAGAATGGATAAATTCGAAAAAGTGCTTGAAAAGGGCGGAAAAGTGGGGTACAATGGATACAAGTGGTAGAAAGTGGAGCGAAGTGGAGCAAAGTGGCATGGAAAGTGGCAGACCACTTTGAAAGAAGGTGATCCTATGTTGACTGGAGAATTTAATCATAGTATTGATTCAAAAGGCAGGCTGATTATTCCTTCCAAATTACGAGAGAGTCTGGGAGAACATTTCGTAATTACGAAAGGGATGGACGGCTGCTTATTTCTGTATCCGGACAACGAATGGAAAGCCTTTGAAGAGAAGCTTAGAACTTTACCGCTTACAAACAAAAAAGCCAGAGACTTTAAGCGTTTCTTTCTTGGAAGTGCTACGGAAGGAGAACTTGACAAACAAGGGAGAGTTTTGATATCTTCTTCTCTTCGCGCTTATGCAGATCTTGAAAAAGAGGTTGTTCTAGCAGGTGTGCTGGACAAGGTCGAGATCTGGAGTAAAGAGGCGTGGGAAGCGCGTACAGCTGATGTTGAGGAAAATATCGAGGACATTGCAAGTGACATGGAAGATTTGGGACTTAGCATCTAAATAGATCTTTTAATTAGGAGGACACCATGGCATTTAAGCATAAATCAGTATTACTGGATGAGACAATCGAAGGACTGAACATCAAGCCGGACGGTATTTATGTTGATGGCACACTTGGAGGAGGCGGACATGCATACGAAGTATGTCGGCGTTTAAACAACAAGGGGAGTTTTATAGGAATAGACCAGGATGCGGCGGCGATTGAAGCGGCAGGCACCCGATTAAGCGACTTCGGGGAGAGAGTTACAATAATCAGGAGCAATTATTGTGATATGAAGTCGAGGCTCCATGAGAAAGGGATTGACAAGGTCGATGGAATCGTACTCGATCTGGGCGTATCATCTTATCAGTTAGATACGGCAGATCGTGGTTTTTCCTATCGCGTAGATGCGCCTTTGGATATGAGGATGGACACACGCCAGACTTTATCTGCAAAGGAGATTGTCAATGGCTACAGTGAGATGGACCTTTTTCGGATCATTCGCGACTATGGTGAGGACAAATTTGCGAAGAATATAGCAAAACATATTGTTATGGCAAGAGAGAAAGGTCCTATTGAAACAACCGGGCAGCTGGCAGAGATTATCAGACAGTCTATACCGATGAAGTTTCAGAAGATGTCGGGGCATCCGGCAAAAAGAACCTTTCAGGCAATCCGGATTGAATGTAACCGGGAACTGGAGGTGCTCAGGGATTCACTTGACGATATGATCGATATTTTAAATCCGGGAGGAAGGATATGCATCATCACGTTCCATTCCCTGGAGGACAGAATTGTCAAAGGAATTTTTAAAAAGAATGAGAATCCATGCACGTGTCCGAGTACTTTCCCGGTATGTGTGTGTGGAAAAGTTTCCAAAGGAAAAGTCATTACGAAAAAACCGATTCTTCCAAGTGAAGAAGAGATGGAAGTGAACAGTCGTTCTAAGAGTGCGAAGCTGCGTATCTTTGAGCGCGTATAGAATTTGAAAGGGTGGTGCTGTATGGCAAAATACAGTCATAGAATACAGGCAGACAGACGTACAGTAACAAGCCGAGGAATGTACATATACGGAAATACAGTTCGCCAGGCAGAAGTCATGCCACAGCGACAAGAGGAACCAAGAAAAGAACATAAAAAGAAAAAACTGGACAGACAGATTTTGAAAAATCGAAGAAAAGCAATGCGGATGAATCCTGCATATGTGATGTTTCTTTCAATTGCGGCAGTGGCAGCACTTGTAGTCTGTGTATGGTATCTGCAGGTACGTGCAGAGCTTACAAGCCGGACAGAGCATATTACCGAGCTGCAGCAGGAACTGGCAGATGCAAAAGAAGAGAATACAACTAGATATAACGTAGTAATGGATTCTGTGAATCTGGAAGAAGTAAGAGACCGTGCAATCAATGATCTGGGTATGGGATATGCGACTTCGGATCAGATTATTGAATATCAGAACCCGGTTAATGATTATGTAAAACAGTACGAAAGTATTCCGAAAAGCGGAGTGCTTGGACAGACAACAGATAAATAGGTTTATGAACAAAGGTGAATAACATGTCAAAAAGAAGAAAAAGAAAGCCTTCCGTTCTGAGGCATAAATTCACGGTTGGAATGCAGAAAAAGCTGGTAATGCTCTTTATAGCGATATTACTGGCTTTTGTTATTCTTGTCGGAAGAATTACCTATATCAATGCCTCGTCAGGAGAAGATTATACCAAGACAGTACTGGATCAGCAGCAGTATATGAGTCAGTCGATTCCGTTCAAGCGTGGAGATATTGTAGATACAAACGGCACAAAGCTTGCGACAAGTGAGCGTGTATACAATGTGATTCTGGATGCAAAGGTCTTACTTTCAGACGAGACAAAAAAAGCTGAAAACATAGCAGCTACGAAAAAAGCGCTGAAAAGTTATTTTCAGATCAAGGCATCGGCAGTGGATGCAATTATCGCGGACAGTCCGGACAGTCGGTACAATATTCTGAAAAAAGGAATTTCCTACGATGATGCGAAGGCATTTGAAGCGGCAGAGAAGAAAAATTCCAAGATCAAAGGAATCTGGCTGGAAGAGGATTATGTCAGAAAATATCCATATAATACACTTGCCTGCGATGTCCTGGGATTCAGCGTATCGGGGAATGTGGGAGCAAGCGGACTGGAAGCATCCTATAATTCAACGTTGAATGGAACAGATGGACGCAGATATGGTTATCAGAATGAAGACTCGGCAATTGAAAACACGGTGAAAGAGCCGATAAATGGAAATACGATCGTAACAACGATTGATGCGAACCTGCAGTCTATCGTGGAAAAGCATCTGGAAGAGTTTAACCAGGCGCACACAGATGAAGCGCAGGAGGGGATGGGATTTAAAAACGGAGCTGTGATCATGATGAACCCGAATACCGGAGAAGTTCTGGCAATGGCTTCCTCACCTACCTATGATCTGAATAATCCGAGAGATCTATCCAAGTATTATACAGAGGAAGAAATAACCGGAATGAGCAGTGACGATAAGATCGATGCTCTGAATGAACTCTGGAGAAACTTCTGCGTGAGCGATACTTTTGAGCCGGGATCTACGATCAAACCATTTACGGTTGCAACAGGTCTGGAGATTGGTGCACTGAAAGGCGATGAGACCTATTACTGCGGTGGTTCCCTTCAGATCGATGAATGGGAGATTAAATGTATCTCTTATGATAATGGTGGACACGGGCAGCAGAATCTGACACAGGTTATGGAAAATTCATGTAACGTTGCCCTGATGCAGATTGGTCTGGCAATCGGACCGGAAGAATTCTGTAAGTACCAGAGTATTTTTGGATTCGGTCAGTATACGGGGATTGATCTTCCGGGTGAGGCGGTTGGTATTTTGCAGTCACCGGATGGAATGATCAAAACGGATCTTGCAACCAACTCTTTCGGACAGAATTTTAACGTAACTATGCTTCAACTTGCGACAGGATTCTGTTCTCTGATCAATGGTGGCGATTATTATGAACCGCATCTTGTAAAAGCTATTCAGGATGAGAACGGAAATGTGATCCAGACTATTGATCCGGTGTTGGAGAAGAAGACAATTTCTAAAGAAACTTCTGATAAACTGAAAAGTTATATGTACAGTGTTGTTCAGAACGGTAGTGGTAGATATGCACAGGTAGAAGGTTATGATATCGGTGGTAAGACCGGTACAGCGGAAAAATTGCCCCGTGGAGAGAATAAGAACGTGGTATCCTTTATCGGATATGCACCGCAGGAGAATCCGGAAATTATGATTTATGTAGTCATCGATGAACCGAATGCTCCGGATCAGTCAGCGACCAGCAGCCTGATCTCGCAGCTCGCTTCTGATATTATGGCAGAAGCATTTCCGTATTTGAATATTACAAAGGCTCCGGCTGAGTAATTTGGGTATAACCCCGGAAGACAGATCATACAGTAATAGTAAGAATCTGTTTTTCGGGGTTTTTATGCGGAATAAGACTTATAATAAAAAGAAAATGCTGGTAGTATTTTTAAGCGCGCTTCTGATGATTTTTTTTCTGATCGCAAGACTGGTGTATTTGATGATATTTGATGCTGCGTATTATCAACAGAAAGCAAAAACGCTGCACGAAAGAGAGAGGGAGATCAAGGCGGCAAGGGGAGAGATCATTGACAGAAATGGCAAAGTCCTTGCGACCAATAAAGCGGTGTGTACCATATCTGTTATCCATAGTCAGATAACAGATCCGGAGAGAGTGATCCAGGTTCTTGCCGATGAGCTGGGAATAGAGAAAGAAATGATTCGGAAAAGAATCGAAAAAGTTTCTTCCAGAGAAAAAATAAAGACAAATGTGGAGAAAGAGACCGGGGACCGGATTCGTGCATATGAACTGGACGGGGTGAAGGTAGATGAGGATTTTAAACGGTACTATCCGTATGGCAATCTGGCTTCAAAGGTTCTTGGATTTACCGGTGGAGACAATCAGGGAATCATTGGACTGGAAGTAAAGTATGAAAATTATCTGAAAGGTGTGAACGGAATGATTCTGACAACAACTGATGCCAGAGGGATTGAGCTTGCGGATACGCTGGAAGACAGAGTAGAACCGGTTTCCGGAGACACTCTGCAGGTAAGCCTGGACTATAATATCCAGGAATATGCACAGCAGGCTGCGGAAAAAGTAATGGAAGAAAAACAGGCAGATGCAGTTGTGATTTTGATCCTGAATCCAAAAACAGGGGAAATCTATGCCTGCGTCAATGCTCCAGAGTTTGATCTGAATGCCCCGTTTACATTACCGGAGGGAACAGATGCCGCTTTGAATGATGAAGAAAAACAGGCAATGCTGAATCAGATGTGGCGGAACAGGAGTATCAATGATACTTATGAACCAGGATCGATCTTTAAGGTATTTACTGCTTCGGCGGCGTTGGAAGAGGGCGTGGTCAAAGAAGAAGATACTTTTTACTGTCCTGGATACAAGCTTGTGGAAGACCGCCGGATCCGGTGTGCGAGAACGACTGGACATGGATCCGAGACGTTTGTACAGGGGGTGCAGAATTCCTGTAATCCGGTTTTTATTGAAGTAGGGATGCGGCTTGGAACAGAGAATTTTTATAAATATTTTGAAAAATTCGGATTGATGGGGAAGACAGGTGTAGATCTTCCGGGAGAGGCTGCAACGATCATGCACAAGAAGGAAAATGTAGGGCAGGTAGAGCTGGCAACGATGTCGTTTGGACAGTCTTTTCAGGTGACACCGATGCAGATGGCAACAACAGTATGTTCTCTGGTGAATGGGGGGAAAAGGATCACTCCTCATTTTGGCATTGCCGTTTATGATGCGGAAAGTGGAGAGAAAGAAGAAACGATTTCTTATGGAAAAAGAAAACGGATTCTTTCTAAAGAAACGTCAGAAAAGATGAGAAAGATACTGGAAACGGTTGTGTCCGAGGGAGGAGGAAAAAAAGCACAGATCGAAGGATACCGGATCGGAGGAAAGACAGCGACCAGCCAGACGCTGCCAAGAAGTGCGAACCGTTATATAGGATCTTTTATCGGATTTGCACCTGCAGGTGATCCGCAGGTAGCAGCAATGGCAATTATTTACAACCCACAGGGTATCTATTATGGCGGGACGATAGCAGCTCCGGTTGTGCGCGATATTTTCGACAATATTCTTCCCTATCTTGGAATCGAACGGGAAGAAAACCCGTGAAGCAGTTGAAAAAACAGGGCAGATACATTATACTAAAGCGTAGAATCTGTGCCTTTAAGATAAGGGCTGATTTTGAAAACAAAAGAAAGACAGAGGTGTATTATGGATTTTACAATGGTCATACCGGTGCTGATCGCGTTTGTTCTCAGTGTGGCAGCAGGACCGGTGGTAATTCCTGTTTTAAGAAGACTCAAGATGGATCAGACAGAGAGAGAAGACGGGGTGAAGTCGCATCTTAAAAAAGCCGGAACGCCGACGATGGGAGGCGTGATGATCTTGTTTGCGATTGCGGTCACTTCGCTGATCTATGTAAGAGAGTATCCGAAGGTGATTCCGGTACTTTTTGTAACGATTGGATTCGGACTGGTCGGGTTCCTGGATGATTATCTGAAAGTTGTTCTTCACAGATCAGATGGACTGATGCCGATGCAGAAGATGGCACTCCAGATTGTGATTACAGCGATTTTTGCATTTTACATCGTGAAAGTGGCAAAGATACCGCTTACCATGCTGATACCGTTTTCAGGTGGGAAATATCTGGACATCGGTTGGTTTGCCATTCCGGTACTTTTTATTGCAGTGATCGGTACCGTCAATGGTGTGAATTTTACAGATGGACTGGACGGGCTTGCATCCAGTGTAACAGTTCTTGTGGCAACCTTCTTTACAGTTGTTGCGATCGGAACAAAGAGTGGGATCGAACCGATTACCTGTGCAGTGGTAGGTGCGTTGCTGGGATTCTTATTATTCAACGTTTATCCGGCAAGCGTATTTATGGGCGACACCGGATCACTGGCTCTTGGGGGATTTGTTGCTTCGACAGCATACATGCTCCAGATGCCATTATTCATTATCATCGTAGGACTGATCTATCTGGTAGAAGTTTTATCAGTTATGATCCAGGTAACATATTTTAAGAAAACAGGCGGAAAGCGTTTCTTTAAAATGGCGCCGATCCACCATCATTTTGAGCTGTGTGGATGGAGCGAGACACGGGTGGTTGCAGTTTTTTCAATTGTAACTGCAATTCTGTGCCTGGTTGCACTGCTGGCATTATAGGAGGCTTACAAAAATGGATTTACAAGGAAAGAAAGTGTTGGTATTCGGTGCGGGGATCAGTGGGATCGGATCCTGCGGATTGCTGGAAAAAGAAGGGGCAGAGGTAATTCTGTATGATGGAAATGATAAAAAAGATGCCGAGGCAATGAAAGCACAGCTTGGTGAGGGAAGCAAAGTCCGCGTTGTTCTCGGAGCTTTTCCGGAAGAGGAGATGGAAAGTCTTGATCTGGTTGTAATGAGTCCGGGGGTGCCGACTGATCTGCCGGTTGTTCTGGCTATGAAAGAAAAAGGAATTCCTGTCTGGGGCGAGATTGAGCTTGCCTATGTATGCGGAAAAGGAGATGTGCTTGGAATTACCGGAACCAATGGGAAAACGACAACAACCTCTCTTTTAGGCGAGATTATGAAAAATGCCTGTGACAGCGTTTTTGTTGTGGGAAATATCGGTACACCATATACGAATGCCGCAGCAGATACCAGAGAAGATTCTGTGATCGTGGCAGAGCTTTCAAGCTTCCAGCTGGAGAGTATTCATACCTTCCATCCAAAGGTAAGTGCAGTTCTTAATATCACACCGGATCATCTGAACCGCCATCATACGATGGAAGCATATATTCGTGCAAAGATGAATATTGCGAAGAATCAGACACCAGAAGATATCTGCGTTCTCAATTATGAAGATGAAGAGACAAGAAAGATGGCAGATGAATTTCAGGCGAGTGTTCTATTTTTCAGCAGTAAGCATAAACTGGAACAGGGCATTTATCTTGATGGAGAAGACATTGTATACAAACCGGAAAAGGAGAAAGAAGGAACGGTCATCTGCAAGACCGGCGAATTACAGATCCTTGGCGTCCACAATTATGAGAATGTTATGGCAGCGGTTGCAATGGCAGCAGCTTACGGTGTAGATCTGGATGTGATCCGTAAGTCTGTACTTGCATTTAAGGGGGTTGAGCATCGTATTGAATATGTGGCAGAGAAGAACGGGGTTGTCTATTACAATGACTCTAAAGGAACGAATCCGGATGCGGCGATCAAGGGAATCCAGGCAATGAACCGCCCGACGATCCTGATCGGTGGTGGATATGATAAACAGTCCGATTTCCATGAATGGATCCAGAGCTTTGATGGAAAAGTCCGCTATCTGGTACTGATCGGTGCTACAAAAGAGCAGATTCAGAAAGAAGCAGCAGAGTGCGGATTTCATGACTGTATTTTAAAAGATACTTTCGAAGAAGCACTCGATACCTGTGTGGAGCTTGCAAGACCCGGAGATGCAGTTCTGCTGTCACCGGCATGTGCAAGCTGGGGAATGTTCCCGAACTATGAAGTGCGTGGGGAAGAATTCAAAAAATACGTGAATGCATTATAAAAGAAATAAAATAATTTCATATAATCTGTATCAAAGGGCGTGAAACAAAGTGGAGGAAAAAGGGAAAAAGGGGCGTATGGATTACACGCTTCTGTTAATTGTTGTTCTCCTGGTTGTGATCGGACTGGTGATCTTATACAGTACCAGTGCATATAACGGGCAGGTGAAATTTCATGATTCCTTTTACTATCTGAAAAAGCAGGCGTTTGCGACGGTGCTTGGAATTGTACTGATGCTGTTCGTGGCAGGGATGGATTACCACATCTGGCAGAGACTGGCAGTATTTGGTTATCTGGCAGCAGTTGCACTTTCGGTTGCGGTCATGTTGTTTGGCAGAGAAATTAACGGGTCCAAAAGATGGTTAGCTTTGGGCCCGTTTTCTTTTCAGCCATCAGAATTTGCGAAAGTTGCACTGATTCTTTTTCTGGCGGATCTTGTGACGAAGAACGTAAAAACAATCGGAAAAATGTGGACACTTTGCAGGATCATGTTCTGGATCCTTCCAATCGTGGGACTTGTGGGAGCGAGTAATTTAAGCACGGCGATCATTATTCTGGGAATCGGTGTGATCCTGATCTTTGTGGCAAGCCCGAAGTATGCGCAATTTGCCTTGATGGGAATCGCAGGCGCCTGCTTTATGGGGATTTTTCTTGCCCTTGAAAGCTATCGGCTGGAACGGCTTGCTATCTGGAGAAATCCGGAAAAATATGAAAAGGGTTATCAGACCCTGCAGGGGCTTTACGCGATTGGATCCGGAGGAGTATTCGGAGTCGGGATCGGAAACAGTGTACAGAAGCTGGGATTTGTACCTGAGGCACAGAATGATATGATCTTTTCAATTATTTGTGAAGAGCTTGGACTCGCAGGTGCTGGGATTATCGTTTTTCTGTTTCTGCTTCTGATCTGGCGCTTTTTCCTGATCGCATCTGGAAGCAGGGATCTTTTTGGTGCGCTGATCGCGACCGGAGCGATGGCACATATGATGATTCAGGTTATTTTAAATATTGCAGTTGTGACGAACACAATTCCGAATACGGGGATTACACTTCCTTTTATCAGTTATGGAGGAACATCGGTGATGTTTCTTTTAATTGAAATGGGACTTGTGCTAAGTGTGTCACAAGTGGTAGACTAAACAGGAGATATACAAAAGACGGAAGGAGGAAGATGCCTGATGGGATGATACAGAAAGAAAGGAAAAAGAGAATCATAAAGCAGGCTGCCATGAAAGCCATTCTGGTCATTATTTTGGTTTGCATAGCTATGATTACGTTTCTTTTACTCTTTCAAGTGCGGAAAATTGAAGTATCAGGAAATCAGTATCTTAGCAGACAGGAGATTGCAGACTGGGTGCAGGATGATAATTGGTCTTCCAATTCTCTGTATGTGATGATCAGGAACCACCTGATGAATCACGAGCTGCTTCCGGCAATGGAAGAGGCAAATGTGACGATGAAGAATCCGTGGACTGTGAAGGTGACGACCAAAGAGAAGCGTGTGGCCGGTTATATCGTGTCAGGTGATGAATGTATTTATTTTGACAAGGATGGTATCGTACTTGCAAAGACAAAGGAGCTGTGGGATGGAATCCCGTGCATTGAAGGGCTGGAAGTAAAGAAAGTACAGCTTTACAAAGAACTTCCGGTCAGCAAGGCGAACAAAAAAGCATTTGGGAACCTTCTGGATATGACGATGACACTGAAAAAATGTGATCTCGCGCCGGATAAGATTGTTTGTTCCGGTTCAGATCTGTATCTTTTTTTTGGAAACAAATGTGTCAATGTCGGGCACACGAATCTGGAAGAACGGATCATGCAGATATCGCCGATCCTTGAGAAGCTGGGAGATCAGGGAGGAACCCTGTATCTGGAAAATTTTAACACAGATAATATTACAATTACCTTCGAAAAAGATGTGATTCCGGACCTTGGAACATAATCTGTGTCAAGTGAATAAAAAAATAGGAAAATATACAAAATTCTATTGATATTTTTCGGAAAAAAATATATTATAGTCTTATGTATAACTAAGCGCATATTGACATTTAGGGTGTATAATATAATAAGGTGACGAAGGAGGAGAAACTCTTGTTAGAAATTAAAACAAATGAATCAGAAGCAGCAGCTAAAATAATTGTAGTCGGTGTAGGTGGCGGCGGAAACAATGCAGTCAACCGCATGATCGATGAACAGATTGCAGGTGTTGAATTTATCGCAATCAATACAGATAAACAGGCTCTTCAGTTATGTAAAGCTCCGACTCTTATGCAGATCGGAGACAAGCTTACAAAGGGTCTTGGTGCAGGGGCTAAACCGGAGATCGGTGAAAAAGCAGCTGAGGAAAGTGCCGAAGAGATCCAGTCAGCACTCAAGGGGGCTGATATGGTATTTGTTACCTGTGGTATGGGTGGCGGAACAGGAACAGGAGCAACTCCTGTTGTTGCGCGTATTGCCAAAGAGCAGGGAGCACTTACTGTTGGCGTTGTAACCAAGCCTTTCAAATTCGAATCCAAGACAAGAATGAACAACGCTCTTGCCGGAATCGAAAAATTAAAAGAAAATGTAGATACACTTATCGTTATCCCGAATGATAAGCTTCTTGAAATTGTAGACAGAAGAACAACTATGCCGGAAGCACTTAAGAAAGCTGATGAAGTTCTTCAGCAGGGTATCCAGGGTATCACAGACCTGATCAATGTACCTTCACTGATCAACCTTGACTTTGCCGATGTACAGACAGTTATGACAGATAAAGGAATTGCTCATATCGGTATCGGACAGGGCAAAGGTGATGACAAGGCTCTTGAAGCAGTTAAGCAGGCAGTTGCCAGCCCTCTGCTTGAGACAACCATCGCAGGTGCATCTCACGTTATCATCAACATTTCAGGTGACATCACACTTATGGATGCGAGTGATGCAGCAGAATATGTACAGGATCTTGCAGGTGAAGATGCAAACATCATCTTCGGTGCAATGTATGATGATTCCAAGTCAGATGAAGCAACTATCACAGTTATCGCAACAGGTCTTCACAATGTAGGTGGAACACAGAGCAAGCTTCAGTCAAGACTGGAACATAAAGCAGCTATGATGAACGGTGGATCTGGAATGGGAGCAAGCAATATTTCACGTCCACAGTTTAATCCGGGAGAATACAGCAATGTAGAAAGACCGGTATACGGAGGCAGACCGGTACAGCAGCAGACTACACAGGTACCGCCGCTTCAGAGTGCAAGAACTCCACAGAGCAAGGTGAAAGAGCAGTCTATCAAGATTCCGGATTTCTTCAAGAAATAAGAATGAAATAACAGGGAAGCAGTAAGAAATTACTGTTTCCCTGTTTTTTATAGTTTACTGTTCATAGCGTACCATTTCGCGTCGCAGTCTCTGCATAATTTTCTTTTCAAGTCTTGATATGTAAGACTGGGAGATCCCAAGAAGATCGGCCACTTCTTTCTGCGTTTTTTCTTCCCCGTCGGGGGTTCCAAGTCCGAATCGCATCTGCACGATTACCCGTTCCCTGTTTGAAAGCCGTCCGATGGCTTTCCCAAGAAGTTTGTGTTCTGCTTCGGTTTCCATATCACGATAAATGGTATCTTCTTCAGTTCCAAGAATATCGGAGAGAAGAAGCTCATTTCCATCCCAGTCAACATTGAGCGGTTCATCGATGGAGACCTCCAGTTTGGTCTTGTTATTCCGGCGCAGATACATGAGGATCTCATTTTCAATACAACGGGAGGCATAGGTGGCAAGTTTGATATTTTTCTCTGGATTGAAGGTATTGATTGCTTTGATCAGTCCAATCGTGCCGATGGAGATCAGGTCTTCTACGCCCACACCGGTATTGTCAAATTTTTTCGCTATATATACAACCAGACGCAGGTTATGTTCAATAAGAAGCTTTTTTCCTTCTTCATCCTGCCCGCCTCCGAGAAGGGAAATGGCATGACCTTCTTCTTCACTGCTAAGTGGGAGCGGCAGGATATCTGTCCCTCCTATGTAATGGATTTCCTGCTTTTCCGGGAAGAAAACACTGCGGAAAGAGGGAATCATTTTCAATTTAAAACAATCTGAAACAGCAACTTTTATCATCATTATAATCCTCCTAACAATCTTCAGGATGCAATAGCATTTCATATTTTCCGTTTCCAAAATTCTTCTGTTCGGAAATACCGATCAGTGGAGATTGGATCAAAAATTCAGATTCTCCTGTTATTCTCATTTTCTTGACAGAAAAAACAGGAAGAATACTGGTCGTCTTCTGTATAGTCCGGTACGGGATGTACCGGAGTCTTCCAGGTGAGATTTGGGAAGAAATCTTCTGACAGGCGTCTTTGCTGATAATATGAACCGGCTTTCCGGTCAGTGGATCAGAAAGATGATTACCACTGTCCAGAAAGGCTTTCAGATGAAAATCTTTTCCATTTACAGTTAAAATCACATCAAAACTATGATCTTGTGATTTCCATAGTTTCTTTAGAAACAAAAGTCCATGATATAAAAGAAAAAAACCACAGATGCCAAGGGTGAAAAGAAAAGATATGATCCGGAAAAATTTTCCAAAATAAAGACGGAGCCAACTCATGATACCTCCAAGAAGAAAGCTTGCAAGATAGAGCAGAATCCATGCTTTGAAAAAAACGGGAAATGTCCGGATTTTCAATCCGATCACTGTCATACAGGAATTTACCAGGAAAAACAGCAGGATATAGCGGGTCCATACCGGGCATGGAAAAAATAAAATGGCACAGGTCAGTAGTGAACCGGTAAAGGAACCGGCAAGAAGACTTCCATAAGTGGCAGAACATGGAAATACTTTTTTTACTGCCAGAAGAATCAGAAAATCCATCATCATATTTTCCAGAAACAATACATCCAGATATACTTCATACTGCATAGTCTTATCCTTCTTTCTCTTTAGCTGCTAAATAGATTTGGTACTTAAGCATGCTTTATTATAGAAAAGATGTGTTTCGGATTTTGTCAGAAGATGGAAAAAACAGAATAATTTTATTCGACATGCTGAAATGCTGGATTTTTTTAAAGAATTGTCGAAAAAGACAGGAAAAGACCGGCGTTCCATGTCGGAAGCCGGTCTCTGGAAAGATAAGATCGGTATTTATCTGTCGTCACGATCCCATTTGTCAGCAAGATTCTGGATCTGTGACTCGAATTTTGCAAGATCTTTGTTTGCAAGACCTTCATTTTTAAGCACAACATCCATGAGGTGTTTGGCTGCCGCAACCACGCGGTTGAATGCAGTAAGAGCACGTGCTTTGGCCGGCTTTTCAACTGCTTTTTTCGGAAGCCTGATACCTTCAGAAAGGATGGTATCGGTTGCGAGATCAACACAGCCTCCGGAGTATGGTGCAAATGCCGGAATGCCGAAACGGTCTGTGATGGTAGCAGCGAAAGAATCTGTAACCGTATCCTCTCCATGTACAACAAAGATGTGGGATGGTTTTTCTTTGAATCCATCAATCCAGTTCAGAAGACCATTCATATCGGCATGTCCGCTGATCCCTGCAAGGACTTCAATACGGGCATTAACCTCTACATTTTCACCAAAGAGCCGGACTGATTCCGGTTTGCTTTCGACAAGCTTGCGGCCAAGAGTGCCAACTGCCTGATAGCCTACGAAGAGGATCGTGCATTCTTTTCTCCAGAGGTTGTGTTTCAGATGATGGCGGATACGGCCGGCTTCACACATTCCGGAAGCAGAGATGATTACTTTTGGTTTGTCATTGAAGTTGATCATTTTAGATTCTTCACTGGTGATCGTGGTTTTCAGTCCCTGGAAAAGAAGAGGGTTGATTCCTTTACTTATCAGAGCCATTGCATCCTCATCAAAGCAGGACTGTACATTTTTCTGGAAAACGTTGGTTGCTTCGATCGCCAGAGGACTGTCTACATAAACCTCAAAATTCTGATATTCCGGCAAAAGATTATTTTCTTTGATCTCACGGATAAAGTATAAAAGCTCCTGGGTTCTTCCTACTGCGAAAGATGGAATGACTACATTTCCACCTTTGGCAAAGGTTTCGCGCAGGACTCTGGTAAGATCCTTAATATAATCCGGTTTTACAGTAGAATGGACCCGGTTTCCGTAGGTGGATTCGATGACAAGATAATCGGCTGCATCCACATGCTGCGGATCTTTGATGATCGGCTGGTCAATATTTCCGACATCTCCGGAAAATACGATTTTTTTGCTTACACCGTCTTCTGTGATCCAGACTTCAATGCAGGAAGAACCAAGCAGATGACCGACATCTGTGAAGCGGAGTTCGATTCCTTTACAGAGCTGGATCGTCTGGTTATAATCGATCGGCGCAAGAAGTGCAACTGCATTCATGGCGTCCTGTACAGTATAAAGTGGTTCGTAAAGCGGAGCACCGGAACGAAGTGCCTTCCGGTTCCGCCATTCTGCTTCGGATTCCTGGATATGTGCACTGTCACGGAGCATAATGCTGCACAGATCAGAGGTGGCGAATGTACAGATGATTTCTCCTTTAAAACCATTTTTTACAAGCAGAGGAATCTTGCCGGAATGGTCAATGTGTGCATGCGTTAAGAGGATATAGTCGATCATGGAAGGATTGATCGGGATTTCCTGATTCTCATATAGATCAGGTCCCTGTTCCAGTCCACAGTCTATTAGAATATGTTTTCCACATGCTTCAAGATAATGGCAGCTTCCAGTTACTTCATGGGCGGCACCGATAAAAGTAAGTTTCATATACTCAACCCCTTTGCGTAAAAATTATTTTAGTATATTATACTATAATTTAAAGAAAAATGATAGAAAATCAGACAATATTACTAAGATGTATATTCTTTCAGAAGAGTATGGGAAAAGTCAAGGAGCGATATTTTTAATATTTTAGTGGGAATCGAATAAATAAAAACAGTTTTGAGAAAAATTTATACCAGTAAAGATTTGGAGGTTTATTGAGATGGTACTTAATAAAGTAGAAATCTGTGGTGTAAATACAGCAAAGCTTCCCCTGCTTAGCGACGGGGAAAAAGAGGTGCTTTTTGAGAAGATCAAAGCGGGGGATGAGGAGGCAAAAGAACAGTATATCAAAGGAAATCTACGTCTGGTACTCAGTGTGATCAAACGCTTTTCGGGAAGCAGTGAAAATCCGGATGATCTGTTTCAGATCGGGTGCATCGGACTGATCAAGGCAATCAATAATTTCAATCCGGAGCTGGAAGTAAAATTTTCAACTTATGCGGTACCGATGATCATTGGAGAAATCCGGCGGTTCATCCGGGACAATAATTCGATCCGTGTTAGCAGGTCACTTCGTGATACGGCATATAAAGCCATTTACGCGAAAGAAAATTATGTCAAAGTAAACCAGAAAGAACCTACTGTTCAGGAAATTGCAGAGGAAATCGGGATCGCAAAGGAAGAGATCGTCTATGCGCTGGATGCGATCCAGATGCCGGTCAGCTTAAATGAGCCGGTATATAATGACAATGGAGATGCTATGTATGTGATGGACCAGATCAGTGACAAAAGGAACAAAGAAGACAGATGGGTGGAGAAGCTGTCCCTTCAGGCGGCAATGGACCGACTCGGAAAAAGGGAGAAGTATATTATCAGACTTCGTTTTTTTGAAGGTAAAACGCAGATGGAGGTAGCAGAAGAAATCGGAATCTCACAGGCACAGGTAAGCCGCCTGGAAAAGAATGCACTCAGGGCTATGCGACAATATCTGCGAAGTGAATAGAAAAATAGAGATTTCCAGTTGAAATTTGTCAAGGTTCATACTATTATAATCATAGAACAGAAGAACAGGAGAACAGCAATGTATAAAGCGTGTATTTTTGACTTGGATGGAACTTTGACAAATACGCTGGATTCGCTGACTTATTCAACGAATAAGACGTTAGAAGAAATGGGACTTAAGACGATTACCAAAGATCAGTGCCGAAGCTTCGTTGGGGATGGAGCCAGATGCCTTATGGAACGTGCACTTCGTGCGTCCGGAGACACAGAGCTTAAGAGGATTGAAGAAGGTATGGAAGTGTACAGCAGAATCTTTGGAGAAAATTGTATGTACCATGTACGTCCTTATGATGGCGTTGTTCAGATGTTAGATTCACTGAAGAAGAAGGGAATAAAGATTGCAGTATTTTCCAACAAACCACATTTGCAGGCGATCGATGTAGTGGAAAGTACATTTGGAAAAGGATATTTTGACCATATTCAGGGGCAGTCGGGTGAATTTCCGAAGAAACCGGATCCGGAAGGACTTCTGTGGATACTTGATAAATTAGGGGTATCGCCGGAAGAAGGAATATACATAGGAGACTCGGATGTAGATATGAAGACAGGGAAAGCTGCCGGTATGTTTACAGTCGGAGCAGAATGGGGATTCCGGACCAAAGAACTTCTTGTGGAGACAGGAGCAGATGCAACAATTGCACATGCTGAAGAATTGCTTAACTATTTATAGTTCAGATGAGAAAATTTTTCTGTGAGAAAGATAAGGGAGGGTTGCCTGTATGTATGAGTATGATGAAGAATGTCTGCAGACATTCCTGAATATGCAGTCACAGCTTTTTGATGAGCCGGTTGCAGAGACACTGGAAGAGGCAGAAGCGTTTTTGGAAGACTGTATGGCGGTTGTTGTAGATTCTATCAAGGATGTGAGAGATTATCTGGATGAAAGCGGAGCGGACATCAGTGGTATGAGTGATGAAGAGCTGGAAGAGGCTTCAGAAGTATTCGCACTTCCGAACGGACAGTATCTGATCGTGGAAGGTTAATAAAAGGAAAAGAGCTGCGGCATCAGTTGGTTGCCGCAGCTTTTTTGAGCGCATCACGGATGGTGTTGAGAAGAAGCTGAGAAGTATAGGGACTGTCACTTGAAAGTGTAAGATGATCAAGGGACTGGGATTTACAGATCTGGTCAGCCAGATTCTCAAGAGATGGCTGAAGAAGAGGATACATGGCAGTTACCGTCTCACTTAGATTGGAAATGCGGATGGAATTGATAGAGGTGTCAGAGACAGAAACTTCCAGTTCCAGATCTTCATTTCCGAGTGTAAAAGAAGAGGTATAAACGCCGGGAGTATATTTTTTGTCGGATACAGAGGAATGCCGGTTTCCGGAGAACATAAAGAATAAAAGGCAGAGGATGAGAATACCTAAAGTGGCAAAAATAACAGTATAGATAATTTCTTTCATGTGAAGTACGATGATTTTTGTTTTGGAATTCATAAAGAACCTCCTTAGGCAGTATGGAATTTCGGCAGGTTATGCCGCTTAATAAACTATATGAAAAGAAAAAATAGTTTATGCATGAGAAATGCGTGACAAAAGAGAAAGGATTTAGTAGAATCAGGAAAGAGAAAAAGCAGAGGTGAATAGAATGTTTATAATTGCAGGACTTGGAAACCCGGATGAAAAGTATCAGGGGACAAGACATAATGTTGGATTTGATGTGGTGGACCGCCTGGCGGAGAAATACCAGATAGCAATCGATACTAAAAAACACCGTGCCCTCATCGGAAAAGGAGTGATCGAGGGACAGAAAGTGCTTCTTGTGAAGCCGCAGACTTATATGAACCTGAGTGGAGAGAGTATCCGTAGTCTGGTGGAATATTACAAGATCGATCCCGAAGAAGAACTTCTTGTAATTTATGATGATATCAGTCTGGAAGTCGGACAACTCAGGATCCGCAGAAAAGGAAGTGCCGGTGGACATAACGGAATCAAAAATATCATTGCCAATTTAGGAAGTAGTGTATTTCCACGGATCAAGGTAGGTGTGGGAGAAAAACCGAAAGGATATGATCTTGCTGATTATGTTCTTGGAAAATTTTCCAAAGAGGACCGTGTACTTATGGAAGAAGGATATGATCTTGCCTGTGAAGCTTCTGCTCTGATCATGCAGGGAGCAATCGATCAGGCAATGAACGAATATAACCAGAAAAAGAAAGAATAAGAGGAGGCAAAAAGCGATGCATGCACTTACGGCTCCTTTATCTGAACTGGCAGAGATTGAAGAAATCTGTGAAGAGCGTGGACGGGAACCGGGCATGCTGCTTCTTTCCGGGTGTGTGACATCACAGAAAACGCATTTGATGTATGCGCTTGGAAAAGATTATGGGCATACATTGATCGTTCTTTCCAGTGAAGATAAAGCAAAAAAATTATACGAAGAATATCGTTTTTTAAATGAAAATACCAGCTATTATCCGGCAAAGGATCTCCTTTTTTATCAGGCAGATATCCACGGAAAACAGCTGGTCAAACAGCGGATGGAAACCTTGCAGATGATGATGGAGGCAAAAAGCCAGGTTACGGTCATTACAACGATTGACGGATTCATGGATGAACTGCCATCGGAAGCAGAAATAAAAGGAGACATTCTGACCATTTCCAATGGGGAGGCGCTGGAATTTGAATCGCTGAAGGAGAAGATCATAAAACTTGGATATGACAGGGAAGCCCAGGTGGATGGTCCGGGGCAGTTTGCAGTTCGTGGTGGAATCATTGATATTTACCCACTTACCGAGGAATTGCCGATCCGTATTGAATTCTGGGGAGATGAAGTGGATTCAATACGGACTTTTGACGTGGACAGCCAGAGATCTGTAGAGAATCTGGAACAGATCGTTATTTATCCGGCAGATGACAGACTGGGAAGTGACCGGAAAGTTTCTTTTATCAACTACTTTGATCCGAAGGACACACTGGTGTTCCTGGATGAACCAGCAAGGCTTCTGGAAAAAGGGCGTCTGGCAGAAAATGAAGTGGAAAAAGCGAGAGAGAACCGTGCAGAAGAAATGGAAAGGACCGGGGAAATGGAAGAAGCTCCGGAATTTTTTACGACTGATGAAATTATAAAATTTCTGAACAAATTCTGTATGATCGGGATGTGTGCTCTGGAAATGAAATGTAAGCCATTTTTTGTGAAAAAGCGGTTTGGGATCCAGGCAAAAAGCGTTAACCCGTATAACAGCAGCTTTGAGATGCTGACACAGGATCTCAAAAGACTGAAAAGGAACGGATACCGGGCGGTTCTGATTTCTGGGTCCAGAACAAGGGCAAAACGTCTGGCAGAGGATCTACGTGATTATGATCTGAGCAGTTTTTACAGTGAGGATCAGGAACGAGAAGTGAATCCAGGGGAGATCATGGTATGCTACGGGCATATAGAAGTCGGATACGAGTACCCGATGATTAAATTTATTGTCATATCTGAGTCAGATATTTTTGGAAAGACAAAGAAGAAAAAGAAACGAAAAAGTTATGATGGACAGAAAATAAGCAGCTTTTCGGATCTGAAACCGGGAGACTATGTAGTGCATGAGAATCATGGACTTGGAATCTACCGGGGAATTGAAAAGATAGAAGTTGATAAGGTGACAAAGGATTATATGAAGATTTCGTATGCTGATGGTGGAAATCTTTATATTCTTGCGACACAGCTTGACCAGATCCAGAAGTATGCCAGTGCAGATGCTAAAAAGCCGAAACTTAACAAACTTGGAGGACAGGAATGGCATCGCACGAAGAGCAAGGTAAAGACAGCAGTCTGGCAGATTGCCAAAGATCTGGTGGAACTCTATGCAGTACGGCAGTCCAAAGAAGGATTTGTCTATGAAAAGGACACGGTCTGGCAGAAAGAATTTGAAGAAATGTTTCCGTTTGAGGAAACGGAGGATCAACAGCTTGCAATCGAGGCAACAAAACGGGATATGGAAAGCCCAAAGATCATGGACCGTCTGATCTGTGGGGATGTGGGATTTGGAAAGACAGAGATTGCAATCCGGGCAGCATTCAAGGCAGTGCAGGAGAACAAGCAGGTTGTCTATCTGGTCCCTACTACGATTCTTGCACAGCAGCATTACAACACTTTTGTGCAACGGATGAAAGAATTTCCGGTAAGGGTGGATCTGTTATGCCGTTTCCGCACACCTGCACAACAGAAAAAAACGATCGAAGATTTGAAAAAGGGACAGGTTGATATCATCATCGGAACCCACCGGGTATTGAGTAAGGATGTGGCATTTAAAGATCTGGGACTTCTGATCATTGATGAGGAACAGCGTTTTGGAGTACAGCATAAAGAAAAGATCAAAAAGCTGAAGGAAAATATTGATGTTCTGACACTTACGGCAACACCGATTCCCCGAACGCTTCATATGAGTCTGATCGGAATCCGTGACATGAGTGTGCTGGAAGAAGCACCAGTTGACCGGATGCCGATCCAGACCTATGTGATGGAGGAGAATGATGAGATGGTCCGGGAGGCAATCGAAAGAGAAATTTCCCGCCAGGGACAGGTGTACTATGTCTATAACCGTGTCCAGGATATAGCTGAAATGGCAGCGAAGATCCAGAAACTTGTGCCGGATGCAAATGTGGCATATGCACACGGGCAGATGCGGGAACACAAGTTAGAAGATATTATGTACGATTTCATCAATGGAGAAATTGATGTTCTGGTATCGACGACGATCATCGAGACCGGTCTTGACATTTCCAATGCCAATACCATGATCATCCATGATGCAGATCGGATGGGGCTCTCCCAGCTTTATCAGCTACGTGGAAGAGTTGGAAGATCGAACCGTATGGCATATGCATTTCTTTTGTACAGAAGAGACAAAATGCTCCGGGAGGTTGCAGAAAAACGTCTTTCGGCAATTCGTGAGTTTACAGATCTTGGCTCTGGTGTAAAAATCGCCATGCGGGATCTGGAAATCCGTGGGGCAGGAAACCTGCTTGGGGAGGAACAGCATGGACATATGGATGCAGTGGGATACGATCTTTACTGTAAGATGTTAAGTGAGGCAGTCCGTCACCTGAAGGGAGAAATCCCGGAAGAAACCTATGCGACAACCGTGGATCTGAATATTGATGCTTATATTCCGGCATCTTATATTCCGAATGAGTATCAGAAACTGGATATCTATAAACGGATCGCAGCAATTGAGACAGAAGAAGAACAGGAAGATATGCTAGAAGAACTGATTGACCGTTTCGGCGATCCGCCACGCAAGGTGCAGCAGCTTCTGATGATCGCGCAGCTGAAGGCGAAAGCACATGCGGCTTATGTAATTTCGGTAGAGCAAAAAGGCGATGAATACAAATTTACCATGTATGAGAAGGCAAGGGTAAATGTAGCAAAGATTCCGGAACTGCTGGCAAAATATAAGGGAGAACTGACATTTAAGACAGATGCAGAAAATCCATATTTTATTTATTGTAAACTTCGGAAAAATAAAAAAGAAAAAGCAGAGCAGATTCTTGAAAATGCAGGAAAAATTGTCGAAGATATACAGGGACTTGTCGAAGAATAATGTGTATTTTTTATGAAAAAGATTGCCAGTAAGGTAAAAAAAAGATATACTATACGAGTGCATATTGAAGAAGTGTGTACAATGGAGAGAAGATCAAGGAGGAAATTTTATAAATGAAAAAAAGAGTGGTTGCCTGTATACTGGCAGTTGCCTGCATTGCATCTTTAAACGGATGTGGAAGCAAGTTTAACGGACAGGATACAGTGGTAGAAGTCGGAGATGAGAAAGTGACTGCAGATGTGGCGAACTTTTTTGCAAGATATCAGCAGGCGCAGTTTGAAACAACATATAGCAGTTATCTGGGAGATGATTTTTGGGGAAAAGAAGTTACAGACGGAAAGACTTACGAAGAGAATTATAAGGATTCAATCATGGATTCTCTGGAAGAAATGTATATTCTGGATGAGCACAAGGATGATTATAAAGTTTCGCTAAGTGATGATGAGGAAAAAAGCATCGAGGATGCTGCGAAGAAATTTACTGACAGCAATGACAGTGCTGCAAAAGATGCAGTATCGGGCGATGAAAAGACGGTAAAGAAAGTACTGGAACTTCTGACACTTCAGAAGAAGATGGAAACTGCCATGACTGCGGATGTAGATACGAATGTATCCGATGAGGAAGCAGCACAGAAGAAATTGCAGTATGTGCTGTTCTCTACAAAGACAAAGGGCAGTGATGGAAAATCGACAGATATGTCAGATGACGAAAAAGCAGAAGTGAAAAAGAAAGCAGAAGATTTCCAGAAAGATGCGGCTTCGGCAGAAGATTTTTCTGTATTTGCAACAGCAGTAGGTGCATCAGCCACCGATCTGACATTTGACTCGGATACGACATCGCCAAACGAAGATCTGATCAAAGCTGCTGATAAGTTAAAAGAAGGTGAAGTAACAGACGTGATCGAAGCAGACAATGGCTATTATGTTGCAAAAGTAGTCAGCCTTCTTGACCGTGATGCAACGGATACCAAGAAAGAGTCCATTGTATCACAGAGAAAGAGTGACCAGTATCAGTCAATTTGTAAGAAATGGAAAAAGAAAACGGATATTAAAGTACATAAAAAAGTATGGAATACGATCAGTTTTGCTGATCAGGGCGTAACGGTTAAGAGCACGACCGAAGATACAGATACATCTTCAGACTCTTCATCAAAATAAGCGTCTGACTTAACAACAGGAAAGTACGACAGGAGGAGAGATTAGGATGGAATCAATAGGTATAGTATTGAAGGATATCATGGGAAACAGTGCGGTATTTATAGCAGGAAAAGAAGCTGTGATTGTTTCGGCGGTATCAATTGTTATATCGGTTTTCATTGGAATTTTAGGTTTGAAGCTGATCCGTGTCTGGAATGCAGTGATTGGATTTGTTGCAGGGGCATTGCTTGGATTTGCCGTGACATATCTTATGGGACTGGAAGTTGTTCCGGTACTGATCGCAGCCGGTGTTGCGGGTTTGGTTTTTGCAATACTGAACAGTGTATTTAAGAAATTCGGAGCTTTCTGGGTATGCTTTCTGGGAATGGCTGGCACAGTACTTGCGATTACAAATGCGGGAAACTGGATCATGCTGGCAGTCTGCGGAGCAGTCGGACTGATTTTCGCAATCCTTGCGATGATCTGGTTTGAACCGTTTGTGATTATTGCGACGGCATTAGCAGGCGGTTTTGGAGCAGGAATGATGATCTATGATCTGGCAGGTCTGAAAAATGTGATTTTCATGTGGATCATTTCGATTGTGATTACATTTATCGGAATCGTGATCCAGTTTATCATGAAGTCAAGTGAGATCAACAAGAAGCAGGTTCGAAGAGCAAATGCGATCAAGAAAGAAACATCAAAAGAAGAAGAAATAGAGATGGCAAGAACCATGCTGATCGATCTGGATGATGATGATGACGAGGATGAAGAATAGATAAGATGGATGAGAGGATGTATCAGAATGTGATACATCCTCTTTTGTATCTGATCAGGAATGGCTGGAAGAAACCGGTATTTCTTGCAGCGTTATAAAAAAAGAGGTATAATAAAAATAGTATCAACGATATAAGATCTGGAGATGAAAATATGAAGATAGATATGCATTGTCATGTAAGAGAAGGATCAATTGACAGCAAAGTGCCGATTGAAGAATTTATTAAAAAGCTGCAGTCTAAAGGCATTGGCGGAATGCTGGTTACAGATCATGACACCTATAATGGATATCGGCACTGGAAGAATACGGTCAAAGGGAGAAAATACAAAGATTTTGTCGTATTGAAAGGAATAGAGTATGATACACTGGATGCGGGGCACATTCTGATCATTATGCCACAGGGAGTAAAGATGCGCCTTCTGGAGCTGAGAGGGCTTCCGCTTTCGCTGCTGATTGATTTTGTGCATCACAATGGAGGAATCTGTGGACCGGCACATCCGTGTGGGGAAAAGTATCTGAGTTTTACGAATACGAAAAGATGGCAGAAATCTCCGGAGTTGATTGAAAAATTTGATTTTATAGAGACTTTCAATGCATGTGAGCCACCACAGTCCAATGAAGGGGCGAAGTATCTTGCTGAAAAATATGGAAAACCGGGAACCGGAGGAAGTGATGCGCATAAGCTGGACTGTGTCGGCATGGGGTATACGGAATTTCCGGTACGGATTGAGACAGAGCTGGATCTGATCCGGCAGATCAGGGAAAAAGGAGAGATCCAGTCCGGTGGGGAGTATTACACGAAGACGACAAAAGACAAAATTGGAAAATTCAATAAACTTCTGATCTTTTCTTTCTGGTTTTATAACCGGGGTGGTGCACTTCTGAAAAAGCACACACGCAAAAAGAAGATCAATAAAGAACAGCCACTTGATGCAATCGATCCAATCGAGATTCCGTATCTGGACAAGATCAAGAGGAAACATTAGTGAGTGGCAAAATTTACTTTTGATACTCACATCATAATTTTAAAGATAAAAAATCCATCTGATTTCTTTTTTTAAAAGAAAACCAGATGGATTTTTTACAACCTGTTATTTTTTGAGAGACATTTCCTTCAGTTTGTTTCTAAGATCTTCAAAGGATTCTTTGTAATTGCGGCTCTGCATTTTCGGGAAAGCTTTCATGATACGCTTCTGCATATGAGAAGTTGCTTTGACATTTTCCAGGTAGCTTCTGCGAAGAAGAGCAATCCGTTCTTTTACTTCGTCAGAAACATCGGCAAGGGTGTCTGAAATTGCTTCCTGTTTTTCGGAAATAGCAGATTTAAATTCTTCCTGCTTCTCAGATACAGTATCTTTGAACTCTTCCTGTTTTTCCATAGCTGTAATGGTACGCTTGTAGATTGATTCACCAAGCTTGTCGGAAATCTGATGAAGTTCGTCTGCAATGGCCTGCATTTTTTCAAGACGTTTGTTGAGCTTCAGGATACCGGATGCTGTTACATAGAGATCGGCAAGTCCGGCAATCACCAGAATACATACAAGAATGATACCGACAAGGAAAGGAATGTGTGAGAGCAGTGTGTCAATCAGTGGATGGAATACATCTACGATGAAAACACAGAACACTCCCCAGATCAGAGAAAACAAAAGGCACACATATCCATTCAGATTGAGCGGCATATTAGAATAATCCCACCATTTGTTATGGAAAACCTTTTCGAGAATGAACCCGGTCAGCCATTCGATTGCAGTAACAAGAATAGCACTTCCGAGATATAGCAGGAGCAGGTTGGAACGAAGCGGTGTCAGAAAATGAATGACTGCAACCACGCCGAAACCGTATACCGGACAGATCGGGCCATTTAAGAATCCACGGTTGACAAAACGACGTTCTTTAAAAGCGGCAAACGCAACTTCTGTACACCAGCCTAAAAAGGCATATATAAAGAAGCACTGAAATAAATAATATAGATGCTGTGCAGTCATAAAAAACCTCCTTGAGTCTGCTGCAAAAAAATATGTAATCCTTTATATTATATACAGAAAGGAAAGATGTGTAAACGGAAAAATGTGCTATACTGAAAACATGACATGGAAGGAGCTGGTAAAATGCTGGAAGAAATGATGCCAAGATGGGTTCCGACAGAAAATGTAAATGGATTTGAAATCTGTCCCGGACTGTATCGTGATGAGGGTGCGACTGCATTTCAGTCGGCAGTTAATTTTACAGTGCATTCAAAAGGGGCTGTGACATGTGAACTTCTTCTGTTTCACAGAAAGGAACCGGAACCTTATGCGGTGATCCCATTCCCGGAAAACTGCCGGATTGGGGATGTATTTTCCATGATGGTATTCGGACTGGATATTGAAGAATTTGAATATGCGTACAGACTGGATGGACCGTGGAAACCAAAGGAAGGTCTGCTGTTTGATAAAAAGCATATTTTACTGGATCCGTATGCAAAGGCAGTTACCGGACAGAGTGTATGGGGAAAAGCACTAAATACAGGGGGATATCGTGCCAGAGTAGTCCGGAATAATTTCTTCTGGGGCAGTGAAAAGCCGGATAAGATCCCGATGGAAAAACTGATCATCTATGAGATGCATGTCAGGGGATTCACGAAGATGGACAAAAGTGTCCGTCATCCTGGAACCTTTGCCGGAATCAAAGAAAAAATTCCTTATCTGAAAACACTGGGGATTAATGCGGTGGAGCTAATGCCGATCTTTGAATTTGATGAACTGCAGGGGAGCCGTGAGGTTGATGGAAAGAAACTGATTGATTACTGGGGGTATAATACAGTCAGCTTTTTTGCGCCGAATACGAGCTATGCAGCATCAACGGAATACAACCGGGAAGGAGTAGAATTAAAAGAACTGATCCGGGAACTGCATGATAACCAGATTGAAGTAATTCTGGATGTGGTGTTTAACCATACGGCAGAAGGAAATGAATGCGGACCGTTTATTTCGTTTAAAGGATTTGACAATCAGATTTATTATATGTTGACACCCGATGGAAAATATTATAATTTCAGTGGCTGTGGAAATACTGTGAATTGTAATCATCCGGTGGTGATCAAAATGATCCAGGATTGTCTGCGATACTGGGTGGCAGAGTACCGGGTGGACGGCTTCCGGTTTGATCTTGCCTCGATCCTGGGAAGAAATGAGGATGGGTCACCGATGGAAAATCCACCACTCGTAAAGAATCTTGCCTATGATTCGCTGCTTGCAGACACAAAGCTGATCGCGGAGGCGTGGGATGCCGGCGGACTTTATCAGGTCGGAAGTTTTCCGGCATTCCGCAGATGGTCAGAATGGAACGGAAGATACCGGGATGACGTGCGGGAATATTTAAAAGGGGGACTTTGGGCAGCAGGAGCAGCGCTTCAGAGAATTGCCGGTTCTCCGGACATCTATGATACCAGAATCCGCGGAAAACATGCTTCTGTGAATTTTCTGACCTGCCATGATGGATTTACCCTGTATGATCTTTATTCGTATAACCAGAAGCATAATGAGGCTAATGGATGGGGAAATCTTGATGGAAGTGACGATAACCGGAGCTGGAACTGTGGGGCAGAGGGGGACACTGATCAGGTGATGGTTGTTGAACTGCGCCATCGGATGATGAAAAATGCTTTTGCGGTCCTGCTTTGCAGCAGAGGGACACCGATGTTCCTTGCAGGTGATGAGTTTGGCAATACTCAGTTCGGGAATAATAATGCCTACTGTCAGGATAACGAGATTTCCTGGCTGGACTGGACAAGAAAAGAAAAGTTTCAGGATGTATTTGATTTTTGTGCTTATATGACGGCATTTCGGAAACGGCATCCGTCGATCACAGGAGATGCAGGGGCGAGCAGTCTTGGATTTCCGGAGATCAGCTTTCACGGTGAAGTGCCGTGGAAACTGGATTTTTCCAGACCGGAGATCCGGACGGCGGCAGTCATGTTTGCCGGATATGATAACAAAATGGCAAAAGAAGACTGTGTGTATCTTCTGATGAATCCATACTGGGAAGGTGTCTGGATAGAACTTCCACAACTTCCGGGCGGATATAGTTGGCATGTGGCGGTAAATACTGGAGATAAAAAGCAGGAAATTTATCAGAATCCGGTACGGATTTCGGAGGAAAGAATTCTTGTGGGACCGAGAAGTGTGATCGTTCTGGAGGCAGATCAACAATAAAATGCTATTGACAAGCGGGTACTCTTCCTTTATAGTAAGGGTACTCGTCTTTTATATTCTCTTTTCTGACCTGAAAAGGCAGAAGGAGAAACTTTTATGAAATATATGAAGAATCATTTTGCCGGAATACTAAGTGTGATTCTGGCGGTAGTATCATTGTCGGGCAGCAGTATGCCTGTCGTATCTGCAAACTCAGCAGAGAGAATCGCAAAGAAAGAAACGATTGTAAAACTTGATGAAAAATTAGGAGCAGAGCCGGGAAAAGTGCTTGAGGAGTTAAAAAACCACGAAAAGGACGGTTATTATCTGGGAACGCCTTACAGCGGATATCCTCTGACAGCAGAGAACTGCATGCGTCCGAACGGAGCCTACGGTGGAAATGGGGCAATGAACTGTACCGGGTTTGTCGCTTATGTTCTGGAAAAATGTGGAGCGGATCTGTCAGAAATTGACAAAGGAAGTCTCCGTGGCGGCAAGGTCAATGCGAGCAACTGGTTTCATTGGATGACAGACAATGCCGTGGAATCCTATCATTACAACACCATTGAGGAGCTGCTTGCGGGCGGAAAAGCGCAAAAAGGAGATGTGATCTATTTTGAGCCGGTTTCCTGGGAGGAAGAAGATGCAGACTGCCATATCGGATTTTTCTGGGGAGATAATAGCAACGATAACCGGTTCTGGCATTCGGCATCTATCCCGTCGAGTGGTAATCAGATTTCACAGCTTGTGGCAAAATCCAGATCAACGGTATATCTTTTTAAGACAACCCATAACGGAAGCCTGGAGATCATGAAGAGCTCTGCAAGGTCAGAGATTACGGCTGATAATCAGCTCTACTCACTGGAAGGGGCAGAGTATACCGTCTGTAAAAGTGGGACATCCGAGGTAGTCTGCGTAATCCGGACGGACAAGAAAGGATATGGGAAGGCAGAAAATCTGCCGGAGGGTTCCTATGACATCAAAGAGACTAAAGCACCGAAAGGCTATGTACTGGACACAAAGCTGCGGCAGATCACGGTGAATGCCGGACAGACCGTGACCTATGAGTGTCAGGATGAACCGGAAAAGACAAAGGTGGAAATCCTGATCCGAAAGCAGGATGCGGAAACAGGGAAAGGGCAGGCGCAGGCAGGACTTTCTCTTGCGGGAGCAGAATTTCATGTAGCATTTTTTGATAGCTTTTTTGACAATCAAAATGAGATCGGTGTGAAGGTGCCGCTCAGGAGTTGGAAGTTGAAGTCGGATGCGGATGGTGTGGTCCGGATGGATGAGGCGCACCTGATCAGCGGGGATCCGTTTTTTGAAAATAATGAGCTTCCGCTTGGAACGATTACAGTATGGGAGATGCATGCGCCGGAAGGATATCTGGTGGACACCGTTACACATTGTATTAGGACTGGAACGGAGCAAAATGGAAGCAATAAAGCCCTGAAAATATGGAATCCGGTAGAAATAAAAGAAAAGATCATCCGCGGAGATTTAAAGCTGGTGAAAGCAGCGGATAAGACACTTAAGAGACTGTCAGATATTCCATTTCAGATCACATCCAAGGCGACAGGGGAAAGCCATGTGATCCTGACGGACAAAAACGGGGAGGCCTCGACGGGAGCATACTGGAATCCACATACTGTCAACACGAATGAGGGGAAGACAAGTGAAGACGGGATCTGGTTTGGGGAAGGAACTCCGGATAATACAAGAGGAGCGCTTCTTTATGGAACGTATCTGGTGGAAGAATTGTCTTGTAAAAATAATGAAGACCGGATGCTGATTCCTGCGTTTGAGGTGGAAGTAACAAAGGAAATGCGAGTAATTGATCTGGGGACACTGACAAATGATGAACATCCCGTACCGGAGATCGGGACAAGAGCATCTGACCGGGAAACGGGAACGCATAACGGGAAACGGACAGAACAGGTAACGGTCATAGATCGGGTAAAATGGAAAAATCTGGAGATTGGAAAAGAATATGTAGTTAAAGGCACATTAATGGATAAGGAGACCAAAAAGCCGGTTCTTCAGGATGGAAAAGAAGTGACCGCAGAGAAAAAGCTGATCCCGGATACAGATTCCGGAGAACTTCAGATGGAATTTACGTTTGATGCAACGAAGCTTAACGGAGAACAGGTTGTTGTATTTGAGGAAGTGTATCTGGAAGAGAAGCTGGTTGCAGTGCACGCAGATCTGGAGGACGAAGGACAGAGTGTAACCTATAAAAAGGAAAAGCAGGTAGAAGAGGAAAAACCGGAAAGTCCGGAAAAGCCAAAGGAAACTGAGAAAGCAAAGACGGTTGCAACAGGAGATGGATCTTATGTAAAGATTCTGGTATTTTTGATCGGCGTTATTCTGACCGGGGCACTGCTCCTGTGTTTTCTTCTGAGCCGGATGTGGGGACGAATGTGGAAACGCAGATAAGGATGGCATTGCACTTGAAAGGTTCTTATGCTATAATCGCTAAATAGGAAAATACTTTAGCAGATTGCTGAAGTGAATCAGAAAGAATAAGAAGGGTGGAGAACCATGAATTTACTTTATAAGAGTACAAGAGATGCAGAAAAGACAGTAACAGCTTCCCAGGCAATCTTAAAAGGGTTAGCAGATGACGGCGGATTATTTGTACCGGTTTCGATTCCGAAGCTTCCGGTGTCGCTTGGTGAACTCAAAGAGATGACCTATCAGGAGATCGCATATACAGTTATGAAGGAATTCCTGACAGACTTTACAGAAGAAGAGCTGAAGAGCTGTATCGCAAAGGCTTACGACAGTAAGTTTGATACCGAAGAGATTGCACCGCTTGCGAAGGTGGAGGATGCTTATTATCTGGAACTGTTCCACGGAGCAACGATCGCATTCAAAGATATGGCACTTTCCATTCTTCCGCACCTTCTGACCACTTCTGCAAAGAAGAATCAGGTGAAGAATGAGATCGTCATTCTGACTGCAACATCCGGGGATACAGGAAAAGCTGCACTTGCAGGATTTGCAGATGTAGAAGGAACCAAGATCATCGTATTCTATCCGAAGAACGGAGTCAGCCGCGTACAGGAGCTGCAGATGGTAACACAGAAAGGAGACAATACTTCTGTTGTCGCGATCCACGGTAACTTTGACAACGCACAGAGCGGTGTGAAGGCAATGTTCGAGAACAAAGAGCTGGAAAAAGAGTTAAATGAAGCAGGCTACCAGTTCTCATCTGCCAACTCCATCAATATCGGACGTCTGGTTCCGCAGGTTGTATATTATGTATATGCTTATGCGAAGCTTCTTCAGAATGAAGAGATTGCGGAAGATGAAGAGATCAATGTAGTTGTACCGACCGGTAACTTTGGAAATATTCTGGCTGCATACTACGCAAAGAATATGGGAATCCCGATTGCAAAGCTGATCTGTGCATCCAATGAGAACAAAGTTCTCTATGACTTCTTCCAGACAGGAACTTATGACCGTAACCGTGAATTTGTTCTTACAACATCTCCGTCCATGGATATTCTGATCTCCAGCAACTTAGAGCGTCTGATCTACAAGATCTCAGGAGAAGATGCAAGAAAAGATACGGATCTTATGACTGAGCTGAAGACAAAGGGAAGTTACGCGATTACAGGTGAGATGAAAGCAAACCTGGCTGATTTTGCGGCAGGATATGCGACAGAAGAGCAGGTCGCAAAGACAATCCATGATATATACGAAGATACCGGTTATGTAATGGATACCCATACGGCGGTAGCTGCAACAGTGTATAAAGCTTACAAAGAAGACAGTAAAGATGACAGAAAGACAGTAATCGCATCCACAGCAAGTCCATACAAATTTGCAGGAAGCGTTATGTCAGCGATCGATCCGAAGTATAAAGGACAGGATGATTTCAAACTGATCGAGGAGCTTCAGAAAGTATCCGGTACAGAGCTTCCGAATGCCATCAAAGAGATCATGAATGCCGAGATCCGTCACAATACGGAATGTGATGTGGATCAGATGGAGCAGACTGTTAAGAATATTCTTGGCGTAAAATAGACAGGAGAAGGCAAAAGAATGAACGGAATGGAAGGAATTTTCGGGATCATTGGTATTGGGGCGGGATTGTATAGCCTGTATGCATGGTTTCAACTTAAATTCAAAGGAATCATCAATACATCAATTCTTGTACCAAAAGATACGAATATAAAGAAGTGTAAGGATAAGGAAGCATACAGGGCAGCAGCAGGACCGAAGCTTCTTGTGCTTGCGGTAGTGCTGATCTTGTACGGCGCAGAAGATCTGTATAATACTTATGTGCAGAGTACAGGAAAATTATTCTGGGTGATGTTAGTGCTGGTACTTGCAGTACTGGTATGGTTTGCATGGACAGTCAAAAAGCTGAATGCAAAGTATTTTTAAAATCAGATCACAAAATAAAGGAAAAGGGAAGGTGCAGACAAAAAGAGCTGCACCTTCTTATTTCATTTGGCGGAAAAATTTGTTACAATAAAAGTATTGCATGGCAGAGAAAATGTGATGGGGATAAAAGAAAATGTCATGCGAGAGATGAAATGCCGGAAGATTCCGATCCGTTTCAGGATGGAACCGTATTAAAAGAAGCATTTGACAGACTGAATAAATATGTAGTAGGGTAGATGAGATTTGATGGAAAATGTATTTGAGATATTAAAAGATTTACCAAAGCCGGGGGATTACGTTCTTTTGACAGTGGCAAAAGGATCCGCAGCCGGAGAAAAAGCAATTTTGGCAGAGAAAAAAATAATCTGGGAAAGTAAAGAAAACGGTTTCTTTTCAGCACATTTTTCAGAAGCAGGTGACTTGAAAAAATGCGGACTTTATGAAATCAGAGAGCAGCAGGTGTTTTGTGATATAATTGGAGGGCAGGAGCATCTGGTCATTTGTGGCGGTGGTCACGTATCGGTGCCGGTGATCAAAATCGGGATTATGCTTGGATGGAAGGTCACGGTTCTTGAAGATCGTCCGCAGTTTGCCGATCATGCCAGAAATGCGGGGGCAACGGAAGTGATCTGCCAGCCGTTTGAAGATGCCCTGGATCAGATCGAAGGAGACAAGGATACGTATTTTGTTGTACTGACCAGAGGTCACAGATATGATCAGGTTTGTCTGGAGAAGATCGTTGGGAAGGAACATGCTTATATCGGAATGATCGGAAGCCGGAGAAGAAGTGCGATGGTAAAGCAGAATCTGATTGAAAAAGGATGCAGTCAGGAAGTAATCGGCGAGATAAAAAGTCCGATTGGTTTGAACATCGGTGCTGAGACACCGGAGGAGATCGGTGTGGCGATCATGGCAGAGATTATCGAAGTAAAGAATCAGAACAAGAGAGTCTGCGGTTATCCGAAAGACTTGCTGGAAGCAATCTTGGATATCGTTCATCCGGGAAAGAAGATGCTTGCAACGATCATTACAAGAAAGGGTTCTGCACCAAGGAATGTGGGATCCAAGATGCTGATCCTGGAAGACGGCAGCTGTGTTGGAACCATCGGAGGCGGCTGTATGGAGGCAGAGGTTTTAAGAAAAGCGAGAGTCATGATGCATGAAAATAATACAGGACTAAAGACAGAATATGTGGATATGACCGGAGATGATGCGGAGGAAGAAGGCATGGTCTGCGGCGGTACGATCGAGGTGTTACTGGAACCACTCTGGAATTAAGAAAGGATGGAAAAGGCTGTGAGAGATTCTTATGGACGAACAATTGAATATATGAGAATTTCAATCACAGACCGCTGTAATCTGCGATGCAGGTACTGCATGCCGGATGGCGCAAAGTGGATTCCTATGTCAGAAATCCTGACTTATGAGGAGATTGAACGAATCTGCAGGGAGGCTGTCCGGATCGGGATTACCAGGTTTAAGATTACCGGAGGGGAGCCTCTGGTCAGAAAAGGATGCGCAGATCTGATCCGGATGATCCGGCAGATTCCGGGCACAGAAGAAGTAACAATGACGACAAATGGGGTTCTTCTGGGTGAGAATCTGGAAGATCTTCTTGCAGCGGGGCTGGATGCGGTGAATATCAGTCTGGATACACTGATTCCGGAAAAATATCAGGAGATTACCGGGGCAGATGAACTGGAAAGAGTCAGAAAATCCATTTTCATGGCAGAAAAAAGCGAGATCCGGGTAAAAATCAACACGGTCCTGCAAAAAGGAGTCAATGATGAGGAATGGAAAAGTCTGGCAGAGTTGGCGAAAAAGAACAAGCTGGATGTCCGTTTTATTGAATTGATGCCGATTGGACAGGGAAGAGCAGAGAATGGCATTTCCGGTGCCTGGGTGCTTGGAAAACTGAAAGAAGCTTATGGGATAGAAGGAGAGTTTTATCCGTTAGAGGGACGATTTGGGAACGGACCTGCTGTGTATTATCAACTGCCTGGTTTTCAGGGGAAAATCGGTCTGATCAGTGCATTGCATGGAAAATTCTGTGACAGATGTAACCGGATCCGGATGACATCAACCGGAAAGTTAAAAGCGTGTCTGTGCTATGCAGATACTATCTCCGTTTTTGAGGCAGCAAGACACGGATCGGAAGAAGAAATCCGGAAATGTCTCGAACAGGCGATCCGTGGAAAACCGAAGATGCATCATTTTGAGGAGCAGAATTTTATTACAGAACAGAAAAATATGTCACAGATCGGAGGATAAACATAAAAATGGGAAGACTGAAGGGAATCTGCATCAGTGAAAAGAGAGGAACCGAAAAACATGAGGTTCGTGAAGCCATGGTCAAAATGGACTGGGGGATTGAAGGAGATGCGCACGGTGGAAAATGGCATCGTCAGATCAGTCTGCTTTCCGATGAAAAGATTCAGGAATTTCGTGCAAAAGGGGCAGAAGTCGCGTATGGTGCATTTGGTGAAAATCTGATCGTGGAGGGATTTGATTTTCGCGCGCTTCCGGTTGGAACAAGATTTCATATCGGAGATGTGGTACTTGAGATGACACAGATTGGAAAAGAATGCCACAGTCATTGTCAGATTTATAAGAGAATGGGTGACTGCATTATGCCAAGAGAGGGCGTTTTTGCAGAAGTCGTCACCGGAGGTCATATCAAGGTAGGAGATGAAGTTGTCATGGAACAGGTGAAAAGTGACCGTCCATTTTCAGCGGCAGTTATTACTTTAAGTGATAAAGGCTCTGCCGGAGAACGAGAAGACAAAAGCGGACCCATGATTGTCGAAATGTTGAAAGATGCCGGATATGATATTAAAGAAACGATTTTATTACCGGATGAGCAGAAAAAACTGGAAAAAGAGCTGATCAGACTGGCTGATCAGAGACAGCTTAATGTGATCTTCACCACCGGAGGAACAGGATTCTCCGAGCGGGACCGGACACCGGAGGCGACGGTAAATGTCTGTGACCGGATGGCAAACGGAATAGCAGAGGCAATCCGGAATTATTCGATGACGATCACAAAGCGTGCTATGTTCAGCAGAGCTGTATCAGGTATCCGAAAAAAAACGCTGATCATCAATCTTCCGGGAAGTCCCAAAGCAGTACAGGAAGCACTGGAGTTTCTGCTTCCTGAACTTGGACATGGGCTTGGAATCCTCCGGGGAACAGAAGGCGAATGTGCCAGAAAATAAAGAGGTTAAAAATCATGAGTGGATTTACACATTTTAACGAAGATGGTAATGCAGTGATGGTAGATGTGGGGGAAAAGGCTGAGACAAAAAGAGAAGCACTTGCATCAGGGGTGATCCGCATGTCGGAAGAATGCTTTCAGAAAGTAAAGGAAGGCAGCATGAAAAAAGGAGATGTTCTTGGCGTAGCAAGAATTGCCGGGATTATGGGTGCAAAAAAGACAGCAGAACTGATTCCGCTGTGCCATCTGTTAAACCTTACCAAAGTCGAGATTGATTTTGAATATCTGGAAGAAGAGCATGGGCTCCGGGCAATCTGCCACACGGCATGTACTGGCAGGACCGGTGTGGAAATGGAAGCACTGACCGGGGTAAATACCGCTCTTCTTACAATCTATGATATGTGCAAGGCGGTTGACCGGGGAATGGAGATCAGAGAAATCCATCTGCTTGAAAAGTCCGGTGGAAAAAGCGGGAAATGGGTACGTTAAACGTATTTTAATTTCTGGTAAAAAAAGTAAATATCTTCAACGATTAACAGTTGAAAAAACACGGCTGATGGTCTATAATAGGCTTTAGAAAACCTGGAATGTTCGAGACTTCCGTATTTTTGAACCTACAATACTTTAAACGGGATTCTTATATCTCTGTAATATGTCAGGCCCTCATTGCGCAGGGGAAGGCAGAAAAGCAGATGCGGTCGCCCACCTAGCGGAGTGCTAGGAGTCAAAAAACGGAAAACGGCATTTCGGGGGACTACAAAAGATAAAGGACAGTTGCGAGAGCAACTGTTTTTTTGGGTTTTCAAAGAAGTGAAAATGTGATAAACTATTTTGAAAAATGAAACTGCCGATAAGATAAATGGAGTTATTATATGATGAAAACGATAAACAAGATTCGGGAAATTACAGGGCAGGTGTCACAAAAGCATGTGGGAGCATACGCGGCTCAGTCTGCTTATTTTTTTGTGCTGAGTATGATCCCGATTATTTTGCTGCTTCTTGCAATCATACAATATACTCCGGTGACAAAAGCAGATGTTATGACTGCAGTGGTAAATTTGTTTCCGGAGACAAGTATGCAGGATTTTATGGTTGGCATTGTAAATGAAGTATATAACCAGTCGAAGACGGTCATTCCAATCACTGCAATCGTAGCACTGTGGTCAGCAGGCAAAGGAGTACTTGCAGTTAGTACCGGACTGAACTGTGCATATGAGCTTCGTGAAACACGAAATTATGTATTTTTAAGAATCCGGGCATCCATCTATACGATCCTGTTCATTGCAGCGATCGTGATGGCTCTGGTACTTTCTGTGTTTGGTAACAATATCAGTATTTTTATATATCACAAGATTCCGTTTCTTGCGGAGACGACGGATATGATCATGCGTTTGAGAACGGTGATTTCATTTGTTGCTATGACTGGAATTTCACTTCTGGTATATCACTTTTTGCCGAACCGGAAGCTTCCGTTCAGGGATCTGATTCTGGGATCTATTTTCTGCTCTCTGGGATGGCTGGTGATCTCGTTTGTTTTTTCAATGTATCTGACAATCTTCAAAGGATTTTCCGGTCTGTACGGAAGTATGACGGCGATCATTCTTGTGATGCTGTGGCTGTATTTCTGTATGTATGTGATGCTGCTGGGAGGGCTTATTAACTGTATCTGGGTAGATGCAAAGCGGGATATCCTGGAAAAGGATTAGTTCTGCAAAAAGCAGCATCCAGGTTCCGGAATATGATTTTGCGTAGATAAACGGTGAATCTATCAGATAAAACCGCTTGACATAAAAAAATCATATGTTACAATAATTAAGTATATGACATATCATAAAAGCAATGACCGTGTAAGTAGTGAACTGTTTTCCGACAGAGAAGGAGAATCCCCGGCTGTAAGTTCTCCCCGGTTCAGGCAGGAAACGAATTTCCCACGTGAGCTGCGTTTTTGAAAATAAAGTAGAAAACGACGTCCCTGCACGTTACGCAGTCCGAGTGCCTGTTATTCAAATAGCAGGAAACAGGGTGGTACCGCGATTTATCTCGTCCCTTTTTAGGGGCGATTTTTTTTATATATTAGGAAAGTGTTCTTTCCTAATATATAAAAACGCTCCGCGAGGATGTGCACTGCGGCGTATAAGGAAGATGTCACAAGCGATCGCCGCAGGTGCCAGAATGTGCCAAAGCACATTCTTTTTTCTTCCACAGGAAATTTTATTTCCTGTTATAGTCGCAAATGAATAGCCAAAACAAGTTTTAAGGAGGATATCATGAAAGAAAGACTTGAGAGCATCAAACAGGAAGCCATTAAGCAGATCCAGGCTTCTGATGTACCGGAGAAATTAAATGATGTACGTGTCAAATTCCTTGGTAAAAAAGGAGAACTGACAGCCGTATTAAAAGGAATGAAAGATGTAGCTCCGGAAGAACGTCCGAAGGTAGGACAGCTTGTGAATGAGACAAGAGCTGCTATCGAAGAACTTCTTGATGAGACAAAGAAGAAAATGGATGCTGCAATCCGTGAAGAAAAATTAAAACAGGAAGTTATTGACGTAACACTTCCTTCCAAGAAAAATACAGTAGGCCATCGTCATCCGAATACGATCGCTCTGGAAGAAGTAGAACGTATCTTCATCGGTATGGGATATGAAGTTGTGGAAGGACCGGAAGTAGAATATGACCTTTACAACTTTGAAAAACTGAATATTCCTACAGATCATCCGGCAAAAGATGAACAGGATACATTCTATATCAACAAAGACATCGTGCTTCGTACCCAGACATCACCGGTTCAGGCACGTGTGATGGAACAGGGCAAGCTCCCGATCCGTATGATCGCACCGGGACGAGTATTCCGTTCTGACGAAGTGGATGCAACCCATTCACCATCCTTCCATCAGATCGAAGGGCTGGTAATCGATAAAAATATTTCCTTTGCTGACTTAAAGGGAACTCTGGAAGTATTTGCAAAAGAACTTTTCGGACCGGATACCAAGACAAAATTCCGTCCGCATCATTTCCCATTCACAGAGCCAAGTGCAGAAGTAGACGTATCATGCTTCAAGTGCGGCGGAAAAGGCTGTCGTTTCTGTAAAGGATCAGGATGGATTGAAATCCTCGGCTGTGGTATGGTTCACCCACACGTACTCGAAATGTGCGGAATCGATCCGGAAGAATACACTGGATTTGCATTCGGAGTAGGACTTGAAAGGATCGCCCTTCTCAAATACGAGATCGACGACATGCGCCTCCTCTACGAGAACGATATCAGATTCTTAAAGCAATTCTAGTGAGCACACAATGAAAGGAAGCACGAGCGAAGCGAGTATTTACTTTCATGTGCGAACGGTACGACAAAATCAAAGAGCAGCGCGGAGAGCTGCGGCAGCATCGAAAGATGCTGGATTTTGGAGTCAGAATAAAAAGGAAGCACGAGCGAAGCGAGTATTTACTTTCATGTGCGAACGGTATGACAAAATCAAAGAGCAGCGCGGAGAGCTGCTGGATTTTGGAGTCTGAATAAGGGAAATTTATAAACAAATCAGAAGGAGATATAAAATGGATACTTCATTATCATGGATTAAAGCGTATGTTCCGGAACTTGACGTAACAGCGCAGGAATATACAGATGCAATGACTCTTTCCGGAACAAAGGTAGAAGGTTTTACAAAGCTGGATGCTGATCTGGATAAGATCGTAGTAGGACAGATTGAGAAAATTGAGAAACATCCGGACGCAGATAAACTGATCATCTGTCAGGTAAATGTAGGAACAGAGATCGTACAGATTGTTACAGGTGCTCCGAACGTAAAAGAAGGAGACAAGGTACCGGTTGTTCTGGATGGCGGACGCGTTGCGGGCGGACATGAGCCTGGACAGAGAGTAGAAGGCGGAATCAAGATCAAAAAAGGAAAACTCCGTGGAGTCGACAGCTACGGAATGATGTGTTCCATCGAAGAACTTGGTTCAGACAGAAATATGTACCCGGAAGCACCGGAATATGGAATCTACATTTTTGATGATGACGCAGTTGTCGGAGAAAGTGCAGTAAAGGCACTCGGACTGGATGATGTCGTATTTGAATACGAGATCACCTCCAACCGTGTAGACTGCTTCAGCGTGATTGGTATCGCAAGAGAAGTTGCAGCTACATTCCGCAAAGAATTCAAGCCACCGGTTGTAACATCAACCGGAAATGATGAAGATGTCAATGATTACATCAAAGTAAAAGTAGAAAATACAGACCTTTGCCCACGTTACTGTGCAAGAGTCGTAAAAAATATCAAGATCGGACCTTCACCAAAATGGATGCAGAGAAGACTTTCTTCCGTAGGAATCCGTCCGATCAACAACCTTGTTGATATCACAAACTATGTAATGGAAGAATACGGACAGCCAATGCATGCTTATGATCTGGATACCATCGCAGGTCATCAGATCATCGTCCGCAATGCCCATAAAGGAGAAAAATTCGTAACACTGGATGGTCAGGAAAGAGAAATGGATGATTCTGTTCTGATGATCTGTGATGGCGAAAAAGCGGTAGGTATTGCCGGAATCATGGGTGGCGAAAATTCCATGATCACTGACAATGTACAGACCATGTTATTTGAAGCTGCATGTTTCGATGGAACCAACATCCGTAAATCCAGTAAGAAAGTCGGACTTCGTACTGATGCATCCGGTAAATTTGAAAAGGGACTGGATCCGAATAATGCAGAGGATGCAATCAACCGTGCCTGCCAGCTGATCGAAGAAATGGGAGCCGGTGAAGTTGTCGGAGGAATGGTTGATGTATACAGCAAGAAAAAAGAACCTGTACGTGTACCATTTGATGCCGACAAGATCAATGCACTTCTCGGAACAAACATCCCGGAAGAAGATATGATCAAATATTTTGAAAAGATCGACCTGGAATATGATGCAGAAGCAAAAGAAGTGATCGCACCAACCTTCCGTCATGACTTATTCCGTATCGCCGATCTTGCGGAAGAAGTAGCAAGATTCTACGGATATGATAATATCCCGACTACACTGCCTACAGGTGAAGCTACAACTGGTAAGCTTTCTTTCAAGCTTCGTGTGGAAGAAGTAGCAAGAAATATTGCAGAATTCTGTGGATTCAGCCAGGGAATGACTTATTCATTTGAAAGCCCGAAGGTATTTGACAAGCTCCTCCTCGACAAGGATGATCCGATGCGTCAGGCAATCCAGATCATGAACCCGCTTGGAGAAGATTACAGTGTCATGCGTACAACATCTCTGAATGGTATGCTGACATCTCTTGCAACAAACTACAACAGAAGAAATAAAAATGTCCGTCTGTACGAGCTTGGAAATATTTATCTTCCAAAGGCACTTCCACTGACAGAACTGCCGGACGAAAGAATGCAGTTTACACTTGGAATGTACGGAGATGGAGACTTCTTCAGTATGAAAGGTGTTGTAGAAGAGTTCTTTGAAAAAGTCGGACTTCATAAGAAAGAAACCTATGATCCAAATGCAGGAAAGAACTTCCTTCATCCGGGACGTCAGGCAAACATCGTTTACGATGGAAAGGTTGTCGGATACATGGGTGAGGTTCATCCGGAAGTTGCTGATATCTATGGAATCGGTGAAAGAGCATACGTTGCTGTCATTGATATGCCACAGATCACAGAGCTTGCAACATTTGAAAGAAAATACGAAGGAATTGCAAAATACCCGGCAGTCAGCCGTGATATCAGTATGGTAATGCCAAAATCCATCCTGGTAGGACAGGTTGAAGAAGTGATTGAGAACAAGGGTGGCGCTTATCTGGAAAGCTATAAGCTGTTCGATATCTATGAAGGCGCTCAGATCAAGGCAGGCTTCAAGTCTGTTGCTTACTCTATCACATTCCGTGCAAAAGATAAGACTCTGGAAGAAGCTGACATTTCAGCTGCTATGAACCGTATCTTAAAGGCACTGGAGGAAATGGGTATCGAGCTTCGTAAGTAGGCGAAAAGAGGTCAAAAGAATGAAACGACAGGATTTTTATTTTGATTTACCGGAAGAGCTGATCGCGCAGGATCCGCTTGAAGACAGATCCAGTTCCAGACTGCTTGTTCTTGATAAAAAAACCGGTGCAACCAGTCATCACATTTTCCGTGAGATCAAAGATTATCTCAAACCGGGAGACTGCCTTGTGATCAATGATACCAAGGTTATCCCGGCAAGACTGATCGGTGAAAAAGAAGGAACCGGCGGAAAAGTCGAAGTTCTTCTTTTAAAACGAAAAGGAAATGATGTCTGGGAAACACTTGTAAAACCAGGAAAGAAGATGAAACCCGGAGCAAGAGTCAGCTTCGGGGACGGTCTTCTGAAAGGGGAAGTTCTGGAGGTTGTAGAGGAAGGAAACCGTCTGATCCATTTTGAATACGAAGGAATTTTTGAAGAGATTCTGGATCAGCTTGGACAGATGCCGCTTCCGCCTTACATCACCCACCAGCTGGAGGACAAGAATCGTTACCAGACCGTGTATGCAAAGCATTCCGGATCTGCGGCTGCTCCGACGGCAGGACTGCATTTTACACCGGAGCTTCTGGAAGAAATCAAAGCAGAAGGTGTGGAGATTGCGCATGTAACGCTTCATGTCGGACTTGGAACTTTTCGTCCGGTAAAAGCGGATGATATTCTGGATCACCATATGCATTCGGAATTCTACCGGATCGAGGCATCTGAGGCAGAAAAGATCAACCGTGCAAAAGAGAGCGGACACCGGGTGATCTGCGTCGGAACGACAAGTTGCCGGACCGTAGAATCTGCGGCTGATGAAAACGGAAAGTTAAAAGAGTGCAGTGGATGGACAGAGATTTTCATCTATCCGGGCTATAAATTCAAGGTACTGGACTGCCTGATCACGAACTTCCATTTACCGGAGTCAACGCTGATCATGCTGGTAAGTGCGCTTGCCGGAAGAGAGCATGTGCTTGCGGCATATGAAGAAGCAGTTAAAGAGAGATATCGATTCTTCAGCTTTGGGGATGCGATGTTTATAGAATAGACGCAGAATCTGACAAATGTGAGGTTATGTCAGGGAGCAGGAAATCATAAGATATTAACCGGAGAACAGGATTGTTCAAGTCATGTACAACTTTGAAAAATCTTGTTCTCCGTTTTTTGTATAGGTTGGAAACGATTGAGTTTAAAAATCTTATTGAATGAATGTCTATAGAGAATGTTGTTTTATCTGGCAAAGATAAACAGTACAGCTTTGTCGATTTTGCAAAAATATAGTAAGATGATGTAATCGTCAAAAGTATGAATTATATAATAATGGAGCAATCCGGGCACATACTAAGACGAAAAAGGCTATAAAAACAAGATTGCAAAAGGAAACAGAGGATGGGCTAAGCAGAATATATCAGAGAAAGAAACGAAAAAATAACTTTGGAAAATAAAGTCAGGTGGATATTCGTAATTTGTTTTGCTGTTTGATTTGGTTAAAAAGCGGACAGAAATGCATTGAGAATTGAGGAGTAGCAGAAAATGGGCATATTTGAGGAGGCAGCAATTTTCCGGGGCGTCACGAAGGAGGACGCCAGACAGATGCTGAACTGTCTGAATCCGGTAGAAAAGACTTATAAAAAAGATGAAATCATTTACCATGCCGGGGATGAGGTTACTTCGATGGGCGTGGTTCTTGCCGGCAGCGTGTTCATTGAGAATGATGATATCTGGGGGAATCACAGCATTCTGGACCGGGCTGGAAGAGGTGAGATTTTTGCAGAAACATATGCAGCGATTCCGGGGCAGAAGCTGATGGTCAATGTAGTTGCGGCAGAAGAGGCAAGAATTTTGTTTCTTGATGTGGGAAGGATACTGAAAGTCTGTTCCAATTCGTGTGTGTTTCATCATACGTTAATTGAAAATCTACTGAAGCTTTCCGCAGAGAAGAATCTCCGTCTGTCGAAACGGATTTTTCATATTTCATCAAAATCAATCCGGGGAAGACTGCTGTCGTATCTGTCTTATCAGGCTATGGAAAACGGGAAGAAAGAATTTGACATCCCGTTCAACCGGCAGCAGCTTGCAGATTATCTGAATGTAGACAGGTCCGCGATGTCAAATGAGCTTGGGAAGATGCAGAAAGACAGGCTGATCGAAGTAGACAGGAAACATTTCCGTATTCTTGACGAAACGGAAATATGAATGGATAAATAATGGAAATAAAACGGATACAGCAGTGAGAAACTGTATGTGGGTTAGGATAAAAGAAAACCATTGCAGGAGAGATGTGATTTCATCAGATCCTGTAATGGTTTTTTGTATACGATGAGTCAAGTATAAATTTGTGGAATTTATCTTTCCAGTCCGTGTATCCAGTCTGACTTTAGAAAATAAATCAGAAAAGCAATGGAACTGAGCGCCCAGGTCATCGGGTAAGCCCAGAAGATCATCTGAATGGACGGGATGAATTTTAAAATGATCACGATATAAGAAACGCGGATCAGACACCAGCATACCAGCATAACATACATCGGGACTGTGGATTTACCGGCTCCGCGCATGATTCCTGCCATACAGTGTGAAAAAGCAAGCAGGAAGTAGAAAAAGGTATCCGTATGAGCCTGCATGGTTCCGTAGCGGATAACCTCTGCGGTGGAACTGAAAGCAGATAGAAGCTGTGGAGCGGTAAAATGCACGCAGATACCGAGCAGCTCAGAGATCGTAAGGGAACAGATCACACCGAATACAGCGCCCTTTTTAGCACGCTCATATTCTTTTGCTCCCAGATTCTGACTGATAAAAGTAGTAAGTGCCAGTGCAAAACAGGTGATCGGAAGGAATCCAAATCCCTGGATCTTCATATAAGAACCACATCCGGCAACCGCCATTTCCCCAAACTGGTTGATATTTGCCTGGACGAATACATTTGCCAGAGAAATGATCGAGTTCTGGAGTCCTGCGGGCAGACCATAAGAAATGATCTGGCGGAGCATATAGGAATCCAGATTGATCCGGTTCAGATGAAGCCGAAACTCCTCCGGACTGTGAAGCAGCTGCACCATACAGAGGATAGCACTTAAAAACTGTGAAATGACAGTTGCAAAAGCGGCAGCACCTACTCCAAATCCAAGACCTGCGATCAGTACAAGGTCAAGAATGATATTCGTTACCGAAGAAACGATTAAGTAGATCAGAGGATGGGTACTGTCACCGACGGACTGCAGAATGCCGACAAAGAAGTTGTACATGACAAAGGCAAGTGAGCCGGTAAAGTAGATCCGGAAATAAGTAATCGAGTTTGGAAGTACCGCCTCCGGTGTTCCCATAAGCACCAGGATCTGTGGTGCGGCAATGATACCGACAATGGTAAGGATCACGCCGCAGATCAGTCCGAAGCCAACGGTTGTATGGATGGACTTCTGCAGATTCGGAATGTCTCTGGCACCGTAATATTTGGCGACGATGACACCGGATCCGATGGCGATTCCATTAAAAAGACCGACCATAAGAAAGATCAGATTACCGGAAGAGCTGACAGCGGCAAGTGCAGAGCTTCCAAGAAAATTTCCAACGATCAGAGAGTCGGCGGTGTTATATAGCTGCTGAAAAAGGTTTCCCCAGAAAAGCGGGATCGCAAAAGCAACGATACGCTTCCAGATGGAGCCTTCTGTCATCAGTTTTGCAGAATATTTTGACATAGAATATTTCCCCCGTTTCTTAAGTCATTACTTTTAAGTATAAGGTGCGGCAGAGGGAAAGTCAATGAAAATGGGAAAGCAGGTGAAGTTAGGAAAAGGACAAAAAGACAATAAACAGATGTAGTGAATGCGATCTTTATAAGACACCTCAAAAACCATGCTATTGGGATAACAAAAAGTTTGCGAAAGAATGCTATCCACAAATGGAAAAATGTAATAGATAAAATTTCAAGAGGACTTGTAAGACTAAAACCTTACAAGTCCTCTTCTTCATCTAACAGCTTATCCTTCATGAAACCGCGAAAGAAACTGTTTTGTTCTCTCTTCACTTGGATTTTCAAACACCTGACGCGGATCACCCTGTTCAACGATGCGTCCGTCGTCCATAAAGATCACATGATCGGCAACGTCGCGTGCAAATGCCATCTCATGGGTTACAATGATCATCGTCGTATTCTGGTCGGCAAGCTCGCGGATAACTTTTAATACTTCTCCGGTCAGTTCCGGATCCAGTGCAGAAGTCGGCTCATCAAAACAGAGGATGTCCGGTTGCAGGGCAAGTGCCCTTGCAATAGCAACTCGCTGGCATTGTCCACCGGAAAGCTGATGCGGATAATTGTCCATCCGGTTATCCAACCCCATCTGTGTCAGAAGAACCTTTGCCTGTACCTCGATGGCGGTCAGAATTTCACGTTTTCTTTCTTTAAAATCCGGCTGCTCTGCGGCGAGAAGCTTTTTGGCAAGCATTACATTTTCCAGAGCGGTATACTGCGGAAACAGATTAAAGTTCTGGAACACCAGACCAAAATGCAGTCGTTTTTTACGGATCACGGATTCCTGAGTGGTTGCCGGGACAGAGGCATCAAAAAGTGTTTCGCCATTTACCCGGATAATTCCGTTATCCGGATGTTCCAGAAAGTTCAGGCAGCGGAGAAGCGTTGTCTTTCCACTTCCGGAAGATCCGATGATGGAAACAGCCTGTCCTTTTTCTAGGTTAAATCCAACGTCTTTTAAGACAGGAGTCTTATTAAAAGATTTACTGATATGTTCTACTTCTAAGATTGGCATAAATATGAATTCTCCTTATCTGAAATATTCCAGTTTCTTTTCAAGGCGTCCGAGAAGAACGGTCAGGATACCATTGAAAATAAGATAATAAACAGCGGTAAAGAACAGCGGCCAGATGGCACCGGAGATGCCATGTGAGCCTTTCATAAATGCCTGTCCTGCCCAGATGATCTCCTGCAGCGCGATAATACGTGCAAGAGAAGTATCTTTTACCAGGGTGATGATCTCATTTGACATCGGTGGTACGATGCGTTTGATCATCTGAAGGAGTGTGATCTTGAAAAAGATCTGATGCTTTGTCATGCCAAGTACAAGACCGGCTTCTTTCTGACCTTCCGGAACACCCTGGATTCCACCGCGGTAGATTTCTGAAAAATAACAGGCGTAATTGATGATAAAAGATACGGCTGCTGCAAGGAATCGTCCTGTTTCACCACCACCCCAGATCGGGTTATGTAAGACCAGCCCGGGGAAATAGTAGATGATCAGAAGCTGGATCATCAGCGGGGTACCACGGATCACCCAGACGATCAGTCTCGCAAGCCAGCTAAGAGGCTTAAAATGAGACATGGAGCCAAAGGCAATGACCAGTCCGAGAGGAAGGGCGCCGACCAGCGTCACAATAAATAATTTTAAAGTTTGTAAAAAGCCGACATTCAGTGCGGACACTACGACCGGCATTTGTTTCATAATCAGATTCATAAAAAGTTCCTGCCTTAAATATTATTTCTGCTCAATGATGGCATCCTGAACCCCATAGGTTTCAGCGCATTTCTTCATAGAACCATCATTGTAGCTTGTCTTGAAGAATTCGTTCAGTTTGTCTGCAAGGTCAGAACCTTTGCGGAATCCAACACCATATTTTTCGGTAGTAAGCTCAACGGTATGAGTCAGATTTTCGTATCCGGTACCTTTTCCGACCATAGCACCGGCCATCAGAAGGTCGATGACTGCAGCATCAGAGGTTCCGGCTGCAACTTCCATCAGGGCATCAGACTGTGAAGAAACCGCAGTGTAGTCATATCCTTCTCCGCTTACAGCTTTTTCTCCGGCACTTCCGGATTCAACTGCAAAAGAAAGATCCTTCAGACTGTCTTTGTCCTGATATTTGTCTGCTTTATCAGAAGGAACAACCACTACCTGCGCATTGTTACAGTAAGCGGAGGTGCATGCCATTGCGCTGGTTACTTCATCAGTAAGTGTCATACCATTCCATACGCAGTCGATGGTTTTTCCATCCAGCTCCATGACTTTATTGTCCCAGTCGATCTCGACAAATTCGGCATCTACGCCAAGGCTTTTTGCAAATGCTTTTGCCATGTCGGCATCAAAACCAATCCATTCATCCTTATCATTTTTGTAATCCATTGGCTCAAAATCGGTGATTCCAACTACCAGGGTTCCTTTGTCCTGAACGTATTCTACATCGCTTTTGGATGCTTTTTTTGAATCATCTGAAGTTTTTGTATCGGAAGATGAACCTCCGCATGCTGCAAGGGATAATACCATTGCTGAAGTAAGTGCAAGTGCTGTTATTTTTTTCATAATAATCTCTCCTCATATAATTTCAAAAAATGTCACGTCACTATATTATCAATCTACCATACTAAAGTCAACCAAAACTTGCTATTTACTTTCTTTTTTGATAAAGATACAATAAGAAATACAGAAATTACTGTAGAAAGAGTAAAACAGAGGAATATAAATATATGGAAACAAATGAGATTATTGTTCACCATGCGACGGAGAATAACCTGAAAAATGTATCCATCCGGATACCAAAGCATCAGATCACAGTATTTACCGGAGTATCAGGTTCTGGGAAATCTTCGCTGGTTCTGGATACTCTTGCGGCGCAGTCACGCAGGGAATTAAATGATACTTTCCCGAGTTTTGTGCAGCAATATCTTCCCAAATACGGAAGACCGCATGTAGAACGGATTGAGAATCTACCGGCAGCAATTGTAATCAATCAGAAAAAGCCGTCGCCGAATCAGCGGTCGACGGTTGGAACTTATACGGATACCTATACCCTTCTGAGGCTTTTATTTTCCAGAGTGGGACAGCCTTTTGTCGGTTATTCGGACAGCTTTTCATTCAATCATCCACAGGGATGCTGCCTGCGGTGTAACGGACTTGGAGAAGTGACAGATCTGGATGTGCATAAGCTGGTGGATTTTGATAAATGTTTGAATGATGACGGGGTGATCCATTATGTGGCATTTGAGCCGGGGCAGTGGAGATGGATCCGCTATGCAAACAGTGGATTGTTTGATCTGAATAAGAAGATTAAAGACTATTCCGAAGAAGAATTGGAACTGTTTTTGTATTCACCGCAGATACGTCTTAAGAATCCACCGGAAGGATGGCCGAAAACTGCGAAATACGAAGGCCTTGTGCATCGGATGTACCGCAGTGTCCTAAATTCGGAAGAAGGAAAACTTCACAGGGAGTTATTGGATCCGATCACCAGTCATGGAGTTTGTCCGGAGTGTAATGGGGCAAGATTGAATCAGAAGGTGTTGTCCTGCAAAATTGACGGGAAAAATATTGCTGATGTAATAAAACTTCCATTATCCGAGCTGCGTGCGTGGATTGCTCAAATAGAAGATCCGCTTGCAAAAGATATTCAGGATACACTGCATACCAAACTGTCTGCACTTATAGATATCGGACTGGGATATCTGTCTCTGGACAGAGGGTTATCTACTTTATCTGGTGGAGAGATTCAGAGATGCAAGATTGCAAAATGCCTGAATTCCTCGCTTTCTGATTTGTTGTATATTCTGGATGAACCGAGTGCAGGGCTTCATAATCATGATATTGAGCGGATGCGCCGTGCACTGGAAAAATTGAGAGATGGTGGAAATACGGTTGTTCTGGTGGAGCATCACCGGAAAATGATCGAGATGGCCGATCACATTGTGGAAATGGGTCCGGAACCGGGAATGGCCGGTGGAAGAGTTTTATTTGAAGGCAGTTATAAGGAACTTTTAAAGAGTGATACGCCGACTGGAGAAGAGATGCGGCTTACTACTTCTCTAAAAGCAAAGGCAAGGGAAGCGAAAGGAATATGGCGGATGGAGCATATCCATCTTCACAATCTGAAGGACATTACCATCGAATTTCCAATAGGAAATCTGGTTGTGATCGCTGGTGTTGCCGGATCTGGAAAAAGTTCTCTGATGGAAAGCTTTTACCGCAGTATGGGAGAGGATGTGGTGTTTGTAAGCCAGCGCGCTGCAGGTGCAAGTCTCAGATCCACTCCAGCGACCTATCTGGGAGTCGCAGATGAAATCCGGAAAATATTTGCAAAGCGGTGCGGTCAGAAGGCATCTTTGTTTTCTTTTAACGGCGCAGGAAAGTGTCCGGCATGTAAGGGAAAAGGAGTGATCGTATCGGATATGGCATTTATGGATGACATCGAGACGACCTGTGATGTGTGTAAAGGACTTCGGTATTCAAAAGAAGTTTTGCAATACGAAGTAGATGGAAAGAATATTGCGGAAGTGATGGATCTGACTGTTGCACAGGCAGGGGAATTCTTCAGGGGAACAAAGATCAGCGAAGCGCTGGAGCCTCTGGAAAAAGTAGGACTTTCTTATCTGCACCTGAATCAGGCACTTTCTACTTTATCCGGCGGAGAGTTGCAGCGAATGAAGTTTGCTTCCTATCTCGGAAGTAAAGACCGTATTTTCATTCTTGATGAGCCGACAAACGGATTGCATATCAAGAATGTCCGGAGTCTGTTAAAGCTTCTGAACCAGATGGTGGATGAAGGAAATTCCATTTTTGTTATCGAACATAACATAGAATTTATCAAATCCGCTGATTATGTGGTAGAATTAGGACCAGAAGGAGGAGATGCCGGAGGAAGACTGCTGTTTGCCGGTACACCGTCTGAGATGAAAATGAGTGAAAAATCTGTTACGGCAGAATATTTATGATGATACCAGATTGCTCCATTTCCATTGCTACGCAATCCCCCTATTTATAATTATGAAAGATTTACAGAAACAGAAATATTTACCAAAAAGATAGAAGAAAAGGAGACGAACGTTATGAAACTAATGATTGCATCAGATATTCACGGATCCGCATATTATTGTCTGGAAATGCTGGATGCGATGAAAAAAGAATGTCCGGACAGACTGTTACTTCTGGGCGACATCCTGTATCATGGACCAAGAAATGATCTTCCGCTGGAATACGAACCCAAAAAGGTAATCAAAATGTTAAATGAAGTCAAAGAGAAATTATTCTGTGTACGCGGAAACTGTGACACAGAGGTAGACCAGATGGTACTGGATTTTCCAATCATGGCAGATTATGCAGTGATCCCGTGTGGCAACAGGATCATTTACGCCACCCACGGACACCATCATAACGTCATGACCCCAATCCCAATGCAGCCAGGCGATATTCTCCTACACGGTCACACCCACGTACCGGCCTGGGAACCATTCGGAAACGAGAACCTCTACTTAAATCCAGGTTCCGTTTCCATCCCAAAAGAAAACAGCGCCCACAGCTACATGATCCTGGAAGACGGTCTCGCCAAATGGAAAAACCTATACGGCGAAGTTTACCACGAACTTATGCTGTAGAAAAATCTACAATATTAAGAAAAAGTAGAACCGAAAAACTATCACAAATGGAAACATACAATACCTGAAAAAGTGAAAAACTTTTATCTTGGCGAAAATATTGAACAAAATAAAACCCCATAAATTGTCGACATTCGCCAATGTACATCCGACAATTTATGTAATAAAATGAAACTAAGAAAAGCAAAGGAGAACCTAACAATATGAGAGCTTACGAAAGATTTTTAAACTACGTTCCGGTATGGACAACCAGTGATGAGACAAGCGATACTGTCCCGTCAGCAGACAGAGAGCTGGTACTGGCAAGAATGCTTGTAGAAGAGATGAAAGGTCTTGGAATTGCAGATGCAAGAGTGGACGACAAGGGATATGTATATGGACACATCCCTGCAACTCCTGGATGCGAAGACAAGCCGTCGCTTGGTCTGGTTGCGCATATGGACACTGTGGCAGATGCATCAGGGGAAAATATAAAGCCACAGATCATTGAGAATTATGACGGGAAGGACGTTGTCCTGAAAGGTTCCGGAGATATTCTGAAAGTAGATGAGTTCCCGTACCTTGCAGAATTAAAGGGCAGAACTCTGATCACAACTGACGGAACCACACTTCTTGGGGCAGATGACAAGGCGGGAATCGCAGAGATTCTTACCGTGGCAGAAGAGATCATCAAAGAAGGACTTCCGCATGGAAAGATCTGCATCGGATTTACACCGGATGAAGAGATTGCAAGAGGAGCAAAGCATTTTGATGTGGAAGGTTTTGGTGCTGACTATGCTTACACTTTGGACGGTGATGAGGAAGGCGAGATTCAGTTCGAGAATTTCAATGCATCGACTGCATTTATCACCATTCACGGTGTCAGCGTACATACGGGATCAGCAAAAGACGTGATGGTTAATTCACAGACCATTGCAACCGAGATCCACCAGATGCTTCCGGTAAATGAAAGACCGGAGACAACCGAAGGATATGAAGGATTCTATCATCTGGTCAGCGTGCAGGGAAATGTGACAACGACTAAGATGAAATACTTTATCCGTGATTTTGATCGCAGATCTTTTGACGCAAGAGCACAGAAACTTCGTGATATCGCAGAAGAGATGAATAAAAAGTACGGCGAAGGAAAAGTGGAAGTTGAGATTGTAGAATCTTATTACAACATGCGCGAAAAGATTGAACCGTGCATGCAGCTGATCGATTACGCAAAAGCAGCGATTGAGCATGCAGGTATTACACCAATCGTGTCACCGGTCCGTGGGGGAACAGACGGTGCAAGACTCAGCTTCAAAGGACTTCCGTGTCCGAATCTTGGAACGGGCGGACATGCATTCCATGGCGTATTTGAGCATATCACGGTAGAAGGAATGGATAAAGCAGTCCTTATTGTAAAAGACATCATTAGACAGTTTGCAGAATAAAGGGGAATTTAGTAGAATTAAAGGAAATGTATTGACTGGATTCCGGCAGAATACCGTTTTGTGAAAAATCAGAAGATCGCATACTTTTTTGGAGGATGGTGTTTTTTGTGACACTGATCTGTTGTATAATGGGAATGTATAACAAAAATCCATTTACCTTTGCAATGAATGTGATCACACCGGTAGTGCTGACTGCACTTGGAATTATCATGCTGAAGCTTGCCGAGTGTGAACGTGCAAAAGAATCTGGAAAATAAAGGGGCTGAAATGCCAGGAGGAACATTATGGAGAACCAGACAATTAAAGAACTCACATCATTTATAAAGAACTCGCCGACTGCTTTTCATGCAGTAAAATCAATCCGGGATATTCTTACAAAAGAAGGATTTCAGGAGCTGAAAGAATCGGAAAAATGGAAAATAGAAAAAGGCGGAAAATATTATGTGACCCGCAACCATTCCAGCATTCTTGCATTTAAAGTCGGAAACCAACTGGATGAGTACAGCTTTCATGTAACTGCGTCCCACAGTGACTCACCGACCTTTAAGATCAAAGAGAATGCAGAGATTGAGGTGAAGAAAAAATACACGGTTCTGAATACAGAAGGCTATGGCGGAATGATCTGCTCTACCTGGTTTGACCGTCCGTTATCGGTAGCAGGGCGCGTAATTGTAAAGACGGACAGTGGAATGGAGACCAGACTGGTCAAGGTAGAAAGAGATCTTCTGATGATTCCAAGTCTTGCAATCCATATGGACCGCGCAGTCAATGAAGGCCGTGCGATCAACAAACAGGTAGACATGCTTCCGGTTTTTGCTGGATCGGCAAAAGAACCGGGTGAGATGAAAAAACTGATCGCAGAAGAGATTGGCGTAGAAGAAGAGAAGATTTATGGTATGGATCTGTTCCTGTATAACCGGATGGAGCCATCTGTATGGGGAAGAGAGAATGAATTCTTATCCTGTCCACAGCTGGATGATCTGCAGTGTGCGTTTGCGTCGCTGAATGGTTTCCTTGCAGGAGAAAATGCAAAGAATATCAATGTTTTTGCCTGCTTTGACAATGAAGAGGTTGGATCAGGAACCAAGCAGGGAGCAGCATCGACACTGTTGTCGGATGTGCTTTGGCGGATCAACAAGGCACTGGGAAAGGATGAGGAAGATTTCTATCGTGCAGTTGCCGGAAGTTTTATGCTGAGCTGTGATAATGCACATGCAGTACACCCGAATTATCAGCAGAAGACGGATGTAAATAACTGTAACTATATGAACGAAGGAATCGTGATCAAATCTCATGCCGGTCAGAAATATACCAGTGATGCAGTAAGTATTGCGATTTTCAAGGCAATCTGTGAAAAGGCAGGTGTACCGGTGCAGTTTTTTGCCAACCGTTCGGATGCGGCAGGTGGAAGTACACTGGGAAATATTGCAATGGCGCAGGTATCCATGAATACCGTGGATATCGGACTTCCGCAGCTCGCAATGCATTCGGCTTATGAGACTTCCGGTGTAAAGGATACCGGTTATCTGATCGAGGCATCCAAAGAATTTTACAGCTGTCATATCAAGGCAGCAGGCGATGGTTTGTTTGAAATTGCATAAAGAAGTATTTGCAGGGAGTTCCGGAAGAACTCTCTGCAAGTTTTTCCGAATCTGGAAGAAGGCGTATTTCGAGGAACGATAGAAAAATAAAATTCAGAGTGCATTCTAATTTTTTTATAGACAGGAAAGAAACTGTCCTGTTATAATAATTATGGTGTCAGATCACCGAAATGGCAGAGAATGAGTAACAAGGTTGGGTAAAAGGAATGGCAGAATTAATATATCGAACACTAAGAGAAAATATTGCAGATATTATCCGGAAGAGGATCATTTACCAGGAGCTGGAGCCGGGACAGAAGATTGTGGAACAGGATCTGGCAAAGGAATTTAAGACAAGCAGGGCTCCGATTCGTGAGGCACTTAGACAGCTGGAAAATGAAGGACTTATAGAATATGTAAGAAATGCAGGATGCTCTGTAAAAGAAATTACACTGGAAGAATCATTTGAAATTTACCTTATGCGGGCGAATTACGAAACCATGGCAGTGAAGCTGATGGGAGGAAACGTTCCAGAGGATACCATTTGCCGGATGGAAGAAGTGCTGGAAAAAATGAAAAAACTGGATGAAGAGCAGTTTGACCAGGTTTTTGTCTATGATAACCAGATGCATGGACTGCTTGTAGAGATGACTGGTATGACAAGGCTCTATAAAGCATGGAAAGAGCTGAATTATGGAAATATTGTTACGGGCTTCAGCCTGAGCACGGATAAAAAGCGTGTGTTAGAAAGACAGTATCCGATTCATAAAGAACTGGTGGATGCCTGCAGGGAAAAGAACAAGGAGAAAATCTGTCACGTTCTTTCCGAACATTACATGAGAACGATCCGAAGGCTTTTGAAAGAGCAGGGATTGTCGGAAGAGGATTCCGGATTTTCATTTGATTTTCTTGTCTAGGATACAGAGAGAGGTTACAGTCTTTAGATAGTAGTAAATGGATAAATATTAATAATGAAGAGATGTGGATAGTAATATTCCACATCTTTTTTTGCTGTGTTTTGTTGAATTATAACAAAAAAAGAGTGTAAGACATGAGCTGTATTGAAAAAGTGGTGAAGTTATGCTATATTACTTATAAAGGATGACGATTGTCGACAGTCGCCAAAACAGAAAGGAAATAAAAAGTAATGGGAAAAGCACAGACTAATGAAAAACATCCAAAAGGCTTTTATGCCTGTTGTATCACATTTATGTTTGAACGCCTGGCATTTTACGGAGCAAAGCCAATCTTGCTTCTATTCCTGATCACTGCAACTTTACAGGGTGGTCTTGGTATTGAGCGAACAGATGCGGCAGTCATGGCAGCGAATCTGACAGCGTACACCTATATGGCACCGCTGATCGGAGGAATTATCTCTGACAGATGGCTGGGAGCGAGATATGCGATCTCTCTGGGATATATTATCATGGCAATCGGATATCTGGTAGGCTGGAAGGCAACAGGTCCGGGAATGGTCAATCTGATGATCATTCTTGTATCGATTGGAACCGGTCTTTTCAAAGGAAACTTAAACGCTCTGATCGGAAGACAATATCAGAACAAAGAGCTTCTGGATGCTGCATTTTCCATTCAGTATTCTTATGTAAATGTTGGGGCTTTCGTAGGTTCACTGCTTACCGGATTTTTGTATCTCCACTTATTTAAAAAAGGCGATGTGCTTGGATTCCGTCAGTGCTTCTTTGTGGCATCGATCTGGTGCATCGTTGGTCTGGCATGGTTTGTGCTGAACTGGAAAAACCTTCAGGGACAGGGTGTGAAACCATTCAAGTATCTTACGGATGAGAATGGAAATGTGATCGGGTCTAACGAAAAGAAAGAAGATGGGAAGAACGACAAGCAGCCGCTTACAAAATTGGAAAGAAACCGTATGATAGCGATCATTCTTGTATCGGCACTCTCTGTTATCTTCTGGCTGTTCTACTATCAGCAGGATCTTGCGCTTGTCATTTATATGACCGATTATGTGAAGATGAGTATTGGCTCTTTTGACATTCCGCCGTCATGGGTTACTACTACATGGAACGGACTTTTGTGTGTCGTTCTTGGTGGTGTGATGGCAGCCATCTGGAAGAAACTTGCCGAGCGTCCGCAGGGCGATATGAATATGTTTAAGAAAGTAGCACTTGGCTTCCTTTTTGTAGGACTTGCGTTTGGAGTAATGGTTGTTTGTGAACTGGTTCGCGGAGTTGGCGTAGATGCTTCTGTAAAAGCAAGCGTTTTCTGGCCATTCCTGTTTGTAACGGTTATTACAATCGGAGAGATGTGTTTCTCACCGCTGCGTAATGCATTTGTAAGTAAGTATGCGCCGAAGAAATATCTCTCACTTTTGATGGGGGTTATCGCAATTTCTACATTTGGCGCAAACAAGTTAAGCCCGTTTGTACAGGCATTTATTGAAAAATTTGATGTGTTCCCTGTATTTGTTGGAATCACAGTCATTATGTTAGTATTTACAGCACTTATCTTCTTGGCTAACAAGAAGCTGAACAGCCTTGTTGAAGGGAAAGAAGAAGCTTAAATGATTCTGCCAAAAAGAGAAAAAAGAAGTCCGGTGATCGAAGGAAAGATCACCGGATTTTCTTTTAACCGAGCATTTCGATAAATGCCCCGAGTCTTGTATTGATCTGTGCCTGGTCACCAGAAGAATAGTCTGTATTGATTGCAATATACGGAAGTCCTTTTTCTTTGGTGACAAAGGTGCGGATCGCATCGGACTCAATGGCAAAGGTATGACATGCCTGCAGAAGGACCTCAACGACACCATCTACCTGATATTCATCAATCTGGGCATCAAGCGCCTCGAGACGTCCCGGGTTCGGACTCATGACCGAACAGTTTACACGAAGATATTTTTCGGCGATTGCAGTGATTGGATCCTTTGTCTCATCAATCGGATCTTTTTTCTCACGTGGACCGCAACAGTTCTCAAAGCCGACAACATCTGCTCCGAGTTCTTCAATCTGGCGTACAATTTTGTCGATCACGCCGGTGGTCGGACATCCGGTAATGAGAACTCTCGGACGGGATGGTTTGCCTTTATATTCCTTTTCATAAAGCTCTTTAAGCTCAGCGGTACGGTGTTCCAGGTATTTGATTTTTTCTTCCAGATCAACCGTGAATTCGTTCGAGGAAATAACCGTGTTGATCTCATAACCGGTAATCGGAGTCGGTTTTAAGCGTCCAATCTCAAAGAAGTCAAGGACGGCCTTGCGTTCCCGGTTGCGAAGATGGATTGCTTTGCGGATCTGCTCATCTGTGATCCTTATGTGATAGAAATCCTCCAGATCTTCTTTGACGCTGATTACCTCCTGTTTCCAGAATTCCAGCGCACCGCGGCCTGTTTTTCCTGGTGGAAGCTGCATAATATGGCAGTGCTTAAGCTCGGACATCAGTTCATACATTTTCTTTTTTCCATCGCAGGTTGTCTCTGCGAGTACCATGTCCGAAAAATAGAAGAATGGACAGCGGTCAGCGAGGGCGGCACCGTAGCTTGCCTTGATCAGAGGACAAAGGTTCTGTGGCAGTCTGGTCTCTGCGATCGGGATATTGTCATCTCCGATCCCGCAAAGTACAACTGCAGCTGCGTCTGCAGCTTCAATCAGTTCCCATGGGGTGTAGGTACAGAAAACTCCGACAATTCTGCGCCCGGACTCCTTCAGCTCTTTCATTTTCAGAAAAGCATTCTTTCTTGCTTCCGGATAGGTTTCAAAATCTTCCGGTAATTTTAAATTGGTCATTTTCAGATCTCCTTTTTTATAAATGATAGTTTTATCATAAGTGTTTTTAAACGAGATGTATAATTGATATTTTTTATAAAGAAGGAAATTTAAAGATGTTTTCAATAGAAATTCTTAAGAATTCATGATGCCAGGAGGATAGCATTGTGATTGGATTCAAAATAAGGTATATTGAAAACAGGAACGTAAAGTAGAGCGAAAAGAAAAGGAGAACATTTATGGGGGCATTGATTCATATAGAAAATATGAAGAAAATCTACAATCCGGGTGAGAATGAAGTCCGTGCACTTGACGGGATCGATCTGGATATCGAAAAAGGAGACCTGGTTGCGATTGTGGGACATTCGGGCTCGGGAAAATCAACGCTGATGAATATGCTCGGCTGTCTGGATACACCGACTTCCGGCAAGTATGTTCTGGACGGGCAGGATGTGGCGAGTATGACAGATAATCAGCTTGCAGATGTGCGGAATAAAGAGATCGGTTTCATTTTCCAGGGATTCAACCTGATCAGTAATCTGGATGCAGTTGGAAACGTAGAGCTTCCGCTGGTATACCGCGGGGTGTCAAAAAATGAGAGAAAGCAACTTGCGATGGAAGCCCTGAAAAGTGTCGGTCTGGAAGACCGGATGAAGCATAAGCCGAATGAAATGTCCGGAGGACAGCAGCAGAGAGTTGCGGTGGCAAGAGCGGTTGCCGCAAAACCGCCGATCATTCTTGCCGATGAACCGACCGGCAATCTGGATACAAAATCAACACAGGAGATCATGGAAATCCTGAAAGAACTGCACAGGTCAGGCAGAACGGTTATTATCATCACACATGATGAAGAGATTGCCAGTCAGGCACACCGGGTGATCCGGATACTGGATGGCAGGATTGAAGAAGATTATTGTAATAGGTAGTGCACAAAGTTAAAGTTCGTTTTGGATTTCAACTAATCTTTTAAAATCTTTTAAAATGCAACATTTTCGTTTACCTTTCCAGGTAAATGCGGTAAAATAAAAGAAAAAGGAATCTGGCATCAAAAGCCAGATAAGACAGGAGGGTTTTTGTATGAAGATGATTATGGCGATCCTGCATAAGGATGATGAACTGGAGACGATAGAGGAACTGAATATTGCCGGATACATGGTAACAAAGCTGGCTACAACTGGTGGATTTCTGAAGAAAAAGAGTACCACGATCATGGTTGTAGTGGATGATGAGAAGGTAGCAGAGGCACTGAAGATCATCAAGAAGAATTCTGGCGAAAGAAAGACGATCACTTATGCAAACCCGGCATTGATCTCAGGACAGAGCAGCATGAGCGCAGCACCGTCCGTTCCGATCAATGTGCAGGTAGGCGGAAGTACGATTTTTGTACTGAACGTGGAGCAGATGGAGAAATACTAAAGTTTATGGAAATTGTAATCTTGAGTTTTACAGATGCAGGTTGTCAGATGGCCTGTAAAGTCAGAGAGAATTTCATACAAAGCGGATACCGTGTCAAAGTGTATACTTTGACACGGTTTTGCAGATTATACGGATTTCATGCTTTTCCGGAAGATAAGAAAAGCTGGATAGGCAGCCTCTGGGGAGAGAAGGCTTTGTTTTTTATCGGGGCGGCAGGAATCGCAGTGCGGATGATCGCCCCTCACGTGAAGGACAAATTTACCGATTCGCCGGTTCTGGTGATGGATGAAAAAGGAAGCTATGTGATTCCGCTCCTGTCGGGACATGTGGGCGGAGCTGTAGAGCTTGCAAAGGAAATTGCGGAGAAAATAAATGCGCAGGCAGTACTTACTACAGCAACGGATGTGGAACAAAAGTTTGCAGTAGATGTATTTGCAAAAAGCAATGGTCTGGTACTGACAGACCGGAAAAAGGCAAAGGAGATCTCAGCTGTGGTTCTGGATGGGAATAAGATTGGACTTTACAGTGTATTTCCAGTAGAAGGAAAGTTTCCGGAGGAATTAAAGCTATGTGAAACAGAAGAGTTTCTCAGAAACTATCCATATGGAATCCGGATTGCAGGAAGAAGTGGCGAAAGGCGGGAAGAAGAGACGATTCTGGATCTTTCGCCGAAGAACCTGGTGCTGGGAATCGGATGTCGCAAAGGGATTTCCGAAGAAGAGATCCAAAGTGCGGTCAATGAGGCAAAAAAGATCCTTGGATTTACAGAAAAGGAAGTCATTGAGATCGACAGTATTGATCTGAAAAAAGAAGAAGAGGGATTACTTTCTTATGCGGCAAAGTGGAAGCTTCCATTTTACACGTTTTCAGCAGAAGAGTTGGGAAAGGTTAAATGTGTCAGCTCCCATTCGGAGTTTGTCCGGAAGGTCACGGGTGTGGACAATGTCTGTGAGCGGGCGGCGATCCTTGCAGCCGGAGAGGATGGCAGGCTTCTGATGCCGAAGCAGTGCATGAACCGGGTGACAATAGCAGTGGCAGAAAAGAAGGTAAGGATCAGAATATGAAGCGGATTTTAATATTTTCAGGGACAACAGAGGGAAGGCGGATTACGGAATTTCTGGATGGAAGAAATGTAAAAGTTTATGTCAGTGCCGCAACCGAATATGGAAAAGAATGTACCGGAGAGCATGAGAATGCGGAAGTCTTTTTTGGACGTATGGATCAGAAGCAGATGGCAGAGATGATAAAGGAAAAGCAGATCGATCTGGTGATCGATGCAACCCATCCATTTGCACAGCTTGTGACTGGGGAGATAAGGAGGGCCTGCGAAATCTCCGGTGTGCAGTATCTGCGTTGCCTGCGGGAGGAGATGGAAGCAGTGCCGGATGAAGCGGATCGGGTGATCTGGGCGCAGTCGGTTGAAGATGCGGTGGAATATCTGCAAAATACAGAAGGAAAGATTCTGATTACCACCGGTAGCAAGGAACTGATAAAATATACAAAGCTTACGGAGTATAAAGAGCGCTGCTTTGCGCGAGTCCTCTCTACGGAGCAGGCGGTTATGGAGTCGGTCGCGCTTGGATTTGAAGGAAAGCATCTCATTGCAATGCAGGGACCATTTTCAAAGGAGATGAACGTGGCTACGATCCATCAGACAGGCGCAAAATATTTTGTGACCAAAGAATCGGGAAAAGCCGGAGGCTTTGGAGAAAAGGTACAGGCAGCAAAGGAAACAGGGGCAGTTCTTGTTGCGGTAGGAAGACCAAAAGAAACAGGGAGAACATTTTCAGAAGTCTGTAAATGGCTGGAAAAGAATCTGTAATAAAAGTTCAGAAAATAGTTATGGGGAGATAAAGTCAGAGATCAGAAAGGCAGATGGGGAAGATGAATCTGACAGATTTGCATTATGTAGTTGAAATCGATAAGAGTGGATCAATCTCAAAGGCGGCGAAGGAACTTTATGTGGCGCAGCCAAATCTTAGTAAAGCGATCAAGCATCTGGAGCGGGAATTTGGAATTTCTATCTTTGAGCGGTCGTCAAAGGGAGTTAAGGCGACAAGAGAAGGACAGAAATTTCTGGAGTATGCCAAAAGGATCATTTACGAAATAGAGGAAATGAAAAGGGACTGCAGTGATCTGGGGAAAGAAAATCTCTCATTTAAGATTACTGTTCCGAGGGCAAGTTACATTACCAGTGCATTTGCAGAGTTTATCGGAATGCAGAGCAAGGAAACGGCGATCAAAGCAGAATTTCAGGAAAACAGTTCTATGCATGCCATTGAAAATGTGTTGCAGAACGGGTATTCCATGGGAATCATCCGGTATCTGTGCGAGAATGAACCTTATTTTCAGTCGCTTCTTGATCTGAAAGGGCTGGATGCAGAACTTCTGGCAGAGCTTCCGTATGTGATCTTAACTTCTGCGGATGGAGATCTTGCAAAGAGGGAGTTAAAGACAAGAGAAGAACTGGAAGATGGTGTGGAAATCCTGCATGGGGACTGGAAACTTCCGACCGGAGAATACACCGAGCTGAGTGAGAATGGAGAGTCGCTTCATCCACATAATAAAATTTATATTTTTGAAAGGGGAAGCCAGTTTGATATTTTGCGGGAAGTAAAAAACAGTTATATGTGGGTATCGCCGGTACCGGAAAAATTAAGGAAAAACTACAATCTGGTGCAGAAGCATGCCGGATTTTCCAGACAGATGATCCGGGATGTGCTGATCTACAAAAAGGGTTATCAGAAAAAATTGTACGAAAGAGAATTTATTGGGCATTTAAAAGAAACAATCCGTGAAATGATGTAAATGAGAGCAGAATGATATATCGGACCAAGATATATCCATTCTGCTCTTTTTGTGTATTTGATGAGCTGGGTACACATTTATCCGTCTATTCATAAATACTAATACTTTTGATTCTTGTATTATTATATATTGGAAAATATATAGCTATCATATATGAAATGTATAAACGAAAACTATAGATATATGTTATAATGTCATAAAAATAATAGAATAATAAGAAGGAAATGTACAATATGACGAAGGAGGAAATGGAATGTTAGATGCATCTTATTATCAGAAAACGGATGAGATCATTGCCATGCATACAAGGGAGGAACGCTCATTGATACCGATCATTCAGGATATTCAGGAGGAATACCGTTATCTTCCACCGGAACTGCTTACCTATGTAGCAAAACAGATCGGGATTACAGAGGCAAAAGCGTACAGTGTGGCAAGCTTTTATGAGAATTTTTCATTTGAACCGAAAGGAAAGTATGTGATCAAGGTCTGTGACGGAACAGCCTGTCATGTGCGTAAATCCATTCCTATCCTGGAAGCGCTGTATAAAGAGCTGGGGTTAAATGAGCACAAGCATACATCAGACGATATGCTTTTTACAGTAGAGACTGTATCCTGTCTTGGAGCCTGTGGACTTGCACCTGCGATCACAGTTAATGATGAAGTACATCCGAAGATGTCACCGGAGAAGGTAATCAAACTTCTTGAAGAACTGAGAGGTGAAGAAAATGAAAATTGAAAACAGAACGGAACTGAAGGAATATCGTATTGAATGTCAGAAAAAACAATCGGCTGACTGCAGAGTACTGGTTTGCGGGGGAACCGGATGTCTGGCAAGTGGATCAGGCAAGATTTATGAAAAGTTAAAAGAACTGACAAAAGATCATACAGGGGTAGAAGTAAAGATCGGGGAAGAAATCGCACATACAAAGGTTATGAAGAGTGGATGTCATGGCTTCTGCGAGATGGGACCTCTGGTAAGAATTGAGCCATATAATTATTTATATATTAAAGTAAAACTGGAAGACTGCGAAGAGATTTATAACGAAACAATCCTGGGCGGCAGACCGGTAGAGCGACTTCTCTACAAGATGGATGGAGTGACCTATCCGTCACAGGAAGAGATTCCGTTCTACGCAAAGCAGACCAGACTGGTACTGAAGAATTGCGGACATATCGACGCAGAGCATATTGGGGGTGCACTTGCAGTCGGTGCTTATGCCGGAATCGAAAAGGCACTCTTTGAGATGACACCGGAAGCAGTGATTCAGACAATCTATGATTCGAATCTGCGTGGACGTGGAGGTGCTGGATTCCGCACCGGCAGAAAGTGGCAGCAGGTTGCTTCCCAGAAAGAAAAGATCCGCTATGTGGTCTGCAATGGTGATGAAGGTGATCCGGGTGCATTTATGGATCGAAGTATCATGGAAGGTGATCCGCACCGTATGATCGAGGGCATGATGATCGCAGCATATGCAGTACAGGCACAGGAAGGCTATATCTATGTACGTGCAGAATATCCGCTTGCGATTGAAAGACTGAAGACAGCGATCAGCCAGGCAGAGGCAATCGGACTTTTAGGAGACAACATTCTTGGAACCAATTTCAGTTTCCATTTACATATCAACCGTGGTGCAGGTGCATTCGTCTGTGGAGAAGGCAGCGCACTGACGGCATCCATTGAAGGAAAACGTGGAATGCCGAGAGTAAAACCGCCACGTACAGTAGAGCAGGGATTATGGGCAAGACCAACTGTTCTTAATAACGTAGAAACCTATGCCAATGTTCCGATGATCGTAACAAATGGTGCAGACTGGTTCAAAGGAATCGGTACACCAGAAAGTCCCGGAACGAAAGCATTTGCACTGACCGGTAATGTAAGAAATACAGGACTGATCGAAGTACCAATGGGAATTACATTGCGCGAAGTTATTTATGACATCGGCGGTGGAATCCAGAATGACAAGAAATTCAAAGCAGTACAGATCGGTGGTCCGTCCGGTGGATGTCTGACCGAGGATCAGCTGGACAGTAAGATGGACTTTGATTCACTGGCGAAGATCGGGGCAATGATCGGTTCGGGCGGTCTGGTTATCATGGACGAGGATACCTGTATGGTAGAGGTTGCCAGATTCTTCATGAGTTTTACACAGAGAGAAAGCTGTGGAAAATGTGTTCCTTGCCGTGAAGGTACAAAGAGAATGCTTGAAATCCTGGAGCGTATTGTAGCAGGAAACGGAAAACCGTCCGATATGGACGAGCTTCGTGAACTGGCAGATATGATTGAGAGTACGGCGCTTTGCGGACTTGGAAAGAGCGCACCGAAACCGGTTATCAGTACCATGAATGCATTTGAAGAGGAATATCTGGAACATATCAACGAGAAACGCTGCCGGACAGGTGTCTGTTCAAATCTGCGTAAATTCCAGATCGATCCGGAGATATGCAAGGGCTGCTCGAAGTGTGCAAGAAACTGTCCGGCAGGTGCAATTGAAGGCGTGCTGAAATCTCCTTATCATATCAATCAGGAGAAATGTATCAAGTGCGGAGCCTGCATGGAACAGTGTCCGTTTAAAGCAATTCATATCGAGAAATAGGAGGAATGAGTCATGGGATATATGACAATAGATGGAAGGAAGGTAGAGTTTACAGATGAGCCGAATGTACTTTCTGTCATCCGTAATGCAGATATAGATATACCGACACTCTGCTACCATTCAGAACTGTCTGTGTATGGAGCCTGTCGTTTGTGTACCGTAGAAGATGAGAGAGGAAAGACGTTTGCATCCTGTTCAGAACCGCCAAGAGATGGGATGGTCATTTACACGAATACTCCGCGTCTTATGAAATATCGTAAGATGATTCTGGAGCTTTTACTTGCTGCACATTGCAGAGATTGTACAACCTGTATCAAGAGTGGAGAATGTCAGCTTCAGGCGCTGGCACACCGTATGGGCGTCACAACCGTCCGATTTGAAAATACAAAAGAACAGTATCCACTGGATTTCAGTTCACCGTCAATCGTGCGTGACCCGAATAAATGTATTCTCTGTGGTGACTGTGTCCGTATGTGCGACAATGTACAGTCTGTTAATGCGATTGATTTTGCATACCGGGGAACAAAGGCTCTGGTAACACCGGCATTTAACAAAAAGATTGCAGAGACAGACTGCGTAAACTGTGGACAGTGCAGGGTTGTCTGTCCTACAGGTGCGATCAGTATCAATACCAATATCGAAGTGATCTGGGATTTTCTTGCAGATAAGAATACAAAGGTGATCGCACAGATCGCACCGGCAGTCCGGGTCGCAGTCGGCGATCAGTTCGGCCTTCCAAGAGGGGAAAATGTGATGGGAAAACTCGTCAATGTGTTGCACCGCCTTGGATTTGATGAAGTTTATGATACTTCTTATGGTGCAGACCTTACGGTGATCGAGGAATCTGAAGAGCTTCTTGAACGACTTGCATCCGGAGAAAATCTCCCATTATTTACATCCTGCTGTCCGGCATGGGTAAAATTCTGTGAGAACCGTTATCCGGATCTGGCAAAAAATCTGTCAACCTGCCGTTCACCGCAGCAGATGTTTGGTGCTGTGATCCGTGAATACTATAAGGATCCGGAAAAGAATGGTGGAAAGAGAATCGTTTCTGTATCGATCATGCCGTGTACTGCAAAGAAAGAAGAGATTTTAAGACCGGAATCTTCCACGAATGGAAAACAGGATATTGATTATGTACTGACTACAACAGAGCTGATTACAATGATCCGGAAATCCGGTATCCGCTTTGAAAATCTGGAGATCGAAGCATCCGATATGCCGTTTGGTATCGGATCTGGTGCAGGTGTGATCTTCGGAGTAACCGGTGGTGTGACAGAAGCCGTACTCAGGCGCCTTCGTGAAGGACATAACCGTGTGGAAATGGATAAGATCAAATTCAGTGGAGTTCGTGGAGAAGAAGGACTGAAAGAAGTAGAGTTTGATTACAACGGACGTACTATCCATGCAGCTGTTGTCAGTGGACTTGGAAATGCAGATGCGCTGATGAAGAAGATCCAGAAGGGCGAGGTACATTACGACTTTGTTGAGGTTATGGCATGCAGGCGCGGATGTATCATGGGTGGCGGACAGCCAGTCCCGGCAGGTCCGAGAAGCAGGATAGCCAGAAGCAAAGGCCTGTATGATACCGATATCAATACGCAGATTAAGAAGTCGAATGAGAATCCGCTGATCCTGTCATTATATGATGAACTTCTGAAAGGAAAGACCCACGAATTACTTCATCGTAATTTTGAGGCAGCGAAAAAATAAAATTGTACGAAAAAGAGTATAAGACAATGCAGTCGTCGATCTGGCGGCTGCATTGTCTTATTTCAGAGTATTTCCATACATTCACTGGCACTTTTTTCTCATTTCGATCCCCTTCGCTTTCTATATATAAATGAAGTAGGTCATGAAATTATGATAAACATATAGTCATTAAGGTGTCGATTTTGAAACAAAAACTTCCGGGATTTTTAATGGAGAGTTTGGAAAAAATAGGGAAATAAACAAGGAAAGATGACTCTTGTCAAGAAGAAACATATCTGTTATAGTGAGTAAGAATAAATAAAGAAACTTTTTCAGTGCTAGGCAGAAGAATTTCTGGTCGGCTTAAAAGGGAATCAGGTGAAAGTCCTGAGCGATCCGGTCACTGTAAATGAGGAGCAAAGCGGCGGCAAGCCATTGCATAAAAAATGTGAGAAGGTGCAGCTTTGTTAAGATCCATAAGCCAGGAGACCTGCTGAAAGAGAGTAAATTGCTTCCGATGAAAGCGCGTTTACATACACAAAGAAATGATATCTTGCTTCATACTGAGTATGAAAGCAAGATTTTTGTGCTGCCATATATACGGAAAAGAGTTCCGGTGGCAGAGGATGTAGGTGAAGTCTGCTTTCAGGAAAAAGGAAGCAGATTTTTTTTGCATACGATGAGCCAAGTGCAGATTTATGCTTGCACGAGGAACTGAATTTGGCGAATGTACATCATCGAGCTGTCAAGCGACAAAAGATCAGGACATCAGGAGGAAGAGTTGGATTATGAAGAGGAATTCAAAACAGTTTCTTGCACTTTTCATGGCAGTTGCAATGTCGGTTACACCGGTTTCTTATGCTTACGCTGAGGACAGTGCAGTGGCAGGAGTAGAAAATACAGAATCAGGTCAGCAGACCGTAGAAGTAACAGACGGAAAAATCGGTGTGGCAGACGCAGCAGGTCAGCCGGCTGAAGAAGTGACTGGACAGGAAGAAGAAACGACTGCCGGACAGGGAACGGACGAGAATCAGAAGAGTCAGGAAGAGCCGAAAGCAGAAGAAAATGCGGCAACAGGGAATGTAACTGAGGCAGAGAAAAAAGAAGCGGGCGAAGACGGAAAGAGCGAAGAGAAGGCTGCAGAGGAGCAGAAGGTTAAGTCGGAAGAAACGGCGGAAAATGCCGGGGAAGTGAAGACGCAGGAAGCGAAAAATGTTACCAGTGATTTTGCAATGTTTAAGGTTGGATCGTCTTCTGTTGTAAAAGAAAATGATCACCTGAAAGTTTCGATAGAAACAGAGAGTAAAACTTACAATAAAATTTATATTGGAAGTAAAGCTGATACAGTTGAACGGAAAGAAGAAAAGGCGATAGTTGGAACAGGAACAGGCAACGGGTATTTATTTTCATTTGAACTTCCACTGTCAGCAGATGGAACGGATGTTGCCTTTGTACCGCATAGCCAAAAGAAAGGTTGGGTGAGTAAGAAAGAAGACGGAGATTACACGCTTCATATTTCATCGTCAGCAGAAAATAAAAAAGACGACACAGAAAATCCTGAACAGGGGGGCAATTCAGGAGAGAGCAAACCGGAAACCGGAAGTGGCGAAAACCAGAAACCGGGAAATGAGGACAAGAACGTACTGGATACTGGAAAGTATGTAGTAGATGTTGATGCAACTTCAGCTAGTGGAATGTTTCGTGTAGTAAATTGCGTGCTGACATCTGTTGGTGGCAAGATGCAGGCAGATATTACACTTAGTGGAACGGGATACGATAAGTTATATATGGGAAGTAAGGAAGCTGCGGCAAGTGCTTCGGAAGATCAACTGATTGGGTATTCTGTAAATGCAGAAGGAAAATATGTATTTACAGTGCCAGTAGAAAGTATGGATACCGGAGTCCAGATTGCAGCACATGGATTCAATAGTGGTAACTGGTATGATCGTACATTAATATTCAAGACAGAAGGAATGACCAAATATGTTCAGGTAAGTGATGGCTCTTATAAAGCAAACGTAACTTCAAGTTCATCCATGTTTAAAGTTACGGATTGCATCTTAACATCAAAAAATGGGGAGATGACTGCAAAAATTACACTCAGTGGTACAGGATATGATTATCTGTATGTAGGAACAAGTGCAGAAGCAGCACTTGCAGATAAGTCCAAGTGGATTCCTTATGTTGTGGACAAAAATGGTATGTATACCTATACGATTCCGGTTTCTTTATTAGACACAGGAATTTCAGTGGCAGCATTTTCTCATAAAAAGCAAGTATGGTATGACCGTACCTTGACATTCGCCTCAGCAGGCATGAAGAATCTGAACAATAGCAATTCCACAAATGGAAATACTGGAAATAATGGCAACACCAACCAGGGAAATAACACCAGCCAGAACACCAACTTTGGAACCGGCACCACTTCCGGCAACACAGGCACAAACCAGACCCCGGACAAAGAATCCAAATACGAGGCAGATTTAAATGGTGGAACTGCCCGTGTAAACAGTGCAACAACACTTGCAGACGGTGTCTATACACCGGATAAATTTTCCTGGTCAGGTGGAACCGGAAAGGTCAGTATCAGTTGTACCAAGATTACCGTGACAGGCGGTCAGGCATATGCTACCATTGTATTTAGCAGTGGTTCTTATGGCTATGTAAAGGCGAATGGAAATACCTATTATCCGACAACAACCGGAAGTACGTCTACATTTGTCATTCCGGTAGAACTGAACAAGAACAATACGATCATCGGTATGACAACCAAGATGTCAACAGCGCATGAAATCAGCTATTCGATTTTCATTTACCTAAGTGCTGCAGCAAAAGCAGACGGAACTACAGTAAGTGGGGAGACCAATTTAAGTGCAGATACACTGGATGAGAAAGCGCCGGAAATCATGGGACTTTCTTATCAGTCTGAGACAAAGGTAGAGCATGCTAAGTACTTCAAGATCTATCATTATGATCAGGGAATCACTCTTTTAGAAATCGATCAGAGAAAAGATGAGGATACAAAAGAGACCAAGACAAAGGATACAAAAGAAGATACAGATTCCGGACTGACACCGGCACAGGAAGAAAAGCTTGCGCTTTACAAAGCAAAGATCGTCCGGTATCTGATCGTCCCGGAAGACGCAGAAATTCCGGCAGGTCTGGATAAAGAAATGATCGTGATCCAGAAGCCAAAGAAGTCTGCATATGTAGGTTCAGAGGAAGTACTGGAAATCCTGGATAAGCTGAATGCAACAGACCAGATTACATCAGTAGGGGTAAAACAGAAGAACTGTAAGGTAGAAGGCATTGCAAAAGCAATGAAAGCTAAGAAGATCATTTATGCAGGAACCTATAAGAAACCGGAAAATAAAAAACTGATGAAGAGTAAGTGTGATCTTGCAATCCTTTCCAATAAAATTCTTCCGGATGAAAAGAATGAGAAGAAAATGTCGGTAGAAGATCAGCAGAAGAGATACGAAGAGCTGGCAGAAAAATTTGTTCTTCTGGATGTTCCGATGATCGTTGACCGGTCAGCAGATGAGGAAAAGGATGATGCAAAAGCAGAGTGGAGTAAGGTTTACGAGGCAATTTTCGCGCAGACAGACAGTACAGATTCTTCTGCAAAAAACTAGGTAGATTCTTTTTTGGATACAGAGGTAGAAAATGAAAAAGAGAACGATGCGTCTGGGATGCATTCTTTTGAGTACAGTGCTGCTTGGGACGGCAGCACTGACCGGATGCGGGCAGACGAAAAAGAATACAACAGATACAAAAAAAACAGAAAGCAGCAGTACGAAAGAAAGTGCCAAAGAAAAAAAAGGTCCGGAGATTGACGGACTCACTTATGAATCCGCGATGGATCTGGAATATGCCGAAGGTTTTCAGGTATATTACTACAAAGACGGCTATAAGATGATCGATATCAAAGACGATGCAAAATTTCTGGTCGTCCCGGAAAATCAGGATGTGCCGGATGGAGCCGAGGAGGATTACGTGATCCTTCAGCAGCCGCTGGATCATATTTATCTTGCGGCGACATCTGCAATGGCACTTTTTAATGCGATCGATTCTCTGGATAATATCACAATGACAGGTACCCAGGCTTCCGGATGGTATATTGAAAATGCAGTCAAAGCGATGGATGATGGGAAAATAAAATTTGCAGGGAAATACAGTGAACCGGATTATGAGATGCTGGTGGACGAAGACTGTGATCTTGCCATCGAATCGACCATGATCCTTCACACACCGAAGGTACAGGAGATGATCGAATCTCTGGATATCCCGGTGATGATCGACCGGTCCAGCTATGAATCGCATCCTCTAGGAAGAACTGAATGGATCAAACTTTATGCAGCAATGCTGAATAAAGAAGATGCAGCGGATGCATTTTTTGAAAAGCAGGTGGAAAATGTCGATGCGCTCAAAGATTTTAAGAATACCGAGAAGACAGTTGCATTTTTCTATGTAAGCAGTGACGGAACGGTGGTAGTAAGAAGAAGTGATGATTATATTCCGAAAATGATCGAACTTTCCGGTGGAAGATATGTATTCGATGATCTGACTGGCGATGACAGTAATACTTCAGCAGTAAAACTTACAATGGAAGAATTTTACGCACAGGCGGCGGATGCAGATTATCTGATTTATAATTCAAGTATCGATAATCCAATCAACAGTGTAAAAGATCTGGAAGAAAAAGATGCACTTTTTTCTGATTTCAAAGCAGTCAAAGAAGGAAATGTATGGTGTACCGGTAAATATCTGTATCAGGCAACCGATATCGTTGGGGAACTGATCACGGATATGAATCTGATGCTGACAGGCGGCGATGAAAGCAAGATGACATTTTTATACCATGTAAAATAGAAAACGGAGAAGAAAATGGGACAGGCAGGAATGAAAAATAACTGGAAAAGGAATACAAGATATATGGGAGTCTTTGCGGTGCTGGCAGCAGTTTTTTGCATGATCGTAGTGCTGAACATCAATACCGGAAATGTACAGATCTCGGTTCCTGAGATTTTACGGATCCTGTTTCTGAAAAAAGGAACACAGGTGCAGATGAATATTATCTGGAAAATCCGTCTTCCGCGTGTCCTGATGGCAGGGATTCTGGGAGGGGCACTTGCCCTTTCCGGATTTTTATTGCAGACATTTTTTTCCAACCCGATCGCAGGACCGTATGTACTGGGGATTTCTTCGGGTGCAAAGATGATGGTCGCTCTGGCGATGATCATCTTTTTAAAATATTACACTTTGGTATCATCTTATATACTGATCATTGCAGCATTTATCGGATCTATGCTTTCAATTGGATTTATCCTGCTTCTTGCAAGAAAAATCCGGAATATGGCAACTCTTCTGGTTGGCGGAATCATGATCGGTTATATCTGCTCGGCAGTAACTGATTTTGTAGTGACTTTTGCGGAGGATTCAGATATCGTGAATCTGCATGGCTGGTCACAGGGAAGCTTTTCCGGTATGAGCTGGAGCAATGTAAAGGTAGCAGCGCTTATGGTAGGAATCACACTGATCCTTACCTTTTTCCTGTCAAAGCCGATCGGAGCGTATCAGCTGGGAGAAATGTATGCGCAGAGTATGGGGGTCAATATCCGTGTGTTCCGGGTGCTTCTGATTCTGCTTTCCAGTGTATTTTCCGCATGTGTGACCGCATTTGCAGGACCGATTTCATTCGTTGGAATCGCAGTTCCGTACTTGATCAAGCATCTTCTCGGGACGGCAAAACCGCTGGTTGTGATACCGGCAACATTCCTTGGCGGGGCGGTGTTCTGTATGGGATGTGATCTGATCGCGCGTATGGCATTTGCACCACTGGAGCTGAATATCAGTACTGTGACTTCGATCTTTGGTGCACCGATCGTAATTTTCATGATGATAAAAGGAAGAAAAGGGAAATAAATATGAGTGAGAACTATTTTCAGATGAAAGATCTTTCTGTCGGATATCATGGAAATGTACTGATCCATGATATCTGTACAGAGATTAAAAAAGGTGAGATATTGACACTGATTGGACCAAACGGTTCCGGGAAATCTACGATTTTAAAAAGTATTACCAAACAGCTTACGCTCATTGGAGGTAAGGTGACGATCGGTGAAAAGAATCTGAAAGACTTATCTTACAAAGAGCTTGCAACGAAGATGGCAGTGGTGCTGACACAGCGGGCAAAGCCGGAGCTGATGACCTGCTATGAGGTCGTAGCAGCAGGGCGGTATCCTTATACAGGACGGCTCGGGATATTAACGCGAGAAGATGAGAAAAAGACACAGGAAGCACTGGAAATTGTCCATGCAACAGAATACGCAGAAAAAAGTTTTGAGGCGATCAGTGACGGGCAGAGACAGCGGATCCTTCTGGCAAGAGCGATCTGCCAGGAACCGGAGGTACTGATCCTGGATGAACCCACTTCTTTTCTGGATATCCGTTATAAGCTGGAGTTGCTTACTATTTTGAAAAATATGGCGAAAGAAAAGCAGATCACGGTCATTATGTCACTTCATGAGATCGATCTGGCGCAGAAGATCTCGGATAAGATCCTGTGCGTTAAAGGAGATACAATTTTTGGTTATGGAGAGCCGGAGGCGATTTTTAAAGAAGATTTTATCCAGAAACTTTATGAGATCGACAACGGGCATTTTGATCCTGTGTTCGGAAGTGTGGAGCTTGCAAAGGCAGAGGGAGAGGCAGAAGTATTTGTGATCTCTTCCGGAGGCAGTGGAATCCCTGTTTACCGGAACCTTCAGAAAGCAAAGATTCCATTTTCGGCAGGAATCCTGTATACTAATGATATTGACTATCATCTGGCAGAACATCTGGCAGTCAGTGTAATCGAAGAAGAGCCATTTGAACCGGTAAGCGACCGTGCATTTGAACGGGCAAAGCAGATGATCAGGCAGTGTAAAAAGGTGATAAATGCAGGAATTGTGATTGGGACAACCAACCAGAAGATAAAAGAACTGCTTGTATTTGCAGAAGAAATGGGAAAGCTGGAATCATATGAAAAATAGACTTTTGCACATTTACTGTGGAGATGGAAAAGGAAAGACGACGGCGGCAACGGGGCTTGCAGTTCGCGCAGCTGGAAGTGGTATGCGGGTTCTGTTTGCCCGTTTTTTAAAAAATGAATTTTCGGGAGAATTGAAGATCCTGGATCGGATCCCGGAGATCGAGGTACTTCATCTGGAAAAAAGCTATGGATTTTTTAAGACACTTTCCGAAAAGGAACAGGAAGAAGTCCGAGAGATGTATGGCAGGCTGTGGAATACGATCCGGGGGAAAATCAGTACAGGGGATTATGATATGCTTGTGATTGATGAATTTATGGCGGCATACCGGTATGGACTGATCCCGAATAAAGAGGCGGTGCAGTTCTTAAAAGACAGACCGGACAATCTGGAAGTGGTTCTGACCGGACGGGATCCGTCAGATGAGCTTCTGGAGCTGGCAGATTATATTTCGGAAGTAAAGATGGTACGGCATCCTTTTGAAAAAGGAATCCGGGCAAGGAAAGGCATCGAATACTAAGGAGACGAAATGGAAATGGACAAGATGCAGGTCGTGTGGAAAAATCAAAAAGAACTGCGGTGTGGATATACAACAGGAAGCTGTGCTGCGGCAGCAGCAAAGGCGGCAGCGGCAATGCTCTTTTCCGGGGAGGAAATCCGTCAGGTATCTCTTATGACGCCGAAAGGGATCGAACTGTATCTGGAAGTAGAAAAGATCCAAAGAGAAAATGAATCTGTCAGCTGTGCCATTCAGAAGGACAGCGGAGATGACCCGGATGTGACGAACGGGATCTTCGTTTACGCCAAGGTCACGAAAAAAAGGGAAAAAGGAGTGACCTTAGATGGTGGGATCGGAGTAGGGCGGTTCACCCGGAAGGTGCTGGAGCAGGAAGCCGGGGAAGCGGCGATCAATAAGGTTCCGCGGCAGATGATCCGGGAAGCGGTGCAAAGCCAGATTGAGAAATATGACTGGGATGGTGGCGCAGACGTTCTGGTCTATGTTCCGCAGGGCGTGGAGATCGCGAAGAAAACGTTTAATCCAAGACTTGGGATCGAAGGTGGGATTTCGGTACTCGGAACCTCAGGAATCGTAGAACCGATGAGTGAACAGGCACTGACGCAGACTATTTTCCTGGAAATGAAGATGCTTCGTGATGAAGGTCACCGGTATTGTTATCTGACACCGGGAAATTATGGAAATGATTTTTTAAGGCAGACACTTGGGTACGACCAGGAGCTTGCGGTGAAATGCAGCAATTATATCGGGGATGCGATTGATGACGGCGTGCGGCTGAAGATGGACGGACTGCTGCTTGTAGGACATATCGGAAAGCTTGTCAAGATCGCTGCAGGTGTAATGAATACCCATTCCAGACAGGCAGATGCAAGAATGGAAGTGCTTGCCGTCCATGCGGCAATGGCAGGGGCAGACCGTGAGACAGTCTGTGCTCTGATGAAGTGTTTTACGACGAAGGAAGCATTGGACATTCTGGAAGAAAGAGGACTTTTGGAAGAGACGATGCGGACCGTGATGGAGAAGATCGAGTATCATTTGGCGAAGCGTGCCGGCGAGAAGATGAAGGTCGGGGCGCTGATGTTTTCGGATGAACTCGGGGTTCTTGGGAAGACATCTCTTGTGGACAAACTGAGGGAAAAGATCGGATAGGTAGAAAGGTATGACAAAAAATGGCAGGAAGATTTGACCTTGCGGGTGTAGGTCCGGGAGATCCGGAACTGATGACGATAAAGACAATTCGTGCGATTAAGGCGTGTCAGGTATTGGTACTTCCAATTGGCAGTCCGGAGTTAAAGAAACCGGAACTGGAAGAGGGGGAAGAAGAGACATTTGCAAAAGAATGTCTGGCATATCGGATTGCGTGTGAGGCAGAGCCGGAGACGAAAAAGAAGCTGCGGCTGTATCTTCCCATGCCAATGATCAAGGAAAAAAAGCTGCTGAAAGAGATACACGATGCAGGTGCAAGAAAGGCGTCAGAGCTTCTGGAGAAAGGAAAGAATCTGGTTTTTCTGACGATTGGAGATCCGACCGTGTATTCGACAGGAATTTATATTTATAAAAGACTGAAAAAGATGGGATATCAGGGGGAGATTTTTTCCGGGATTCCGTCTTTTTGTGCTGCGGCAGCAAGGCTGGAGATCTCGCTTGTGGAGAACCGGCACGAGCTGCATGTTCTTCCGGTGTCCTATGGAATTGAAGAAAAGTTGAAGCTTCCGGGGACGAAGGTTCTTATGAAGACCGGGAAAAAAATGGCGCAGGTCAAAGCTGTTCTGAAAGAGGAAGGACAGCAGGCGAAAATGGTAATGAACTGCGGAATGGATGGAGAAAAAATTTACAAATGCACAGAAGAAATACCGGAAGATGCGGGATATTTTTCGATTGTAATAGCAAAGGAGAAAGAAAAATGATTCATTTTGTTGGAGCAGGAAGCGGTGCTGTGGATCTGATCACAGTACGGGGGCAGAAGCTTTTGGAGGAAGCAGATATAGTGGTGTATGCCGGTTCACTGGTAAATCCGGAGCTTCTTAAGAATTGTCAGAAGGACTGTCAGATCTACAACAGTGCGAAGATGACGCTGGAAGAAGTGATGGAAGTGATGATTTCCGGAGAGAAGCAGGAGAAAAAAGTTGTCCGGCTGCATACGGGTGATCCGTGTCTGTATGGTGCGATCAAAGAGCAGATGGATCTGCTGGAAAAGGAGAATATTTCTTATAAAGTGTGCCCGGGAGTCAGCTCCTTTTGCGGAGCGGCATCTGCACTGAATGCAGAATATACTCTTCCCGGGATTTCACAGTCTGTGGTGATCACACGGATGGCAGGAAGAACACCGGTTCCGGAAAAAGAATCCATTGAAAGTTTCGCTGCGCACCAGGCAACGATGGTAATCTTTTTAAGTACCGGGATGCTGGAAGAACTGTCGAAGCGTCTGATCGAAGGCGGTTATCAGCCGGAGACTCCGGCAGCGATCGTCTACAAGGCAACCTGGGAGGATGAAAAGGTGTGCAGATGTAAGGTGAAAGATCTTGCGGTGACAGCAAAGGAGAATGGAATTACAAAGACAGCACTGATCGTGGTTGGTGAGGTGCTTGGCGGAGAGTATGAACGGTCACTTTTATATCATCCGGAGTTTACAACAGAGTTCAGGCAGGGCAAAGGAAAAGAAGGTGTAGGAAATGTGTAAAATTGGAAAAGTCTATGTAATCGGTCTTGGACCGGGTGCTGAGAAAGAAATGACATACCAGGCGTCCACGGCACTGGAAAAAAGTGAGGTTATTATCGGGTATACCGTATATACGGGACTGATACGGGAAAGGTTTCCGGATAAAAAGTACCTTTCCACACCAATGCGGCAGGAAGTGATCCGCTGTGAGATGGCAATGGATGAGGCGATGAAAGGAAGTACGGTAGCTATGGTATGCAGTGGGGATGCCGGAATTTACGGAATGGCAGGTCTGCTCTATGAGATGGGACAGGGCTACCCGGAGGTGGAGCTGGAGGTCGTGCCGGGGATCACGGCGGCAAATGGCGGTGCGGCAGTTCTTGGTGCACCTCTGATGCATGATTTTGCAGTGATCAGTCTGAGTGATCTTCTGACACCGTGGGAGAAGATTGAAAAGAGGATTCGCGGAGCTGCGATGGCGGATTTTGTGATCTGTCTGTATAATCCGTCCAGCCGGAAACGGGCAGATTACCTGAAAAAGGCATGCGAGTATATCCTGGAGTACCAGAGCCCGGATACAGTCTGCGGTTATGTGCGGAACATCGGACGTGAAGGCGAAGATGCACATATTCTGACACTTTCTGAGCTGAAGGATACGGAGGTCGATATGTTTACAACCGTTTATATCGGCAACAGCCAGACGAGAAATGTGGATGGGAAAATGGTGACACCGAGAGGCTATCGATTGGAGGAATAACTGTGGAAAACCGAAAATGCCAGGTAAATCTTGCCGGGATCGGGATGGGAAGCAAAGGAACGCTTACGGAAGAGGTCAGAAAGATCATTGCGGAAAGTGATGTGCTGATCGGAGCTACGCGGATGCTGGAAGGATTCCGGGAAAAAAAGAAATGCTGCTATGCAGAGTATCTGCCGGAAAAAATCAGAGCAATCCTGGATGAGCAGGAGGAAAAGACCAGATGTACGGTGCTGTTTTCCGGGGATACCGGATTTTACAGCGGGGCAAAAAAGCTGGCGGATATTCTGAAAAAAGACGGATATGAAGTACGGATTTTTCCGGGGATTTCATCTGTAATCTATCTTGCGGCAAAGCTTGGAAAAAGCTGGGAGGATGCGAAGATTCTCAGCATGCATGGAAGAAGTCAGAATTTTATCCATGTAGTTGCAAACCATGAAAAGACATTTCTGATCCTTGGGAAAAGTGCGGGAAAAGAGATCTGCGAAAAACTGAAATATTATCATCTGGAACAAGTAACCGTTTCGGTTGGAAATCATTTGTCTTATCCGGATGAAGAGATTGTAATCAAAAAAGGAAACGAGCTTCAGGCAGAAGATTTTGGTGATCTTACCACTATTCTGATCGAGAATCCAAAGCCGGAAAAGAGAACAGGAATTCATCTTGCAGATGAGGAGCTGATCCGTGGAAGTGTTCCGATGACGAAGGAGGAAGTGCGGACAGTCAGCATTGCAAAATTGAAGCTTACAAAGAATGCAGTAATATATGATGTGGGGGCCGGAACCGGTTCAGTGTCTATAGAGGCTGCTCTTCAGGGAGAGAATCTCCGCGTTTATGCAATAGAGAAGAATCCGGAGGGTGCAGAACTGATCAGGAAGAATATGCAGAAATTCCGGGCAGACCAGATTCAGGTTATAGAAGGAGTTGCACCGGAAGCACTGGAAGCACTGGAAATGCCGACCCATGCTTTTATCGGAGGCAGTACAGGACAGTTAAAAGAAATTATTCAGTGCATAAAGAAAAAAAATCCGGACGTCCGTATCGTGATCAATGCAATTTCGCTGGAAACCGTGAAGGAAGCGATGGAGGCGATGGAGGAAGGACTGCTTGCAGATCCGGAAATCATACAACTGAATGTGGCAAAGTCAAAGAAACTTGGAAGATATCACATGATGACCGGGTTAAATCCGATTTATATTATTTCAGACGGAGGAGATACAGAATGAAAATTCCCGGAATTGTAATCGCGGCATCTGCCAGTGGGAATGGAAAGACAGCGGTGACAATGGCAATGATGAAAGCATTTAAAAATGCCGGAAAGAAGGTACGCGCCTGCAAATGCGGACCGGATTATATTGATCCTATGTTTCACCGGGAGGTGCTGGGAATTGATTCCGAGAACCTGGATCTGTATTTTTGTGACCGGGAGCGCTTGAAAGAGCGGTTTATGCATCATGCGGAAGGTGCGGAGCTTGTGGTGACAGAAGGTGTGATGGGGTACTATGACGGGATCAGTCTGGATTCGGATCAGGCAAGTACTTATGACGTTGCGAGAACCCTGGGACTTCCGGTAATCCTGGTTGTTCCGGCAAGAGGTATGGCATCGACAATCCTGGCAGTATTGAAGGGAATGATTGAATACCGGAATGACAGTAATATCCGGGGAATCATTCTGAACCGGATTTCCCCGATGCTGTATCCGAAGATGAAGAAGATGATCGAAGAGGGATTGCAGACAATGGGATTCCAGGTTCAGGTGGTTGGTTATGTGCCGGAGGAGGATGCTTTTCATCTGGAGAGTCGGCATCTGGGACTGATGCTTCCGGAGGAAATAGGGAACCTGAAAAAACAGATTGACCGGGCAGCAGAGATTCTGACAGAGACACTTGATATGGAATCGGTGCTGAAAATTGCCTGGGAAGCAAAAGAAATGGAGTATCATCCGGTGAAGGCAAAACAGGAAGCAGCCGGACGAAAAGTGCGTATCGGCGTAGCGCGTGACTTGGCCTTTTGTTTCTATTATAAGGATAATATGGAGCTTTTAAAAGAGCTTGGATGTGAGATCATTCCGTTTAGTCCTTTGGAGGATACAAGGCTTCCGGAACATTTAGACGGACTTTTATTTGGTGGTGGATATCCGGAACTTTGTGCGAAACATCTGGCAGAAAACAGAGCTATGCGAAAAGATGTAAGAAAGCAGATTGAAAATGGAATTCCATGTATTGCGGAATGTGGAGGATTTTTATATTTGACAGAAGAAATGGAAGGGGAAGATGGAAAGCACTATCCGATGGTGGGGGCACTTCCGGGAAAAGGGATCAAAAAAGGGCGACTTACCAGATTCGGATACATTGAGCTGACTGCGGAAATGAACGGAGTGTATATGAAAAAGGGAGAGAAGATCCGGGCGCATGAGTTCCATTATTGGGATTCTACGGAAAACGGAAAGGATACACTTGCCGTAAAGCCGGATGGTGTGAGAAAATGGCAGGCTGTTCATATGAAGGGGAATCTGTTTGCGGGATTTCCGCATTTATACTTTTATTCCAACCCCAAAGTGGCCAAACGCTTTGTAGAAGCGTGTAGAACCTACAGAAGCAAGTAAAAAGCTGACAAAGACAAATCGAAAAGACAGGAGATTAGACTTACAGATGGAAGAGACCAGATGGAAAGAGAAAATAAAACCACTTGATGAAAATGCAATGGAAGAGGCGCGGGCTCACTGGATGACGGTAGGGAAGCCGCTGTTTAGTCTGGGAAGTCTGGAGGATGCGGTGATCCAGATTGCCGGGATTAAGGGGACTTCAGATTTTGAACTGCGAAAGCGCGGGCTGATCATTATGTGCGCGGACAACGGTGTGGTAGAAGAAGGCGTGACACAGACCGGACAGGAAGTAACGGCAATCGTGGCGGATAACTTTACAAGAGGAGAGACAAGCGTCTGCATCATGGCAGAAGAGGCAAAGGTAGATCTTTTCCCGGTGGATGTAGGAATGGCAACAGATGTGCCGTCTGTGACAAAGAAAGAATACAAAGTGATGTATGGCACACACAATTTTGCAAAAGAAGCGGCGATGACAAGAGAAGAGGCAGTTGAGGCGATAGAAGTTGGAATTCAGATGGTAAAGAAGTGTGCCGAAGCGGGATACGAAATTCTTGCGACAGGTGAAATGGGGATTGGAAATACAACGACCAGCAGTGCGGTTGCCTCTGTATTGCTCGGAGAGGATCCGAAGGTCATGACAGGAAAGGGGGCAGGTCTGACGAAAAAAGGTCTGCGAAAGAAGGTACAGGTCATCCGGGAAGCGGTTGAGCGGATGCAGCCGGATAAGACAGATGCGATCGATGTACTTTCCAAGGTTGGAGGACTTGACATAGCAGGACTTGCAGGTGTATATCTTGGTGGGGCAATCTACCGGATTCCGGTGCTGATAGATGGCTTTATTTCTGCAGTGGCTGCACTTGTGGCGGTACGGATGGTTCCGGAATGTGCAGGATATATTTTACCATCCCATTTGTCTGATGAACCTGCGTCAAGAAAGATTTTAGATGCTTTAGAAAAAAAACCATTTCTTACATGTGGCATGTGTCTGGGGGAAGGAACAGGAGCAGTGGCAGCGATGCCGCTTCTTGAGATGGGACTTCAGGTGTACCGTAAAATGGGAACTTTTGATGATATTCACGTAGAGCAGTATGAAGTACTGGATGGGAAGGACGAAAGATGAAATTTTTAGAACCGATGATCGTTGCGTTTTCTATGTATTCAAAAATACCGATGCCGCGCATTGAGTGGAACAAGGAAAATATGAAATATACGATGTGTTTCTTTCCGCTGATCGGTGTTGTGACCGGAGTACTCATTTATCTGGCAGGAATGTTTCTTGATGGAAATATTTTTCCGAAAGTAAACAGTGGAAGACTGATGTTTGCTGCGGTTATGACATTGATACCGGTTTTTGTAAGTGGAGGGATCCATCTGGATGGATTTATGGATACGATGGATGCACTTGGATCCTGGGGAGATAAAGAAAAGAAACTGGAAATCCTGAAAGATTCGCATAACGGTGCTTTTGCGGTCATCGGAATCTGCTGTTATTTTACCGTAAGCCTTGGCGTATGGAGTGAAATCCGGACGGAGATGCTTCCGGTAGTAGCAGCAGGATATGTAATTTCAAGAGCGCTCAGTGGGATTGCTGTAGTGACATTTCCGGCAGCAAGAGGAAGCGGTCTTGTAAAGGCTTTCCAGGATGGAGCACAGAAAAAGGCAGTAAGGATCACAATGATTGTATACCTGATCCTGGCGGCAGTATATTTGTATTTCTGTTCGCCGGTTGGTATGGTGGTACTTCTTATAATTGCAGGAGTAGTATTTGGATATTATTACCGGATGAGCAGGAAACAGTTTGGAGGTGTTACCGGGGATCTGGCGGGATACTTTCTGCAGATTTGTGAGCTGGCATTATTAGTTGGGGGATTGATTGTGCAGGGAATCAAATGAAAAGCAGAGAAAGGAAGAGGAGATGTATAGAAGATGGAAATCGAGCTGATTCGGCATTTTGCGACGGAAGGGAATTTGGAGAAGCGGTATATTGGGGTGACAGATGAAGAAATAAAGGCAGAGTTCGTTCTGGAGCATACTCTGAAAAAAGAAGAAAATGGACGTGAGGAGTGGAAGCCGGAGCTTGTGATTGTCAGTCCGCTCAGGAGGTGCAGGCAGACGGCAGAGATTCTTTTTCCGGGAGCAGAGCAGGTTGTCTGTGAGCAGATGCGGGAATGTGATTTTGGCCTTTTTGAGGGGAAGAATTATCAGGAGCTGACTGGGAATCCAAAGTATCAGAGCTGGATTGATTCTGGAGGTACAAAGGCATTTCCGGGAGGAGAAGATCCGATGGAGTTCCGGAAACGGTGTGTCTGCGGATTTGAACAGATGATGGAAAAGATGATAAAGGGAAAAAGAAAGAAGATTGCCTTTGTGGTTCATGGGGGGACGATCATGTCGGTGATGGAAGCATTTGATCCGGAAAAGAAAGAATTTTATCACTGGCAGGTGAAAAACGGAAAAGGTTTTCATTTTCAAATTGAGGAAGAAAAATGGCAGCAGGGAAAGAGACAGTTTGAGGAGATTGAGGAAATATGAGTTCTTTGATGGCATGTATAGCAGGAATGGCGCTGGATGCGATTTTCGGGGATCCGGTATGGCTTTACCACCCGGTACGGATCATTGGAAACTGGATTTCGATACTGGAAAAGTGGCTGCGCGGATTTTGTAAAAATGATGAGAAAAAAGAAAGAATCGCAGGATGTGTTTTATGGTTTGGTGTGGTGATCGCATCGGTCGGAATTCCGTGGGGACTTTTGTATCTTGTTGGAAAGGTCAGTTTCTGGCTTCAATTTGCACTGGAAACTTTCTGGTGTTATCAGCTTCTTGCCGGAAAATGCCTGAAAGATGAAAGCAGGAAGGTTTATGTACGGCTCGTAAACCACAATCTGGAGGGGGCAAGACATGCGGTATCGATGATCGTGGGGAGAGATACCGGAAATCTTTCTGCGGCCGGAGTGACAAAGGCAGCGGTAGAAACGGTAGCCGAAAATACATCGGACGGAGTGATCGCACCGCTCATTTTTATGTTGATCGGTGGGGCACCACTTGGTTTTTTTTATAAGGCTGTTAATACAATGGATTCTATGGTAGGATATAAGAATGAAAAGTATTTACATTTTGGTCGGTTTGCGGCTAAAATGGATGATGTATGGAATTATATTCCGTCCAGGATATCAGCACTTCTGATGATCGCAAGTGCATGGATCTTCCGGATGGATTATAAAAGGGCGTGGGCAGTCTGGAAAAGAGACAGGCGAAAGCATGCCAGCCCGAATTCCGCGCAGACAGAAGCGGTATGTGCAGGTGCACTTCAGGTGCAGCTTGCGGGAGATGCCTATTATTTTGGAAAATTATATCCGAAAGAGACAATCGGAGATGATGTGCGTCCTATCGAGCCGGAAGATATTTTAAGAGCCGGTAATCTGATGGACGGAACAGCACTTCTGACACTTCTTGTCTTTGGATTACTGAAATATTGTATGATACTGATGTAAGGGGAATAAAAGGTTATGGAATATGTACATGGTGGAGATATTTATACACACAAAGGAATGACAGATTTTTCTGTGAATCTGAATCCGTTCGGACCTGGAAGAGCTGTAGTGGAAGCGGCAAGAAAGTCAATAGACCAAATTGGAAATTATCCGGATGCCAGCTGCAGGAAACTGAAAAGTGCTCTGGCGAAAAGACTGGAAGTTCCGGCTGAGCATATTATCTGTGGAAATGGAGCGGCAGATCTGATTTTTACGGCAGTACTTGCGGACTGCCCAAGGAAAGCGCTGATACCGGTTCCTGCATTTGCGGAATATGAACAGGCACTGCGTGCGACCGGGTGCGAGATCTGTTATTATAAGAAAAGAGAAGCGACTGGTTTTCAACTGGAAGAAGATTTTCTGGATCTTCTGAATGAAGATATTGATATGGTATTTTTGTGTTCACCGGATAATCCGACCGGAAAGCTGATCGACCGGAGTATGCTTTGGAAGATTCTTGCAAGATGCGAGACTTACGGAATCCGGATGGTATTGGATGAATGTTTTATTGATTTCGCGGAAAATGCAGCTACGGCATCCATTCTTGCAGATACTAAGAGATGGAGAACGTTATTTATCCTCCGTTCACTGACTAAGATGCACGCGATTCCGGGAATCCGTATCGGGTATGCCGTTACTTCGGATATGGAATTTCTGGAGAAGATGGAACAGTCCAGACAGCCATGGAGCGTATCGATACCGGCACAGGCGGCAGGCATGGCATCTTTAAAAGAGCGGATGCGTGTGAAACGGACCTGTGATTTTACGAACCGTGAAAGAATCTGGATGGAAAATGAATTAGACAAGCTTGGAATTACCCATTATCCGTCAGATGCCAATTTCATTCTGATGCGAAGCGGTATAAATTTATATGAGAAACTGAAAAAACAGAAGATCCTGGTTCGGGATTGCAGCAATTACAAAGGTCTCGGAGAAGGATATTATCGTGTTTGTATGCGGCAGAGAGGAGACAACCAGAAACTGATCGATGCGCTGGGAGAAATTCTCTATGCAGGTCAGGGAGAATTTTAATATGGCAAAGTCGATTATGATTCAGGGAACCATGTCAAATGTCGGAAAGAGCCTTCTTGCGGGAGGGCTCTGTCGTGTTTTAAAGGAAGATGGAATCAAGGTTGCACCATTTAAGTCACAGAACATGGCACTCAATTCTTTTATCACGGCAGATGGTCTGGAAATGGGACGCGCACAGGTCATGCAGGCAGAAGCTGCTATGATCCGGCCGGAAGTTTATATGAACCCGATTCTTTTAAAACCGACCTCCGATGTAGGAAGTCAGGTAATTGTAAACGGAGAAGTTGCGGGAGTCATGCCGGCGATGGAATATTTCCGTAAAAAGAAAGAATATATTCCGGCTATTTTAGAAGCTTATCATAAACTGGAAGAAAAGTATGATGTGATCGTCATTGAAGGCGCGGGAAGTCCGGCAGAAATAAACCTTAAGCAGAATGATATTGTCAACATGGGACTTGCTGAGCTGGTGGATGCACCGGTTCTTCTTGCCGGAGACATTGACCGTGGTGGTGTGTTTGCGCAGATCGTCGGGACGGTTATGCTGTTGGAAGAAAAAGAGCGGGCAAGGATCAAAGGTACGGTGATCAATAAGTTCCGCGGGGATGTGAAAATTCTGGAGCCAGGTATCAGGATGCTGGAGGAGCGGACAAAGATACCGGTATGTGGCGTGATGCCATATATTTATGCGGATATTGATGATGAGGATAGTCTGTCAGAAAGGTTTGAGCGGAAAGAAAAGGCGGCACTTCTGGATATTGCAGTGATCCGTCTGCCGCGTATTTCCAATTTCACAGATTTTGCGGTACTGGAATGCAGGGAAGAAGTTTCGCTTCGGTATGTGTCAAAGGCAGGAGATTTCGGGAATCCAGATCTGGTAATTCTGCCGGGAAGTAAAAATACGATGGAAGACCTGTTGTGGCTTCGTCAGAGCGGACTGGAAGGGAAAGTGCTGCGCCATGCCTCATCAGGGAAACCGGTATTTGGTATCTGTGGCGGTTACCAGATGCTTGGAGAAGAGATCCTTGATCCGGAAGGGGTAGAACGTGGTGGAACCATAAAAGCAATGGGACTGCTTCCTGCAGTTACTGTATTTGAAAATACCAAGAGAAGAACCCGTGTTACCGGAAGGTTCGGAGAAGTTAACGGAATCTTAAAAGCAATGTCCGGTGCAAAGCTGGATGGATATGAGATCCATATGGGGGAAACTATTTTTTCTGATAAAGATGCTGCAGATCATAAGATGATGGTACAGATCTGTGATCAGGTGACAGGTGAGAGCCGGTGGGACGGAGCGCAGAAGAAGAATGTGTACGGCTGCTATGTACATGGGATTTTTGATGACCGGGAAGTAGCGGATGCACTGATCGGGGCACTTCTGGAAGAAAAAGGATACGGCGAGGAAGCCATGCACTCCATGGACTACCATGCTTACAAAGAGAAGCAGTATCAGATTCTTGCAAATGCAGTTCGTGAGAATATGGATATGAAGAAAATATATGAGATTATCGAGAAGGGAAATGCAGCAGAATGTTTCATCTGATCACAGGTGGCAGTGGAAGTGGTAAATCCGAATATGCAGAGCAGAAGCTTATGGAATATGCCAGCCATTCAAAAAGAAACAAAAAACGCTACTATATAGCAACTATGATACCTTTCGGGAAGGAAACGGAAGAGAAAATTGCACGTCACAGAAAACTTCGTGCGGGCAAAGGGTTTGAAACAATCGAATGCTATACGGATCTTAAAAAAGCTGCAGAAATCCTGCAGACAAAAGAGACAGGAAGTGTTCTCCTGGAATGTATGTCCAATCTTGTGGCAAATGAAATGTACGATCCGTCAGGAGCAGGTGAAAATGCAGAAGAGTCCATTCTGGCGGGGATCCATAAGCTGCAGAAGGTCAGTGATGATCTGGTAGTTGTTACAAATGAAGTATTTTCAGACAGCATGACAGATAATCCGGAGATGGAAGAATATCTGAAGCTTCTCGGAAAGCTAAATCTTCGGATGGGAGAGAGGGCAGATCTGGTGACAGAAGTTGTGTACGGAATTCCGGTTGAAAGGAAAGATATAAAAAAATGAAAATGATAATCGGCGGTGCATATCAGGGGAAGCTTGCGTATGCAAAAAAGCAGAACCCATACATTCATTGGACGGATGGGGAACTATGTGAAGGAGATAATATTTTTGAGGCAGAAGGAGTCTTTCATTTTGAAAAATATATCCAGAGCATGATAAAAAAAGAAAACTGGTCGGAAAAAGAAGCAATTGATTTCGCATCGAAACTAACAAAAAAGTGTCCGGATATTGTAATTGTGACACAGGAGATCGGCTATGGTCTGGTTCCGGTAGACGCATTTGATCGCAGATACAGGGAACTGACCGGAAGGATCTGTACCGTACTTGCGGCAAATTCAGATCAGGTAGACCGGGTAGTATGCGGGATCGGTGTGACGATCAAAGGAGGAAATATCAAGTGAAGATAGAACTGGAAAATGTAAAACCTGCAGAAATAGAAAAACGCAGTTTTGAGATCATAACAGAAGAACTGGGTGATACGCATCTGATCCCCGGAACAGAACCGATCGTCAAACGCTGTATCCATACAAGCGCAGATTTTGATTATGCCAAGAACCTGATGTTTTCAGAAGGTGCAGTAGAAAAAGCGCTGGATGCTATCCGAAATGGTGCAGTCATTGTAACCGATACCCAGATGGGAAAAGCAGGTATCAACAAACGGAAGCTTGCAGAATACGGAAGCGAAGTTCTTTGCTTCATGTCCGATGAAGATGTAGCAGAAACTGCCAAAAAGAACGGAACCACGCGTGCCGTTGCAAGCATGGAAAAAGCAGCCACCCTCGATAAAAAAATCATCTTTGCCATCGGAAATGCCCCGACAGCCCTTGTAAGACTCTATGAACTGATCCAGGATGGCAAATTAACCCCAGAACTCATCATCGGAGTTCCTGTAGGATTTGTAAATGTTGTCCAGTCTAAAGAGTTAATCCTTTCACTGAAAGACACACCATATATCGTGGCAAGAGGCAGAAAAGGTGGCAGCAATATTGCTGCATGTATCTGCAATGCACTATTGTATATGTTGTAGATAGATAAGATGTTGGGGTCAAAAGGTATTTTGCCCCCTTTGATACCAGATTGCTACGTGCGTTTTGCATCGGTTTTCTGACCTTTTGCCCCTGGTATCTATATAATAAACAACCCTTATTTAATGAGGTTTTTGCATTCTAACTGTCTTTGCGATAATCAAAAAATTAACTATATTGTCAGAAAATAGACACAATTCAGTATTGAATTCTGACCTGTACTCTGCTATTATAATCGTATGCTAGTTGAAGGACAGCAGGAAGGAGAAATTGATTATGGGATTTTTAACAGGAAAGACTGCAATTATCACAGGCGGCGGAAGAGCTGTATTAAGTGATGGAAGCTGCGGATCTATTGGATATGGAATTGCAACAGCTTACGCAAAAGAAGGAGTGAATCTGGTAATTACCGGGCGTAATGTAAAGAAACTCGAAGATGCCAAAGAAGAACTGGAGAGACTCTATGGTATCAAAGTATTACCTGTACAGGCTGATGTCAGCGCGGGGGCTGATAATGAAGCAACAGTACAGAACGTAGTAAAGCAGGCAATTGATACATTCGGAAGAATTGATGTCCTGATCAATAATGCACAGGCATCCGCATCTGGTGTTACGATCGCAGATCATACAACAGACCAGTTCAATCTGGCAATGTATTCCGGCGTATATGCGGTATTCTATTATATGCAGGCATGTTATCCGTATCTGAAAGAGACAAAGGGATCTGTTATCAACTTTGCTTCAGGTGCCGGACTTTTCGGAAATTACGGACAGTGCGCATATGCAGCGGCAAAAGAAGGAATCCGTGGACTTTCCAGAGTAGCTGCAACAGAGTGGGGACCAGATGGAATCAATGTCAATATCGTATGCCCGCTCGCATGGACAGCACAGCTTGAGAATTTCCAGAAAGCTTATCCGGAAGCATTCAAGGCAAATGTAAAGATGCCGCCGGCTGGACATTACGGAGATGTAGAAAAAGAAATCGGACGTGCATGCGTACAGCTTGCATCACCGGATTTCAAATATATGAACGGAGAGACGATCACCTTAGAAGGTGGAATGGGACAGAGACCTTAAGAAAAATCCATAAAAGCCAAAGGGAGTGCCTGTGCGTTTTTTGAATCGTACAGTCGCTCTCTTTTTATTTCATAGGGAATTCCGAAGAAACTTCCTATGAAATAAAAGGCACTACGTGCCGGAGATGCGCACTCTTTTTAGCTTCTCCGTCTTGACATCTTTAAAAACGTCATTCAAAATAAGAACGGAAAGAAAATTTAAATCATTTAATCGAGGCTAAAAAGATATGAAAGCAGTTATTTTTGATATGGACGGTGTTCTGATCAACACAGAACCATTACACTATCGTTGCTGGAAAGAAATTTTAAAAGAGAAGAACGGAATCGATCTTGACTATGAGGTTTACCTTCCGTGTATCGGTTCTACCCGTGGATTCTTCATGGATTTGATCAATGAGAATTATGGGCCGGTTTTTGATGATGTGGATAAGATGAATGCGCTCATGAAAGAGAAAAAAGCGCAGATTACAGAGGCAGAAGGATTTCCGGAGATGCCGGGAATTAAAGAAGCATTGAAGCAGTTAAAAGACGAAGGATATCTGCTTGCAGTAGCGTCTTCCTCTCCGGCTTATGCGATCAAAGATGCATTAAAGTCTCTGGATATGGAGAAATATTTTACAGTGGTCATGAGTGGAGATTATGTAGAGCATCCAAAACCGGCACCGGATACTTTCCTTGTAACGGCAGAGAAACTGGGAATGGAGCCGGAGGACTGTCTGGTAGTAGAGGATTCGACTAACGGTGGAGGAGCTGCCAGAGCAGCCGGTATGAAATGTATCTGGTTCCACAACCCGGATTCCGGAAGGCAGGATATCCCGGATGCGGTACTGGAATTTCCGGCATGGACCAGCGAAAATGTAGAAAAAATGCTGAAAATATTAGGAAAAGAGGGAGAGTAAAGATGAGAATAAGAACAGCAGATCTGAGTGATCTGAAAGAAATTGCCCGTGTGGAGGCAGCGTGTTTCCCGGCAGCAGAAGCGGCAACAGAAGAAGAATTTGAAAAGAGACTTACTTTTTATAAAGATCATTTCTGGCTGATGTTTGAAGAAGAGAAGTTGATCGCCTTCGTGGACGGTATGGTGACGAATCAGGAAGATCTGACAGACGAAATGTATGAAAAAGCGGAAATGCATGATGAAAAAGGTGACTGGCAGATGATTTTTGGTGTAAATACGCTGCCGTCTTACCGGAAACATGGATATGCAGGAGAATTGATCAAAAGAGCGATTACAGATGCAAAAGAGCAGGGAAGAAAGGGACTTGTCCTTACCTGCAAGGACCGGCTGATATCTTATTATGCCAGGTTTGGATTCAAAAATGAAGGTGTCTCAGAATCAGTACATGGAAACGTGGTCTGGAATCAGATGAGACTTACATTTGATGAAGGGCTGGGTGAATAATGTGAAAAAAAATAAGTTTGAAATTGATATGTGCAACGGCTCCATCATGGACAAGCTGATCTCTTTTTCACTGCCGCTTATGGTTTCCGGAATTCTGCAGCTTGCGTTTAATGCAGTGGATATCATCGTGGTAGGAAGATTCTCCGGGAGTCAGGCACTTGCCGCAGTCGGCTCCACAACAGCACTGATTAATGTGTTTACGAACCTGTTTATCGGAATTTCACTTGGTGCCAATGTTCTTGCAGCCAGATTTTATGCAGCGGGCAAAGACCGGGAGATGTCGGAAACAGTACATACTTCGATCACACTTGCGCTGATCAGTGGAATTATGATGGCAGTTATCGGGGTGCTTCTTGCAAAGTGGGCACTTGAAATTATGGGAACGCCGGATGATGTGATCGGGCAGTCTGCCTTATATATGCGGATCTATTTTATGGGAATGCCATTTTTTATGTTATATAACTATGGGGCGGCCATTTTAAGGGCGATTGGTGATACAAAAAGGCCATTGATCTTCCTGATCATTTCCGGAATTGCAAATGCCGCGCTGAACATGATACTGGTTATTCTTTTTCATATGGGAGTTGCCGGGGTTGCAATTGGAACAATTATTTCACAGCTGATTTCCTGTGTGCTGGTACTGACCTGTCTGTACCGGTCGGAAGGAAGTTATCAGCTTCGTTTCTCCAAACTGAAGATCAATGGTGCCTACATGGAACAGATTTTCCAGGTGGGAGTTCCGGCGGGAATCCAGAGTACGGTCATCAATTTGTCCAATGCACTGTTGCAGTCCTCGGTTAATTCATTTGGATCGATTGCGATGGCAGGCTATACAGCAGCGAACAATATGCTTGGGTTCCTTTATATGTCAGTGAATTCGATAACTCAGGCATGTATGAGTTTTACCAGTCAGAATTATGGTGTCGGTAAGCTGAAACGAATGGATAAGGTGCTGCGTGACTGTGCGATTCTGTCTATATCGATCGCGGTAGTGCTTGGTGGTCTTGCCTATTGCTTCGGACCGCAGATTCTGACAATTTATACTTCAGATCCAAAGGTTATCAACTGCGGAATGGAAATCCTGGCGTATACATCGATCACTTATTTCCTGTGTGGGATCATGGATTTGTTTCCGGGTGCGCTTCGTGGAATGGGATATTCAGCAGTCCCGATGGTGCTTTCAGTGATCGGAACGGTGGGAACAAGAATTGTGTGGGTATTTGGAATTTTTCCGAACCACAGATCTTTATCCGTACTTTTTGTATCCTATCCGGTGTCATGGATCCTTACCATTGTACTTCAGGTCGTGTGCTTCTATTTTGTGAGAAAAAGGGTACATCAGAAAGAAAAAAGATTGTTATAAACAGAACGAAATTGTGAAAATCGACAGTAGGGCATTGTGAAAAACAGACAGATTTATCTGTCTGTTTTTGTATATATATAATAAATGTGCTTGCAATAGAAAGACACATGTGCTTGTATCTGCTACAAAAACATGAACATGTAAAATGTTTGTGTATCACGGAAAATAGATTGAAAAGAGAAGAAAAATAGGGTATCCTAAGTATAGAAAAACAAAAGTAATAAAAAGTCCGCGTTAAACGGACATATGTGTCATGCGGAGGTAATGAAGATGAATGATAATAAAATGTGGGCGTTAGTAAAGGAAAAACCGGAACAGGGACTCTGGCTGAAAAGAGTACAGATTCCGGAAGTAGGACCAAATGACGTAAAGATCAAGATCCATAAAAATGCAATCTGTGGTACCGATGTACATATTTACCAGTGGAATGAATGGGCACAGCATACTATTCCGATCGGACTGACCGCAGGACATGAATATGTCGGGGAAGTTGTAGAAGTCGGTGCAGGTGTACAGGGATTCAAGGTGGGCGATCTGGTATCCGGTGAAGGACATATCACTTGTGGAAAATGCAGAAACTGTCTAGAAGGGCACAAAGAGAACTGCAAAGATGCCAAAGGCGTTGGGGTAAACCGGAACGGTGCGTTTGCAGAATATCTGGTTATTCCCGCTTCAAATGTATGGCCGTGCAATCCGGCAATTGATGAAGAATTATATGCGATCTTTGATCCATTTGGAAATGCAACCCATACTGCATTATCTTACGACATGCTTGGTGAAGATGTGCTGATCACAGGTGCAGGGCCGATTGGGATCATGGCAGCGGCGATTGCAAAATTTGCAGGAGCAAGACATGTGGTAATCACGGATATGAACCAGTACCGTCTGGATCTGGCAGCAAAAATGGGTGCGACCAGATGCGTTAATCTGACACAGGAAAAACTGACGGATGTGATGCATGAGATCGGAATGACAGAAGGCTTTGATATCGGACTTGAAATGTCCGGAAGCCAGCCGGGACTTTCTGATATGATCCATAACATGAAACATGGTGGAAAGATCGCACTTCTCGGATTGCAGAGACAGGATGCAACCGTAGATCTTGAGACAGTGATCTTCAATGGGTTGAATATCCGCGGAATTTATGGAAGAAAAGTATGGGATACCTGGTACAAGATGTCTACGATGATCCAGGCGGGACTTGATATTTCACCGATCATCACACACCATTTTGATATCCGCGATTATGAAAAAGGATTTGAGGCAATGATCTCAGGACAGTCAGGAAAGGTGATCCTTGACTGGGCACATATTAACGATTAGGAAAAGCAGAAGAAGGAGAGAATAAAATGGCAAGAAAAAATGATATTTTAAGTATTTATACAAAAGAAGTAGAACAGATCAAAGCAGATGGTCTTTTCAAAGGGGAAGCACCGTTCGTATCTCCGCAGGGCGCAAAGGTTGTAATGGAAGACGGAAGAGAGCTTCTTAATATGTGTGCCAATAACTATCTTGGACTTGGGGACAATCAGAGACTGATCGATGCAGCGAAGAGAACTTATGATGAAAAAGGATATGGGGTTGCTTCTGTCAGATTTATCTGCGGAACACAGGACATCCACAAAAAACTGGAAAAGAAGATTTCCGGATTTCTGGGAACAGATGATACGATTTTATATTCTTCCTGCTTTGATGCAAATGGTGGACTTTTTGAAACAATCCTGACTGCGGAGGATGCAGTGATCAGTGATGAACTGAACCATGCTTCCATCATTGACGGAGTTCGTCTCTGTAAGGCAAAAAGATACCGCTACAAAAATAACAACATGGAAGATCTGGAAGCACAGCTTCAGGCTGCAGATGCAGCAGGAGCAAGAGTCAAACTGATCGCTACAGACGGTGTATTTTCAATGGATGGAATCATCTGTAACTTAAAAGGTGTCTGTGATCTTGCTGATAAATACAACGCACTGGTTATGGTGGATGACAGCCATGCAGTTGGATTTGTAGGAGCACACGGCAGAGGAACTTCCGAATACTGTGGCGTAGAAGGAAGAGTGGATATCATTACAGGAACACTCGGAAAAGCACTCGGTGGGGCTTCCGGTGGATATACATCCGGAAGAAAAGAGATCATCGATCTGCTTCGTCAGAGAAGTCGTCCGTACCTGTTCTCCAACTCTCTTGCACCGGCAATCGCAGGAGCAAGTATTGAGATGTTCAATATGCTGGAAGAAAGCACCGAGCTTCGTGACCATCTGGAAGAAGTAACCGCATACTACCGCAAGCAGCTGGTAGAAAATGGATTTGATATCATCGAAGGAACCCATCCATGTGTACCGGTTATGCTTTATGATGAAAGACTTGCCGGAGAATATGCAAAGAAAATGATGGAAAAAGGGGTATATGTGGTTGCATTCTCTTATCCGGTTGTACCGAAAGGAAAAGCAAGAATCCGCACACAGGTATGCGCGAGCCATACAAAAGAAGATATTGATTTCATTATCAAATGTTTTAAAGAGACTAGAGAAGAGATTGGAAAATAAATTGCTACAGGATAGAAAAATGCCGGACAGTACAAAATGTTGCCCGGCATTTTGTGATGATATAACAGAGAAATTTGACTAAAAAATGTTACAGGAAAATTTTCGGAGGCGTTAAATAAAAATAAAAGAATATTTTTGGAATGTAATCATGGTAATTATGTAAACCCTGAAAAAATGGAGAGAAAAGCTTGTGGGAAAGGCAGGAATACTATAAAATAAACAGGGAACAATAAAAAGATGAATGGGGTGTCATCTGACAGAGGAGAGAAAAGATGGAACAAAAAATATACAATGAATATGTGGAAATTTTAAAGGAAGAGTTGCTTCCGGCGATGGGATGTACAGAGCCGATTGCAGTAGCTTACGCGGCAGCAGTTGCAGTTCAGGCTCTTGGGGAAAAACCGGAATCTGTAGAAGTAAATGTCAGTGCAAATATTATTAAGAATGTAAAAAGTGTCGTTGTACCGTGCACAGGAGGACTTCGCGGAATCGGTGCAGCAGTCTGTGCAGGGATTGTAGCCGGATGTCCGGAAAAAGAACTGGAAATTCTGGAAGAGATCACAGGGGAACAGAAAGTAGAAATGAAAAAGATGCTGGATACTATGCCGATGACAATCCGGGAATCCGATAAAGAATATATTTTCGACATCCAGATCAAGGCATGTGCAGGCGGACACAGCGGATACGTAGAGATCGCAGGTTTTCACACCAATGTGATCTGTGTAAAGAAAGATGATGAGATCATCAGAGAAAAAGCATATGAAGAGCAGGGATCCAGCTGTGCGACGGACCGTTCTCTTCTGACTGTGGAGAAGATCATTGAATTCGCAGACTGCGTAGACGTTGCAGACGTAGAGGAAGTTCTGCAGAGACAGATTGATTATAACTGGGCAATTGCCGAAGAGGGCATGACAGGAAACTGGGGAGCTGCCATTGGAAAGACTTTGATGGAAGCATATGGAAACAGTGTACATAACCGTGCGAAAGCGATGGCAGCGGCCGGATCGGATGCAAGAATGAACGGATGTGAACTTCCGGTTGTCATCAATTCGGGAAGCGGTAACCAGGGAATGACAACTTCTCTTCCGGTGATCGTCTATGCAAAAGAGCTAAATGTCTCAAAAGAGATGATGCTCCGCGCGCTGGTTGTGTCAAATCTGATCACAATCCATATGAAGACAGGAATCGGAAGACTGTCTGCATATTGTGGCGCGATCAGTGCAGGATGTGGTGCAGGTGCAGGAATCTGTTATCTGTATGGCGGACGTGCATATGAGATTTCTCATGTAATTGTAAATGCAGTTGCCATTAACTCAGGTGTTGTGTGTGATGGAGCGAAGGCAAGCTGCGCGGCAAAAATCGCATCAGCTGTAGAAGCAGGGCTTCTGGGACTTCAGATGCAGAAAAATGGAAAGCAGTTCTATGGCGGAGACGGACTTGTAGAAAAAGGTGTAGAAAACACGATCCGTAATATTGGAGAGCTTGCAAAGAAGGGAATGCGTGAGACGGATAAAACGATCATCCAGATCATGACAAGATAAGAAAAAGAGAAAAGAACTGGTAGAAGAGGCACTTGCATTTAACGGACTTAAGAAAAATATGACTAATATTGAAAAAATAAAACATCTGCGGTATGCATATCGCAGATGTTTTATTTTTGAACGTTAGCTATTTATACTTTTTATTTTTGAATATACTTCTTCAACAACAAAAGCGTATTCTTTACCCCATCCATATGGGATCTTTCATAGTTATGTGATGCATACACCCCAGGACCAACCAGACCATGGCGGATATCATATCCTGCCCGAAGAGTTGCCTCTACATCAGAACCGTAATGCGGATACACATCGATCGCATAATCCAATCCTTCTTCTTTTGCAGTTTCGGCAAGAGCAGATGTTACGTCGTAGTTGTAAGGACCGCCGGAATCTTTTGCGCAAATAGATACCATGCGTTCGGTACATCCGAGATCGGATCCGACGCAGCCCATGTCAACAGAAATCATCTCTGTTGTATCTTCGGCAACAAAACTTCCGCCGTGTCCGACTTCTTCATATACAGTGAAAAGAAGAGAAACTTTGCGGGAAAGCGCAATAGATTCATCTTTTACGCATTTTGCCAGACCGAGAAGGATGGAAGCAGAAAGCTTGTCATCTAAGAAACGGCTTTTGATATAACCGCTCGGTGTGATCTGGGTACGCGGGTCCATGGCGATGATATCTCCAGGCTGTACGCCAAGTGAAAGAGTTCCTTCTTTAGTGTCCACATTTTCATCCAGAAGGATTTCCATATTTTCTTCTTTTGTCTCAACAGCAGAATCTGCAACATGAACAGAAGGTTCAGTATTTAGTACTACACCGGTATAAACGCGTCCGTCGCGTGTGTGGATCGTGCAGTTTTCCCCATCAGCGGTACTCCACTGGTGTCCACCGAGAGTAGTCGGACGCAGTCTTCCATTTGCTTTGACAGAACGCACCATGGCACCGAGGGTATCAACGTGTGCTGCAAGTACCAGCGGATTCCCCTCTCCGCCGATCGTTACGAATACGTTGCCTTTGTTAGAAAGCTGTGGTTCATATCCCATATCTGATAAAGTCTTCATCAGGTATGCAGCCACATCTTTGGTATAACCGGATGGGCTTGGAATAGAAGTTAAAGCTTTCAGTTCGTTTCCGATAAATTCAAGATAATTTTGCATAGAAAATTCCCCCAAAAAATTTATAGTATATATCATAATAGTTTAATAGAAGAGGATGGAAAATGCAATATACATTGAAGGATAATTTAAAAAGGTTATAATAATTGATGAAAAAATAGATTTATGATTTATTAAAAAAGAATCAAATATTGTTTCCGATATATTTGCTGGTGAATTAACCGTATCAGGAGTATAATAGACTTAAAATATTATAGGAGGACAAGTTTAATTATGGGGGAAACATCAAACGCTAATCTACTGACAACGGGATCTATTCCGAAAAAGATTATTATGTTTGCGATTCCGCTTCTATGGGGGAATTTATTCCAGCAGTTGTATAATGTGGCGGATTCGCTGATCGTGGGAAATTTTCTTGGGAATAATGCACTTGCAGCTGTCAGCTCATCAGGGAATCTGATATTCCTGATGGTAGGATTTTTTGGGGGAATTGGCGTGGGAGCCGGTGTTGTCATTGCGAGGTATTTTGGAGCCGGAGAATATGAGAAGCTGAAAAAAGCAATCCATACGGCACTGGCATTTGGTGGCGTATGTGGAATTTTTCTTACGGTTGCCGCGTTGATCCTTGCACCGCAGATTTTAAAACTGATTGGTACGCCGGAAGAGGTACTGCCGAAATCACTGGTTTATTTCAGGGTGTATTTTGCAGGTTCACTTGGATTTGTAATTTATAACTTTGGAATGGGGATTTTGCAGTCACTTGGTGACAGTAAGAGTCCGGTCATCTATCTGATCATTTCAGCGTGTCTGAATGTGATTCTGGATCTGGTGCTGATCGGAGGTTTAGGATTTGGTGTAGGTGCAGCAGCTTTTGCAACGATTGTTTCACAGATATTAAGTGCGGTTCTGTGTATCAGAAAACTGCGCAGGGAACCAGAGGCGTTCCGGTTATCTTTTCGTGAACTTCGGATGAATGGGAATATGCTGCGGCTGATCGTGGTAAACGGAATACCGGCAGGAATCCAGAATTCCATTATTGCGGTTGCAAATGTATTTGTACAGTCGAATATTAATCAGTTTGGGGCTCTGGCAATGGCCGGGTGTGGGTCATATTCCAAAATTGAAGGATTTGGATTTATTCCGGTTACCTGCTTCTCACAGGCACTCACGACGTTTATTGGACAGAATCTGGGAGCAAAAGAGTATGACCGGACAAAAAAAGGGGCATTGTTTGGAACCATTTGTGGAATCGGGATAGCAGAAGTGATCGGAATAGCAGTTTTTTTCTTTTCACCATACCTGATCGCTGCGTTTGGAGGAGATCAAAAAGCAATTGAATATGGAATTGCAGAGGCACATACGATCGCTCTTTTCTATTGTCTGCTTGCGTTTTCGCATTGTATGGCAGCAATTCAGAGAGGGGCGGGAAGAAGTATTGTTCCGATGTTTGTTATGATGCTTGTATGGTGCGGAGTCCGGGTAACCTATATTAGTATTGTTATCAGGATTATTCCGGTGATCAATGTAATCTACTGGGCATATCCACTTACCTGGTTTATCAGTTCGGTGATATTTTTGATTCTGTTTCTTAAGACAGACTGGATTCACGGATTAGAGAAACAGTGACAGGGCGCATAAAAAAGAAAGCTATACACTACTTATGTAGTGTGCGGCTTTCTTTTTTTGTATTTTTTCCTGAAATTACAGGGAAAGGGAATGAAGTTCCGTAAAAAATGAAGGATAAGATACATCTACACACTGACCATCCTGGATTTCAGTATTTCCCTCGGCGGCAAGGGCTGCGATGGAAAAGGCCATTGCGATCCGGTGATCCAGATAACTGTTGATCTGTCCTCCATGAACCGGATTACCGCCACGGATGATCATGCCGTCGTCGGTTGGTGTTACATCAACGCCCATGGCAAGAAGTCCTTCTGTAGTTGTTTTGATACGGTCAGTCTCTTTGACCTTCAATTCGGCAGCATCCCTGATGATCGTAGTTCCCTCGGCGAAAGCAGCCATCACTGCAATCATCGGAATCTCATCGATCAGTGTAGGGATGATTGCACCTTCTACGGTGGTTCCGTGAAGAGCGCTTGTACGTACAAGAAGATCGGCAGTTGGTTCACCACTGTCACAATTTTCGTTTAGATAGGTAATGTCTGCCCCCATTGCCCTGCATATTTCAAGGATTCCGGCACGGGTCGGGTTAGTACCTACATTCTTTATCAGAAGTTCAGAACCTGGAACCAGAAGGGCAGCAGCGATGAAGTAAGCAGCAGAAGAAATATCTCCGGGAACCAGGATCTTCTGTCCGTATAATTCCTCACATGGGAGAATAGATGCAGTTGCACTGCCATCAGAATGTATTTCTGTCTGTACGTTGGCACCGAAGCCATTCAGCATCAGTTCTGTATGATTACGGGAAAGTACAGGTTCTGTAACCAGGGTTAATCCGTCTGCATAAAGTCCTGCCAGGAGTACGGAAGATTTAACCTGAGCAGAAGCTACTTTTGAGTGATAGTGGATTGCGTGCAGGGATGGATTCTGACCGGCAGGAAGCAGGCTGTTGATCAAAAGTGGTGCGCACCCGTTCCCATTCTGGCTTAAAATATCAGCGCCCATCATCCCAAGAGGCTCCATGATCCTCTTCATCGGGCGGGAGTTCAGAGAAGCATCGCCGGAAAGAGTGGTGGCAAACGGCTGACCGGAAAGAATACCGGAAATCAGTCTTGTGGTGGTTCCGCTGTTCCCCACATCTAAAAAAGAAGAAGGTTCGGAAAGTCCGTGAAGACCTTTGCCGTGAACCAGGATACGGTCAGGTGTGTCTTCGATATTGATTCCCATGGCACGAAAGCAGCCGATGGTAGAGAGGCAGTCGGCGCCGTGAAGAAAATGTGTGATCTCAGTAGTTCCTTTTGCCAGTGCACCGAACATAATAGAACGGTGGGAGATGGATTTATCGCCGGGAACAGATACTTCCCCGCGAAGCTGTTTAACAGGTTGGATTTGCATAATATAGTAACCTCTCATTCGTAAAATTCTATTTTCAAGCATTGTGACCAATTTACACAAAGTTCTGAAAAGATTTTTTGGACTGTCTTGCAATTCCCGCAATCCTCAAAAACATTCGTAATCCGCTCATTTTTCTTTGAAAAATGGCTACTTACTCATGCTTTTTGGCGGGTCAAGAGGTCAAAAATCCTCTTGCAAGCAAGCTTGCATCGGCTTTCTGACCTTTTGACCCTGGTATCATCATTTAATTATTAACGCTCATAAACAATATAACGATGCTTCTGCAAAAGTGCTACTGCCTTCTCACAGGAGATGCTGTCATAGAATTCGATGCGGAGTACGCCTTCTTCAAATTCACGGTTATGAACGATTCCGATGTTCTTAATGCTGAGTGCATTAGAAGCGAGGATGGTCGCAATGGTGGCGATCACACCGGCTTCATCCGGGATGTCACAGTAGATCTCGAATGCACGCTTGATCGGGCCGGCAGAACCGTTTGGCATGGAATTGCGGTAGTTCCGGGAATGGTCGAACATATCGTAGATTCCCTGGGAGTCTCCGGCATCAACCAGTTTTTTCGCTTCATTTAATGTTTCGATATAATTTCCAAGGATCTGGGAAATATTACTCTGATTCTGTGCACAGATATGTTCCCACATGGTCGGTGAGGAAGAGGCGATTCGCGTAATGTCCTTAAAGCCGCCGGCGGCGAGGGTTTTCATCAGCTCATCCTTGGTGTCGGTGTCTCTGACAAAGTTGACCAGACTTGCGGCAATGATATGTGGCAAGTGGCTGATCGTGCCGGTGACGATGTCGTGTTCATGATAATCCAGTACGATTGGAAGTGCACGCAAGGATTCTACGAAAGATGCGTATGCATCAACCTTTTTTTTCGCTACTTTGGCGGAAGGGGTGAGAACAAAGTAAGCGTTCTCAATCAGGATTGGTTTGGAATTGGCAAAACCACTCTTTTCGGAACCGGCCATCGGGTGTCCTCCGATAAAGTAATCCTCCAGTCCCAGCCGGATGATCTCGTCATGGATCGGAGTTTTGACACTTCCGACGTCAGTCAGGATCATATCATCATGCAGGTAAGGCATCATCTGCTTTAAATATGCAGTGTTGAAAGCGACCGGGGCACATAAGAAGATGTAGTTGCAGCCTCGGAAATTATCATCGATTGAGGTACAGGCCACATTGATGATGGATTCTTGTGTGGCAAGTGCCAGAGTTTCTCTATTCTTGTCGAAAGCGACAATCTCATAATCCGGATAATATCGCCGGATCGCCTTTGCAATAGAGCCCCCAATGAGTCCGAGTCCGATAAATCCGATTTTTTTCTGTTTCATAATCTTTCGTCCTTTCGTGATAGTCTACCTTTCATAATATAGGAAAACAGGCTATCTGTCAATAAAGCAATACTTTAAAGTGTAAAAGTGAAAGTTTTTGTTGAAATTCTATAAAATAGTTGTGTTTTTATAGAAAGTTTAGTACAATATATCCATGAGAAACTTTAGCAAGGAGGCAGCAAGCATGAAGGTTTACAGAACGGATGAAATTAGAAACGTGGTCCTTTTAGGACATGGGGGAAGCGGAAAGACCAGTCTGGCAGAAGCGATGGCTTATGTATCTGGAGCAACAAATCGTATGGGATCTGTTGAGAACGGTAATACGATCAGTGATTTTGATAAAGAAGAACAGAAACGTAAATTCTCACTTAGCACAAGTCTGATTCCGATTGAATGGGAAAAAGCAAAGATTAATATCCTTGATACACCTGGATATTTTGATTTTGTCGGAGAAGTGGAAGAAGCAGTCAGCGCAGCCGATGCAGCTGTTATCGTTGTTTCCGGAAAAGCCGGTGTGCAGGTAGGAACCGAGAAAGCATGGGAGCTCTGTGATAAGTATAATCTTCCGCGTATGATCTATGTTACTGAGATGGATGTGGATGATGCCAGCTTCCGTCAGGTTGTTGAAGATCTGACCGCAAGATACGGTAAAGTGATTGCACCACATTTCCAACCGATCCGTGAGAACGAGAAATTAGTAGGTTATGTCAATGTTATCAAGAATGCAGGTAGAAGATACACCGGACTTGGACAGAGAGAAGAGTGTGAGATTCCGGATTACTGTCTGCCGAACCTGCAGATTTACAGAGAGAAGCTTCTTGAAGCAGTGGCAGAGACCAGTGAAGCATTTATGGAACGTTATTTTGAGGGAGATGAATTCTCGGTTGAAGAGATCCGCTCTGCCATGAGAACAGAAGTTATGGACGGAGATATCGTTCCGGTAGCAATGGGATCCAATGTTCAGGCACAGGGTGTTGCAAACTTACTGTCTGATATCGTAAGATTTTTCCCAAGTCCGGAATACCGTGAATGCGTAGGCATCAACCGTAAGACCAATGAGATCTTTGAAGCACATCATGATTTTGCAGCCGCAAAGACCGCATATGTATTCAAGACCATGGTAGATCCGTTTATCGGAAAATATTCTTTCGTAAAAGTATGTTCCGGTGTATTAAAGGGGGATGATGTCCTTTACAATCCGGAGTCAGATGCAGAAGCAAAGATCGGCAAGATCTACACCTTATCCGGCAACAAACCGGTAGAAGTTCAGGAACTGTTTGCAGGTGATATCGGAGCGATTGCAAAACTGACAAGTACAAAGACAGGGGATACCCTTTCAACAAAAAATACACCGGTATCTTATGGAAGAACCGAATACTCCAAACCGTATACATATATGAAGTATGTAGTGAATAACAAAGGTGATGAGGACAAGGTATCACAGGCTCTTGCGAAGATGATGGCAGAGGATGTGACACTGAAAGTGGTAAATGACAGTGAGAACCGCCAGTCACTGATTTATGGAATGGGTGACCAGCATCTGGAAGTGACAGCAAGCAAGCTGGCAGAGCGTTACAAAGTCGGAATCAGACTGGAGACACCAAAAGTTGCGTTCCGTGAGACGATCCGCAAGAACTCGGATGTAGATACCAAGTATAAGAAACAGTCCGGAGGACATGGACAGTATGGACATGTTAAGATGCGTTTTGAACCATCCGGAGATCTGGATACACCGTATGTATTCCAGGAAGAAGTAGTCGGAGGTGCTGTTCCGAAGAACTACTTCCCGGCGGTTGAAAAAGGATTGCAGGAATCTGTATTAAAAGGACCTCTCGCCGGATATCCGGTAGTTGGTGTGAAAGCAACTCTGTATGATGGATCTTACCATCCGGTAGATTCTTCTGAAATGGCATTTAAGACTGCGACGATCCAGGCATTTAAGAAAGGATTTATGGAAGCAGGACCGGTTCTTCTTGAGCCAATCGCATCTGTGAAAGTAACCGTTCCGGATGATTATACCGGAGACGTTATGGGAGATCTGAACAAGAGACGTGGCCGTGTTCTTGGAATGAATCCACAGTCAGGCGGATATCAGGTAATTGAAGCGGATGTACCGATGACAGGCATGTTTGGATATTGCACAACACTTCGTTCTATGACAGGTGGACGAGGAAGCTATTCGTATGAATTTGCCCGTTATGAACAGGCTCCGGCAGATGTACAGGAAAAAGAAATTGAAAAGCGTGCAGCTGAAGAATAAGAATAAGGAAAAGCCGGGAGAAAATCCCGGTTTTTTCTATTGTACTTTCGTACTAAAAGTGGTATACATATTATGATGGTGGCAGCTTCGGCTGTCACATTGGTATTTTATACAATTTTAGTATTAAAGGTTTAGTATTAAGAGAAAAAGTAGAGGAAAAGAAAAATGAAAATTGTAATTATTGGGGACGGGAAGGTTGGTCATAAACTGACCATACAGTTATCCGAAGAAAATTACGATGTGGTTTTGATTGACCAGAATGAGGGGAAATTAAAAGAAGCACTGAATCAGCTTGATATTCTCTGCATTACCGGAGATGGTGCAGATGCGAAAGTGCAGAAAGAAGCAGGAGTGCCGGGCGCTGATCTTGTTGTGGCATGTGCATCGACAGACGAACTGAATATGCTGAGCTGCCTGCTCGCAAAGAGACTGGGGGCAAAGCACACGATCGCTCGTGTAAGGAATCCGATCTATTATCAGCAGATCGATCTTTTGAAAGAGGACTTAAGACTGAGTATGGCTGTCAACCCGGAACTTGCGGCTGCATTTGAGATTTCCAGATCGATCCTTCTTCCGGATACTGCAAAGGTAGAGACTTTTATGAAGGGAAAAGTCGAAATGGTAGAATTCATTGTCAAAGAAAGAAGCCATCTGGGCGGAGTATCGCTTGCTGAGCTTTACCGCAAGTTCCAGATCAAAGTTCTGGTATGTGCTGTAAGACGTGGATCGGAAGTGATCATCCCGAATGGTGATTTTGTCATCCATGATGGAGACCGGCTTCATATTGTTGCATCCCACAAATATATTGAAGAATTTTTCCATCTGATCGGAAAGCGGAAAGAGCCGAAGAATATTCTGGTCTGTGGTGGGGGAAAAGTCGGATATTATCTGGCAAAACAGCTTTTAGGACTTGGTATGCAGGTTAAGATCATTGAGCAGGACTGGAAGAAATGCGAAGATCTCTGCGACCAGCTTCCGAAAGCGACGATCATCTGTGGGAATGCCGCAGACCATGACCTTCTGATCGAAGAAGGAATTGAACAGGCAGATGCCCTGGTCAGCCTGACCGGTATGGATGAGGAGAATATTATCCTTGCACTTTTTGCAAAGACAAAAGGTGTGGACAAGATCGTGGCAAAGGTCAACGAAGACGGACGTGCCCAGCTTGTCGAGGAACTTGGGATCGATCTGATCGTATCGGCAAAGACTGCAACAGCAGATGCGATTATGAGTTATGTGCGTGCACGCCAGAATTCTCTCAAGAATGTCAATGTTGAATCTATGTATCAGCTGGTTGGCGGAAGAGTAGAAGCACTGGAATTTATTATCAAAGAAAAAACAGAATATACAGATATCCCGTTTAAGGATCTGGAACTGAAGCCGAACAATCTGATCGCATGTATCGGAAGAAAACGGCAGATCATTATTCCGGACGGGGATGAATCCATTCAGGTGGGCGACAGTGTTGTAATCGTTACGACCCAGAAGAAAGTTAAGGATATCACAGATATTCTGGCTGAGCAATAGGGGTGAAAAGAAATGAATGTGAAAATGATACGCTATATCATCAGTAAGATGATGGGAGCAGAGGGACTGCTGATGCTGCTTCCGATGATGGTTGGAATTATTTATGGCGAGCACACATCGGTTTATTTTCTGATTACAGCTGCGATCCTGACGGCAATTTATCTGCTGTTTGGCAGAAAATGCCCGGAGAACATGACGATTTATGCCAAAGAAGGTCTGATCATTGTTGCAACGGCCTGGATTTTCTGGTCACTTGCAGGTGCACTTCCATTTGTACTCAGTAAAAGTATTCCAAGCTATGTGGATGCTTTTTTTGAAACAGTATCCGGATTTACGACGACAGGTTCTACGATCCTGACTGAGATTGAAGGACTTCCGAAAGGAATTCTTTTCTGGCGTTCCCTGACACATTGGGTTGGTGGAATGGGAGTGCTGGTATTTGTTATGGTACTTACCTCTCTGGATGAGAAGAATTCCATGCATCTTATGCGTGCGGAAGTTCCGGGGCCAGAGGCAGATAAACTGGTTCCAAAGGCAAGAGGAACCGCAAGGATCCTGTATGGAATGTATTTTGCACTGACTACAATTGAGGTAGTTTTTCTTCTGGCAGGAGGGATGAACCTGTTTGACGCAGTGACACATGCATTCAGTACTGCCGGTACCGGAGGATTTTCCGGCTACAATGCAAGTGTGGCACACTTCAACAGTGCCTACATTGATGGTGTGATCACCGTATTTATGATCCTGTTTGGTATCAATTTTAACCTGTATTTCTTTCTGCTTTTGAAAGAATTTAAGAGTGTATTTAAGAATGAGGAGCTGCGTGCTTACCTGGGAATCATTGCAGGAGCAACCGTTGTGATCACCTGCAATATCGCCGGAGGTTATCATTCTCTTTTAAAGGCATTCCGCTATGCGGCGTTCCAGGTGGCATCCGTGATCACGACAACTGGATTTGTGACGGCAGATTTCAACAAGTGGCCGGAGCTTTCCAAATGTGTTCTGCTTCTTGTGATGGTAATCGGTGCTTCTGCCGGTTCAACAGGCGGTGGTATCAAAGTATCAAGACTTCTGATCCTGGTAAAAAGCATCCGCCGGGAGCTGAAAACTATGATCCATCCGAAAGCAGTCAATATCGTAAAAGTAAATGGTAAAAAAGTGAAAGAAGAGACGATGCGGGGGGTATATATATACTTTATTGCGTATATACTAATCCTGATCGTATCCGTGCTTCTGATCTCGATCAATAACTTTGATTTTACTACTTCATTTACCGGAGTGCTTACTACACTTAATAATGTAGGACCGGGACTGAATCTGGTAGGACCGGTGGAAAATTTTGCGAAGTTCTCAGACTTCTCGAAGATTGTGTTCTGCGTGGATATGCTGATCGGACGACTGGAGATCTTCCCGTTCCTGATGCTGTTCTCGCCGTCACTTTGGAGTAGAAAATTCTAAGACAGCTTTGGTAAGGCAAAACGATGAAAAGGAGAATTTATGAAAAAGAAAAATATAGCGATCAGTTTTCTGCTGCTTTTAGTGGCAGCAGGAATCTGGTATTATGTATCACTGCCGGCTTTTAATATCCATTCTTCCGGAGTGTGGTATTTTGTGCTTGTTCTGGTGCTTGCGGTCGGTCTTGTGTTTGCAGGAAAAAAAGGCTTGCGATACGGAGCGATTGATCTGAAGGAGATGAAAGAATCCAAAGGTTTCAAATGGTGTGTCCGTCTTTTTATTTTTTTGTTAGTGATTTATCTGGCCGGAACCATTCTTTCTTCACCGATTGTGAATGCGAAGAAATACCAACAGCTTCTGAAGGTAGAAGAGGGTGAATTCACAAAAGATATCGAGGAGCTTTCCTTTGACCAGATCCCGCTTCTGGATAAGGAGTCTGCGCAGCTTTTAGGAGACCGGAAGATGGGAAGCATGTCAGATATGGTATCCCAGTTTGAGGTGGACGATATCTACAGTCAGATCAACTACAAGGATCGTCCGGTCCGTGTGTCACCTTTGAAATATGCGAATCTGATCAAATGGTTTACCAATCGGAGAGATGGACTTCCTGCATATATCCGGATCGATATGGCAAGTCAGACAACGGAGATGGTAAAGCTGGAGCAGGGAATGAAGTATTCGACCAGCGAGCATTTTGGAAGAAATATTTACCGTCATCTTCGTTTTGCGCATCCGACTTATATTTACGGAGACCTTAGTTTTGAAATTGATGATAATGGTGTTCCATACTGGGTAGCACCGGTCAAAAAGTATAATATCGGTCTTTTCGGAGGAGAAACGGTAGGGCATGTGGTGCTCTGCAATGCGATCACCGGCGAAATGCAGGACTACAGGATCGATGAAGTCCCGGAATGGATCGACCGAGCCTATTCGGCAGATCTTCTGGTACAGCTTTATGATTATTATGGCACGTTAAAGCATGGGTATTTTAACAGTGTACTCAGCCAGAAAGATTGTCTGAAGACAACAAACGGATATAATTATCTGGCAATTGATGATGATGTATGGGTGTACACGGGAGTAACTTCTGTAAACAGTGACCAGTCCAATGTGGGATTTGTTCTGATGAACCAGAGAACTATGGAGACAAAGTATTATCCGGTGGCAGGTGCGATCGAGGATTCTGCGATGGCATCGGCAGAAGGACAGGTACAGAACCTGAAGTATCGGGCGACTTTCCCGCTGCTGCTTAACATTTCCGGGGAGCCGACTTACTTTATGGCACTTAAGGATGATGCAGGACTTGTGAAAAAGTATGCAATGGTCAATGTCCAGAAGTACCAGGTTGTTGCGATCGGGGACACGGTAAGTGTATGTGAAGAATCCTACAATAATCTGCTTCTTACCAATGGAATCAAGGAAAAAGAAGAAGTGAAGATGGATACCGGCACGATCGAAGGAAAGATCACGAAAATCGCCCAGGGCGTTATAGATGGAGATTCTCATTACTACATTATGCTGGAAGGATCAGATGAGATTTTTGATGTATCGGTAGTCGATTTTATTGAGATCATCAAGTACAATGTGGGAGATGATGTAAAACTGGAGTATGCAAAAGGGGATAAGGCAAATACGGTTTTGTCTTTGAAATAGCATGATGTTGGGGTCAAAAGGTATTTTGACCCCTTTGATACCAGATTGCGAGAGTGCAAAAATCCTCTTGCAAGCAAGCTTGCATCGGCTTTCTGACCTTTTGACCCTGGTATCATAGCTAAAAAGAATGTGCTCTGTCACATTTGGAAAACCATAAAAGGAGGGATGAAGATTTACAGAAAATCTTCATCCCTCCTTTTGGATAATGTCTATCTTAGTTAAGGAGTGTACAATCTTCAAAATTTACATTACCAAGCTGTTCATTCGTTGCACTGATGCTGACATAAAAATCTACATCATTTTCTTTGGAGATCTTTTTCAGTGTTTCGATGAAAGAAGGAATGTTCTCAAGTGTGATGTCGGCGTGCTTTAAAATACCGTCGATAAAGATTGCTTTGATATCATGGTCTGCGCTTAACATACCGTAAATAAATCCAAGATATTCATCGGTATTGGTGATTACATCATAGTCATCCATGCAGATCGCTCTGATGTTGAAAGATAAGCTGTATGTATCTCTGTGGCTCTTCTTGATGAAGAATACGTTTCCTTCACATGTCTTTACAGCTTCGTTAGCACGTTCGATCATTTGCTGGGTTTTTCCGCTTCCTTTTGGGCCTGTCAATAAATTAACCATATTATCAAGTCTCCTTTGTTTATGAATTTGTACTAAAAAAGTACGAGATTTTATAAAACTATTATACACTAATCACAATGCATTAACAAGCTATTTATTTGCATCTTTTAAAGAAATGTGATACGATATAGCTCGGAAACAATTTACAGTTAGAAAAGGCTAATTTATGAAATTATAATAATAAGAAAAGAGGAACGAAAAATGACGAAAGTTGATATTATTTCTGGTTTCCTGGGAGCAGGAAAGACAACATTCATCAAGAAACTGATCGAGGATGTATTTCCGGGAGAAAGACTGGTCCTGATCGAGAACGAATTTGGAGAGATCGGTATTGATGGCGGATTCTTAAAAGATGCCGGCGTTGAGATCACAGAGATGAACTCAGGATGTATCTGCTGTACACTGGTGGGGGATTTTAGCAAAGCACTTCAGAAAGTACTTGTAGATTATACACCGGATCGTGTCATCATCGAACCTTCAGGAGTTGGAAAGCTTTCTGATGTTGTAAAAGCAATCGAGGGTGTCAAAGATGAGGCAGATATTGAGATTGACGGAAGAATCACAGTTGTTGACGGTAAGAAAGCAAAGATCTATCTCAAGAACTTCGGAGAATTCTTCAATAACCAGGTAGAGCATGCATCTACGATCGTTATCAGCCGTACCCAGATGATGACAGATGAAAAGGTAGAAGAGTGCGTGCATATGCTGCGTGAGAAAAATGCAGAGGCAACCATTATTTCCACACCTTGGGAAGAACTTGGAAAAGATGCCGTTTTGCATGCCCTGCAGCATGGCGCTGAGATCGAAGGTATCCTGGAAGAACATGTACACGAGCATGACGAGCACGAACATCATTATCATCATGATGACGAATGTGGCTGCGGTCATGATCACGAGCATCATCACGATCACGAAGAGCATGAGCATCATCACGACCATGATGAGAACTGCACCTGCGGATGCCACGATCATGACCATGAACACCATCATGATCACGACCATGAAGAGCATGAGCATCATCATGACCATGATGAGAACTGCACCTGCGGATGCCATGACCATCACCACGGACACGAAGGACATCATCATGCAGATGAAGTATTTACAAGCTGGGGCAAGGAGACTGCTCATAAGTATACAGAAGAAGAACTGGATTACCTGCTGAAAGCATTATCTGAGACAGATGCTTACGGAACCGTACTTCGTTCCAAAGGAATTATCCAGATGGCAGACGGTTCCTGGAAGCAGTTTGATATGGTTCCGGAAGAATATGAAGTCCGTGAGGGACAGGCTGATTACACAGGACGTGTATGCGTGATCGGAACAGATCTCAAAGAAGAGGATCTGATTAAGTTATTCCATATCTAGGAGGAGCAAGCGGCGATGACAACACCGGTATATATCTGTACAGGATTTCTGGACAGTGGAAAAACAACATTTATCAAGGACACACTGATGAAGCAGGAATGGATCGAAGAAGGTCCGACATTGCTTTTGCAGTGTGAAGAGGGAGAGGAAGAGTACTCGGAAAAATATCTGGATGAGAACGGGCTGTTCCTCTTCAATATAGAAGAAAGAGAAAAGTTAAATAAAACTTTCTTTGAAAACTGTGAGAAGATCTATCATCCGGTCCAGGTGATCATTGAGTATAATGGAACCTGGGATCTGCAGGAAATCCTGGATGAAGATTTTCCACGCAACTGGGAGATTCAGGGTGTGTACTCAACGGTTAGCGGTGAGACGCTGGACATGTACCTGAAGAATATGCGGAATATGCTGATGAACCAGCTTACAGAATCTGAGTTGATCATCATCAACCGTTGTGGGGAAAATACAGACCGAAGTGCGTTCAGACGTGCCCTTAAGATCCAGAACCCACAGGCGCAGCTGATCTTTGAAGGCGTGGATGGCAATATTATCCCACAGACAGAAGAGGATCTGCCATATGATCTGAAAGCAGACCATATCTTCATTGATGATGTGGACTTTGGTACCTGGTATGTGGATGCATATGAGCATCCGGAGCGCTACGAGCACAAGAAGATCACCTTCCTTGCACAGCTTTTCCGTCCGAAGGGAATGCCGGCAAATATGCTGATTCCGGGAAGACAGATCATGACCTGCTGCGCAGATGATATCCGTTTCTATGGATATCCATGTAATCTTGGAAGGGCAGCGCAGATCACACAGAGAAGCTGGAAAAAAGTAACCGTCAAGTTCGAGTACGAAGCGTACCGTCCGATGGTTCCAAAGCAGCCGGTTCTTTATATGCTGGAGATGGAATCCGCAGAAAAACCGGAAGAAGAGGTAGTATATCTTGGATAAATTTCAAGTATTAAAGCAATTTTTTGGCTATGACGGATTCCGACCGGGACAGGAGAAACTGATCGATGCGATCCTGTCCGGCCGGGATGTACTCGGCATACTGCCAACGGGAGCCGGAAAGTCCATCTGTTTTCAGATTCCGGCTCTGATGATGGGAGGTATTACACTTGTGATATCTCCCCTTATTTCTCTTATGAAGGATCAGGTGGCATCCCTCAACCAGGCAGGGGTTCATGCAGCCTATCTGAACAGTTCCCTGACTATGGGGCAGTACCGGAAGGCACTTGCTTTTGCAAAAGAAGGAAGATATAAGATTATCTATGTGGCACCGGAGCGGCTGGAAACTGCAGAGTTTATGGATTTTGCTATGAGCGCGGATATTTCTATGATCGCAGTCGATGAAGCGCACTGTGTTTCTCAGTGGGGACAGGATTTCCGGCCAAGTTATTTAAAGATCACGGAGTTTGTAGAGTATCTTCCAAAGCGGCCGGTTGTGAGTGCATTTACTGCAACAGCGACGAAAGAAGTAAGAGAGGATATGATCGATATCCTGATGCTGGAGGATCCGGAAGTAGTAATGACAGGTTACGACAGACCGAATCTGTTCCTTGCGGTACAGTTCCCAAAGAATAAATATGCCGCACTCAAAGCATTTATTGAGGAGCATCCGGATCAATGCGGGATCGTCTACTGCCTGACCAGAAAGCAGGTGGAGGAAAATTGCGCACTCCTGGAAATGGATGGGTTTTCCGTGACCAGGTATCATGCGGGACTGACAGACCGGGAGCGGCGTGATAATCAGGATGATTTCATTTATGACCGGAAGCAGATCATGGTGGCGACGAATGCATTCGGGATGGGAATTGATAAATCCAATGTCCGCTTTGTCGTACATTACAATATGCCGAAGAATTTGGAGTCCTATTATCAGGAAGTGGGACGCTGCGCCCGAGACGGTGAGCCGGGGGAGTGCCTGCTTTTATATAGCGGACAGGATGTGATCACAAACCAGATGTTCATTGAGAACAATCGCGACAATCAGGAACTGGATGAACTGACGCGCCGGATTGTGATGGAGCGGGATCAGGAGCGCTTGAAAAAGATGACTTATTATTGTTTTACAAAGGAATGTCTGCGTGATTATATTCTGCGGTATTTTGGGGAATATGGAAGCAATTACTGTGGGAACTGTTCAAACTGTAAGACGCAGTTTGATACCGTGGATATGACGGCAGAGGCAAGGATACTTGCCATGTGTGTAAAAGAAAGTCATCAGCGTTATGGAATTAATGTGATTCTGGATACGGTGCATGGAGCAAATAATGCGAAGATCCGGCAGTATGGCATGGGTGTCAGTCCGGCTTACGGGGTACTTTCTAAGACGCCATCGTGGAAGCTCAGGCAGATATTCAACCAGCTTCTGGCAGAAGGATATCTGAAGACCACGCCGGATTCTTATATGATTGTGAAGCTGACTGAAAAGTCGGAAGCACTGATTGCAGGGCAGGAGACATTTACAATGAAGATGGCAAAAGAACCGGAGAAAGAGGCGAAGACAACACCGAAGAAAAGAGTGAAGGAAACGGCCGGACTGGTTCTGAATAAAGAGCAGGAAGAGTTTTTTGGAATCCTGCGCGCCCTGCGGGCAGAGATAGCAAGAGAAGAAAAAGTTCCGCCTTATATTGTATTTTCCGATAAGACCCTTGTGCAGATGTGTATCGAAAAACCGACAAATAAGAATGCTATGCTGAAAGTTTCCGGTGTGGGAGAGTTCAAGTTTGAAAAATATGGAGAGCGCTTTCTGGAGGTGATCCGGTCGTGGACATAGAATATCATCTGATCCGGTCAGATAGGCGCAGTATTGGAATCGAAGTTGACCGGGAAGGAAAGGTGACGGTCCGTGCACCCTATTCCTGTGAGAAAAAGCGGATTGACCGGTTTCTTCTGGAAAAAGAGAACTGGATCCGACAGAAGGTAAAGCTTCAGAAGGAAAATGCAATGAAGCGGCAGGAAAAGAGAGAGATGCCGGAAGCAGAAAAGAAATATTACCGGAATCTTGCAAGAGAAGTATTAGGTGCAAGGACCGGATACTATGCCCGGAAAATGGGTGTGACCTATGGGCGTATTTCCATCCGGGAGCAGAAGACCAGGTGGGGAAGCTGCAGCAGCGTGGGGAATCTCAATTACAACTGGAAGCTGGTGCTGATGCCGCCGGGAGTTCTGGATTATGTTGTGGTGCATGAGCTGGCACATCGTAGAGAAATGAATCATTCCGCTGCATTCTGGAAGGTCGTGGCGACGTGGATGCCGGACTATAAAAAATATAGAAAATGGCTGAGAGATAACGGAAATCAATTTTAAATGGTAAAAATAATCAAGAATTCGTAAAAAACAATCAAGAATCTCTTGACGGAACTTGTATTTATTTTTATAATAACAAGGTATATGAAAAAAACAAGGATAAGGATCAGTAAAAGATTAGAGTCTGTACAGAGAACTGCCGGGCGGTGCAAGGCAGCAGATCAGATCTTTGAACTCGCCTTTGAGTTCTTCTGCTGAACGGTTTTCAGATAGGCAGAAGCGGGAATTCCCGTTATAGAATCACAAGTGCGCTGCACCGTAAGTTATGTTACCGGGATGCGGCGAAGAAGAGTGGTACCACGGAATTTAATCTTTCGTCTCTTTGAATTTATCAAAAGAGGCGAAAGATTTTTATTTAACAGGAAATCCTGATGAAATTTCCTATTAAATGAAAGGTTAAGACACTTTTTTTCATACTGAAACAATACCAGGAGGAAAGAAAAATGGCAGTACCTTACAATCATAAGGCAATCGAAAAGAAATGGAAAGAAAAATGGGCTGAGAATCCGGTTAATCCGAAAGTGGATGAAAACGGCAACCCGAAAAAGAAATATTATTGTCTGGACATGTTCCCGTATCCGTCAGGAAACGGTCTTCATGTAGGACACTGGAGAGGCTATGTTATCTCCGATGTGTGGAGCCGTTACAAACTGCTTCAGGGATATTACATCATTCATCCGATGGGATGGGATGCATTCGGCCTTCCGGCTGAAAACTATGCGATCAAGATGGGAACCCATCCTGCAAAATCGACAGCAGCAAACATCGCGAATATCAAACGTCAGATCAATGAGATCTCAGCGCTTTATGACTGGGATATGGAAGTCAATACAACAGATCCCGATTTCTACAAATGGACACAGTGGATCTTTGTAAAGATGTTCAAAGAAGGACTTGCATACGAAAAAGAATTCCCGATCAACTGGTGCCCGTCTTGTAAGACAGGTCTTGCAAACGAAGAGGTTGTAGGTGGAAAATGCGAACGCTGTGGCGCTGAAGTTACAAAGAAGAACCTTCGTCAGTGGATGCTGCGTATCACAAAATATGCAGACCGTCTGTTAAATGACCTGGATAAGCTTGACTGGCCGGAAAAAGTTAAAAAGATGCAGACAGACTGGATCGGTAAATCTTACGGTGCAGAAGTAGATTTCCCGGTTGAAGGAAGAGAAGATAAGATCACTGTATACACAACAAGACCAGATACGCTTCATGGAGCAACCTTCATGGTACTTGCACCGGAACATAAGCTTGCAGCAGAGCTTGCAACACCGGAACACAAAGAAGAAGTAGAAAAATATATCTTCGATTCTTCTATGAAGTCTAATGTAGACCGTCTGCAGGACAAAGAAAAAACAGGTGTATTTACAGGAACTTACGCGATCAACCCTCTGAACGGAGCAAAGGTACCGATCTGGCTTTCTGATTATGTACTGGCTGATTATGGTACAGGAGCCATCATGTGTGTACCGGCTCATGACGACCGTGACTTTGAATTTGCAACCAAGTTCAACATCCCGATCATCCAGGTTATTGCAAAAGACGGTAAAGAAATCGAAAATATGACAGAAGCTTACACAGAGGCTTCCGGAACGATGATCAATTCCGGAGAATGGAATGGCATGGAAAGCTCTGTCCTTAAGAAAGAAGCTCCACATATCATCGAAGAAAGAGGAATCGGACGTGCAACTGTAAACTACAAGCTGCGTGACTGGGTATTCTCCCGTCAGAGATACTGGGGAGAACCAATTCCGATCGTACACTGCCCGGAATGTGGCGCTGTACCGGTACCGGAGGATCAGCTTCCGCTGAGACTGCCGGATGTAGAATCTTATGAACCGACAGGAACAGGAGAATCTCCACTTGCGGGAATCGATGAATGGGTAAATACAACCTGTCCTGTTTGTGGAAAACCGGCAAAACGTGAGACAAATACCATGCCGCAGTGGGCTGGATCTTCATGGTATTTCCTGCGTTATGTAGATAATCACAACAACGAAGAACTTGTATCCAGAGAAAAAGCAGATGCAATGCTTCCGGTAGATATGTATATCGGTGGTGTAGAACATGCAGTACTTCACCTTCTGTATTCAAGATTCTATACTAAATTCCTTTGCGATATCGGTGTGATCGATTTTGATGAGCCGTTTGTCAAACTGTTCAACCAGGGAATGATCACAGGTAAGAATGGTATCAAGATGAGTAAGTCAAAAGGAAATGTCGTGTCTCCGGATGATCTTGTAAGAGATTATGGATGCGATTCTTTAAGAATGTATGAACTCTTCGTAGGACCACCGGAACTGGATGCAGAGTGGGATGACAGAGGAATCGATGGTGTATACCGTTTCCTTAAGAAACTCTGGAACCTGCTTATGGACAGCAAGGATAAAGATATCAAACCAACCAAAGAGATGATCAAAGTACGTCATAAACTGGTTTATGATATCACAACCCGTCTGGAAAGCTTCAGCCTGAATACCGTTATTTCTGCATTCATGGAGCATACAAATACACTGGTTGCGATCGCTAAGAAGGAAGGCGGAGTAGACAGAGATACTCTGGATACCCTTGCTGTATTACTGGCACCATTTGCACCACATATGGCAGAAGAAATCTGGGAAGAACTTGGCAACAAAGAAAGCGTATTCCGTGCCGGATGGCCAAAATACGATACAGAAGCCATGAAAGATGATGAAATCGAAATTCCGGTACAGATCAATGGAAAAACAAGAGCAGTCATCAAGATTTCCGCAGAGGCTACAAAAGAAGAAGCAATCGCTGCCGGAAAAGAAGCAATCGCAGATAAACTTACAGGAAATATCGTAAAAGAAATCTACGTTCCGAAGAAGATCATAAACATTGTGCAAAAATAGGCAGTGCAAATAAGGAAAGCCGAGGTCAAATCCTGCTAGCAGGAATTTGACCTCGGCTTGAGTTATTTATAGGGTGTATGCCCGTCAATCGAACGAACTATGTTCGTGAGATTGTGCACTGCCGTAAATTTGCGACAAAAGTAATCCATTCAAGGCGTACGCCCGTCAATCGAACGAACTTGTTCGTAAGATTGGAGCACTGCCGTAATTCTGCGACAAAGTAAATCATTCAAGTATAAGTCCGTCAATTTTCCGGTAATCCTTTACGGATTCCAAAAGTGGATGCAGGGAAAAAGGGAATACAGCTGATCAACCGGAATATGGTCAGAAATATTACATTTGATAACAAATAAAAATATGCTATACTGTTCTTGAACTTTGAGTAAGGAGGAACAAACAGATGGGAAATGTACACAGTATAGACGTAGAAGAGGATCAGTTTGCATACCGTTATGATACGCAGCTTCTGATCGATAGAAGAGATGAAGATCTGGATGAAGATGAGATTGCAGAATACATCTCTGAACATTTTGAGGGAAACTGTCTGATCGCGGTAGGAGATGAAGATCTGATCAAAATTCATTTCCATACAAACGAGCCATGGAAGATTCTGGAATATTGTAATAGTATTGGCGAGATTTACGATATCGTAGTGGAAGATATGATCCGGCAGTCAGCTGGGCTAAAAGGATAGTATGTACCTGATATCACTTTATTTTGACGAAGGGACAAACAAGAAGATCCAGTTATATATGGAACAGATTGCGCAAAGAACGGGCAATATGGCGATGATTGACGGAAAGGTTCCGCCACATATTACCTTGTCGGCATTTGATATGGCAGAAGAAGAGAAAGCAATCGCCGGCTTTACGGCAATGGAACAGGAATTTGAAAAAGGACAGATTTTCTGGTGCTCGGTAGGGATGTTTCTGCCACATACAATTTATTTGTCACCGGTTTTAAATGCATATCTGCAAAAGCTGTCAGAGTCTGTTTTCTCAAAGATCAGATATCTGGAGGAGGTACGGATCCAGATCAGATACCAGCCGTTTTCCTGGTTCCCGCATACAACACTGGGAAAAAGACTGAACCAGGCGGAAATGCGGGAGGCATTTGTTGTGATGCAGAACCAGTTTGCACCGTTTACAGGTGAAGCGGTTGAGATTGGGCTTGCGAGGACGAATCCATACAGGGATTTATGTAAGATAAAGTTAAAATAAAAAGAAGATTTTCGCGGATCTGAATCGACACGTGAAAATCTTCTTTTTCGCTATCAGAGGAACTATCCGAGCACAGTTCTACTAAAGTTTTCCCTCTGGAACCCTGGAAATGATCGTCCGGTTGATCCGTACCAGGAAGAAGGAGGATACCATAAGTGAAATGACCTCCGCAATCGGGAAGGACCACCACACTACATGAAGACCGCCAAGCTTTGCAAGGATATATGCGGCAGGGATCAGTACAAATAACTGACGCATAATGGAGACGATCATACTGAAAAATGCTTTTCCAAGAGCCTGAAATACTGTTCCTGATACAATACAGAACCATGCGATCAGATAGTGGATTCCGATGATCCGCAGGGCAGGAACTCCGATGGTGAGCATCTCGTCCGATGCATTGAACATACCCAAAAGTATCTGTGGGATTCCTTCAAAGCAGAGGAATCCGATGAAGGTGAGGCAGAAGGCAACCAGCATACTGAGCTTGATCGTCTTGAGCATACGTTTTCTCTGACCGGCACCATAATTGTAGGCAATGATCGGAGTAATCCCATTGTTGAGACCGAATACCGGCATGAAGAAGAAACTCTGTAGTTTAAAGTAAACGCCGAATACAGCAGTTGCGGTTGATGAAAACTCGATCAGGATGCGGTTCATGCAGTAAGTCATAACCGATCCGATGGACTGCATAATAATCGTTGGAATTCCAACTGCATAAATGGTGCCGATAATATGGAAATCGAGTCTGAATCCATGAAACTTCAGTTTCACATCATGATTGTACCGGTGGTTACAAAATCCGGCGACAAGTGCGGCAACGCATTGTCCGATCACGGTTGCAACAGCAGCTCCGGTCACACCCATTTTCGGAGCTCCGAGAAGTCCGAAGATCAGGATTGGATCAAGAATGATGTTAGTGATTGCCCCTGTCAGCTGGGAAGTCATACTGAAGATGGTTCTTCCGGTTGAAGTAAGAAGACGCTCAAAGAAGACCTGTGCAAGCAGCCCGAAAGAAAAAATCATGACGGTGCTTAAGTACTCAATTCCGAGTTCCATGATCTCCTGGTCAGCATTTCCAATCTGACTTGCGTAAAAAGGACGGACAATCGTAAAGCCAAGAATGAAAAATACGAGATAGCTGAAAAAATATAAAACGGCAGCGTTGCTTGCAGTTGCATTTGCTTTTTTGAAATTTTTCTCTCCAAGTGATTTGGAAAGGAGTGCATTCATGCCGACACCGGTTCCGGTTCCAACTGCAATAAGCAGTGTCTGGAGTGGAAAGGCAAGTGAAACGGCGGTCAGTGCATTTTCCGATAATTTAGCGACAAAAATACTGTCTACGATGTTGTACAAAGCCTGTACCAGCATAGAAATCATCATAGGCAGAGACATATTAAATAATAGTTTTCCGATGGGCATGGTACCCATTTTGTTTTCTGCGGGTGCAGATGTATTTTCTTGATTCATTTTCTCATTCCTTTCTGTTCTGGTAAAAGAGTAAAAATATTGTAAAAACAGCCACTAAACACATATGATATAGGAAAATACGAAGATAATCAAGTGGAATAAGGGAGTATAAATTGACTTCTTTCGGACAGACGGGTATAATTCTTGTTATATGGAGAAATAGGAAAGGGATATACTAGAATGAGTAATACAAATCAGAAAATCGAAACTTTAAATAAACTGCGTACTGTAGAGGCAATTTATGTACTGATGTCATCCTGTACAAGAATGCCATATGTGGTCTGCGATCCGGAGACATTTGATGATGAGATCCTTCTTTACTACACAGAAGCGGAAGCGAAAGAAGAGGCTATGAAGCTTCAGAAGGAGGGAAATCCAATGCAGCTTGTCAAGGTGGATGAAAATTCCCGCCTGTCATTTTTTACCGGGCTGTTTCCGATGGGAGTCAACTGTATTCTGGTGGACAAAGGGTTGGACGGACAGATTACTGTGCAGCTTGACGAATTGATCACGAGACCGAAGGATGAAGAACTGCCAGAAGGAAAAATACGTGTAGAGAATCCGGAACTGGTGCTGACTGCAGCGTATTTTATGCAACAGATGAGAAAGCCGGATAAACCGGAGATGACGGATGAGTTAAAAGAACTGAACGAAGAAATGCTTGCCCATTATCAGGAGGGGCGTTATATTGTGACTGTTCAGGAGGACAAAGGAATTCCGATTTTGAAACAGAAAGATGGGAAAGTGTATCAGCCAATCTTTACGGATGTGCAGGAAGTTAAGAAATTCCAGAACCTGAACAAGGGTGTAACATTGAAAACCGCTGTTGTAGAAGGAAGTAAGATTCCGGAAATTCTTTCACCGGAAGCATTTGGCGTTGCAGTCAATCCGTTTGGGGTGAACCTGCAGTTGCAGATAAAGAGAAAACCGGCGAAAACGAAAGAAAACGAAAACAAAACACAAGAATAATCGAAAATAAAAAAGAAAAAAATGAAAATTGCAAGAGGAATCCTGATCTGCGGAACAGGTATCGGGGTAAGCATTGCTGCCAACAAAGTTCCGGGAGCTTATGCAGCACTGGTTAACAATGTATATCAGGCTCAGAGAGCACAGCTCAGTAATAATGCCAACATTATCACACTTGGTGCACAGGTTACAGGAATTGAGCTCGCAAAATGCCTCGTAAAAGAGTACTTAAGCGTAACTTTCGATCCGGAATCCCGTTCTATGCCAAAGGTGGCAAGAATTACAGAATACGAAAAAGAAGGTAAATAATCTGAGTTATTCAGAAAGCGTAAAGGGTAGTCCATCAAGGGCTGCTTTTTGCTATAGAAAAACACGATAAGGATATACAATTATAGTATAAATGTATTTGAGATAGAAGGGAAAATGTGATAACATTAGATAGCAAAATTCAAAAAGGGGAAAAGGAAAAAGAGATGAAAAACAAGAAGCTATGGATATTTGGGGGAATCATCCTTTTGATTGTGATCCTGAATCATATTTTTGACTGGTCTTCTTACATAAGTACTGCAGAAAATCTTGAATTTATGAAGCGGATAGTGCAGAATAATCTTCCTCTGGCAATTCTATTGTATATGGTATTGACAGTTGTTGGGTGTGTGGTGCTTGCGCTTCCGGGAGTGACGTTTGCGATACTGGCAGGACTTCTCTTTGGACCAGTAATCGGTACGATTTGTTGTTCTCTGGCAACAACGATCGGGGCGGTTCTTGCATTTATTGCAGGACGTTTTTTCTTGAAAGACAGTATTGGACCAGTGGTTGCAAAAAACCGTATCTTGAAAAAATGGTTGTTTGACGATACTGGCTGTAATGAATTATTTGTTCTTATGATTACACGTCTGGTTCCGGTATTTCCATTTAATCTGCAGAATTTTGCGTATGGTATTACAGATATCCGTTTTAGTACGTATGCAATTGGTTCGTTGATATTTATGCTACCCGGTACAGCGATGTATACGGTTGGTACAGCAGGCCTTGCGGATAAGGAGAATAGGTTGCTTTATATTGGAATAGCAGTAGTGCTGGCAGTTGTAGTCACGATAATCGGGATAATCCTGAAAAAATGTTACCTGAAAGATGACCTGGAAGAAAATAAGGAATAAGGAGTAAAAAGTATGGAAAAAAAGAAAAATATTTGGGTGGGGAAAATAGTAGTGATCGTTTTGATTATTGTATCAATCGGAAGTTATTATGTATTTCCGTCCGTAAAACATGTGATGAATCAGGTATTTAAGATGTTTGCTAGTGGAGACTTTGCAGTGGTCAGAGACTTTGTAGCATCTTATGGGGCATATGCGGCATTGATTTCATTTTTGCTTATGATTTTTCAGTCGATTGCAGCGCCACTTCCGGCATTTCTGATTACATTTGCAAATGCGAATCTTTTTGGATGGTGGCAGGGAGCTATTCTGTCATGGAGCAGTGCGATGGCAGGAGCAGCGGTATGCTTTTTCATTGCAAGAATACTTGGACGTGATGTGGCAGAAAAGCTTACGAGTAAAGCTGGAATGCAGCAGATAGATACATTTTTTGAAAAATATGGAAAGAATACAGTTCTGATCTGTCGTTTGCTTCCGTTTGTTTCGTTTGATATTGTAAGTTATGCAGCAGGACTTACTTCGATGTCGTTTATATCTTTTTTTGTGGCAACTGGTGTAGGACAGCTTCCGGCAACGATTGTATATTCTTATGTTGGAGGAATGCTGACAGGAGGAGCGAAGCTTCTGGTGACAGGACTGCTGATCCTGTTTGCTCTGTCGGCACTGATTTTTATGGGGAGAAAGATCTACATGGACAGACAGAATAAAAAAGCAAAATAAATGGTATAAAAAAGTCATTATCTATGGATAGGATAATGACTTTTTCTGTACAATCTTTAGAAAAAATTTACACAATCTTTCTTGAATCCCATTTCATCAGGTACTATAATGGACGTTATTAAGGAAATTTGGAGGATGCTATGCTGTTTCAAAATACAGGACTGACCAGGGCGATGTATCAGTTTTTTCAGACACTCATTTACGTTGCCCCTGCCACACTATTTGCTGTTTCGCTGCATGAATTTGCACATGGATATGTGTCATATAAACTCGGGGATATGACACCAAAATATGACGGAAGACTGACCTTTAATCCATTTAAGCATCTGGATGTGTGGGGAACGTTATGTCTGCTTGTCTTTCATGTGGGATGGGCAAAGCCGGTAAGGATCAATACCAGGAATTATAAGAATAAAAAAAGAGATACAATTCTTGTGGCAGCAGCGGGGGTAGTCATGAATTTCCTGCTTGCGTTTGTCTGTATGATTCTGCACGGGCTTTTGTATAAGTACGGATCGAGTGGGTTGATTCTGAATTATCTTTATGTGCTTACTTATTATGGAGCAGTGCTGAATATTGGACTTGGTGTGTTCAATCTGATTCCGATTCCGCCCCTTGACGGATCGAATATTCTTGCTGAGATCTTTCCGAGGGTAGCAGAGTTTTACTGGAAGATCCGACCGTATAGTATGTGGATCCTGCTTCTGTTACTTGGAACAGGAATTCTGGATGTGCCGATCAGTCTGCTGAATTCTGCAGTAATCAATGGAATGTGGAGTTTTGTGAAAGCAATTCTGAGAGTTGGATTTGTGACGACCGGTGGAGGAACGGTGATTTAAGAGAAAGGTGAAAAAGAGCCGGGAAACGGTGTAAGTGAAAATAGAAAATTGCGTATAGGAAAATGCAGGTAGTCGAGAGGATTACCTGCATTTTTCGTATACATTGTAAAACTGAAAAGAAATAAGGAAATATTACGAAAGACATTCAATAAAAATGTCTTTCGTATAATATGTAAGGCATTTAGAATGGAACATCCATTTCATTTTCGGATGTATCGCTTTTGGATTCATCAGACGCATCAGGGGTGGAAGACTTTGGAAGTCCTCCGGATACGGCAGTCTTTGCACTGATTCCGTTGATCTCAACGCGGTCGTCAACGACAATAACCAGGCATTTCTGACCATCGATAATACGTGTTTCTACAAGATCCGCGCATTCCGGGTTTACCTGAATGGTGATGTCCGGAGTTTTGATCTCGAATTTTTTGAGGTTTGCAATATTGGAGGCAAGGAGTGTACTGTGCTCTCCGGCAGCGGAATCGTACTGCTCATCGAATGTTTCCAACTTTTCTTCTTCGACACCGCTTTTGGCAAGGAGGTATTTAACTTCTGCTTTGTCAAGGGCAAGTGGTTCCGGATTTTCAGAATTCTGTTCAATCATTTCATTTAAGTTTTCGTGGATATTTTTGACTGTATCGTAGTCGCAGTCATCACCGAGCGTTTCTTCGATCAGTGTACGGAAAGTATCCTTCTGATTTCCGGCGGTGAGTGGCGGAACACATCCAAGAAGCAGATCGGTCAGACCGTTTCCGAGATTCTCTGCATTTTTTGAATAATAAAGCAGATTGTGAATATCGGTGCTGCGGTCATTAAAAGCAGGGAAGAGGAAACCGGCATCCGGCATCTCTACGATCCAGTCACGGATACGCTCATGGAAGCTGTTCTCTTCTGCATGATAACTGAGCCCTGGCTTGGAAAGCTTGACCGGACAGAAGGTACACATGATGTAATCATAGACTTCATCGGATGCATCGAACATTTCACTTCCGTCCGTTGATTTTCCCGGAATATCGTAGGCTGCATGGACCAGCAGGATCAGATAGTTCTCTGCATAATCATAGGAATCGATGACACGATTATAGAATTCTTCCAGAAGAGCGTCGTCAGTAAGCCGGCTGTTTCTTAATTTGAGAAGAAATTCCTGTGTACCACCTTCCGATTCGGTCTCCAGAGGAAATTCCATATTCAGAAGATTTTTTCCGATCGTACCGGACAAGGACTTTCTGAAAATGTCAAAATACTTGAACATTTCCTCTTCCGGAAGAGAAAGGAAAGCATCTTTCATCTCCGTTTTTTTCTCTTTTTCACCATCTACATAGCATCCGCAGATGCGGGTGATCGCACAGTTGGATGGGGTGAATTGTTTTTTGATTTCAGTAACTTCTTTTTTATTCATAGTAAGCAAATCCCCTTTTGGTAATTGTGATTTTGTAAAAGACTGATGCTTATGAATTATAACATATTTTGAGAAAGAGTGTGATTAGGAGAGAAAAATATTTGATTATTTTCAGAATAATGTATATACTAAGTATATACATTATATGGAGGTGAATTTTATGCAAACACAGGTAAAAGCATGGGGAAATAGTCAGGGAATCAGACTTCCAAAAGATATTTTACAAGAGGCCAATGTAGAAATAAATGATATGCTGGAAGTAAAAGTATCGGATGGTATGATTATGCTTGTTAAGACCTTCAGGCATCAAAAATTAGAAGAAAGAGCTGAAAAGTTTGGTGGTAAGTTAAATCTTGATGGAGAATATGAATGGGATAAGCCGGAAGGAAGAGAGGTGTGGTAGAAAATGGAGATACAGCAGGGGGCTGTTTTAAAAGTGGAAAAAATTAAGGATCCTGTATTTGTTGCAAGTAAAAATTTTTTTAATCAGTCGGGAGAAATAATTGGCTGTCCAATATTAGGAGAGAGTACAGAAAGCCCACTTCACATTTATGTTGAAATGGATGAAAATAAAGGTTATATCCAATGTGAACAAATGAAAATGTTAGACTTGAGAATCAGGGGGTATAAAATAATAGATCATGTAAAAATGGCAGATGTAATTAATGTAACAGACGCAATACAGAGTATATTCGACTATATATAAATGCAGGGAACCAATCCGGAACCCTGCATTCATAATATTCTGCTATTAAGCCATCATTCCTGTGAGAATATCATTCACAAGCTTTCCGTCAGCTTTTCCTTTTACTTTCGGCATCAGTTCTTTCATGATACGTCCTTTATCCTTTGGTGTCGGAGCATCAATTCCAAGACCGGAAAGGACACCTGCGATCACTTCTTTGATCTCAGCTTCGTCCATCATCTTCGGAGCATACTGCTCAAGAACAGCGATACGTTTCTCGCATTCTTCAATAATGTCTGTACGATCAGCAGGAGTCATCTCCAGAGTTTCTTTTGTCTGTTTGATCTCTTTTAAGATAACTTGAACTTCTTCTTCTTCGGTAAGATCGGCACGTTTGTCGATGGCTTTGTTCTTAAGGGCTGCAAGAAGAGCAGATAATGTCTCTTTTGTGTCCTTATCCTTTGCTTTCATGGCTGCGACCATAGCGCTTCTTACTTCATCAATTTTACTCATTGTATATTCCTCCAAACTTGAGGCAAAATGCCTGTCTGCACTTTATTGTAGCAGATGGGAAAAGAATTTTCAATCTCTGGAAGAGGAAAACTTGGGTGGCTATTTTTCAAAAAGTGCGGTATACTGATAGGAATGAATCAGGGATAGATGAGAGGTTAAGCGATAGGATGAGTGGCTGTACATTATGTCCGCGGATGTGTGGGGCGGACAGGGAGAATGGAAAGACAGGTTTTTGCGGAGAGACAGGGGAGATCCGGGCGGCGAGAGCGGCGCTTCATATGTGGGAGGAGCCCTGTATTTCTGGAAAGGAAGGATCAGGGACGGTCTTTTTTACGGGATGTACCTTAAGATGTGTGTTCTGTCAGAACCATGAGATTGCGGGAAGCAAGGTTGGCAAAGTGATCTCAGAAGAGCGGCTGGCGGAGATCTTTCTGGAACTGCAGGGGAAAGGTGCGAATAATATCAATCTTGTGACGCCGACGCATTTTGTGCCGCAGATCATCCGGGCGCTTCAGAGTGCGAAGGAGCAGGGGATGTATTTGCCGGTTGTTTATAATACAGGCGGTTACGAGAGAGTGGAAACTTTGATAATGCTGGATGGTCTGGTGGATATTTACCTGCCGGATTTCAAATATTTAAATACAGATCATGCGAAAAAATATTCGATGGCGGAGGATTATCCGGAGATTGCGAAGGCGGCTCTTGCTGAGATGGTAAGACAGACAGGAGAGCCGGTATTTGATGAGCGCGGAATGATGAAGCGTGGCGTGATCGTGCGTCATCTGCTTTTGCCGGGATGTCTTGCGGATGGAAAAAGAGTGGTGAAATATTTGCATGAAACTTATGGAAACCGGATTTATATGAGCCTGATGAGCCAGTATACGCCACTGAAGAGTCTGGATGCGGTAAAATATCCGGAGCTGAACCGGAAAGTGCCGGAGTATGCGTATGAGAAACTGGTGGACTATGCGATCTCGCTTGGTGTGATGCAGGCGTTTATACAGGAAGGGGATACGGCAAAGGAGAGCTTTATTCCACCGTTTACACTGGAAGGAGTATAGGAAAGGAGATTGATATGAAAAGACAGGTGACAATGGAAGAAATTTCAGATGGAAAATTATATACCAGCAATGATCTGGTAAAAGCAGACTGTGGCGATTGTGAGGGATGCCACGCCTGTTGTACGGGGATGGGAAGCTCAATCGTGCTGGATCCGCTGGATATTGTCCGGATTTGCAGGGGAACAGGAGCGGCTTTTGAGACTTTGCTTGCAGGAAAGATTGAACTGAATGTGGTAGACGGAATCATTTTGCCGAATCTGAAGATGGCAGGAGCGGAAGATGGCTGTGGTTTTCTGACTGAGGAAGGAAGATGTGGGATTCATCCATTTCGTCCGGGAATCTGTCGGCTTTTCCCGCTTGGAAGATATTATGAGGAAAAGGGTTTCCGCTATTTTCTTCAGGTACATGAATGTCAGAAAGAGAACCGGGCGAAAGTAAAGGTCAAAAAATGGCTTGATACACCGGATCTGAAAAAGTATGAAGCGTATATTGCCAGATGGCATGGATTACTGATTCAGTTACAGGAATACATTGCAGCACACCCGGAGAGTGCGAAGGCGGTCAGCATGGATGTACTGCAGAGATTTTACCTTACTCCGTATCGGACGGAAGAATTTTACAGTGAGTTTTTCAGGAGAATGGACGAAGCAAAAAAGGCATATTGTTAAATACAATTGAAATAATCGGCAGCCAGGGAGATGAATTCTTTGGCTACTTTTTAATATCCGTTGTGAGGGTGAAGGAAAGGCTGTCCTGTTTTTTGACGAAAATCTGTAAGTAAACTTATTTGTTAAGAATATTTTCTTATATGGACAAACCTGTACACGGATATGGAAGATGTGTGCACAGGAATCCGTGTCTGGGATTTAAAAATATCACAACTGCAAGGCAAGATATAAAAGCACCGCATCCTTGAAAACACGCGGATTCAGCCTGCATTTCTGATAAATATGATTCAGCTTGTACTGCACTGTGTTTTTGTGAAGAAACAGCTTCTGGCTGGTTCCGAGAAGAGACATATTTGCTTCAAAGTAAGTCTGAAGCAGATTTTTTTCTTCATCAGAAAGTGCAGAGATCGTTTTTTGCAGATAAGCATTTTTTTCCTGCTCCGAGATGGAAGAGAGCAGAATTTCCAGTGTCATATCATCGAAAAAAGCAATCCCGTTTTCCGAACTCCGGCAGTATTTCAGCGCAGTGAGTGCAGACTGGTAAGAAAGAGAAAGCTGGAAAAGCTGACATTTCTTTCCGACTGCAATGGAGAGCAAAGCTCCACAGTTTGCGGTAAAATCAGCCAGTATCTGATAGAGAGCGGCTTTGCCGGAGTTTTCCAGCACGGCAAGATATTCATTTGGATAATAAAAGGTATAAAGAGTAATACCAAGCGTGCCGAAAAGTCCGATGATCTTCTGTTCAAGGGAAGAAGAGTTGTTGTGTCCATCCGGTGATGACTGGATGATCAGAAGCCGTTTCTTTGTCCCTGGATTTACCTGAAGATCTGAAAGGCAGGTGTCCAGATAATCCGGATCAGCAATCTCATTCCGGATCAGGGCATCGATAACAAAGTGTTTTTTATCTTCCAGAGAGCGGCTCAGTCGGTTCAGCTCTTTTTCACGGATCAGCAGATGGGTAATCCGGTCGGCAAGATGGACGTACTGGCGGATCTGGTCCAGTTCTCCGGTAATTCCGATCACTGCAAGAAAACTGCCGTGATAATAGAGTGGCATATTGATCCCTTTTTGTGTTCCGGGAAAATCATCATCTGAAAAACTTCGATTGTCTGTTCTGTCTGGGCGGCTTTGTGACCGATGGCATGAAACGTACCAATCCGGTCGGCGTTGGTACTTGCAAAAATCATTCCCTGCTTATCGATAAAATTGATATCCTGTCCGCAGGTGTCTTTGATCGTGTTTACTACCTGAAAGGCAAGTGATTTGTCTAACTTCATTTTAAACATCCTCCGATTCTGGAAAAGAAGTTGCGGGAATGATGCAGATGCTTATCCAGTATTTAACAGGATAAAGAGAACGGTATCATTACCACTTATTTAAGAATTGTAGCATTATTTGGAGAGAGGAACAAGGTGGAAAGGTACAAGGGGAAGATTGCATAAAAGAAGAACTGGAAAATGTATATGATTCACAAAAATGCAATATATGAATGAAAGATTTCAAAATATGAAATAAAACAATTGCTGAAAAAGTATAGATTGACAGAAAAATATCATGTTGAAATGAAAATGAAATGATTTTGAAAACTTCATTACGGTATATGAAAAATTGTAAAGAATACATAAAAAAAGTACATAGGTATTGATGAAAGAGTCAATAGAATTTATGCTTTTTTTCGTACAATAGCATTGTCAGATAAATGACAGCGCGCTGACATAATGAACGAGTAGAGGAAAGATTAGTAAAGAGGTAACCAAATATGAGCGAATCAACTAGAATAATGCTGGGACTGGCAATCGGTAAAAAGAAAGAAGAATGGGCACTTGCAATTCGGTTTGGAAAGTGTTCCTTTATGGATAATATGTAGGCAATTTGCGTTATGGAAGTTGCCTGTATATTTGTCATTACTTAAAACTACATAGGCGGATTGTTTACGGCAAAACTTAATCTGCAATATTTGCGATCACTGAGAGGTTTGCAGAGTCATCCAGAGAAATGGTAACAGAAGAACTGTTATCAATGGTTCCGGAGAATGTGTTAGAAAAGGATGTCCCATTTGCAGCTTTTCCGGAAACATGGATAGAATAAACACTGGATCGAGGAAGTTCTACGGTTTCGGAAGAACCGGTCTTCACAAGTGACAGCTTTTCATTTGATGAAGAATCATTGTTACAGATGAAATGAAGATCTGTCAGGTCGTAGATCGTTGTGTTGTTGATGGTCAGTGTAGGAAAAGAAGAAAATCATAAAGAAAAGAGAGTATTTCTGTAAAAACTATACAAAAACACTCTCTGAAATTTGTAAATAATATTAAAACTATAACAGACGGAATACCTGTTCTACAGCTGCTGTCATATTTGATTTTGCATTTTCGGGATCCATTGCTTCGGCTAGTGTTGTGATCCCACGAACGATCGGGAAGAATGCATCGATTCCGGCCGCATTGCAGGCTGTTGCTTCCGGGGTGACGCTTCCGGCAAAAGCAACGACTTTGGAGCCGTATTTTTTTGCAAGTCTTGCCACACCGACAGGAGCTTTTCCCATAGCGGTCTGGTGATCGAGGCGTCCCTCGCCGGTAACAGTGATATCTGTATCTTCTAATTCTTTTTCCAGTTCGACAGCGTTAAGAATCAGATCGATTCCAGGAGTCAGCGTAGCATTTAAATAACTGAGAAATGCAAAGCCAAGACCACCTGCAGCACCAGCACCTTCTGCAGATGCATAATCATTATGAAGAAATTTGGAGGTAATAGAAGCATAATGATTCATTGCCTGATCCAGTTCTTCTGCTATTTCCGGTGTGACACCTTTTTGCGAACCATAAATATAGGTAGCTCCGTTCTTTCCGCAAAGTGGATTAGTTACATCACAGGCAATATGAAAATTGCATTCTTTGAGAATTGGGTTAGCTTTTTCTATTATAATAGAAGATACCCGTTCAAGCGCCTGTCCGCCTTCGCCGACATCCTGTCCATTTTCATCGGAAAATTGATAGCCAAGTGCCTTAAGCATTCCAATTCCACCATCATTTGTTGCGCTTCCTCCAATTCCAATAATGAAATTGCGGATACCGCGTTCCATGGCATCTGCGATCATTTCACCGACACCGTAAGTGGTTGCAGTAAGTGGATTTTTTTCAGATTCTCTTACCAGGATAATTCCGGCAGCGGCAGCCATTTCGAGGATGGCAGTATTTTTTTCTGCCAAATATCCGTAATGTGCATTTACCGGAGTACCAAGAGGACCAGTCACTGTAAGATCAATACGCTCACCACCAAGTCCTGCAATCAGGGCATCTGTGGTGCCTTCACCACCATCTGCAAGTGGTTTTACGACAACATTCGCATCCGGGTGTGCTCTTAAGATTCCTTCTTTTGCAGCCATTCCGGCTTCAATCGAAGTGAGACTTCCTTTAAATGAATCAATTGCAACTACAACTTTCATAATTTCTAATCTCCTTATCATTGAATTCATTTTATGATAAATCCAGTGTATCATGGATTGAAGAAAAAAAGAATGTTATAAGAAATAATAAAAAGAATAAATAAACATAAAAATATGTCCCTTATAACATTTGCAAAAAGTGGGATTTTGAGGTGTTCGAGGATTGCGGGAATTGCATAGCAATGGAGCAATCCGGTTACATCAGTGAGTGGCAAAATTTACTTTTGACACTCATATCATAAGATAGTAAAAACAGACAGTAAGGAACAGAAAAACAAAATGCAGGGAGTGGAAATCATGAATAAAAAGGAGATAAAACTGAGTAATGGATGTGATTGCCATTCCAAGAAGTGGAAAGGCAGAACATGTACTGCAGAACTTGGAGGCGGGAAAGGTTCATTTGACAGTGGAGGAATATGCCAGATTAGATGCTGCTTTTCCGGCACCTCGGAAAAAAATATATCTTGATATTGTGTAAATCCCAATGGAATGTGGACGGTGAGATACAAATTAAAAAAATAGAGAAAGACCACACTTATAGATAAACAAAATAAAACTTATTGAAAATTTAAAAAATTGTTTTGCATTCTTGTTCTTTTTATGATATTGTCTTTAGAGGTACAATAATTCAGGGAGGAACAAGAAATGAATAATTACATGTATCTGGTTCCGATTGCAGCTGTTATTGCTTTATTATTTGCAGCATATCTTGCTGGTAAAGTAGGAAAACAGGATGCAGGTACGGACCGCATGAAAGAGATTGCAGGCGCAATCGCGGAGGGCGCAAGAGCTTTCCTCATGGCTGAATACAAGATTCTGGTCATTTTTGTAGTAGTGCTTTTTGTACTGATCGGATTTGGTATCAGCTGGGTAACAGCAGTATGCTTTGTAATTGGAGCACTTTTCTCAACAGTTGCAGGATACTGTGGTATGACAGTCGCTACAAAAGCGAACGTAAGAACTGCTAACGCAGCAAAAGAAAGCGGAATGAATAAAGCATTATCAATTGCTTTTTCTGGCGGGGCCGTTATGGGAATGTGCGTAGCAGGTCTTGGAGCACTTGGCGTAAGCCTTGTGTACATTGTTACAAAGAACGTAGATGTGCTTTCAGGATTCAGCCTTGGTGCATCTTCAATCGCACTTTTCGCCCGTGTTGGTGGTGGTATCTACACCAAAGCAGCAGACGTTGGTGCAGACCTTGTTGGTAAAGTAGAAGCAGGTATCCCGGAAGATGATCCGCGTAACCCGGCTGTTATCGCTGACAATGTAGGTGATAACGTAGGTGACGTTGCAGGTATGGGAGCTGACCTTTTTGAATCTTATGTTGGTTCACTTGTATCAGCACTGACTCTTGGAGCAGCAGCAGGAGCTGTATCCGGAGTTCTTTATCCGCTTGCGATCGCAGGATGTGGTCTGATCGCTTCTATCATCGGAACCTTCTTTGTAAAAGGTGATGAGAATTCGAATCCACAGAAAGCTCTCACAAAGGGAAGCTATGCAGCTTCTATCGTAGTTATTGTTGTAGCACTTGTACTGAGTAATGTACTCTTCGGAAAGATGAGTGCGGCAATTGCCGTTATCGCAGGTCTGGTTGTTGGTGTGATCATCGGTAACATCACAGAGTACTACACATCAGCAGACTACAAACCGGTTCAGGGAATCGGAGAACAGTCAGAGACTGGTGCAGCTACTACAATCATCAGTGGTCTTGCGGTAGGAATGAAATCTACAGCAATCCCGCTTCTCCTGATCTGTGTAGGTATCTTTGTATCTTACTCAGTTGCAGGACTTTACGGAATCGCACTTGCAGCAGTAGGTATGCTTTCTACAACAGGTATCACAGTTGCCGTTGATGCATACGGACCGATCGCAGACAATGCAGGTGGTATCGCAGAAATGTCAGGATTGGATGAATCTGTTCGTGAAATCACAGATAAGCTTGACTCAGTAGGAAATACAACTGCAGCTATGGGTAAGGGATTCGCGATCGGATCAGCAGCCCTTACCGCACTTGCACTTTTCGTATCTTATGCACAGGCAGTTGGTCTTGAAGCGATCAACCTTCTTGACTACAGAGTAATCATCGGTATCTTTATCGGTGGTATGCTTACATTCCTCTTCTCCGCATTTACTATGGAGTCTGTATCAAAGGCTGCATACAAGATGATCGAAGAAGTAAGACGCCAGTTCCGTGAAAAACCGGGCATTATGAAAGGTGAAGAAAAACCGGATTATACATCATGTGTTGCAATCTCTACCACAGCAGCTCTTCACGAAATGCTGCTTCCGGGTGTGATGGCAGTCGTAGTACCGTTGATCGTTGGTATCGTTCTTGGTGTGGAATCCCTCGGTGGATTACTTTCCGGAGCACTTGTTACAGGTGTACTTATGGCAATCTTCATGTCCAACGCTGGTGGAGCATGGGATAATGCTAAGAAATACATCGAAACAGGACATCATGGCGGAAAAGGAAGCGAAGCTCATAAAGCAGCAGTTGTTGGTGATACAGTAGGTGATCCGTTCAAGGATACATCAGGACCGTCTATCAACATCCTGATCAAACTTATGACAATTGTTTCACTTGTATTTGCACCGTTATTCTTATCAATCGGTGGATTACTGTAAGAATTGAATAAAGTAAAAGAAATCCTTCATTTGCGGGAAACCGCAGATGAGGGTTTTTTTTGTAAAAGGCACGAATTATTTGATTTATAAATAAGACGAGCAAATTATAGTTAAATACGATAAGACAATCTATAGAAATAGGACTGGTTTGATGTTAGAATGAAAAAGTGATGTAAGATGACAAAGGAGAGAGAAAAATGATAGAAGAAAGTATGATTCGGGAAAAATTTATAAAAGGATATGATTGCTCTCAGGTCGTTCTGTCTTATTTCGCAGAGAGACTTGGGATTACGGAAGAGATGGCGAATAAAGTCTCGGCTTGTTTTGGAGGTGGAATGATGCATGGGGATACATGCGGTGCATTTACCGGAGCAATCATGGCTGTTGGATTAAAATATGGACACTGGGATGTGAATACTCTGCTTCGGCAAAAAGAAGAAATGATGAACAAATATGCAGAATTTAGAGCATTGTTTCTGGAAAAGTTCGCAACAAACAGTTGCAAAGAGTTATTAGGCTATGATGTATCGCTTCCAGAACAGCTTGAAGAAGCACTTTCGAGTGGCAGAATGCTGGATTTTTGTCCTAAAGTAGTGGAAAGTGTGATTGAAATATTGGAGGAAATATTATAGATGAAAGATGCACTTATTTTATTTACGAGGGTGCCGATACCAGGACAGACAAAGACCAGGCTGATGCCTTTTCTAACTGGGGAAGAGTGCGCGCGTCTACATGCCTGTTTTGTAAAGGATATATATGAAAAAGCAAAGCAGGTGGATGCGGATATTTTCGTGTTTTTTACACCAAAGGATGAAAAGAAGCTGCTACAGCAAGTTCTTGATAATGAGACAGTATGTCTTCCACAATTTGGTGATGATCTTGGTGAAAGGATGAAGAATGCGATTGGAATCGTACTGAGAATGGGGTATGAGAAAGTAATTCTGATCGGGACAGATATTCCGCAGATTCACCCGGAAACACTAAAAAATGCATTTGATAATCTTGGGGGAAAAGATATTGTGATTCATCCTACATTTGATGGAGGGTACTATCTGATCGGAATGAAAAAAGAATATGATTCTATATGGAAAATTGAACGATACGGAACGAATACAGTTATTTATGATACCTTACAGCACATGAGAAATGAAAAGCTCTCTACGGCGGTAGGTCAGATGTATTATGATGTGGATGATAAGGGAGATTTGTACCACCTGTATGAGGATATTGAAAAGGGAGCAATTTGTAACTGTCCAATTACGATTGATTATCTGGAACTGGGACTGAAAGGAAAGCTGGATAAAAATTATGAATAAGTGGGATTTGGATGCATGTATCCATTGTGGAAAATGTACCAGAAGTTGTCTGTTTCTGGAAAAATACGGAATTGATCTGCCGGTATTAAAAGAAAAACCGGAGCTGGCATATCATTGTTTCTTGTGTGGAACCTGCGGGTGTGTCTGTCCAAAAGGAATTGATGGAAAAGAGATTGCACTTGACAGTCGGAGAAAATTGGTTGAAGACGGAGGTGGGAAGCTTCTTGATAATTCATATGACGGACTGCTCTTAGAAAAGAATCCGTACAAATTTGCAAATTACCGCCATTCAAAAAAGAAAGCAGTTTTTTTTACGGGATGTAATTTTCCGTCTTTTTTTCCGAAAACGACAGATAAGTTGGTGGAAGAATTCGCAAAATATGATGTGGGAGTTGTATATGACTGTTGTGGGAAACCGATTGAAGAACTGGGACTTGTTTCAGAGGCAGCGGGGATCATTGAGCGAATCAACTGGAAATTAAAAGAGTCAGGAGTAGAACAGGTGATCATGGCATGTCCGAACTGCTATTATTTTTTAAAAGGACGACTGGATGCGGAGATTATCAGTGTTTACGAAAAAATGGCAGAGCTTAAAATTGGAAATATTTATCAAAAAGAAAGGATTCCAATGTATTATCCATGTCCGGACCGAAAAGACAGAAAGTTTGAATATGATATGAAGCCATTCCTTGTCGGAAAGGTAGAAGATGCATTCAGAGATGTACAGTGTTGCGGGCTTGGTGGATGCGCAGCTGGAAAAGAAGCGGATGTGGCACAGGCACTGACAGACCGTGTAAAAGCATCGAGGGAGCCGGAACTTTATACATATTGTGCTTCGTGCATCTGTAGTTTCAGAAGGAGAGGATATGAAGATGCAAAGCATTTGCTACCGCTTATTATGGGAATCGATGAAAAGGTACCTCTTGGGAAAACACCTATTTTGAATCGGGCAAAATGTAAATTTAAATAGGGGAGTCGTGGGAAAAGAATGACGATTAAAGAATTAGAGGAATTTCGGATGATTTGTCAAAGAGGAAGTCTTGCGAGGGCTTCAAAAGAGCTTTTTATGTCACCACAGGGACTCAGCCGTGTACTGAAAAATCTGGAAAATGAACTGGAATGTACGTTACTTGACAGGGTTGCCTCCGGGATAGAACTAACAGAGAGCGGACAGAGGCTGTATGATTATGCGAATACGGTTCTTAGCGAATATGACAAATTGAAAAAAGAAATTGATATGATACGTGCGAGTGAGGAAGGGACAGTAGAACTTCTGGTTGCCTATGATATCCTGCGTTACCTGACGCCAGACTGCATTCTGGAATTTCAGAAGAAATATCCGAATGTGACATTTTCTTATATGGAATATCCGGATCGGATCGTAGAGAAAATGCTGCTTGACAAAGAAGGGAATGTGGCATTGTCGATCGGACCATTTGCAGGAGATTGTTTTGATATGAAAAGTTTAAAAAAATGCAGTCTGGGGCTTCTGGTCTATGAAGAACATTCTCTGGCGAAAAAAAGAGAAGCAACTATTCTGGATCTGGAAGGCGAGCCTCTTTATCTTGAAAACAGCAGTTTTAAACTCAATGAGTTTATTCAGAGCAGATGCTGGAACCGGGGATTTGAACCGGATATTGTATTTGAGACAAATGGATTTGATCTCTGCTATAAAATGTGCCGGCTGAAGAGAGGGATTTCTGTGACGATTGACTTTGTCCATGAAGATATGAATACAGAGGGGCTGGTCATGATTCCTTTCGCAGAAGATGATATGATCTGGGAAATCGGTCTTCTTACGCTGAAGGACAGAGCAATGGAATCATCGGTAGAAAAATTCTATAAGTATATAGAAAATTACAATAACTAAACGAAGTGTTGAGGGGTAACAACAAAGCAGGAATGAAAAACAGCGTGCTTTTTGTTAATAATTTGTTATAATGAAGGACGGAGAAAATGAAGGAGGAAAATTTTAATGAAAAAGAGAATTGCAGCGCTGCTTTTAAGTACTGTGATGGCGTTTTCCTTAACAGCATGTGGAAACAGCGCAAAGACAGAAAAAGCAGACAACAAAGAAACCAAGCAGACAACCGAAGCCGTAGAGGATATGAGCTTCGATGAAATGGTGGATGCAGCCAAGGGTACAACCGTTACATTTTACGGATGGGGCGGAGATGATAGCTTAAATGACTGGCTTGACAACTACTATGCACCGCGTCTGAAAGAAAAATATGACATCACACTGGAACGTGTACCGATGGATATTGATGCGATTTTAAGTCAGCTTTCTGGTGAAATTTCAACAGATAAAAAAGATGGCGATATCGATATGATCTGGATCAACGGAGAAAACTTCAAGACCTGTAAAGAAAACAACATGCTTTACGGACCGTTTGCAGAAGAACTTCCGAACTTCCAGTCTTATATTGATACAGATGATGAAGAGACAAATGCAGACTTCTGCTTTCCGATTGAGGGATATGAAGCTCCATACGGAAAAGCACAGCTTGTTATGATCGCAGATACAGCAGTAACACCGGATCTTCCGACAAACACAGATGAGTTCATGGAGTTCTGCAAAGCGAACAAAGGAAAAGTAACTTATCCTGCATTACCTGACTTTACAGGAAGTGCATTTGTTCGTAATGTGATTTACGATATCTGCGGATATGAACAGTTCATGGATATGGAAGCTGATAAAGAGACTGTAAAAGCAGCAATTGAGCCAGCTCTTGAATATCTGCGTGAACTGAATCCATACCTGTGGAATGAAGGAAAGACTTTCCCGAAGGATTCTACGGCACTGACCAATATGTACTCTGATGGAGAAGTTGTGATGGATATCTCTTATGGTGCATACTCAACAGCTACCAACATTGAAAATGGTACTTACACAGAGACATCTCAGTCTTTCCAGTTCGATAAAGGAACAATTGGAAATACAAACTACATTGCAATTGCAGCAAACTCAGGAAATGTAGCAGGAGCACAGGTAGCAATCAATGAGATGCTTGATCCGGAAGTACAGGCAGACCGTTTCACAGAGATCCGTACCATTCCGGTTGTAGATTACAACAAATTAAACGATACACAGAAAGAAGCATTTGATAAGGTTGAGATTGGTAAGGGTGTAATCCCTCAGGATGAACTTTTATCAAAACGTCTTCCGGAAATGCCTTCCGCACTTGTACCGATCATCGAAGAGATCTGGGCAGAGGAAGTAGTAGGAAAATAAAATGAAGAAAAAAATGACACCTTATATACTGTTGGTGCCGCAACTTATATTAGGCGTAGTTTTTATTATTGGTCTGGGAACTGGAATCATCCAAAGTTTAGGGGTGATTCCAGCTTTTGGATTAACGGAACCGACGCTGAAATATTATAAGGAGGTACTGACAAGACCGGATCTTTTGCAGTCATTAAAATATAGTCTGTACATTGCATTTATGTCGGCTTTTCTTGCCACAGTAACAGGAACATTTCTGTGTGCAATTCTGGTGAGTGCCGGAAAAGTGCGCGGAATCATTATGCGGATCGTTCAGATTCCAATCATTGTTCCCCATGTTGTTGTGGCACTCTTTATTGTAAATATTCTTTCGCAAAATGGAATCCTTGCGAGAATCCTTGCAAATGCAGGATTGATTACGGATCAGCAGCAGTTTCCGATGCTGCTCTATGACAGATATGGACTTGGTGTAATTCTTGCCTATCTGTGGAAGGAAATTCCATTCATAATTTATTTTGTGATTGCTCTGATGGCGAATATCAATGGCAGTCTTGGAGAAGCAGCGACCAATCTTGGAGCGAATAAACTTCAGGCCTTCATGAAAGTAACGCTTCCTTTATGTATGAATACAGTGCTCAGTGGTTTCCTGATCATCTTTGTATTTGCACTTGGAGCATATGAGCTGCCGTTCATACTTGGAGCAACGATACCAAAGGCGCTGCCGGTTCTGGCTTATCTGGAATATACCAAGCCTGATCTGCGGGCGCGACCGTATGCGATGGCGATCAATGGAATCCTGATCGTGATCTCTCTGATTGCAGCAGTTTTATATTACATATTACTTCGCCGGAGCACGAAGAAGCTGGCAGGTTAGGAGGAATAGGAAGATGAAAAGAAAAAAGAACATCTGGGAAGGCCTGATCATAGGCATTTTTATTTTCCTGGTGATTGTACCAATTCTTACGATCCTTGTCTGGGTAGGGACAGAGAGATGGGCATGGCCGTCACTTATCCCGCAGAAAATTTCGATGAGAGCGGTGAATGGAATACTGAGAAACAGGCAGCAGCTTGTGCGACTTTGTATGTCCAGTCTTTTCATATCGGCTTCGGTCGCGTTCCTGTCGGTTGTAATCGGAACAATGACGGCGAGGGCGCTGGAATGCTATGACTTTTTTGGAAAGCGGCTGTTTTCATTTATGTCGATGCTTCCGTTTCTTGTTCCGGGAACCGTGTTTGCGATGGGGGTTCAGATTACCTTTATCAAATGTGGATTAAGCGGAACCGTTCAGGGAGTCATTATTGTCCATCTGATCTGTTCTCTTCCGTATGCAGTTACGCTGATGCAGGATGGAACAAGAGCAATTGGGGTAAAGCTGGAGGAGCAGGCAAGAGTTCTGGGGGCTGGTGCGCTTCAGGCGTTTTTTAAAGTGACACTTCCGAATCTGTTTCCGGTCATGCTTTCTGCGTTTTCGATGGCATTTGTTGTTTCGTTCAGTCAGTATTTCTTGACGTTGATGATCGGCGGGGGAAATGTCAAAACATTTGCAATCGTCATGGTTCCATATCTCGGAAGCGGAGAACGTAATTTTGCCAGCATTTACAGTGTGATATTCCTGGTGATCATGCTTCTGGTGTTTGGAATACTGGAATGGATCGTGGGACGTTTTACAAAGGCACAGGAAGTAGAATATTATTAGGCAGGAGGAGCACATGAGTCTTACAATTAAAGAACTTTGTGTAGATTTACAAAAGACAAGAATACTGAAGAATATAAATCTGGAGATTAGAACGGGAGAATTTGTTTCGCTTCTTGGCGCTTCAGGCTGCGGAAAGACAACACTGTTAAAAAGCATTGCAGGTCTTCTTGAAACGCAGGAAGGGGATATCCGGATCGATGACACATCGATTACAAATCTTGCACCGGAAAAAAGAGGAACCGTGATTGTTTTTCAGGATCTCAGACTGTTTCCGCATATGACGGTAGAACAGAATATCAGCTTTTCGATGGATCTGAAAAAAATCCCGAAAAAAGATAAGCAGGCGCAGGTAGGAGAACTGTTAAAAGCTGTCCAGCTGGAAGGATTTGAGAAGCGTAAGATCCGGGAAATGTCCGGTGGACAGCGTCAGAGGGTCGCGCTGGCAAGAGCGCTTGCGGCAGATCCGAAAATTCTTCTTCTTGATGAACCATTTTCAAGCCTGGATGAGAATCTGCGGTGCGAGATGGCAGATCTGGTAAGAAAGCTGCATCATGAGATGGGGCTTTCGGTCGTTATGGTCACGCATGATAAAGAAGAAGCGATGAAGGTGTCTGACCGGATCGCTCTGATGAAAGCAGGAGAAGTGCTTCAGTATGATAAGCCGGAGAGGATGTTCTACCACCCAGAGTCCAGAGTGGTGGCAGATTATATGGGACAGACAAATTATATTTTTGGGAAAGTGGAGAATGGCAGATTCGTAAGCCGGGCAGTTTCATTTGAGACGCAGAAAGCGGAAGGAGAGTATGAACTGATGGTCAGACCATCGGCGATCACGCTGACCGTAGATGAGACGGAAAGAATGTATCAGATTGAAGAAGTTATGTTTGAGGGGGAAACAGCAGAAATCTTGTTGAAGTATGCAGATGGAAAGCTGACAGTATGGATGCTTCACCGTGACTGGATGAAACTGGGGGTAAAAACAGGAGAACTGGTTGGCATCAAAATTGATGAAAGACAGGGGATTTTGTTTCAGAAGTGATAAAAGGAGAATGGTATGCGAAAAATAATTCATGATTGTGACTGTACGTTTGGAATTAACGGGTGTGATGTAGATGATGGACTGGCACTGCTGTATCTTCTGGGGGATCCGGAAGCAGAGGTCCTGGGAGTGACGACAACTTATGGGAACAATACGCTGGAGAAGGTTTACGAAAATACAAAGAAGTTTGTAAAGAAAATCGGGCATGACGAGTTGCGCGTTTACAAAGGTGGAGCAACACCTGGAGAAACCGAAAGTGAAGCGGCACATTATCTTGCCGAGATGGCAGAAAAATATGCCGGGGAGCTGGAAATTCTGGTGACGGGTTCCGTGACAAATCTTTATGGAGCCTGGAAACACAATCCTGAGTTTTTTCATCAGGTGAAGAGTATCGTATTGATGGGAGGAACAACAGAACCGCTGATCTTTGCAAAGCGGGAAATGGATGAACTTAATTTCTCCTGTGATCCGCTGGCAACTTATGCGACACTTACCAGTGGAACGGATGTTGCGGTTATTACGGGTAATAATTGCCTGAAGGTACTTTTTACAAGAGAAGAGTATGAAAGAGAACTTTCGGATCTGAGTAAGGGAGTTGTAAGGCTGATCAAGAATGAGACGGATTACTGGTTTGACAATAACTGGGATGAATATGGAATTCCCGGATATTATAACTGGGATGCGATCGCTGCGGCTTACATGATGCATCCGGAACTTTTTGAGACACAGATAGTGGACATGCAGCTGTCAACAGAAAAGCTTACAAAGGGAAGAATGATTCTGGCAGAGGATGAAGCGAAAAAGAACTGCACCCTCAAGATCCCGGTGATCAGAGATGCGGACGAGTTCCGGAGAAATCTGTATGATACCTGGATGAACGTAAAAATTGAAACCGTGAAGTAGAGATGAAAATATCAATTATTATACCAACATACAATGAAGAATCGACAATTGAAAGGCTGATGGAGACACTGGAGCCGCTGAATGAAAGATGTGAGATTCTGTTTGTAGACGGGGGAAGCACGGATGGAACACTGGCACTTTTGAAGGACCGGTATCCGGTGATTCAGTCCCCGAAAGGAAGGGCAAAGCAGATGAACAAGGGAGCGGAAGAAAGCAGTGGAGATGTACTTTTTTTCCTGCACTGCGACAGTGAAGTTCCAGCTACAGCATTAGAAGAGATTGAGACTGTAATGAAAAAATACCGGGCAGGGTGTTTTGGAATTGCATTTCATTCATATAACTTTTTTATGTTCACCTGCAGGGTGATCTCCAATCACAGGATTAAAGACAGAAAAGTAATGTTTGGAGACCAGGGGATTTTCATTGACCGGAAGTTGTTTTTTGAAGTGGGAAAATTTCCAGAGATGCCGATTCTGGAGGATTATCAGTTTTCACTGACCCTCAAAGAAAAAGGGATTCCGCTTGGGATGACAAGACACAGGATTTATACTTCAGACAGAAGATTCGGCGGAAATACAATCGAAAAGCTGAAAGTAATGTGGCTTATGAACCGGCTGAGAGCCATGTACCGGGATGGTGTTCCGGCAGAAGAGATTGCAAAATTATATAAGGATGTCCGTTAGGGAGTCTGCTTTATGCAGACTCCTTTACTTATTCAGAAAATCAATAAAAGAAATAGAGAAAATCAATGATAAGTGTAAGCGATTTGATTGAATAAAGACTGAAAAAATAATATAATTATAATTTAAAGGGGAAGAAAATATGTCAGTTTATATTCAAAATTTTGTCAAATTTAAGCCGTTTTTAAAAGAACTGGTTTCAAGAGACGTGAAGGTGAAATACCGGCGTTCCATACTGGGGGTTTTATGGACACTGCTGAATCCACTTCTTATGATGACGGTTTTATCCATCGTTTTCTCAAATCTGTTTAAATTTGATATAGAGAATTTTCCGTTGTATTTGTTATGTGGGCAGGTTATTTTTAACTTTTTCAATGACGCTACGACAAATGCAATGTCAGCAATTATCGGGAGTGCATCTCTGATAAAGAAGGTGTATGTACCGAAATATGTATTCGTGATGTCAAGGGTGTGTTCCAGTCTGATCAATCTGATGTCATCCTGTGCAGCGTTATTTCTGATTATGATCGGTATGCGTGCGGAGCTTCACTGGACAATGCTTCTTTCAGTTGTGCCACTTTTTTTGCTGGTGGTTCTGGCTCTGGGGATTGGACTGATTCTGGCGACGATTGCGGTGAAATACAGGGATGTTCTGCACTTGTATTCAGTGCTGATGGCAGTGCTGATGTATCTGACACCGGTTATCTATCCAATGTCGATTCTGCCGGAATGGTTATACCATCTGGTAATGATAAACCCCCTGACCAGTATTCTGATCATGTTCCGGAATGTTGTGATCTATGGCAGACTTCCAGGTCTGGTGATGCTTCTGGTGACAGCAGCAGAAGCTGTACTGTGTCTTGGAGTGGGATGCTGGTTTTTTTATAAGCATCAGGATGGTTTTATCTTTGATTTGTAGGAGTAAGGATGGAGAAAAAAGTAATTGTAAAAGTAGAAGATGTTTCCATCAAATTCAGTCTGGCATCAGAGAAATTTGATGGATTTAAAGAATATTTTATACAGAGAGTAAAGAAAAAGATTACCTATCAGGATTTCTGGGCACTGCAGGATGTGTCGTTTGAAGTCTATAAAGGAGAAACACTGGGACTGATCGGTGTAAACGGAAGTGGAAAAAGTACGATGTTGAAAATCATTGCCGGTGTCATGAAACCAACCTGTGGCAGCGTTAAGACTTCCGGTGTGATCGCGCCGCTGATCGAACTGGGAGCAGGGTTTGATTTTGACTTGACTGCGAAGGAGAACGTATTTCTGAACGGGACGCTGCTTGGATATACCAGGGAATATCTGGAGGAGCACTATGAAGAGATTGTAGAGTTTTCAGAACTGGACCAGTTTATGGATGTACCGGTGAAAAATTTTTCATCGGGAATGTTTTCGCGTCTCGCGTTTGCGGTAGCAACAATCGGACAGCCGGATATTCTGATCGTGGATGAAGTATTATCGGTAGGCGATTTCCATTTTCAGCAGAAATGTGAAGCAAGAATTAACCGGATGAAGGAGAATGGAGCTACGATTTTGTTTGTTTCGCATAATATGGAGCAGGTGAGAAATCTGTGCAGCCGGATTGTATGGCTGGAACATGGAAGAGTTCGCAGTATCGGGGATGCAGATGAGTTGTGCAGAGAATATCAGGAAGCAGAATAAGAGGGAAAAATGAGAAAAGTAGAAAAGTTGGCAGCAGTTATTGTGCTGATTCTGCTTGCATTTGTTTATGGACATGTTCATAAGACGCATGCGATTTATGACCGGATGATAGAAAATGACCAGTATGTCATGATGGATGTGTCGCAGGATCAGATATCGCAGGAATTTGTCTGTGAGGAGGAGACACTGGATGGAATCCAGGTGAAATGCCAGAATTTGCAGGAAGATCCAGAAACAGAGATCCGAATTTATCTTCAGGATTGTGAAAATGGAGAAACGGTTGCGGAATCTGTGAAGAAGGTGGGAGATATAAAAACGGGCAAATTCAATGAATTTTCGTTTGATACGGTAACCAGATGCAGGGGGAAGGCGTATAAAGTAGTATTTGAAAAAGATTCTATTGCACTTTATACGGAAAAGACATCAGAGAAAGGAACAAATTTGAAAATAAATAGTGAAGAAAGTGAAGGAACTTTAATTTTAAAGACGGTTACATATCGGTTTGATATAGAAACATTTTACGTATTTCTGCTGTTAGTATTGTATATCTGTGTTTTCTTTCAGTTTTTGAACTGGTTATTTTCCAGATAGTGTGGAAGTGAGAGGATTTGAAAAATGGAAAATGCTTTTTATATCGCAACATGTCGGTTTCATGTAAAAGAAAAAGACAGATTACTTATTACGGGATATTTTCTGGATAACAGACCAGATGGAAACCGGATTGAAATCCGGCTAGATGGAAAGAAACTATTTTATACAACGGATGGAATCCGTATTCATCCGTTGAAGTTCCGTAAGATAAGAAAAAGACTTATAACCAAACAGTTTTTTCTTTGGATACATCTTCCGAAAGACTGGAGAGAAGCGTCCAGACTGGAAGTATTGCAGTCGTATCGTGGAAAAGAAGAATTGATGAAGACCTTTGTAGTCAGTGAATTGAAGAACCTGGAGAAATGGCTGGCAAACAGCATAGATAAGGTGAATACTGAAGAAAAAGGATTTTCAGTCGAGGGATGGTATTATAGCAGGAAAAATGCATCGATTCGGTTTCTGGATGAGAATCAGAATGAACTGGAGATGAAAGAAGAAAAAATCCGGCGTCTGGATGTGCTGCGAGAGTATCCGGAATGTAAAAAGGAAGAGATTGCCGGGTTTAAGGCATTTTATGAGGAAGGTATTCCGCGAAAACTGGAAGTATGCTTTGAAGAAGAAGAGAAAAATGCGGAAGAGATCATGAATCTCAAAAGAAAACTGCGACGTCAGAAAATGCTGGATGATTTTCGCAAAGTCAGAATCTATTATCGTCAGTTTGGAATCCGTGCAGCGTTTATCAGGGCGGGTGACAAATTGAGTGGGAAAAACGGTACAGAGTATGAAGAATGGCTGCGAAGACATGAGCCGTCCAGGATCAGACTGTACCGGCAGAAGAGAAAGCAATTTACCCGGATGCCGAAGATTTCGATTGTTGTTCCTCTTTACCGGACACCGGAAAGATATCTGCGGGAAATGCTGGATTCTGTAAGAGGACAGTCCTATCAGAACTGGGAGCTCTGTCTTTCAGATGGAAGCGGGGAAGATTCGTCGATTGCAGGGATTCTGGAAGAATACACAAAGAAGGATAGCCGAATCCGGGTGAAGGACAATAAAAAACAACTGCATATTTCGGATAATACAAATGTGGCACTGGATATGGCAACGGGAGATTATATCGCTTTTATGGATCATGATGATCTGCTGACACCGGACGCATTGTATGAGTGTGTGGCAGAATTGAATGAATATCCGGATACAGAGCTTATTTATACGGATGAAGATAAGATTACGATGGATGGAGAAGAGTATTTCTTCCCTCATTTCAAATCGGATTTTAATCCAGATATGCTTTGTACAACAAATTATTTCTGTCATCTGGTGGTTGTTAAAAAGGAATTATATCAGGCGGCAGGAAAGTTGAACGGCGAATACGATGGTGCACAGGACTATGATTTTGTACTCCGGTGTGTTGAGAAGACCGATAAGATCCGGCATATACCGAAAATCCTATATCACTGGCGAGCATGCGAAGGATCTACAGCAGGCAGTGCAGACAATAAATCCTATATTGTGGATGCAGGTGCAAAAGCGGTAAGAGCGCATTACAGAAGAATGGGAATTGAAGCAGAAGTCATTCCAACGAAGTATCCGGGAATGTACCGGACGAAATATCCGGTAAAACAAACACCTAAGATATCGGTTATTATTCCGAACAAAGATCACACAGATGATCTGATCAAATGCCTGCGATCGATCCGGGAAAAAAATACCTATGAGAATATAGAAATTCTTGTTATAGAAAATAACAGCCAGAAAAAGAAAACGTTTAAAGATTATAGAAGGATCATGCATGAGTATCCAAAAGTTAAGGTTCTGTACTGGAAAGGAGAAGGATTCAATTATCCGGAGATCAATCAGTATGGAATTGATCATGCGACCGGCGAATATCTGCTGTTTCTGAACAACGATACAGAAATGATCGGCAATGACTGTATTAAAGAAATGTTGAGCTATTGTATGCGGGAAGAGGTAGGTGCTGTCGGGGCGAGAATGTATTATGAAGATGGAACGCTTCAGCATGGAGGAGTGATCATCGGGCTTGGAGGAGTGGCAGGACATGCATTTCTTGGAATGGACGGAGATTCGCCGGGATATTTTGCGAGGGCGCAGGTGATCCATGATCTGAGTGCGGTGACAGCAGCCTGTATGATGATAAAAAAACAGGTGTATGAAGAAGTCGGAGGATTTGATCCGAAGTTTGCGGTGGCATTTAATGACGTAGATCTGTGTTTGAAAATACGGAAAGCAGGATATCTGATCGTATATGATCCATATGCGGAACTGATTCATTATGAGTCCAAGTCAAGAGGATATGAAGACACAGAGGAGAAAATTGAACGTTTTAACAGAGAAATTAAATTGTTTCAGACTAGGTGGAAAAAGATTCTGGAAAATGGAGATCCGTATTACAGTCCGAATCTGACACTGGATCATAATGACTTTGGACTGAATCATCTGGCAAAAGTGGAGAGGAGATAGGAGATGTTCAATAAAATGTCTCTGTATCGGGTAAAAAAAGGGCTTGTATATCTTCGGTACTTTGGACCAAAAGAGTTTATGATACGTTTAAAAGAAAGGATCCGTTTTCAGAAGATTGATTATGAAAAATGGTATCAGAATCACAGGCGGACCAAAGAAGAGATGGAAAGACAAAGACAGGAAGCGTTTTCGTATGCACCCCTGATCAGTATTGTTGTTCCGGTATATCAGGCGCCGGAGGAATTTTTGAGACAGATGCTTTTGTCAGTATGCCGGCAGACTTATAAAAACTGGGAACTCTGTATGGCTGTTTCGGATGAAGAGAGACACAGAATAGAAGAAATTCTCGAAGAGGATGTGTTTAAAGGAAAAACTGTCCGTCTGATCGGAATGCGTGAAAACAGAGGAATTTCTGAAAATACAAATGCAGCGATCAAGGAAGCTGCCGGAACCTATATTGGTTTTCTGGATCAGGATGATCTGCTTGCGCCGGATGCGCTGTATGAGATGGTAAAAAAACTGAATGAATATCCGGAGGCCGGACTTCTTTATTCAGATGAGGACAAAGTGACGGCAGATCTGAAAAAACATTTTCAGCCGCATTTTAAACCGGATTTCAATCTGGATCTGTTGCGGGCGAATAATTATATCTGTCATTTTTGTGTGATAAAAAAAAGTTTGATTGAAGAAATGGGCGGTCTGAGAAGTGAATTTGACGGAGCGCAGGATTACGATTTGGTTTTCAGGTGTGTGGAAAAAACGATAACGGCGCATGTGCCGAGGATTCTTTATCATTGGAGGGTACATCAGGTTTCTACTGCGGACAATCCAATCAGTAAAACTTATGCATTTGAAGCTGGACAGCGTGCCATAGAAGCACATCTGCTAAGATGTGGTGAACATGCAGAAGTTTTACCGGAACTGGATAGAGGGTTTTATCGTGTCCGGTATAAGGTGCAGGGGAATCCGAAGATTTCCATTCTGATTCCCAATAAAGATCATGTGAAAGATCTGGAAAAATGTCTGCAGTCCATTTCCAAATCGATTTATAAGAATTATGAGATTACGATTATTGAAAATAACAGTAAAAAGGCAGAGACGTTTGCCTACTATGATAAAATAGAATCGGACCATATCCGAATTCTGAGATGGGATGGGCCATTTAATTATTCGGCGATCAACAACTACGCAGTAAGCGAGACTGATGGAGAATATCTGGTACTTCTGAATAATGATACAGAAGTGATTGGAAAGGACTGGCTAGGAGAAATGCTTGCGAACTGCCAGAGAAAAGAAGTCGGGATTGTCGGAGCAAAGCTTTATTATCCAAATGGTCAGGTGCAGCATGCTGGAGTCATTGTTGGGATTCGGGGAATTGCTGGTAATATGTTCCGGGGACTTCCAAAAGGTTATTCCGGGTATCTGCACAAAGCAAGTACTCAGCAGGATTTGTCAGCGGTGACCGCAGCATGTATGATGGTAAAGCGTTCTGTATATGAAGAAGTGGGTGGATTTGAAGAGCAACTTGCAGTGGCGTTCAATGATATTGATTTCTGTCTGAAGGTACGCAGATGTGGATATCTTGTAGTGTATGATCCTTATGTGAAACTGTATCATTATGAATCCAGATCGAGAGGGGCAGAAGATAATGAGGAAAAGATCAGAAGATATCAGTGTGAGATTGATTATGTACGCCGGAACTGGTCTGAAATCATGGAAAAAGGAGATCCGATGTACAATCCTAATCTTACGCTGGTGAAGTGTGATTATTCTTTGCGTGAAAAAGAAGATGGATAGAGAAAAGATGGTGGTATTTTGATAAAGAACAATCAGCGGATGTTAAATAAAGCGCAGGTATGTATGGATGCGGGAATCATTGGTGCTACATATTTTTTCTCATGGTATCTGAGATTTAAAAGTGGGTTTTTTGTGCAAGACGTAGGGGTTCTTCCGGCGAAAACGTATTTTTCAGCTTTGTTTTTAATAATCCCTGGATATCTGCTTTTGTATAGTATTTTTCAGCTTTATATGCCAAGGAGGGTAAAAAGTTACCGTAAGGAGCTGATGGATATCATCCGTGCCAATGGAATTGGATTTATGATCTTTATCCTGGTACTTTATTTTATAAAGCAGGAGCATTTTTCAAGACAGATGCTGTGTATTTTCTTCTTTATAAACATCTCGCTGGAATTTGCTTCGAGATATCTGATTCGCACAATTTTGTGGAAAATGCGAAAGCAGGGACTGAATCAGAAACATATCCTGATGATTGGAGAGAGTCAGATGGCAGAACAGTATATGGACAGGCTGAGAGAGAATCCAAAGTGGGGATATCAAGTGTTTGCCCATCTGAAAGATGAAGAGAAACTGGAAAGAATACTGGAGGGGAATGAACTGGATGAGGTTGTGATTGCGCTTCGTGCAGAGGATTATGGAAAACTGGAGCGGATTGTGGATGTCTGTGAGAAGGCAGGGGTACACACGAAAATGATTCCTGATTTTGGAAATGTGATTTCTACCAGGCCTTATATTGAGGATGTGCAGGGGATTCCGGTGATCCATGTCCGCAGAGTTCCACTGAATATCATGCGGAACAGGGCGGCAAAGAGGGCAGTTGATCTGATTGGGGCAACGGTTGCAATCATTCTTTTTTCACCGGTCATGCTGCTTACTGTGCTGGTGGTTGCCTTGACAGAGGAAGGGAGTGTGATCTACCGGCAGGAAAGAGTTGGACTGCATAACCAGGTATTTTATATGTACAAATTTCGGTCTATGATCATGCAGGATGAAGAAAAGGAAAAAGCAGAATGGTCTACCAGGAATGATCCGAGGATTACACCGGTTGGAAAGCTGATCCGCAGAACAAGTATAGATGAATTGCCGCAGCTTTTTAATGTGCTGAAAGGGGAGATGAGTCTGGTGGGACCAAGACCGGAAAGACCGCAGTTTGTGCAAAAGTTCCGGGATGAAATTCCACGTTATATGGTAAAGCATCAGGTACGTCCGGGAATGACTGGATGGGCGCAGATCAATGGCTACCGGGGAGATACTTCCATTGAGAAGCGGATCGAATATGATCTTTACTATATTGAGAACTGGACAATGGTATTTGATATGAAAATATTGATTCTGACAATTTTTAAAGGATTTTTTGACGGAAGATGAAGATAGATGTGATCATACCGGTCTACAGACCGACAGAAAAACTGCATAAAGTATTGTACAGGCTCTGCAGACAGACGCACCTTCCGGAGCAAATCATTCTGTTACACACCAGGGATGGGATAAAGCTGGATGTTTCGGTTTGTAAAGACCGGGTTTCTGTTACAGAGATTCCGATTTTGGAAAAAGAATTTGATCATGGAAGAACCAGAGAGCAGGGAATCTGGATGTCAGATGCAGATATTGTGGTCATGATGACCCAGGATGCAGTTCCGGCAGATCCGTTTCTTTTGGAAAAGCTTTCAGAAGTATTAAATGAGCATCCGGATGCTGTGGCAGCTTATGCCAGACAGATACCGGATCAGAACTGTGGTCTGTTGGAAAAATATACGAGAGTTTTCAATTATCCCCCAAAAAGCCAGATTAAATCGCAGAAGGATTTGCCAAAACTGGGAATAAAAACTTATTTTTGCTCCAATGTATGTGCTGCCTATCGGAGAGGAGTCTATCTGGAACTGGGAGGATTTCCGCATCCGGCCATCTTCAATGAAGATTTGATCTTTGCAGCAGGAGCAATCCAAAATGGATGGAAGATTATTTATAAAGCAGATGCACGGGTGATTCATTCTCATGAGTATACTTACAGAGAGCTGATAAGGAGAAATTTTGACCAGGGTGTATCGCAGGCATGTCATCCAGAAATATTTGAAAAAGTAAAGTCAGAGAAAGAAGGCATACACCTGATTTGCACACTTGTGAAAAAGCTTTTAAAAGAAAGAAAATATTTGCAGATTATACAGCTGTTTGTGGAAAGCGGGTGCAAATATCTGGGCTACCAGATGGGAAAACATTACCGACAATTACCGGAAAGTTTCATCATGAAACTGACAATGAATCATAATTACTGGAGAGGAAGGAATGATGAGGATGCTTAAAAAAATTGCAGGATGGTCATGGAAGAAAAAGATAATAGTGATTATTTGCGTAGTGTTGACACTTGTTCTGGGGGCGGCAGGTGCCGTATTCGGATATGCTGCCAGTAAAGTGAACAAAATTCAGAAGATTGAAGTAAAAAAAGAAACGTTGAAAGAGTCTATTACAGAAGAGGTGGAGCATAAAAGAGGATATCTGAATGTGGCAGTATTCGGGCTGGATTCTAGGGATGGGTCACTAGATAAAGGAAATCGAAGTGATACGATCATGATCGTAAGTTTGAATCAGGAAACTTATGAAGTGAAAATGGTATCGGTGTACCGTGATACTTTTATGCGGCTGAAAGATGGAAGTTATAATAAGGCGAATGCAGCCTATTCTTATTTCGGACCGGATGGGGGTGTTGCTCTTTTGAATGAGAACATGGATATGAACATTGAGAAGTATGTATCTGTGAACTTTAATGCCTTAGTCGATGTAATTGATGCGGTGGGAGGAATGGATCTGGAGCTGACTGATGCAGAAGTAGTCCACATGAATAATTATTGTGTGGAGACTTCTGAAGTAACCGGAAAAAGTTATAAGAAGATTGAGCCGGAAGTCGGAGGTAGCTATCATCTGAATGGAGTACAGGCAGTTTCTTATGCGAGAATCCGTTATACAGATGGTGGAGACGCGCAGCGTACAGTGCGTCAGAGAATCGTCCTTCTGAATATCATGCAGAAGCTGCAGCAGATGGATCTGACGACGATCAATAAGATTGCTGACAGTGTTTTTCCACAGATTGCAACCAATTTTTCTTTTACTGAAATTCTGAATTATGCGAAAGATTTTCAAAAATATAAAGTAGGTGAAACACTTGGATTTCCAAATGTAAGATATTCCAAAATGCTTTCTGGAGTGGGAAGTACAGAAATTGCAGATACACTGGCATCCAATGTTGCCGAAGTACATCAGTTCCTGTTTGGAGATACAGATTATCAGGTATCAGGGACAGTAAAAGGAATTGATGATGAAATAAAAGATGCGCTTTCCAGTGGAAAATATGAGGAAACAGACGAGACGGAAAAAGAGAATGAAAAGTCGGAAGACAAGACATCTGAGGAAACGAATCATACAGAAAGTAATATAGAAGTGACGGAAGATGGAAATGCCGGAACGGATTCTGGCATTTCATCAGCCGACAGTGGATCTGGTTCATCAGCAGTGACAGAACCACAGCAGCCGGATACAGAAACACCGCCGGATTATTATGAGGAAGATTACTATTATGGTGATGATTAAAGGAGGAAAAAGGAATGAGAAAAATAACAAAGTGGTTATGCAGTGTATTGCTTGTAGCAGCAATTGGTCTGACAGGATGTGGACAGAAACAGAAGACGGAAAGTACGGCAGAGAAATCCAATGAAAATCATTTTGTGGGAGAGTGGATCGTTGAGCCGGAGTATGCAATCAGCAAGGTTGGAGATGAAAATACGCTGTTTGTAGATGGAAGGGGAGAAAAAAAGGCAATCCTTGGAACTGTAAAAGGTGCAATTGCTACAGTATGGCAGGACTGGAGTATTACAGAAGGAAAACAGGGAGATGAGAAATGGGGGTGCATCCAGGAGCCGGAACAGCTGGAAGAGACTCTTGGCAATCTTGGAATTACAAAGGATAAAGAAATTATTCTGATCGGTGAGACCCTAGATGGATGGGGAGATGATGCGAGACTTCTCTGGGAACTCCGGGCAGCCGGATATGAAGATGTGAAGATGGTAGATGGCGGATGGAAGGCGTTGAAAGACAGTGGAATCAAGACACAGTTCCTCGCATCCAAACCGGAACCGGCAGAAGTAAAAATCGATGAAATTGATTATTCCCATGTGATGACAACCGAAGAATTACAGAAGAATTATGACGAGTACAAAATTGTGGATGTGCGTACCGATGAAGAATATGAAGGAGCAATCCTGTATGATGAAGCAAAGGGAGGACATCTTCCGGGAGCAATTCATATCCGGTACACGGATCTGTTCGATGATGCGGGATATCTGAAATCCAATGAAGAACTGACAAAAATGTTTGAGGATGCCGGACTGTCTAAAGATGATGAGATCGTCACTTATTGTACAGGAGGAATCCGTTCGGCATATACACAGCTGGTAATGGAAATGTGTGGATTTGAACATACATACAATTATGATCAGTCATTCTGGAGATGGGCTGTTGTTGGAGATGTAGAATAATGGTTAGCGTTTTGATGTGTACTTATAACCGGAGATTTTGTTTGAAACAGGCGATTGACAGCGTACTTTGTCAGACGTATCCGGATTTTGAATTTGTCATCGTAGATGACGGATCGACCGACGGAACAGAAGAACTGATTAAAAGCTATCAGGATCCACGGATCAGATATTTTAAACTGAATCGGAATTCGTTTTACTGTTATGCAGCAAATCAGGGGCTTGATCACTGCCAAGGAGACTATGTGGCATTTATGAACAGCGATGATGCATGGTTGCCGGACAAGCTGGAAAAGCAAGTGACGGTTATGGAAGAGGATCGGATGCTCGGGGCATGTTTTACGAGAGTATATCTGGTTGATGAAAGTGGCAATGATCTGTCAGAAGAATGCAGGGATATGGCAGAGCTTTTTGACAGGAAGTGTTCGACACAGAAAGAATATCTGCATACGCTTCTGCAATCTGGGAATTTTCTTTGTCATCCCTCAGCTCTGGTCAGAAAATCTGTATTGGATAAGATCGGATATTTCAATCTTTTGTATCGCCAGCTGGCAGATTATGATCTGTGGCTTCGGATTGTAAGTGAAGCAGAGATCACGGTTCTGGAAGAGAGACTGATCCGCTTTCAATGGGATATAAAAGGAAAGAAACAGATCAGTATGTCAACAAGAGAAAATTCAGTCCGCGCATTTAATGAATCTGTCATGATCCGGAAAAATTGTGTTGAATCGATGACGGATGAAAAATTTTGTCAGTTTTTCCGGGAAGATTTCCGGAATACGGATTCTGTATCACATTTACAACTGGAATTTGAAAAGGCATTCTGGCTGATGAAATGTATAGAGGAAGTACCGGGACTGAAAGCAGCGGGGATGGAAATGCTGGGGCAGATTATGAGAGAAGCAAATGCAATGGAGACTTTAAGAGAGCATTTTCATCTGGATATTTTTGATCTGTATCAGTGGAATGGAGAACATATGTATAAGACGCCATGGCTGATAAGTGAAATTGAAGAAGGAAGCCAGCAACTGGCGTATTATAAAGATATTCTCAAACAGAAAGATGAGTATATCGGGCAGCAGAAAGAACAGCTTGAAAAACAAAATGCAGCGATTGAACAGCAGCAGGAATATATAGAAGGACAGCGAAGGCAGGCCGCGCATTATGAAGAACAGCTGGATGAACTTGGCAGACGGATGGAACAGAAAACAGGGCAGCTTAAGAAATATGAGGATAAGATCAGGGAGCAGGATGAAATGATCCAGACATATGCAAATTCAACCAGCTGGAAAATAACAGAACCGATGAGAAAAATCATGCGTCTGCTGAAAAAGTGATTTATAGAAAAGATGAATATACTTAATCCGGGATAAGGACAATCAATTAGTGAATAGATTGAAGATATGTTATAGTTAGAAGAAAGAAGATTAGACGAGGAGAAAAGATTATGAAAAGAACAGCATTATTTCTTGCAGGAATTCTTGCGATTTCATCACTTTCAGGATGTGGTGCAAAGAATTCGGCATCAGACAGCAGTGAACCATTTGAAGGAAAGTATGTAGTAACCGCCGATTATGTGAAAGAAAATCTGGACGATATCATCATAGTGGATGCAAGAGGTGAAGATGAGGCGAAAAAAGGTACTGTAAAAGGTGCAGTGGCAACGACATGGCAGTATCTGGCAACCTGTGAAGACGGGGAAGCGGGAGATGCAAACTGGGGATGTATCCTTGATACAAAGCGCCTGAGCGAAAGATTAGGAGAGCTTGGGCTGGCAAAAGATAAGGAAATCGTGCTTTTTTCAAATGCGGAGAAAGGCTGGGGAGAAGATGGCAGGATTGCATGGGAGCTGATCGCGGCAGGCTATGAGGATGTGAAAATCGTAGATGGCGGGATCAAAGCACTGAAAGCAGCAGGAGTTGAGACTGTCAAAGGAGCAGCAGAGCCGAAACCGGTATCGGTAGAAATTGATTCGATTGATGAAACGCATGTGATCAATACGGATGAGCTGAAAGAGATTTATGACGACTGTAAAATTGTGGATACCCGTACAGATAAAGAATACAATGGAAAGACAATGTATGGGGAGGCAAATGGGGGACATCTTCCAGGGGCAATCCAGATCCGTTATACGGATTTGTTTAACAGTGACAGTACATTAAAGAGTAATGAAGATCTGACCAAGATGTTTGAAGATGCAGGACTTTCAAAAGAGGATCATATTATTACTTACTGTACCGGAGGAATCCGTTCAGCTTATATGCAGCTTGTAATGGAAATGTGTGGCTTTGAAAATTCAGAGAACTATGACGAATCTTTTTACAGATGGTGTGTGGAAGGAGATCTGGAGAAATAAAAGAGAAGCAGATCAACGAGATCTGAACATCGTATGAATATGAATGGATTTGAAAAAGCGGGACGTTGGCAATTTAGTCAGCGTCCCGCTTTTGTAACCTTTTTGGGAATAATTATTATTTTACAATTTTTTTCTTACCGAATGCAATGATTGCGCCAAGAGCAGCGAGCATTGCAACCGCGAGAGCAGCGATAGGAGCGGTATCTCCTGTCTTTGTTGTAGCAGCAGTAGTGGTTTTACCGTTATTCTGGTTTTTATTGTTATCTTTGCCATTGTTGTCTTTCTTTGTATCAGGATCAGCGACAGGATCTGTTACAAAATGCTTCTGGATCACTTCACTTTTTGCACCGTTTTCGATGGTGAATACCTCGATGTTGGTGATTCCGGCTTCTTTGAGAAGCTGAGTTGCTTTTGCAGCACCTCTTGCTCCACTGTTGCAAAGAACGTAAATTGTTTTTCCTTCAAAATCTGCTTTGTGAGCAGTTACATATTCTGTAAATGCTTTTGCGAGATCATCCGGAAGTTTGTTATCTTTGTCAAAAAGTGGAAGGGAAAGGGATCCCTTTAAGTGTCCTTTTGTGTAAGAAGCTGTAGAACGTACATCAAGAATCAGGTAGTTCTTTGTATCTGCCATTTTATTGATTACATGAGTGTCAGAAACATAGATTGCAGCAGCTTTTACATCAGCATCTTTTGCACCACCAGTGATAGTATGCACTTTTGCAAGATCATATCCGGCAGATTTTAATAAAGCAGTAGCTGCTCTTGCACCACTTGCACCACTGTTGCAGAGAAGATAGAGTTCTTTTTTCTCAAGAGTGGCTTTGTTGTCTGTTACATATTTTGTGAAATCTTTGGAAAGCTGGTCATCTGTAGTTTTGGCAACTCCGTTTGTATTGAATACAGGTGTTGACATAGAGCCTTTTAAGTGTCCACTTCCATAGTTACCTGTCGCACGGACGTCAAGGATTACTACGTCGTCTTTTCCGACAGCAGCAACAGCTGTTTTTCCGTCTACGGCATTTCCGTCTGTTCCAGACATTGCGTACAGAAGTTCCAGACCTTTTGCACCGTTTTCAATGGTGTATACTTTACCATCTTCTTTGATGCTTGTGTTATAGCCAAGTTTGCTAAGAAGCAGAGTTGCTTTCTGCGCACCTCTTGCACCACTGTTGCAGATAATGTAGATTGGTTTGCCTTCTGTTATTTTTGAAGGAATTTCTTTTATGAAAGCTTTTTCAAGCGCTTCCGCTTCAGCAGTGTCAAGTTTGTTGTTATCATCAAACAGAGACTGAGAAATAGATCCCTTCAAAGTACCTGTCTTTGTCTGTGCTTTTGAAGAACGTACATCAATAATGTATGCACTTCCGTCTTTTGCAGCGGCAATAGCATCAGTTCCGCTTACGAATTTGTAGCCGTCTACAGTTACAAAAGCACTTTGTACTGTTTTATCGTCTGCACCACCGGTAATGGTGTAGATTGTATTCGGGTCAACACCTTTGTCTGCAAGTAATGCAGTGGCGGCTTTTGCACCTCTTTGGTCGCTGTTCCAGAGGACGTATACTTTTTTGCCTGAGAAGGTAGAAGGGTTATCCTGCACATATTTAGCAAAGGTTATTGCATATGGATCTTGGTTGGTTTCTGCTACAACCTGTTTTCCTTCTTCATTCAGATAGAAAACAGGAAGAGAAAGAGATTTTTTCAAATGACCGATTGCAAAGTCCTCTTTTGTACGTACATCTACGATAACCACGTCATTTGAATCAACAGCAGCTACAGCTTCAGCACCGGTTACAGAATTGTTTGTTCCAAGGAATGCGTAACGAACTTCAAGACCTGTTGCTCCGCCTGTAATGGTATGAATACGACTGGTATCATATCCAGCACGTTGTAATAAAACAGCAGCAGCACGAGCCCCTCTTGCACCACTGTTGCAAAGAAGGTAAAGCTCTTTGTTCTGGAAATTTGTGTTATTAGTTACAGTTTCTGTGAAAGCTTTTGCAGTAGCATCTTCAGAAGTTTTGATGATACTGCCATCCTCATTAAATACAGGTGCTGAGAAAGAACCCTCTAAGTGAGAAAGCTCATAGTTTGCAGAAGAACGAACGTCTAAAACAGCAACAGTATTTTTATCGGCTGAAATAGCATCTGGGCCGCTTACATTTGCGCCAAAAGTATATGCTTTATATGCAGTTTCGAAATCTGTGATAGCATCAGATTCATTAGCTGGAACTGCTTCGTCTTCAGAAACTGCTTCGTCTTCAGAAACTTCTTCCTGAGTAGTTTCTTCTGGATTCTCTTGATCTTCAGAAACAGTAGTCTGTGCATCGCTTTCTGTAACGGTATCAACACTTGAATCAGTTGCAAAAGCTGTCAGAGAGCCGTTCGCAAGTAATGCGAAAGACAGAAATACTGGTAATAATTTTCTTTTCATTTTTCCTCCTTACTCTCAAAATTAGGTTACGATTACATTGTAACAGTTTTCACAAAAATTTCATAATTGTTTTAATCTATATATAAAAATGAAATAGATAAAATCTATAGGTATAATTGAGAGATTTTATTAAACTAACTGCTGTTTCGTGGTAGAATAAAAAGATAAAAATGAAAAACGGGGATATGAAAATGAAAGGAATTATTTTGGCAGGCGGATCAGGAACCCGGCTCTATCCACTTACGATGGTGACATCCAAGCAGCTTTTACCTGTGTATGACAAGCCGATGATCTACTATCCGTTGTCAGTTCTTATGAGTGCAGGAATTCGGGAGATCCTGATCATCAGTACACCACAGGATACACCAAGATTTGAAGAACTTTTCGGGGACGGGCATCAGTTCGGCATCGAATTAACCTATGCGGTGCAGGAAAGACCGGAAGGTCTTGCGCAGGCGTTCATAATAGGAAAAGAATTTATTGGCAATGATGCGGCGGCAATGATCCTGGGGGATAATCTGTTTGCCGGACATGGGCTTAAGAAACGTCTTTTAGAAGCGGTAAAAGCAGCGGAGAGAGGAGACGGTGCAACCATATTTGGATATTATGTGGATGATCCGGAACGGTTTGGTATCGTGGAATTTGATGAAAAGGGCAAGGCGGTTTCCATTGAGGAAAAACCCGAACATCCGAAAAGTAATTACTGTGTGACAGGTCTGTATTTTTATGATAACCGGGTGAGCGATTATGCAGGACAGTTAAAGCCAAGCAGACGCGGGGAGCTGGAGATCACGGATCTTAACCGGATCTATCTGGAACAGAGAAGACTTCGGGTAGAGCTTCTGGGTCAGGGCTTTACCTGGCTGGATGCGGGCACCCATGAGAGTCTGACAGATGCGACCAATTTTGTGAAGACGGTAGAGACTCATCAGCACCGGAAAATTGGATGTCTGGAAGAAATTGCCTATATGAATGGCTGGATTTCCAGAAACGCACTGCTGGAAGTCTGTGAAAAATACAGACAGAATCAGTATGGACAATATTTGCATGACGTAGCAGAAGGAAAGTTCAGAGAGAATCTATTTTAGACAGGGGAGAGAGTTTATGAAAATCATTGTTACCGGCGGCGCCGGATTTATTGGCAGCAACTTTATTTATTATATGATGGAAAAGCATTCGGAGGATCAAATCATCTGTCTGGATGCACTGACTTATGCAGGGCATATGTCAACCCTGGAAGTAGCAATGAAAAATCCAGCGTTCCGTTTTGTGAAAGCATCTGTGACGGATCGGGTGACTGTATACCGGCTGTTTGAGGAAGAACACCCGGATATAGTAGTTAACTTTGCAGCGGAAAGTCATGTGGACCGGTCGATTGAAAATCCGGAAGTCTTTCTGGATACCAATATAAAGGGAACGGCAGTGTTGATGGATGCGTGCCGGAAATATGGAATCTGGCGTTATCATCAGGTTTCTACGGATGAGGTGTATGGGGATCTTCCGCTTGAACGGCCGGATCTATTTTTTACAGAAGAGACGCCGATCCATACGAGCAGTCCGTACAGTGCATCCAAGGCAGCGGCAGATCTTCTGGTACAGTCCTATCACAGAACGTATGGACTTCCGGTTACAATCAGCCGTTGTTCCAACAACTATGGACCATATCATCTGCCGGAAAAGCTGATTCCGCTGATGATCGTCGAAGCGCTTCATGACCGGCCGCTTCCGGTCTATGGTGATGGGAAAAATGTCCGTGACTGGCTTTATGTAAAGGATCACTGCCGGGCGATCGATTTGATCCTGCGTCATGGAAAAGAAGGGGAAATTTACAATGTCGGCGGGCATAACGAGATGAAGAATATTGATATTGTGAAGCTGATCTGCAGGGAGCTTGGAAAGCCGGAAGAGCTGATTACTTATGTGGAGGATCGGAAAGGGCATGACAGAAGATATGCAATCGATCCGTCAAAGATCCACAGAGAGCTTGGCTGGCTTCCGGAAACTTCTTTTGCAGAAGGAATTAAGAAAACAATCAACTGGTATCTGAATCATCAGGAGTGGTGGAGACCGATCGTAGAAAAGGAAATGAAAATAAAATGCTAAAGTTTTTGGTGACGGGTGCTGCCGGGCAGCTTGGAAAGGATGTTGTACGTGAACTGGAAAACCGGGGATATGAAGTGACGGGAAGCGGCAGCAAAAAGAGAAAAACAGCAGGTCGTTATGTGAAGATGGATATCACAGACAGAAACGAAGTCGAGGCAGTAATGAAAAAGCTCAGACCGGATATTGTGATTCACTGTGCGGCGTGGACGGCGGTGGATGCGGCAGAAGAGCCGGAAAACTATGAAAAAGTATGGGAAGTTAATGGAAAGGGCACAGCAAATCTTGCATCCGCCTGCCAGAAAATTCATGCTAAAATGGTTTATATCAGTACAGACTATGTGTTTGGTGGACAGGGGAGCAGACCGTGGGAACCGGATTGTGAGGAGTTTTCGCCGCTGAACCGATACGGTGAAACGAAATTACAGGGTGAACAGACAGTGAAAGCAGAACTGAAAGAGTATTTTATTGTGCGAATCGCTTGGGTATTCGGGAAAAACGGGAATAATTTCGTGAAGACCATGCTGGAGCAGGGGAAAAGACGGAAAGAACTTCGAGTGGTATGTGATCAGATTGGAACGCCGACTTACACAGCAGATCTTGCAAAATTTCTTGCAAATCTGTCGATGACAAAGCGATATGGAATCTATCATGTGACTAATGAAGGAGAATATGTCAGCTGGTATGATTTTGCAAAAGAAATCTTCGCACAGGCTGTGAAGCTTGGTGAAAAAGAATATGCAGATGTAAAAGTGATTCCGGTTACGACAGCAGAATACGGAATTTCAAAAGCAGCAAGACCGTTTAACAGCAGACTTGACAGAAAAAGAATCTGTGAAGAAGGATTTCAGCCACTGCCGGTCTGGAAGAATGCGCTGGAGAGATATTTGCAGGAAGTTCTTGCAGAGAGAAAAGGATAAAAGGAAAATGGGACAGATAAAGGTAGAAAAAAATGCAGGTGGAATCGAAGGACTCTGCGTGATCGAACCGTCGGTGCATGGTGATCAGCGTGGATATTTTATGGAAACTTATAATCAGAAGGATATGGAGGAAGCCGGACTTACGATGAAGTTCGTACAGGATAATCAGTCCGGTTCTGGAAAAGCAGTGTTGAGAGGACTTCATTTTCAGAAGAGATATCCGCAGGGAAAGCTAGTCCGGGTGATCCGGGGAACCGTATTTGATGTGGCGGTGGATATCCGGAAAGGAAGTGCCACCTATGGAAAATGGTATGGAATTGAACTGTCGGAAGAGAATAAAAAGCAGTTTTACATTCCGGAAGGATTTGCGCATGGATTTTTGGTGCTGAGCGACCAGGCAGAATTCTGCTACAAATGTACGGATTTTTATCATTCGGATGATGAGGGCGGGATTGCCTGGAACGATCCGACGATCAACGTTGCATGGCCAGAGCTTGATGTGCCATACAGAATGAGTGAAAAAGATAAAAAGTGGGGAAGGCTGGGAGAATAAGATGGAAAGAATTCAGGGATTAAAAGAATATGTACAGACAGAACATTATCTGGAAGGAATCGGGATCGGGAAAGAAGAGCAGAAGGAAATTCAGATTGCCTATCAGCCACTGGCACAGGGCGAATATAATATCAACTACTGGTTCGTACACCCACTGACCGGAAAGAAACTGGTGCTTCGTGTCAATACAGGAAGCCAGATGCATCTGGAAAATCAGATTGAATACGAATATCATGCATTGGAGCTTCTGGCGGATTCAGGACGGACGCCAGTGCCGATTTTTGTAGATGGAAGTAAGAAGGAACTGCCGTATGGTGTGATGGTTATGGAGTTTCTGGAAGGGAGTGCACTGGATTATCGGAAGAATCTGATGGAAGCGGCAGAATGTCTTGCGGATATCCACAGTGTTCCGGTAAAAGAAACGGATGGACTGATATCGTCATCGAATCCACTGCAGGCGATTCTGGATGAATGTAATCAGATGGTGCAGACATACTACGAGTCTGATCTGGGAGAAGAAAAGAAAAAAGTACAGATCCGGCGTCTTCTGGAGCTGGGACAGGAGAAGATCAATGAGATCCGGGATTATAGTGGATACAGATGCTGTATTAACACAGAGCTGAATTCAGGAAATTTCCTGATGAATGGCGCAGGAAAAGACAATTATCTGGTTGACTGGGAAAAGCCGCTTTATGGTGATCCGGTTCAGGATCTGGGGCATTTCCTTGCACCAACGACAACTTTCTGGAAAACAGATGTGATTCTGACAGAAGAAGAGATGGCTGATTTTACAAGAAAATATATCCAGGCGGTAAATGGCAGATTTGATGTGAGTGGAATCGAAGAACGTCTGAACATTTTTATTCCGATCACGTGTCTCAGGGGAATTACATGGTGTGCAATGGCGTGGGTAGAATATCAGGAGCCGGGAAGACTGATCCGCAACGAAGAAACATTTAAAAAGATGGAAGACTATTTAAAACGGGATTTTCTGGATATGATCGAAGAAAGATATTATAAATAAAGATTTCAGGGATACGGAGTAATAAAATTCTGCGTATTTCCACATACTACCCATATCGAATAAAATATGGAAAATATGTGGAACACAGGAGGAATAGAATCAATATGAAAGCTACAGGAATTGTCCGCCGGATCGATGATCTTGGCAGAATTGTCGTTCCGAAGGAAATCAGGCGCACGCTACGTATCCGTGAGGGTGATGCACTTGAAATTTTCACCGACCGGGAAGGAGAAATCATTCTCAAAAAATACTCACCGCTTGGGGAAATGGGAAATTTTGCAGACCAATATGCGGAAAGTCTGGCACAGACGCTTGGATATCTGGTGTGTATCACAGATACAGATCAGGTGATTGCAGCAGCAGGACCGGGAAAGAAAGAATTTCAGGAACAGCTGATCACAAGACAGCTTGCGGAAGTGATCGCAAGAAGGGAGCAGTTTCTGGCATCCTCTATGGATCGGAAGTTCACGGTCATCGTGTCGGGACAGAATGCAGAACTGAAATGGCAGGTGGTAAGTCCGATCATCTGCGCCGGAGATGCGATCGGTTCTGTCGTGATCCTGGCAAAGGATGGCAGGAAAAAACCCGGTGAGTTGGAACAGAAGATGATACTCTGCGCAGCAGGATTTCTGGGACGACAGATGGAACAGTAAAGGAATATTTCATAAGAATCTCTCATAGTATAAAAGGACAGGAGGGGTTCTTATGGAAAAAAAGCTGTTTGGAAATATCTGTTTTACAAGACTTGTGAAAGCACTGATGCTTTCTTACTTTCTTACGATGCTGATGCTACTCGGGCTGTCCTTTGGGCTGTATAAGTTTGACTTAAGCGAGAAAACAGTCCGGATCGGGATCCTTGCGGTTTACATAATTTCCACATTTGCCGGTGGATTTGCCATGGGAAAAATGGGGAAGACAAGGAAATTCCTGAGGGGATTTATGCTTGGAATGCTCTATTTTCTGCTACTGCTTGCAATTTCAGCAGGGATCTATCGGAGCGTGCAGGGTGGAATGCAGATGATGATCGCCTGGATCCTCTGTGGGGCAGGCGGAATGCTCGGTGGTATGGTGTCCTGAAAGGGAGGAGATGTAATTTTTGCATTGACGGTATCAAGGGATATGGGCGATACTTTTATTTTTTAATCCGGGGGAAGCAGTTGCGCCAAAAGGAAGCTTATACTATACTATAGGTGATAAAAATGCCCGGAGGTGATGAGCCGGGCAAGAGGGAGGAGCTCGTGAAAAGGAACACCAGACAGCTTTATTTGATGTTTTTTGTTTTTGCGATAATCATAGCAGCATATTCCTGCCGGCTGCTGGCATGGTTTGATATAGGAGGAAACTATCCAAGCTATGTGCGTGCCGCATTGTATTTATTATTATTTGTCTTGTGGGGGTATTCTCTGGATCAGCGGATTATTCAGAAACCGGTGCTGCACTGTCTTCGCTTGATGGATGTTCTGATGCTTATCTGGTTGACTTTGCGTACTTTGAAATATGAGGTGGTTACAGATCTGACCGTGGCACGTTATTTGTGGTATCTTTATTACCTGCCGATTCTTTTTATTCCGCTGCTTGGTGCATATACTGCAATTTTTCTGGGAAAATCCGAAGATTATCAGCTTTCCAGAAAAAGCTGGTTGTTATCGCTGATTCCGACAGCATTGTTTCTGGCTGTTATCACAAATGATTTCCACCAGCAAGTATTTTCGTTTGCGAGCGGAATTCCGGGGGTGCCGGATAACAAAGTCTTTTTCCATCGTCCGCTTTATTTTGTGAGTGTTGGATGGACGATAGGCTGTGTATTTTTTTCAGTATTTCAGCTGCTGAAAAAAACAAGGCTTCCAAGTATTGGAAAGCGGAGAATGATGCCTTTTGTTTTGAGCTGTGTGATGCTCTTGTATGGAGCACTTTATCTTTTGGGATTTCAGGTCATCCGTGATGTTTTTGGAGATATGAATGTAATGTTTTGTCTCTTTTATGCTGCAATATACGAAAGCTGTATCCATTGCCGTATGATACAGTCAAACACAGGGTATGTCGAGTTATATGAGGCGACAACGCTTGCCTCCTGCATTGCAGATCAAAATGGACGGATTTTGCTTCGTTCCCGCACAGCAGGAGAGGATATGGTATGTCCAAAAGATGGGGAGAGTATCGTTTATCCGGATGGAATGCGTATCTCTTCGGCACCGATTAAAGATGGTTTTGTCATCTGGGGAGATAACTTGCAGCACCTTACTAAGCTTCGCAAGCAGCTTGATGAGAATAAAAGAAAAAGAGAGAATAACAAAAAGAAATTAAAGGATGCTTATCTTGTGCAGAAGGAGCTATACGAACTAACGGAAAAGAACCGTATTTATGATGAACTGGAAGAAAAACACAAAACCCAGACGAGGAGGATAAAGGAACTTCTTGAACAGTGTAAGAATGCAAAGCCTGAGGTAATGCAGGCGTGTATGAAAGAGATTTTGTTGCTCGGTACTTATATCAAGCGAAGTGCGAATCTGTATTTTCTTTCTCAGGAATACGAAAAGCTTCCACAGCAGGAACTCAGGCTGACGATCGATGAACTGGTACGTGCAATGAATTCCTGCAAAATTGAATGTGGTGCGGTCTATTTAACCACAAAACCGATAGCATCAAAAGAGGTTGTGCGTTTGTTCGAACTGCTAAAAACGGTAACGGAAATGACGATAAATGAGCTGCATTCGCTGTTTATTTCTGTGTCCGATCAGGAGATGAATCTGTCTGTAGAATGCGCGGCTGATTTGTCCCCAATTATCTCTTCTGAGGTAACGGCCGACAGGGAGGATGGATTGTGGCTGATACGTACAGCAATAGGAGGAGAGGATAATGCGTAGGTTGAGGCGCTTTGGGTTTAATCTTATCAAGGAAGGATTTGACCAGCTTCCTACGGCGATCTGCTTTTTTGACAGCAGAGGAAGTATTGTTCTTTGCAACAGGCAGATGTATCGTCTGAGTCATTATTTATTTGAAAGTGATATGCAGTATCTCGGTGAAGTTGAGCGGGCACTTGCGAGCCCCCCGGAAGGAATTCGGCAGCTTTCGAATATGGAGGGTACCTATCGTTTTCCGGATAATACCATATGGCAGTTTGAGAAAACAGAAGTAACGGATCGATATGGAGAAACCTATATCCAGCTTACAGCTGCGGATGTTACGGAATTGTGCCATGTGCTCGGACTGCTTTTTGTGGAAAATAAGAAGCTTGCCGAGGATGAAGAACATCTGCAAAGGTTATCTGAAAATGTGGAGAAGATTGCCCGGGAGAAAGAACTTTTGACGGCAAAATCTGCTATGCATGATAATCTTGCAGCCAGTATTATTGTAATAAAGCAGTATCTTTCCGGAGATTTCGGCGGGATCGATGTGGAAACAGTTCTGCGGGAATGGGAGAAGAATATTGTTTTTCGGGAGGTCGAACATTTATCAGAAAAAGAGAAATTGTTTGCCAGTGCAAGAAGCAGTGGTGTCCTTATGCAGATAGAAGGAAAGGAACCACCGGGAAAAGCAGCAGAGATGATGTATGCTGCTATGCAGGTATGTCTGAATAATGCCCTTCAATATGCGAGAGCGACAGAACTGGAGGCAAATGTTTTTGAAAATGAAACCGGCTATACCGTGATGATCTATAACAACGGACAGCCTCCGGAAAGAGAAATCCGGGAAGGTGGAGGACTTACCAATCTGCGGCACCGGATTGAAACGGAAGGCGGAAGGATGCTCGTACAGAGTTTTCCGGAGTTTGCTCTGGTAATAGAAATTCCTAAGATTTAACACGTTAGGGAGGAATGAAAGTGAAAAAAATACTAATTGTTGAAGATCAGATGCTTGCCCGTAAGTATTTGTGCTCTTGCATAGAAAAAAGCACAGAATGTGAAGTGGCATCTGCCCTGACCCGGGCAGATGCAGCATTGCAGAGATGTGGTGAGGGGCATATTGACCTGGTGGTGATGGATATTTGTACAGAAAATGATTCGGATGGATTAGATGCGGCTGAAGCAATCAAAAAATACTATCCACGGATCAAGATCGTAATGGTGACCTCCATGTTAGAAGGACGATTTCTGGATCGTGCAAGGAAAATAGGAGCGGACAGCTTCTGGTATAAGGATTCTCCTTCCGGTGATCTTATTAGCGTGATCGAAGGGACACTTGCAGGTAAAAATTTCTGGCCGGACAAGGTGCCGGCTGTGCAGCTTGGAAAAGCACTTTCCTGTGACCTTTCCGATCAGGAAATGGAAACCTTACGTTTGTTGTGTGAAGGGAAGACGAATGCCGAGATTGCGGCTAAGCTTCATGTGGCAGAATCATCGGTTCGTACCTATATCAACCGGATGTTAGAGAAAACAGGATACACAAACCGCAATCGCCTGATGGTTGCGGCGGTAAGCAAACGCCTGGTCGTACCGAGCAGTCAGCTCGACGTATAAGAAGAAAATAAAATAGGATTTAGATGTGAAAATTGCTCTGCTTTTTATTAGGTAGAGCGATTTTTTTTGTGTAAAATGCTTATTTGTCCACATTTATGAGGACAGACAGAGCTATTTTTCTCTGTTAGACTAAAGAAAAAAAGAAATATAGCAGACACATCGGATATATCGCTGAAAGAAAGGAGGATGGTTCGATGCGAAAAATAGTGGTTGATATGCAGAATTTTCTGTTTGCGGATTCCGTAGCGACTGCCTTCAAAAAATCGGATTATGAGATTGATGTAGTCCGTACGGAGTCTCCAAAAGATACGGTTGAACTTTGTAAGCTTTATAAACCGTTTGTTCTTATCATGGAGGTGACGGGCTATACTCCGTGGAAGCTTTGTGAAAGAATGAAGCTTCGGGATGAAGTAAAGAGGGTGTGTCCTGACTGTAAAATTGCTTTCATCGTGGATTCCAATACAGAAAAACAGGCGGCAAAAGACATTCGGGATGCGAAGAAAAACGGTCTTATCGACCAGTTCTTCTATGGATCCATGACTGCTGAATATCTGATGGATCAGATTTATGCGATGTAAGGAAATGGAAGAACCACCGAGAAGAAACTGCGTATATATCCGACTGACAGAAAGAAGAAAAGAGAGGTGAAAAAAGCTGTTTTCACAAACAGTTATAATGCGAAGAAAGCAGTAGCTCCGGTACAGAAGAAGGCTCCGGACGATAAAATGAAATCTCCTAAGACCGGTAACGACAGCCTGATGGTTATCTGGACTACAATGATTCTTGCCGTTTTGGAGAAAGAAAAAAGGTTCAGTCTTTACAAGGAGAAATGTAATATGAAGAAAATATCATTACTGTTTTGTTTGATAATCCTGCAGGCCGGCTTATTATGCGGATGCAGACTGCCTCATAAGAGCAGTCCGCAAAAGCCTGTGGAAGGCGAGAATAAAAGCGGTCTTGTGGAAGTGCAGGATGATAAAAAAGAAGAGAAGAAGGAAGAAAAAGAGAAGGAAAAAGAAGAGACGGGGAAGACAGAAATCGTCGAGACGGAAGATACGGAACTGTCACTTCTCAAAAAACAGATCAATCAAAACAGCTGCGGTGCAGGGGTTGCACTTTTCGGGTATGTGGACAGTGAATTTACAAGGACAGATCTTTCATTTTACCTGGAATTTCATCATTTAACAAAAGAGTATCCGTTTTTGTCAGAAGCAGCCTGTTACATGGCGGATGGGCAGGAGCTGTATGCCATCGTTCCGCCAAATGAAAAAGGCAGAGTGACCGTCTATCCTTCTGATATCACGGAAAATGGTGAATATGCAGATGATAAGAGTCATCCGTTATTTGAAGGAAAACCGGGAGAGGCGCTTGTGCTACGTTGTAATTTCAGTGAGATCTATTCCAATGTACTGGTTTCGGTGACAGATGGTGGCGGTGCTATAGATTTCCACCCGTCGATTTCATTAATGGACGGCCATCTGGCGGAACTTGCCGGAGTATATGATTTCTCAGTCTATGAGGAAACACCGGATGAACGTTCGGTTGAAATCGCAACAGAGATCCTGCTGGAGTATGGAGAGGTCAGACAGGGACTGGAAAATGGAATGAAGCTTATGTATACAGGAGAATCAGAGATCATAAACGGAGGCAGCTGTATGCTTTTTGTATTAGGAACTGATAATGGAGAACAGTTTGTGCAGGAACAGCTTTACGGCGTTTGTGATAATCTCATTTATATTTATGATGTTTTTACAGACACATGGAATGCCGCATATTAAACCGTGTTCTTCCGGTGTAACCGGATAACATAGAGGAAGATCATTTCAAAAAGGAAAGGAGAAAATATTATGGGACTTATTAAAGCAGGTATGGGTGCTCTTGGAGGTACTTTTGCAGATCAATGGAAGGAATTTTTCTACTGTGAATCGATGCCAAAGGAGGTACTCGTTACAAAAGGACAAAAACGTGTCACCGGACGTTCAGCGAACACCAAAGGAAATGACAATATTATCTCGAACGGCTCTGGAATTGCTGTAGCAGACGGACAGTGTATGATCATCGTAGAACAGGGCAAGGTCGTAGAAGTCTGTGCAGAACCGGGAGAATTTACTTATGATACTTCTTCCGAACCGTCTATTTTTGCAGGCAGCCTTGGAGAGAGTATCAAAGAAACCTTTAAAACCGTAGGAAAACGTTTTACTTACGGAGGAGATACCGGAAAGGATCAGAGAATCTATTATTTTAATACCAAGGAGATTCTGGAAAATCGCTTCGGAACGCCGAATCCGGTTCCGTTCCGTGTTGTGGATTCAAAGATCGGACTTGATATCGACGTATCGATCCGCTGCTCAGGTGTCTATTCTTACAAGATTGCCGATCCGCTTTTGTTCTACTCTAATGTTTGCGGAAATGTGGAGCAGGAATACTCCAGAGAGGAACTGGATGCTACCCTTAAGACAGAGTTTATCTCCGCTCTTCAGCCGGCATTCGGACATTTGTCAAAACTGGAGCTTCGTCCGAATCAGATCGTGACACATAACACAGATCTTGAAAATGCGATGAATACTGCACTTTCAGAAAAATGGGGCGCACTTCGCGGACTGAAGGTTGTAAGTATTGCCCTTGGATCTGTGACACTTCCGGATGAAGATGCAGAACTTATAAAACAGGCTCAGCGTACAGCGATCATGCGCGATCCTACAATGGCAGCAGCAACGCTGGTCGGAGCACAGGCTGATGCAATGAAGACTGCAGCCGGTAATCAGGCCGGTGCAATGACAGGCTTCATGGGCATGGGTATGGCAATGAATCAGGGCGGCGGTATGAACGCACAGAATTTATTTGCAATGGGTCAGCAACAGCAGGCACAGCAGATGGCAGCGCAGCAGGCTGCACAACAGGCCGTTCAGCAGCCGGCACCGCAGGCAGACGGATGGAAGTGCAGCTGCGGAAACTTTGTTACCGGCAAGTTCTGTCCGGAATGCGGAAGCAAGAAACCGGAACCACAGCCGACACCGGGTGCATGGAAATGTAAATGCGGAGCCACAGCAACCGGTAAGTTCTGTCCGGAATGCGGATCACCAAAACCGGTAGAGGAAGAAGGATGGACCTGTTCTTGCGGTTCAGTGAATAAAGGAAAATTCTGCCAGAACTGTGGAGCAAAGAAACCGGAAGGTGCACTGCTTTACCGTTGTGACAAATGTGGATGGGAACCGGAAGACCCGACACACCCACCGAAATTCTGTCCGGAATGTGGCGACATCTTTGACGAGAACGACAGACAGTAATTCGAGAGAGAGGAGGGAATTCTATGTTTAGACTCCCATCAGAAAAAGAGGAACATAAGACCACAATCGGTGCTTTGATTTTAAGTATCTTCATTATTATCGCAGGAATCGGCGGCATGATATATACGAAGCATGAAAGCAGTGAGTTTAAGAATTCCACGGATGTTCGAACGCTTCATGCAACCGTTTACAGTTGTGAACAAACGAAAGAAAAAGATGATAAGGGAGACCGAAAAGAAAAATATAAAGTAAGGTTTACTTATGAAATCGATGGAACGACATATGATGATTTTGATACTTACTATAAAGAAATCAGGAAAGGGGATACTGTACTGATCACTGTTTACCGGAACTCTAAAGGAAAATACAAATTGGAACCGGGGCCAACTCCGATTTACTTCCTTGCATTTGTTGCAATGATTCCGCTAGGTCTCATTGGTTTCATTGGATTAAGTAAAGATCTTATCAAGTATCACCGGGAAGAAAAAGAGGGTAGAAGACTGTAAGTATGGAAGGAGGGAGTTGCGTGAAGGTACTTTCAGATAAAGCACAAAATAAGGTGATATGTGTATTCTTACTGATTGGTTCGATTGGGCTCGTTGTATATGGAGTTACTCATATTTTTTCCAGTATAGAATATAAACTATCTTCCGATGTTCGTCATGTAACCGCCGTTGTAAAAGATTATCAGATAAGTGTTAAGACCGATGAAAAGGGCGATGAAGATGTAAAGTATCACGCAATTCTGTCCTTTGAAGTGGATGGAAAAACTTATACAGGAAAAGATGTATTTTCCAGAGATATATCCCGGGGGGATGAAGTGACAGAGAAGGCTTACCGGGCTTTGAATGGAGAATACAAGCTTTACACAGGCGATATAGGTGATAATATTACCTCCGTTATGATGATCCCGGCGGGAATCATTATCTCCATATTCCTGATCTATGAAATATTTGGTAAGAGCAAAGAGAAGGAACAATAGGTCAACCAGATAGAATGATAGATGAGGAGGGATAAATATGGGATTGTCAGAGGCGATGCTGTTTGCGTTTGCAGCTACCATAATCTGTGCGTTTGCCATTGCTGAGAAAATCATTGACATAGACTTTGAACAGTTTATGCCAAAGAATTTGAAAAAAGCAAAAATGAAAAGAATTCTTGCAAAGCGTGAAACACCGTTGCAAGGGGCAAGGCTTCAGAAGGACATCAAGGATTCCTTTGAAAATGTATTACTTCCACTTGGAAAAGCAGATAAGGGTTATCTTCCAAAGAGAATGGATCTTACATTTCGCAGAAAGATGGTTCATCAGGTGGAACTGCTGGGAAAGCGTAAGCTTTGCCGAGATATCCGGGTGACGGACGTTGTACCACTTCCAAAAAATAATTTCAAAAGATGGAATGATGACGGACGGGAGTGGAGGGAGTCTATCCTGCAATGTAGTTCTTTGGAACGTCTTATTTCTCCTCAATCTGGTAAGACAGTGCATCAGATCTATCGGAAAAACAGTTACCTTCGGATTCTTCAGTCAAGGCATATCCGTCATTCTGACCGTCAGGGTAAGAACAAGAAATTTTATTCCGATAAAGGGACGATCATCTGTCCATCCTGTGGAGCTGAGGTGGAACTGAGCAGTCAGCAAGTCATCTGTCCATATTGTGGCGGTGTGATACAAAGTGAATTCTACGACTGGCAGACAGAGGTATTCGAAATTTATGAGAAAATGGGTGCGAACATGCAATACGGACTATTATTGCTTGCTTACTCGGGCATCATGTTCCTGTGTCTGACCTTGTGCCTTTACCTGATCAAAGACACGGATATTTCTCTTACTATAGGTGTAATTGCTACACTGCTTATACTTCTGGGAATTGCGAAAATTTTTCAATCCAAGGAAGAGAAACAGGAAAAGCTGCCGAAGGAGATCGTCAGATACTCGGAAAATTATCTGAGATCCTGCATCAATGATGCACTTTATAAGGATGTAAACAAGCCGGATTTGATGGATTATGGAATCGGATCGATCATACTTAAAAATGTTGTAAATACAGACAATACAACAGAAATCACCACTACGGCATATGGAAGTGAAACCTACCTGCCTGAGAGTGGAAAACCGTATACAAAGAAAACAAAAACGACACTCGTTTTGCAGAGGGCGAGATATCCAGAAAGAAGGAAGACGGACGGAGTATTTTTCAAGGAAAAAGATTGCCCATCCTGTGGAGCCAATTTCATACCGGATGAACACAATTGTTGTTCCTTCTGTGGTTATAGCTTCCAGGTAGACAATGCCAAATGGGTCGTAAAAGCAACAGGAGAATCATAAACAAGAAAAGAAAATGTCCGGAAATCCGGTATTGGCTGAAAGGAGGATGAATTATGCAAACAAATGTGCAATCTATGGCGACCGTACAGAGTGGATCCGGAGAGCGGACGAAGCACTTGCGGAATTTGATCGACAGGCGCATTAAGAGAGGAGGATTTTCATGGCAGGCTTGCAAGAATATAAATGTCCCTGCTGTGGCGGTGCGATAGCCTTTGACAGTACGATCCAGAAGATGAAGTGTCCGTATTGCGACACAGAGTTCGAAATGGACGCACTAAAGGGATATGATGCCGAACTGCAGGACGAAGAAACAGACAGCATGGAATGGGAAACCGCAGCAGGCGGTGAATGGGGAGAAGGAGAAACGGATGGTCTGCGTACTTATGTGTGTAAATCCTGTGGAGGAGAAATTGTAGGTGACGCAAATACAGCGGCAACATCCTGCCCATTCTGTGATAATCCAATCGTTATGATGGGACAATTCTCCGGCTCCCTGAAACCGGATCTGGTCATTCCGTTTAAACTGGATAAAAAAGCAGCAAAAGAAGGGCTCATGAAGCATCTTACAGGGAAACGTCTTCTGCCGAAGATTTTTAAGGATCAGAACCATATTGACGAGATCAAAGGAGTCTATGTACCGTTCTGGCTATTTGATACAGATGTAGACGCTAAGGTCCGTTATAAGGCAACCAAGATCCGTACTTGGAGTGACAGTGATTACAATTATACCCAGACCAGTTATTATATGGTGCACAGAGGCGGAAGTGTTGGATTTGAATACGTTCCGGTAGATGGCTCTACAAAAATGGCGGATGATCTGATGGAATCCATCGAACCGTTTAACTGTGGGGAGGCAGTGGATTTCCAGACGGCTTATCTTGCCGGTTACCTGGCAGATAAGTATGATGTGACTGCAGAAGAAAGCATTGACCGGGCGAATGAGCGTGTGAAAAAATCTACGGAGCAGGCATTTGCCGAAACAGTCATTGGTTACGATACTGTGGTAGCTGAGAATACCAGTGTACAGTTCCATGGCGGAAAAGCCAAGTATGCTTTATATCCGGTGTGGCTTTTAAATACCACATGGAATGGTAACAAATATACATTTGCAATGAACGGACAGACCGGAAAATTCGTCGGCGACCTGCCGGTAGATAAGGCGGCAGCAACTCGTTGGACACTGATACTGGCGACCACGTTCACGGCAGTAACCTACGGTGCAGCAACACTTCTGCACTTTCTCGGACTGTTTTAGGGGGTGACGGAATGAAAAAGAAAATAATATCACTTCTGCTTGTTCTGGCCCTTTGCCTGGGGATGACGTTTTCGGTTTCAGCCGAAGATGCAGAAGGATTTGCAAATGATTATTGTCGTGTGCAGGACATGGCGGGACTTATGACGGATAGTGAGGAAGCAAAATTAAATGACATACTTGATGAACTGAGTATCCGACAGAAAATGGATGTTGTCATTGCGACAACAAATACGCTGGATGAAAAAACGGTGCAAGAATACGCCGATGATATTTATGATTACGGAAACTTCGGATATGGACAGGATAAGGATGGAATCCTTCTTCTCATTAGTCTGGGAGAAGAGAATGACTGTTATATTTCAACCTGTGGTTACGGAATCACAGCTTTTACCGATGCAGGGATCAAATACATTTCAAAAGAAATGACGAGTGATCTGAAGGATGGAAATTATTTTTCGGCATTTCAGACTTTTTCAGAGCTGTGTGACGAATTCATTACACAGGCAAGAAACGGAAAGCCGTATGACAGGAAAAGTCTTCCAAAGGAGCCATTATCCCCAATCTGGATTTTGATCTCCCTTGGGGTAGGAGTTGCTCTGTCACTTATCATTGTCGGCAGGATGAAAGCACAGCTTAAAACAGTGCGTTTCCAGTCAGCGGCAGGCAGCTATGTAAAAGACGATAGTCTGGATATTACAGAAAGCAGAGATATGTTCCTTTATGAAACGACTTCGAAAACGGCGAAAGAAAAGAAGAGCTCTTCCGGCGGCAGCAGTACACATACTTCTTCATCAGGAAGAACCCACGGTGGCGGAGGCAGCAAATTCTAGGGAAAATACCTCCTGTCATTTGTTTTAGATTGGATTTTTGCGTTGACGGTAAGCTGGAAAATGTGCTATACTGTATCACATAATGAGCAAAGAAGGAGGATATTACAATGAAACACATTAAAACATTGAATACACAGACTCTGAACAATACAGTAAAGAAGGGCGGATGCGGAGAATGCCAGACATCCTGTCAGTCAGCATGCAAGACTTCTTGCACAGTAGGAAATCAGACTTGCGAACACAGCAAATAAGAGATATTTGTAAGTGTAGTGAATAAGTATGACAAGCAGGCAGCGGCTTTAAAGCCGCTGTCATTTGACGTATGAGGAAAAATTTGAAAAATAAGGATAGAAAGGGGTACCGGTTGTGATTCATCAGTACCAGAACAATGGATATAATATTGTACTTGATGTCAACAGCGGATGCGTTCATGTAGTGGACGAGCCGGGGTACGAAGTTATTGCATGTCTGAACCGTATGAACGAGAATCAGACAGTGCAGACGCTGAAAGAAGAAAGTACATGGAACCAGCTGAAAGATGAGCTGGAAGGGAAATATTCCGAAGAAGAACTCAGAGATATATTGGATGATGTGACAGAGCTGACTGCAAACGGACAGCTTTTTGTTGTTGATACATATGAACCTTTTATCGGGGAGGTTATCAAGCGTAAGACGGTTGTGAAGGCACTCTGCCTGCATATCGCACACGACTGCAATCTTGCCTGCAAATACTGTTTTGCAGAAGAAGGAGAGTATCACGGAAGAAGAGCGCTTATGACTTATGAAGTTGGTAAGAAAGCCCTGGATTTTCTGATCGCCAATTCCGGAACAAGAAGGAATCTGGAAGTTGATTTCTTTGGTGGAGAACCACTTATGAACTGGCAGGTTGTCAAAGACCTGGTGGCATACGGAAGAGAGCAGGAAAAGCTTCATGACAAGCACTTCCGTTTTACTGTAACTACGAATGGTGTACTTCTGAATGATGATATCCAGGAGTTTATCAATAAAGAAATGGACAATGTAGTCATCAGTCTTGATGGACGTAAAGAAGTCAATGACAGAATGCGTCCGTTCAGAAATGGAAAGGGAAGCTATGATCTGATCGTACCGAAGTTCCAGAAGCTTGCTGATTCACGTAATCAGGAGCGCTACTATATCCGCGGAACATTTACCAGAAACAATCTGGATTTTTCAGAGGATGTAAAGCATTTTGCAGAGCTTGGCTTCAAGCAGATGTCGATCGAACCGGTTGTCGGGGATGAATCTGATCCGTATGCAATCCGTGAAGAAGATCTTCCGCAGATCTTTGATGAGTATGACAAGCTTGCAAGATATATCATTGAGAAAGACAAAGAGGGAGAAGGATTCAATTTCTTCCACTTTATGATCGACCTGGAAGGAGGACCTTGTCTGTACAAACGTCTGTCCGGATGTGGTTCGGGAACAGAATACCTTGCTGTTACACCATGGGGAGATTTCTATCCGTGTCATCAGTTTGTAGGTGATGAAAATTTCCTGATGGGAAATGTAAACGAAGGAATTACAAGACCGGAGATCGCAGATGAGTTCCGTTGCTGCAATGTATATACCAAAGAAAAATGCAAGAAATGTTTTGCAAGATTCTACTGCAGTGGCGGGTGTATGGCAAACGCATACAAGTATGCAGACGGATTAAATGATTCTTATGATCTGGGCTGTGAGATGGAACGTAAGCGCGTAGAATGCGCGATTATGATAAAGGCTGCAATGGCAGACGAAAACTAAGAAAGGGACTTGGACATGAAGAAGAGTAAAGGAATAGTAAGCCTTGTTCTGATTGCTGCACTTTTAGGACTTCTTGGATTTACCTGCTGGCAGGGATTTGGTTCCTCCCACACAGGTTCTGCAAGAAATATCAATCTTGGTCTTGACCTTGCCGGTGGTGTCAGCATTACCTATCAGGCGAAAGACAAGAATCCTTCAGCAGAAGATATGAAGGATACGATCTACAAGTTACAGAAGCGTGTAGAGCAGTACAGTACAGAAGCAAGTGTATATCAGGAAGGGGACGACCGGATCAACATCGAGATCCCAGGTGTATCCGATGCCAATAAAGTTCTGGAAGAACTTGGCAAACCAGGATCACTGGTATTTCAGGATGCAGATGGCAACACCGTTCTTGAAGGAACAGATGTTAAAAATGCAGAGGCCCAGACGCAGGAAAACTCTACGACTAAGAATAAAGAATATGTTGTAGCTCTGCAGCTTACCAAAGAAGGAACAACCAAATTTGCAGAAGCAACAGCAGCAAATGTAGGAAAACAGATTTCCATTATTTATGATGGACAGACAATCAGTTCACCAAGAGTTAATCAGGCGATCGAAGGCGGAGAAGCCGTTATCACAGGGATGTCAAGCTATGAAGAAGCAGACAATCTTGCAGCTACCATCCGAATCGGTGGACTTTCTCTGGAACTGGAAGAACTTCGCTCTAATGTAGTAGCTGCACAGCTCGGAGAAGAAGCAATCAGCACAAGCTTAATGGCTGGTGCCATCGGACTTGCCATCATCTTCGTATTTATGTGCTTCGTATATCTGCTTCCGGGACTTGCAGCAGGTCTTGCACTTCTGATCTATACAGGACTGATCCTGGTGCTTTTAAATGCATTCAATATCACGCTTACCCTTCCGGGTATTGCAGGTATCATTCTTGGAATCGGTATGGCGGTGGATGCCAACGTTATCATTTTCGCCCGTGTGCGTGAAGAAGTGACAACAGGTATCAGTGTTAAGACTTCCCTGAAGAATGGTTTCCACAAAGCAATGTCTGCGATCGTTGACGGTAACGTAACAACTCTGATCGCTGCAGCTATTCTCTGGTTCAAGGGTTCAGGTTCTGTAAAAGGATTTGCACAGACACTGGCACTTGGTATTGTTGTGTCAATGTTTACGGCACTTGTTATTACCAGAATCATCATTTTCTCTCTGTATGCGATTGGTCTTCGTGATGTGAAATTTTATGCGAAGAAATTCAAAAAAGAAAGAAAAATTATCGACTTCCTCGGAAAGAAAGCCATTTTCTTTGCAATATCAATTGCTGTGATAGCAGCAGGTTTTGTAACAATGGGAGTCCAGTCGGGAAAAGGTGAAGGTGCGCTGAACTACAGCCTGGAATTCAAGGGCGGTACGGCTACAACCGTAACATTTGATAAAGATTACTCGATCAAAGAGATTGATTCAAAGATCGTTCCGGTTGTAGAAGATGTGACCGGAGATCACAATGTACAGGCACAGAAAGTAAAAGACAGCAATCAGATCATCATCAAGACTCAGACGCTGAATCTTGACGAAAGAGAAGCACTTAACAATGCGCTTGCTGATAAATTTGGTGTAGACACATCGACAATTACAGCAGAAAATATCAGTTCTACGGTAAGCTCCGAGATGAGACAGGATGCGATCATTGCAGTTATCATTTCAGCGATCTGTATGCTGATCTATATCTGGTTCCGGTTCAAAGATGTACGTTTCGCATCAAGTGCGGTTCTTGCTCTTTTACACGATTTGTTATTTGTGCTTACATTCTATGCACTTGCAAGAACATCTGTCGGTAATACATTTATCGCATGTATGCTGACAATCCTTGGATATTCTATCAATGCGACGATCGTTATTTTCGACCGTATCCGTGAAGAGCTTCGGGTCATGAAGAGAAACGATGATCTGAAAGCGCTTGTAAACAGAAGTATCACTTATACACTGACAAGAAGTATTTACACAACATTTACTACATTTGTCATGGTAGCGGTTCTTTATATCATGGGTGTAAGCTCTATTAAAGAATTTGCAGCACCTCTTATGGTTGGTATTGCAGGTGGCGGATATTCATCTGTATGTATCACCGGTGCATTATGGTATGTAATGAAAACAAAAATCGGCAGCAAAAAAGCAGCGAAAAAGAAATAACTGACAGAAAATGAGGTGTCGGGGGAGAATCCTCCGGCATCTTTGTATTATCTGACTACCAAAGAAAGGAAAAGAGAAAATGGAGAACTGGGTACTTCTGAGAAAAGGAGCGGATTTTCAGCATATCAGTGAGAAATTCCATATCAGTCCGCGAGTGGCTTCCCTGATAAGAAACCGGGATGTGATCGGGGATGATGCGATCGAGAAATATTTAAACGGTACGATCGCCGATCTGTACGATGGAATGCTGATGAAGGATATGGACAAGGCAGTAGCGGTTCTTGGAGAAAAGATAAAAGAAAATGCAAAAATCAGGATCATTGGAGACTATGATATTGATGGAATCCAGTCGACCTATATTCTTCTGGAGGGATTCCGGATGCTCGGAGCTGATGTGGACAGTGACATTCCGGATCGTATGAAGGACGGGTATGGTCTGAACCGGAACCTGATCGACCGGGCGCTGGAGGCCGACGTGGATACGATCATTACCTGTGATAACGGGATTGCGGCGGCAGAGGAGATCGCCTATGCAAAAAGTATGGGAATGACGATTGTGGTGACGGATCATCATGAGGTCCCGTATACGGAAATTGGCGCGGGACGAAGATATATTCTGCCGGAGGCAGATGCGGTTGTGGATCCGAAGCAGGAGGACTGTACTTATCCGTTCAAAGGGCTGTGCGGGGCTGCGGTTGCTTACAAGCTGGTGGAGGCTCTGATGGAAGCCATGGGAAAAGATGCGGAAGATGCAGATTATCTGATGGAAAATGTGGCAATCGCAACGATCGGTGATGTTATGGATCTGGTGGACGAAAACCGTATTTTCGTTAAACAGGGACTGGATATGCTGAAACGGACGGAGAATCTGGGACTGAAGGCGCTGATGGGATGTACTGGTGTGAATGTAGATAAGCTGTCTCCGTATCACATTGGATTTGTGATCGGTCCGTGTATGAATGCCAGTGGAAGACTGGATACAGCAAAGCGTGCCCTGGAGCTTCTGGAGGCAAAGAAAGTGGCGGAGGCGGATCTGCTGGCAGGTGATCTGAAAGCACTCAATGACAGCCGGAAGGATATGACGGCGCAGGCGGTAGAAGAGGCGTTTATCCAGGTGGAGAACAGTGAACTTAAGGATGCAGACGTGCTGGTGGTCTACCTGCCGGAATGTCATGAAAGCCTTGCCGGGATCGTGGCAGGAAGGATCCGGGAAAAATATTACCGTCCGGTCTTTGTGCTGACGAAGGGTGCGGAAGGTTTAAAGGGCTCAGGAAGATCGATCGAGACCTGGCACATGTACGAAGGACTGAACCGGGTAAAGCATCTGTTGTCAAAATTTGGCGGGCATAAGATGGCGGCAGGTCTCTCCATGCCGGAGGAGAATCTGGAACAGTTCCGTAAGGAGATTAACGAAAAATCCGGGATCACACCAGAGGATCTGAATGAAAAGATTGCCATAGATATGCAGCTCCCGTTTGAATGTGTCAATGAAAAATTTATCGGAGAGCTTGCGGCTCTGGAACCATTTGGCAAAGGAAATGCACGTCCGGTCTTTGCAGAAAGACAGGTACAGGTGGAAAGTGCGAGAATCCTTGGTAAGAATAAAAATGTGCTGAAGTTGCAGGTGAAGGATCTTCACGGTACAAGGATGGATGCCATGTATTTTGGAGATGTGAATACCTTTGTGGAATATGTGCGTGAAAAATTTGGAGATATTGCCTGTGAGTGTCTGCTGCGCGGACATGGGCATGGAATTGTTATGGCATTTACCTATTATCCTGATATCAATGAGTATCGGGGAGTCCGTACGCCACAGATTGTGATCCAAAATTATAAATAATTTGAAAAACAGCAATTTTATGCTATACTAATAGATATTGCATATATTTGTAGGTAAGGTGGAGAAGAAAGATGAAAAAACTTGAAGAATATGTTGTCAGCATTCCGGATTATCCGGAAAAAGGAATTATTTTCAGAGATGTAACCAGCATTCTTGAAGATCCGGAAGGGCTTCAGCTTTCCATTCGGGAACTGCAGGATAAGCTTGAAGGCATGGATTTCAACATCGTGATCGGACCGGAGTCCAGAGGATTTATTTTTGGAATGCCGATTGCATATAATCTGCAAAAAGCATTTGTGCCGATCCGTAAAAAAGGAAAGCTTCCTTGCGAGACAGCATCGATCAAGTATGATCTGGAATATGGAAGTGCAGAGATCGAGATCCACAAGCGTTCGATCAAACCGGGAGACAAGGTTGTGATCGTAGATGACCTGATGGCAACAGGCGGTACGGCAGAAGCAATGATCAAACTGATCGAAGGACTTGGCGGTGAGGTTGTAGAAGTTCTCTGCCTGATTGAACTGATGGGATTAAAAGGACGGGAAAAACTGAAAGGATACAAAGTAGATTCCGTAATCCAGTATCCGGGAAACTAATGAGAAAGAAGGGAAGGCTATGGCAGACGATATCGGAATCCAGCAGGAGATGCTGATCGAACCAACACATAAAAAACTGGAGATCATAGATGGTCATGCGGTAAAGGATGTGGAAGATTATCAGAATCCGGAACTGCTCTATAAAAGTCTGATCGAGCGAGTCAGAAAGTACCATCCTTCGGCGGACGTCTCTATGATCGAAAAAGCATATCATATTGCAAGAGATGCGCATAAAGGGCAGACACGGAAATCCGGAGAAGAGTATATTATCCATCCTCTGTGGGTAGGAATCATTCTGGCACAACTGGAGATGGACAAAGAGACGATCGTTGCCGGCATCCTTCATGATGTGGTAGAAGACACGGTGATGACGGACGAAGAAATCCGTCAGGAATTCGGAGATGAGGTGGCTCTTCTGGTAGACGGTGTCACAAAGCTGGGACAGCTTTCCTATTCAGCGGATAAGCTGGAGGTCCAGGCTGAGAATCTTCGTAAGATGTTCCTTGCGATGGCAAAAGATATCCGTGTTATCATCATCAAGCTTGCCGACCGTCTGCACAATATGCGTACCCTGCAGTATATGCGACCGGAGAAGCAGTTGGAAAAAGCAAAAGAAACCATGGATATCTATGCTCCGATCGCACAACGGCTTGGTATTTCCAAGATCAAGACAGAGCTTGATGACCTGGCGCTCAAATATTCCCAACCGGAGGTTTTTAACGATCTGGTAAAGCAGATCAATGCAAGAAAAACGGAAAGGGAAGAATTTGTCCAGCAGATCGTGGATGAGGTTTCCACGCATATGAAGAATGCGAACATTGATGCAGAAGTGAACGGACGTGTGAAGCATTTCTTCAGCATTTATAAGAAGATGGTGAATCAGGATAAGACGGTGGATCAGATCTATGATCTGTTTGCAGTCCGTATTATCGTAGATTCTGTAAAAGACTGTTATGCGGCGCTTGGAGTTATCCATGAGATGTATACACCGGTACCGGGACGTTTTAAAGATTATATCGCAATGCCGAAGGCAAATATGTACCAGTCTCTGCATACGACTCTGATGAGTTCGATCGGTCAGCCGTTTGAGATCCAGATCCGTACAAAAGAGATGCATAAAACTGCTGAATACGGTATTGCGGCACACTGGAAATATAAAGAGTCTGAAGATGGAAAGAAGAGCGTTGAAGCGAAGGAAGAAGAGAAACTGAGCTGGCTTCGTCAGATCCTGGAATGGCAGCGAGACATGTCAGACAACCGGGAATTTCTGAATCTTCTGAAAGGAGACTTGGATCTATTTGCAGAGGATGTATACTGCTTTACACCGAACGGAGATGTCAAGAACCTGCCGAACGGTTCTACGCCGGTTGACTTTGCCTATGCGATCCATACTGCGGTCGGCAACAAGATGGTAGGTGCCAGAGTCAATGGCAAGTTGGTCAATATCGATTACAAGATCCAGAACGGGGACCGAATCGAGATCCTGACTTCGCAGAACTCCAAAGGACCGAGCCGTGACTGGCTGAGTATCGTCAAGAGTACCCAGGCGAAGAACAAGATCAACCAGTGGTTTAAGAAAGAATTCAAAGAAGAAAATATTGTACGTGGTAAGGAAATGCTCGCCACGTACTGTAAGGCAAAAGGATTTGTACTCTCGGATCTGATGAAACCGAAATATATGCAGATCGTGCAGGAAAAGTACGGCTTTAAGGACTGGGATTCGATTCTTGCAGCACTTGGACATGGCGGATTGAAGGAAGGGCAGATCGTCAACCGTCTTGCAGAAGAATACAGTAAGGATCACCGAAAAGAACTGACCGACGAAAGTGTTCTGGAAAAGGTTGCGGAAGCGGCAAAGAACAAGGTGCATATCACCAGATCCAAGAGTGGTATCGTGGTCAAGGGAATCGACGATATGGCAGTGCGTTTTTCCAGATGCTGCAATCCGGTGCCGGGAGATGAGATCGTTGGCTTTATCACCCGCGGACGCGGAATGTCGATCCACCGGACGGACTGTGTCAATATCATTCATCTGTCAGAAACGGAAAGGGTGCGTCTGATCCCGGCAGAATGGGAAAAACCGGAGGAAGGTACAGATACCGGAAGCTATCTGGCTGAGATCAAGATGTATGCAAATGACAGGCAGGGACTTCTGATGGATATGTCTAAGGTGTTCACGGAGATGAATATTGATGTGAAGTCTATGAATGTAAGAACCAGCAAACAGGGAACAGCAACAATCGAAGCCGGATTTATTGTCCGGGGAAGAGAGGAGCTTGGAAAAGTGATCGGAAAGCTCCGGCAGATCGTCGGCGTGCTGGATATAGAACGAGCAGTGGGGTAAAAAGAAATGAAAATCGAAAAATTTGTAACAGGAATTATCAGTACCAATTGTTACATTGTTACTAATGAAGAAACAAAAGAGACCGTGATCGTTGATCCGGCAAACCTGTCAAAAGCGATGATCGGTTATATCGAAGAGGAAGAGCTTGTAATTAAGGCAATTCTTCTGACTCATGCGCATTTTGATCATATCATGGGAATCGATAAAGTGATCGACCGGTATGGAGAAATGCCGGTTTACGTAGAAGAATCCGATCTGGAGCTTCTTCACACACCGTCTATGAATGAGTCAACGGTATATACAAATGGCTATAGCTACCCGGGTGGAGACGTGATCCATGATGGAGATGTGCTTCATCTGATCGGAGAAGATTTCCGGGTGATTCATACACCGGGACATACCCAGGGCGGCGTATGCTACTATGTAGAAAAAGAGGGAGTACTTTTCAGTGGAGATACATTGTTCTGTTGTTCAGTCGGAAGAAGTGATTTTGCAACCAGCAGTACTTCTGCACTGATTCGTTCAATCAAGGAAAAGCTGTTCCTGCTTCCGGATGAAACAAAGGTATTCCCGGGACATATGGGCGCAACAACGATTGGCAACGAAAAAGTGAACAACCCGTATGTATAGAGGAGCAGAGAAATGATTCGGATCAGCTGTAAGAATGAACGTTTCACCTACGACATGTATCATATCGTAAAGTCATTTCTTCCTGATGCCGAGATCAGCCAGAAGGTAGATCCAGAACAGGAACTTCTGATCGAGATGACCGCAGAAGAGGAACCAGATCTGGAAGAGCAGGCATGTGATAAAAAGGTCCGGTGGACCTTTTTTCATTGCAGGGAGGCTGAAATCGCAGACATCAGCGAAAAAAGAGAACAAAAGCGTTATATCAATAAAAAATTATATCAGACCCTGGTCAAAAAGACCGGAGAAGAACATGCATGGGGGAATATGACAGGTGTCCGCCCCACAAAGATGATCATGGAAAGACTGGAAGAAGGTTCTTCTGAGGAAGAAATCATCCGGTATATGCATGGTACCTATGTGGTAAGCGAGAAAAAAGCAATGCTTGGTATCGAGATTGCAAAGCGGGAAAAAGCCCAGCTTGACAAGCTGGATTATGAAAATGGATACAGTCTTTATATCGGAATTCCGTTCTGCCCGACAACCTGTAGTTACTGCTCCTTTACTTCTTATCCGGTTGCAAAATGGCAGGACCGGATGGATGAATATGTAGATGCACTTTTAAAAGAGCTTGCATTTATTGCAGAGGTTTCAAAAGAAAAGCATCTTAATGCGATTTATATGGGAGGCGGTACGCCGACAACCCTGAGTGCACAGCAGATGGACCGGGTTTTGAGTTTCCTGGAAGAACATTTTTCCTTTGAACATCTGAAAGAATATACGATCGAAGCCGGAAGACCGGACAGTATTACTGAGGACAAGCTGCGAGTGATCCGAAAGCATGGAGTTGGCAGAATTTCCATCAATCCACAGACCATGCAGCAGAAGACACTGGATGTGATCGGAAGACGTCACACAGTGGAAGATGTAGTCCGCATTTTCCATCTGGCAAGAGAACTGGGATTCGACAATATCAATATGGATCTGATCGCAGGTCTTCCGGGAGAACATCCGGAGGAAATGGAAGATACTCTTCGTCAGATCAAAGAGCTTGCACCGGACAGTTTGACGGTCCATGCACTTGCAATGAAACATGGTTCGAGACTGACACGCGAACGGGCTGCAAGCACAGAAAAACAAAATTACAAACAGATGGCAAGAGAGCTGGAAGAGATGATCGATATGGCGCGTAAGGCGGCCGATGAGATGGAACTTTATCCGTATTATCTCTACAGACAGAAAAATATTGCAGGAAATTTTGAAAATGTAGGTTACGCAAAGGTTGACAAAGCGGGAATTTACAATATACTGATTATGGAGGAAAAGCAGTCCATCGTTGCTGCCGGTGCAGGCGCATCGACTAAGGTGGTGCTTCCGTATGAGATTCCGGCGCCCGGAAGTAAAAACGGGCGGATGACGAATCTGATAAGAATAGAAAATGTCAGAGATGTGGGAGAATATATTTCCCGTATCGATGAGATGATAGAGCGAAAAGGAGAATGGTTATGGCATTAAAGAAAAAACCGGTTACCGGCATGAAAGACATGCTCCCGAAAGAAATGGAAATCAGAGATTATGTGATCCAGATGATCAAGGATACCTATAAGACATTTGGATTTACTTCCATAGAGACACCGTGTGTGGAACACATTGAGAACCTGTGCAGCAAACAGGGTGGCGACAATGAAAAACTGATCTTCAAGATTCTGAAGAGAGGGGAAAAACTGAAAATTGCTGAGGCAAAAGAAGAGATCGATCTGGTAGACGGAGGACTTCGTTATGACTTGACAGTTCCGCTTGCAAGATACTATGCAAATCATGCAAATGAACTGCCGTCACCGTTTAAGGCACTTCAGATTGGCAATGTATGGAGAGCAGACCGTCCGCAGAGAGGACGTTTCCGTCAGTTCATGCAGTGCGATATCGATATTTTAGGTGAGCCGGGTAATCTTGCAGAGATCGAACTGATCCTTGCAACTACGACCATGCTTGGAAAGATGGATTTCCACAATTTTACGGTATGTATCAATGACCGTAATATCTTAAAGGCGATGGCTGCATTCAGTGGATTTAAGGAAGAAGATTTCGACGAAGTATTTATCATCCTTGATAAGATGGATAAGATCGGCAAAGAAGGCGTAGGCGAAGAACTGGTTGAGATGGGTTATACAAAAGAAAATGTAGATACTTATCTTGGACTCTTTGATGAGATCAACCCGGATGTTGATGGAATCCGTTTCTGCAAAGAAAAGCTGGCAGGATTCCTTGATGAGAAGACAGCTGACAGTATGGAAATGATCATTTCCAGCGTAGAAAGTGCAAAAGAGGCAGATTTCAAAGTAAAATTTGATCCGACGCTGGTACGTGGACAATCTTACTATACAGGAACCATTTTTGAAGTAACGATGGATGAATTTGGCGGCTCTGTTGCAGGTGGCGGACGTTACGATAAGATGATCGGTAAATTCACAGGGCAGGACACACCGGCATGTGGATTCTCAATCGGATTTGAGCGTATTGTCATGCTGCTTCTGGAAAATGGATATGAGATTCCTTCCAAGCGCCAGAAAAAAGTATATCTTCTTGAAAAGAATATGCACAAGGAAGGCATCCTCAAGGTACTTGAGATGGCAAAAGCTGACCGCGCAGCCGGGAAACAGGTTCTGGTGGTCAATATGAAGAAAAACAAGAAATTCCAGAAGGATCAGCTGATCGCAGAAGGATATGAAGATATCACAGACTGCTACAAAGATTCCGTTATGGATTTATAAGGAAAGAGAAACGCAGGAGGATAAATTAGAATGGCAGAGTCAATGACAGGACTGAAAAGAACACATCGGTGTGCAGAGCTTTCAGAGGCAAACATCGGTGAAAAAGTAACCATTATGGGATGGGTACAGAAGAACAGAAATAAAGGTGGACTGGTTTTTGTAGATGTACGTGACCGTTCCGGACTGATCCAGGTTGTTTTTGAAGAGGGAAGTACAGATAAAGCGCTTCTTGAGAAGGCAGCAAAGCTTAGAAGTGAGTTTGTTGTAGCAATCGTGGGAACTGTTGAAAAACGTTCCGGTGCAGTTAATGAAAATCTTGCAACAGGTGCGATTGAGATCAAACCGGAAGAACTCAGAATTTTATCTGAATCTGAGACACCTCCGTTCCCAATCGAAGAGAATTCCAAGACAAAAGAGGAAGTACGTCTGAAATACCGTTTCCTCGATCTTAGAAGACCGGACATCCAGAGAAACCTGATGATGAGAAGCCGTGTGGCTACCCTCGCACGTCAGTTCATGGCAAAAGAAGGATTCCTTGAGATCGAGACACCGTTCCTGATCAAGAGTACACCGGAAGGTGCAAGAGATTACCTGGTACCGAGCCGTATTCATCCGGGAAGCTTCTATGCACTTCCGCAGTCACCGCAGATCTTCAAACAGCTGCTGATGTGCTCCGGATATGACCGATATTTCCAGATCGTAAAATGTTTCCGTGATGAAGACCTTCGTGCAGACCGTCAGCCGGAATTTACACAGATGGATATGGAACTTTCTTTTGTAGATGTTGATGATGTCATTGATATCAATGAGAGACTGCTTGCACATCTGTTCAAAGATGTACTGGATATCGATGTACAGCTCCCGATCCAGAGAATGACCTGGCAGGAAGCAATGGACAGATTCGGTTCTGATAAACCGGATATCCGTTTCGGCATGGAGCTGGTTAATGTGACAGAGACAGTCAAAGACAGCGAATTTGTTGTATTTAAGAATGCGATTGAAGCAGGCGGAACTGTCCGTGGTATCAACGCAAAAGGCCAGGGTGGCATGGCCAGAAAGAAGATCGACAAGCTGGTTGATTTTGCAAAAGGTTATGGAGCAAAGGGACTTGCTTATATTGCAATCCATGAAGACGGAACTGTCAAATCTTCTTTCTCAAAATTTATGACGGAAGAAGAGACAGCAGCGCTGATTAAAGCGATGGCTGGAGAGAATGGAGACCTTCTTCTCTTTGCGGCAGATAAGAATAAAGTTGTATGGGATGTTCTTGGTGCACTCAGACTGGAACTGGCACGCCAGATGGAACTCCTTGATAAGAATGAATACAAATTCCTGTGGATCACAGAATTCCCGCTTCTTGAGTGGAGTGATGAACAGAACCGTTTCACAGCAATGCATCATCCGTTTACAATGCCGATGGAAGAAGACCTTCAGTACATCGACAGTGATCCGGGAAGAGTCCGTGCAAAAGCATATGACATCGTTCTGAATGGTAACGAGATCGGAGGCGGAAGTGTCCGTATCTTCAACCAGGAGATCCAGAGTAAAATGTTTGAAGTACTTGGATTCACACCGGAACAGGCACAGGAGCAGTTTGGGTTCCTTCTGAATGCATTTAAATACGGTGTGCCGCCACACGCAGGACTTGCTTACGGTCTTGACCGTCTGGTTATGCTGATGGCAAAACAGGACAGCATCCGTGACGTGATCGCGTTCCCGAAGGTAAAAGATGCATCTGACCTGATGACAGAAGCACCGGAGAGAGTCGATCCGAAGCAGCTGGAAGAGCTTGGACTGGAGTTGGAAGAGCATACAGCGGACGCTGAATAAATTTTATAATTCAATTTTTAAAAATGAACATTTTTTCACATAAAACAGAATTGGCTGTCAAAGTGAAGAAATGTTCATTTCTTTTTTTGTAGCGAAATTCTATAATAATGGTAGTTGAAATAAAAGGAGGATGGGATATATGGCACATAAAATTTTAGAAGAAGCGCAGGAAATGAATGATCTACTTATTAAATGGAGAAGAGATCTTCATCAAATTCCTGAGACGGATCTGGAGCTTCCAAAGACGGTGGAATATATCAGTAAACGTCTGGATGAGATGAATGTAGAATACAAGGTATTTCCTGAGGTTTCAGTGATTATCGCTCAGATTGGAAAAGGGGATAAATGTTTTCTTCTGAGAAGTGATATGGATGCGCTTCCGGTAGAAGAGGAAACGGGACTTGAATTTGCATCAAAGAATGGCTGTATGCATGGATGCGGACATGATCTGCACGCTACGATCCTTCTTGGAGCGGCAAAAATTTTAAAGGCACATGAAGAAGAACTGCCGGGCGTGGTCAAATTATTGTTCCAGCCAGGTGAGGAGACCTTCCGCGGAGCGAAAGCAGCAGTGGAAGCAGGAGTCCTGGAGAATCCGCATGTAGATGCTGCCTTTGCAGCGCATGTATTTGCGGCAATTCCATATGGAACGATTGGATATGGTGTGGAAGCCATGATGGCATCTGTATATGGCTTTAAAATCACCCTTACAGGACGTGGCGGACACGGTTCTGCACCGGAGGGCTGTATTGACCCGATCAACGCTGGTGTAGAAGTTTATCATGCTCTTCAGGCACTGATCGCCAGGGAATGTCCACCATCAGCAGAGGCAGCACTTACGATTGGACAGTTTACAGCTGGTAATGCAGCAAATGTAATTCCGGAGCGCTGCGTGCTTCAGGGAACACTAAGGACATTTAATGAAGAAGTAAGGACGATGCTGATCCGGAGGATCAATGAAATTGTTCCGGCTGTTGCAGCAGCTTATCGTACTACATGTGAAATCGAAGAACTCAGCAATGTTCCGAGTGTAACTTGCAATGAAGAACTGAATGCAGAGTATAGTAAAAGTGTTGAGTCTCTTGAGAATCCGGGAACAACGATTAATGGTGGATTTCGTTTCATGGGATCCGAAGACTTTGCCGTGATTTCGGCAAAAATACCGGCAAGTTATTTTGTAGTCGGAGCCGGAGTGGAGGATCAGAGTAAATGGAAAGGACAGCATAATCCAAAGATTCTGTTTAATGAAAAAGCATTACCGCTTGGCGCAGCCATGTATGCGAAGATTGCAATGGACTGGCTGGCAAAATAGAAGAGTAGATCTATAAGGTTAGAATAAATAAAAAAAAGGGATCAGGCTTTTACAAAAAAGTGAAAGCGGATCCCTTTTCGTGTATCTGGCACAACTCTGACAAATGGGGGCTTTTGATTTAATTAAAAATTTAATCAGAAATTTACATGAATGAAAAAAGAGACTTATGAAAATCATAAGTCTCACAAAGAGCGACAGACGGGACTCGAACCCGCGACCTCCACCTTGGCAAGGTGGCGTACTACCAACTGTACTACTATCGCATCTGTTAAATTGTGTTCATCAGAACAATATCTACTATACCGTACAAAGAAGGAATTGTCAACGAAAAAATGAAGAAATTCTGTTCTACTTTTTGCGGAGATTCAATAAGTTTTCTGTTAATCAGACAAAAAATGATTTTAACAGAATAATAGGCGAAGACAAGTAGAAAAGTCCGACATATAAAATTGAAAATATACTTGACCAATTGATAGATATATTGTATAGTATTTATTGTTCTGATGAACAACAAATAATGAATGCGATAGTAGTACAGTTGGTAGTACGCCACCTTGCCAAGGTGGAGGTCGCGGGTTCGAGTCCCGTCTGTCGCTCTTGAATTAAGAACTACATGTTGCGTGTGGTTCTTTTTTTGTGCATACAATGAGCCAAATACAGATTTTTACACCCATGCAGATTTGTGCTTGCACAAGGATCTGCATGGGTGTAAAAATCTGTATTTGGCGAATGTACATCATCGAGCTGCTAAGCGAGATGGTGTACGTTCGCCGGGGGTTCGTGTTCACACGAAACCCTGGCTCATTACTAACGTAAAAAAGACTGGCATCGAGCCAGTCTTTCATCATAACTATTCTTTTTTTATTTCAGGAAGAACCAGTATCCTGCAAATGCAGCAGCTGCGATGATCAGGAAGATAAGGATTACAACAAGCACAACAGGAAAATGTCTCTCATCATCGTCATCTTCTTCGTCTAACATATTCTGATAGTTCTCACGCATCTCCTGTTCACGTTTTTCACGGACATGCTTTGGTGGGATATTAGAATAGGTCTGTTCTTTTTCTCCTTCTGGAGTGGAAAGATCAGGTGCAGTAATTTTAAGTTCATCCTCTTCATTAGAAATGATACGTGTGCTGGAATTGTCAATTGCATGTACCGGTTTGGCTTCTTCCGGACGTTTCTTTTTCGGACGTGGACGAACTTTTTCCCGGCTTTCTTCCTGACCTTCTGCATATTTGAGAAGTGGACGGTCTGAAGTAGCAGGGCGTTTCTTTGGATGCGGTCTGGATGGCTGTTCTTCGGAAGAACCTTCTGTCTTCGGACGAGGTTTTCTTACCGGTCTTTCGCCTTCGGCAGCCGGGTTCGGACGTTTTTTCTTCGGATGAGCCGGTACTTCTGGATTAGCAGAAGAAGCGGTCCGCTTTTCGGTGTTTTCCGGAGATACCGGACGTTTTTTCTTTTTCTTTGGCTGGGCAGGACGTTCGGCAGAAGTCTTTTCTCCTTCGGCAGCCGGGCGCTTTTTGTGTGGCTTTTCTGCAGCCTTACCGGCTTCAACTGTTTTTTCAGCCAATGCTTCTTTTGCAAGCTTTTTTTTCTTTTCACGCTGTTTATCTAAATTCCACTGCTTTTTACAATCGCGGCAGATTGCGAATTCATTGTAGATTGCTTCACCGGCTTCATTTTCGCCTATTTTTTTGTTCTTGATCTCAAGATCCTTTTTACAAATCGGGCACTGCATGATTTATCTCTCCTCTTTGGTTTTTTAATATGTATCTACTCCCTTATTAAATGATGTAAATGTTAAAAATTATGTTTAACATTCACATCCTTAAATACATAGAATCATACATTTATAATGTTATCACGTCCCCAAAAGATGTCAAGAAAGTTCTTTGAATATTTACAAAAAAGTGCTAGAATAAAATGGATTTACTATAGATTAGGAGGACGCGAAGATATGACAGATACAAAGACAATCAAAGTAGGATTACTTGGACTTGGAACAGTCGGAACAGGTGTTTATAAATTGATTGGACGCCGCAGTGAAGAGATGCAGCAGAAGACCGGCGCCGCTCTTGAAATAAAGAAAATCCTGGTACACAACATGAAAAAAGTAAGACAGGGTGTAGATCAGAATCTGCTGACAGATCAGTGGAAAGAGATTATAGAAGATGATGAAATCCAAATCGTGATCGAGGTGATGGGCGGAATTGAGCCAGCGAAAACGATGATCACAGAAGCACTGAAAGCAGGGAAAAATGTAGTAAGTGCAAATAAGGATCTGATCGCAGAATATGGAAAGGAACTCTATGACGCTGCGAAAGAAGGTAGCGCTGATTTCCTGTTTGAAGCAGCGGTAGCAGGAGGAATCCCGATCATCCGTCCGCTTAAGCAGTGCCTGGAAGGCAACCAGATCGATGAGATCATGGGAATTGTCAACGGAACGACCAACTATATCCTGACAAAGATGTTTGAAGATGGAATGGATTTCACAGAAGCACTCGCAAAGGCGACAGAGCTTGGCTATGCAGAAGCGGATCCGACGGCGGACGTGGAAGGTCTGGACGCAGGACGTAAGGTGGCAATCATGGCTACCTCAGCATTCCATTCGCAGGTGAAATTTTCGGATGTCTATACGGAGGGAATCACAAAGATCACAGCAGCAGATGTAAATTACGCAAAAGAGATGGGAAATGTGATCAAACTGATCGGTATTGCGAGAAATACATCTAATGGAATTGAAGCAGGTGTTTATCCGATGATGATCGATAAGAAACATCCGCTCGCTACCGTAAGAGATTCCTTTAATGCTGTTTTTGTACACGGAGATGCAGTTGGGGATACCATGTTCTATGGAAGAGGAGCAGGAGAACTGCCGACCGCAAGTGCAGTTGTCGGAGATGTGATGGATGTTACAAGAAATATTGTATGGAACTGTACCGGAAGAATCGGATGGAGCGCATACAAAGAGCTTCCGATCAAGGAATTTGCGGACGTCAAGAATCGTTTCTTTATCCGTATGCAGGTGAGTAATGAACCGGGAGTACTGGCAGCAATCGCGAAAGTATTCGGAGATCATAAGGTAAGTATCGAACGTGTGATCCAGGAACAGGCAAAAGCGGCAAAGGCAGAACTTGTCATCGGAACATCCGCAGTCAAGGAATACCATCTTCAGGATGCACTGGAGGAATTAAAAGAAATGCCGATCGTAAGTGAGATCAGCAGCATTATCAGAGAATATTAAAAGGCACAGCATTGGAAAAAGGAGTTATCAGGCATGAGTTATGCAGACAAAGTTTTTATAGAGATGTGCAGGGACATCATTGATAATGGAACCAGCACAGAAGGAGAAAAGGTACGTCCGAGATGGGAAGACGGGACTCCGGCGTATACTGTAAAAAAATTTGGTGTGGTGAACCGGTATGATCTGCGAAAAGAATTCCCGGCACTGACACTCAGAAGAACCGGGATCAAAAGCTGTACGGACGAGCTTTTGTGGATCTGGCAGAAAAAATCCAATAATATCCACGATCTGAACAGTCACATCTGGGACAGCTGGGCAGATGAAGATGGATCGATCGGGAAGGCATACGGCTATCAGATGGGCGTAAAGCATGTCTACAAAGAAGGAATGATGGATCAGGTAGACCGTGTACTCTATGATCTGAAGAATAATCCTTACAGCCGCCGGATCATGACGAATATCTATGTACATCAAGATCTTCATGAGATGAATCTGTATCCGTGTGCATACAGCATGACGTTCAATGTGACAAAAGAAAAAGGCAGCGACAAGCTGACACTGAACGGAATCCTGAACCAGCGTTCCCAGGATGTGTTGGCGGCAAATAACTGGAATGTATGCCAGTATGCTGTGCTGCTTCATATGCTCGCGCAGGTATGCGATATGCAGGTGGGCGAATTTGTACATGTGATCGCAGATGCACATATTTACGACAGGCATATTTCGCTGATCGAGGAACTGATTTCAAGAGAGACGCACCCGGCACCGAAATTCTGGCTGAATCCGGAAGTGAAAGATTTCTATCAGTTTACACCGGATGACGTAAGATTAGACGATTATGTGACAGGACCGCAGATCAAAAATATTCCGATCGCGGTTTAGAAAAGGAGACAGATACGATGAACATTATTGTAAATGCAGATAAAAACTGGGCAATAGGAAAGAATAACAGTCTGCTTGTACGAATCCCGGCAGATATGAAATACTTCCGTCAGATGACAGAAGGTAATATTGTCGTGATGGGAAGAAAGACACTGGAAAGCTTTCCGCAGGGGCGTCCGCTTGCCAACCGGGTTAATATCGTGATTTCCCACAATCCGGATTATCAGGTGAAGGATGCGATCGTGGTACACAGTGTGGAAGAGGCAATGCAGGAATGTAAAAAGCACAAAGGAGAAGTCTTTGTGATCGGCGGAGAAAGTATTTACCGTGCAATGCTTCCGTATTGTAATATAGCGTATGTTACGCGGACAGATCATGTATATGAGGCAGATACCTGGTTCCCGGATTTGGAAAAGGATCCGGATTGGCAAAAAACAGCTGAGACGGATGAACAGACATATTTCGATCTTGAGTATGTATTTGCAAAATATGAAAGAATAAAATAGATCAATAAAATTTGCGAAATGTATCATTGACAAATCAATAGACCACTCATTATAATAAATGTAATCGATGAGACAATAGAAGAAATGCTATGACAAGGAGGAGTATATAATCTTCAGAAGCAAAGAGAGAAGGCGGACGGTGTAAGCCTTCATGAAGGGATTGTAGAAGTAGCCTTTGAGCAGCGGACCGAACGGGAATTTCTCAAGTAGACTTCGACGTAGGCCCTACGTTACAGGGGAATAGTATCGAACATTTCTATGGTTCTGTACTTGCGTGAGAGCAGAGAAGCAGCTTCTCTGAAGACAGGTGGTAACACGGATTTTATATTCGCCCTGAACGGTCAGCCGTTTAGGGCGTTTGTTATTCTATATGACTATGATAAAAATTTGGCGATCATCTGTATAGAAAATTCATGGAGGTAGATTTATGAAAAAAATATCAGGGAACAAATTACTTGTAAAAGCATTAAAAGAGGAGGGGGTAGATATCCTTTTTGGATATCCGGGAGCCTGTACAATTGATATCAGTGATGAAATTTACAAACAGGATTACACAAAAGTTGTACTTCCGCGTCATGAACAGGCACTTGTCCATGCTGCAGATGCTTACGCCAGATCAACAGGAAAAGTCGGGGTATGTCTGGTAACAAGCGGACCGGGTGCAACCAATCTGGTGACAGGAATTGCAACGGCAAATTATGACAGTGTACCGCTGGTATGTTTTACCGGACAGGTTGCGAGACATCTGATCGGAAATGATGCATTCCAGGAAGTTGATATCGTAGGTATTACAAGAAGTATCACAAAATACGGTGTGACAGTAAGAAAGAGAGAAGATCTGGGAAGAATCATCAAAGAGGCATTCTATATTGCGCGCAGCGGACGTCCGGGTCCGGTTCTTGTGGATCTTCCGAAAGATGTAATGGCAGAGCTTGGAAGCCCGAATTATCCGGAGACAGTCAATATCCGTGGATATAAGCCGAGTACCGGCGTTCACATCGGACAGCTTAAGAGAGCAGTCAAGATGCTTGGAAAAGCAAAGAAACCGTTGTTCCTTGCCGGTGGTGGGGTAAATATTGCAGGAGCGAATAAGGCGTTTACCGAACTTGTAGAACGTACCCAGATCCCGGTTGTGACAACGATCATGGGACGTGGTGCGATTCCGACAACGCATCCGCTTTTTATCGGTAATCTGGGGATGCACGGTGCATATGCATCCAATATGGCAGTGGAAGAATGCGATCTGCTGTTCTCAATCGGGACCAGATTTAACGATCGTATCACCGGAAAACTGCATGCATTTGCACCGAAGGCTACGATCGTACATATCGACATTGATACTTCCTCCATCTCACGTAACATTCAGGTAGATATTCCGATCGTTGCGGATGCAAAAGAAGCAATTGAAAAATTATTGGAATATGTAGAACCAATGGAGAAAAAAGAAAGCTGGATGGAACAGATCGAAGGCTGGAAAGAGGAGCATCCGCTTAGGATGAAACCAAAGGGAGACCAGATGCAGGCTCAGGATATTCTGGAGACGATCAATGAAGTGTTTAAAGAGGATGACAAGATTGTTGTGACAGATGTAGGACAGCATCAGATGTTCACATCCCAGTATCTGGAAGTGAATGAAAAGACCAGACTTTATATGTCCGGCGGACTTGGAACCATGGGATATGGATTCCCGGGAGCAGTCGGAGCGCAGATTGGCAATCCGGACAGTACGGTGATTGCAATTTCCGGTGATGGCGGTATGCAGATGAATATTCAGGAATTTGCAACAGCAGTGCTGGAAGAACTTCCTTTGATCCTCTGTGTATTTAATAATACCTATCTTGGAATGGTTCGCCAGTGGCAGAAACTTTTCTATGGAAAACGCTATTCTATGACAGATCTTCGTGCAGGCGCAGCGACAAGACGTGGAGAAGAGCATCCACCGAAATATACGCCGGACTTTGTAAAACTTGCAGAAAGCTATGGGGCAAAGGGAATCCATGTAACCGAAAAATCCGAGATGAAAGCAGCATTTGAACAGGCAAAAGCAAACCGTGCACTGAAGGTGCCGACTCTGATCGAATTCATGCTGGATCCGGAAGTACAGGTTTATCCGATGGTACGTCCGGGCGGAACCCTGGAAGATCTTTTGATGGATTAATGGAGAGGAGAGGTGAAGATGGATAATACAATGAAAAAAAGATGGATTTCCTTATATGTGGAAAATCAGGTTGGTGTACTTTCAAAGATTTCCGGACTCTTTTCCGGTAAATCCTATAATCTGGAGAGTCTGACGGTAGGTAGAACAGAAGATCCGACTATCTCCAGAATGACGATTGAGACGAACAGTGATGAAGAGACTTATGAGCAGATCAAAAAACAGCTGAACCGTATGGTTGAAGTCATCAGAGTCATTGATTTTACAGAAGTATCTGTTGTTATGCAGGAGCTGATGTTTATCAAGGTAAAAAACTGTACACCGGAAGATAAGACAGAGCTTTTCCAGATCGCGCAGACCTATCAGGCAAAGGTACGTGATTATGGAAAAGACAGTGTGCTTCTTGAATTTGTACACACGGCACATAAAAATACAGCGATCATCCAGTTTCTACGTTCTGAATTCAATTCAATTGAAGTTGTAAGAGGCGGAAGTGTGGGGATTGAAGCGATCACAATGCCAAAAAGATAAAAAAATCAAAAAAAACAGAGCGCACTCTTGAATTTGAAAAACAGAAGTAATATAATAGCGATATGTAATCCGTAGGATTTAAAATACGGGAAGCAAAAATTATAATTTAGATATATGTTACTGTAAGAAGCAACAAGGGAATGGAGGAATTACAATGGAAAAGAAACAGATTGACTGGTCAAGCATAGGATTTGGTTATATCCCGACCGAAAAGAGATATGTTTCAAATTACAAAGATGGAAAGTGGGATGATGGATGCCTGACAGAAGATGCCAACATTGTATTGAATGAGTGTGCAGGTGTTCTGCAGTATTCCCAGTCAGTATTTGAAGGTATGAAGGCATACACAACAGAAGACGGACGCATCGTTGTATTCCGTCCGGATATGAACGCAAAGAGATTTGCTGATTCCGCAAGAAGACTTGAGATGCCGGTATTTCCGGAAGACCGTTTTGTAGATGCGATCGTACAGGTAGTAAAAGCCAATGCGGCTTATGTACCACCTTACGGATCAGGAGCGTCCCTTTATATCCGTCCATATATGTTCGGAAGCAATCCGGTTATCGGAGTTAAACCTGCTGACGAATATCAGTTCCGTGCATTTGTAACACCAGTAGGACCATATTTCAAGGGCGGCGCAAAGCCGATCACAATTAAAGTCTCAGACTTTGACCGTGCAGCACCGCATGGAACAGGACATATCAAAGCTGGTCTTAACTATGCAATGAGCTTACATGCAATTGTAACAGCACATGAAGAAGGCTATGCAGAGAATATGTATCTGGATGCAGCAACAAGAACAAAAGTAGAAGAGACAGGTGGAGCAAATTTCATCTTCGTCACAAAAGATGGTAAAGTAGTTACTCCGAAGTCAAACAGTATCCTTCCATCTATTACAAGACGTTCTATTCTTTATGTGGCAGAACATTATCTTGGACTTGAGACAGAAGAAAGAGAAGTATATCTTGATGAAGTAAAAGACTTTGCAGAATGCGGACTTTGCGGAACAGCAGCAGTTATTTCACCGGTTGGAAAGATTGTAGATCATGGTAAAGAAATCTGCTTCCCAAGCGGAATGGATGAGATGGGACCTGTTATCAAGAAATTATATGAAACACTTACCGGAATTCAGATGGGACACATCGAAGCACCGGAAGGATGGATCCAGGTGGTTGAATAATGGATAAATTCGTTACAAAGCGAAATGATCTGCTCGCTGAGCAGGTGATAAAGAATTTGAAGTCCCGTCAGATGGAGGGACATTATGTACAGACCAAAGAAGAGGCACTTGCCCTTGCACTGGAGCTGATTCCGGAAGGAAGCAGCATCAGTTGGGGAGGGTCTATGAGCATTAAGGCAATTGGTCTTCCTGAAGCACTTCATAAAGGAAATTATAAAGTGCTGGACAGAGATCTGTGTGCGACACCGGAGGAAAAAGCAGAGATGATGCATCAGGCACTTAACTGCGATTATTTTCTGGCAAGCTGTAATGCAATCTCGGAAGATGGGATACTGGTTAATATAGATGGAAATGCAAACCGTGTGGCAGCTATTTCTTACGGACCGGAAAATGTTCTGATGATCGTTGGCATGAACAAAATTGTAAGAAGTGCAGAGGATGCATATGCCCGTGCAAAGTATGTGGCAGCTCCGATTAACGGACAGCGTTTTGAAGGGCTTCCGTGTGCGAAGACAGGTGTCTGTTCCAACTGTAAATCTCCGAAAAGTATCTGCTGTCAGACACTGATTACAAGATTCAGCCATGTTCCAAACAGAATAAAAGTGATTCTGGTGAATGAAGAACTGGGATTCTAAAAAATGCGAAAAGAATCAGGGAATTTCCCCTGGTTCTTTTTTATTTCATAGGAAATTCCGAAGGAACTTCCTATGAAATAAAAGGCACTACGTGCCGGAGATGCGCACTCGCACGAAGATGAAGAAAGTCGCAAGCGACTGCGCTCGGCGCGAGAATGTGCCAAGGCACATTCTTTTTTGTGTCTGAAAAAGAAAATGCGTTACTGGTCACAGGTACTGTGAACAGTAAAGAAAATTCCAAAAGGGAAAAGTTCTCATCAGAATATGACTTTCCTAGAGGAAAATCCTGTGTTATACTATAAAATAATCTGGATGTCAGGATGCGCAGCGGAGTGGTCCGTGGACATCGGTCAGTGCTGCTTATGGGCATTGATGGCGAATCGAAAGAGAGGAACAACAGAGTATGGAAGCGTATACAAGCTTTGCACGTGTATATGATACCTTCATGGATAATATTCCCTACGAAGAATGGTGTGAATATCTCACCGGTCTTATGAGAGAATATGGTGTCAGGGATGGACTGGTACTGGATCTGGGGTGCGGTACCGGGAACATGACAGAATTGCTTGCAAAGGCAGGATATGATATGATTGGTGCGGACAATGCGGAAGAGATGCTGGAGATCGCAATGGAGAAACGAGACAAATCCGGTCATGATATTCTGTATCTTCTGCAGGATATGAGAGAGTTCGAACTGTATGGTACGGTAAGAGTTGTCATCAGTGTCTGCGATTCGGTCAATTATATTACAGAGCCGGAAGAACTTCAGGAAGTATTCCGCCTGGTCAACAATTATCTGGATCCGAAAGGTGTTTTTATTTTTGATTTTAATACACGTTACAAGTATGAAGAGATTCTTGGGGATCGCACAATTGCGGAGAACCGGGAGGAATGCAGTTTTATCTGGGACAACTATTATTACGAAGATGAGAAGATCAATGAATATGATCTGAGTCTTTTTATTGAGACAGATAAGGACAGTGGGCTTTATCGCAAATATGAGGAGACGCATTATCAGAGAGCGTATACGCTGGAGGAGATGAAGAAACTGATCCGGAAGTCGGGGCTGGAATTTGTGACAGCATACGATGCATTTTCAAAGAATGCGCCGATGGACACAAGCGAGCGCATTTATGTGATCGCAAGAGAACAGGGAAAATAGAACAGGAGAGAATTGTTATATGAAAGATTATATTGTAAGAGCAACTGCGGGAGACGGACAGATCCGTGCATTTGCCGCAACAACCGGAAATCTGGTGGAAGAGGCAAGAAAGAGACATGACACAAGTCCGGTAGCAACAGCGGCACTTGGAAGACTTCTGACGGCAGGAGCAATGATGGGAGGCATGATGAAGAACGAGACAGATGTGCTGACGCTTCAGATCAAAGGTGATGGACCACTTGGCGGAATTACGGTGACTGCAGATGCAAAAGGTGACGTGAAAGGATACGTCGATCATCCGGAAGCAATGATGCCGCCTAAGAATGGCAAGTTGGATGTTGGAGGAGCTGTTGGAATCGGTCTTTTAAATGTTATTAAAGATATGGGACTGAAAGAACCATATGTTGGACAGACTATTCTGCAGACAAGTGAGATCGCAGAAGATCTGACGTATTATTTTGCAACCAGCGAACAGGTTCCGTCTTCTGTGGGCCTTGGAGTATTGATGAACAAGGACAACACTGTACACTGTGCAGGTGGATTTATTGTGCAGGTAATGCCGTTTATATCGGATGAGGTGCTGGATAAACTGGAAGAGAATATCAAGAAGATCTCTTCTGTTACCAGTATGCTGGATAACGGACATACACCGGAGCAGATGCTGGAGCAGGTACTGGATGGCCTGAATGTGGAATTTACAGATACAATGGATACACAGTTTAAATGTAATTGTTCGCATGAGAGAATCGAGAAAGCCATCATCAGCATCGGAAAGAAAGATATCCAGGAAATGATCGATGACGGAAAAGAAGTAGAAGTAAAATGCCATTTCTGCAATATGGCGTATACATTTAGTGTAGAAGAACTGAAACAGATTTTAAAACAGGCAAAAAGATAAAGAGGTAAACGCATGAAACAGGGATTTATCAAAGTTGCAGCGGTCACAGTTGATATTCGTGTGGCGGATGTCTGGCACAACTGTAAGGAAATCTGCAAACGTATGAAAGAAGCTGAGAAGGCTGGCGCAAAGATCATTGTTTTTCCGGAGCTTTGCCTGACCGGGTATACTTGCAGCGATCTTTTTACACAGGATATACTGTTAAAAGAGGTGCGCAGAGCACTTGCAAAAGTTGCAGAAGAGACCAGGCATACAGAAGCACTTGTATTTGTTGGGCTTCCACTTGCAATTGATGGAGAGCTTTATAATGTTGCGGCCGCATTAAATGACGGAAAGATCCTTGGCTTTACAACCAAGACATTTCTTCCGAATTATGGGGAATTTTATGAGATGCGTCAATTCCGTCAAGGACCGAAAAAAGCAAGAGTGATTTCTTATGAAGGGGAAGAAATCCTGTTTGGGCCGCAGATCCTGTATCAGGCGGCAGAGATGGATGATCTGGTCGTATCGGCAGAGATCTGTGAGGATGTCTGGTCACCAATCCCGCCGAGTATTGAGGCGGCAAGAGAAGGCGCGATCATCCTGGTCAACTGTTCAGCAAGTGATGAGACGATCGGAAAGGATAGTTACCGGGAGGAACTGATCAAGGGACAGTCTGCAAGACTGATTGCAGGTTATGTCTATGCAAATGCCGGGGACGGAGAGTCTACAACGGATGTGGTATTTGGTGGACACAATATTATCGCAGAGAATGGGACGATTCTGAAAGAAGCAAAGCGGTTTGCCAACGAGATGATCGTCAGTGAGATTGACATTTTCCGTCTTTTAAGTGAACGGAGAAAAAATACAACTTTCCAGACAACGGAAGAACGTCATCTTCCAAAAGTACTGTTCCACATAAGTGTGGAAGAGACAGCACTTACCAGAAGCTTTGCACAGACCCCTTTTGTTCCACAGAATATGGCAGAGAGGGAAAAGCGCTGTGAGGAGATTCTGATGATCCAGGCAATGGGACTGAAGAAGCGTCTGGTGCATACTCACTCGAGAACAGCAGTCGTTGGAATTTCCGGCGGTTTGGATTCAACGCTGGCACTGCTTGTGACGGCAAAAGCGTTTGACATGGCAGGAAAAGACCGCAAGGATATCATTGCAGTGACGATGCCTTGCTTTGGTACGACAGACAGAACCTATCAGAATGCCTGCCTGATGTCGAAGAAGCTGGGAGCCACTTTGAAAGAGGTGCCGATCGCGGATGCGGTCCATGTGCATTTCCGTGATATCGGACATGATGAAGAGGTACATGATGTGACCTATGAGAATTCACAGGCAAGAGAGCGTACCCAGGTGCTGATGGATATTGCTAACCAGGAATGGGGCATGGTCATCGGAACCGGAGATATGTCGGAGCTGGCTCTTGGGTGGGCGACTTATAATGGAGATCATATGTCTATGTACGGAGTCAATGCATCTGTTCCGAAGACACTGGTACGCCATCTGGTTCAGTATTATGCGGATACCTGTGAGGATCAGGAGCTGAAAGAGGTACTTCTGGATGTTCTTGACACACCGGTAAGTCCGGAGCTTCTTCCACCGAAGGATGGCGAGATCGCCCAGAAGACAGAAGACCTTGTAGGTCCGTATGAACTGCATGATTTTTATCTGTATTATGTTCTGAGATTTGGTTTTGAACCGTCAAAGATCTATCGGCTCGCAAAGCTTGCATTTGAAGGAACTTATGACAGTGAGACGATCATGAAATGGCTGAAGACCTTTTACCGAAGATTTTTTGCACAGCAGTTTAAGCGCTCCTGCCTGCCGGACGGACCGAAGATCGGTACGGTGGCACTTTCTCCGAGAGGAGACTGGAGAATGCCGAGCGATGCGTGTGCGGCAGTCTGGATGCAGGATCTGGAAGCACTGAAGAAATAGAAAAGAATGTACAGGGGGTACATTCTCGCATAAAGTGTCAGTGATACTTATCAGGCAATGATAAAGGGAAGTCTGCGAAAGTGCAGGCTTCCCTTTTTTAAATTATAATTTTTAAAGCTTGATATTTTTAAACAGATCCCCAAGGCTGGTTCCGATTGCTTCTACTTTCGGAATTTCTACGTGTTCCAGCTCTTCCTCCTGTTCTTTTTCAGCATCTTCGGCAAGAGCCTTGATACTGAGGCTGATCTTACCGTCTTTGATACCGATGACTTTGACATCTACTTCGTCCCCAACGTGAAGTACCTGGTCTGCTGATTTGATTCTCTGAGTACTGATCTGGGAAATGTGAACCAGACCGGAAAGACCGTTCTCGAGACGTACAAAAGCACCGTAGGACTGAAGCGATTCAACGGTACCTTTTACAACACTTCCAACCTGTACAGATGCAAGTTTTTTTGCATCTTCTGCTTTTTTCTGTTCTCTTAAAATCTCACGTGCAGATAAGATCAGACGTCCTTCTGCCTGGTTTGCTTCGATCACGCGGACATCAATTTCTTTTAGAAGATAAGTCTCCAGATCTTCGATATAAGAAAGAGAAAGGCGGGATGCCGGGATGAATCCTCGAAGTCCTTCGACCATGGCGATGACACCACCATTTACGATTCCTTCTACTTTTACGTGAAGATTGGTTCCTTCTTCCTGATAACGTGCGACCACATTCCATGGATTGGCATCATCGAAATGTGCTTCGTAGTCTGCCATGCTTTCTGTCTGTTCCTGTAATTTTTCGTTTTCCATCTTAACACCTCTGTTAGTTTATTTTTCTGAACGTATGCTCAATATGTTTATTAGTATAACACATTTTTGTATAGATAAAAAGTATGGATTCCAGATGGTTAGACGGTTAAATTGTGCTTAATGAGAAAAAATCGTTATTATGTACGAAAATTGTGGTAAAAATTTGTGTATATTTTGAATAGTAAAATTTGTGAAAAAAATTGACAAAAGAAAAAATAAATTGTATATTATCAACATAAGGACATGTTAAGGGCAGTGTCCTAAACTAAAAGGCAAAGGAGAATTTAAAATGAAGGGAAACGTGAATTATCTGGAACTGGCAAACAGCCCTCTGATGTGGGTGGGTGCCGCAATAGCAGTAGGAATCGTAGTTTTTCAGTCCGTACTGTTTTTCAGGAAGTCACTCAAAGCAGCAAAAGAGATTGGAATTGAACAGGAAAAGATCAATATGGCAATTAAGAGTAGTGCCATTTCCTCAATTGGACCATCTATTGTAATCCTGGTAACAATGATCTCCCTGATCGTATCAATGGGAGCACCTGTTTCATGGATGAGACTTTCTTTCATCGGATCCGTTAACTATGAAGCAATGGCAGCCGGATTTGGCGCACAGGCAATGGGCGCTACACTGGAGAACCTGACACCGGTTGCATTCGCCTGTGGTGTATGGACCATGATCTGTGGTTCACTTGGATGGCTGATCTTCACACTCCTTTTCACAGATAAGATGGATAAAGTAAATCATCTGATGTCAAAAGGAAATTCCAAAATGGTTCCGATCATTTCAGCAGGAGCGATGCTTGGTGCATTTGCAAACCTTGCATCAGGAAACTTCTTCAACGAAAAGAATCAGTTTGCATTTGGCGGAGCACCGGCAATCGCAACAATCGTAGGATGCATTCTTATGATGACCCTGACAAAGTTAGCGAAAGAAAAGAATATTGGATGGCTCAGAGAATGGGCCTTTGCAATTTCCATGTTCTCAGGCATGCTCATTGGTTACATCTGGAACACTGTATTTTAATAGGAATGAGAGGATAAAGATATGAATAAAGAATACTACAACAAAGTCTATATACCTGATATTGTTAAATGGGGAAAAATCACCATGTTATTAGGTATCATTACATGTTTTGGACCGGCACTTGTTATCTCAGTTGTATACGGATATATGCCACCGGTATCCGCAATCATTGCAGGTACAATCGCACAGATCAGTGTAAGTGGAGCATTTTATATTGTAGAACCGATTTCCTATTTCCCGATTCTTGGAATCCCGGGAACTTATCTGACATTCCTTTCAGGAAATACATCCAACATGCGTGTTCCGTGTTCTTCTGTTGCACAGGAAGCAGCAGGCGTTGAAATGGGGAGTGACAAAGGTTCTGTTGTATCAACCATCGGTATTGCTGTATCGATCATTGTAAATATTGTGATTCTGACAATCGGAGCAATTGCAGGAAACGCAATTATTGGTATGATGCCAGAAGGATTCAAGCAGGCCCTCAACTTCCTTCTTCCGGCACTTTACGGAGCTGTATTCGGACAGTTCGCAATCACAAGACCGAAGCTTGGTGTAGTTGCAGTAGTTATTGCATTTGCAATGAACTGGCTGATGAAAAACGGATTCTTATCCTTCTTCCCTGGAACACCGTCATACGTTGTTATCCTGGTAGCCGTATTTGGATCTATTTTCGCAGGAAAGATTATCTACAAGAAAGAGCTTGAGGACTAAGTCCGGAAAGGAAAAACGATGTTATCGAGAGAAAGATTACAGGAAAGATTTATTGAGATGATCAAGATCTACAGCCCGTCAAAAGGGGAAAAAGAGATGGCGGACTGGATAGAAAACTGGCTGAGAGAGCGGAACATTCCGTTCCAGTCAGATCATGCTGGGGAAGCTTATGGTGGAAACGGCAGAAATATCGTTGCATTTGTAAAAGGAAATACGAAGGAACGTCCACTTGGATTTGCAGCACATATGGATCAGATTGAGCCTTGCAGAAATGTAAATCCGGTGATCAATGGAAACATCATCAGTACCGACAAGACAACAACACTTGGCGGAGATGACAAAGCTGGAATTTCAGCAATCATGGAAGCGGTAGAAGATATCATTGAAAGCGGTGTACCGCACAGAGATATTTATCTTGTATTTACCTGCTCCGAAGAGATCAGTATGATGGGAACAAAGCACATGGATATGTCTATGCTGCCATGCAAGGAATTGGTTGTTGTAGATGCAACCGGTGGAGCAGAGACTCTCGCATACAAAGCACCGGCAATGGAAGCGATTGAGATTACTTTCAAAGGAAAGAAAGCGCATGCCGGAATTGAACCGGAAAAAGGAATCAATGCAATTGTTGTGGCATCAAAGGCAATCAGTAAGATGCACATCGGACGTATTGATTATGAGACAACCTCTAATATCGGACATATTGAAGGTGGATCTGCAACCAACATCGTAACAGATGAGGTTACATTTACCGCAGAGATCCGTTCACACAGTATGGAAAAGCTGGCTGCAGAGGTTACACATATGGAACAGTGCTGCAAGGAAGCTGTAGAGGAAATGGGAGCCTGTTATGAGATGAAGCATGAGATGGCTTACCCGGTCCTGTCGCTGGAAGAAGATTGTGAATTGATCCAGGATACTGTAAATGCAATGGCAGAAGAAAGAATTACAGCAAATAAAATGATCATCGGTGGCGGAAGTGATGCAAATGTGCTTGCGGGACACGGATATAAGAGCGTCATTTTGGGATGTGGAATGATCAATGTACACACAGTAGAAGAAGCGCTTGATACAGATGAGACCTGGAAAGTGACAAAAGTACTGAGAAGACTGATGGGTGCAGAATAGGAGGACGACATAGATGGAAAAAGAAGAACTGAAGCAGAGATGTCTGGACGCGATTGACGCGAACAGAGATTTGATCATTCAGCTTGGTGATGATGTATATAAAACGCCTGAACTTGGCTACAAAGAATTTAAGACTACAGAAAGAATGATAAAGGCATTTCAGGAGATTGGAGAAGAGCCGGAGACGGAAATTGCATATACTGGCTGTAAGGTTTCAACTCCGAAAAAAGGGAATACAAGAATTGCTGTGATCGGAGAGCTGGACTGTATCCAGTGCAAAGAACATCCGGACAGTACGCCAGAAGGAAATGTTCATGCCTGCGGTCATCATGCACAGCTTGCAGATCTGTATGGATGTGCGATTGGTCTTTTAAGATCCGGAGTGATGAAGGAACTGGGTGGAGCGGTTGATTTTATTGCGATCCCTGCGGAAGAATGCGTAGATTATGATTATCGCGACAGTCTGATCCGTGAAAATAAGATCAGTTTTTACGGCGGCAAGCAGGAATATTTAAAACGTGGTGGCTTTGATGATGTGGATATGGCATTGCAGTGTCACATGATGGAAATTGGAAATGGCAGGCATTGCACGATTGATACCGACTGCAACGGATTTGTGACAAAGACGGTAACATTTATCGGAGAAGCTGCGCATGCAGGTTTCGCACCACATGAAGGAATCAATGCGTTAAATATGGCAGAGTTGGCACTGAACAACATTCATGCACTCCGTGAGACTTTTCAGGAGAAAGAAAAGGTTCGTGTAAGTGCAATCATTACAGAAGGCGGAGATCTGGTAAATGTAGTTCCTGCTGTTGTGAAGATGCAGATCATGGTACGTGCTTTCACAATTGATGGAATGCTGGATGCCAGTAAAAAAGTGAACCGTGCGTTAAAAGCCGGAGCACTTGCAATCGGAGGAAAAGTCGAGATTGACGATAAGATCGGATATCTTCCGATGAATACCAACCGTGAGCTTTCAGCATTATATAAAGAAAATATGATCGAATATACAGGGGCGGAAAAAGATTCATTTGTAGAGCTTTATGAGACAGCAGGTTCTACAGATCTGGGGGATCTTTCTCAGTTCATGCCGTGTATGCACATCTGGACAGAGGGAATAACCGGAGGACTTCACTCCAAGGATTACCGTCTTGCGGACCCGGAACTTGCTTATATCGTTCCGGCAAAGATGATGGCGCTTACGATCATTGATCTTCTTTATGATAACGCAAAAAAGGCAAAACAGATTCTTGACAATTTCAAACCGACGCTGACAAAAGAAAGTTATCTGGAATTAAAAAAAGAGCATTCTAAGCTTGTGGTTTTTGATGGCTCTGAGTTATAATAAAAAGGAATCCCGTTTGAGGGGTTCCTTTTTTAAAGCAATTATTCAGATATATAGAGAGAAGCTGCCAACGGCAGGTTCTCTGGATAGAAGATCGCAATACGGGGGACAAATTTGTGAAAGTTGGAGTTATCGGATCAAAATCATCTTGTGAGGTTGTTAAGAAGAGTATAAAAGAAATCGACAGTTCAGTAGAAGTAGCTTCTTATGAAGAGGAACAGGTTAACCGAAGTGACCGGCTGATTGAGGAATGTGAACAGGAGTGTGATGCGGTACTGTTTACGGGCTGTGCGATCGAAAGTTTTGTGGGGAGAAACTATCATTTCACCAGGCCGCATGTGTCGGTGGAAAAATCGGTAATCAGCATTGCGGGAGCATTTCTGCAGATGCAGAAAAGTAATATTGAACTGGATGCATTTAGTATTGATATTGTAGAAAAACAGGTCATTGAGGATTTGCTGGATGCATTTGACATCCTGGCAAGAAACATTTATTCCTGTCCGTTTCAGGCAGGAGTGGAAGAAGAACAGTATGTGGAGTGGCACATGAAGCTTCTGGATGAAGGAAAGATCAATGTGGCACTGACTTCTCTTCGGTGGGTGTATAAGACACTGCAGGAAAAGGGATACCATGCAATTTATCTGCCTCCGACCAGGGCAAAAGTGAGAGTGGCACTGGAAAAATTAAAAAATGAATGTGCGCTTCAGGAAGCAGAATATGCGCAGGCAGCAGTTGAGATTTTTCAGCTGACGGATTATAAGAGCAGAGAAGAGAATTATTATTCAAGTATGCTTGCAAAAGCAGATATTGAAAAAGAAATCATCAAATATACAGAAGGGATTCAAGGTGCAATTTTTGCATCAGGAAGAAGAGAATATATTGTATTTTCCAATTCCGGGGCTGTACAAGAAGAATTTAACCAGCGGAAGCTTCTGAATCTGCAAAAAAAAGTGCAGGAGGAGAAGAAAATCAGCCTGAATGTAGGGATCGGAACCGGAGGCACGATGAATGACGCGGAAATGAACGCAAGACGTGCACTGGATTTTTCCCTGAAAAATGCAAAGCAGGAGATTTTCTGGATTGATGCCGGTCAGACACAGCACGGACCGCTTGGAAAGGAGATCCAGCTGGAATATCAGCTCATTTCTTCCGATCCGAAGCTACAGAAAATTTCAGAAAAAACCGGGCTCAGCACAACGTCAATTCTGAAGATCATTGCCATTGCGGATGTAAGAAAAAGTTATATTTTCGATGCACATCAGCTGGCGGAGTGTCTGGGAATTACGGTCAGAAGTGCGCGCCGGATCATGAATAAGATCATGGAAGCCGGTTATGGAAAAGTGTATGCAAAGAAGACAGCGGCAGCGGGTGGCAGACCGAAGGCACTGGTAGAGATATTGTTTAAAATTTAGTGTAAGTGGTCTTTTATCCGAACAAGGGTTGACGAACAGTAAAAAAAATGGCATTCTGAAAAATAAAGGAACAAGAGATAGTAATGGAGTAATGGAGTAATATAAAATGGATCAGAAAAAACCAAAGAAAGTATATGTGATCGGACATAAAAATCCAGATACAGATTCTATCTGTTCGGCAATTGCATATGCAAATCTGAAAAATAAAATCACAGGAGAAAAATACATAGCGAAAAGAGCGGGCGAGGTAAATGGTGAGACAGCGTATGTTCTGGATAAATTCCAGGTAAGTGTGCCGTCTCTTCTGGACAATGTACACCTTCAGGTAAAAGATATGGATATCCGTCATATTGAGGGCGTATCTGGTCACATGTCCATTAAAGACGCATGGGCAAGAATGAAAGATGAGAATATTAAGACACTGCCGGTAACAAGAGGTGAGAAGCTGGAAGGGCTGATCACTATCGGAGATATTGCTACGTCATATATGGAAGTGTACGATAATAATATCCTTGCAACAGCGAGAACCCAGTACCGCAATATCGTCAAAACACTGGACGGAACACTGATCTCCGGGAATGAGCATGGCTATTTCCTGAATGGAAAAGTTGTCATTGCCGCATCCAGTCCGGATCTGATGGAGAATTTTATTGAGAAGGATGATCTTGTCATTCTTGGAAACCGTTATGAGTCACAGCTGTGCGCGATCGAGATGGATGCAAGCTGTCTGGTCATCTGCCAGGGAGCCAATATTTCCAAGACGATCAAGAAGATGGCAGAGGAGAGAGATATCGTGATTATTCAGACACCACATGATACCTTTACTGCTGCAAGGCTGATCAACCAGAGTATTCCGGTCAAGTATTTTATGAGCCGTGATAATCTGGAGATTTTTCATTTGAATGATTATGTGGAACATGTGAAAGAAGTTATGTCAAAGACGAAGTACAGAGATTTCCCAATTCTGGATAATAAAGGAAAGTTCTGTGGTTTCCTCTCCAGACGAAGACTTATGACATCCCGTAAAAAACAGGTGATTCTCGTGGATCATAATGAAAAATCACAGGCTGTGAATGGAATTGAAGAGGCAGAAGTGCAGGAGATCATTGATCATCACAGACTGGGCGGTCTGGAGACAATCGGACCGGTATATTTCCGGAATCAGCCGGTTGGATGTACCGCTACGATCATTTACCAGATGTATCAGGAAAGCGGTGTAGAGGTAGAGCCACAGATGGCGGGACTTCTGTGCTCTGCAATTATTTCGGATACGTTACTGTTCCGTTCACCAACCTGTACGATGGTTGATCAGGCGGCAGCAGAGGCACTGGCGCGGATTGCTGGGATTGATATGGAAGAACATGCAAAAGAGATGTTCAATGCGGGAAGCAATCTGCGTGGCAAATCCGTAGAAGAGATCTGTTTCCAGGACTTTAAGGTGTTCAATGTAAAAGATATCATGTTTGGAGTCGGACAGATCACATCCATGAATCAGGATGAACTGGATGAGGTGAAAGGACGTCTGATCCCATATCTGGAAGAGGCGAGAAAGACTCAGGGACTGCATATGTTGTATCTGATGATGACTAATATTCTGGAAGAGTCTACAGAACTCCTTTGCTGTGGTGAAAATGCAAAGGAACAGGTTCTTGAAGCGTTTGAACTGCCGGGAGATACGGAAAAAATTCTCCTGAAAGGTGTAGTATCAAGAAAGAAACAGATGATCCCTGTTCTGGTAACTTACCTGCAGCAAAAATAAAAACAGATAACTTTATAGGAGAGATGGCTTATGGCAAAACAGATCTGGAAGCCGGGAAATATGCTGTATCCACTGCCTGCAGTTATGGTCAGTGTGGCAGATAAAGAAGGCAATCCGAACATCATTACCGTGGCGTGGGCGGGAACAGTTTGCACAAACCCGCCGATGGTTTCGATTTCCGTGAGACCAGAGCGGTATTCTTATCACATGATCGATGAGACCGGAGAATTTGTAATCAATCTGACGACGGAAAAACTTGCGTATGCAACGGATTATTGCGGTGTGCGTTCGGGAAAAGATGTGGACAAATTCAAAGAGCTGCATCTGACACCGGAAAAGGCAGAATATGTGAGTGCGCCACTGATTGCGGAGAGTCCGGTCAACATCGAGTGTAAGGTGGTCAAAAAAGAAACGCCGGGGTCGCATCATATTTTCCTTGCCGAGGTAAAAGCGGTTCATGTAGATGATGCCTATATGGATCAGAAAGGGCGCTTTGCATTGGAAAAGACCGATCCGATCGTATATGTGCACGGACAGTATTATAGTCTGGGTAAGTTGCTCGGAACATTTGGCTATAGCGTGAAAAAGCCGACAAAGAAGAATGGAAAGAAAAAGAAGAAATAAAAACAGAAAATCCTCTTGACAAGAAAATGACAGAGGGTATATGCTGTGTAAGTAGAAACTCAAGGGCGAGACTGCTAAGGTGCGGTCTCGTCTTTTTTATAGGAAATTCCGAAGGAACTTCCTATGAAACAAAAGGCACTGCGTGCCGGAG
>UMII01023803.1_pt1 | contig 175226 bp, 150 predicted proteins | sample 1965731 | NCBI WGS metagenome assembly UMII01 (sample SAMEA4836118, study PRJEB28245) | human gut metagenome | biome: gut microbiome; material: fecal sample | place: Denmark | collected 2008
ATTTTCAGAAAGGCAGGTGAGAAAAAAGTGCCCGACTTAACCAAGACTATAAAACTTCGCATCCATATTTCTCCGGAACAAGAGATTCTGTTTCGCCAAATGACAGAGCATTATCGTCAGGCGTGTAATTTTGTGTCGCAGTACATCTTCGACAATCAATTCAACTTGGCTTACCAAAACCTTAACCAAGCGCTGTACCGCAATCTCCGCGAACGGTTTGGGCTAAAGTCGCAACTTGCACAATCGTCCATCAAGACGACTATGGCTCGTTATAAGACTGTCAAGCAGCAGCTCTTCCAAAAGCCATATAAATACAAGGACAAAGATGGCAGCTGGAAATACATCACAAAAACACTCGAATGGCTTTGGAAGCCCATCTTCTTCAAGCGCCCGCAAGCCGATTTGGTTCGCAATCGTGATTACAGCTTCGTGGATAATGGACAAAGCCTGTCTATCAACACCCTTGGGAAACGAACCCGGTGTACCTTTGAAAGCAAGCCATTTTCGGAATATCTGGACGGCTCATGGAATCTTGGCACAGCAAAGTTAGTTGAACTTAAAGGTCGGTGGTATCTGCATATTCCCGTCACTAAAGCCGTCGAAGGTTTCCAGAAAGAGAACGTCCGTCACGTTGTCGGTATCGACCGTGGCTTGCGTTTTCTGACGGTCAGTTACGATGAGCAAGGCAAAACAGAGTTCGTTTCCGGGCGAAAGATTGCAGGCAAACGACATAAGTTCCTCAAAATTAGACAGCAGCTCCAATCCAAAGGCACAAAATCGGCAAAGCGCAGACTCAAGGCCCTTTCAGGACGAGAGAACCGTTGGATGTCCGATGTAAATCATCGGATTTCTAAGACACTCGTTACGAAATACGGCAAGGATACGCTGTTCGTGCTGGAAGATTTGACGGGTGTCAGCTTTGAAGAATCGAATCTCTCCCAAACTGCAAAGAAGAACTATGACCTGCGAAGCTGGCCTTTCTATCAGCTTGAGCAATTTCTGACCTACAAGGCCCACGAAAATCGCTCGGAAGTATTGAAAGTCTCGGCAAAATACACCTCTCAGCGTTGCCCGAAGTGTGCTGCTATCCATAAGGAAAACCGTAAGCCTCACCAACACCTGTATCGCTGCCAGTGCGGATACAAATCCAATGATGACCGTATCGGAGCTATGAATATCCAGCTTCTTGGTACGATGTGGATTGCCGGAGACAATCCCCCTCGTTACGAGAGAAAAATAACTGCCTCGGAGTAAATCTCCTTGGTAAAACGGGCATCGTCAACTGCCCGATGATGTAGGCAGAATTAGGGAGATGTTGTTCTCAGCAGCGCTGCCACCTATGTTTCTCTGACTTACAAGCTCCCGCTTCTATAAGTGGGAGTCGTTGACGTAACTTCACAGGTCTTCCTCTTTCAAATCCTAGGTTGTTAAAAAGAAAACAAGGTTAAACGGCCTTTTATATCATAATTATGCTTTTATATTGACTTTATAACACATTATGATAGACTATAGACAAGGAAAAGCTTCAGCACATTTTATGTGTCGGGCACTAGTCCCACTGCCTATGCAGTGGGGCTTTTTAGTACATCGGGAAAATTAAGATATTTTAATGTGGAAGGATGTTCATGATGATATTAACGCAACGAGAAGCAGATACATTGCGCGAAATAGAAAAGGCTTTCATAAACCCGACCAGCATCCGGCTGCCGGAACGACGGGAAACTAAATTATACCCGTTATGGTATGAAAGAGAGGGCCGTCGAAAAGATGATATGACCATCTCCGCTTTTCGGGGCAAAAAAAATCCCAAGAAAGTATCTTTTCGTCTGCTCTATGCGCAGGGTATAATATTGGTAAGGATTGATACACAAGACCCTACCTCACATACGAATCCTGATGGGACGAGAATCGAAGCATTAGAGCCCCATATCCATATATACAAAGAAGGGCACGGAGACAAATTCGCGTATCCTCTGCCGAATGAGTTTAATCATACCGACGATATCATCGGCTTGTTTATGGACTTCTTGGCCTATTCAAACGTAATCAATAAAGATCAAGTACATCTTGCAGAACCGGAGGTGCTTTTTGATGGATACTAATTTCGACTGGATTTCCGAATATTACCAATGGATAAAGAAGAACTTATCTGCCCGGAATTTGAAAAATGGCTGGACAGAAATAGGGACGCCGTTCATGGACCGCCATAATGACGGCCTGGTAATCTATGCAAAACGGGACGGTAACGCTATCACCTTATCCGATGACGGGTACATCATTAACGACTTGCTTGCTGACGGAGTCTCTCTGCGCGGTTCTAAACGAGCCGTCATTTTAGATCAACTTCTTTTTTCTTATGGCGTCGAAAATCAAAACAATGAGATGATTATGCACACAGACACGAAAAACTATGCTGCCAGTATGCACATGTTCATCCAAGCCATGCTTACCGTCAACGATATGTTTATGCTGAACAACACCACCGTAAAAACAATCTTCTTGGATGACGTGGCCGATTACTTTGACCAACAGCAGCTTATTTACACGCCCAACTTTCTAGCCAAAGGAAGCACGGGACTGGAATTCAATTTCAACTTTCAGATTGCCGGGAGAACCTCCGAAATACTTATCAATTCCTTCAATTCAATCAATCGAGGCAACTTAGCCGCCTTCCTGTTCGATTGGCTGGACATACGGGATGAGCGGCAAAAGAGCGCCCGTAAAAAGGTAACGGGATTGGCCATCATCAACGATGAAAAAGGCGTCGATAAAAAATACCTGGATGCCTTACTCGCCAAGGGGACCGATTATATTCTTTTTTCAGAACGCCTAAAGCCTGAAAACATAAAAAAATTATCGGCAGCCTGACAACTCCTGATGTATTCAGCATATCCTGAAGGCAAAAATAGTTGGCTAAAAAGTTAAGTCGTCGCTTCCATGGATTTCACCCTGTATATATTTTTCCCTGAAATTCACACCAAAAACTCACACCAAACAAAAAAAGAGCGGTTCCACATTTCTGTGAAACCGCTTGTTTCTTTGGTGCGCCTAGAAGGATTCGAACCTTCGCACCCGGTTCCGGAGACCGGTGCTCTATCCCCTGAGCTATAGGCGCATGAATAAATGTGCTCTAAAGAGCACTTATTTATAATACCATATTCATAAGGTCGATGCAAGGTTTTCTTATGGCACGAACCTTTCTTGGCAGGGATGTCGCCTGCCGGCAGCCGAATACGAAAAACTGCCCGATATAATGATAAAAACGAACTCTCCGGCAATCACAGTCTGCTGCAACCGCGAAAAGTTCGTGTCGATTCAAGTTGGTGACCCAGTAGGGATTCGAACCCTAGACCCACAGCTTAGAAGGCTGTTGCTCTATCCAGCTGAGCTACTGAGTCAACAAAAAATGGAGCGGGTGATGGGAATCGAACCCACATAACCAGCTTGGAAGGCTGGCGCTCTACCACTGAGCTACACCCGCATCTTCGTATGGTCGGAGCAGCAGGATTTGAACCTGCGACCCCCTGGTCCCAAGCCAGGTGCGCTACCAAACTGCGCTATGCCCCGCCAACAAAAAATATTATACAAGATATAGCATAACTTGTCAACGTTTTTCTTCTCCTGCCACAAAGGACAGGCATTGCCAACCGTCCTCATAACGAGTACAATAAAGGTAGTCTTTTACGTAGGAGGTAATGTTTCATGCCAAGCGCAATGAGTATTCACTTTGAATCGGACCATCCCTTTATCGCCGTTCCCCTCGAAGGGGAAACGATTCAGGACCTTCAGATCCGAATGGCCAAGATTGTAGAAAACCCTTATGATATGATGGCCTTTGATGCCGGTTATTTTAACGGTGCCGTCAATTTATCCCAGCTTTGGAACGCCTTGCTGTACATCGCCCGCGAAGCCGCCAATCCGTCGGTCCTCTTTTCCTGTGACAAGAGCAAGCTTCCTGAAATGTACCAGACCGACCGCGATTACGGATCGATCCTGCGCTTTGCCATCCGCTCGTCCCTCATCGACGCCGTCAAGATTGAAGGCAGCCTCGACGACGACAACCTGGAAGACATTGCCGGTCAGGCCGTGGCTCTCGGCTGTGTACCAATCATCGTCATCCGCGGCGAAAAAGGGGCTAAAGCAGCCGATCTCGTCGCCATGATGGAAAAGCGCTGGGATCTCGAAGCCGTGACCTTTGAACTCGTCGTCCCTGTCGCATCAGAAGCCGATATCGACGAATTGAAAGCCGCCGCCAAGACCTTTAAAGAAAAGCACCACGACGCCGTCGTCATCCCCCATCCCACGGGCCCCATCGCCAAAGAAGCCCTGCTGAAGGGCGACACCTTCGGCGCTTCCATCCTCTACGCCGGCGATGAACAGGGCGAATTGCCGCCTGCTGCGGACGTTCAGGCCCTCATTCACCCCGAAGGGTAATGGGGATAACAACGCTCCCCGCTACGCCTTTTCAAGGCCAAGGAGAACATCCCCTTCTCATGAAAACACAGATCAACCAGCCTTCCTGACCGAGGGCTGGTTTTTTCGTTGGCCATTCATAGCGCCTTCACTGGAAAAGTTCCCGCCCTTTCCCCTGTCCTATCAAAAATCATTCCGCCAGTATTTTTATGGCGCAGAGGACTCATTCTCCCTCGTGATTTTCTAATTTTTTGACCGTTTCCTCTTCCCAATTGAAGTATTTTTCGATAAAACAGGTAAGATACACATCTATATACTCCTTTCAGTTCTTCGCGGTGGTTGAGCTAACTGGTAGTGTTGGATATGCCTTATTTTATATAAACCAAGGGGTCTTGTGAACCGGAGTGTCCACCAGACTCCAACATTTATTATAGAACCTTATTATAGAACCAAAAAAGGCCACCGCCGGAAACTTTCCGGTGATGACCTTTTGATAGACCGTGACTTACTGCAAGTTTTTCGTCAATAACTGATTGACGACGCCCGGGTTAGCCCGGCCTTTCGTTTCTTTCATGATCTGACCGACGAGGAAGCCGATGGCTTTCTTCTTGCCGGCTTTGTAGTCTGCTACCGACTGGGGATTGGCAGCGATGACTTTCTTCACCAATTCTTCAAGGGCACCGGTGTCGGTAATCTGGACCAGTCCCTGTTCTTTGACGACGTCGTCAGCCGATTTGCCCGACGTCCACATTTCCGGAAGGACTTTCTTAGCGATCTTACCGGAAATCGTGCCTTTGGCAATGAGCTTCAAGAGGCCTGCCAAGGATTCCGGTGCGACGGGAGATTCCGTAATGCCAATGCCTTCTTCGTTCAGCTTCTTGGCAAATTCACCGAGCATCCAGTTGGCCGCTTCTTTGGCGTCGACGCCTTCTTTTACGACGGTTTCAAAGTAGTCAGCCGTCTGTTTTTCAAGGGTCAACAGGTTGGCATCATATTCGGAGAGTCCCAATTCGTCCTGGAAGCGCTGGCAGCGAGCATCCGGCATTTCCGGCAGTTCTTTGCGGACTTCTTCGATATATTCCGGCGAGACTTCGATAGGAATGAGGTCCGGTTCCGGGAAGTAGCGGTAATCGCTGTCCCCTTCTTTGACACGCTGGAGGATGGTTACGCCCTTGGCTTCATCCCAGCCGCGGGTTGCCTGCTGGATCGTGCCGCCTTCTTCGAGGATCTGTGCCTGACGGACGGCTTCGTATTCAATCCCCTTCTGAACGGCGCTGAAGGAGTTGATGTTCTTGATTTCCGTCTTCGTGCCGAGGGTCGTCGAACCGACGGGACGGATGGAGATATTGGCGTCACAGCGCATACTGCCTTCTTCTAAGCGGCAGTCCGATACGCCGAGGTACTGCATGATGGAGCGCAGTTTTTCAAGGTAGGCCCGAGCTTCGGCACCGCTTCTAAGTTCCGGTTCACCGACGATTTCAAGGAGGGGCACGCCCGTACGGTTATAGTCGACGCGGCTCGAGTCGGAGGTCGCAATGGTGCTGCCGCTGTGGACGAGTTTGCCTGCGTCTTCTTCCATGTGGATACGGGTCAAATGGATGCGGCGCTGTTTACCGTCGACGTCGATATCGATGTAGCCGCCTTTGCAGATGGGAAGATCGAACTGGGACGTCTGAAAGTTTTTCGGTAAATCGGGATAGTAGTAGTTCTTGCGGTCAAATTTGCTGAAGGGCAAAATGTCGCAGTGAAGGGCAAGGCCCGCCTTTACGGCATAGTGCAGGACTTCTTTATTTAATACGGGCAGGACGCCGGGCAGGCCTAAGCAGACCGGGCAGACGTGGGTATTCGGTTCAGCGCCGAATTCCGTGCTGCAGCCGCAGAAGATTTTCGTTTTCGTTTTTAATTCGACATGGACTTCCAAGCCGATAACGGATTCATATTTCATTAAAGTTCAACCTCCCCCATGGGCGACGGCATGCGAAGATCCGTCCGATTCTGTTCAAACGTATAGGCCGCACGGAGCAGTGTCGCTTCGCCTAAGGCCTTGCCGATGAGCTGCATGCCGATGGGCAGGCCGTCTTTGTAGCCGCAGGGAATGCTGATGCCCGGAAGGCCGGCTAAGTTCAAGGGAACGGTGCAGACGTCGCCGAGGTACATCGCCAGGGGATCGCCGCTGTTCTGGCCGATCTTGAAGGCCGTATCCGGTGCCGTCGGCGTCAAGAGGATATCGCATTTCTTGAGGGCTTCGTCGAAGTCCTGTTTCATCAAAGTCCGGACTTTCATGGCCTGCAGGTAGTAGGCGTCGTAGTAACCGGAGCTCAGGACGTAGGTCCCGAGGAGGATACGGCGCTTGACTTCATCGCCAAAGCCTTCCGTACGGGTCTTGATGTACATGTCGACGATGTCTTTGCCGTCGACGCGCATGCCAAAGCCGACGCCGTCGTAGCGGGCCAGGTTGGAGCTGGCTTCAGCCGGGGCGATGATGTAGTAGGCAGCGATGCCGTACTTCATGTTGGGCATGCTGATGGGAACGATTTCGGCGCCCAGTTTCTTATACGTATCCATGGCGTCGTCGAGGGCCTTGCGGGACGCAGGGTCCAGGCCTTCGCCGAAGAATTCTTCGGGGATGCCGATCTTAAGGCCTTTGACGTCGTTTACCAGAGCCTGTTTATAGTCTTGTTTTTCCTGCGGAATCGAGGTCGAGTCCTTGGGATCGTGGCCGGCAATGGCGTTCAAGACGATGGCGCAGTCTTCGACGTCGTTCGTGAGCGTACCGATCTGATCGAGGGAGGACGCGTAGGCGATGAGGCCGTAACGGGATACGAGGCCGTACGTCGGTTTGAGGCCGACGACGCCGCAATAAGCGGCGGGCTGACGGACCGATCCGCCCGTATCAGAACCGAGGGCCCAAACGGCAGAACCGGAAGCGACAGCGGCTGCCGAACCGCCGGACGAACCACCGGGGACGCAGTCGAGGTTCCACGGGTTGTGCGTTTCATGGAAGGCCGAGTTTTCCGTCGAGCTGCCCATGGCAAATTCGTCCATGTTGGCCTTGCCTAAGCTGATATAGTCGGAAGCGGCCAATTTTTCGATGACCGTTGCATTATACGGGGCTTTGAAGTGTTCAAGGATCTTCGAAGCACACGTTGCCTGCTGGCCTTCGATGCAGATGTTGTCCTTAATGGCACCGGGAATCCCGGCGAGGTCGGCAATCGTTTCGCCGGCGGCGATTTTTTCATCGACGGCGGCGGCTCCTTTGAGGGCGCCTTCGCGGCTGTCCGATAAGAAGGCCCGTACCTTCGGTTCTACAGTATCTTTATGAGCAAGAAAAGCCTTTGTCACTTCGACGGCAGAAACGTCGCGGCGGACGAGCTTTTCATGCAGTTCGTGAATGGTTAACATACATCGGCCTCCTATTAATCCTGAATGACTTTCGGAACTTTGAAGCAGCCTTCGTCTTGTTCCGGCGCATTTTGAAGCGCTTTTTCATTAGAGATCGACGGCCGGGGCACGTCGTCGCGCATGACGTTGGACATGGCCACAGCATGGGCCGTCGGCTTGACACCGGTCACGTCGACCTGACCTAAGAGATCCATGTACGATAAGATGTCGTTCAGCTGTTTCCCGACCGTTTCGATCTGGTCGTCTTTGACTTCCAGTCGGGACAACAGTGCGATTTTCTTTATTTCTTCGGCACTGATTTTCATACTGACACTCCTTGAGAAAAATTTAACATTGACAAATCGAAAGACTTTGTCAACATTCACACATATACAATTTAATCACCTTTTGCTGTATTTTGCAAGCGCAGGCACGGCAGCCGCCGGCGTCCTTCTTCCGGACAAGGAAAAAGGCGCCTGACTGGACAAGCGCCAAAGGCTTGGAAAAAGAGCACTCCCTGTATCCTTACCGCACCATCATGTCGCGGATGGTCACATCGGGATGGTGGTACTGATCCTGGGGCAAAACGGTCTTCCCGTGGATGGTCACGGCCTGATGAGGGCACCAGTGCAGGCAGGCCAGGCAGCGGCTGCAGCGCGGCCCGATGACGGCACCCGACGAGGTGCTTTGGATGTTGTCGACGGGACAGATTTTGGTGCAGATCCCGCAGGACACGCATTGTTTCGGATCGACAGCCGGCGTCAGCCAATAGTTGCCAAAGCTCCGGAGGGGGCCGAAATTCATGACGTCGGCTGCCAAAGAACCGGTGACCTCTGAGGCATCGCGGACCTGGCGGCGAATGTCGTCGGCACAGTCATGGAGGACATCGTCAGCCCGCTCGAGGCGGTTCATATCGTAGTGGATATGACGGCGCGAGGCGACGGTGCTGTTGGCAATCATGGGCAGGACCAAGCCATAAGCCAGGTCGCAGCCCCTCTTTTTAAGCAGTCGGGACAGGGTCCTGAGGGTCCGCCCTCCCGTTCCGCCGCAGGTGGCGATGCCAAAGAAATAGGTCCCCTTATCGAGGGGTGCCTTGGCGATAAAATCCCGCACCGGTTCCGGCACGTCGCCGAAATAGACGGGAAAGACAATCCCGAACCTTCGATGGGGCAAGTGTTCGGGCTGGCCCATGATGTCGGCCAGCGGCAGGGCCCTGTCGCCGGTCAGTTCAGCCAGTTTTTTCGCTGCATATAAGGAATTGCCCGTTCCTGAAAAATATCCAATCATAAAGTCCACCTCAAAGACAACTGCCTCTTTTCGAAGAAGACAGTCGATAATTTATATCTATTATAGCATGAAGGGCCTTTTCTGTCTTGATGGGCTTTATATTATATGTATCCCCGTTCGCAGAGACTGACGAAGATGCCGTCACCGATGATGATGTGGTCCAAGACGGGGATTTCCATGATCTGACCGGCTTCGACGATGCGCCGGGTAATGCGGATGTCGTCCTTACTCGGCTCGGGATTTCCCGACGGATGATTATGGACTAAGATGACGGCTGCCGCATTGTATCGCAAGGCATAGCGAAAGACGTCGCGCCCCTTAGCGAGGCTGGCATCGATGGTGCCGATGGTCAGGGTGCGGTAGGTAATGAGCTGATTTTTCGTCGATAAGTAGACGGCGCCGAACTGTTCCTGCGGCAGAAAACGCAGGTCTTCCATGACGTAACCGGCAACGGCATCAGGCGTGCTGAAATCAGGAGCTGAGCGCAGGGCCTGCTGGCGGGAAATGCGCCGGCCGAGTTCGATGGCGGCGCAGACCGTGACCGCTTTTTCTTCGCCGATGCCGCGGATATGGCAGAGATCGTCGACGCTGGCATTACTCAGGTAACAGAGATTTTCACCGGGCAGAGAGCGGATGACCTGCCGCGATACGTGAAGTACCGAGTGGCCCTTAGTCCCTGTCCGCAGCAAGATGGCCAAAAGATCTTGGTCGGTCACTGCCGCCGGACCGTGGCGGATAAATTTCTCTCGCGGTTTCTCACAAACGGCGAGTTCCCTCACCGGCGTATTCATACATGGACCTTGGCCTTATGAAAGAGCTTGCAGACCTGAGACAGAGGCAGGCCGACGACGTTGGTATAGGAGCCGTTGATCTTATCAACAAAGGCGGCTGCCCGTCCCTGGATGCCGTAAGCGCCGGCCTTATCGAGGGGTTCCCCGGAGGCGATATAAGCCTTGATTTCCTTATCCGTCAAATGGCGGAACCAGACTTTCGTTTCGACGACCTTGGTAAATTCCTTCTTGTCGTTGATCAAGGCGATGCCCGTATAGACGTAATGCTTCTTGCCCGACAGTTCGCGCAGCATTTCCATGGCCGCCGTCCCGTTTTTCGGCTTGCCCATCATGACGCCGTCGAGGGCGACGATGGTATCGGCGCCGAGGACCCACTGGCCCGGGAACTTTTGGGCGACGTCGCGGGCCTTGCCGAGGGCCTGGTCCTGGACGTACTTCTGAGGATCTTTCTTCTTCGGTGATTCTTCATGATAAGAACTCGGATTGACCATGTAGGCCACGCCGATTTGGGTCAACAGTTCGCGGCGGCGCGGCGAACCAGAGGCTAAAATAAGCATGTAATCCCTCCTGTAAGTTACTGAATATGGCGAAAGAGCACACCGGCTAAGAGAATGCCGATGACACTCAGTAAATTCGGTGCCAGATGGATGCCAAACTGCAATTCCATGAGATAAAGATTGAGGTGAATCTGCTGGATGTTCAAGATTTCATAATGCTGCGTCAATGCCGGCAGGACGCCCTGCAGGGCCGGGACGGCGTATAAGGCTTCGCCTACGATACCGCCGAGGATGCCGCCGGCAATGAGAAAGATAAATAAGGACAGCCAGCTGTGCGAACCAAGATTTTTCATGCTTCCCCTCCTCCATTATATACACCATGCGAAGAAAGGGCTGCCTCCTCTCAGGAAATTCTAATCCTTCCGGAGAAAGACAACCCTTTATCATCGGCTTTATTGATTTTTCTGTTTCTGCATCTTCGCCCACGTGTCGCGGAGGCCGACGATGCGGTTGACGACCATGTGATCTGCCGTCGTATCGGGATCGATGACGAAATAACCCTGGCGCAGGAACTGGAACTTGTCGCCGGCCTTATAGTCAGCCAGGGCCTTTTCGGCCTTACTGTGGTAGACGACGAGGCTGTCGGGATTGATCTGGTCGAGGAAATCCTTGGAATCGCCGTCATCCTGGCGAAGGAGGGAATCGTAGACCCTGGTTTCGACGTCGACGGCATCTTCGGCATTGACCCAATGGAGGGTCCCTTTTACCTTACGGTCGGCATTGGCACCGCTGCCGCTCTTACTTTCAGGGTCGTAGGTGCAGCGCAGTTCGACGATGTTGCCATTTTCGTCTTTGACGACTTCTTCGCATTTGATGATGTAGGCATATTTCAAGCGGACTTCCTTGCCCGGAGCCAGGCGGAAGAATTTCTTGACCGGTTCTTCCATGAAGTCGCCCCGTTCGATGTATAAATGCTTGCTGAAGGTCATGTCGCGCGTGCCCATGGCTTCATTTTCCTGATTGTTGTCGGCCTTCATCGTTTCCGTCTGGCCGTCAGGATAGTTGGTCAGGACGACTTTGATCGGGTCGATGACGGTCATCAGGCGCGGCGCCTTCATCTTGAGGTCTTCGCGGATGCAGTATTCGAGGAGGGCCATTTCGACCATGTTGTCGGCTTTGGCGACGCCGATGCGTTCACAGAAGTCGCGGATGGCTTCCGGCGTGTAGCCCCGGCGGCGAATGCCGGAAATGGTCGGCATACGGGGATCGTCCCAGCCGCTGACGATGCCCTTTTCGACGAGGGTCCGCAGTTTGCGCTTACTGGTGATCATATTGGTGACGTTGAGGCGGGCAAATTCGATCTGCCGAGGCTTCTGTCCTTCCGGATCTTCCCAGTCTTCGAGGACCCAGTTATAGAGCGGACGATGGGCTTCAAATTCGAGGGTACAGATGGAATGGGTGATCCGTTCAATGGCGTCCGATACGGGATGAGCCAGGTCGTACATGGGATAGATGCACCACTTGCTGCCCGTCCGGTGATGGTCGGCGTGGACGATGCGGTAGAGAATGGGGTCGCGCATATTGAGGTTGGGGCTGGCCATATCGATCTTAGCACGGAGGACCTTTTCACCGTCGGCATACTTGCCGTCCTTCATTTCTTCAAAGAGCTTCAAGTTTTCTTCGACGCTACGGTTACGATACGGGCTTTCCTTCCCCGGTTCGTTGAAGGTACCGCGGTAGGCGCGGATTTCGTCGCCCGATAAGTCATCGACGTAGGCCTTGCCGAGGGTGATCAGCTTTTTGGCGTATTCATAGAGCTTATCGAAGTAGTCCGAGGCATAGAACATGCGGTCGTCCCAGTCAAAGCCCAGCCACTTTACGTCGCGCTTGATGGAATCGACGTACTCCGTATTTTCCTTGGACGGATTGGTATCGTCAAAACGAAGGTTGGTCAGACCGCCGTATTTCTTGGCGATGCCGAAGTTCAGGCAAATCGATTTCGCATGGCCCAGGTGGAGATAGCCGTTCGGTTCCGGCGGGAAACGGGTGTGTACTCGTTTGCCGTATGTATTTTTCTCGTTGTCTTCATCGATAATGGTTTCAATAAAATTTTTGGTCGTTTCGTTATCCATCGATGTGTCTCCCCTTTTATCTATGTATGAATGCTTGTTCAGTATTTAATTATACCTTGTATACCCTTGTCTTTGCAACTCATATACCCTATAAGAATACGAGTCTCCCGACAAGGAATGGCCTTCTCCCCGCCACCGCAACCGTTCCCGCCATCCGCCTCAAAGGAAGTTTGGACAGTCCCAAAGGGGCATGATATAATCTAATTTATAAAAATATAAAGGAGTCGATGCTGCAATGATAAAAAAATTAGTCACCTTTGAGGACCTCGGTTTCGTCCAATGGGGCGTCCTCGATGAATCGGAAAAAGCCGTCTACGGGGCCATTCCATTAGAAGAAGCCTTCTTTACGCCCCTTCCGGAAACGCTCTTAGAATTCATCCGCCAGGGAAACGACGGCATCTTAGCCTTAGCCGATGCCCTCGAACAGAACGAAAAGACCGGCGCCGTCAAGGCTAAACCTCTCGACACGGTCCGCATCATGGCCCCCATTCCCCATATGGAACGGAACGTCTTCTGCATCGGCAAAAACTACGCCGACCACATCGCCGAATTCGATAAGACGGCCCTGCCCGACAAACCGAAGTATCCGGTCATCTTCACCAAGGCCACGTCGGCCGTCATCGGCCCGGACGACCCTATCGAACCCCATAAAAACGTAACCGAACAGGTCGACTACGAAGGGGAACTGGCCGTCGTCATCGGCAAAGAAGGGTCTGACATCCCCATCAGCGAAGCCATGAATCACGTCTACGGCTTTACGATTTTGAACGACGTAACGGCCCGGGACCTCCAGGCCAACCACGGCCAGTGGTTCCACGGCAAGAGCCTCGATACCTTCTGCCCCATGGGCCCCTACGTTCTCCTGCGCGATGCTGCCCCTGAAACCTTTGACATCATCACCAAGGTCAACGGCGAAGTCCGCCAGGACGGTTCGACAGGCGAATTCATCTTCACCATCCCCGAACTGATCCACACCATTTCCCAGGGGACGACCCTCTTCCCGGGCGACGTCATCGCAACGGGCACGCCGAGCGGCGTCGGCGTCGGCTTCAATCCGCCCCGCTTCCTCCATTCCGGCGACACCGTCGAAATCACGATTCCCGCCATCGGCACCTTGAAGAACAAAGTAAAATAAGGCTCAAAGCAATAACCTTGCACACAACAAAGGAGCTGCGAAGAAATGATCACTCATTTCTCCGCAGCTCCTTTTGGTAGTGGTATCTCAAACGGGAAGGCCCTTACGACGGATTTTCTTCCTGTTTCTGAAGCACACTGTGTTTACGGCCATAGACGAAGTAGATCAACCAGCCAAGGATCGTCCAGCCCGAAAACAGCATCAGCGTATGCGGCGACAGTTCAAAGAAGATGAATGCGCAGCAGATGAATCCTAAAGGTGCAATGATGTGGACAGCGGGGCAGCGGAATCCGCGCGGATGATTCGGATAGATGCGGCGCAGAACCAGGATACCGACGCTGGAGCACAAGAAGGCGAAGATCGTACCGGCGCTGCACGTTTCAGCGACGATATGGATCGGCGTGAAGCCCGTAATGCAGGCAACGATGACACCGATGACGATCTGAATGATGTACGGCGTCTGGAACTTGGGATGAACCTTGTAGAGGCTCATGGGCATGAGGCCGTCACGACTCATGGAGTAAAGGGCACGGCTCTGGGCGAAGAGCATGCCCAGGACAACCGTCGACAGGCCGCAGATAGCGCCGGTGCCGACGATGGCCGAACCGAGGTGAAGGCCGATATACTCCAGAACAAACGATGCCGGTGCTGCCGTATCCAGCATGGGATACGGGACGACGCCGGTCATGGTCGCACAAACGGCGATGTAGAGGACCGTACAGATAGCCAGAGCCGAGATGATGCCGATCGGCATATCCCGTTTCGGATTCTTCGTTTCTTCGGCAGCCGTCGACAAGGCGTCGAAGCCGAGGTAAGCGAAGAACAGGACGGCGGTCCCGGCGAAGACACCGTGGACGCCATAGGGCAGGAAGGGTTCCCAATTCATCGGTTCGATATGGGGACCTGCCAAGAAGAGGAACAAGAAAATCGTTCCGATTTTAACGTAGACCAAAATGCGGTTGACGTGCGCACTTTCGCGGACGCCGACGACGAGCAGCGCCGTCGCCAATGCAACGATGAGCACAGCCGGTAAGTTAATGATGCCTCCATCTGCCGGAACGGCCGTCAAGGCCTTGGGAAGGTCGATGCCCATGGAATGCAGGATCCCGACGAAGTAGGCCGACCAGCCGCCAGCAACGGCGCTGGCACCGACAGAATATTCCAAAATCAAACTCCAACCGACCCACCATCCGAAGATTTCACCGAGCGATGCATAGGCGTAGGTATAGGAGCTGCCTGATACAGGCAAAAACGAAGCTAATTCAGAATAGGCCAAACACACAAACGCACATGTGACGGCTGCAAATACGAAGGATAACATCAGGCCAGGGCCAGCGTATTTTGCAGCGCCGATACCGGTCAGAACAAAGATCCCCGTACCAATAATGATGCCCAGACCCATCATGGTGATGTCGAAGGCTCCTAAAGCCTTGTTCAACTTCTTTTCTTTCGTATGGGCCAGCAAATCATCGAAGGATTTACGGCGTAAAATGTCCATAAGCTCATCCCCTGTCTGTTATTTCGCTGTCACACCGTTAGACGAAGAGGAGAAAATGCTTTTCCAGATAAAGCCGATGACGAACCCGGCGATGGTAAAGCATACCCAGCCCATCCCCAACGAGTGGAGCGGTACCATAGTAGCAAAAATAGTATCAATCTGTCCAAGCGAGAATTCAGCAGTCTGAAGTCCCGTAACGATAGCCGGAATCAAGGTCAGGCCGATAGTCCATGCATAGACGCACTGCCGTCCGCCAAAGGTGTTGTGCAGGAAAGCCAAGATGATGATGGCAACGACGAGCGGATAGATGAACATCAGGACCGGAATGGCGGCGGTGATGATCGTCTTCAAACCGAACATGGCAACGAAGAAGGAAATGAGGGTAAAGATGACAACCCATTTCTTGTAACCGATTTTGATCAGTTCGTTGAAGTACGATGCGCACGACGTAATCAGGCCGATAGACGTCGAGAGACAAGCCAAGAGAACGATGACGGCCAAGATGACAGCACCGGCGTTGCCGAAGAGGATCATAGCACTCTTAGAAAGAACGGGAGCGCCCGTTTCCTGGATACCGAAAGCGGCGACGCTGTCGGCGCCGATTTTAGCGACGAAGATGTAAACGAAGCCCAAGCAGCCGACGGCGATGGCACCGGCTTTAAATACTTCTCTCGTAATGGCCGACGGCGTCGTGGCCCCGTCTTCCATGACGAATTCAATAACCAGGATGGCAAATACTAAGGAAGCGATGGCGTCCATCGTATTGTAACCGTCGAGGATCCCCTGAACGGCGGCGACGGTAGCCGTGCCGTAAGCGGCAATCGGTTCCTGCGGCGAGCCAAGCGGCGTAATGAAGGATTTTGCGATGAGCAGTAAAATAGCGATCAGCAGTGCCGGCGTCAAGATCTTGCCGATGCGGTCGACCAGTTTCTGCGGCGAAATGGATAACCATAACGAAATGAGGAAGAATAAAACCAAAAAGCCGGTCATGATGGCTTCGCTGCCGCCACTCTGCAAGAACGGACGAACGGCGATTTCATAAGAAACGCTGCCCGTACGGGGAATGGCGAAGAACGGCCCAATGGTCAGATAACTGATGACCGTAAAGAAGAGGCCGTAAGCCGGATGGACGCGGCCAGCCAGTTCCTGCAGGTTCTTACAGCCTGAGTAACCCATGGCCAGGACACCGGCCAAAGGCAAGCCGACGCCGGTGACGACGAAGCCCAGGACAGCCCACCAGACGTTGACGCCGGCAGCCTGACCCATGGCAGCCGGAAAGATCAGGTTCCCGGCCCCGAAAAACAGCGCGAACAGCATAAGCCCTATGGCTACCGTTCTGTTTCCCTTATTTTCTCCCATAATAACACTCCTCCTAACAATTAATCGTGTCAATAAATAATAAGGACGCTGAATCGATTAAATTAAATAATTTAATCTTGAATTTATTCTATCATAAAAAAGGAAAAAAATCACGAATTCATGTCAACTTTAATCTAATTCTAATAGACAAAGGTCCATCTTTTAATATTTTTTCGTTAATCATGTAAATTCGTTAGTTTTTCTTGTAAAATCTGTATAAACGATTTGTTATCCAAAGGAGAACGGACGGCTGTCCTTATATAGGACGGCGATAAACCGACGTAGTTGGCACAGGAGCGGACTAAGATTCCCTCTTCGCGAAGGGCGGATATGAGCGGTTCCGCCAAGGATCCGTCGACCAGGCGCCATAGGAGGAAGTTGACGCAGGGCCGCCAGACTTCGATGCCGGGCATATGGGTTAAGGCCTCATAGAGCCGATCGCGTTCTGCGGCGACGAGGCGGCGCGACTCGTTTTGGTAGTCCCGGTCCCCTAAGGCGGCGACGCCGGCATACTGGGCCAGGACGTTGACGTTCCAATCGTCTTTATGGCCTTCCATGAGACTTCGCCGCAAGGGCGTCGTCACGCCAAAACCAAGGCGCAACCCCGGCAGGGCATAAAATTTAGTCAGGGATCGGATGACGAACAGCGAATCCGTCTCCTGTGCCAGTTCTCGGACGGAATAAGCCTCTTCCGATGGGAGAAAATCGAGAAAAGACTCATCGACGAGAATGTCCGTCCCCTTGCGGGCCGCAAGATCCGTAAGGGCTTTCAGCTCATGAGCCGAGGCCAAAGTCCCTGTGGGATTATTGGGATTGCCGATAATGATGCAGTCGACGTGACCACAGGCAGAGCGCAGGGGTTCCCAGGGATAAGAAAAATCCCCTTCCGCCGACAAATGACAGTAGTCAATGACGGCTCCGCAGGCCCGTGCCGCCCGTTCGTACTCGCTGAAGGACGGCACGGGAATCAAGACCCGCCGGGGCCGAAACGTATGCATATAGAGATAAAAGAGTTCGGCTGCCCCATTTCCCAGGAGGAGAGAATCTTTGGAGACGCCGTACGTTCTTTCAAGGGCTTCCCGAAGGGCCGTCCCCTTGGGATCGGGATAGTGGACGACGGCGTCGATGTGAGCCGTCATGGCATCTCTCACATCCGGCGAGAGTCCCAGTGGATTGATGTTGGCACTGAAATCGAGCCAGGCCTTTCCCGGCGGCGGAGCCGCATAAATATTGCCGCCATGTTCAAATCGTTTAAGCACTGCCTATCACCTCCTTTCCATAAAAATGCCGCCCTCTTGGAGACGGACCGTATCGACGTAGGTCCAGTCGGGAAAGGCAGCCGTCAAGGGGCGGACGATGTCCGCTCGGACGTCAAGGCCCTCCCCTTCGGTAAAAAAGACACCGGCAACGGTCCCACTATGGGCCGTATTGACACCGACGACACAGGGCTTTTGGAGGGCCCTTTCGACGAAGGCCGGAAAGTCCGGCTTTTCCAGGAGAGCCTGATTGGCCAGGGCGCTGTACGTCGCCGCCCGCCCCAGGTTCTCGGCCGTAAGTGGGTCCTGTAAGAGGGCCATGCCGGCCGCCATGGCCTTTGAATCGGGATGTCTTCGGCGCCGCCCCTTTTCGTGGAAGGCGACGGTATCGACGATGCCGCCGGAGTCAAAGACGGCGATGGAAAGCTTGGGAACCTGTGAAAATACGGCCTTGATGCGTCCCGTATCGGGCTCGATGACGGCCATGCCCCGACAAAAAATGCCGTCGGTCGGCTCGATAGAAGCGGCCAGGCGGCCAATCTCTTGTTCACGTAAGGGGCGTCCTAAAACGAAGCCGACGGCGGCCAGGACGGCGCAGATATCGGCTGAACTCGAGGCCATGCCCTTGCCTTCCGGGAGATCAGACGTAAGGTAAAAATCATAGGGCAGCTCGGATACCCGGCAGTAAGTCAGGGCCAGAGAAAAAGCGCGTTTCGCCTTGGCCCCGCCGCCGACAAGGCGTCCCGTCCCCGAACGGACCGTAACCGTACTGTAGCGGTCGATGGGACAGGTCACCAAAAAGGGCTCGCCCTGCCAATAGCCCTGCATGATTTCCCCGCAGGAACCGGGTACGCGGACGATCAGCTCCATAGGCCGTACCGTGCCCAGGACAAGAGGGCCGTCATGGCCCCTGCCAACAGGGACGCGCCGTACATCAGGCGGATGGTCTGTTTAATATGGATCGGTTCCAATTCGCGGCCGGCATCGCCCATGTATTCCCGGAAGGTATCTTTTCCGAAATAGCGATTGTGGCCGCCCAGGCGGATACCGAGGGCACCGGCCACGGTCGCTTCAGCGTAACCGCCATTGGGGCTGGGGTGCTTTTTCGCATCGCGGCCCATGATGTTCCAGGCCTGTTTGTAGTCATGGCCCAGGATGGCAGCGACGGCGATGAATAAGAGGCCGGTCAGTCTTGCCGGGATGTAGTTTAAGACGTCGTCGATGCGGGCAGCGACGCGGCCGAAGTAGAGGTAGCGGTCGTTCTTATAGCCGATCATGGAATCGAGGGTATTGGCCGCCCGATAGACGACGGCCAAAGGCAGCCCGCCGAGGGCGAAGAAAAATAAGGGCGATACGATGCCGTCGACGGTATTTTCGGCAATCGTTTCCACCGTCGCTCTCGTCACTTCCGGACTGTCGAGGTGCTTCGTGTCCCGGCCGACGATCTGGCCGACCTTGATGCGGGCCATGCGCAGGTGGTGGCGCAGGAGATAATTATATATATCCCGGCCGGCTTTGGCCAGGCTGTGAGGGCAGATCATAAAGGACAAGATAAGGCCCTGGATGGCGTAATTCACCCCTTGGTGAGGAAGAAATTCCAAGATCAGGACGATGGCCAGGGTCAGATTATAGAAAAATAACAAGGTGATGAAAACCAAGAGACCGCCTAAGATGAAATGCTCCCACTTCGATGATTTTTCATTGTAAAAGAGTCTTTCGAGCATGCTGATAAAGGACCCCATCAAGGCGACGGGATGAAGCGTCGTCCGCGGGTCGCCGATGATAAAATCGATAATGAATGCCGTGATGACCGTAATCATCGTATCCCCTCCTCTATGATGCGCTGCAGGCGTGGCATGTCGAGGGATTCTCTCACGACGGCAGCCAAGCGATCGTACTTTGCTTCTTTTTCCTGTCGGTAGTGCAGGGAAACGGGAAGATCCTGCCAGCCTTTGCGGCGGCGCAGGACGTTCAGGAACCGGCACCGGAAGTCATCGTTGTCAAAGATGCCGTGAATGTAAGTTCCCCAGGCCAGGCCATCCGTCCGGGCCGCACCGACCGTTACTTGGCAGGGCGCTTTCGAGCGGCTGGTTACGATAAAGGGATGGGCATCGCTGCCATCAACGTCGGTCCGTCCCATATGGATTTCGTAGCCCGTAAGCGTCCCGGCGTCGATAGACTCGCCCAAAAAGGGCAGGCTCCGGCATTCGGCCGTCACCTGAAAGGTCAGCTTCTCCGGGCTGAAAGTCGTCGTCCCCTGAAGGATGTGAAGGCCTTCGACGGATCCTAAGTCGGATTCGCTCCCGTCGGGATCGACGACGGCATCGCCCATCATCTGGTAGCCGCCGCAGATGCCGACGACCGGTTTTCCCTGCTCCATGAAGGCCACAAGCGCCTGATCCCAGCCGTGTTCTTTCAGGAACAATAAGTCTTCCGTCGTATTCTTGCTGCCCGGCAGGATGACGGCGTCGGCACCGTGAAGTTCGTCAGGTCGACTGATATAATAGAGATTGGTATCTTCTTCCCGCGACAGGCTGTCGAAGTCGGTGAAATTGGAAATCTTGGGAACTTTCACAACGGCGATGTTTACCGTATCGGCCAGCGGCCCGCTTCCCTTGTCCTCCAAGGACACGGAATCTTCGTCGTCGATGCCGAGGTCGCCGATATAGGGAATGACGCCTAAGACGGGCTTTCCCGTCTTTTTTTCTAAGAACTCGACAGCCGGCGTAAAGAGGGAGACGTCGCCGCGGAATTTATTGATGATGAGGCCTTTGACGTGAGCCCGTTCTTCTTCATCGAGGAGTTCCAAGGTGCCCACCAGTGCCGCCAGGGACCCGCCGCGGTCGATATCGGCTACTAAGAGGACCGGTGCGCCCAGGTATTTGGCGACGCGCATATTGACGATGTCATGATCTTTTAAGTTAATCTCGGCGGGACTTCCGGCGCCTTCGATGACCAAGGTGTCGTAGGCCTTGTCGAGACGTTTTAGAGCCGCCTTTACGGCGTCAAAGGCTTTTATGGCATAGCCCTTGTGGTATTCCCGGGCCGACATATTGCCTACGGGCCGGCCGTCAATAATGACCTGGGAGCAGGCATTTCCCGTCGGCTTCAAGAGGACGGGGTTCATGTCGACCATGGGAAGGAGGCCTGCCGCCTCGGCTTGGGCGACCTGGGCCCGGCCCATTTCCAGCCCGTCGGCGGTTACATAAGAATTGAGGGCCATATTCTGGGCCTTAAAGGGAACGACGCGCTGTCCCTCTTGTAAAAAAATACGGCACAAGGCCGTCGTAAGGATGCTCTTGCCGACATGGGAACTCGTCCCCTGCAGCATGATATATTGTGCCAACCCTTATCCCCTCCTGTCATAAAAAAAACGGTGTGGCTGCAATGGTTTAATTATATCGTTTCTGCAAAAAAATGCAAACGCCGGGAAACGGAAAAAGCCGCCCTCCGGAAATAATTTCCAGAGAGCGGCTGCATAGGTTTTATCCGTGTAATTGTCTGTCTAAGTCTTCGAGGCGTGCAATGCGTTCTTCTGTCGGCGGATGAGTGCTGAACAAGTTCATCAGCGTGCTGCGGGCGCCGGAAAAGGGATTGATGATGCACATGTGGGCCGTTGCCTTGCTGGCACCGGGCAATACCTGATAGTGGGCGTAATTGTCGATTTTCGCCAAGGCACGGGCCAAGGCGATGGGATCGTCGATCATGCGTCCCCCTTCTTCATCGGCCATGTATTCCCGCGTCCGCGAGATACCCATTTGGATGACCGACGCCGCTAAGGGCGCTAAGAGAGCCGTTGCGATGAGGGCGATGGGATTGCCGCCTTCGCCGTCATTATCGCGGCCGCTGCCGAAGATGGCAGCCCACTGGGCCATATTGGCAATCATGGCGATGGCACTGGCAAAGGAAGCGACGATGGTACTGATGAGGATGTCGCAGTGAAGGACGTGGCTCATTTCATGGGCCAAAACGCCGCGGATTTCATCTTCATCGAGGAGATTCATGATCCCTGCCGTTGCCGCTACGGCTGCGTGGGACGGATTTCGTCCGGTTGCAAAGGCGTTGGGCACGTCGGTCGGAATGATGTAGACTTTGGGCATAGGCAAATCGGCACGCTGCGCCAAATCGGCTACGATGCGGTACAGATAGTGATCTTCTCCGACTTGTTCGGCCTTATAAGCCCGCAGTACCATGGTATCGCTGAACCAATAGGAGAAGAAATTCATACCCATGGCGATAATAAACATAATCATGACGCCGCTGCGGCCGCCGAAAATGCCGCCCAGAGCCATGAGGATACAGGCCAGGGCCGTCATGAGGAATACCGTTTTCACACTGTTCATAAAACTCACCCTCTTCAAAAAAAGCTAAAGGTCAAAAGGTTAAATCAACTATGACCCTATTATATACGTTCTCAGGTTCATTGTCAACAAAGGCTATTTCAGGATCTCGTTGTTGTAGCGGCGGATGTAGACGATGTAGTCGCCGTCACTGTCCTTTTGGCCGTCAAAGGCGACGGTGATGGAGACGTCGTCTTGTTTCCATTCCACTTCCTTATCGCTCTGTTTGACCGGGAAGTTTTCCATATTGGAATAGATAGTGGCTACGAGGCGGGTGTAAATGGACTTGGCCGTGGCCTTGTCCTTGGTCTTGAAATAGTTGTCAAAGGCAAGGACCCGGCCTTTGGCCGACGTATCGGCCGAAAAGATTTCGATGCCTTCCGTGACGGAAACGTTCTTTACGACCGACGTCCGTTCGGCTTTTTCCGTGAAGGACACGGTGCTGCCGTAGAAGGTCCAATCCGATAAAACCGAGAAGTTGCCGTCAAAATCGGCTCTCGGCATGCCGAGGTACACCGTCTGATAGGCCGTCAAAGGATTGGCCGCGATTTCATCGACGGACTGGTTATAGTCAAAAGCGCCGGCCGAGGCCGTAAGGGCCGTCCACAATAAACCGGCTGCGATTATTTTCTTATACATCATCATAAACCCTCCTTACCAAAAGGGAGCCAAAAGCAGCGAGAACAACGTGAAGATCAAGCGCTGCAGGGGAATCAAAATATACGTAAAAACAGGGGTCATCATCAAGGCGATGAGGATCAGGAAGCTGTAGCGTTCGATGCCGGCCAGCTTATACGACCATTCCGTCGGCAAAAAGCACATCAGGACCCGTGAACCGTCCAGCGGCGGCAAGGGCAGCATGTTGAAGATGGCGAAGTTGACGTTATACAAGACGATGAGCTGCAGCACCATGGGCAGGGCCGTCGAGGTGAAGAGGTTCAGCTTGGCAAAAATCAGCTGGACGACGAGGGCGATAAAACCCGTGATCAAATTGGATACGGGGCCGGCTAAGGCGACGCAGATCTCCCCTTTCCGCCAGTTGCGGAAGTTGCCGGGGTTGATCATGACCGGTTTCGCCCAGCCAAAGCGGGCTACGAGGAGCATCATCAGTCCTACCGGATCGATGTGAGCTACGGGATTCAGTGTCAGGCGCCCCATCATTCGCGGCGTATCGTCCCCCATCCAGTCTGCGACTTGGGCGTGGGCATATTCGTGAATGACCAGGGCAATGAGCAGGCCGGGGATACCGGCGATAATCGCGAGTATATTAAAATCAAACATTGTATTCTCCTTTCGTATACTTTATATTATACGGTATCTTGCCCTATATAACAAGAGAGGCTGCCGCACACGGGTACGACAGTCTCTCTCAGGTTATGCTGTTTTTATTATCGCTGACGATATTCGTATTCTACATTCTGTTCGACCATGACGGCCTTTTCTTCAATTTCGCGAATCTGGGCAATCATCCGGGCTACGAAGGCTTCGTCTTTGATGGACCGCAGATTGATGCGGACGCTGTAGAAGGCAGACCTCATGGCGGCTCTGGCGTTCATGGCGGCAATGGCACCGTCAGTGATGACCCAGGCGTTGCCGTAGCGGACGACCTGTTCCGCTAATTGCAGGAGGGCGAAGATGTCCTTCCCCAACTCAAAGGGCGACGTGGCTGCATCTTTAAAGGCCTGCTGGACGATGGCCGCCCGATTGGGCGTATCCTTGGGCAGGCGGACAGAACGGATGACGTTGTCGAAGGCCGCCGCGTCTTCGGCGATGCCTTCGAGATACCGCTGCCGCAGCACCCGGGCCTTATCGCGAATGGAAATCATAAGTTTTTCGATCTCTTCATAGCCTTTTTTCCCAATGGTCAGGTTGGCCACCATTTCGACCAAGGCTGCTGCCGACGCAGCCGTCATGGCGGCGATGCCGCCGCCGCCGGGAATGGGCTCTTTCGATGCCGTAACGGTCAGGAGCTCGTCGAGGGGCATCGATTGGAACTTCGTATAATCCATCTTAGAAGAGACCTGTAATGACGCCGTTTTCGTCGATGTCCATGCGGTTGGCCGCCGGGACCTTCGGCAGGCCCGGCATGGTCATGATATTGCTCGTCTGGCAGACGATGAAGCCGGCACCGGTGCAGACGCGGACGTCTTTGACGGTGACCGTAAAGTTTTTGGGAGCACCGAGGAGGGCCGGATTGTCCGACAGGGAATATTGGGTCTTAGCGACGCAGATCGGCATGTGGTCGAGACCGAAGGATTCCAGTTCCTGAATCTGTTTTTTCGCGTTGCCTTCAAAGACGACGCCGTCGCCGCCGTATACTTTTTGGACGATGGCCGTCAGTTTTTCCGGAATGGAGGCGTTGACGTCGTAGATCGGTTTGTACGGCGTCTTGGGCTGTTCCAGCATCTTGAGGACCTTTTCGCCCATTTCGACGCCGCCCTTGCCGCCTTCAGCCCAGCAGTTGTTGAGGGCTGCTTCGACGCCGTAGTCGGCGCAGAGGTCGCGCAGGGCCTTAATTTCAGCATCCGTATCGCTGATGAATTTATTGATGCCGACAACGACGGGAACGTCGAAGAGGCGCATGTTTTCAATGTGTTTGGCAAGATTGGCAAAGCCTTTCTTCAAGGCTTCGACGTTTTCTTCCTGGAGGTTCTTCTTATCGACGCCGCCGTGCATCTTGAGGGCCCGGACGGTAGCGACGATGACGACGGCATCGGGTTTGATCCCGGCGAAACGGCACTTGATGTCCATGAACTTTTCAGCGCCGAGGTCGGCACCGAAACCGGCTTCCGTAACGGCGATGTCGCCCATCTTCATGGCCAGTTTCGTGGCGACGACGGAGTTGCAGCCGTGGGCGATGTTGGCAAAGGGACCGCCGTGAACGAGGGCCGGCGTATGTTCGATGGTCTGGACCAGGTTCGGTTTGATGGCATCTTTCATGAGGATGGCCATAGCCCCTTCGACACCGAGCTGACGGGCCGTAACCAAATTTCCGTCCAGGTCATAAGCGACGGTGATGTCCCCCATCCGCTTCTTGAGGTCCATGAGGTCACGGGCTAAGCATAAAGCAGCCATGATTTCCGAAGCGACGGTGATCATGAAGTGGTCTTCCCGAGGGAAGCCGCAGACCTTACCGCCCATGCCGACGACAAGGTTTCTAAGGGCCCGGTCGTTCATATCCATGACCCGCTTCCAGATGATGCGGCGCACGTCGATGCGAAGGGCGTTGCCCTGATGGACGTGGTTGTCGATGGCCGCTGCCAGAAGGTTGTTGGCCGCCGTAATGGCGTGCATGTCACCGGTAAAATGGAGGTTGATGTCTTCCATGGGCAGGACCTGGGAATAACCGCCGCCGGCAGCGCCGCCTTTGATGCCAAAGACAGGGCCCAGAGAGGGTTCGCGCAGGGCGACGACGGCCTTATGGCCCATGTAATTCAAAGCCTGTGCCAAACCGATGGTCGTTAAGGTCTTGCCTTCGCCGGCCGGCGTCGGCGTAATGGCCGTAACCAAGACAAGTTTGCCGTCTTTTTCTTTAGAAAGGCGCTTGATGGCGTCAAAGGAAATCTTAGCCTTGTATTTCCCGTAGAGTTCCAAGTCGTCGTCGGTCAGTCCGACCTTTTTTGCAATGGTCGTAATCGGTTCTAATGTCGTCTGTTGTGCAATTTCGATATCGCTTAATACCTTTGCCATGGTAGTCACTCCTTGTCCGCTGCATAAAAAAAGGCCGCTCCGCTGGTAAGTTGCCCAGACGGTCGGCTTCAAGAAATCATGCTCCCCGTGGTAACTCCACTTCCGTCAGTCACATGATTGTGCATTTATTATACAAAAAAACAGCCCTCGTCGTCAAGGGCTGTTTTTACGTACGGTATGAATGGACGTTGGAACAAGACGCCGCCGGTCTTAGTCCGGAAGGACGGTAATGTCTAAGCGGTCAAAACCGGCCAGGAAACCTTTTACGGTCTTGGCGATGGTTTCACATCCGCCGACGGTCTTGCTTTCGATGTTAAGGGGCATATTGGGGTCGTGGAGGGACATGCGCAGGAGGGCCCAGCCGCCGTCGAATACGAGGCGGACGCCTTCATAAGACGGTTTGGCAATGGCAATGCCCTTTTCTTCGGCCCGCTGTTCAAAGGCCTTGAGGACGTCAGCCCCGTAGGCCTGTACATCGCCGTCACCGGTGATCTTAAGGCGATATTCCACGCCTTCCGCAGGCTGGCCGAGGGCTTTGATGAGGTCGCCTAAGGGTTTTCCGGCCTTCTTGGCTTTGGCGGCAGCCATGAGGAGTTTGACGGCCAAATAAGCGCCGTCGTCGAGGTAGTAATTTTCGCTTAAGGCGCCGTGCCCCGACGTTTCGATGGCCAAGGGCGATACGGTGCCGGCTTTGTTGAGGCGGATGCATTCGTCGATGACATTCTTATAGCCCCGCATGTAACGATGATGGACGAGGTGCAGTTCGTCCTGAAGGAAGGTCGTCAATTCGTCGGACGTGACCGAGTCGGTAATGATGGTACTGCCCGGATAGTCCGGCGCCAAAATGGCAGCCATCATGGCGATGAGGGCGTTGCGGTTGATTTCTTCCCCACTGGGCAGGACGGCGCTCATGCGGTCGACGTCGGTATCGAAGATGAGGCCCAGGTCGGCCTTGTTGTCGAGGACGGCTTTCCGGATGGAGGCCATGGCTTCTTTGTTTTCCGGATTGGGGATATGGTTCGGGAAGTGGCCGTCCGGTTCGAGGAACTGGCTCCCCGTCGTATCGGCGCCGAGAGGTGCCAAGACCTTCGTCGCAAAGAAACCGCCGCTGCCGTTGCCGGCGTCGACGACGATGTGCATCCCTTCTAAGGGGCGGTCGAACATGCCGGCACAGAGGCCGGCGCAGATCTTCTGACGCAGGTGGAGGGCGTAGCGTTCAATGAGGTCCAAAGAGGCGATGGCTGCCGTCGATACGGCCGTTGCCGTAAGGTTCGACGCCAGCGTCAGGACTTCTTTGACCTCCTTCTTTTCAAGGCCGCCGTCCTTGGTAAAGAATTTGAGGCCGTTGCGGTTGTACGGCAGATGGCTGGCCGTGATCATGATGGACCCGTCCATGGCCGTGTCTTCAAAAATGATGGACATGAACATGGCCGGCGTCGATGCCAGACCGCAGTCCGTAACGTAAACGCCCCGGCCGAGGAGACCGGCAAAGACGGCTTCTTTCATCATATCGGCTGAAATGCGCGAGTCGTGACCGACGGCGATGCGTAAGTCCCCTTCCTTTTTGCCCAGCTTCTGCGCTAAAAATTTGGCAAAGCCGGCGGCAATGCGGTTGACCGCTTCCGGCGTCAGGTTGACCTTTTCGTCAGGGACGCCTTCGACGGCGATGCCGCGGACGTCACTGCCATTCTGTAATTTTAAGATAGCTTCGGTAGAGTTCATATGCCTGTTCCTGCTGCCTATCCCGATAAGGCAGCTTTTCCTTTCTGTAATCTACATCTATCATACTGAAAATCGGCCCCTGACGCAAGGCGTGCAGGGACCAGTCACTTATAATACGTATTTTTCGATGGCTTCAGCGACGGCGCCCTCGTTGTTGGTCGCTTCCGTCACGACGTCGCAGTACTCGCGAATGACGGGATTCAGGTTGCGGACGCCGACGGACAGGCCGGCGGCTTTAAGCATATCGATGTCGTTGATGTTGTCACCAATGGCCATCGTTTCTTCCGGACGCACGCCGAGGATGTCGGCCAATTTCAAGAGGCCGGCGCCCTTATTGACGCCTTTATGCATGAATTCGATGTAGCGGTTGCTGGAGAAGCTGACCGTAATGTCGTCGAGGAGGGGTTTCAGTTCGGCATGAACTCGTTCCAAATAGTCGTAGTCCGTATTGGTCAGGATCAATTTCCCGACTTCTTCTTTACCGCGGATAAAATCGAGGGTCGTTTCTTCGCAGGGCGTGTAGGCCATGCGGCCCTTCAGGAAGGCTTCTTCGTCCGGCGTAATATTGGTGATGTAGACGACGTCCCGCGTATAGATGTGCAGGCACTGGCCGTAGGAAGCACACTTGCGAAAAATCTGATCGGCCAGGTCAAAGGGAATGGGGTCCCAGAAAAGGGAGCGGCTGCCCTTATTTTCCGTGATGTTGCCGCCATTGAGGCCGATGACGTACTGGTCGGGCTGTTCAAAAAGACGGAGTGTCTTCAAGACGCCGTCAATGGTGCGAAAACTCCGACCCGTGCAGGGCACGAATTTGACGCCCTTTGCGACAGCCTTGGCAATGGCTTCGATATTGCGCTGACAAATCGTCGCATCGCTGCTGAGCAGCGTTTCATCCATATCACAAGCAATGATTTTATAGTTATTCATGACCTACTCCTTTACAAATCGCATGACGGGATAGTTACTAACTGATACTACGAACATATCATGTCTGAGGCATTCCCGCCACCCCAGGGACAGAATCAGTCCCATTATAGTCAAAAAAGAAGGGCTTCTGCCCTTCCTTTTTTATGATCGATGCCGCCGGTCGCGGATGGCCCGCCACACAGCCGACACGGCCTTAAACAGCACATAAATGAGTACTACATTAAACAACAGGCCGAGAAAATCGGCGGCCCAGCCAAAGTTCCCCATGCCAAAGAGGCTGCTCAACATGCTGCCCAGGAACATGCCCCCGGCAAAGAGGCCGATGCCGCGCATAGCGCCACCCCAAGCCGACGAGCGATTGGCTGTCGTATTGGCGTTGGCCCGAGGCGCAGCCGTCTGATTGCGAGTCTGGGATTGTGCCGATGAAGCGTTATTATTCGTATTGGCCTTAGGCGCCGCTTTGGGAGCCGTCACCGCCGGTGCCGACCGCGGGGCCGACATGCGAATACCGCCTTTTGCAGCTTGGACCGGCTGGTACACAGGCGCCGCAAAGAAGGCCGTCTGGAGAAGTAAGAGACAAGTCACGCAAAAAAGCTTTTTCTTCATGGTAATTCCTTTCCTATCTATCGATGAACCGGAACGGCAGCCGGCGTTATTCTGCTTTCTCTGCCGGAAGCGGGTCCGTTTTTGCTGCCGAAGCAGAAATCAAAGTGTGTAAGGGGATGGCCGCCAAGTTTTCCGCCAGCTTATCCTGAATGGCTGCATAGGCATCGTGGGTCGGGCAAGAGCCGTGACGGCGGCGATACAGGCATTCAAAGTTGCCGTCGAGGCAGCTGATGATCATGTTATCCCGATCCATAACGGTGATAACGTCCATCAGGTTCAATTCATGCAAATCTTTCACCAGTCGGCAGCCGCCTTGGGCTCCGCGGATGATTTCAATATATCCGGCCTGCTCGAGCTTCTTGGAAATCTTGTAAGCAAACTGACGGGGAATCATCTGTTCATCGCTGATTTCCCGAATATTCTTCTGTTCCCAATCGGCCAGGGACCGTAAAATACGTATTGCGTAGTCAGTTTCTCTTGTTATTATCACTTTAACATGCTCCTTCTCTATTCTCTATGGATTAAGTCTATTATAACCTGAAATCAAGAGGAAGGCTATACTTTACTCATAGGAAATGATAAAAAATTCATATCTATCTAAAATTTATAAGTAAGGGCCTGAAGGACCCGTTTTATGCATAATAGAATCTTGCCAGTGACTGCAAAAACTTATATAATAAAGAGTACTTGCATATTTTAGCTTTAACAATAGATGAGGTGTACTATGTCATTAATCGATGAAGTAAATAATCGCCGTACTTTTGCCATCATCTCTCACCCCGATGCCGGTAAGACGACGCTGACTGAAAAATTGCTGCTCTACGGAGGCGCCATCCACCTGGCCGGTTCCGTCAAAGCCCGGAAAACGGCCAAGCACGCCGTTTCCGACTGGATGGAAATCGAAAAGCAGCGTGGGATCTCGGTTACCAGCTCGGTCCTGCAGTTCGACTACGAAGGCCATCACATCAACATCCTCGATACGCCGGGCCATCAGGACTTCAGTGAAGACACGTACCGGACGCTCATGGCCGCCGACAGCGCCGTCATGCTCATCGACGTCGCCAAAGGCGTCGAAGCGCAGACAAAAAAGTTATTCCGCGTCTGTAAAGAACGGGGCATCCCCATCTTTACCTTTGTCAATAAAATCGACCACTTCGGCCGCAACCCCTTCGACCTCATGGATGAAATCGAAGACATCCTGGGCATCCACGCCTACCCCATGAACTGGCCTATCGGCCTCAACGGCAGCTACCAGGGCATTTACGACCGGGCCTCGTCGTCTATCGAACTCTTTGAAAAGGACACGACCCACGGCCAGAGAAAATTAGCCTCGACCAAGGGGTCTGCCGACGATCCGATTTTCAAGGAACTCCTCGAAGAAGACGTCCACCAGGGCCTCATCGACGACATCGAACTCCTCGACGAAGCCGGCGACGAATTCGACATGGAAAAGGTCAAGCGCGGCGAATTGACGCCCATGTTCTTCGGATCGGCCATGACCAACTTCGGCGTCAAACCCTTCCTCGAAGAATTCCTGCGCATGGCACCGAAACCGCAGCCGCGAAAATGCCTCGAAGGCTCCGTCGACCCGACGTCGGATCAGTTCACGTCCTTCGTCTTTAAGATTCAGGCCAACATGAATCCCCAGCACCACGACCGCATCGTCTTCATGCGCATCTGCTCGGGCAAATTCGAAAAGGGCATGTCCGTCACCCACCGTCAGTCCGGCAAGACACTGCGGCTCATGCAGCCCCAGCAGTTCCTGGCTACGGAACGGACGATCATCGAAGATGCCTACCCGGGCGACATCATCGGCGTCTTTGACAACGGCACCATGGGCGTCGGCGACACCTTATACGACGGCAAAAAGAAGGTCACCTTTAAAGACTTCCCGACCTTCCCGCCGGAACTCTTCGCCCGCATCCGCGCCAAGGACTCCATGAAGCGCAAACAGTTCCTCAAGGGCATGACCCAGTTAGCCCAGGAAGGGGCCGTTCAGATCTATGAAAACATGGGCTCCATGGAAAGCTACATCGTCGGCGCCGTCGGCCAATTGCAGTTCGAAGTCCTCGAATACCGGCTGAAGCACGAATACGGCGTCGATTTAGAAATGAACCGCCTGCCCTACACCGTCGCCCGCTGGATCCAGGACAACGGAAACGACTATAAGGACCTCAAGAACATCGACAGCGCCATGATCGTCAAAGACCATAAACAGCGCGTCGTCCTGCTCATCACCAACGAATGGCAGGCCAACTGGATCGTCGAACGGAATCCCGATTTCACCTTCTGCACGACGCCGGACCAATTGGCCATCGAAGACGAAGAAGAATAATCACAAGCATCGTAAGCACGCTGAAAAGACCGGAAAGAAATGGAATGCACTTCTTTCCGGTCTTCTTTATATGCTGAACAAGATAAGGGTTGATTCCAATATACAGACTAAGCGACGGCGCGGCACCATTCCGGCAGGGTGATGGTGCGGTCGAAGGCGGGCAGCCAAATGCCCTCGGTATGATTATAAGTCCGAATGAGGATGCGGTCGTTGTAAAGATAGATAGAGTTGGAATAGATGGTATCTTCGTCCCAGTCGCTGTTATAGACGTTGAGGACCCGACCTTCATAATAGTTCTGGTCATCCATAAAGGTCGCATCGTCCGGCATGGTATGGGTGTGTCCCGATACCCACAGGCGGACCTGGTGGTGGCGGGCCAGGATGCGGCGGATGTCGGCGGCGGGCTGGGCGGAGTTGCGCGGCGACGGCAGGCTGACGCCGTTCTTTTCGGGAACGGCTGTATTTTCTAAAGGAGCGTGACAGAAGATGATCGTCGGCATCTGACGGTGAGCGGCCAAAGTTTGGTCGAGCCAGGTCAGCTGCTGGTGAGATAATTCGACGGCAGCGCCGCCGGTAACCGTGTCCGGCGACAGGAAGACGAGGAGATAGCCCCGCTGTTCCTTGGCATAATAGAGGGGCCCGAAGGTTTTGGTATAGCGGGCAAAGTGCAGGATTCGTTCCGTACTGCTGCAGGGCCGGAGATCCTCGCCGTGGCCCGTATAGAGCAGTTCATGATTGCCGGCAATGAAGGCTTTCCGCTTTTTCAGGCCGTTGACGACGAGCCGCACCAGGCGGTATTCTTCGGCACTGCCGTTACGCTGGACCATATCGCCCGTAAAGACGGCTAAATCAAGGTCGCGCCAGTCGTTCATATCCTGCAGGGCCCCCTCTTTGGCAGCCATATAGCGCAGGCGCTCTTTCGGCGTGACCAGCTTTTTACACGGATAATGGAAATCACTAATGATGGACAGGCGCGAATAATTTTTTCTTTCCAGGTCGTCTCGATTCCTGGAAAACAGTGACGAAAACATGGCATCTCCTCCTCATCCCCAATAAAAACAGGCTCTCGCTGTACATACTAAGTATAGCGAGAGCCTGTATAACTTTTGCAAAGACTGGTGGAAATGTCTGTAAAAGGACGCGTTCTATAAGGTCCTTTCAGTCTCAATTATGCCTATTCTTCTTCCGGATAAGTCAGGCCCCACTGCTGACGGATGGCAGTCATGAGGTCCATGACGTCTTTCGTGTATTCCTGGCACATGCCCTTGCCGCCGTTAGCAACGGCCTGTTCCATGTCGAGGACTTCGTACTGCAGGGCCTTGGCCGTGCTGCCTTCCCGGATGACTTCCTTGCGGCCGTCTTCGGTGTAAGTAATAGTCGCTTCTTGAGCCCGGGGATAGTCGTAGATTTCGATATAGCCCTTATCGAAGGCGGCCATGCCTCGTTTCGGCTGCTTGGCGTGAAGGGACAGGGCTAAGGTTGCCATTTCCCCTTCTTTATTCTGAAGGAGGATGCCCGCCTGTTCATCGACGCCGGTCGGGGCCCGCAGGACCTGAGAGGCGATTTGGTCGGGCTGAGCCGTCATGAAGTAGCGCACGAAGGACAGGGCGTAGACTCCGATATCGAGGAGGGCGCCGCCGGCTAAGCTGCGGTTGAAGAAACGGTTCTTCATATCGTAGTCTTTATAGCTGCCGAAATTCATCTGGACGAAGCGCAGTTTCCCTAAAGCACCGGAATTTACGAGTTCAGAAAGTTTCTTATAAATCGGCATGTGGTACAAGGTCATGGCTTCGGCCAGGACGACGCCTTTTTCGTCGGCGACCTTACGGGCCCGGGCCAGTTCGTCACTGTTGAGGGTAATCGACTTTTCACAGAGGACGTGCTTGCCCGCTTCAAGGGCCGGAATCAGGTACTGGATATGGGTATTATGCGGCGTCGATAAGTAGACGATATCGACGTCGGGGTCGGAAAAGATGTCTTCCGGCTTGTCATAAACTTTGGAAATGCCGTATTTTTCGGCAAAGGAGACGGCTTTAGCATGGGTCCGATTGCCGACGCCATACAAGTTTCCCCCTAACTGCTGCATGGCCTGAGCCAATTCATTGCCGATAACACCGCAGCCTAAGGTTGCCCAACGATAAGATGTCATGATACAAATCCCCCTTTTACGATAACAGGCGGCTGACGAGTTTCACACAGTCTGCCGCGTCTTTAGAATAGCCGTCGGCACCGATTTCCTCAGAAAAGCTCGGCGTGACAGCAGCGCCGCCGATAATGATCTTGCCGTCATAATGCCGGTCGGCAGCTTCGGCAATGACGTCTTTCATATGCATCATGGTCGTCGTCATCAAGGCCGACAGGCCGACGACAGACGCCTTGTGGCAAAGGGCCGTTTCGATGATCTTGCCGGCCGGCACGTCTTTGCCGAGGTCGATGACCTTATAGCCGTAGTTGCGCAGCATGAGGCCGACGAGGTTCTTGCCGATGTCATGGACATCGCCTTCGACGGTGGCGATGATGATGGTCGCCATGTCGCTCTCGCCCGGTGCCTTTTGGATGAGGGGCTCAAGGTAAGCAATGGCCGTCTCCATCGTATTAGCGCTGGCAATGAGCTGGGGCAGGAAATAAATCTGCTTGTCGTATAAGTCACCGACTTTCGTAATGGCCGGAATGAGCTGTTCATCGATGACGGCCCCAGGGGTCATCCCCTTGGCCAGCTCCGCTTGAGCCAGGGCAACGATGGCCTCTTTCTCGCCGTCTAAGACGGCCTGATAGACGGGACTGACCGGCTTTTCGTCCGTGCCCTCAGACTCCCCCGAGGCCGGTCCGGACAAGGATTCACCATGACGGGCCAAGAGTTCCGCTTCCTGCTGACGTTTCGCTTCGGCTTCTTTCTTGTCGAAATACTGCATGCGGCGAATATACCCGAGGTCGCTTCCTTCGCGGTTCATGAGCATATTGGCAGCGGCTGCCGTATTCATCAAGAGGTCCTGAGACGGATTGGCAATGGCCATGGTCAGGCCGCTGGCAATAGCCATGGAAAGGAAGGCGGCATTGACGTACATCCGGTCGGGCAGGCCGAAGGAAATGTTGGACAGGCCGCAGACCGTGGCCAGGCCCAAATCTTTTTTACAGTGGGAAAAGGTCGCCATACAGTCGAGCGCTGCCGACGGCGCCGCACCGACGGTGGCCACTAAGGCGTCGACGACGATGTCTTCCGGCTTAAATCCGGCCTTATCGGCGTGATCCAAGAGCTCATCGAGGACGGCGTGTTTTTCTGCGAGCGTCTTGGGAATGCCCTCATCCGATACGGGAAGGGCAATGAACATGGCGCCGTACTTCTTGACGACGGGCAGGAGCTTTTCGTATTTTTCCGTTTCACAGGAAATGGAGTTGACCAAGGCCCGTCCGGGATAGATCCGAAGGGCCGCTTCCATGATGTCCGGCGAACTGGTGTCAATGCTCAGGGGCAGTCCCGATACACCGGTTACTTCATAGATGGCTTTGAGCATCATGTCTTTTTCGTCGATGCCGTTGGTCCCCATGTTGACGTCGAGAATGGACGCCCCGTACCGTTCCTGTTCGCGGGCCATGGAGCGGACTAAGTCGAGTTTTCCCGCTCTCAATTCAGCCTGGAGTTTTTTCTTGCCCGTCGGATTGATGCGTTCGCCAATGACTTGAAAATCGCCGTCGAGGTGAATTTCTAATACCTGCCGTTCCGAGGCCAGTACGCGGGAATGGACGGCCTGAGGAACTTTCGGCGTCAAATCTTTTACGGCGTCGGCCAAGGCCTTGATATGAGCCGGCGTCGTTCCGCAGCAGCCGCCGACGATATGGGTCCCGGCTTCGATGAGGAGGAGTCCGTCTTTGGCAAATTCTTCGGGCGTCGTCTTATAGACCGTCTTGTCACCGTCAAGTTCCGGAAGGCCCGCATTGGGCTTGGCGATGATAGGGATATTGGCGTACTCGTACATCGTTCGCACCGTATCGACCATGTCGGCCGGCCCTGTCGAGCAGTTAAGACCGACGGCGTCGACGCCTAAGTGTTCGAGGACGACGACAGCCGCTTCCGGCGGCGTACCGTATAAGGTGCGGCCGTCTTTCTCAAAGGTCAGGGTGGCCAGGATGGGCAAATCGCAGACTTCTTTGATGGCCAGGACGCAGGCCCGCGTTTCTTGAAGGCTCATCATCGTTTCGACGACAAAGAGGTCGACGCCGGCTTCATAAAGGACCTTCGCCTGTTCCTTATAGACCGTCACCAATTCTTCAAAGGTCAAATCCCCCATGGGATAGAGCTGGCGGCCGGTCATGGTCATGTCGCCGGCGACCAGGGCCTTGTCTCCAGCCGCTTCTTTCGAAATGGCCACCAACCCCTCATTGATGGCTTTTAAATCATCGTCTAATCCGTATTCCGCCAGTTTCAGGCGGTTTCCCGTAAAGGTCGGCGCATAGACGATCTGCGTGCCGGCATCGATGAATTTCCGCTGCAAGTCGATCATGACTTGACGATTTTCCAAAATCCATTGTTCCGGGCAGACGCCGATAGGCATGCCGGCCTGCTGTAAATTGGTTCCCGTGGCGCCGTCGAGGAGGACGACGCCGCTGTCTAAGAGCCGCTGAAATGCTTCGTTGGTCAATCTACCTTCCCCCTAAAAATTCATATATGAAATGTACAAGCGTTGAAAAGCTTCTTCGTTGCCAAGGACAATTTCTTCAGCCCCGGCGGCAGCCGTCCGCAGGTTCTCCTCCGAAAGGGATCCTGACAGGAAGGCCGCTGCCCCTTGGAGGGCCGTATTGCCGACAGCTGTCGCCTTAGCCGCTAAATCAGGCGGCAAGAGGCCGATGACGGCGGCTTTCTCCGGGTCGAGGCGATAACCGAACCCCCCGGCCAGGCAAACCCGATCGATGCGTCGGCGATCGATGCCGCTCCGTTCGATGAGGGTTTCAATACCGGCCCGAATGGCACTCTTAGCCATTTGGATTTCCCGAATATCCTTCTGGCTGAGGACGATGCGTTCATAATCGAGGGTCGACCCCAGGGTAAAGCCCATGGTGAAATAAGGTTCCTCTAATTTTCCCGTCTCATCGACGAGTCCTTCTGAAACGAGGCCGGCCATGGCTTCGATGATGCCGGTCCCGCAGATACCGACGGGAACGGCGCCGTCAATGGTGCGGACAACGGCTTTACCGCCTTCGATGCGGACGCCGCAGATGGCGCCGGAGACGCTGGCCGTCCCCCACTTTAGTTTGCCCCCTTCGAGGGCCGGGCCTGCCGGCGCCGAGGCGATGAAGCGCTGATTCCGATTGCCCAGGACCAATTCCCCATTGGTACCTAAATCGATGAATAAGGTAACTTCGTCGGAATCCATGAGGCCGCAGGCGGCAATGCCGGCCGTAATGTCGCCGCCGACGTAGGTACTCATACCGGGAATCAAGGTAACCTGACAGTCCGTCAGGAAGCCGCCCTTTCCAAAGACCTCGCTGAACGAATAGGTCTCGCCGCCTAAGGAGACCGGCGTAAAAGGCCAATTTCCAAGGCCTTCACAGGACCAGCCCATGAGCAGGTGAATCATGGTCGTATTGGCCGCGATGGCAACCTTATGGCACGAGGCCTTGGCTTCGGGATGATCGTCAAAGAGTTTTTCCATCAGTCCCAGAATATCCCGGCGAACGGCTTTCTGCAAGGCCTTGCCCTTGCCCTTATTGGCCGCATCGATACGGCTGATGACGTCGGCCCCAAAGGAGCGCTGATGGCTTCCGGTCGTCGCCGCAGCCACGATGCGGCCGTCCCTTTGATCGACGAGGGCCGCAGCAATGGTCGTCGTCCCGATATCGACGGCAATGCCGCAGCCATGGTTCGCCAAAAGGTCATCGCCGGAGGTCTCATCTTCATGAAGGGCCAGTGCCGAAAATCCCTGCTGTTCGCGAAGAGGTACGGCGATCTCCGTGTCTTCCGTCGTTTCGGCCTGACAGGCCAGCCGCCAACCTTCACGCAATTGGCTGTCGGAGAAGACGTTGCGGTCGGCCGGCGTCACGGCAAGCGTTCCCGACACGACGCGGACGCGGCACTTTCCGCAGCGGCCCTTGCCGCCGCAGGGCATGGGAAGGCTCGTTCCCTGTCCTTGGATGGCCTCATCGACCTTAACCCCGGCCGGAACGGTCACGACGGCTTCGCCGCTCTTCTCCTGCCGGCGGTCACAGTCGGTCTTAGGGCAGGCCGCACAGTCATGGGCAGCGCGAAATACGTTGGCATCGGGCCCGACGTCAAAGACCAGGCTCATCGATTTGGCCGGCGACAGGACGGAGTCTCGATTCACGGTGACGCCGACGGACTGACGGGCCTTCGTTTCTCGCACAGCGTCGGCCTGGGCCGTTATGGGAATGTCACTGCCCGGTTCGTGACGGCCCGTAATGCCGCACCCCTTTTGCCGGCAGATGAGTTGAAGCTTCTGAAGGACGTCTGCTTCAAGGGCCATGAGGCAAGTATCGGCCAAGGCATTGAACAAGAGAGAATCCATGACGTCGCCGTCTTTTTCATATCGATCAAGCTGGCGGCTGACGGCCTCGCCTAACGTCAGGATCGCATAGACCTTGTCGTCGGTAAACGCCAAAACGGCCTTAGCCTGCATCAACGGGCGCAGGACCGGTACCAATTCCTGACAGCGAGCAAGGCTCTTGTCCCGGCCGAGACCGGCCTTCTGATAGCCGGCAAAGTGCAGCGCCTGATCGACGTCGGGAACAATCCGTTGTCCCCTTAAAATACGAATATCAGCCATGACCTTTTCCCCCTTACATAATTATTTAAGCTATATTATAACGAAAATCGAAGGAGACTGCCACCGATAATTGCAAATTTATGGGATTTTGCCGCTGACAGGCTAAAAATCGTCCCACTTCCACGAGTTTAGGCACGGCTTCCTCGTCAGTTCCCCTCATAGACCGGCGTACCGTCGGCGACCATGCCATCTCCCTTCTTGACGGCCCTTTCCGATTGGCGTATAATAGCTTGGTAAGACTTTACGCGCTGATTACATGGGCCTATAGCTCAGCGGTAGAGCCACCGGCTCATAACCGGTTGGTCCTTGGTTCGATCCCAAGTGGGCCCACCAATTACAACGCTTTCTTCAGCGAAGGAGAACCCGTTACAGCACGACACAAAAATACGACGACCTTATCCCGGAGATAACAGGTCGTCGTATTTTTTTGCTTTTTATGCCGTTAAAAAGGGCCTGGCCGCGGCACCTGAGGCGGGATTCCAAGAGGCTGCCGTCAGGTATCCTTGAGACTTCCCGCTTCTTATAAATCAATAAATATGTGTAGTTCCTGTTGTCCGACGACGCGGTCCATAACCGATTCTGACGCATCCCTATGCCGCAGGCGTCCATAATTTCAAAGATGCCTTAAAGGACGCGCGGAAACGACTTTACCGGGTGACTGTCACCGCCAGGTTTTAGCAGCATCCCTCACCCTTTTCGTCTCCCTTCCTTGCAGCGCATCGAGCATCCGGAACAGTTGCCGCCGCATGAATTTCCGCCGCCTTTTAGAACGCTGCGGACGGCAAGGACGAATAACACGCCGATGACGGCCAATAACAGAAAACTCGCCGCATTCATGCGTATCTCACCTCACTTTCGCTAGACGAACCCCATGAGGAGTCCGATTTCACGGACAATAAAAGCGACAACCCAGGCAATGGCACACTGTACTACGACGGTAACGGCGGCTGCCCGGGCCGACCCCATCTCCCGACGCACCGTTGCCACGGCTGCCACGCAGGGCGTATAAAGCAGGGTAAACACCAGGAATATAAGGGCCGTAAAGGGCGTAAACAACGTCGACAGGGCCGACACATCATCACCTAATAGTACGGACAGCGTCGAAACGACACTCTCCTTGGCCGTAAACCCGGTAATCAGGGCCGTCGCCACCCGCCAATCGCCAAAGCCCAGGGGCTTGAAAATCGGTGCCGTCAGGCTGCCGATCATGGCCAGCAGACTCGTATCCGGCGAGGCCGCCACGTTGAGCTGCGTATCGAAGGTCTGCAGGGCCCAGATGATGATCGTCGCCGCAAAAATAATGGTAAAGGCCTTCTGAATGAAGCCCTTGGCTTTCTCCCAAATGAGGCGGACGACACTCTTGGCCGACGGCAGCCGATAGTTCGGCAGTTCCATGACGAAGGGCACCGGCTCGCCTCTATACACCCGCCCTTTCAGCAGCAGCGCATAGAGGATGCCGCAGAAAATTCCGAAGAAATATAAGCCGATCATGACCACAGCCTGCCACTGTTTCGGGAAAAAGGCACTGACCATGAGCCCGTAAATCGGCAGTTTGGCACTGCAGCTCATAAAGGGCGTGAGGAGGATGGTCATTTTTCGATCCCGTTCACTGGACAGGGTCCTCGTGGCCATAATGGCCGGGACGGAACAGCCAAAGCCGATCAGCATGGGCACAAAACTCCGACCGGACAAGCCGACGCGCCGCAGCAGTCTATCCATGACAAAGGCCACTCGGGCCATATAGCCGCTGTCCTCGAGGATAGAGAGGAAGAAAAACAAGGTGACGATGGTGGGAAGAAAACTCAAGACGCTGCCGACGCCATTACAGATCCCATCGATGACCAGGGCATGGACCAGGGGATTGATGGCGGCGGCCGTCAGTCCCGCGTCGATCAAGCCCGTCACGGCATCTACGCCCATGGCCATGAGCTCCGACAGGCCGGCTCCGATAAAGTTGAAAGTCATGACAAAAATGAAGGCCATAATTCCCAGAAAAGCCGGAATGGCCGTATATTTGCCGGTCAATATCCGATCCAGGGCGACGCTGCGTCGGTGCTCCCGGCTTTCACGAGGCTTTACGACGGTCTTCGCGCAGACATTTTCAATGAAAGTAAAGCGCATGTTGGCAAGGGCCGCTTCCCGATCAAGGGCGCTGTCCTTTTCCATGACCCGTACGATTTGTTCCAACGCCGTTTGGGCTTCCGGCGGCAAGGCCAGCGCTTTCCCGATCAAAGGGTCATTCTCAATCACCTTGGTCGCCGAAAAACGGACCGGAAGATCGGCTGCTTTCGCATAGGGCTCGATGAGATGAACCGTGCTGTGAATGGCTCGATGCACGGCGCCGACCTGATCTCCCGGCATGTCGCTTTCGGCACAGAAATCAATCCGGGCCGGGATTTCCCGATGCCTTGCCACATGAATGGCATGGTCAACGAGCTCGTCAATCCCTTCATTTTTTACAGCCGAAATAGGCACTACCGGAATGCCCAGGGTTTGCTCTAATTCGTTGATGCGGACAGAACCGCCATTGGCCCGTACCTCATCCATCATATTCAGCGCCAGGACCATGGGGATTCCCAACTCCATGAGCTGCATGGTCAGGTACAAATTGCGCTCAATATTGGAGGCGTCGACAATATTGATGATCCCCGACGGCCTGGTTTTCATCAGGAAATCCCGGGTTACAATTTCTTCACTGGAATAGGGCGACAGGGAATAAATCCCCGGCAAATCGGTAACCGTAGCTTCCGGATAATGGCGAATGGTCCCGTCTTTTCGATCGACGGTGACACCGGGAAAATTCCCGACATGCTGCTTGGCTCCGGTCAGTTGATTAAACAAGGTCGTCTTGCCGCAATTCTGGTTCCCGGCTAAGGCAAAGGTCAAGGGCTGCCCTTTGGCAATGGCGTCCGCCTTGTCATGGACATGGTAGTCCCCGTCCGTTCCCAATTCCCCCACGCCGGGATGGGCAATGGGTCGGTAGGATTCCGATTGGCTCTTGGGCTGCGCCTTTTGATGAATATCCTCTACCTCTATCTTTTTCGCTTCATCGAGGCGCAGGGTCAATTCATAGCCGCGCAGTTCAATTTGGATCGGATCTCCCAGGGGCGCGATTTTACGGAGCGTAACCTCGGTCTTCGGCGTCAGCCCCATATCCAATAAATGATGCCGAAGGGCACCGCTGCCGCCAATGGCACGGATATAGGCACTCTGTTTCGGCCTTAATTGATCCATGGTTATCATGTCGTTCATCGTATGTCTACTCTTTTGCAATGTGTTCCCGGCCTTTCTCAATCACAGGGCATATCTGCCTGTCAGCCAACGGATTGCAGATTTGTCGGCCGACACTGTGTGTTTTATCAAAGGGCTTGCTTTCCGTATGGTTACGGCAACCCCCTTTCTTTCAAGGATTGCAGGCAAGATACCTGCCTCCTATATGGATAGGATTCAATGGCTTTATACATCTTATTCAGGCAGCCATCAAATAATCGTTTAATCGTTATATCTGTAGTATGATGCTATATGAGAATAAAGTCAATCCATTCCCTTACAGTCTGCCAAAAGGGCGGAAACCATGTCCAAACGAGCAGCAGAGGGCACCTTGAGAGATTCCGCATGACACCATCACCGAAAAACAGCCAGCCGCATCGGGGCGGCACCTGCGTTTGATATGAGGAAAACCATGAACCCCCTGACAAGAAAAGCAGTCCCGAACAAGGGGGACTGCTTTTCTGCTATCGCCTGATCAACATCCTATAATGTACACTCAGACTGCTTCGCCAAGGCGTCGGCGCATATTTTTTTACTTTGCAGCCGTTATCACAAGGCCAAGACATTTTTTCTCAACGAGGCTCTTAATCGGTAGCCGTCAGGCGATGGTGCTTCTCCCTGGCTTCGTATAAATCAATAATACGCTGAGCCCGCAGGCGGACGAAGTTCGTCAGCCGTGCCAAGGTCTTTTCCGGCAAGGGACAGGTCGGATGATTTTCAAAGGAAAAGACCGTCAGCCTCTTAAGAGCCTCTATATGGCGGGGCTCCACAAAGAATTGGGCCAGGATATCGAAGGGCATCGACGCCCCTTGCCTGCCGGACGTCCGCAGGTATTCATCGATATGTTCCAATTCATAGGAATTGGCATCATAGAGCAAAGAACAACCATTATCAAACAACGGTGCCGGCTGTAATAATCGGCCCGTCCGGGTATCGTAAAGATAGCCGAAATTTCCATAGTGGCGGTCCTTATTGCAGATTAGGCTGTCAAATATCATCATATCAGCATATTCGCACCGTCCGTAGAGCTCAGCCATGACGTGCTGCATCTCTAAACTATAGGTCTGAAAAGCATTCCTATCAAGACCTTTATAGGAAAAATACGTATAGGCATCGACATAGCCCACATCGGTACTGGTAAACAGTTTTCCCAGGCATACCGTTTCCCTCGTCCCGTCGGAATGAGTATAGGTTTCCAGCTCATAAAGAGCGTGAGAAAATGCCATGACGGCAGCGACTTGTGCAGCGTACCATTCCAGCACGGCCTGATTCAAGCCTTCAGGAGACGGCATAAAATCGACTCCCTTTCTTAAATAGATATCGCCGCCTTTTCGAATCCAGCATTTTCTCAGCATCCCGCAAGTCGTGATTTCCGGCGTCGCAATCATGCCGGACACAGAGCCTCCCGCCCCGGTAAAAGCAATCTGTGTCAGCCTGTCATCGAAGGGATTATCGTATAAATTACAGTCCGCCCAGGAAGTCGAATCATCCGCAGCGGTAATCCAATAGACATCATTGAGGGACAAGGCTCGCGTCACATCAACATAACCGAGGAACCGGCCGCCGTCAAGGGAAGCGCGGATAGACTCGGAAAAACGACGATTCCGGGGAACTTTACGGCACTGTATCCAGTGGAAAAGCCTTTCTCCCGTAAGAGGGCCGCCTATTTTAAGAGCCATGGGCAAGAGGGCCTCCTGTTCTGAATAGAACTTATTGATTTCAATCCGATACTTTGTATACGAGGCGTGAGCGATCATGGCTTTCTCTAGATACAGGGAAAAATCAAGCAATGCCGTATCGTGAGATCGCAGGGTATAGCTCTTACTTCTCTCTTCTTTCATCACACTCCCCTCCTTAAGTGCTCATCGACAGCCGTTGACTAGTAAGAGCGGCCGTACATCGAAAAAAATTCAGCCAAGCGTTCTTCCAAGCACTCCGTTAAAAGCTCCCGCAAGGGCTGGATCTCGTCGTCCAGCTCATAGGCTTCGAGGGCCTGAAAATACTCCGTCTGCTGTGCTTTTTGTATCGAAAGAGGCGGATAGCCGGCCCCTACTAAGGGGTAATTCATCATCAGGCGGGCCGTCGGTCCGTTTCCCGACAAAAAAGGTTGGATCTTACTGAATTCACCGTGGATCCGGGCGGCTTTTTCAAGGGGATTTAAAACGGCGTCATCGCCTATCCGAGAAAGCCACCATTTCATCGCCTCAGAGATCGTTTCTGCTGCCGGCGGGACATACTGCGAGCCGCGGATAGAAACGGATCGGTCCCGATAGGAGCCGCCCCTCGTATCTAAGGGCGCTGCCAATCTATGGATGTCTCCTATCAGCGCTTCTGTCAAGGGAAGGCCCGCCGCTGCCGCCTCTCTCAGCGCTGTCCAAGCCCGGTCGTGACCGCGTACGGCCTCGTAGTCAGCGACTTTGGTCCCGGCCGGAATGATGCCGTCGAAGAGGATCATCTTGACGTCGAGGACGGTCAGAAGGCTCCCTTCGATTCCCGTCGAATCATGGGTAAAGCGAAGGCGAAATTCTTCCTGCCAGTCCCATTTTTCAAAATCACTGAGGCTCCTTAAGCGACGCCGAAAACGCTCTATCTTGTCTTGCAATCGATCCATGGCTGACCTCCCATAAAGCTCCGCAATTCGACCGCCTGCCGAAACGATGCTTATCGCCTTCCAATTCGGCTGTACCGGCCCCGGACCGTCGGCAAAGGCCATCACAACCGTCCGCGGACAGACGCCAAAGGCGTCTCCCGTCCCTATGCCGGATTGGGCAGTGTCTCTCTCCAAAGGGCCTTACTCCTTTTGCGTCCTCATAATATATATACCATTATATCATAAAAAGAACGGCCCTTCCCCATGAAGGCCAAAGGCAAAAAAAACTCCTCCGACAGGCCGCACGACGGCGACACTTGTCAGAGGAGTTCGTTTTTTTGTTAAATCGTCTGTTTGCACGTTTCCGATGTAAAGACCAGACGCGGTTGGTAAAGGCGCATTTGTCCTTCATGGCGTCAAAGAGGTCGCCTTCTTTAAAGAATTCAGCCTTGCCGGTCAAAAGGCATCCCATGCCCATCTTGCCCTGCACTTCGTGGCTCCCGAGGGAGACTTCGATGTACGGATTGTCATGGACGTTCTTTTGGGAATCCTCCTTTACGGATTACCGACCTTGGCCAGCATATCCTGAACGGCCTGATATTCACTGTCAGCGGCAAAATCGTGTTGACTCTTCCCCTTTACGTCATAGCGCAGCCAAACCTTGCCGTCGGCCATGACCTTACAGTCTTTCACGGAAAAGACGACGGGCTGGTCGTCAGAAAAACCGGGACGGGCCATGAACAAGGTCTGCGTGTCGGCACTGCCGTCGGCTGCCGGGGCGATGACGACGCTCACTTCGTCGCATAAGCCCTGTTGGAGGAAGCTCCAGTTGATGGCTCCGCCTCCGCCGAGCATGACCGAATCGAGGTGAAGGACGTCTTTCAATTTGCGGCAGGTCAGCTCCAGGTCGATGCTGTCTTTCCCGCAGATCAAATAGCTGACGCCCTTGTCGCGCAGGTAGGCTTTATAGGCATTCGTCGCCTGTTCCGACAGGACTTCGACGACCTGGGCTTTTTCATGGCCGTAGAAATCGGTGAGCTGTCCCTCTTCCCAGGCCACGCGGCCCTTGGAGTCGGTGACGATGAGGTAGAAGCCCGTCTTGCCGTCGTCGGCTAAAAAGTCTCCGTCGGGAACGAGAGCGGCGCTCTCATCGACGTCAGGTGTCTTATAAAAGGTGAAATTGTCTTCCACCGTCGTCCGGCCGTTTAAGAGTGCCTGGGGCTTAAAGTACGCCTTGGGGCCGGAAAACAAGGTGTAAAACGAATCTTCTTCAGCGTTTGTTTCTTCGATCCAAAGGTACTTCCCCATGATCTTGCCGTCAAGAGACGTCTCCATATGGCAGAAGATGTGGGGGCGATTGGCTTTATCCATGAAACTGCCTCCTTCGAAAGAAACGAGATCCTATATAATAGAAATATAAATGGCTTAGAGGAAATCCTTGATTTTTTCCCGCTTGCCCCAGTTGCGGAGCTTGCTCAACGCCTTGCCTTCAATCTGGCGGATACGTTCACGGGTGACGTTAAAGTGCTGCCCTACTTCTTCTAGGGTCCGCGGCCGGCCGTCTTTGAGGCCAAAGCGAAGGTAGAGGACCTTTCGTTCGCGGTCCGTGAGACACGAGAAGACGTCTTCGATCTGTTCTTTCAAGAGGATGAAGGACGCGGCGTCATCGGGCGCTACGGCTTCCGAGTCTTCGATGAAGTCGCCTAAGTGGGAGTCTTCTTCTTCGCCGATCGGCGTTTCCAGGGATACCGGTTCCTGGGCGATCTTCATGATTTCCCGAACGCGTTCGACGGGGATATCCATCTTTTCGGCGATTTCTTCCGGAAGAGGTTCGCGGCCCTTGTCCTGGAGGAGCTGACGGGAAATGCGGATCAGTTTATTGATCGTTTCGACCATGTGGACCGGGATTCGAATGGTCCGGGCCTGGTCGGCAATGGCGCGGGTAATGGCCTGGCGGATCCACCAAGTAGCATAGGTACTGAATTTATAGCCCTTGCTGTAGTCGAATTTGTCGACGGCTTTCAAGAGGCCCAGATTGCCTTCCTGAATGAGGTCGAGGAACAGCATGCCTCGGCCGACGTAGCGCTTGGCAATGCTGACGACGAGACGCAGGTTGGCGTCGGTCAGTTTTTTCTTGGCAATGGTGCCGGCTTTGATATCTTCTTCCGTCGCATCGGGAGCGTTCCCTTGCTCAATGGCCTTGGCCAGGGTGATTTCTTCCGTTGCCGACAAGAGGGGCACGCGGCCGATTTCTTTTAAATACATGCGGACCGGGTCGTCGATGTTGATGCCTTCGGGCACGCTGAGGTCGACGGTGTGCATATCCGGTACTTTTTCCGTATCTTCATCATCTATGTCATCACGATCGCGCATGGAGTCATCTTCTCCGATGATGTCGATGCCCTTATCGGCAAAGAGTTCATACATCTTGTCGATTTGGTCCGGCGTCAAGTCGTCTTCTTCCATGAGGTTCATGATTTCCGTATAGGTCAGGCTGCCCTTCTTCTGCCCCGTTTGCAGGAGTTGCTGTATGTGCTGCAGGGCCAATTCCCGACGTTCTTTTTCCGTCAGGGCCGGTTTCGCCGACGCGTCTTTCTTCTTCGTCGTCTTGCGGCGTACGGTCTTCTTTGTCGTTTTATTCGTTTCGTTCATATCGTCTGTCTTTTTATTCACCATGGTGTACAGGCTCCTTTCTGCTCCTTAAGACCATTGCTTCATTTCATCGTTAATTTGTTTGCAGATGGCAAGCTCAGCTGCCAATCTTGCATCGCCCGTGCGGCTGTAGCCGGCAGCCAGGCGGCTGTGTTCAAGGTACTGTTTTTGCAGGTCCGCCAGGCGAAACCGTTTGACATAATCCATCAACACGTTTTCGTCCAACGGGACATCTTGCAGAACCATAATTCTTGCAACTTCTTCGGCCTCCTCAGGAGTTAATTTTTGCTGGATGTCATGTAGTGTGTACATCCCTTGGTGTGCATATGTATCTAATATAATTTGATAAATACGGCGGCGCCGTTCATCGGCAAAGAACACCGGGTCTACTTTCGCGCGGATGCGCTCACAAGCCGCCGGCTTTTCCAAGAGAAAGCGCAGGATGTTTTCTTCGGCGACTGCCATGGTTCCCGTGCCGCGGGCGGCAGCATTGTGCTGCGATACAGACGGCGAGATGACGACCTGCTGTTGTCCGGCCTCCGGATGGGCTGCGACGTATTTATTAAATTCACTGCGAACGGCGTCTTCGCCGATTTGCAGCTGACCGGCCATTTTTTTCAAAAAAGCCTCTAAGAGGACCCGATTGTCGACGGCGGCCACGACGGGGAGGACCATGGCCGTAATGGCCGACTTTCCTTCCAAGGTCGCCGCATCGTAAAGGGTCAGGGCCCGTCTCAGCATGTAGTCGAGAACGTTGGGCGCATCGCCTACGGCTTCCCGGAATTTATCCGGCCCGGCAGCATTGATGTATTCATCAGGGTCCTTCCCTTGAGGCAGGGACAGGATGCGAATGTGCATGCCGAGGCCTCTGACGATGGTCATGGCCCGCTGGGTGGCCTGGCGGCCGGCGCCGTCCATATCGTAGGCCAGGACGAGTTCTTTAGCCTGACGCTGGAGGAGCCGCGCCTGTTCATCTGTAAAGGACGTCCCCAAGGACGCTACGACGTTGTGAATGCCTCGGTTATGGGCCGAGATGACATCCATATAGCCTTCTACCAAAATGGCCCGCCCTTCTTCGAAAATCGCCTTATGGGCCATATCCATGGCAAACAAGAGGCGCCGTTTATTGAAGATCGGCGTTTCCGGGGAATTGAGGTATTTCGGCTTGCTGTCGTCGAGGACTCGCCCGCCGAAACCGACGATGCGGCTGCGGCCGTCGCGGATGGGAAACATGACCCGGCCGCGAAAAGCGTCGTAAAAGTGGCCGTTTTTTTCTTTTGCCAGACCCAGTGCAACCAGTTCTTTGCCGGTGACGCCCTTTTTCATAAAGGCGCCGGTCAGCTTATCCCAGCTGTCCGGTGCAAAGCCCAGCTTAAAGGCGTCAATCGTATCGCCCGATACGTGACGCTTGTGAAAATAGGCCAGCCCCGGTTCCCCGTAATGGGTCTTTACCAGGCAGTTATGGAAGAAATTCCCTGCCATTTCATTGATTTCATAGAGTCGGTCCCGCAGTTTATCGCGGGCTACTTCTTCAGCCGACCGTTCGATGACGGGCAGGGCAATATGGGCCCGTTCGGCCAATCGCTCGACGGCGTCTGCAAAGGAAAGGTTTTCTTTTTTCATAATGAACTGAAAAACGTCGCCATGGGCATGGCAGCCGAAGCAGTAGAAAAATCCCTTATCGGCCGTGACGCTGAAGGACGCCGTCTTTTCATTATGGAAAGGACAGCAGGCCCAAAAATTGCGGCCCCGTCTGTTCAGCGAGACGTAATCCGAGATGACGCTGACGATGTCATTGGCCTGGCGAACCTGTTCAATAAATTCGCTGGAAAACCGTTTCACTCCTTATCACCTGCTTTGTTTCAATTAAGCTGATGTATTTATATATTCTCTGTCGACCTGTCCAATTCCTTCTTTTTGAAAGGCCCTTTTCGCAGAAATGCCGAAAACGGATACATAGCCTTTCTATGTTATACTATTTCGACGCATAGCGTCAAGTTTCCTGTTTATGAAGATGAAATTTTCTCCATTTTCTCAAAATCAGCGTATTTCCTTGCTTGCGGGCTAAAATATAGCCCACCTCTTTTCCTGAAATGTGTGGATTTATTTATTTCTATTGGGTATAATAAGGATAGACAACGCCAAGATAGAGGAATATGCCAATGATTCATTTTACAGTCGGTCCGCTCCACCGGCCTACGACCGTAGCCGGCGCGATGAAACACTTCGGCGTCTCATCCACACTAAGACGCCGCATCAAGCACAGCGGCAGCTGTACCATCAACGGCCAGCCTGCCTCGACGCGCGATTTCGTCCGGGAAGGGGATGTCGTGTCCATCGTCATTCCCGTCAAAAACGAATTTGCACCCGAGGATATCCCCATCGGCATCGTCTACGAAGACGACTACCTCATGGTCATCGATAAGCCGGCAGGCATCTTAATGCATCCGACGTCGGCCGTTCGAGACGGGACGTTGGCCAACGCCGTGGCCTATCACTACGCCGCGACGGGTCAACACTGCTCATATCACCCCATGCATCGCCTCGATAAAAATACGTCGGGCCTGTGCATGGTCGCCAAAGAACCGCAGATTCAGTACGCCTTCGACAAAAAAGATCTCAGCTATAAACGGCTGTATCTGGCCATTTGTCAGGGACGATACCCTGCGCGGGTCACAACTGTACACGCCCCCATCGGAAGATGTCCCGACAGCATCATTACCCGCTGTGTCAGGCTCGACGGCAAGCCGGCTCATTCCGATTTCACCTGCCTGGCGAGGTCCTCTGAATACAGCCTGCTCCAAGTGGTGCTTCATACCGGACGGACTCATCAGATCCGGGTCCACAGCAGTTACCTCGGCTATCCCCTCTTAGGGGACGACCTCTACGGCGGTTCCCGCCGACTCATGCAGCGTCAGGCCCTCCACGCCTACTGCCTGCAGTTTACCCACCCCATGACACATCGCTTCATTACCGTTAATTCCCGGCTGCCTGAAGATATGGACGCCCTCGTCCGTCAGGCCGGCTGGAATTATATACATTAACACTATTCTATACGTAACTTGTAGGAGGAATGTAAACATGCCATTAATTGGAACTACAGAAATGTTTAAAAAAGCCTATGAAGGCCACTATGCCATCGGTGCATTCAACATCAACAACATGGAAATCGTCCAGGCTGTCACAGAAGCTGCTGCTGAATTGAAATCCCCGATCATCCTTCAGGCTTCGGCCGGTGCCCGCAAATATGCGAAACCGTCGTACTTGAAACATCTCGTAGCCGCAGCCCTGGAAGATTACGATCTCCCCATCGCCCTTCACCTCGACCACGGTGCTGACTTTGAAACCTGCAAAGACTGCATCGACAGCGGATTCACGTCTGTCATGATCGACGGCTCCAAACATTCTTTCGAAGACAATATTGCTTTGACGAAAAAAGTCGTTGAATATGCTCATTCCAAGGGCGTCGTCGTCGAAGGCGAACTCGGTCAGCTGGCCGGCATCGAAGACGATGTCAACGTCTCGGCTGAAGAAGCTCACTACACTCGTCCGGAAGAAGTCGAAGAATTCGTATCCCGCACGGGCGTCGATTCCTTGGCTATCGCTATCGGCACCAGCCACGGCGCTTTCAAATTCACTCCGGAACAGTGCACGCGCAACGCCGACGGCGTTCTCGTACCGCCGACGCTCCGCTTCGACATCCTCGAAGACATTTCCAAACGCCTGCCGGGCTTCCCGATCGTACTCCACGGTGCTTCCTCTGTCGTACCGGAATACGTCAAGATCATCAATTCCAACGGCGGCGACCTCGCTGATGCTGTCGGTATCCCCGAAGATCAGCTCCGCAAAGCAGCCTCTCTCTCGGTCTGCAAGATCAACATCGACTCTGACCTCCGTCTCGGCCTGACTGCCGGCATCCGCCAGCACATGGCTCAGCATCCGGATCACTTCGACCCGCGCCAGTACCTGACCGACGGCCGTCAGTTCGTTCACGACATCGTAGCTCACAAAATTAAATCCGTCCTCGGTTCGGAAGGTAAAGCCTAATCGCATGTCCTGCAAAAAAACTATTGATTTTTTCTGTGGCATATGGTAAAATTTTTTCTAGTGTTCTTGTAAATTAGGGAGGTGAATCCATTGCCGCAGATTAAATCCAACATGAAAACGATGGAAAAAGACGCAGCTCGTCATGCAGCTAACTCTCGAGTAAAATCTTCCGTTCATACCGCTATCCGCCGTACGAACGAAGCCATCCTCGGCGGTGACGCTGATGCCGTTAAACAGGCATTTGATAAAGCTAGCAGCGTAATCGACAGCGCCGCACGTAAAGGCGTTCTCCATAAAAATACGGCAGCTCGTAAAAAATCCCGTTTGGCTTCCAAAGTCAATGCGATGGGCAAATAAGTTGAACTGTAGAAAAAGCGTTGTCCTCTGAGACAACGCTTTTTTCGTATAAGGAGGTTTCTATGTTCCCCCATCGCAGCCAATGGCGTCATTTTCTGACCCTGTTTTTTCCCCTGCTCTTGACCCAGATGGCCCAAGTCGGCACGTCGGTCTTCAGCTCGATTTTCAGCGGCCGTGCCGGTACGGTCGATCTGGCCGGTGTCGCCGTTGCCGTCAACATCTGGATTCCCGTCTTTGCCGGCCTGTGCGGCATCTTCTTCGGCATCTCGCCGATCATCGCCCAGCTCCGCGGCGCCAAAAAGACGGAAGAGATTCCCATATATATCATGCAGAGCCTCTATCTGAGCCTGGCCTTTACGGTCGTGATTTTCCTCTTAGGCTATGTGCTGCTGCCGCCCTTTCTCGACTTCATGGGCCTTGAGCCAAAGGTTCATTATATTGCCTGGGAATATCTCAAGGCCCTGGCTTTGGGACTGGTTCCCATTTGTCTTCAGGCGACGATTCGCTACGTCGTCGACGCCCACGGCAAGACCCAGATATCGATGGCCATCCTCATGACCAACTTGGTTCTCACCATTATCCTCTTTCGCCTGCTCATCTTCGGCGCCGGCCCCATTCCGGCCATGGGCGGCATCGGCACGGGCTATGCCATTACCATCGCCGGCTGGGTGTCCTTTTTACTCTTCGTCGCCGTCCTGACCTTTATGGAACCCTTTCGCTCGTACGATTTATGGCGCCGCCTGCGTCCTTTCAGCTGGCATCACGCCTATCACCAGTTGGAACTGGGCATTCCCATCTTCATCGCCGTCTTCTGTGAGACCAGCCTCTTTTCCATCGTCAGCCTTTTGATGGCAGAATTCGGGACCTTATATCTCGCCGCCAACCAGGGCGCCATCAGCTTCACGACCTTGACCTATACCATTCCCTGGAGCATCAGCCTGGCGGCAACCATCGTCATCGGCTACGAAGTAGGCGCCAAAAACTATCAGGGTGCCCGGCAATACGCCGTTCTCTGTCAAATCACGGCCCTCATCATCGCCGTCGGCGTTACCTTATTCACGTACGTCTTCGTCGACGACATTGCCGCCATCTTTACGACGGATGCCGAAACCTTCCGGGCCCTCCGAACCTTCCTCTTGTGTGCCGTAGCCTTTGCCTTCTGCGATGCTATGGGTACACCCGTCCAGGGGATCCTCCGCGGCTATAAAGACGTCCGCATCATTACCTACATCGCCTTTATCACCTACTGGTTCATCAGCATTCCCATGGGCTATGCCATGGCCCATCTCACGCCATACGGCCCCTTCGGCTACTGGCTCAGCCTGATCATCAGCCTGGCCATCAACGCCGCGGCCCTCAACTGGCGGCTGTGGAAACAGACGGCCTGGCGTTTATCATAGTTATATAAAGGAGTTGATTCTATGCCAACGATTGAACAATTAACGGCCTACGCACAGGTATTACTGCAAAAAGGCCTCAATCTTCAAAAAGAACAGACCTTAGTCATCAATGCCCCCGTCGAAGGCCATGACTTCGTCACCTTACTGACCAAAGAAGCCTACACCATGGGTGCTTCCGAAGTCGTCGTCAACTGGCGTTCCGACGACATGACCCGCCTGCGCTACGAACACGAAGACCTGTCGTCTTTTGAGTCCCTGCCGGACTGGCGCCGCGACTTCAGCCTTCATTACTATCATAAAAAAGCGGCCTTCCTGAGCCTCATTTCGGCCAATCCCAAACTCCTGAGCGGCATCGATACGAAGAAGATCTTTGCCCAGCAAAAGGCGCACAATAAGGCCTTAAAAGAATATATCGACGGCATGATGGCCTCGAAGACGACGTGGCTCGTCGCCGCCGTACCGAGCGCCGTCTGGGCCAAGCTCCTCTATCCTGATCTTGACGCCGACAAAGCCTATGACGCCCTTTGGAACCAGATTCTCCAATCGTCGAGAGCCGATGGAAAAGACCCCTTGGCCGACTGGGATGCCCATCTGGCCAACCTCAAGGCCCGCCGGACGTGGATGACGAATCAGCACTTCACGAGCCTTCACTACACCAACAGCCTGGGCACGGATCTTACCGTCGGCCTTCCCGATAACCATATCTGGCAGGGCGGCATGGAAGAAACGGAAACGGGCATCTTATTCAATGCCAACGTGCCGACAGAAGAAATCTACTCGGCCCCCAAGGCCGATGCCGTAAACGGTACGGTATACAGTACGCGGCCCCTCGTATACAACGGCAACACCATCGATCAATTCCACCTGACCTTTAAAGACGGCAAGGTCGTCGACGCCGCCGCTAAAGTCGGTGAAGACGTCTTACAAAAACTCGTCGCCGTCGATGAAGGCGCCGGCCGCCTGGGCGAAGTGGCCCTCATCCCCTACGCCTCTCCCATTTCCCTGTCGGGCATCTTATTCTACGAAACCTTATTCGATGAAAATGCCTCCTGCCATTTAGCCCTGGGCGCGTCGTACCCGACCTGCCTTGAAGGCGGCACAGAACTCGACAAAGAAGGCCTTTCTAAAGCCGGCCTCAACGATTCCATGATTCACGTCGACTTCATGGTCGGTTCCAAAGACCTTACCATTACGGGCCTAAAAAAAGACGGCACCGTCGTCCCTGTATTCACCAACGGAAACTGGGCCGAGTAAAGATTACTTATTGACAACGGCAAAAAGCCGTGCTATTATAAGTTGCAACAACGATATACCTTTCATCCAGAGCAGCTGAGGGACTGGCCCGATGACGCTGCGGCAACCCCCATTCGGGAAGGTGCCAAGTCCACCGGAACATTCCGACAGATGAAGTAACACCGTATTGACGGCCGTCATCTGCATGACGGCCTTTTTTATTGTCTTTATCCCCTGTACGCCTGGCTCAAGGAGTGATACTGTGATTACCTTAAAGAACATTACCAAAACCTACGGCGGCGCTGCCCAAATCCAAGCCTTAAAGGGCATCAACCTGACCATCGAAGACGGCGAGATCTTCGGCATCATCGGAAAGAGCGGCGCCGGTAAATCGACCCTCGTCCGCTGCATCAATATGCTGGAAAAACCGACCAGCGGCGAAGTCATCATCGACGACAAAGACCTGTGCAAAATGAGTGAATCCCAGCTTCGGGCAGAACGCAAAAATATCGGCATGATTTTCCAGCACTTCAACCTCCTCTCCTCGCGGACGGTTGCCGAAAACATCGCCTTCCCCTTGGAACTGGTCGGCGCCTCGAAAGACGTCATCCATAAAAAAGTCGAATCCCTGTTGGAACTGGTCGGCCTCAGCGACCGCGCTGCCAACTATCCGTCTCAGCTCTCAGGCGGTCAAAAACAGCGTGTCGGCATTGCCCGTGCCCTGGCCAGCGACCCCAAGATTCTCCTTTGCGACGAAGCGACGTCGGCCCTCGACCCGCAGACGACGAAATCCATCTTGGAACTCCTCCAGGACATCAACCAACGCCTGGGCATTACCATCGTCATCATCACCCATGAAATGGCCGTCGTCCAAAACATCTGCCATCGGGCAGCCGTCATTGAAGGCGGCGTCATCAAGGAACTGGGCCGCGTCGTCGACATCTTCACCAATCCCCAGTCCCAGACCATGAAGGACTTCGTCACGTCCGTCATCAACATGGAACTGCCGAAGGGGATCAAGAATCTCGGCGTCTCCGACCAACCGACGCCGGACCGGGATATGCTCGTCCGCCTGCGCTTTAAAGGTCAGGCTACCCATGAACCGGTCGTCTCGGAAATCGTCAGCACCTTCCACGTCAAGGTCAGCGTTCTCTACGGCAACATCGACTACATCCAAGACGAACCTTTCGGTTACTTGATCATCGTCATCATGGGCGATATGGAAACCCAGGCCAAGGCCTTCTCGTATATTAAAACATTACCGATAGGAAGTGAGGTATTAGGTTATGTCCCAAGAAATCATTAAGTTAATGCTCCAAGGCATTGAAGAAACGTTCTATATGGTCGCCGTGGCCACGGTCATCGCCGGCATCATCGGCATTCCCCTGGGCGTCACCTTAGTCACGACCAGCAAGGGCCACATCCTGCAAAACCTCTTCATCAACCGGATTTTGGGCACCATCGTCAACATCATCCGTTCCGTGCCCTTCATCATCCTCATGGTGGCCATCATCCCCTTGACCCGACTCATTGCCGGCACGTCCATCGGTACGGCCGCAGCCTGCGTCCCCTTGACCATCGTCGCCATTCCCTTCCTCAGCCGCCTCGTCGAAACATCGATCCGCGATGTCGATTACGGCCTCGTCGAAGCTGCTGAATCCATGGGCGCTACGCCCTTCCAGATCATCCGCAAGGTCCTCCTGCCGGAAGCTTTGCCGACGATCATCAACAACGTTACGGTCCTCATCGTCAACCTCATCGGCGCATCGGCCATGGCCGGTGCCATCGGTGGCGGCGGCCTCGGGGACATCGCCATCCGCTACGGCTACCAGCGCTTCCGTCCCGACGTCATGTTAGCGACGATTATCATCCTCATCGTCGTCGTCAACCTCATCCAGTACGGCGGCGACCTGGCATCGCATAAGAAGAATAAAAAATAACAGATCTGCCAAAAAAGACATGAACAGCTATTTTCGGTTCATGTCTTTTTTTATATCCCTTGGTCACACGCTCCTTGCGCAGAACGTTAAATTCAGCCGTACATAAATCCTTTATGATTGGAATCAGACAGGCTGGTCGCTCCAGCTTAACAGTAACATCATATCGTCATCGAACGGCACGGTATGACAACAAAAAACGTCTTGTGAACCGGCTATGTTCACAAGACGCTAATGTATACTCTTTTTTATGCTTCTAATTGACCGACGATGTCGCTGATATGGGCGATGCCTTGGTCTTTACAGTATTGGTCGAGGCCTTCGGCGACGGTTTCGACAGCCCGGGGGTCGACGAAGTTATGAGCGCCGACAGCGACCGTGCTGGCACCGGCCAGCATGAATTCTACCGCATCCTGCCAGGTCACGATACCGCCCAGGCCCAAGATGGGAATGGAGACAGCCTTCGACGCCTGCCAAACCATGCGCAGGGCGATGGGCTTTATGGCAGGACCCGACAGGCCGCCGGTGATGTTGCCCAAGATGGGCCGACGCGTCGTGATGTCGATGGCCATGCCGGTCAGGGTGTTGATGAGAGAAATGGCATCGGCACCGGCTGCTTCGACAGCCTTGGCCATGGTCGTAATGTCCGTAACGTTGGGCGATAATTTGACGATGACCGGCTTTTTCGTGTTGTCCTTGACACTGCGCGTAACGGCGGCAGCCGCTTCGGGCTGGGTACCGAAGACGATGCCCCCTTCTTTGACGTTGGGGCAGGAAATATTGACTTCAAGGCCTGCGACGCCGTCGACGTCGAGGTCGGCTGCGATTTGTCCGTATTCTTCGACACTGCCGGCGGAGACATTGACGATGAGCGGCGTTTGACAGGAAGCCGTTACCTTCGGCAGGATGTCCCGCTTAAAGGCGTCGACACCGGGGTTTTCCAAACCGATGCAGTTGAGCATGCCTGCTGGCGTTTCGGCGACGCGGACACCGGGATTGCCCGGCCGCGGCAAGGGCGTAATCCCTTTGGAGATGATGGCCCCGACGGCGTCGAGGTCGAGAAAATCACTGTATTCGATGCCGAATCCGAAGGTTCCCGATGCCCCCATGACAGGCGTTTTCATCGAGATACTGGCAAATTCGACGGCAATCCGTTCACTGATCATCAGAAGACCTCCTTTGCCGAAAAGACGGGTCCGTCGGTGCAGACTTTATAGCGCTTGCCGTCCAGCTTGCTTTCAAAGGTACAGCCCAGACAGACGCCGAAGCCGCAGGCCATCCGTTTTTCCATAGAGACTTCACAGTCGATGCCGGCCTTGGCCGATCCTTCGGCAATGGTCATCATCATCATCGTCGGCCCGCAGACCGATACGCGGTCGATGGGATGCTCGGAAAAAATTTGGGGCAGGGCATCGACGGCAAAGCCTTTGATGCCCTTAGAATCGTCATCAGTAGTGACATAAATCTGTTCGGCATAGGGTTCAAAGAACTCGGTCCAAAACGTTTCGGCTGCCGTCTTGCCGGCGACGAGCACGATGGGATGATCGAGCTGTTTCGCCAAGAAGATGAGCGGCGCCAGGCCCACGCCGCCGCCGGCCAAAAGGACTTTCCCCGGCGTCGTCGTAAAGATGCCGTCGCCCAAGGGCCCTTCGACGTTGATCATATCGCCGGGACGGAGGTCCTTCATTTCTTCCGTGCCGACGCCGACCAAGCGGTAAATAATGGTCACCGTTCCCGCATCGACATCGGCATCGACGATGCCGAAGGGACGGCGCAAAAAGGTCTGTCCCCCATCGCGATGGACGTTGACAAATTGACCGGCCTTGGCTTCCTTGGCCGTCTTCGGCGCTTGGAAGACCATTTTCCAAACTTCCGGAATGATGGCTGTATTTTCGACAATGGTCGCCATTTCCACAAATTTTTTCACCCTCTGATCATCCTTCCTCATTTCTATATAGCGATTCTATTATTCCACAAATTGCTCAAAAAGTCCACATCTGAGTTGACGCCTTTTAGATCTCTTTACCCTATCATTGACTCCGCGTAACGATTCTGCTACACTGATTGTATCAGGAACCATGTTCTGCTGTTCAACAGCAGACAAGCCTTCGCGGTTTGCCATCCTATGTACGTCACTTGTGGCGTATTGGATGGGCATGGCCCTTTTTTTATGATATCATGAAATAGCATTACTTATGTTTCTAATCGAAGCGGCTTAAGGACGGTTCCTTTTTCCAGTTTGACGCCGGACCGTCCTTTGCCTTTAGATGATATAACGGTTTTGCGCCTTATCAAGGCTGCCTTCGATCGTCGGCTCTCAGCTCAGGCTCTTTTGAAGGTATTATTGACGCCATACAACGATGCTGATATACTGATAATATAAAAGGACGTCCCCTCATTTTGCATGCCCTGATGCGGTATGCGGCAGGGGACGTCTTTTTTATGGTTCAACGCATCCATCGTAACGACGCCCATCGGGCTGCACACGGATTTCAAGCACCTGCTGTCAAAATTGCCGCTTCTTGCCGATTTCTTTGCGCATCTTTTCCATATTGCCCCGGAATACGCTTCTTTCCTGCATGGCAATCCGTGTATAAAGGACGTCGCCAATGGCCATGTGGATCAAGCGCGAGGCCCCGGCTTCCGACGTGTACTGAACTTCGCGGCCCATGCCGCAGAGGCAGATATCGGCTTCTTCTGCCAGGAGGGACCGTCCGTGGCTGGTAATGACGATGATGCCGGCACCGGCCTTCTTGGCCGCCCGAACGGACTGGAGGAGTTCCTTTGTAGCCCCGCTGTGAGAGACGGCAATGACGACGTCGTCGTCCGTCATCAGGGCCGCTTCGGTGACCTGCATATGGGAATCGGATTCGGCCCGGATGGCCAGGCCCAGGCGCAAAAACCGGGTCTCCATATCGGCACAGACCGTGGCCGAATTGCCGAAGCCAAAGACATAGACTCTGTTGGCCGCCAAAACCATAGCCGCCGCCCTATCGAGGGCCTCATAATCGAGGAGACTCAGCGTATCCTGAAGTCCTTCAGATATATTGGCAAAAATTTTGGAGGCTACGTCGCGGCCGCCGTCGCCGGAGGCGATATCGTGAAAATCTTTTTGCGGCGCTGTCGACAGCCCTGCGGCCAGCATCACTTTCAATTCTTTCAGGCCGCTGCAGCCTAATTTCTTACAAAACCGTGAAATGGTGATTTCTGAACTTTCCGTCTGCGCCGCCAAGTCGGCTACGGTCTGTTCCATGACGACGCCGGCGTGATTGGCAATATAATCGGCAATACGGCGCTCTGACTTAGTCAGACCGCCGTATACACTGCGCAGGACGGGAAATCGCTGGATGTTTGCTTCTTCCATAAGATTCTCTCCTACTCATTATTTACTTTCTTATTTTACCCTACAAATACATTTAAGACAAGGACGCCGATGAGGCCCATGACGGCGATGATCGTTTCCAGGGCGCACCACGTGCGGACCGTTTCTTTGATGGTCAGGCCGAAAAATTCTTTGAACAGCCAGAAACCGGGGTCATTGGGCGGGCTGAAGATGAGCGACCCGGCACCGGTTGCCAGGACCATCAATTCCGGGTTGGCACCGGTAGCGACCGCAATAGGAGCGGCAATCCCGCCGGCCGTGAGGGCTGCGACGGTGGCCGAACCGCAGGCCGTGCGGATGACGGCAGCGACCAGCCAGGCCAGGAAGAGCGGCGAGAGATCGGAGTTAGCGACAAGCTCCCCGATATAAAGACCGAGGCCGCTGTCGATGAGGACCTGCTTCAAGGCCCCGCCGCCGCCGACGATGAGTAAAATCATGGCAATGGCAAGGACCGCATCCTGTACCGTTTTCATGACGTCTTCCATCGATTTGCCGCGGCCGATGCCGAAGGTATAGATAGCGATGGCCACCGAAATGGTCAGGGCAATATCAGGCTGGCCGAAAAAGGTCAGGACGTGACGCAGGGGCAAATCGGCATCCATGGTCAATTTAGAGATAGCCGATGCGGCCATGAGGATGACCGGAACCAGGGCCGTAAAGACGGAGATGCCGAAGCTTGGCATTTCTTCGTCCTTAAAGATTTTCGGATTGTACATGCCCTTAGGGATTTCCGGATTGATATCCTTGGTCAAGTTGCAGTACAAGGGGCCGGCGACGATGGCCGTCGGAATGGCAATGGCGGCGCCGTACAATAAGGTCGTGCCGATATCGGCATTATAGATGATGGCAATGGCCGTCGGACCGGGATGAGGCGGCAGGAAGCCGTGGGTGACCGACAGGGCCGCTGCCATGGGGATCCCGACTTCGAGGAGAGGGATTTTCGCTTCCGCGGCGATAGTAAAGACTAAAGGAATGAGAAGGACGAAACCGATTTCATAAAACAAGGCGATGCCGACGATGAAGCCCGTCAGGCAGACGGCCCATTTTACCTTTTCCCGTCCGAAGACGTTGATCAGCGTCGTGGCGATGCGCTGGGCACCGCCGCTTTCGGCCATGAGCTTGCCCAGCATGGCGCCGAAGGATACGACGATGGCCAGACCGCCTAAGGTACCACCCAGGCCCTTTTCAATGGTCGGGATCAATTGATCGATAGGCATGCCTTCAGCAAGGCCGACGAGGCCGGCGACGAGGAGCAGGGCCAGAAAACTATTGAGTTTTACTTTTACAATGAGGAAAAATAAGATGAGAATGCCAATGGCAAGGATGACGAGTGGCATGATGAAAAACCCCCTTTATTTCGTATAGTGTTCGTGCCACTGATGATGGAAGGTACCTTCTTTATCGACGCGCTTAAAGGTATGAGCTCCGAAGTAATCGCGCAGGGCCTGGATGAGGTTAGCCCCAACCTTGGGGCTGCTGTAGGCATCGACGTACTGGAGTGCTGCCGAGAAAGCCGGAATGGGAAGTCCCTGACTGACGGCGAGGCCGATGATGCGGCGCAGGGCACCTTGGTTGTCATTGATTTTTTTGAGGAAGAAATCGTCGAACAAGAGGTTGTCGAGATCGGGATTCTTGCCGTAGGCTTCGGTGATCTTGGTCAAAAATTCGGCCTGGATGATGCAGCCGGCCCGGAAAATGGAAGCGATGGCGCCGTAATCAAGATGCCAGTCATACGTTTCCGAAGCGCTCTTATAGAGGGAGAAGCCTTGGGCGTAGGCGACGATTTTAGCGGCGTACAGGCTCTGGCGGACGGCTTCGATGAAATCGTCCCCGCTCTCGGGCGTAATAGCCGGTCGGACGATGGCCTGCTGCGCTTTGACACGGCTCGGTGCATTGGACATGACCCGGGCGTTGCAGGCTGCCGTAATCATGGAGATATCGACGCCTTGTTTCATCGATTCGATGCTGGTCCAGCGACCGGTCCCCTTCTGGCCGGCGGCGTCGACGATCTTGTCGAGGACCTGACCGCCGTCTTCGTCGTCTTCGGCAAAGATATCGGCGGCGATACCGATGAGAAAGCTCTTGAGTTCTCCTTGGTTCCAGTCGTGGAAAATCTTGGAGATGGCCGCGTTGTCATAGCCACCGACGTATTTCAGCAGCAAATAGGCTTCGGCAATGAGCTGCATATCGGCGTATTCGATGCCGTTGTGAACCATCTTGACGTAGTGGCCGGCACCGTCAGAACCGATATAGGTGCAGCAGGGCTTGCCGTCCGAGGCTTTGGCGGCAATGGCTTCATAAATGGGCTGGATTTCGGCGTACGTTTCTTTATTGCCGCCGGGCATGATAGCCGGGCCGCGGCGGGCTCCCGTTTCCCCGCCGGAAATCCCCATGCCGTAGAAGTGAATCCCCGCTTCTTGGCAGCGTTCGCAGCGGCGCCGGGTATCTCCAAAGTAGGAGTTGCCGCCGTCGATGATGATGTCTCCCTTATCGAGGCGCGAGAGGAGCTGGTCGATCATGCTGTCGACAGGCGCTCCGGCCATGATCATGAGCATGATTTTGCGCGGCCGTTTGAGGGAGGCCAGGAATTCATCGAGTTCTAAAAAACCATGGATCTTATCGTGAGGCCGTTCTTTGAGGAATTTTTCCGTCAAATCCGGCGTGTAGTTGTATACAGCGACGTCATAACCGTGGTCGGCCATGTTGAGGGCCAGGTTACTGCCCATAACAGCCATGCCGACGACGCCAATATCATGAAGCATCATAAGTACATCCCCTTTTCTGCTGCAAATTATTATTTTGATTTCTGCTGGTATGCCGCAATATCGGCAAATTCACCTTGTAATTTTTGGTAGAGACGAGTGAAAATATCGTAGAGCTCACGGTATACGGCGGCGTTTTCTTCAATGGGCGTATAGACTTTCTTGGCGTGAACCAAGTTGGCCGTATCGGCGATGCTCTTTAACTTTCCGCTTGAAATGAAGCCCAGGACGGCGGCACCAAAGGCGGCACCTTCACTGTTGTCGGGCAAGGTAATCGGTTCATTGAAGACATCTGACATGATCTGAAGCCAGAGCTTCGATTTGGTAAAGCTGCCGCTGACCCGGATGTCCTTGACATCACCGAATTCCCGCAGGGCGGCCATGACGCTGTTCAAGCTGTAGCAAATGCCTTCCATGACGGCACGGATCATATGGGATCGACTGTGATTGAGGGAAAAGCCGAAGAACATGCCCCGCAGTTCGGAGTTCCAGTGCGGTGCCCGTTCGCCCGTAAAGCAAGGCAGGCAGATGAGGCCGTCGGCACCGGCATCGACGTGTTCGGCCTTCATGGTCATCAGGTCGTAGGGATCGATGTCGAGCATTTCCAGGGCGTTTCCGCCGTAATGGCAAATCTTGTCACGGACCCAGCGCAGGATCATGCCGCCGTTGTTGATGGCCCCGCCGGCGACCCACATGTCGTCGGTCAGATTGTAGCACCAAGTACGCATCTGCGGATCGATCTTAGGTTGACGGGTCAGCATGCGAAGAGCCCCACTGGTACCGATGGTACCGCTGATCTGTCCCGGTTCGACGGCACCGATGCCGACGTTGACCAAGACGCCGTCTGTGGCGCCGATGACGACGGGAAGGCCTTCGGAAAGGCGAAGATTCTTGGCTGCCGTTTCACTCAGTCCATGGCTGTACGTCGTCGAGACGACGGGCGGAAGCTGGTCTTTGGTGATACCGGCATAGGCGATGATTTCGTCGTCCCATTCAAGGGTGTGTTCGTTGTACATGCCCGTCGTGCTGGCCGTCGACTTATCGACGAGCCACTCACCGGTCAGATGATAGTATAAGTAATCTTTCAGGGAACCGACGAAACGCATTTGGCGGAACAGTTCGGGCTGGTTCTGACGGAGCCAGATGATTTTGGCCAAGGGATAGCAGGCGTGAATCGGGCAGCCTGTCCGTTCGTAGAAAGAGCGGCACAAGGCTTCGTCTTTCTTCATGTCCCGGACGATGGCAGCACTGCGGCTGTCGGCCCAGGTCTGCATATCATGGAGAGGTTCAAAATTTTCGTCGAGGGCGGCAAAGCTGTGCATGGCCGTACTCAAGGCAATGCCTGCCAGTTCCTTATTCTTATAGCGGAGCTGGCCTGTCGTCTTACGGATGACATCCTGGACGGCTTCGAGAATCTGGAGCGGGCTTTCTTCGGCCCAATCGGGACGAGGTGTCAACAACGGATAAAAGGCTTCGGATGAGCAGACATTGATGCCCTCTTCCGTATAAGCAATGGCACGGACACCGGTCGTTCCGACATCGACGCCAATCCAGACTTCCTGATTGGCGGAATCCATCGGCGTAATTGTATTCATAAGTCATACTTCCTTTCATGAATCATGGCTAGTCTTTTCGATGCCCTTATGATACCACGCCTATTTCCTAAATGCAATAAAAATATCATTTTTAATTTTATATTTTGATATTTTTATTTCATAAGAAAGACTTTTTCTATGCTAAAAAGGCAATCATCCTTCCTGACGATGACCGCCTTGCTCCATTTCCCTTCCTGTGGTATAGTTATCTTGGTATATATAGATATATATGATCGTTTTGTTGGCTGAGCCTATTCAGTCACCCATCTAGGAGGGATTTTCCATGAAGGTTATCTTATTAAATGGCAGCCGCCGCGAAAAGGGCTGCACCTATACGGCCCTGTCCGTCGTCGCCGATACGCTCCGTGAAAACGGCATCGATGCGGAAATCATCCACGCCGTCCCTGATAAAGCTGTCGTCACGGCCGCTGCTGAAAAGTTGAATGCCGCTGACGGCCTGGTTATCGGTTCTCCCGTCTACTGGGCTTCGCCGACAGGCGAAATCATGTCCTTCATGGACCAATTAGCCGGTATGGCAGGTTCGGCCTTGGTCCATAAAGTCGGTGCTACCGTCGCCTCTGCCCGCCGGGCCGGCACGACGGCGACCTTAGACGTCCTCAATAAATACCTGGCCTACCATCAGATGATCAGCGTCGCTTCGAGTTACTGGCCCATGGTCCACGGCAACACGCCGGATGAAGTCAAACGCGACGAAGAAGGCCTTCAGATCATGCGCACCTTAGGCCGCAACATGGCCTGGATTTTGAAGTGCATCGAAGCCGGGAAAAAAGCCGGTATCGACGCACCGCAGACGGAAGCCAAGATCATGACCAACTTCATCCGCTAATGGCCGGAAGATTCAAAAAATCCGTACAGTCCCGCACTGTACGGATTTTCTCATATCCCCTTCTTGCTAAAAGTGTTGTCGTTGCCACGCTTTTTTTCGGAGAATTGTGTATAATAAGGAATATATTGTAAAAAAGTGAGGATTTCCTATGTATCCTATAAATGTAGATCTCCGAAACCGGCCCTGTCTGGTCATCGGCGGCGGTACCGTCGCCGAACGAAAAGCGGCCCGCCTCCTCGACGAAGGAGCTGATGTCACCATCATCGCCCCGACGGCGACGAACACCGTAAAAGACTGGGCCGCTTCCAACAGGCTCACCTGGAAGGCCCGTCCTTATGAGACAGGCGACGAAAAGCCGTTCTTTCTCATCATCTGCGCTACTGACGATGAAAATGTAAGCCGCGCCGCCTCTCGTGCCGCAGAAGGAGCGGGTAAACCGATCAACGTCTGCGACGTCCCCGAACTATGCAGTTTCACGTTACCGGCCGTCGTCCGCCAAGGGGACTTACAGCTTGCCATTTCAACGAACGGCAAGGGGCCGGCCTTCTCGCGCTGGCTGCGGCAACGATTAGAAAAACGCTTTGATGACCGCTACAGCCGCTGGCTCGACGAAGTGGCCCGCGTCAGAAGTGCTGCCAAAGAGGCCCTGCCGTCCTCGAAAGACCGTCATGCTTTTTGGCGCACGGCCCTTTCGGACGACATCATGGACCTCGTCGAAGCCAATGACATCGACGAAGCCGGCCGCCGCCTATTCCAAAAGCTTATCGAATTTGAAAGGAGCCGCCATGAAACGTAACCTGACCATCGGTACCCGCAAAAGTGCCCTGGCCTTATGGCAGGCCGAATACATCAAAAAAGCCCTCGAAGGTCACGATTCGGAACTGACCGTAACCCTCGAGCATATCGTTACGAAAGGGGACAAGATCCTCGACGTCCCCTTGGCCCGCATCGGTGGCAAAGGACTCTTTACGACAGAACTCGAATCGCGGCTCCTCACCGGTACCATCGATTTAGCCGTCCACAGCCTGAAAGATTTGCCTGCCGACCTCCCGGACGGTCTCTGCTTAGCCGCCGTCACGGCCCGTACTTACGTCCACGACGTCTTGGTATCGAATCACTATGACTCCCTCGACGCCCTGCCGCAGGGGGCCTGCGTCGGCACGTCGAGCCTGCGCCGAAGGGCCCAGCTTCTCGCCTACCGTCCCGACCTTACGGTTCGGGACCTTCGGGGCAACGTCGATACGCGGCTCAAAAAACTCGATGACGGCGAGTACGATGCCATCATCTTAGCCGAAGCCGGCCTCCATCGCCTGGGCCTTGCGAACCGCATCAGCCAGCTTCTCCCGACGGACATCATGATTCCTGCCGTCGGCCAAGGGGCGCTTGCCATCGAGACCCGCACCGACGACGATGAACTGAAACAGGCCTTAGCCTTTCTTTGCGACCCGGGCACGACGGCGGCCACGACGGCGGAACGGGCCTTTTTAGCCGCCATCAACGGCAGCTGTCAGGTCCCCGTCGGCGTCTACGGCAGGGCCAAAAACGATCAGCTGATCCTCTCTTGTATCATCGCCGCCCCGGACGGCAGCCGTGCCTTCCGCCATCAGACCACCGGCCTTCTCACTTCCGGGGCCGCCCTCGGCCAAGAGGCCGCTAAGACCCTCCTCGACTGTGGGGGCCGCCAAATTTTGACAGACCTCGGCATTACCCCTGCCGAATAAAGGAGGTTTTCCATGAACGGCATTGTATATCTCACCGGCGCCGGCCCCGGCGACTACCGCCTCTTGACCTTAAAGGGCCGCGACGTCCTGCGTCTCGCCGACGTCGTCATCTACGACTACCTGGCGGATGAACGGCTCCTGGATTTTACCCGGCCCGATGCAGAAAAAATATACGTCGGCAAAAAAGCCGCCGACCACACCCTCTCCCAAGAGAAAATCATCGACTTACTCCTTGAAAAAGCCCGTGCCGGAAAGGTCGTCGTCCGCCTCAAAGGCGGCGACCCTTTCGTCTTCGGCCGCGGCGGCGAAGAAAGCCGGGCCCTTCACGACGCCGGCATCCCCTTTGAAATCATTCCCGGCGTGACCTCAGCCATCGGCGCTGCGGCCTACGCCGGCATTCCCGTCACCGACCGGACAGCGGCTTCGTCCTTTGCCGTCGTCACCGGCCATGAAGATCCGACGAAGAAAGAATCGTCCATCCGTTGGGACAAACTGGCAACGGCCGTCGATACCTTAGTCTTCCTCATGGGCGTCCACAACCTGCCCTTGATTACGAAAGAATTAATGGCCCACGGAAGAAGGGCCGACACGCCGGCGGCCCTCGTCCGCTGGGGCACCAAGCCCATACAGGAAACGTTAGTGGCTACCGTCGGCGATATCGCCCAAAAGGCTGCCGAACAAGGCTTCAAGGCGCCGGCCATCTTCGTCGTCGGCGACGTCGTATCCCTGCGGCCATCCATGCAGTGGTTCGATACGAAACCGCTCTTTGGCCTGCGCATCGCCGTCACCCGCACCCATGCCCAGGCGCCGGCCCTCACCCGGCAGCTGGAAGACTTGGGCGCATCGTGTATCGAAGTCCCGACGATCCGCATCGAACGGCCGAGCGACAATTATGCCGCCCTCGATACCGCCATCGACAAAATTTCCGCCTACGACTGGCTGATTTTCACCAGCACCAACGGCGTCGACGCCTTTTTCCGCCGCCTGTCGAAAAAAAATCTCGACAGCCGCGCCTTAGGACGGGCTAAACTGGCCGCCATCGGCAGCGCCACGGCAGAGGCCCTCCTCACCCACGGTCTTACGGCCGACGTCGTCCCCCGGGCCTACTGTGCCGAAGGGCTCTTCGAAGCCTTATCGCCCCACCTTAGAGGCGGCGAGAAAATCCTCATCCCCCGCGCCAAAGAAGCCCGCTCCTTCCTGCCCGATACCCTCCGCCGTCACGGGGCCTCCGTCGATATCTGTGAAGCCTACCAAACCGTCGGCGCCGAGGAAAACAAGGAACGCTTAAAAAAACTATTGACGGACGGAAAAATCGACGTCGTCACCGTCACCAGTTCGTCGGCAGTCCGCCATTTTCTGGAACTCACCAAAGATGCCGGCACCGCCCTCGACGACCTGACCTTTGCCTGCATCGGTCCCATTACGGCCCAAACGTGCCGCGAACAGGGCCTCACCCATATTCTTACAGCCTCGACCTATACGACAAAAGGTCTGACTGATTGTATAAAAGATTGGAGATTAGAAAAACGATGAACGTAAATACCCTCCGCCCCCGCCGCCTGCGCCGTTCGGCACCGCTGCGGGCTATGATTCGAGAAAACCACCTCTCCCTGAACGATTTCATCTACCCCATTTTCGTCGTCCCCGGAACGAAGGTCAAAGAAGAGATTCCCAGCATGCCCGGCTGTTACCACCTGTCCGTCGACAATGCCGTCGCCTTAGCTGAAGAAATCCGGGAACTCGGCATCAAAGGCATCGAAATCTTCGGCCTGCCGGCCTATAAAGACGACATCGGTTCCAGTGCCTGGGATCCGGAAAGCCCGGTCCAGCGTGCCATGAAGGCTATCAAAAAAGCCGTGCCTGACATGGTCATCGTCGGCGACGTCTGCCTCTGTCAGTATACGAGCCACGGCCACTGCGGCAAACTTTGCGGCCACGAAGTCGATAACGATGCCACCTTGGAACTCCTCAATAAAGTTGCCCTCAGCCAGGCCGAAGCCGGTGCCGACATCATCGCCCCGTCAGACATGATGGACGGCCGCGTGGCCTCGATTCGAAAGGCCCTCGACGCCAACGACTTCACCGACATCAGCATCATGTCCTACGCCGCTAAATACGCCTCGGCCTATTACGGCCCCTTCCGCGATGCGGCCGATTCGGCACCTCACTTCGGCGACCGCCGGGGCTATCAGATGGACCCGGCCAACAGCCGCGAAGCCATGAAAGAAATCGACCTCGACCTCGACGAAGGTGCCGACATCATCATGGTCAAACCGGCCCTGGCCTACCTCGACATTGTCCACCAGGCCCGGGAACGCTGCCAGCGGCCCATTGCCACGTACAACGTCAGCGGCGAGTACGCCATGGTCAAGGCGGCGGCCCAAAAAGGCTGGATCGACGAAAAGCGCATCGTCACCGAATCCCTGCTCAGCATGAAGCGAGCCGGTTCGGACATCATCATCACCTACCACGCCATCGACGTCGCCCGATGGCTGAAAAACGGCGACATCGAGGTTTAGCCATGGATTTAGTCATCGTCGGACTCAATCATAAAACGGTCCCCGTCGCCATTCGGGAACAATTTGCCATGACACCGGACGCCATCGGCAGCAGCCTTCAGCACCTCGACGACTACGGCGGCCTTCGCGAAGCCGTTGTCCTGTCGACGTGCAACCGCTCCGAAGTCTACGCCGTCGTCGATGACATCCGGGAAAACGAACAGGCCCTGCGCGACTTCTTCCTCGATTTGGCGGGAAAACCGACCTATAACCCGTCCTATTTCTACCGCTACACAGGAAAGGAATGCATCGCCCATTTATTCACCGTCGCCGCCAGTCTCGACTCCCTCGTCATCGGCGAAGGCCAAATCTTAAGCCAGGTCAAACAGGCCTACGTCATGGCCCATGAACACGGGGCTACCGGGGCCATCTTAAATATGCTCTTTCAGCAGGCCATCGCCGTCGGAAAAAGGATCCGAACGGACACGCACATCGCCTACCACGCCGTATCGGTCAGTTATACGGCCGTCCAAATGGCGGAAAAGGTCTTCGGTTCCTTAAAAGGAAAAGGGCTTCTTCTCTACGGTGCCGGCCAGATGGCCCGCCTGACGGCCCAAAACTTTCTCGGAAAAGGCGCCGATAAACTCTACATCGTCAACCGCCACTTAGAACGCGCCCAAGAACTGGCCGGCGACGTCGGCGGTCAGGCCGTTCATTACAAAGAAGCCGAAACGATCGTGGACGACGTCGACATCGTCATCGCCTCGACGGGGGCACCGCATTACGTCGTCACCGTCCCCCGCCTGCGCCGCTTCCAGGAACGGCGTAAGGGGCGGCCCCTCCTGCTCATCGACATCGCCGTCCCCCGCGACATTTCTCCCGATGCCGCTGCTATCGACGGCGTCACCTTATACAATATCGACGATTTAGAAGACATCGTCCACGACAACGAAGCGGCCCGACAGCGAGAAGCCGTCGCCGCCAAAGTCATCGTCGACGAAGCCGTCACCGCCATGGTCGAGCGCTACCGCTACCTTTCGGTCCGGCCCGTCGTCGTCAGCCTCTCTCAGCAGGCCGAACAGACGCGGCGCCACTTCGTCAAAAAGGCCCGCAGCAAACTGCCGGAACTGACGGACGAACAATTTCGCGTCGTCGAAAACTTATCGCACATCTTAGTCCGCAAAATCCTGCGTGCGCCCTTGCAGCGCACCGTCGAAGCGGCCCATACGCCTGACGAAGCGCAGGTCGTCCGCGAACTGCAAAACGTATTCAAGTTAGACATTAAAGAGTAAGGAGGCCTTTCCATGATTTCCTTAGAAAAATCAAGGGCCGCGTTTTCCGAAGCGCAGACCCTCATGCCGGGCGGCGTCAACAGCCCGGTCCGTTCCTACAGCCGTATCGGCTGCCCGCCGCCGTTCATCGCCCGGGCCAAGGGCAGTACCATCACCGACATCGACGGCAACGAGTATATCGACTACGTCGGATCCTGGGGTCCCATGATCGTCGGCCACGCCCATCCCCGCGTCGTCAAAGCCCTCCAGGAAGCGGCCGAACGGGGCACGAGCTACGGCGCACCGACCCTCGTCGAGTCCGATTTGGCCAAACTCGTTCGCCAGGTCTACCCGTCCATCGAAAAACTGCGCATGGTCAATTCCGGTACGGAAGCGACGATGAGCGCCATCCGCGCCGCCCGAGGCTATACGGGCCGGGAAAAGATCGTCAAATTCATCGGCTGCTATCACGGCCACGGCGACAGCCTCTTAGTCAAGGCCGGCAGCGGCGCCGCCACCTTCGGTCAGCCTGACAGCCCGGGGGTTACGGCCGGCACGGCCAAAGATACCCTGACCGTCCCTTATAACGATGCCGCCGCCTTTAAGGCCCTGATGGACCGTAGCGGCGACGATATCGCTGCCGTCATCGTCGAACCCATTGCCGGCAACATGGGCCTCGTCCTCCCCCAAGAAGGCTACCTCGACCTCCTCCGGGAAGAAACGAAGAAACACGGCACGGTCCTCATCTTTGACGAAGTCATGTGCGGTTTCCGCTCGGCCCTTCACGGGGCTCAGAGCCTCTACCATATTGAGCCCGACATGACGACCTTAGGGAAGATCATTGGCGGCGGCCTGCCCGTCGCAGCCTACGGCGGAAAAAAAGCCATCATGGACTGCGTCTCGCCGGAGGGTCCGGTCTACCAGGCAGGCACCTTAAGCGGCAACCCCCTGGCCATGGCAGCCGGCCTTGAAACGCTGCGCATCATTACGGAAGATCCGAACTATATCGAAAAGGTCACGGAAAAGACATCGACCCTTACCGAAGGAATCCGTCAGGCCGCCGAAAAAGCCGGCGTCCAGGTCCAGGTCCCCCAGGCCGGCACCATGTTCAGCGTCTTTTTCAGCGACCGACCGGTCACGAACTACGCCGATGCCGAAGGCTGCGACGCCGAGGCCTTCAAGAGCTACTTCCTGTCTATGCTGAATGACGGCATTTACCTGGCTCCGTCGCCCTTTGAAACGAACTTCGTCTCCGGCGCTCACAGCGATGCCGACATCGAAAAGACGATTAAAGCTGCTGAAAAGGCCTTCCGCACCTTATAATATATATAAGACCGAAAGAAGGTACATCGTGATAAATCAGCCCGACAAAAAGGAAAAGACAAAAGCAATACAATTCAGAATCGATGAAACGTTACTTAAGCGATTTAATGAAGTGACAGAACGCTATAGCGTTAATAAGAGTGCATTAATTAGAAGCTGGATAGAACAATACCTGGAAAAGCATAAAGATGATTAAATAACAAACTTATCCCCACACAAAAAATCCCGTCTGAGCCATCGCTCAAACGGGATTTTTTCACAGCCCTTCTCTTTTAGGAAAAGCTGTCTCTTATAAGATTTTCGACAAGAAAGCCTGGGTCCGTTCTTCCTTCGGATGAGAGAAGAGATCGTCCGGTTTCCCCTGTTCCAGAATCTTGCCTTCATCGACGAATAAGACCCGATCGGCCACTTCGCGGGCAAAGCCCATTTCGTGGGTGACGATGGCCATGGACATGCCGTCGTGGGCCAGGTCTTTAATGACGTCGAGAACTTCGCGGACCATTTCCGGGTCAAGGGCCGACGTCGGTTCGTCGAAGAGGATGAATTTCGGCTTCATAGCCAAGGCGCGGGCAATGGCCACACGCTGCTGCTGGCCGCCGGATAAGGTTTCGGGATAGGCATCCTTCTTATCGGCCAGACCGACTTTTTCGAGGAGCTGAAGAGCCACTTCCGTCGCGGCTTCCTTGCTTTCCCCACGGGTCTTCATGGGCGACAAGATGATGTTTTCCAAGACCGTCATGTGCGGGAAGAGATTGAACCGCTGGAAGACCATGCCGACTTCCTTGCGGACGCTGTTGATGCTCTTAGCATCGTTCATGCTGATGCCGTCGACGATGATTTCGCCGGCCGTCGGTTCTTCCAGGTAATTGATACAGCGGAGAATCGTACTCTTGCCGGACCCGGACGGGCCGATGATGACGACGACTTCTTTATCTTGAATGGTCAAATCGATGCCCCGAAGAACCTCGTGTTTGCCAAAGCTTTTTTTCAACCCTTTAATTTCTATCATCCGTTGCAAACCTCCGTTCCAAATAGCTTACCAACTGGGCGATGGTAAAGGTCATGACCAAATAAATAAAAGCGACGGTCAGCCAGATTTCAAACGAGCCGTAGGTCTTAGCGATGATCAGCTGGCCCCGGCGGGTCAATTCTTCAAAGCCGATGACCGAAACCAGGGACGTTTCTTTGGTCATGGAAATAAATTCATTGCCAAGAGGCGGAATGACGTGTTTGAAAGCCTGGGGCAAAATGATGTAGCGCATAGTCTGCATCCACGACAGGCCGAGAGACCGACCGGCTTCCATTTGGCCCTTATCGACAGACTGAATGCCGGCACGGAAGATTTCTGCCACATAGGCCCCACTGTTGACGGAACAGGCGGCAACGGCAGCGACGAAGGGGTTAATCCGTTCGCCGATGATCATGGGCAGGGCAAAGTAAATCAAAAAGATCTGGACTAAGAGCGGCGTCCCGCGGATAATATTGACGTAGCAGACAGCCAGGATGTTCAATATTTTGACTCCTGACAAGCGGCACACACTGGTAATCAGGCCGAATACAAAACCTAAGCCGACGGCAATGGCCGTGATTTCAATGGTAACACCGGCGCCTGCCAACAGCAGAGGCAATGAATTCCAAATCAGGCTAAAATCAAATGACATGAATAACACTCCTCTTGATGATACAGATAAATATACAAAAACACATGCTATCTTATTATACTTGCATATTTATGTGATGTCAATTCAGATTTAATAAATTTTCTTCATCTCCTGCCGCTTTTTTGCCCGTATTTGACAGAAAACGACAAAAAAAGGAATGCATAAAGGAAGGCTCCCTTATGTATTCCCCTATTTGCAGGCACAGCGGCAAAAGCCGACGGGCAGCCGCTGTGAGAAGATATCTATCGGCCTAAGAAATGAACCAGTTCAAAGAGGTTTTCGTCAATGGGATAGCGAAGCTTGGCGGCTTCTTCATAGGGCGTGGCAACGACCTTGTTATCGATGAGGCCGATGACACTGTTATAAGTGCCGTCTAAGAGGCTGTCGACAGCTTTCTGGGCAAAGCGGCCGGCCATGATGGCATCGTAAGCCGACGGAGCCCCGCCGCGCTGTACGTAGCCGAGGACGGTCAGGTTCGGAGACAGATACGTATGTTCCTTGATATAGTCGACGACGTCAGAGCCTTTAGCAGCCCCTTCGGCGACGATGACGATGCTGCTCAGCTTCTTCATGCGGTGCGATTCTTCCAAATGCTCGCAGAGCGCCGCCAGGTCGACTTTATGTTCCGGAATCAAGACGGCTTCGGCACCGGAGGCCATGCCGGCGTTAAGGGCGATGAAGCCGGCTTCGCGGCCCATGACTTCAATGACGGCGACGCGGTCGTGGGAAAAGGCCGTATCACGGATCTTATTGACCGATTCGAGGACCGTATTGACGGCCGTGTCGAAACCTAAGGTATACTGGGTCCCGACCATATCGTTGTCGATGGTCCCGGGAATGGTAACCGTCGGAAAACCAAAGCCGGCCAAGGCTTCGGCACCGCGCATGGAACCGTCACCGCCGATGACGACTAAGGCGTCGATTTCCTGTTCCCGTAAATATTCAGCAGCTTTCTGCTGCGTTTCTTTTTCTTTGAATTCCAAGCAGCGGGCTGTCCGAAGTACAGTCCCCCCGTGATGAATGATCGCGCCGACATCGCGTCGACCCAAGGGACGCGTTTCATGACGCAGTAAACCTTCATAACCGCGAATAATCCCTTCGACGGTCAGGCCGCGCTGAATAGCATACCGCGTGACCCCGCGGATGGCCGCATTCATTCCCGGCGCATCCCCGCCGCTGGTCAATACTCCGATTTTGTTGATCATTTTACATCAGTCTCCTTCTTTTCCCTGGCAATAAACTGCACATGCCTTTCATTGATTTTATGGACAATGGATTCGACGATCTGTGACGCTCCCCCGCGTGTCGTATCGACGACGCCGTCGCAGTACGGATAGATCTCTTCCCACTGTTTCATCATAGTATGGACAAAATCATGAAGATTGTCGTAGTCCACGGTCGGCCGCTTTCCAATGTGGCGGCTGACTCTTTCCTCGACGCGAAACGGCTCGGATAAGAGGGCAACGATAAAGCCATGACGATGCAAGATACGATACGTATCGACATTCATGGGAAAGTTGCCGCCAAAAGAAATTACCGCTTCATGATACCGGCTGACTTGCTGTAAGATATTGAGCTCCCGCTCTCGAAACGCCTGTTCTCCATGGCTGGCAAAGAAATCGGCAATCGTCATGCCTACGGCCCGCTCGATACGCCTATCCGTGTCGACAAACTGCCAATTGAGGCGTTGCGCCAGCTTACGGCCAATATGACTCTTACCGCTCCCCATCATCCCGACGAGGACGATATTCCGCTTCATCATGATCGGCACACCTCCTCCAAGTAGTCTATTCTGCATATGTACCTTCCTATTTTATCATACTTCTTTCCTGTTGACACAAAAAAAGCCGTACTTTTTCTTCATATTACTATAAATAGAGCGGGACAGTCAAAAAAGAAGAACCCTCTCCACGATTGCCGAGGACGTGCTCGAGCCCGTCATTCTGCCAATCGTCGCGGCCCTTTTCCAAGGGGAATAAAAAAAACGGAGTGTCCCTACGGGGTCTATTTAGGTCCCACTTTGTAGGACCTTATAAAAAAAGAGACCTGCCCAAGGCAAATCTCTTGTATCGTCAGCCGAAAGCTCTCTAAGGGCCCTCACAGCTTTTTTACGAAGCGCAGGTCGTGCCACAGTTGCCGCCTTCTTCAGCAGCGTCATTGGTCAGGCCCAGGCGCTTGATCATGGCCATGTCTTCGACGATGGTCGAACCCGACGTGGTCAGCATATTGCCCGTAATCGACGCCGAGGCACCGCAAAGAAGGGCCGTAGCCCCGTTTTCAGGCAAAAGTTTCCGGCCGGCAGCCAGGCGGATATTGGCTTCGGGATTGATGAAGCGGAAGAAGGCAATGGTCCGCAGGATATCGTCGCCGGAGAGCTCTTTCCTACCTTCAAAAGGCGTGCCGGGAATGGGCATCAAGGCGTTGATGGGGATCGATTCGATGCCGAGTTCGGAGAGGCTAAGGGCCATATCGAGGCGGTCTTCCCAAGTTTCGCCCATGCCGATGATGCCGCCGGAACAGACGCAGAGTCCTTCGGCCTGGGCGTCTTTGATGGTCCGGATGCGGTCGTCATACGTATGGGTCGTGCAGATCTCCGGGAAGAATCGCCGCGACGTTTCGATGTTGTGATGGTAGCTGGTAACGCCCGTTTGGCGAAGAGCGTGGAGCTGCGCTCTCGAAAGCAAGCCGTGGGAGGCGCAGAGACCGATGTGGAGTTCCCCCTTCATCGCCCGATAGGTGTCGAGGGCTTTTTCAAAATCCTTCCCCGACAAGGCCCGGCCGGAGGTAACGATGGCAAAGCGGTTGGCTCCGGCGTCCTGATTGGCCTTGGCATTGGCCATGATTTCTTCTTTGGGAAGGAAATCGTATTCGTCACAGCCCGTATGATGACAGGCCGATTGCGCACAGTATTTACAGTCTTCGCTGCAGCGGCCGCTGCGGCCGTTGATAATCGTACAGAAGTCGACATGATTGCCGCAGAAATGGCGCTGCAGTACGCCGGCCCCTTCTTGCAGTTCAGCCAGCGGTGCCGTCAAAAAAAGGCTCAGATCGTCACCCCGTTTGATGCGATAGCCTTGTAAAATTCGTTCCGTTAAACCTGCGATTGTATTCATTGTTAACCAATGCCCCTCTTTCTATTAGTGACTATGGGATTATTATACGCGCTGAAAGGCCTCTAGTCAACCAATTATTTCACGGTAATGGGTTAACAATAAACTCGTACTTCTCCGTGACAGGCGCTGTCAACTCCCCTAAGGGCACAAAAAAAGGCCCGTCGCAGTTGCGACAGACCTTTTTTCAAGTGTTCTTGCCAATAGCTTATCGGCGTTCGCGGATACGGGCAGCTTTGCCGGTAAGACCGCGGAGATAGTGCAGTTTTGCACGGCGAACGATACCGTGGCGAACGACTTCGATTTTAGCCAGACGCGGCGAATGTACTAAGAAAGTACGTTCAACACCGACGCCATAGGAAATGCGGCGGACAGTGAAAGTTTCGCGGACACCGCCGTTCTGACGGCCGATAACGACACCTTCAAAGATCTGGATACGTTCACGATTGCCTTCGACAACCTTTACGTGAACTTTGACAGTATCCCCAGGGCGGAATGCCGGGATATCGTCACGAAGCTGTTCCTGTTCAAGTACGCTGATAATGTTCATTGCTCTTTTTCCTCCTATAAGACATTCTTACCCCGTTGCCGCCATGGTACGCAGCAATCGTCATATGATACCGATCATATCGGGCAGCGGACTGCCTAAAATAACAAAGGAATTATATCATAAAAAATCCTTTGTGTAAAGCCTTTTTTCTCGCAAAATCGCAAATACGAAGAAACCTGAGGCCTACATCCGGACGTTCGGCAGGAAGGTACGGGACATGTGGGAGATGATAGCCTGGTACTTATCCCGCTTGTCCGTCGGATAGGTTACGGTAAAGGCCACATAGGTCTTGTTCTTGTCGTTGATGTAAAGTTCGTGATAGTAAGACGTCTTGCCGTCGGTCCAGCCGATGGCGTAGCTGTCCTTGGTCTTGATGTTGGTCGTCAATTCCGGCGATTCGTTCATGCCGATAGCCATGTTATACAATTCATCGATGGAAAAACCCATGGTATTCTTGGCGGCATAGGTCCGGAAAACGGCATCGTCCTTCGGGTCCTGGAAGTAAGCCCCGTCCCCATCGGTCGTCATATCGGCGGCCGTCGCGCTGCGCGGGATGTCGACGGCATACTGATAGGCGCTGTTGTAATACTGATAGTAGTCCTTATCCTTCGTCGTCATGACCTGAACGACGTCATAACTGTCGGCATTGGAGCTTTTGATGTTGACTTTTTCAGCAGCCAGTGCCGTCGAGCCTGCGATACAGGTCAAGGCAGCGACTAAGAGGGCAACGTTCTTTAATTTCATGGATATCACTCCTTTATTTTCTGATGCGATGGAACTTGCGAAAAGAGGGCTTTCAAATAAATAACAGATGCAGGCAGGCTGCATCTGTCATCTATTATACCATATTCAAAATTAGCTGCACAAGAAAGGCGGCTTACGATAATTTTTTGATATCGCCCAGCGGCTGAATAAGGCTGTACGTCAAGGCCAAAAGATGGAGTCGGTTTTCTTTGACGGCTTCATCCTTATGCATGACCAGGACGTTGTCCAAGAATTCGTTGATGACGGCAATGCCTTCGGACAAGGTATTGGCTACGCTCTGGTAGTCATAGACGGCGTACTGCTGGGACAAGTTGACCTGCATAGCCTGGCAGGCGCTGTAGAGGGCCCGTTCTTCGTCGGTTTCAAAGAGGTCGGGATCGACGTCGGTATCATCGGCGCCTTTGATCATATTGCTGACCCGGGTGAAGGCCTGAAGAAGATCGGTCTTGCTCATGATATCGGCATCGATGAGGGCCTGAGCGCGGCGAGCCGCTTCATTGGCATTGAGCGTATCGGAACTGAGGACGCAGTCGATGATATGGTAATCCATGCCCTTGTCCTGGAAGATGTTCTTTAAGCGCAGGGTAAAGTAATCGTCGAGTTGACCCATGACAGAAGCGGCATCTTCACCGGTTACGCCGAGGAGGTTTAAGATGAAGGCAAAGACTTCATGGCAGTTGATATTCCAACCGGCATCCATGACGATGTTCAAGATGCCGATGGTCTGGCGGCGCAGGGCAAAGGGGTCCTGGGAGCCCGTCGGAATGAAACCGCGACTGAACATGCCCGTAATGGTATCGAATTTATCGGCAATGCCGAGGATTCGGCCCATGTCGGTCGCCGGCAGTTCGTCGCCGGCAAAGCGCGGCTGATACTGTTCGTTGATGGCTTCGGCAACGCCTTCGTCTTCCCCGTCGATGAGGGCGTATTCCTTACCCATGACGCCCTGGAGTTCCGTAAATTCCATGACCATCTGGGTGGCAAGGTCGGCTTTGGCCAGTTCAGAAGCCCGTTGGAGTTTGGCGTCGTCGAGGCCGAGATCGAGTTTCTGATTGAGGAATACCGTGATCTGTGCCAGGCGCTGAGCCTTGTCGTGGAGGGTACCGAGGCCGTCCTGGAAGACGATTTTCTTCAATTTTTCCGTGTAATCGACTAATTTATGTTTCTTATCTTCTTCAAAGAAGAACTTGGCGTCGTCGAGGCGGGCACGAAGGACGCGTTCGTTGCCGTGCTGAACCGTTTCCAAATGGTAGTCATTGCCGTTGCGGACGGTCAAGAAGAGGTTCATGAGCTTGCCTTCTCCATCACGCATGGGGAAATAGCGCTGGTGGTCCTTCATGGGCGTAATGATGGCCGCTTCAGGGAGCTTCAAATAATCTTTATCGAATTCACCACAGAGGGCCGTCGGATATTCGACGAGGTAAACGACTTCTTCTAAGAGGTCGTCGTCCATGATGACCGTCCCTCCCTTTTCGTCAGCCAGTTTCTGAAGGCCGTCGAGGATGAGCTGACGGCGTTTTTCCGGGTCGACGATGAGGAAGTGTTCTTCGCAGACGGCTTCATAAGAGGCCGGATTTTCGATGGTAAAATCGCCCGTGCCGAGGAAGCGATGACCGCGGCTGACCTTTCCCGACGAAACGTTGGCCAATTCAAAGGGAATGACGTCCGTATCAAAGAGGGCCACGAACCAGCGGATAGGCCGGACGAAGTGGAAGTCGAGGCTCCCCCAGTGCATGCTCTTGGGGAAGTTGAGGCCCGTTACGATGCCCTTCATGAGGTCCGGCAAAAGGCCCTTCGTTTCAGCACCGACGCTGGTGACGTTGGCGTAGACGTAACCGTCTTCAACGGTCAAGTCTTCGACGGCAATCTTCTGACCGCGGGCAAAGCCCATGGCAGCCTTGGTCGGCTTGCCGTCGCCGTCATAGGCGATAGAGACCGACGGGCCCTTGTGTTTGGCCGAGACGTCAGCCTGTTTTTCAGCGACACCTTTCATCAGCAAGGCGATGCGGCGCGGCGTGCCCAAGGTGCGGACCGATTCATAAGCGATATTGGCTTCGCCAAACGATTTTTCAGCCAAGTCTTTGACCTGGCCGAGGATACTCGGCATATAATGAGCCGGGATTTCTTCGGTACCGATTTCAAGTAACAAATCTTTGCTCATCTTATTTTTCCTCCTTGGAAAGCATTGGGAATCCTAATTTTTCACGCTGTTCCAGGTATGCCTTAGCGCAGGCCCGGGCCATACTGCGGACGCGGCCGATGAAGGCAGCTCGTTCGCTGACGCTGATGGCGCCGCGGGCATCGAGGAGGTTGAACGTGTGCGAGCATTTCAATACGTAGTCGTAGGCCGGAAGGACGAAGCCGGCTTTGATGACCCGCATGGCTTCTTTTTCATATTCATCGAAGAGGTGGAACAAGAGGTCGGCGTTGCTCAGTTCAAAGGCATACGTCGACTGTTCGACTTCGTTCTGATGGAAGATGTCACCGTAAGTGGCCGTTTCGTTCCACTGGAGGTCATAGACGTTTTCTACGCCCTGGATATACATGGCCAGTCGTTCCATGCCGTATGTGATTTCCGACGATACGGGAGCGACGTCGATGCCGCCGACTTGCTGGAAGTAGGTAAACTGCGTGACTTCCATGCCGTCGAGCCAGACTTCCCAGCCAAGGCCCCAGGCGCCGAGGGTCGGCGATTCCCAGTTGTCTTCGACGAAGCGGATGTCGTGTTCAGCCGGGTTGATGCCCAAGGTTTCCAAACTCTTTAAATAGAGTTCCTGAATGTTGTCCGGCGACGGTTTGCAGATGACCTGGAACTGATGGTGCTGATAAAGGCGGTTCGGATTGTCGCCGTAGCGGCCGTCTGCCGGGCGGCGCGACGGTTCAACATAAGCTACGTGCCACGGTTCCGGGCCGAGCGTTCTGAGGAACGTCGCCGGGTTCATGGTCCCTGCCCCTTTTTCTACATCATACGGTTCGTAGATGATACAGCCCTGAGAAGACCAGAAGTTCTTCAATGCGAATATCATGTCTTGAAAATTCATCGTATTCCCTCCTACATGCAAAAAAGTCCCTGTAACATAGATAAGTATGTTACAGGGACGAGTATACGTACCCGCGGTTCCACCCTGATTGGTCCAAAAGACCCGCTTGATTTACCGGCCATACACATCGACTGACTTCCGGCCGCGGCCTTCAGAGCGCCTTCCGCATCGGCAGCCGGCTCACACTGTCCCGGCCTCGCTGATAAGATACGTACTTGTTCTCTTGCATCGCCTATGTAATTGTACGTTCCTTATCATAGCAAACTTAAGGGTAAAAGTCAATCTTTTCCCCCATCAAAAAAGGATTGTCGCTAAAGGCATAAAACCTTTAGGAGACAATCCTTTTCAATCGGGTAATCCTATTGCTTGCCGTATTTGCGGGCTACGTCGATGCGGCGCAGAGCACGCTGCAGGGACGCTTGGGCACGGGTTTCGTCGAGATCGGCAGCGTGTTTCGCCAATAAGGCTTCGGCACGCTTTTCCGATTCGATGGCTCGCTCTAAGTCGATGTCTTCCGGCTTTTCCGAAGCCGGCGTAATGACCGTGACCGTATTGCCATGGACTTCGAGGAAGCCTCCGGCAACGGTGACGCAGCCGCGGCTTCCGTCCTTGTCATAGCATAAGGGCCAAATCGACAGGGAGGCGATGAGCGGCGCATGGTTGGGCATGATGCCCAAATCGCCGTCTAAGGCACGGACGAGGATGAAATCCACGTCTTCATGGAGTACGGCAGCATCGGGCGTTATGACTTCCAAATGGAGTGTCTTTCCTGCTTCTGCCATAGACTATTCCCCTTTCAGCGTCTTGGCCTTTTCATAGGCTTCTTCAATATTGCCGACCATGTAGAATGCCTGTTCAGGCATGTCGTCACATTTACCGGACAAGATTTCTTTGAAGCCTTCGATCGTTTCTTTCAGCGGGACGTAACGGCCTTCCTGACCGGTAAACTGTTCAGCAACGGCGAAAGGCTGGCTGAGGAAACGCTGTACTTTACGGGCACGGGCAACGGTCAGCTTATCTTCTTCTGACAGTTCGTCGATACCCAAGATGGCGATGATATCCTGCAGGTCGTTGTACTTCTGGAGGATTTCCTGTACGGCACGGGCCGTATTGTAGTGATCGTCGCCGATGATGTTCGGGTCGAGGATACGAGACGTGGAGTCCAAAGGATCGACGGCCGGGTAAATCCCGAGTTCGGCGATCTGACGGGACAGAACCGTCGTCGCATCGAGGTGCGCGAAGGTAGCAGCCGGAGCCGGGTCCGTGAGGTCGTCGGCAGGGACGTAAACGGCCTGGACGGACGTGATAGAACCGTCTTTGGTCGACGTAATGCGTTCCTGCAGGGCGCCGACGTCGGTACCCAGGGTCGGCTGGTAACCGACGGCAGACGGAATACGGCCGAGAAGGGCCGAAACTTCGGAACCTGCCTGGATGAAACGGAAGATGTTGTCGATGAACAACAAGACGTCCTTGTGTTCCTTATCGCGGAAGTATTCGGCCATGGTAAGACCGGTCAGGCCGACGCGCATACGGGCTCCTGGCGGTTCATTCATCTGACCGTAGACGAGGGCCGTCTTGTCGATAACGCCGGATTCCTTCATTTCGTTCCAAAGGTCATTGCCTTCACGGGTACGTTCACCGACACCGGTGAAGACGGAATAACCGCCGTGGCCCGTAGCAACGTTGTGAATCAATTCCATGATGAGGACTGTTTTACCGACGCCGGCACCGCCGAAGAGGCCGATCTTACCACCCTTAGCATAAGGGCAGATGAGGTCGACGACTTTGATCCCCGTTTCAAAGATTTCTGTTTCCGTCGCCTGGTTTTCGAATTTCGGAACCGGACGGTGGATCGGCCAGTAATCATCGGCTTCGACCTTGGCGTCGACTTTGTCAACGGTATTGCCGAGGACGTTGAAGATACGGCCTAAGACGCCTTTGCCGACAGGGACCTTGATCGGGTCGCCGGTATTTTCGGCTGCCATGCCGCGGACGAGGCCATCTGTGGAGTCCATGGAAACGCAGCGGACGACGTCGTCACCTAAGTGCTGCATGGCTTCTACAATGAGGTCGATCTTCTGGTCGCCTTCACCGCCCGTGATATGGATGGCGTTGTAGATGGACGGCAAGTCTGCTTCGGAAGCAAACCGCACGTCGACGACCGGGCCGATGACCTGGACTACTTTCCCAATGTTATTGCTCATGAAGAGGTTCTCCTCTCTTTCAAGAATTGTAACAGCAGCGCGTGACGAGAATCACGTCTTATTTCAAGGCGTTGGCGCCACTTACGATTTCCGTCAGTTCGTTGGTAATACCAGCCTGGCGGACTTTATTGTAGGTAACAGTCAGTTTTTCGATCAGCTCACCGGCGTTGTCCGTAGCCGACGTCATGGCCGTCATGCGGGCACCGAGTTCACTGGCAGCTGACTGAAGGAGACTGTTGTAGATAAACAGATCTAAGTACTGGGGCAGCAAAGAATCGAGGACCTGGGATGCATCGGGAGCAAACAAGTACTCTTCCCGCGGCCCCTGGTCACCGGCCTGTTCTTCCTGAGAAATAGGCAGCATCTTCACGATTTTTGCTTCCTGGGACAAGGCCGTTTTGAAGTGCGTATAGATGACATAGACTTCATCGACTTCGCCGTCGAGGAACTTCTGCGTCGCCAAATGGGCGATTTCCTGGGCATTGATGAGCTGCGGCTTATCCGAAAAACCGGACCATTTTTCTTCCGGCGTAATATGCAGGTGCTTTAAGTACTCTGCCGGTTTGCGGCCGGAGACGAAAAGGACCGACGCACTGCGCGGCTTATCCTTTAAGACGGATACCATGGTCTTGTTGATGTTAGCGTTGAAGGCACCGGCCAGGCCCTTGTCAGCCCCGATGATGATATAGCACGTCTTCTTGACGTCATCGCGGGACTGGAACAAAGGGTTCCCGGAATCGGGGGATGCCGCCGACAAGCGGCGCAGCATGCCTTCCATTTTTTCGGTATACGGGGCAGTAGCCAGTGCCCGTTCCTGTGCACGGCGCAGTCGCACGGAAGAGACCATCTTCATGGCCTTGGTGATCTGCTGAGTATTGGTAACGGATTTTATCCGTCGATTTATTTCGCGTGCACTCGGCATAGCTTATTCCTCCTCTTTAACCAGTTCGTGAGAAGTACCGTACTGCTTGAGGTATTCCGCAATGGCTTTCTTGAGGGTTTCTTCTGCATCTTTGCCGAGTTCCTTCGTCGATTTAATGCTTTCACCGACTTCCGGATAGTTGCTGTGCATGAAGGTAACGAAGCCGTCTGCAAATTCTGCAACTTCATCGACCTGGACAGGCATCAGGTATTTCTTAACGGCCAAATAAATCTGCATGACCTGATCTTCAACGGCCATCGGCTTATACTGCGGCTGAATGAGGAGCTGCATCGTCCGTTCACCGGCGTCGATCTGGGCTTTCGTGTTCTTATCGAGGTCGGAGCCGAACTGAGCAAAAGCTGCCAATTCGCGGTACTGGGCCAGGTTCAAACGGAGCGTACCGGCAATGCTCTTCATGGCCTTGATCTGAGCCGAACCGCCGACACGGGATACGGAGAGGCCGACGTTGATAGCCGGACGGATACCGGAGTTGAAGGCTTCTGTTTCGAGGAAGATCTGGCCGTCGGTAATGGAAATGACGTTGGTCGGAATATAGGCCGACAAGTCACCGGCCAAGGTTTCGATGATCGGCAGGGCCGTAATCGAGCCGCCGCCCAATTCATCGGACAGTTTAGCCGCCCGTTCGAGCAGACGGGAATGTAAGTAGAATACGTCGCCGGGATACGCTTCACGTCCTGGCGGACGACGGAGAAGCAAACTCATGGCACGGTATGCCTGAGCGTGTTTGGACAAATCGTCGTATACGCAGAGGCAGTCTTTGCCCTGGAGCATGAAATATTCGGCAATGGATACGCCGGAATACGGAGCAAGATACTGGAGCGGAGCCCCGTCGGAGGCCGTTGCGGCAACGACGATGGTATAGGCCATAGCGCCGTGTTCTTCAAGGGTCCGTACGACGCGGGCAACGGTCGACGATTTCTGACCGATGGCGACGTAGACACAGATGACGCCCGTATCCTTCTGATTCAAGATCGTATCGATGGCAATGGCCGTCTTGCCCGTGCCGCGGTCGCCGATGATGAGTTCACGCTGGCCACGGCCGATAGGGACCATGGAGTCGATGGCTTTCAGACCCGTCTGGAGCGGTACCTTGACCGGCTGGCGGTCGGCAATACCGTAGGCCTTGACTTCGATAAGACGGGATTCCGTCGTCTTGATGTCCCCTTTGCCGTCAATGGCCATCCCTAAGGGATTGACGACGCGGCCAATCATGTTTTCGCCGACAGGGACACGCATAACGCGGCCTGTACGACGGACGGTGTCGCCTTCTTTGATGAGGGCGTCATCGCCGAGCAGTACGGCGCCGACGTTATCTTCTTCCAAGTTCAGGGCCATGCCGTAAACGCCGTGCGGCAGTTCCAGCAATTCCCCGGACATGGCTTTTTCCAAACCGTAAATGTGGGCAATGCCGTCCCCGACTTCCAAGACGGTACCGACGTCATCGACGTTCATTTCCACATTATAATCTTCGATTTGTTTCTTGATTATAGCCGTAATTTCTTCTGGCTTCATATTCATTATTCGTCCGTCACCCCATTCGTCGCGTCAGCCTGGAGCAGGCTATTCTGCATATCCTGCAGATGCCGCTTAAGGCTGCCGTCTATTAATTTATCGCCAATTTGGATGACCATGCCGCCGATAAGCGACGGATCGACGTAGTACAGCGGTTCTATCTGCTGTCCCGTCATGTCTTCCAGGCTGGCTACGAGCTTGGTCTGTTCTTTCTTGGACAGCGGCTTGACGACGCGGATTTTGGCCACTTCGATGTTCTGAGCCTTACGGGCCAAATCGATAAACCCGTCAATGCCCAAAACCAAAGCCGCTTCACGGCGCCGGTCGATCATGACATACATGAACTGCATGACCATCGGCGACACGCTGTCCCCAAAAATCTTTTTCAATGTGTCCTTTTTGGACTGCGGCGGTACGAGGGGATGATTCAGGAATTTCCATAAATCGGGATTTTCCTGAAACGTATCCCGTACGCCTTTTAATTCTGTTCCGAACTCGGTAAGCTTCTTCTGTTCGCTGGCAATGTCAAACATAGCCTGGCTGTATTTGCTGTAGATCGTTTCGGGTATCATAAGATCAGTTCCCCTTTACGCGCTGCGTCTGGATCTGGTCAATGCAGTCGGCTACGAGTTTCGCGTTCATATCGGAATCGATATTCTTCTTGAGCAGTTTTTCTGCCACAGCCATCGACAGATTGACTACTTCCTTACGCATTTCCCGGATAGCCGCTTCCCGTTCATTGGCGATTTCAGCCTGGGCAATCTGTTTTTCCCGGGCGATCTGATCGCGAATGGCTTCGAGCTGGGCCTGTGCTTCTTTATCGGCCTGCTTTACCGCCTTGTCGACGATGGCCTGCGCTTCTGCACGGGCATCGCGGATCTGAGCTTCATAATCGGCTCTCATCTTTTCAGCCGTTTCTTTAGCTTTCGCGGCATCGCTGAGATCGGAGGCAATCTTATTGCGGCGGTCTTCCAGCACTTTGAGCAGCGGTTTGTAAGCGAACTTCGCCAAAATAGCAACTAAGACGAAGAAGTTGATAAACTGGAACAGCAAGGTACCATTAATACTAACCAATGTACTTCCCTCCCCGGCTGTATAGTAGAATCATTCAGATTAAAGCAGGCTGACGAACGGATTGGCAAAGACCAATACGATGGAGATGACAGCTGCGATAATCGGCATGGATTCGATCAAGCCGATGGAGATAAGCATGTTGACCAAGAGTTTGCCGCCCATTTCAGGCTGACGAGCCGTACCTTCGAGCATTTTCGATGCGGCATGACCGTCACCGATAGCAGCGCCGAGAGCTGCCAAACCAATACCCAAGCATGCACCAAAAGCGGACAATGCCAATACGATAGCTTTTTCCATAATAAATAACCTCCTAGTTTCTGTGAATAAGATGAAAATTTCAGTGTAAAACAGTATCCGGCACGATTAGTCGTCTGCAAAAGACGGAGCCAGATAAGACGTGGTCAGGATCGTAAAGATAAATGCCTGAATGAGACCGATGACCAGGCTGAACACCAGCCAGATGATCGGAATGCCGATAGGCACGAGGAAGTACAGGACTTCCAACAAAATTTCCCCGGCCAGGATATTGCCAAATAGACGGAAGGCCAACGTTAAGGGTTTGGTAATTTCTTCCATCAGATTGATGATAACAAATGGCGCAAAGGGTTTAAAGAAGCTCTTGAAATGTTTTTTGAACCCCTGGTTCTTCAAGGCCATAAAATGGACCATAAAAGAAGATACCAGTGCCAGGGCGACAGTCGTATTCAAGTCATTCGTCGGCGAAGCCAGGATTTCCGGATTCGGAATCATGCCCAATTCGTTGGCGAACAGGATGAATAAGAACATGGTCAATAAGACCGATACGACTTGGCCGTATTTCGGTCCCAACGTTTCCCTGAACTGATCGAGGAGGGATTCGATGACCATTTCCATGGCATTCTGCAGGCCCGACGGGACGAGGGAACGTCCCCTTGTGGCAGAGACGGTGACGATGATAACCAGCGCTGCAACGAGCCAGGTCATCATCAGCGTATCCAGGTTCACATTCAGACCCAGAAGCTGAACGACCACATGATGCCCTGCATGTAATTCCATACGCAATACCTCCTTTCCTTTACCGTCTGAAGCGTGCGGTCAACACATCTGCAAAGATCAGGACGCGGTATGAAAAGATACCGGCCACGGCAGCTCCCAGTGAAATGGACGGGAACTGCAAGATCACGATGACGGCCAGGCAGACGAAAATCAGCCGGAACACGGCACCGCCGCGGATGAATGCCGCCGCCTGCTCGGGCGGCAGTTTCAAGGCCCGTACCGAACGGCTGCTGAGCATGAAAAAATAGACGATGTTCAAGCCGCTGCCGATACACCAGCCACTTATGTACTGCCACCACCCGCCCAGTAAGAGCACGGCGGCGACGATACATGTAAAACCAATGAGTTTGCAAATTGTTGCCTTCACATAGGTGTAAAAAGCTTCCATAGACTATCCTCCGCGGTTCTCATCGGCTCGATGACGATCCATTCCGGCGGGATTCATCCCGTTCATAGGACAAGGCTTTTTTGTAAAGCGTCCAGAACCCGGAAACGGCACCGATCAGGGAAAAGAGGATCAATCCCCACGGCGATGTGCCCGTATAGACATCGATAAAACGGCCGATGGCGACGCCGACGCAGATGCAGACAAAGAGCGACAGGCCGAGAGATGCGGCAATGGCAACGATGTCTAAAAGCCTCATAGAAGACCTTTTGTCACTGTGAGAATCATTCTTTTTTCTCATAGCACACACACTCCTGCTCAGGCGATAGCAGTCTTTCCACAACCGCGCTGCGCATAGAAAACCTACGTTTAGCCGCGATTATTGCTTATTTTAGCACGGAAAAACAGGAAAATCAACACAAAATGAAAGAAAAAGCGAGTATATAGCTAAAAACTATTCTCAATATAACTGAAGCTTATTTTAACGGCAGAAGTCGTCAGGAACGGCTTCCTTGCCGGCAAAAACATGGAGAATGGCTTCGACGATGCGCCGCGATGCCTGGCCGTCGCCATAGGGATTTATGGCGTTGCTCATGGCGTCATAAGCGGCCTTGTCGGTCAAGAGGCGCTTCGTTTCTTCATAGACGACGTCTTTATGCGTGCCGATGAGGCGGACCGTCCCGGCTTCCACGGCTTCCGGCCGTTCCGTCGTATTGCGCAGGACCAGAACCGGTTTTCCCAGAGACGGCGCTTCTTCCTGGATACCGCCGGAATCGGTCAGTACCAGATAGCTGAGGCTCATGAGGTTGGCAAAGGGTTCATATTCCATGGGATCGATGAGATGGATCCGGTCGATGCCGGACAGTTCATCTTCGACGACCTTGCGGACTTTCGGGTTGCGGTGGACGGGAAAGACGATTTCCGTATCGGGAATCTCTTCGATGATGCGGCGCAGGGCCTTATAGATATGGCGCATGGGCTCGCCGAGGTTTTCCCGACGGTGCGTCGTCAAGAGGATGACTCGGTGGTGCTTGAAGTCCACCGATTTCAATTGGTCGCCGAAGTCATAGTCGCCGGCAACGGTCGTCATCAAGGCGTCGATGACGGTATTCCCCGTTACGTAAATCTGAGACGGATCTATATTTTCACGGACGAGATTGGCCCGTGCCGTCGAGGTCGGGGCAAAATGAATGGCCGCAATGGCCCCGGTGAGCTTGCGGTTCATTTCTTCCGGGAACGGCGAATATATATCCCCTGTCCGAAGGCCGGCTTCGACGTGGCCGACGGGGATCTGCTGATAATAGGACGCCAGGGCCCCGGCAAAGGTCGTCGTCGTATCGCCGTGAACGAGGACCAGATCCGGCTGTTCTTTGGCCAGGACATCCTTGAGACCCAGGAGCGACTTCGTCGTAATATCGTATAAGGTCTGGCCCTTGGCCATGATGTCCAGGTCGTAATCCGGCGTAATCCGGAACAACTCCAGGACCTGGTCGAGCATCTGGCGATGCTGGGCCGTGACGGCAACGACCGTCTGAATGCTGTCGGCATGTTTCTGTAATTCCTTGACGACCGGTGCCATTTTAATCGCCTCCGGCCGCGTGCCGAATACAGTCATTACCTTAATCATAATACAAATTCCTCCTTATATGACGAACCGATTCTTCCCGTCATGGTTTGCGGGTCGAATCGGTCGTTGATTTACGCAGTATGCCGATGCGCTTTGCCGAGTAGATGATAACGGCAAGAACGACCAAGACAGTCACGATCCCCGTCTGATAACTTACGTTGGCTACGAAGAGGGCGACGATGCCTAACATCATGCTGACAAAATACATGATCAGTACGGCTTGCTTCTGTGTCATACCCAGGGCCAGGAGACGATGGTGCAGATGACCCTTATCCGGCTGAAATATGGGAACGCCGCTCATCCGGCGTCGGATGATGGCGAAGGTCGTATCGAGAATGGGAAGGCCTAAGGCGATGATGGGCACGACCAGTGCCACCGTCGCCGCCGTCTTGACCAAGCCGAGAACGGCCGAGACGGCCAGGGTATATCCGAGAAGCATACTCCCCGTATCGCCCATGAAGATTTTGGCAGGGTTAAAGTTGTACTGCAAAAATCCCAAGGCTGCACCGGCCATGGACACAATGATGAGGGCCGGCAGGAATTGATTGAGGTTTACCGCCAAGAGGAACATCGAAATCGAGGCGATGAAGGCTACGCCGGCAGCCAGTCCGTCCAGACCGTCGATGAGGTTCACCGTATTGGTAAAGCCGATGATCCAGAAAATCGTCACCGGAATGGCAATGACTTCCGGCAGGACCAGGATATCTCCGAAAGGATTGGTCAGCCATTCGATCTGAATGCCGAAGGCCACGGGAATACAGGCCGCTGCAATCTGGCCGACGAGCTTGACCCGGGCCGGGATGTTGCAGATATCGTCCCAAATGCCGATGGCGACGATGGCCGTACAGCCGAGGAGCATGCCGATGAGTTCATGGTGCAGGGGCACGCAGAACAAGACGGCCGCCATAAAGCCGATATAAATAGCCAGCCCGCCGAGCCGCGGGATGACATGAGTATGTACCTTTCTTGCATTGGGCCGGTCCACGGCGCCAACCTTGATGGCCACCTTCTTGACGCCCGGCGTCAAAAGATAGGAAACGACCAAGGCAATGATAAAGGGTACAACATATTGGAGCACAACACACGCCTACTTTCCGTTAATCTATCATCAGTTGGTCAGACTGCGCATGGGCGCCGGAATGCGGCCGCCGCGGGCAATGAATTCATCTGACTTATATTTATTGACATTGATAATCGGGCAATGGCCGAGAAGGCCGCCAAACTCGACGTTATCGCCGACGCCCTTGCCCGGTACGGGGATGACGCGGACGGCCGTCGTCTTGTTGTTGATCATGCCGATGGCTGCTTCATCGGCGATGATGGCCGAAATGGTCGACGCCGGTGTATCGCCGGGAATGGCGATCATATCGAGGCCGACAGAGCAGACGCAGGTCATGGCTTCGAGCTTTTCAAGGCTCAGGCTGCCGCGGCCGACGGCTTCGAGCATGCCCTTGTCTTCGCTGACCGGGATGAAGGCGCCTGACAGGCCGCCGACGCGAGATGAAGCCATGAGACCGCCCTTCTTGACGGCGTCATTTAAAAGCGCCAGGGCTGCCGTCGTACCGCAGGCCCCGCAGCTTTCAAGACCCATTTCTTCAAGAATGGAAGCCACACTGTCACCGACAGCCGGTGTCGGTGCCAAGGATAAGTCGATGATGCCAAAGGGCATATTGAGGCGTTTCGACGCTTCCATGGCGACCAATTGGCCGACACGGGTAATCTTAAAGGCCGTCTTCTTAATCGTTTCGGCGACGACATCAAAGGGCTCGCCCTTCACGTTTTCTAGGGCTACTTTTACGACGCCCGGGCCGCTGACGCCGACGCTGATACAGGAATCGCCGTTAGTGACGCCGTGGAAGGCGCCGGCCATGAAGGGATTGTCCTCTACCGCATTGGAGAAGACGACCAGTTTGGCACAGCCTAAGGCATCCTGTTCTTTCGTCCGTTCGGCCAAATCCTTAAAGACCCGCCCCATTTCAGCGACGGCATCCATGTTGATGCCGGCCTTCGTCGAGCCGACGGCAACGGAGCTGCAGACGAGATCGGTCACAGCCAGGCTTTCGGCGATGGAATCGATGAGGATCCGGTCGCCCTTGCTCATGCCCCGTTCGACGAGGGCCGAAAAGCCGCCGATGAAGTTGATGCCGATCGTCTTGGCCGCCTTATCAAGGGTCCGGGCGATATCGACATAACTCGTCATATCGCTGGCCCCGGCGACGAGGCTGATGGGCGTCACAGACACGCGCTTATTGATGATGGGCACGCCGTATTCGCGGGAAATGGCTTCCCCCGTCTCTACCAGGTGCTCGCCGTAGCGCGTAATCTTATCGTAAATGTTGCTGCACAACGTCTTGCCGTCACTGGCACAGCAGTCGAGGAGACTGATGCCCATGGTAATCGTCCGGACGTCAAGGTTGTTCTTTTGAATCATTTGATTCGTTTCAAGTACGTCATGGATTGTCAGCATATTCCCTCTCCTTAGCCCACACGATGCATGGCATCAAAAATAGCCTGGTTCTGGGCTCTGATTTCGACACCGAGGGTTTCACCCTTCTGCTTGAGCAAATCCTGAAGAGTATCTAAATCAATATCTGCAGGGTCCATATCAACAATCATGGCCATGTTGAAAATGCCATCTAAAATAACCTGATTAATGGTCAGTATATTTACCTTATGTTCCGCCATGATCTGACTGACGGCGGCGATGATACCCGTACGGTCCACGCCGACTACCGTGATTACAACTTTCACAGCTGCCCACCCCTTTGAGTTAGATTCTACGCTCCCCATTATAGCACAGGTAACGCAGTAAATGCCACTTTCGGCCCATGAAAAGGCCTTATGATACGAAAATCGAGTAAATCATTTCGATTTGAAAGAAACTTTCTATGCATCCAAAGCCTTACTGATGAGGGACTTCCCTTCTTCAAGAAGCTTTCCGGCCTGTTCCTGGGAGACGAAGCTTTCGGCATAGAGCTTATACATGTCTTCCGTTCCCGACGGGCGGGCTGCGACCCAGCCGTCATCGGTCGTAATCTTGACGCCGCCGATAGCCGAATTGCCGTAAGGCGAACGGGACAGGACGGCCGTAATGGGACTGCCGCAGAGATTCTTTTCGGTTACATCCTTTTCCGTAAGCGAGCTGATCTTGTCCTTTTCTTCAAGCGTCGCCGGCGCATCGCTGCGCACGGTGTAGGGCCGGCCCAGTTCTTCACAGAGGCCTTCATAGTAAGCCAGGGGCGATTTTCCCGTAACGGCGTAGATTTCCGCTGCCAAGAGGCAGAGAATGATGCCGTCCTTGTCCGTCGTCCAGACGCTGCCGTCTTTAGCGATAAAGGAAGCACCGGCACTTTCTTCGCCGGAAAAGGCGATTTTCCCGTCTTCATAGAGGGGGCCGAAATACTTAAAGCCGACAGGGACTTCATAGAGAGGTACGTCGAGTTTTTTCGCCGCCCGAGCCAGCATATCCGTCGTAACGACGGTTTTAGCGATGCCCAGACCGTCGAAATGGCGATGGGTCATAAGGTAGTGCGCAGCGACGGTCAAAAAGGCGTTGGCCGTAATCATGCCGTCCGTGCCGCAGACGATGCCGAAACGGTCATAGTCGGGGTCATTGGCCAAAATGAGGCGATAATCGGCTGCCTGACCGGTAACGGCCGACATGACGTATGCCGACGAGCAGTCCATACGGACCTTGCCGTCATGGTCGTAATTCATAAAGGTGAACTGCGGATCGTACGTATCGTTAACAAAAGACAGGTTCAAATGGTAGCGTTCGGAAATACGGTGCCAGTAATTCATGCCCGAACCGCCGAGGGCATTGACCAAAATGGGAAGTCCGGCATCGCGGATGGCTTCCATGTCAAGGATGGACGCCAATTCAGCGACATATAAGCCTTTATAATCATAAGGGACGACAAAATCACCCCGGGCCGCTTCTTCATAGGAAATGGCCTTGACATCCTGATTATGCCCTGCAAGGATGCGATTGGCTTCGGCTTCAATAGCCTTGGTCATGTCAGAACCTGCCGGTCCTCCCGTCGTCGGGTTGTACTTAATACCGCCGTGTTCCGGAGGATTATGGGACGGCGTGAGGATCAGTCCGTCGGCTAAGTTTTCCTTACGGTGGTCATTAAAGCGCAGGATAGCCCTTGAAACAGACGGCGTCGGGACAAAATCGCCGTCAGCGTCGACGTAGGCCGTAACCTTATTGGCCGAAAGGACCGACAAGACCGTTTCGAAAGCCAATTTCGATAAATAATGGGTGTCGGCCCCGACGAACAACGGTCCGTCGGCACCAAAGTCGTGGCGGAAATTACAAACGGCCTGGGTAATGGCCGCAACGTGGTCTGCCGTAAAACTGCCGCTGCCGGCCTGACCGCGATGGCCTGACGTTCCGAAGCGCACCTGTTGATGAGGATCAGAGGCGTCGGGATGAATCGAATGATACGCCTTGGTCATGGCGTCCAAGTCGATGTAGTCTTCCGGTCTTACTTTCGTTCCTGCTAATTCATGTACTGCCATACTATCACCTGCTTTATTATTTTGACAAGGATTCAACGATTTTATACAATAAGAAAGAGTGCTGCCAATATCCTTGCGGATACTGTCATCACAGCATCTCATCGCGGCAATTCGTTTGTTTTCATTATAACAAAAAACGCATCATTATCCTAGATAAAAATGGCTTATCATCGAGGATATCTGAAAAAGAAAGGTGGTTTCTATGACAAAGTTTATCTCTTGGAATGTCAACGGTCTGCGGGCCGTCATGAAAAAAGGATTCTTAGATACATTTAACGACCTCGACGCCGACCTGTTCTGCCTGCAGGAAACGAAGCTCCAAGAAGGCCAGATCGACATCGATCTTCCGGGCTACGAACAGTATTGGAACTACGCCGACCGCAAGGGCTACAGCGGCACGGCCATCTTTACCCGCATCAAGCCCCTGTCCGTCCGTTACGGCATGGATAAGGACGAACACAATCACGAAGGGCGTTTGATTACCCTCGAGTTTGACGACTACTTCTTCGTCACCTGCTACACGCCCAATTCGCAAAGCGAACTGGCCCGCCTGCCCTACCGCATGCAGTGGGAAGACGACTTTAAGGAGTACCTCCTGTCCCTCCATCAGGAAAAACCGGTCATCGTCTGCGGAGACCTCAACGTCGCCCACCAGGAAATCGACCTCAAGAACCCCAAGACGAACCGCAAGAACGCCGGCTTCTCCGATGAAGAACGGCAGAAGATGACCGACCTTCTGGCTGCCGGCTTCACCGACACGTGGCGTCACTTCTACCCTGATAAAGAAGGCGTCTATTCGTGGTGGAGCTACCGCTTTAGAGCCCGCCAGAACAACGCCGGATGGCGCATCGACTACTTCCTGACGACGACCGACCTCGACGACCGCTTAGAATCGGCTTCTATTTACACCGACATCCTCGGCAGCGACCACTGCCCTGTCGGCCTCACGTTAAAATAAAACATATATTATAGCAAAAATGAGCTGCCCCCATGTGCGGAGCAGCTCATTTCTATATAGCTAAAACTTTATCAACTGGGTTTAGAAAGCGTTATACGAATATTCGTAGTACATATCGGTCAAGAGGTCCATCTTATCACTCATTTCGACCATGAGATTGGAAGCCGTATCGTAGTCTTTGGCAGCCAGGGCTTCTTTGATCTTCGAGAAAATGGACAGGCTCTTTTCCGTATCGCGGCCCAGTTCCGTACGCAGGGCGTTGATCTTGGTCCAGCGTTCGACTTCAAGGGCATTGCTGTCGCCGTCGGCATGGAGCTGTTTGGCAGCGATGACCTTGGAGAGGTTTTCCGGAATGAGGCGGTACTGGAGTTCGAGGGCCCAGCGGTTGAGGGCGCCGAGGCGGAACGATTCCATGATGCGCTTCTGGAAAGCGTCGCAGGCCAGGGTATCTACTTTATCCGGATGGAGGTCGAGGGCCTTGAAGTTTTCCCAGACCGTCCGCGGTGCCTTGCCGAACATGGCATCCCGTTCTTCACTGGTGAAGTTTTCAAAGACGTCGACTTCCGAGCGATAAGCCCGGTCTTTTTCAAGATAATCTGCATCTTCGCCGGGCTTCTTGGACAGTTCAGCCAGGAGGGCTTCGCCGTTCTTACCGCTGGAGAGAGCATATTTGATGCCGTCGAGGGCGGCCAAATATCCCATGGCGATGGCGATGTAGGTATTGGTGAAGGGGTTCGGAGAACGGAGTTCGAACCGTGTAGCCGCCGGGCTTGCGATGTTGCGGATGAGGCCGATGAGGACCGAACGGTTACGGGTCTGGACGTCCGGACGATCACCGCCGAGGGCCGTTACGATGCAAACAGGGGCTTCAAAACCCGGTTTCAAGCGGTTCAGGGAGTCTGTCGTTGCCGAAACGAAGGGGTTCATGACTTCGTAGTGTTTGAGCATGCCCATGATGGCGCCGTAACCGACGACGGACAGGAAGTCGCTCTTCATATCAGACGGGTTGAAGAGGTTGACGAATTTGCCGTTCTTCATGATGGCCCCGATGCCGAAGTGCGTATGTTCACCGGAACCGGCAACGCCGTGAATCGGTTTTGCCTGGAAGGTGACTTCAAGGCCGTTTTCACGGAATACTTCACGGACGATGATACGGGCTGCGATTTCATTATCTGCAGTCTGGACCGGGTCGTTGGCAAATTTCCAGTCGACTTCGAGCTGTTCGAGGACGAAGGTCAATTTACCGGAATCGTCGATCTGGGCTTTGACGCCGCCGACTTCCTTATGGCCCATTTCCGGTTCGAGACCGTATTTTTCGAGGCGTTCGATGGTCTGTTCAAGAGCCGTACGAACGACGCCGTGCGTGCGCTGCCAATACTGTTCCTGCAATTTCTGCGAAGCCGACAAGAGGCGCGTCGCTACATCCTGGCTCGGCGTCTTGACCCAGAATTCCAGTTCCGTCGCCGTCGTGAGGACGATTTTTTCGATGTCGTCGACATTGACCGACGTACCGGGCAGGCCATACTGTTTGACCAGCGCCAAGACCTGGTCGCTGACGTAGTCGCAGGTGTTGCGGAGGATCGACCGGGAGTCGATGTAGCCCGTGGCATGACGAAGGAAGCTGGGAATACGCAGAGTCCCTACGGGTTTTCCCGTTTCCGGGTCGATATTGTCGTCGTTGTAGTCGACGAACCAGCTGACCGACGGGTCGGCTTTGATGTCGACGCGGGCATTGGACAAGATGGCGATGCCCGGCAGGACGACGGACGAACCATCGGTCTGGAATGCCGTCGCATTGAAGAATTTATCGTAGTCATCAAAGAAGACGCTGATAGGAATCTTTTCGTCCGTATCATTGCCTGCCAAATCGATGCCTACGAGGGATACGAATTTGATTTCCGGATGCTGTTCCAATAAAGCCAGCACCCCTTCTTTACCATACTGACCTGCCGGAATTACGTATACCAACTCATCTTTTGTCATTATGACTCCTCCTTTAGGTGAAAAAAAAGACTCCGATCCCACAGTCGGGATTCGGAGTCTTCCTTGACTCTTGTTTCATGATTTATTTTGTTTTCAAATCATGTTAAAATAATACAATCATTTAGTCTATTTGTCAATAGATTTTTAAGGAATCTATGGCAATCAACGATGTTGTAAAATTTCTCGAACAATCTGTGAAACAACCTTGCCATCGGTCCGTCCCTGCACTTTCGGCATGACGAGCTTCATGACAGCCCCCATCTGAAGACCTTCCTGGCCTTTAATGGTATCGGTGACGATTTGGCGGACTTCATCTTCCGTCAGCTGCTTCGGCATGTACTTTTCCAGTACTGCCATTTCAGCCTTCGTTTCTTCGACTAAGTCGGCACGGCCGGCTTTTTCGAATTCAGCTAATGACTCCCTGCGTTGTTTCATTTCTTTGGCAATGACGGCGCCGACACCGGCATCGTCGAGTTCGCAATGACCGCCGTCGATTTCCGCGTTGCGGATGGCCGAACGGACCATACGAATAACGGACAAAGCCGTCTTACCGGCTTCTTTGGCTTTCATTGCCTCTTTCATGTCCTGAAGAAGTTCGTTCTTAAGAGACATGGTATCACCCTTCTTACATTAACGATTATGCTCTGTACTTCCGTTTCCGTGCTGCTTCGGACTTTTTCTTTCTCCGTACACTCGGTTTTTCGTAGTGTTCACGTTTCCGAACTTCGGAAAGAACACCAGCCTTTTGGCAAGAACGTTTGAAGCGGCGAAGAGCGCTGTCTAACGTTTCGTTTTTACCAACTCTGATTTCTGCCATTCTGTTATCCCTCCCTCCAAGGTATGATAGGGAGTGCTGTTACTGCACACAATGAAATTATACTCAGATTATGGCTGTTTGTCAATAACTTATGAGGTTCTGATACGATTTATCATAACTTTGTCAACGCCCTTGGAGTCGGCTTTCACCTGCATCGGCCCCGGATCGAATAAAACTTTTCGCTATGGAAATTGTTTTTTATCATCGTACATTTATCCGTTACGGCACGCATATTCTGTCAATTGTAAAGACAAGCCCCGACCATGAAGCGGACGAAGGAAAAGTAATCCCGCGTATCACTCAAACGAATTTCTACGCCGCGGCCCCGCGCGGTTCTCTCCTTTATAAAGGACAAGGCGTCGCCATCGCCTTTAAGGCTTTGAAACGCTTCATCCCGCCGGACCAGGACCGATCCCCGGCTGGCGGCGACGAGAGCCGTAAAGGTTTCCATGTTGGGAATGAAGTAAAATTTTAATACCATCATCAAGACCTCCTTCGCCGCATCGCGGCCGTGTGGTTTCTTCCCTTCTCTATTATAAGAATACCGTCATATAGGTCTTGATACAACGAAAATTCAGCCGTATACTATAATAAAACAGCCAAATAAAGAGGTGTCCCCATGATATTGACAGACTGTTCTATCCCGGTCGACGATCGGTCGCAAGAAATAAAACCCCACGGAAACGCAGCCTTCCCCTGTGCCGGCTACACCGTCCATTACCGGCAGGAAATAGGCGATAACGTCCCCTGGCACTGGCACGATGAACTGGAAATCATCTACATCGCAGGCGGGAAAATGACCGCAAAGGTCCCGGCTCACACGTTCCATCTGACCGCCGGCGATATATTGGCCGTCAACGGCAATACCCTTCATGCGGCCCTGGCCGATCCGGAATGCGACCTGCGCTCCTTTGTCTTCAGTCCGTCGCTGATTTCCGGCAGTGACGACTCGATTCTATGGGTGAAGTATATTCGTCCCCTCCTCACTTGTCCGGCCTTTTCGGCCTTTTACTGCCGGGGAAGCCAAGACGACACGACAGCTCGCCGCTTCCGCACCGCTTTTAAAGCCATGACGGACGAACCGTCAGGCTTTGAATTTACCGTCCGAGAAGAACTGTCACAAATCTGTCTCTTTCTGTACGATCAATTCCGCCTCGAAGGAGATTCCCCTTCAGAGATGCAAAGTCTTGACGAAGAACGGATCAAAAAGATGTTGACTTATATCCACACCCACTTTGAAGAACCCCTCACCGTCACCGATATTGCCGACGCCGCCGCAATCAGCCAGCGTGAATGCCTGCGCTGCTTTCAAAAGACGATCCAGTTGTCGCCCATCCAATACGTCTTAAAATACCGGATCATGCAGGGCGCTGACCAGCTCTTGACGAAGCCGACTAAGAGCATTGCCGCCATCGCCGCCGCCTGCGGCTTCGACAGTCAGAGCCACTTTGCCAAGACCTTTAAGCGCTTTTATGCCCATACGCCTCGAGAATACCGAAAAAAACACGGCGAAAGCCGAAGCACAGATCCCGGCCGAAGCGAATGAACGCTGAACCGACCTCAGAGAAGATACAGAAAAACCGTCAGGAATCGATGTTCCTGACGGTTTATTTTTTGCTTATCCCGGGTTGGGGATTATCCGCGTAAAAAGTTCAGCGGATGAACTTGCCAAAGACGTAGTTGCCGTAAGAAAGTCCTCTATCGCTTAGGCGGACCCATTCTTTCGTATTTTCCAAAAGGCCCTGAGCGACGAGCGAATCGATGACCGGACCGAAATCGGCTTCGATGGGCTGCCCGAAACGGCGGTCATAGTCTTCTTTATCGATGCCGACGCGGCGGCGCAGGGCTAAGAAGCAGTAGTCCTCGACGGCTCGCTTAGCGTCGATAAGGATGCGTTCGCCCTCGACGCTCCCCTTTCCGGCCCTTTCGATATATTGAGGGATATTGGCCATGTTGGCCCAGCGGGCCGTACCGTCAAAGGAGTGGGCTGACACGCCAAAGCCGATATAGGGCTCATAGATCCAGTACTTGCTGTTGTGTTTCGATTCAAAAGTCCCTTTTGCATAACTTGAAATTTCATAGTGGTGGAATCCCAGGTCGTGCATCTGATCGTGGACGGCCTGGCCCATGGCTTCGACAACCTCGTCATCGGGAAGTGTCCAAAGGCCCTTAGAAAGGCCGTGTTTCAAAGGCGTCCCGTCTTCGACGATGAGGCTGTAAATCGAGGCGTGGTCCACGGGAAGGTCTCCCAAGCGCTGAACATCGCGCCGGACGTCATCAACGGTTTGGCCCGGCAGGCCGTACATCAGATCGATAGACAGGTTGCGGATGCCGGCGTCCCAGGCGGCACGAAGGGCCCGCTCCCCTTCCTTTGCCGTGTGGATGCGGCCCAAAAAGGACAGCATCTCATCGGAAAAAGATTGGATGCCGAGACTCAAACGGTTGATGCCGTAGGAAACGTAGGCTGCCGCCTTTTCCCCGTCGAGGCTTTCCGGATTGGCTTCGATCGTAATTTCAGCCTCCGCCGTAACCTCGAAGGTCTGCCGCAGCTGCCGAAGGATGTCTCCCACGGCCTTTGCGGAAAGAATGGACGGTGTACCGCCGCCGATATAAATCGTATCGACGGACTTCCCGGCATAGGGCGTGGCCGCAATTTCCCGGCAGAGGGCCGGAACATATCCTTCCAGATAGCGTTCGAGGCCGCTGTAGGAAGGAAAATCGCAGTACAAACATTTATGCCGGCAAAAGGGAATGTGAACGTATAAGCCTAGCATTACGATTCGTCGACTTTGAGGACGGCCATGAAGGCTTCCTGAGGAATTTCGACGGTGCCGAACTGTTTCATCCGCTTCTTACCTTCCTTCTGTTTTTCAAGGAGCTTGCGCTTACGGGAAATATCGCCGCCGTAGCATTTGGCCAAAACGTCTTTACGCAGGGCCGCTACATTTTCGCGGGCGATGATCTTATTGCCGACAGCGGCCTGGACGGGGATCTGGAAGAGCTGGCGCGGAATGAGGCTGCGCAGCTTTTCGACCAGGGCCCGGCCGCGGCGGGCGGCAAAGTCGCGATGGACGATGACGCTCAAGGCGTCGACGACGTCGCCGTTAATGAGGATGTCCATCTTGACCATAGGCGACGACTGGTAGCCGTTGAGCTCATAGTCGAGGGAGGCATAGCCGCGGGTCGCCGACTTCAAGACGTCGAAGTAGTCGTAAAGGATTTCGCACAAAGGCAGGTTATAGACCAAGGAGACGCGCGTGTCGTCGAGGTAGTCCATGGTGACGTACTGGCCGCGGCGGCTCTGGGAAATTTCCATGACCGTACCGACCATGTCCTTGGGGATGATGATCGTCGTCTTGACCAAGGGTTCTTCGATGTGATCGACCTTGGTCATATCGGGCATCTGCGACGGGTTGTCGACTTCGACCATCGTCCCGTCCGTGCAGTAGACGCGGTAAATAACCGACGGCGCCGTCGTAATCAGGGACAGGTCGTATTCCCGTTCCAACCGTTCGCGGACGACGTCCATATGGAGGAGGCCCAAGAAGCCGCAGCGGAAGCCGAAGCCTAAGGCCGACGACGTTTCCGGTTCAAAGAGCAGGGCCGCGTCGTTGAGATGGAGTTTCTCCAAGGCGTCGCGCAAATTATCGTAATCATTCGTTTCGACCGGGTAGAGGCCGCAGTAGACCATGGGCACGGCCCGTCGATAGCCCGGCAATGCTTCCGACGCCGGCCGTTCGGCCAAGGTAACCGTGTCGCCGACGCGGCAGTCGCGGACGTTCTTCATGCTGGCTGCCAAATAACCGACGCTGCCGCAGCCGAGAGACGGCACGGGATGCATCTGAGGCAGGAAGACGCCCGTTTCGATGACTTCAAATTCTTTGCCCGAAGCCATCATGCGGATCCGCTGGCCCGGCTTTAAGCTGCCTTCCATGATGCGGATGTTAGCGATAGCCCCCTTATAGGCATCGAAGTGGGAGTCGAAGATGAGGGCCCGCAAGGGCTTATCTTCTTCGTCGGCCGGGGCGGGAATGCGCTGGACAATGGCTTCCAGGACCTGGTCGACGCCGAGGCCCGTCTTGGCGCTGATCATGATAGCGTCGGAGGCATCGAGACCGATGACGTCTTCGATTTCCTTGCAGACTCGGTCCGGGTCTGCACTGGGCAGGTCGACCTTATTGATGATGGGGATGATTTCTAAGTCATGTTCCAAGGCAAGGTACACATTGGCCAAGGTTTGGGCTTCGACGCCCTGGGTGGCGTCGACGATGAGCAGGGCCCCTTCGCAGGCGGCCAGGCTTCGCGATACTTCGTAGTTGAAGTCGACGTGCCCCGGCGTATCGATGAGGTTCAGCGTATACTGTTTGCCGTCTTTGGCATCATAAATGAGGCGGGCCGACTGCGCTTTGATAGTAATGCCTCGTTCTCGTTCAAGGTCCATCGTGTCGAGTAACTGGGCTTCCATTTCCCGTTCGGGCACAGTGCCGGTCATTTCCAGCATCCGGTCGGCCAAGGTAGACTTGCCGTGGTCGATATGAGCAATGATTGAAAAGTTTCTGATATGATCTGTGGACACCGTATGTTTCCCCTCTTTCTTATTGGATGACGCCGCCGCCGAGGACGCGTTCCCCTGTTTCTTCATCGTAGAGCACGAGGGCCTGGCCGGCCGTAACGGCACGCTGGGCTTCATCGAACTCGACGCGCATGTCGTCGCCGTCAGGATAGACCGTGCAGGGCGATTCGTTAGCCGCATAGCGTATCTTGCCGAGGGCCCGGAAGGGCGCTGTCGGCACCTGTTCGACCCACGTCGCTTCGCTGGCTTCGACGGTCTTTGAAAACAGGTCCTTTTCTGAACCGACGATGACTCGATTATGTTCGACGTCTAAGGCAGTGACGTAGTAGGGACCGCCGGGACCGCCGAGGTTGAGTCCCCGCCGCTGGCCGACGGTATAGGCAGCAATGCCCTGATGACGGCCGATGACGCGGCCCGATTCATCGACGAAGTCGCCGGGCTTAAAGATATCCTTCTGTTCCTTTTCCAAAAAGCCCTTGTAGTCGTTGTCGGGAATGAAGCAAATATCCTGACTTTCGGGCTTGTTGAAGACCGGAAGGTTCCACTCTTTGGCCAGTTTCCGCGTGTCGGCCTTCTCGAGATCGGCCATGGGGAACAGGAGGTGCGGCAAGATGTCCTGGGTCAGCTGATAGAGGACGTAGGACTGATCTTTGCGGCGGTCTGTACCGCGTAAGAGCGAATAGATTCCCGTCTGTTCGTCTTTTGCCAGACGGGCGTAATGGCCGGTGGCCAGGAAATCGGCGCCAAACTGCTTGGCTTTTTCCCAGAGCAGGCCGAATTTAATAAATTTATTGCAGGCAATGCAGGGATTGGGCGTCTTGCCCCGGCGATAGGAATCGACGAAATAGTCGATGACATCGCGGCGGAACAGTTCGCGGAAATCCAAGGTATAATGGGGAATGCCCAGAACCGAAGCGACGGCTTTGGCGTCGTCGACGGAACTGAGGGAACAGCAGGCGTGGACGTTGTCGATGGTGCAGGCCGGGTCTTCTTCCCACAGGCGCAGGGTGATGCCGATGACGTCATACCCCTGCTGCTTTAAAAGACCGGCTGTAACCGAGCTGTCGACGCCGCCGCTCATAGCTACTGCGACTCGTTTCATGTCTAATCTCCTCTACTGGTCGTCACGGCGTCCCGGATCCGGGACACGGCGTGTTCAATATCTTCTGTCGTATTGTCTTTGCCGACGGACAGGCGGATGCTGCTGCGCAGCCACTTTTCTTCGACGCCCATGGCCTGTAGGACGTGGGACGCTTCGACGGCACCGGCTTCGCAGGCCGACCCGGCCGATACGGCAATGCCCTGTAAATCGAGGGCGATGAGTAAAATGGCACTGTCCACCCCGTCGACGCTGAAGTCGATGATATTGGGCAGAACCTGACGGCGATTGCCGTTTAAGCGGAACCGATCGTCGCCTTGAATGAGCTTGTCATAGACGATGTCGGTCAAAACCCGGGCGGCTTTGGCCCGATCGTCCCGTTCTTTTTCAAGTAAGGCCGCTGCCTCGCCGAAACCGACGATGGCGGCGACGTTTTCGGTCCCTGCCCGCAGGCGGTGTTCCTGAGGACCGCCGTAGGCTTCGGCTGTCACCTTGAGTCCGTGGCGGATATACAAGGCACCGACGCCCTTAGGGCCATAAATCTTATGGCTGCAGACGGTGAGCATGTCGATATTTTCTTCCATAGGCCGAACGGGCAGATAGCCGAAGGCCTGAACGGCATCGACATGAAAGGCAACGCCTTTTTCCTTGGCCAGGGCTCCGATGGCAGCAATGGGCTGAATCATGCCCGTTTCATTGTTAGCGTACATGACCGAAATGAGGGCCGTATCGTCCCTCATGGCAGCTTCCACATCGTCTGCTGAGACGCAGCCGTCTCCATTGACGGGGACGTAGGTCACGTCATAGCCCTTTTCTTCCAGGGCCTGGAAAGTTCTCAGGACGGCATGGTGTTCGACGGCCGTCGTGATGACGTGGCCGCCCTTGGGAAAATTGGCCCGCAGATAGCCTAAAACAGCCAAGTTATCCGCTTCCGTTCCACCGCTGGTAAAGACCAGGTCTTCGCCGCTGACGCCGAGGCAGTGTGCGACTTGACCGCGTGCCTTCTGAACGGCAGCCCGAGCCTGTTGACCAAAGTAATGGAGGCTCGACGGATTGCCGTAAGATGTCGTCAGATACGGCATCATGGCGTCCAGGACTTCCCGATCCATAGGCGTCGCTGCGGCATTATCTAAATAAATGCGTTTCATTTATGATTCTTACTCCTATATGGACAAAAAAGCTATGAAAAAAATAGCTTAATCTTTATAATACCATAGGGCGGCCTTTTTGTATATCCGTCCTTTTGACATATGGCCGTCATCAGGACTTGGCGTAGAGGCTGGGCACGCCGTCGACGTCGGCACACTTGGTGTTGCAGGTCTCGCCGCTGCAGACCCAAAAGACGCCGTAGGGCCCGGTCCTTTTCTGGAAGGTCCCCTTCTTACAGCGCGGGCAGGGATAGGGCGACGGTTTGGCATCCCCGTCCTTCCCCTCTTCGGTAATAGGTTCCGTATGGCGGCACTTGGGATAGTTGCTGCAGCCGTAAAAGTCGCCGTACTTGCCGTGGCGCTTGACCATGGGGCTGCCGCATTCCGGGCAGGCCTTGGCGCCTTCGACCTTCATGACGACGCCGCCGGCAGCCGTGACCAAGGCTTTCAGAAAATCGAGCTGGTCGCGTAGGAAGGCTTCGAGGTTGTCCTTCCCGAGGCTCATCTGATAAAGCCGTTCTTCCCAAATGGCCGTTTCATCGGGATAGAGCATTTCGTCGGGCAGGGCGTCGACGAGAAGATAAGCGTTGTCCGTCGGCTTGAGATATTTCTTTTTCCCTTCGGCCGTCAAGAATTTGCGCTGAATCAATTCTTGAATGATCGTCGCCCGCGTCGCTTCCGTACCGATGCCTTGGACTTCTTTCAACTTCTTCTTCAAGCTGTCGTCTTTGACGTACTTATAAATTTCTTTCATGGCCGCCAATAAGGTCGACGGCGTAAACCGCGGCGGCGGCTTGGTCGCCTTCTTGTCAACCTGGCCGTTTCGGTAATGGACGGCATCGCCTTTGCGGACGACGGGAAGTTCTCCCTTTTCTTCCTCATCGTCATTCTTATCGCTCTGATAGAGGACCTTCCATCCCGGCACGGTGACGGCCTTGCCGTGGGCGACGAAGGTCTCGTCGGCGCAGTCGATGGTAATCCGCGTCTGGTCGTATTCGTGGATGGGATAGAACTGGGCCAGATAGGCCTGGGCGATGAGGTAATAAATGCGCTGCTGGACGGCGGTCAATTTGTCGAAAGGACAAGGAACGGTCGTCGGGATGATGGCGTGATGGGCCGTAATCTTGCTGTCGTTCCAGGCCCGACTCTTGATCTTGCCGTCAGCCCCGGCCGCCCATTCAGGAAGCTTCCCGGCCGGGATGGCCGCGATATTCGCTAAGATGCGGGGCACGTCTTTACGCTGATTGAGGGGCAGGTATTCACAGTCCGAGCGGGGATAGGTCGTAAGCTTCCGTTCGTACAAGGTCTGGGCCGTGTCGAGGACCTGCTGGGGCGTGTAGCCGTAGCGCTTGCCGGCCAAGACCTGGAGGGACGACAAGGATAAGGGCAAACGCTGGGGTTCTTTCTTCTTGGATTTCTTATTCTCGACGATGGTTCCGTCGGGATTGGCCGCTAAGCGGGATAAGATATCCTTCGCCGCTTCTTCCTTGATACAGCGCCCTTCGGAATCGAGGCCGGCCTGGGTATCCTTCGGCTGCCACTGAGCGCGGATGAGGCCGTTCTTATGCTCAAAATCGGCTTTCACGACGTAATACGTAACCGGCACGAAATCGTCGAGTTCCCGCTGGCGGCGGACGACGAGGGCTAAGGTCGGCGTCTTGACTCTTCCGATGGGAAAGACGACGCGATGGCCCTGACGACGAGCCGACAAGGTATAGGCTCGGGACAGGTTCATGCCGATGAGCCAGTCGGCCCGGCTCCGAGCTAAGGCCGAATCCTTCAAGTGGACGAAGTCGCCGTTGCTGCGAAGATCGCCTAAGGATTCATGGATGCTCTTTTCATCAAGGGCATTGAGGAGAATGCGCTCGACAGGTTTTTCATTCCCGACGTAGTCGAGGATCTCGTCGATGAGCAGCTGCCCTTCCCGGTCAGGGTCACCGGCGTTGACGATGGCATCGACATCGGGACTTGAAATGAGGCCTTCAATGATATGGAACTGCTCCTTGCTGGCCGGACTGATGAGGAGTTTCCATTCCGTCGGAATGATGGGTAAATCTTCCGCCTTCCAGCGTTTATATTTGGGGTCGTAGTCTTGAGGTTCGGCCTGCTGCAGGACGTGGCCGTAAGCCCAGGTGACGATGCCGCCTCCCGTACGGATACAGCCGTTTCCCCGCCGATGAGGTTCCGGCAGGCACTTAGCCAGTTCCCGGGCCATACTCGGTTTTTCGGCAATAAAAAGTTTCATACCACATCTCTCTTTCTGCAATAGACTGTACCTTATAGCATACCATATTTTGAGGTTTCTTTACAGGGTGCCATCGGCACAAAAAGCAACCCAGGCCTATACGGCTTGGGTTACTTTGGCTAATTGTCCGACGGCCCGGATGACGTTGGCAAAGGCCGGCGGAATATCGTCTTTTTCAAGGGATTGGCCGAGGAGGCGTCCGAGAATGACGCCTTTATTACTGTACAGCCAGGCAAAATAGTAGACGTACAGGGCCCGCTTATTGCGAGGGTTGACGTTCCACAACCGGCGTGCCGGATAGTCATGGTAATTGATATCCAGCTTACGGCAGGCCTTTTTGATCATGTCCGTCGTAGCCCTGGCGTGGTCGCCGCAGGCCGTGTTGATGATGCGGTCCAAATCGCGGCGCCGTCCCCTGTCGAGGAGGGTCTTGGCCAGATCCATTTCAAAACAGATTTCATGGGTAAAATAGACACCGCGTTCACCCTTGTGGGCCGCCTTGACGTCGGCGTCATACAAGGCGGCGACGGGAATCTTGAAGTATTCTAAAAGGGCTTTGATCTTAGAAATAGAGCTTTCACCGCGGGCGTTGATGAGACAGATGCCGTAGTAGTCAAAGGGTATGTTTAAGGTCACGCCGAATTGCTGGAAGCAGCCGTACTCCGTTTCGCCTTCGACGATGAGGGCGCTTCGCGAATAGAGGGCCGCCTTGACTTCCGGGAAGTGCATGATCAGGTGTTTTTCAATTTCTTCGCTGAAATGGAAACAAGAGCCGCAGGCCGCTCGAACCATCCCCTGCTTATCGCGGTACAGGCGGATGATGTTGCGATAGTCGTCGATGAGGGAATCCGTCGAATGGGTGACGATAAACAGCTGCCCCCGCAAGCCGTCGATGTTGAACAGATCCTTGAGGATCCGGCAGAACTGAGGATCTTCGTTCTGGAGAAGCTGCTGATAATAATGGAGGACCGACCGCTGCATATACGGATGCAGGTGGATTTCAGGCTCGTCGATGGAGATGATGAGCGGCAGGTACCGCCTTCCTTTTTCATCGACGATGAGGTTGTGTTCCATGGGCACGGCCCGGCTGAGGGACATTTGGTAGACATGGGTAATGACGCAGAGCGCCGCCAGGGAAATGAATTTCATATTGTCCGCCCGGGGCCGATCCGTGCGGCACAAAAGCTTCGACAAGAGGAAGATATTGACGAAGTAGGAAGAATCGAGGCTGCCGACGGCCACTTCATGATGGATAAAGGCTCGCGCATCTTCTGACAAACCGTCCCAATGCTCCTCTCCCCAAGCCGAGAGCTTCTGCTCTAAGGCCCGATAGATTCGCGGAGCCACCCGCTGCTCTTCGGGAATGGTCGCCGAATAGGACACATAGCGCAGGCGGCGGATCAATTCTAAGGGCAGCTCTTCACCCGTGTCGTCGAAGTAGAGATGGGGATACATATCGCTGATATGCATTTCCATGCGGATGCGCAGATTTTGGCGATGTTCATCGGGTTTATCGGCAAAGTACTCCTTGTCGCTCTCGAGGAGATGAAGCCCCATGGTGATGATGATGGGCTGTGACGGATCGGCGTAATCGTCTTCGTCGACGTTGCGGCCGTCGCTCATATATGCCAAAAGGCGCAGGAGACCGCTCTTGCCGATGGCATTTTCCCCGACGATATAGTTTGCCTTTTCATGAAAGGTCATGTCGACATCTTGTAAGTTTCGATAATTTTGAATGCGCATGTGCGTGATATACACAACGATTCCTCCTTTTTCCGGATATCCTTACTATAGGTATTCGACAAAAAACGCGCTGCTCCCTTCTTTTGAGAGACAGCGCGTTATTCCATTTCGGCAAGGAGACTTAGCGGCCGCTTTTACGGCAAAGTTTCGCCAATCGGCGAGCCAAATCAAAGGTCGTCTGGCCTTCCTTCATCTGCCACTGCCAGTTGCCGTCGGCGACGCCGGGAACGTTCATCCGAGCTTCTGCCGGGAGGGCCAACAGATCCTGCATGGGCACGATGACCGTTTCAGCCCGGCGGCGGTAGGTGTAGGCGATGACGGCCTGTACCAGCTCTTCCGGCGAGACGTCGTCAGAAAGGTCCAACATGCGGCGAATATGAAGCTGTTCGCTTTCAGAAAGTTCCTGTTCATACCATCCCCGAATCGTATTGTTGTCGTGGGTCCCCGTATAGGCGATACAGTTCAGTTCTGTATCGAAGGCGCGAATGCCGTCGGAACGGTCTTTAAGATGGAACTGGAATACCTTCATACCCGGGAGATCAAGGGCGTCTTTTAAGGCGCAGACGTCATCGGTAATGACGCCTAAATCTTCGGCAACCAGGTTCAGTCGGCCCAGTTTTTGATAGACGGCGCGGAACAAATCGAGGCCCGGCCCTTCTTTCCAGGCACCGTCTTTAGCAGTCGGGGCGCCCTGAGGGACGGCCCAGTAGGCGGCAAAGCCCCGGAAATGATCGACCCGCAGTTCATCGAAGAGGTCTTTCATGCGGCGGAAACGATCGGTCCACCACTGATAGCCGTCGGCGGCCATGGCGTCGTAATCATATAAGGGATTGCCCCAAAGCTGGCCGTCGGCACTGAAGTAGTCAGGCGGTACGCCGGCGACCGATACGGGCCGTCCGTCCTCATCGAGGTCGAACTGATCCTGATGAGCCCAGCAGTCGGCACTGTCATGGGCAACGAACATGGGCAGGTCGCCGAGGATGGTGATGCCGTTTTCTTTGGCATACGCCCGAAGCTCGTGCCACTGACGGTCGAAGATGTACTGCATGAATTTGACATGGGACACTGTGGCCGAGAGTTCCTTACCATAGCGCGTAAGAGCTGCGGCATCGTGGCGGCGGATGTCATCGGGCCATTCCGTCCAAGGACGGCCCTTAAAGAAATCACGGATACTGCGGAACAAGGCGTAGTCGTCGAGCCAGTAGGCATTGGCCTCACAGAAGTCCCGGAAGGGCTGCCAGGAAATGATGAGGTCCTTATCGTGAGACAGATTCCATAAGATGCGGGCCTTTTCGGCCGCCACCTCCGATGGCGGCAAGCCTTTCCCCATAGCGATGAAATCGGCGACGACGTCTTTTTTCAGCCAGCCCCAGTCACACAGTCGTTCTAAAGAAATGAGGGATTCGTTTCCGGCAAAGGCCGATTCCGAGAGATACGGCGAATCGCCGGCCAAGGGCGGCATCAGGGGCAGGATCTGCCAGACCGATTGACCGGCCGTCTTAAGGAAGTCGACGAATCGATACGCCGCCGTCCCTAAGACGCCCTTTCCGACAGCTGCCGGCAGTGACGTCGGATGGAGAAGGACGCCGCTGCGTTTCTTTTCGGCCTCACCGGCCTGTAAGATGACCGCTTCTAAGGGCGGCAGGGTCAAGGTCAGGCGGCTGTTCAAGGTCACTTCCGGTTCCATTCGCTTATTCAGGGCATTGGTAAACTTGCCGTAAGCCAATCCGTCCGTATACAGGCTGATGGTCCGAAGCGCCGACGGATTCCGGTTCATGGCGACGATGAACAGCCCGTCTTCTGCCGGTTTCCCAAAGACGTCGCGGCCGCCTTCGATGAGCCTGGCAAAGGCGTAAACGTCGCCGTCGGCGTAGAGCGGGATGAAACGGCCCGTCTGTAAGGCATCATGAGCCGTCCGCAAACGCGTCAAAGCCTTGGTCCAACCGAGAATATCCCAGTCTTCCCGTCCCCAGGGATAGGTCCGACGGTTGTCCGGATCCTTACCGCCGGTGAGACCGGCTTCATCACCGTAATAGATACAGGGCGCACCGGGCATGGTCATCTGCCACGTCGTCAAGAGTTTCAACCTCTTTTTGGCCGTCGTTTCGACATCTTCTACGTCGGTGCCGCCGGCGGCACTCAGGACGGTCAAGATTCGTTCGATGTCATGGCTGCTGATGAGGTTGAGCATGGCATAGAAATTTTCCGGCGGATAATTTTCCCGAAGGCGGGTCAATTCATCATTCATGCGCCGTGCCTCTTTGGCTCCGGTGACAAAATCCACCATCAAGGCCCTTTGGGCGTAGTTCATGGCGCTGTCGATGTCGTAGCCCGAGAGGTATTCCCGCTGCTCGCTGTAGCTGACCTTATTCGACGCGTCTTCCCAGACTTCGCCGATGAGGACGGCGTCGGGATTTTCTTCTTTCAAGGTCTTATAGAACTGCCGCAAGAAAGGAACGGGCAGCTCGTCGATGACATCGAGGCGCCAGCCGCGGATGCCCTGATTGAGCCAGTATTTGAGGACGCTTTCTTTCTTGTTAATGATGAAATCCATGTACGACGGCGTCGTTTCCTCGACGTCGGGCAGGTCCGACACGCCCCACCACGATTCGTATTCATCGGGATAGTTGGTGAATCGGAACCATTCGTAGTACAGCGATTCCTTCGATTGGTAAGCGCCGACGCCGGGATAATGACCGAAGCGGTTGAAGTAGATGCTGTCGGCCCCGGTATGGCTGAAAACGCCGTCGAGGATGACGGCCATGCCGGCCTCTTTGGCAGCTTTACAAAAGGCGGCAAATTCTTCATTGGTCCCCAGCATGGGATCGACGCGGAAATAATCGGCCGTTCCGTAGCGGTGATTACTCGAGCTTTCAAAGATGGGATTGAGGTAAATGGCCGTAATACCCAATTCTTTTAAATAAGGCAGTTTCTCCTGAATGCCCTTGATATTGCCGCCAAAAAAGTCATAATAAACGATATCGCCGACGCCTTCCCGCTTGCAGTAGTAAGGCTTATCATACCAATTACTGTGAATAACGGCCCCTTCTTTGCCCCAAAGGTTTTCTCCGTCGCCGCTGCGATAGAAGCGGTCGGGGAAAATCTGATAGACGATGGCATGCTTAAACCAGTCCGGCGTATGGGCCTCTTTGTCGTAGACCGTAATCTGATAGGCCGGCGGCGCCGCTTCATAGACGGCCCCTTCCCCGCCGAGCTGTTCGTAATTATTCCCGTAATAACGCGTCGTGTCTCCGTCGCTTACGATGAAGTAATACCATAAGAGGCAGCCCTTATCGGGAATGGGCACGACGGCTTTAAAGGCCTGGTCCTCATAAGTCATGGAGAGATGCGATTCACCGACGTTACTCTGCCACAGGCGCACCTCGGCCCGGCAATTCTCCCCCTGTCCCGAAGCCCCCAGGCGCAGGATAAGCCGGCTTCCTGACGGGACGGCACCGAAGGCAGACCGATAATAAAAATCATGAGAGTTGTGATACAGTCGTAAGTCCATAGAAAATCCTTTCTTCTTCATCAAGAATCCCCCGTCGCGCATACCCGACGGGGGACCCGATACTGAGCCCCTTACAGCTGCAGTACACTTTCATATAAACTTATATAGGCGTCAGCCGATTGGTTCCAGCTGTAATCGCTGGTCATGGCGTTGCGGACCAGCTGATCCCAAAGGGAATCGTCTTCGTAATAACCGAGAGCCCGTTTCGTCGTAAACAAGAGTTCGTGGGCATTGAAATTCGGGAAGGTCAGGCCGTTGCCCTGTTTGCTGTACTTATCGAAGGGCTGTACCGTATCCTTGAGTCCTCCCGTTTCCCGGACGATAGGAATGGATCCGTAGCGAAGGGCAATGAGCTGGCTGAGACCGCACGGTTCATAGCGCGACGGCATGAGGAACATATCCGACGCGGCGTAGACCTTATGAGCCAGGGCTTCATTGAACATGATATTGGCCGAGACCTTGTTGGGATGGCGGTAAGCCAGTTCCCGGAAGGCATCTTCATAGCCGGCATCGCCGGTCCCGACCAGAACCAGCTGGACTTCGTCATCGACGAGTTCATCCATGATTCGCATGACAAGGTCCAGGCCCTTGTCTTCGACGAGGCGCGTGACCATAGCGATGAGGGGTACGCCGCGCTTGATACGAAGGCCGAGTTCAGCGCGCAGGGCGTCTTTATTTTCCCGTTTGTCCGCCCGGGCCGTATCGACAGAGTACTGCTTTTTAATGTACGGATCCGTTTCCGGATTGTAAGCATCGACGTCGAGACCATTCAAAATGCCCGACACTTTGCCGCTGTTAGCCCGGATATAGCCGTCCAGGCCTTCCCCGAAGTAGGGATAGGTGATTTCCTGAGCGTACGTCGGGCTGACCGTCGTAACCCGGTCGGCATAGACCAGGCCGGACTTCATGTAGTTGACGCAGCCGTCGCATTCGAGATTGCCCTTATCAAAGAGTTCCTGCGGCAGGCCGATGATGTCGCGCATAATCGACGGCGGATAGATGCCCTGATACTTCAGGTTATGGATGGTATAGACCAGCTTCATATCCTTATAAAAGTCGTCGTGGCGGAAGTCTTCTTTGAGGAAGACGCCCATGAGCCCTGTATGCCAGTCGTTGCAGTGGATGATATCGGGCTTAAAGCCGACGGCGGGCAGCATGGTCAGAACGGCGCGGCAGAAATAAGCAAACCGTTCGGCGTCATCGCCGTAGCCATAGAGATTGTCCCGCTTGAAATACCATTCGTTGTCGATAAAATAGACGGTCACCCCGTCTTGTTCTACCGCTTCGACGCCGTAATAGAGCTGGCGCCAAGACAAGTTGACCGTACCGGTCACGACGGTCTTCATCTTTTCTTTGACAGCATCGGCAATGCCGCTGTATTTCGGAATGACCAGCCGGACGTCCACGCCTTTTTTGGCTAATGCCTTCGGCAAGGCCCCCATGACATCGGCTAAGCCGCCAGTCTTAATAAATGGCACTGCTTCTGAAGCCACAAATAATACCTTCATCGTCTGTCCCTCCCTTTTACGGTCTGATGTCGTCCGCGCCGCTTCTCGCGTTGCTTGGGCACGGCGTTTTATAGATGGTGATGGATGTGTTACTGATACCCGCCGTCTCGTTTGATGCCGGCGTGTTCCCTTTCTCATGCCTTTGCCTTCTTTCTCAGCCATTCAGCTGTTCTTCTTCGCAGTCCGGTTTCTCCGCCTCGCAGCCCTTTCGGCGCAGATAAATCGTCGCCAACGGCGGCAGGGTCAATTCGATGGACTGGTCCATGCCGTGCATGGGTACATCCTGAGCGGCAAAAACGCCTTCATTGAGGACGTTCGACCCGCCAAAGGCTTCGGCATCGCTATTAAAGACTTCGACGTAATCGCCCTTGACGGGAACGCCGATGCGGTACGAATGGCGGACGACAGGCGTAAAGTTGCAGATGACGACGGTCGAATCTGTTTCGTCTTTGCCCGTCCGGAAGAAGGCAATGGCGCTGTTATCGTTGTCATCGCAGCTGATCCAGGAAAAGCCCGACCAGTCGCAGTCCTCTTCCCACAATTCCGGATGGTCGACGTAGTACCCGTTCAGTTGGCGCACGTAGTCGTGCATAGCCAAATGCATGGGGTAATTCAAGAGGTGCCAGTCGAGACTGTCATCGTACTTCCATTCGATGAACTGGCCGAATTCACTGCCCATGAATAAGAGTTTCTTGCCGGGATGGGCCATCCAGTAGCCGTAGAAGGCTCGAAGGCCGGCAAATTTCTGCCAGTAATCGCCGGGCATCTTATCCAGGAGCGAGTGTTTGCCGTGGACGACTTCATCGTGCGACAAGGGCAGGATGAAGTTTTCCGAAAAGGCGTAGCACAAGGAAAAGGTAATGAGATTGTGATTGTCCTTGCGGAACAAGGGGTCCATGGACATATAACGCAGCATGTCGTTCATCCAACCCATGTTCCACTTATAATTGAAGCCCAGGCCGCCGACGTCGACCGGTTTGGTTACGAGGGGCCAAGCCGACGATTCTTCGGCGATCATGAGGGCCTGCGGAAATTCTTTAAAGACGGCCGCGTTGAGATGGCGCAAAAAGTCGATGGCTTCCAAATTTTCCCGGCCGCCGTACTTATTGGCCTGCCATTCTCCGTCGGGATGGCCGTAGTCGAGATACAGCATATTGGCCACGGCGTCGATGCGAAGGCCGTCGATATGGAACTGGCTCAGCCAAAAGAGGGCGCTGGAAATGAGGAAGGACTGGACTTCCGTCCGGCCGTAGTCGAAGTTCATCGTATCCCATTCCTTGTTTTCCGCCAAGATCGGATTTCCCGATTCGTAGCACGGTTCGCCGTCAAAGTGGCGCAGGCCGTGGGCGTCGCGGCAAAAGTGGCCCGGCACCCAGTCGAGGATGACGCCGATGCCGTTTCGGTGGCAGTGGTCGATGAGATACATAAAATCTTCCGGCGTGCCATAGCGGCTGGTCGCTGAAAAATAACCCGTTCCCTGATAGCCCCAGGAACCGTCAAAGGGATATTCACACAGCGGCATGAGCTCGATATGGGTATAATGCATGTCTTTTACGTAAGCGACCAGCTCTTCGGCGATATCGCGGTAAGTCAGCATGCCGCCGTCTTCGCCGCGCCGCCACGAGCCGAGATGGACTTCATAAGTCAGCATCGGTTTACGATACGAATCGTAAGCCTCACGGCTATCCATCCATTTCTTATCGTGCCAGGTATAGTGGAGCTTGGTCAGTTTCGATGCCGTATGAGGCCGTACTTCCGACCAGAAAGCGTAAGGGTCGCTCTTTAAGATGCGTTCTCCTGACGCCGTCGTAATGGCGTATTTATAAATATCGCCTTCTTGAAGGCCTTCTATATATGCGACCCAAATGCCATTGCCTTGGCGGCTTCGTTCCATCGGATTGGCATCGTCATCCCAATGGTTGAAATCACCGACGACACTGACCTTCTGTGCGTGCGGTGCCCAAAGGGCAAAACGCACGCAGGATTTGCGGTGCCGAGAAGAAAAATGAGCACCGAATAGTCGATAACTAGCGTAATTGGTACCCTGGTGATACAAGAAGGTACTGTATTCGTCGATTGCACTGAGTTTCATCGCATATCCCCCTGTCTTTCAGTCGTGCTTAGATGGCTTGATGTGCCAAATATCGTCGGCGTACTGCTTGATCGTCCGGTCACTGGAGAAATATCCCGACTGGGCAATATTGACGACACTGGACCGCCACCAATCTGATTTATGTCCATACCGCTTGGCAATTTCCTGCTGTGCCTCACAGTAGGCTTTAAAATCTTTCAAGACGAAGTATTCGTCGTTCTTATCGAGGAGTGATTCGTAGAGCAGGCCGAAACTTTCACCGCCCAGAGTTCCGTCGACGAGGGCATCCATGAGGCGCCGTATATCGGAATCACTGCTGTACATCTTCCAAGACGAATAACCGCCGCGAATATAGTAATTCATGACTTCATCGGCTCGGAGGCCAAAGATGACGCAGTTGTCGTCACCGACGAGATCGTGGATTTCGACGTTGGCCCCGTCCATGGTCCCAAGGGTAGTGGCGCCGTTCATCATGAATTTCATATTCCCCGTCCCGGACGCTTCCTTGCCGGCTGTCGAAATCTGTTCGCTGACGTCGGCAGCCGGGAAAAGGAGCTGTCCCAGAGATACGTTGTAATTTTCCAGGAACAGGACCTTCAGCTGCTGGCTGACCGTCCGGTCGCCATTGATCATGCGGGCGATGACGTTAATCAGGCGAATCGTTTCCTTGGCTTCGCCGTAACTGGCTGCGGCCTTGCCGCCGAAGAGATAGGTCCGCGGCGTAATGGTCAGGGACGGATTGTCCTTTAAGAGGAAGTAGAGGTGCAGGATATGGAGGATATTCAAGGTCTGGCGTTTGTATAAATGAATACGCTTAATCTGAATATCGAAGATGGAATCGGTCCGGATATCCTGATTATACTTGTCCCGAATGTAGCGGGCCAGCCATTCCTTGCGTTCGGTCTTGACCTTGGCCAGCTTTTCCTTAAAGGAAGCGTCGTCTTTATAGGCCATGAGGTCGGCCAAACGCGACGGCGTCTTACGCCACTTGTCACCGATCGTATCGTCGATGAGGGACGCCAGTTTCGGATTGGCCTCGATGAGCCAGCGCCGATGAGAAATGCCGTTGGTCTTATTGGAAAAGCGGTGCGGGAAACAGGTATAGAATTGGTGCAGCGTCGAATCCTTCAAGATCTGCGAATGGATTTCGGCGACGCCGTTTACGCTGTGACTGCCGAGGACCGAGAGGTGCGCCATGTGAATCTGGCCGTCCCACAAGATGGCTACGTCACGGGCCTTATTTTCATCGCCCGGATAGAGACGGCGTACTTCTCGGAGCCAACGGTTGTTAATTTCTTCAATAATTAAATAAATTCGCGGCAAGAGGTCCTTAAACATGGGAATGGACCATTTTTCCAGGGCTTCCGGAAGGATCGTGTGATTGGTATAAGCGACGGTCCGGACGGTAATATCCCAGGCGGCCTGCCACGAGAGGCCTTCTTCATCCATGAAGATGCGCATCAGCTCGGGGATGACCAGAGCCGGATGGGTATCGTTGATGTGGATGGCAACGTATTGGTCGAAACGATAGAGACTTTCTCCGTATTTTTTCTTATAATGGCGGACAATACTTTGGACGCCGGCCGATACGAAGAAGTATTCCTGCATCAGGCGCAGGCGGCGTCCGTCTTCGGTGCTGTCATCGGGATAGAGGAAACGGGAAATCTGTTGGACGCTGTCTTTGTAGCGGAAGGCCCGGTGCCGGTCACCCATAGACAGCTCCTTATACATTTCTTCCCGGGAATACTCGGCCCGCCACAGGCGAAGGGTATTGACCGTATCGTTTTGAAAGCCGATGACCGGCACGTCATACGGAACGGCCTTGACCGTCGAGAACTGTTCGTGAACACATTCGAGGCTGCCGTCACCGGTAGGCCGCATATAGGCATTGCCGCCAAAGCGGACGTAGACGGCCTTGTCGACTTTCTTGACCTCCCAAGGATAGCCTTTGACCAGCCAGTTATCGGGCAGCTCGACCTGCTGGTTATCGACGATGCGCTGGTTAAACAGGCCGTACTGATAACGGATGCTGTTGCCGTGACCGGGAAGGGACAAGGCGGCCAGGGAGTCGATGAAGCAGGCTGCCAGCCGGCCGAGTCCCCCATTCCCGAGACCGGGATCGCGTTCGGCCGGGATGACGTCTTCGAGATCCCAACCGAGGTCCTTCAAACCGTCCCGGCAGATGTTGTCCATATCGACATTGAGGAGATTCGATTCCAACAAGCGGCCCATGAGAAATTCAATGGAAAAATAATAGACTTGTTTGACTTTTTTCGCAGCATAGGATTGGTTGGTACGGATCCAATCTTCACTGACCAGATCGCGAATCATGTAGGCAATGGTCTGATAGACTTCGTTCAAGGTTAACTCTTGCAATTCCTTTTCCCACAGTCGGTAGGCTTTGTCGGTAAACAACCTTTTGAATTCTTCCTTGTCCTGCCATGTTTTCATATGCTTATTATCCCCTTTTGTCAAAACACTAACGTACGGAACATTTGCCAATACACAACAGATCATCGGCGGTACGCTGCAAGACAGCTTCCGGCTGGATGACCGAATTCTTATCGCAGACGACGTAGTCGAGCTGGGCGTCGTCACCGATGACCGAGTGCTGCATGATGATGCTGTTGCGGATGACCGCATTCTTTCCGACCCGGACGCGGCGGAAGAGGATCGAATTTTCAACGCGCCCTTCGATGATGCAGCCGTTGGCTACAAGGGAGTTGGAAACGTGGGATTCTTCCATGTACTTGGCCGGAGCTTCGTCTTTGATCTTGGTATAAATACGGTGATCCAAGTCTTTTAAAAGCAGTTCGTGCCAAATGCGGCTGTCGCGCAGATCCATGTTGACTTCAAAATAAGATTGGAGTGAATCGATTCGTTTGGCGTACCCTTGATAATTATACCCGAAAATGCGCAGGCGGTCGACGTTTCGCTGGAATACATCGGTAATGAGATGGGTATACCCTTTAGAGTAAGCCCGGCGGATGCAGTCCTGGAGAACGTCGCAGTCGATGATGATGCCGCGCTGGTAGAGGTTATCCCCGGCTTTGACTTCCATCTTGGAGTCGATGGCCCGGACCCGGTCGGTGCAGTCTGTATCGATGGTCAGTACATAGCCTTCGCGGTTAAAATCATACTGCTGTTTCTGATAAATAAGGGTTACGTCGGCATTGTGGCGGCGATGGAAGTGCAGGACTTCATCGTAGTCGATATTCTGCACCATGTCGCAGCCCGACAGCAGGGCGTAGCGCTTATTGGCCCGCCGGATAAAAATCAGGTTGCGGTAATAAGCGGCGATGTCACCTTCGACGGGATTTTCGATGTCGGCCCGTTCTTCCGGCAGATAAAACAGACCGTCCCCCTTATGAGCCAATCCCCATTCCTTCCCGGAACGGATGTGATCAAGGACCGACCGCGACTGACTCGAAAGCATGAGGCCGACGTTTTCGATGCCGGCATTGACCATATTCGACAAGGTAAAGTCGATGAGGCGATACTTGCCGCCAATGGGAAGGGTCGCCAAAGGGCGTGTGTCATTGATTTCCTTTAACGGGCGGTCTTCACGCATGTTGATGAGACCGATCATATTGCTGTTCATAGCGAGTCTTCCCCTTTCACGGTAACTTCTTCCGGTTCGCCGTCTGTAAGCTTTGCCTTGCGGCCGAGAACGGCGACAGAGCCGTCTTTATTGCGCAGGACGGCACCGGGATAGATATGGCATCGTTCCCCTAAGATGGCCTTGTCGATGACGGCGTTCTCTTCAATGACGGTACCGGGCATGATAACGGAATTGGTGACCTTAGCCCCTTCCTTGATGGTAACGCCGTAGAAAATGACGGAATTGCTGACATTGCCGAGTATTTCAGAGCCTTCGGCGATGAGAGAACTCTTGGCCGACCCGTTAGGTCCGATGAGATGAGGCGGAAAACTCTGGTTTCCCGAATAGATGCGCCACTTGCTGTCCCGAAGATTGATGGGCGGTTCATCTGCCAAAAGGTCCATGTTGGCCTGCCAGAGGCTGTCGATGGTACCGACATCCTTCCAGTAGCCTTCAAAGGGATAGGCGTAGAGCGGAACCTGATCGGCCAGCATGGTGGGGATGACATTTTTCCCGAAGTCATGTTCTGACTTTTCATCTTTGGCGTCGGCCCGGAGATACTCTTCGAGGACGGCCCGGTCAAAGATGTAGATGCCCATGGAAGCCAAATTGCTTTCGGGCTTGGCCGGTTTTTCCTGGAACTTGTTGATGCGCATGTCTTCATCAGCGACCATGATGCCGAAGCGGCTGGCTTCGTCCCAGGGGACGCGGATGGTACCGATGGTAACCTGAGCCTTATGCTTCTTGTGGAAATTGAGCATCTTGTCGTAATCCATGGAATAGATATGGTCACCGGACAAGATGAGGACGTAGTCGTCGCCGACCATATCGACGAAATTCAGATTCTGATAGATGGCGTCGGCCGTGCCGCGATACCAGTTAGAACCGCCGTCGCTCTGATAAGGCGGCAGGACATAGGTACCGCCTCGATTGGAATCGAGGTTCCATGAACTGCCGTTACCGATGTACCAGTTCAGTTCGAGAGGCTGATATTGGGTCAGGATACCGACCGTATCGATGCCGGAATTACGGCAGTTGCTCAAAGGGAAGTCGATGATGCGGTATTTTCCTCCGAACAAGAGGCCCGGCTTGGCTTGGTCTTTGGTCAGGACGCCAAGGCGGCTCCCCTTCCCACCAGCCAGGATCATAGCCAGGCAATTAGATTTTTTCATAAAAGCGCCTCCTAACGCGACTTCGGTCCGGCGGATGGTGAAAAGGAATGCCCTATGTCGAAGATGAGCTGACGGACCTGCATCGGACCGTACACATTACATACAATATAATATATACAGCCATTCATTTTATGATTATAGTATTAATTATACACCAAATCTGTTAGAAATTTAAAGGGATAACGATTAAAAATAGGGTAACAAATATCACAATTTTTCATTTTCCTTTAGAATTTGACTACAATCAGGAACTATTATCAGCCAAAACGAGCAAAACAGGCACTAATTTCGGAGCGTTTTCGTCCCGCAAGGGAAAACAGCAAAAAAAGAGACAATCTCTCAAGAGATTGTCTCTAATCGGATAAACGTATAACTATAAATTTTACTAAAAAAATACCTTACGTTTATCAGCCTTTTTCATTCGTCTGATTCGTTCTTTTCAGGACCTGTTCAAAGGACAGGATCTCGACAGGAATGGGAAGGTCTTTTAAAACGTCGCGTGTCTCCCCTGCCGTATCGGCCGTCGTCCGGACGAAGCCGATCCCCGCCTTTCCATCGAGGGCGGTGACGACGCCGAGGTAGCCGCAGCCTTCGATAATGCGGTTGACGAAGGTCATGTCCGTCGGCGCCACGCGAAAGTAGACCCAATCGGCATCAAGCATGGTCTTCTACCTGACGGCGCATCATGGAAAAGGCTTCAAGGGGCTCGGAAATGGCCACCCCCACGAGCTGCCGCGGATGGCGGGCGGCATCGAGGGCTTCCCCGTCTTCATTGATGATGGAGCCGATGGTGCAGGTGACTAAATGGCCTTTGGGCTGCAAAAACTCGACGGTCTGACCGACTTTGAAGTGGTTCCGCTGTTCAATCCAGGCAATCCCCTTTTCGGCATCATAGGAGCGGACCAAGCCGATGAAGTCGTGGGTCTGGGTATTGCTCGATTCACTGTAGACCTGGTCGGCCTCCGTCGGCCGCGATACGGAGAAGCCGCGGGTATAAGGCCGGTGGGAGATTTTTTCCAATTCATCGAGCCATTCCGGGCGGACCGTGAAGTGTTCGGGATCGGCTTCATAGGCGTCGAGGGCTTCGCGGTAGACCTTGGTCACCGTTGCCACGTAATGGATACTCTTCATGCGGCCTTCGATTTTGAGGCTCGACAGGCCGGCGTCGTAGAGGTCCGGCAGATACGGCAGCATGCACAGATCTTTCGAGTTGAAAATGTAAGTCCCCCGTTCATCTTCGACGACGGGAAAATACTGACCCGGCCGTTTTTCTTCGACGACGTTGTACTTAAAGCGACAGCACTGGACGCATTCGCCGCGGTTGGAATCGCGGTCCCCCTGGGTAAAGTAATTGCTCAGCAGGCAGCGGCCGGAATAAGAAATACACATCGCACCGTGGACGAAGCCTTCAAGTTCGACATGCGGCACTTTTTCGTGAATGGTCTTGACGTCGGCCAGGCTGACTTCGCGGGCCATGACGACTCGCGCCGCCCCATTGTCGGCCCAAAATTTCACCGAAGCCCAGTTGGTCGTATTGCCCTGGGTCGAAATGTGAATCGGAAGATCCGGTACCATCTGGCGAGCTAAGGCAAAGATGCCCGGATCGGCGATGAGAACGGCATCGACGCCGATATCGCGAAGGTAGACGAGGTATTCCGGAAGGCCTTCCAAATCTTCATTATGCGGAAAGATATTGACCGTGACGTGGATCCGCTTGCCCAAAGAATGGGCGTAGTCGACGGCTTCTTTCAATTCTTCATTTGAAAAGTTGTCACTGAAAGCCCGCAGGCCGAAGGATTTCCCGCCTAAGTAGACGGCGTCAGCACCGTATAAGAAGGCCATTTTCAATTTATCCATACTGCCGGCCGGAGCCAGCAATTCTATTTTTCCCATGTATCTTATCCTTTCCATCGTGAAACGGTCATGCCGTCTCCATTTTCAAAAAACACCGTTTCAAAATGTGCCCGATCTTCGATAAGGACCATAAATTCCCGCAGGCGGCTTATGGCCGTCCGGTGTTTGTGGGGCAAGGTGCCTTCGATATAAAACATCTCATGATAGCCGATGTTGTCGGCCATGATAAGGGCCCCGGGTAAAAGTTTCGGCATGAGCTGCCGAAGCTGGCGGACATACTGTCCTTTGGGCCCGTCGAGAAAAACCAGGTCCCACGGCCCCGAGAGGCTTCCGGAAAGTTCCGTGCCGTCCCCTAAGAGCGCCGTAATGACGCCCTTATAAGGAGAGCGGCCGATAAAGTCCCGTGCCTTTTGCCAACGACCTTCATCAAATTCGATGGTCGTAATCGTACCGCCGTCGCCGAGAAAAGGCGCCATGCGAAGGGCCGAATAGCCGATGCAAGTCCCGATTTCAAGGACCTTCACCGGCCGTTGGTTAGCTATGATACGTTCAAAAAGAGGGACTTCACTGTCCCTGAGGATAGGAAGCCCTTCTCTTTCGGCATAAGCCTTCATCTCACAAATCAGACTCATGGCATATGCTCCTGTACATTCTTCATGTGTTCGTCATACGTTGCGGCAAAGTAGTTATGCCCGTCCTTATCGGCGACGAAGTAGAGATAATTCGTCGCCGGCGCGTCTAAGATAGCTTCCATACTGGGAAGACCGGGGTTTCCGATCGGTCCCGGCGGCAGGCCTTCATAGACGTAGGTATTGTACGGCGAATCGTACTGGGTCTCACTGATGCTGTACTCCGCCTTGTGGTTGCCCATGGCGTAGGCAATGCTGGCATCGGACTGGAGTTTCATGCCGATGCGCAGGCGGTTTTCAAAGACCGAAGCGATAAGGGGCCGATCCGGTTCGAATTTAGCTTCCTTTTCGATGAGCGATGCCAAGGTGACGAACTGGTAGATGGACATATTCTTCTTGGCAATGCGCTCTTTCATAGCCGGCGTCAGATGCTTATCGAAATTCTTCAGCATCATGGCCACGACGTCGTCGGCTGTCGCATCGTAAGGGATGAAATACGTATCGGGAAATAAGAAGCCTTCCGTGGCAAAGGTCACTTGCCGGTTGCCCTTCATATACGGAAAAAGCTGGGCGTCCGACGCAGCCGCCTTTAAAAAGTCCGCTTCACTGATACGGCCGTTGGCAGCGACGGCTTTGGCAATATTCCATACCGTATACCCTTCGGGCACGACGAGCCGGTCAGCTTCAGACTTGCCGCTGGCCAGTTTCTGTAAAATAGTAAAGACGCTCATTCGCGAGTTAAAGGTATATTCTCCGGCGTGGATCGAGCCGGCCTGACCGGTCGCCATGGCCGCGGCGCGGAACCATAAAGGACTTGCAATATAGCCCTTATCTGTCAAAGCATCGCCGACGTCGGCTGCCGTCATGTCACTGCGAACATGGAGATAGCCGCTGGTATAGGGCAAGAGGAAGTTCGGGCCGAAAAAGCCATAGAGCACGACGGCGGCCGCGGCGATGAAGCACCCGGTCAATATTTTTTTAAGTCTCTTACGCGGAGGCTTAGGGGATGGCACGGGAGCTGTGTTTTTAATTTCCTTCGAGGTCATATCGTTTGTTTCCATATTCTCCTTTATCAATCCTTTTTATCGGGTTAACGGTCGGCAGTCCAAGTACGGCTCTGCTGAGCCTTTTCTTCACTGCGGCTCATGGCCTGGGCCTGCTGTTCCTTATCGTACTGCGCCTGGGCGGCGTCTTTGGCAGCCTGGAGCTGAGCCTGAACGGCCGGATCCGGCGGAACTACGGTGCCGTCTTCATCGACGGTCTGGGCCGCATCGAGCTGAGCTTGGGCTGCGGCTACGTTATTGGCCAGGTTCTGAAGGCGCTGGTTATTGCTTCCTTGGCGCACATCGGCTTCAAGGGATACGGACGGCGTCTTTTTGACGTCGACGTAGACTTCGAACAGGCGCTGCCAAGGCAAGGTGACGTCAATGGTCCGCGGGTCGACGCCGAGGTACGTCGATGCGTAGCGCTGGAGTTGTGTTTTGGCCAGGCTCTGCAGTTCCTGGTTCCGCGAAGCGTACACCGGCGTGATGGTGTGGGCTTCGAGTTTTTGATCCATGCGGGATACGTAGTCGCGGACGTTGGCCTGATAAGCCCAGTTATCGAGATACTGGGTGGTCAGCATGTCGCGGTGGTCAGCGGGCGTCATATACTTGGCGAGGACGCCCTGCGAAAGGCCGTAGCCGACGGAGTTGCTGGCCGTATTCCAGCCGTTGTAGGCTGCCAGGCGATACATCATCTTGTCCTGGTAGAGGCCGTAGACCAAGGTGTTATCCGAGCCGTTGGAAAAGGCCATATCGACGAGGCTAACCGGGATATTGAGGTTGACCGCCTTTTCAATCTGGTTCAGGAAGTCTTTCGTCGACTGGAGCATGATCGGGAAGTTTTCAAAATTTGCCGATTCCGTCGTCGTTGTAGTCAGCGGCGTATTGACGGCGAGCAGGAGATCCGGCCGTTCATTGTCGACAATCGTGCCGCCAATGGCTTCGACGTGAGAGGCAATAGTCTTGCCAATGGCCTGTCCGTCATAGCGGGGGACCGTCTTTTCTCCCCCGCCCAAGGGGTAGATGACCGAAATTTTCGGATGATAATTATTGAAGTCGTTGCTGGCTCTCGTAATGAGCAGCAATCCCAACTGGTCGGCGCCGGGGAAGGAACCGAAGGATGTCTTAGGAATGCCTTGGCCGGCCATTTCGAGATACTTCGATTCCAAAGAAGACTGGGTGCTGACCGAGTTGTCGTCGTGGCCCAGGCTATAGTAGGTAAAGACGCCCTTTCGAGCATCGTCGATGAGCCGATAATTGATGCTCATATTCTTGCGGCGCCGATTGTACCAATCCTGCAGGTATTCCATGGGAATGCGTCGCATGATAGCGAACCAATCGTTCCGTTCCTGGGGATTGAGCCCTTCTTCATCCATCTTGGCCTGAAGAGAGGCTAATTGATAGATATCGGAGCCCATGGTCAGGTAGTAGTCCGGTTCAACGCCCTTGCCGCCGGCCCAGGGACTGCGCATGACCGTGCTGAATACGTAGAGGGGCACTTTGGTATTGGCCTTGTGCAGGGCTTCTACTCTTTCAAGGCGCGTCAAGAGGGTCGACATGGGAAGGTTGTGCTTCCGGGAATCGACGAGACCGCCGTAGACTAAAGAATCAATGGACAGGACCATGGCATCGGCTTTATTCGCGTTATTCTCTACCCAAGACATGAGCCGGTCCGGCGAACCGTGGAAATTCATGCCCGACAGATACTGTGCGGGCGGCGTCAAAATCGTATAGCCTGCCGATTCTGCCGTACTGACCGTATATTCGTAATCTACAGGCCGGTCGTCCTGCGGTACGTATAAAATCGTCTTAGCCAGTGTCGACGGCGTAGCACACAGGAACAGGGATACGACGGCCATGCTGACTGCCTTCTGTAACAGATTCACATTATCCTCCTATCGTAAGAAAAAACAAGTATTTTTTATTATAGCACATCTGCCCTCTAAAAAGAAGAACCTTGCTTCTTACGGCGGATGCGGGGCACATTGAGGTGGAAGCGAATGGCAACCAACCGGATGGCAACGGTAACCGAAAAACTGACGATGGCCCCCACTTCAAAAGGCACTTCAAAGGGAATGACGGCGCCGTACAAGAGGACACTGCCGAGGAGCGACGCCGTAGCATAGACTTCAGTCCGCAGGACGACCGGAATCCGTCCGGCCAAGACGTCGCGGATGACGCCGCCGCCGACGGCCGTGAGGACACCGAGGGTAATATCTAAAATCCAGTAATCAGGATAATAATAACAGCCGAGAAGGGTCCCGGTTACGGTAAAGGAACCCAGGCCAATGGCATCACACAAGAGGTAGATGGCCGACAGATGACCCATAAAGCGGCGCCACATGTGGATATTGAAGTAGCGGACAGTCAAGGTGACGATAACGATGGAACCTAATATAATCCATAGGTAAATGCTGTTTTTAAAGGCCGCCGGAGGAATATTGCCGATGAGGATGTCACGGACGATGCCGCCGCCGACAGCCGTCGCTGCGCTGAGGACGAAGATGCCGAACAGATCCATGCGCCGGGAAAGGGCTGCAAAAACGCCGGATACGGCAAAGGCCGTCGTCCCCAATAAGTCAAAAATATGCCACCAAATCGCATCCATAGGAATTCCCCTTCCCTCTCTTTCGTGATATGATAAATGAACCATGTTAATTACTAAGGAGATCATCATGACTAAAGATGAATTTTATATGGGCAAGGCCCTCGCCGAAGCCAAGACCGCCTATGCCGTCGGAGAAATACCCATCGGCGCCGTCATTGTCTATCAGAAAAAGGTCATCGCCCGAGCCTATAACCTGCGGGAATCCCTTCCCTGTGCCACGGCTCACGCCGAACTGTTGGCCATTGAAAAAGCCTGTCGCGCACTGAATCGCTGGCGCCTGACAGGCTGTACCCTATACGTCACGGTCGAGCCGTGCCCCATGTGTGCCGGCGCCATCGTAAACAGCCGCCTGGACCGGGTCGTCTACGGCTGCGACGACCCCAAGGCCGGGGCAGCCCGTTCCCTCTTTCACCTCATCGACAGCGACAGTCTCAATCACGCCGCCGTCGTCACAGCCGGGGTCCGTGCGGAAGAATGCGCCGCCCTTATGAAAAGTTTCTTCAAAGAGCGGCGTAAGAAAGAGACGGTTATCCTTTCAACAAGTCCTTCAGATAAGCCTTGAAATCATGGCCCAAGTCGTCACGACGCAGGGCGTATTCGACAGTGGCCTTCAAAAAGCCAAGCTTATTGCCGGCATCATAACTGGTTCCCGTAAAGGTATAGGCATAGACGCCTTCGCGGTCAGCCATGAGGCGCAGGGCATCGGTAAGCTGGATTTCACCGTTCTTCCCGGGCTGGACGCGGCGCAGGATTTCAAAGATATCCGGCGTCAGGATATAGCGTCCGAGGGCCGCCAAGCGGCTCGGCGCTTCTTCGACAGACGGTTTTTCAATCATATCGATGAGCCGCACGATGCGTTCGTCTTTCGTCGGCATCCCGTGGACGATGCCGTAACGCGATACCTGGTCGAGAGGTACTTCCTGGCAGCCGAGGAGGGTCGAACCGACTTCGCTGAAGGCCTCGATCATCTGACGCAGAGCCGGCCGCTCCGGTTCATAGACGATATCGTCGCCTAAGAGGACGGCAAAAGGTTCATTATCGATAAAGGATTCGGCACAACGAATGGCGTCGCCGAGACCGCGCATATGCTTTTGCCGGATATAGTGGACGTTGATACTGGAAATATCCTGTACCATCCGTAAGAGGCGGGTCTTTCCCTGCTGGCGCAGCTGCAGTTCGAGGTCGATATTGGTATCGAAGTGGTCTTCAATGGCCCGTTTTCCGTGGCCGGTGATGATTAAAATTTCTTCAATGCCGCTTTGCAGGGCTTCTTCGACGATATACTGGATGACCGGTTTATCGACGATAGGAATCATTTCCTTAGGGATAGCCTTGGTCACCGGTAAAAACCGCGTGCCGTAGCCGGCCGCCGGAATGACGGCTTTGCGAACTTTTTTCTGCATCTGTTCAAATCTCCTTTTCGGCGACAGTCAAAGCGCTCTCAATGACGTCGTCCATATCGTAATACTTATATTCAGCCAAACGACCGCCAAAGATGACGTTCCGTTCATGGCCGGCGAGCCGGGCGTACTGCTTGTAGAGGGCCTGGTTCTTGTCATCGTTGACCGGATAATAGGCTTCTTCCCCACGGTGCCATTCCGACGGGTATTCCCGAGTGATATAGGTCACCGGTTGGGTTCCGAATTCAAAGTGCTTGTGTTCGATGACTCGCGTATACGGCGTCTCCCGGTCGGTATAATTCATGACGGCTACGCCCTGATGATTGACTTCTTCCAAGCGTTCCGTTTCAAAGCGAAGGCCCCGGTATTCCAAACAGCCCAGTCGGTAGCCGAAATATTCATCGATAGGGCCCGTATACACGACCTTGCGGGCAATATCGAGATAAGACGACCGTTCTTTATTGTAATCGATGCCGGTCCGCACTTCGATTCCCTCTAACAGGGCGTCGACGAGGCCATTGTAACCGCCGATAGGAATCCCTTGATAGCTGTCGTCAAAGTAGTTGTTGTCAAAAGTATAGCGGACGGGCAGGCGCTTGATGATAAAGGCCGGGAGGTCGGTGCAATTCCGTCCCCACTGCTTTTCCGTATAGCCCTTGATAAGTTTCGTATAAATATCGGTGCCGATGAGGGAAATGGCCTGTTCTTCTAAATTTTTCGGTTCCGTAATATGGGCCTTTTGACGCTGTTCTTCGATCTTGGCGGCCGCTTCCGCCGGCGTGACGATGCCCCACATCTTGGCAAAGGTATTCATATTAAAAGGCAGGTTGTAGAGCTCGCCTTTGTAATTGGCAACCGGCGAATTGACGTAATGATTAAACTCGACGAACTGGTTGACATAGTTCCAAACTTTTTTATTCGACGTATGGAAGATATGGGCCCCGTAGCGATGGATGCGGATCCCCTCTTTTTCTTCGCAGTAGACGTTACCACCGACGTGCGCTCGCCGTTCCAGGACCAGGCACTTGCGCCCGGCTTTTTTCATTTCATGGGCAAAGACGACGCCAAAGAGACCGCTGCCGACGATGACATAATCATACATTGCAAAACACCACCTGATAGAAAATGTACAGCTGTACTGAACTGCCTTTTAGGATAACAAAAATTACGATGCGCTGAAACAGTGCCTCCCCAAGTCCTTTCGCAGACTTCAATCGAGGGAAGCGGGGATGCCGTACATCGGTTCAGCCTGCAAAACGGCACGGCGGACCGCCTGTTCGACGGCGTAAGCTGCCAGGGTTCCGGTCAAACTGATTTCGGCTGAAACGGTGCCGATGCTGGCTGCATACAGGGAATCGCCGTCGGCCGTCGTATTGACCGGTCGAATCGTGCGGACCATGCCGTTGCTGCCGAGGGCGGCTATTTTTTTCAGCTGAGCCTTGTCAAAGCGGCCGTTGGTCACGACAGCACCGATGGTCGTATTGGTCGTCGTACCGACGGCTCGCTGCGAAAAGAGGGTCGGTGTGATTCCTGCTTCTTCGAGCATGACCCGCCGCGTATCGGCAAATCCTTTGCCGTCACGGCTTCTCATGCCGGAGAGGATTTCCCCCGATTCGCCGAGGACGTCGCCGACAGCGTTGACGACGACGATGGCACAAACCTTGAGGTCTCCGACGGAAACGGCATAGGCACCGACACCGGATTTCATCATATAGTCCGGGCCGCAGAGCTTTCCGACCGTAGCCCCCGTACCGGCACCGTAACAGCCCTCACGGAAGTCGCCTTTAAAGGCCGCATCACAAGCGGTATAGCCCATGGCCGCATCGGGACGGACATCGTCTCCGCATCCGAGGTCAAAGATACACGAAGCGACGACTAAAGGGACTTTGGCGATCCGCGTTTCAAAGCCGATGCCCTGTTCTTCCAAACAGGTCATAACCCCCGTGGCCGAATTGAGGCCGAAAGCACTGCCGCCGCTTAAGAGGATGGCATGGATGCCCGACGCTGCCGCCATGGGACTTAGCAGCTCCGATTCCCGACTGGCCGGACCACCGCCGCGGACGTCGACGGCACAGGGTGCGCTTTCAGGGAAGACAAGGACCGTGCAGCCGGTACCACCTTTTCGGTCTTCAGCACTTCCCAAGCAGAACGTTTCTTTCGACAACAGTTCCTGAATATCGATTTCTCTCATGGTCATACCTCTCCTATTTTTTCAGCTTTTCAAAGTCTTTCCAAAGCATGCTCGGCTGAATGCCCGTATTGTTCTGATATTTTCCGTGGGTATACTTGTCGTACTCCCCATCGATATCGTGATAGTAAATCTGGCAGATTTCGACATTGGGGTAAATCCGTATGGGCTGAACACAAAAGATTTCAAGGGTCCAGTAACCGGCAAAACCGACGTCGCCAAAACCGGCCGTAACGTGGATGAATACGCCGAGACGACCGACAGACGACCGACCTTCCAGCATGGGGATGTAGCCGTCGGTCCGGGTGTATTCATTAGTCCGGCCCAAGTAGAGCGTATTAGGCTGGAGGACATAGCCCGATTCCGGAATATGAATCGTCGACGCCGGATTGGGCTTAGCCATGTCCAATTCGGCATGGTCGTAAATCATCAGTTCGTTATGAAGAGACAGATTATAGCTATTGGGATTGACCCGTTCGGGATGAAAGGGTTCGATGATAATTTCTTTACCTAAATGTTTGACAATTTCCTTGCCTGATAAGATCATAAGGGCCACTCGCTTTCTCTGGTAATTTCATTTCTTATGATATAGCAAAACAGGCTCGATGTCCACGGCGCGACGGGCCGGTTTTTTCTTGTTTATATCGAAAAAGTCTTCGACATAAAAAGTGACCTTCTCCCCTTCTTGCGCTCGGACCCGATACAGGGAGGCTGTACGGAAATAATACTGACCGCCGCCGTATTCCCGGATGAAACCGGCCTTGCCGCCGGGAAGGATCTTATCGATAGTCCCCGTATGCTGTTCCTCACCGGCATGCTTTTCCGCCATCCAGAAGGACTGCAGGCGACGAAGCAGTTCCGGCCGATCCGCCGGGGAATAATCATAACTGTCGACCTTGGCGATGAGCTGGGGCGAAATTTTCCAATTTTGTTCGGTCCGGATGAGTTTCGCCAAGAGATAATGTTCATAAGCCTCTTTATCGTAACTGCCCATATTTTCCAAGGCTCCTGCCAACTGGACGAGGAAGTTGACCTTAGCCTTAAGCTCGCCGGGAGCGGCCATGGCCGATGCTCCATAGCGGCGCATGGCCTCACTGTCGCCATTGGCTTGGGCCGCAAAAAAGAGGCCGCGATAGACGATCCAGTGTTGCTTATACTTTAATAACTCTTCAAACCGCTGCCGGGCGTCCTCGATCTGTCCCAACCGCAGCTCACAGAGGCCGATGCGGTAAGAAAACCAAATGTCGTTGTCGTGGTGCAGTTCTGGAAAGATTCCCAAGGCCATTCGGCAAAGACGAATGCAGTCATCGTACTTTTCTTCCTTGATGAGGGTCCGGCTCATGAGGGCATACCAGCGTTCTCGTTCGGAGGCGATAACCTGTTCCCGTCCGCGAAGGGTCACCTTTTTTTCTTCATCGGACAAGAGATCCGGATCGAGACGGCGCAAATAGTCACCGGCCATATTCGCCATAGAAGGCGGTTTTGTCTTTAAGACTTCGACCATCCGCCATACGGCTAAGGTATACGGCGTGTACGGACCTTGTTGACTGTACTTTAAGATGGCGTCGACGGCGCGGCGAAAGTCTTCGAAGGTATGGAGCCGTTCATCGAATTTTTGGATGTATAAATAGTAAAGGCACCAGCAGTAGATGCCGTGAAGATTGGTAAACTCCGGAAAGGCGATGATGCCGGCCCGGGCAATTTCCCGCCCTTTAGCGTAATTTTTGACCTTGCGCAGGGCATAGGCATAGTAATAATAATCCCAGTTCGTCCAAGAGCCGTCGGGGGCAGCCTTGTCATACATGGCGATGACGTCATTGTGTCGGCCCTCCTGACAAGCCTCGCGGGCTGCAAAAGAATCCATAGAAAAACCTCCTACCCGTTTATTACACAGTGTTCATTATGCCTATTATAACATAAAGAATCTTCCTCTTCGGCATAACAGCCCCTAAAAAACCTTGAAAACGCAAAAAAGAGCTTTTCCACAATACGACATTGTAGAAAAGCTCTTTTATACAGCCTGCTATGACCTGAACGAAAGGCTCACAGCCAGGTTTTTATCCTTTGATCTTGGCAATTTGTTTTTCCAATTCCGGCATGACTTCAAAGAGATCGCCAACGATGCCGTAGTGGGCGAATTCGAAAATCGGAGCATCGGGATCTTTATTGACGGCAATGATCAATTCAGCATCCTGAACGCCCAATTTATGCTGGATAGCACCGGAAATACCCATGGCGATGTAGATTTTCGGCGCAATCTTCTTGCCCGTAATCCCGATCTGCAAATCATGGGGAGCCCATTCGTTATCGACGAGGGGTTTGGAAACGCCGAAGGCAGCCCCGATACGCTGAGCAAAAGCTTCGACAGCTTTCATGCCTTCTTCGTTCTGAACGCCGCGGCCGGCGCCGACGACGATATCAGCCGATTCAATAGACAGGCTTTCAGCTGCGTTTTCGACGGCTTCAAAGTTAGTTACTTTAATGGTCGGAACATCTCCGCTGAAATCGACTTTTTCTTTGATGACGTCACCCTTGCGGGACGGATCAGCCGGGACACCGTGGAAGATTTTATCGCTGACCGTTCCGAGCTGCGGGCGAGTCGTCGTCTGAATCTTAACCAGGAGTTTACCCGTGAAGGCCGGACGAATCCAAGTAAGCGTATCGTCATCACCTTCGTGGAGGACGTCGATGCAATCGGCAACGAGGCCGACCTTCAATTTAGCCGACAGGCGGCCGCCGAGGTCACGGCCGTTGGGAGAACCGCCGATGAGGATGACGCTCGGTGCGTATTTTTCGACCAAAGCTGCAATGGCCTTCGTATACAAGGCCGAGTCATAACCTTCGAGTACCGGATCTTCTACGGCGACGACAGCGTCTGCACCATAGGAAATCGCTTCTTCAGCCGCTTTGCTCGTATCGGCACCGACGATATACGCGACGACTTGTTCGCCCTTTTTGTCAGCCAGCTGACGAGCCTTGCCCAACAATTCAATGCTCAGCGTGCTCAAGGCACTGCCGGCAACTTCAATATATACGCTGATGTTGTTTTTTAATTCCATGTTCAGAGCCCTCCTTACAGTAAGTTCTTGGCAGTCAGATCTTTAACGAGATTAGCCGCAAGGTCCGCCGGGGTATTCCCTTCGACCATGATACCGACGGGATTCGGTTCCGGCGCGAACATTTCCGTAACTTTCGTTGCCGAACCGGATTTGCCAACACTTGCTGCATCGAGGCCCAAGTCTTCGATACGCCATACATCGAAGACAGCCTTTTTGGCAGCCATCTTACCGCGGATTTTCGGAGAACGCGGCGTATTGCTCTTATCCGTAACCGAAACGACGGCCGGTAACTGGGCCTGAACCGTTTCAACGCCGCCGTGATTGGCGCGGGTTGCCGTAATCGTCGAGCCTTCGACATTGATGGAATCAGCATAGGAAACGAGAGAGATGTTCAAATACTGAGCAACGGCCGGAGGAATCTGGCCCGTATCGCCATCGGTCGAACGTTTGCCCGTGAATACCAGGTCGACGTCGCCGATCTTTTCAATAGCCTTTGCTAAAATCAGGCCCGTAGCTAAGGTATCGGACCCGGCCATGCGTTCATCGGATACGAGAACGCCTTTATCAGCACCGACTGCGATGCCGTCACGCATGACTTCCGCGGCCTGAGCCGTGCCCATGGTGATAAGGGTAACCGTGCCGCCCACTGCGTCTTTGACTGCAATCGCTGCTTCGATGGCATGCTTGTCAACGGGATTTAACATCGACGGAGCACCGACACGGACCAGGTTATTATCTTGCGCAATTTCGATTTCAGAAACTGCCGGAACTTGCTTTACTAAAACTACAATATTCATAGAAGAACCTCCTTTATAAGGACTGTAAGAATAGTGCATTCGCATATTGCGACTCTCTTATGTCCACTATTATACTCTATAATTAAAAATTTATCAATTAAGAATTGTTTTTAATTATATAATTTTATCCGTAAAATTCTCGTAAAGCCATCGTTGACAGACCAGCGTCGTTCTTCTAAAATTAAAGAGTCTATAATGGGTTAATCGTTTGATTTGCCAATGAAACTTTATACTTTTAGGAGGTCTTTCTTATGTCTTCACCAAATTCCGACGGACGACACTATGCCCCGCCCATGGCGCCGGACAGAAACTATGTTGAAATCAACGCCTACGTCGTCGGCTGGGGGCTCTTTTTCGCCGCCCTCTTCGCCTTAGCCGTCGGCTATCTGTGTCTGAAAATCGGCCAGACCGTCGACGCCTTCGCCCCGGTCTCGGTCCTGGCTATGGGCATGGCCGTTCTCTTCAAGCGCAAAAACGCCTTCCCGGAAACGGTCCACATCCAGGCCATTGCCAGTGCCGGTACCAACATCATCGGCGGCGTCATGTTTATCCTGCCGGCCCTTTTCATCCTGCAGCTTGACAGTCAATTATCCTTTGCCGAAATGGTCATTCCCATCGTCCTCGGCGGCGTTCTCGGAGTCCTCTTGGCCACGACCTTCCGCCGCTATTTCTGCGAAGAAATGGACGCAGCCTACCCCTTCCCGTCGGGTCGGGCCGCTGCTGAAGTCTTGAGCTGCAACGAAGGATCCAAGGCTAAAGTCATGGTCTTCAGCGGACTCTTGGCCATGGCCTACGACTTCGTCCTCAACAGCCTCGGTTGGTGGCAGGAAGTCTTGTCGACCCTGACCTTTTCCTGGGGCCAGGCGGCAGCCGATAAATACAAATTGGCTTTCAGCCTCGATAACGACGCAGCCCTCCTCGGCATCGGCTACTTCACGGGCCTTCGCTACGCCGCCATCATTGCCGCCGGTTCCTTCTTCTCGTGGTTCGTCTGTATCCCTGTCGTCTACTATCTCGGCGGTGACCACGTCATGACCATTGGCGGCCAGTCCGTTCTCTTGGCCAATGCCTCCATTGACGACGTCTTCTCCCAGTACGTCCGCCACATCGGCATCGGCATGCTGGCCATGGCCGGCATCATCGGCCTCATCTCCATGTCGGGCGTCGTCGGCCGGGTCATGAAAAGAGCTGCCGTGGATATGTTCTCATCGAAGGGCTCTTCGGCAACGGATCTTCTCCGTACCCAGCAGGATATGCCCATGAGCCAGATCGTCACCGGGACCCTGGCCATGGACGCCTTATTCATCCTCTTCTTCCATGTCACCTGCTCCCAGAACATCACCCAGACCCTTCTGGCCGGTGTCATCATCATCATCTTTTCCTTCATGCTCTCCGTCGTCGGCATCAGTTCCATCGCCTTTACGGGGAATGAACCGGTCTCGGGCATGACCATCTTTATGATCATCGTATCGGCCGTCCTCATGGGCAACGCCGGCATGAGCGGCAGTTCCGGCATCATCGCCATCCTCATGATGGCCGCCTTCCTCTGCGCCACCTTGGCCGTTGCCGGCAACTTCATGTCGGAACTGAAAGTCGCCTACCTCACGGGCGCTACGCCGAAGAAGATGCAGCAGTGGCAAATCGTCTCCATCATCGTCACCAGCTTCGTCTCTGTCGGTGTCATCTTCCTCTTGAACCACGCCTACGGCTACACCGGCCCCGGCGCCTTAGCCGCTCCTCAGGCCAATGCCATGGCGGCCATCGTCAAACCGATGATGGACGGCGGTGCCGCTCCCTGGCCGCTCTACATGGCCGGCGCCTTCTTCGCCTTCATCTTGTGGATGATGAAAGTTCCGCCGTTGGCCTTCGCCCTCGGCGCGTACCTTCCCATGGAAATCAACACGCCGGTCCTCATCGGCGGCTTGGTATCGTACTTCGTCTCCCACAGCAGTAAAGACGAAGCCTTAAATGAACTCCGTCTCAGTGAAGGCAGCACCATCGCCTCGGGCTTCGTTGCCGGCGGTGCCATCGGCAGCCTTATCAGCGCCGTCCTCCATATCGGCGGCGTCGACTGGTTCTTAAAAGACTGGGTCACCACTCCGGGCGCTACTTACCTCGGCATCCTGGCCTATCTCGGCTTGTGCGCCGTCATCTACTGCGTCGCCTGCCGCATCAAAAAACAGGCTTAACGTGCAGCCTTAACATAAAAAGAATGATCTCCTAACGTCCGTTTTGAAAGACGAACTCCGGGAGGTCATTTTTTATGGCTACTCACTATTTAAATTACATCAAAAGAATCCCGACTTGTCCGAATCAAGCTGACGCGGTTCCTATACGTCTATGCCCCTTGTTTTTTTCTTAAAGTTTGATACACTATAGTCGATAGAGCCCACCACGCATAAGGCGGAAACGCACTGCGGACCATGGTGGGACTTTTTTTATTCCTATAAAGAAATACGCTCCTCCCTATTTTCTGGCAAAAAAAATGCCGACCATCTCACGATGACCGGCGTTCAATTTAGAACGGTGCCCAAGGATTCAGCCAACGATAGACCATCTGGTCAGCGCCAAAATGGACGGCAATCATGCCGACGACAAAAACACCGACGGCACAAGTGCCCGCTTTAATCAGATTCTGCTTGGTAGCCAATCCCTTTACAGCTTCCTTCATGTCCTGCAGTTCCTCGGCGGCAGTCCTGTTTTCCATGGTGTCGGGCTCTTTCACTTCTTCGACGGTGTCCGTTTTCACGTCCGCAGCACTGCGTTCTTTCAGTTCGTGCCAAATGCAGGACTTGCACCACACCTTCCCATCAAAACGGACAACCTTCTTTTTCTTCCCGCAACAACTGCACTTCTTCTTCATAATCCTTGCTCCCTCCAACCGACAGACTCACATCGGCCATCTTTTGTATATATGTTAGATTTATTTTATTATATCATATATATACTTTATATGACAAAGAACGCCTGCCCGTAGGAGCAGGGCCTTACCGAATCTTCAAGAAAAGCCGTTAAAAACAGAGAGGGCACGACCTAAGCCCAAAGCTCCGTCGTGCCCTCTTTGTCAATTCAACAGGTATGATAAATCCCATTTTTACTTACAAATATGATCGAAGATATACTGCAGGGCCTCTTTGGCCTGGGCATATCGTTCTTCCGTCCCGCTCAGGAGACGGGCAAGAATGGTAAAACCAATTTAATGAGACAGTCATCTAAAACAATCTGTCTCGATGGAACAATAGATTGAATATGAACTTCCTATTCAGAAGGGCATGTTATCTTTATGTCCATTGAAGTTTCATAAACTTAGGATACTCTTCGCCTACATTGCCTACGAGTATAAAAGTCATATCCAGAAGAAATGCGGGATCAAAGTGATCCTTAATAAACAATGACCACTGCATGACAACATCGCCTGTATCTCTGACGAAAAACTTGCCAAATCGATACTTTAGATTGAGTTCATTAATCAATTCCAATAAATTTTCTCGTTTTGAAGAATCTTCTATCTTGGCGATATCAAAAATTCTCACGTCTACAAAATTTTCTTCCTCTGGGAATTCAAAAACCACCGTAAGTAACTGATTGTCTTTAATCTCGTGTTGAGCAATAAACCCCCGCGTCACGCCCTCCTTATCGGTGACCTCACGATAGCGATATTCTCTTTCATCCAGATGCTCTTTAAATAAATCCAGTTTACTCATCGTTACCTCCATGATAAAAACAAATACGTATCATAACTTTTATTGCTTTTATCATAACACAAATAACGCAGAGTCGTAAATATACGTACAAATTTGCCTAAACAAAGGCCTCCTTAGGGTTAACTTTTTAGAGCTAATCCTCAGGAGGTCAAGGACAGAAAAAACAAATTCACTAGACATGTATCTTAAACAAGCCGTCGCGATTGCAGTAGGCATAGATAAAGCCATGGCCCCGACTCATGAATCGGCACTGCGCATCCTGTTCAGGATAGAGCTTGACCAGGGTATAGCGGTCGGCCGTTACATAGGCCATAAAGGAAATATAGTGCTCCTTAGTCATGGGATGGTCGATATGGACGAAGAACTCATGTTCGATCATGTCATAGTTGATTTGATGAGCTGAAGAAGCGTCTTCCACCGTAAGGACCGGCAATTTGACGCCGCAGCAATTATAATCGCCTTCGCCGAAGGTGGTAATGATATTGCCGCAAATGGGACAGGCGTAAAACTTAAGTTTTTTCACATTGGCCGAGCGGTTATCATTGACGGCATATTCACCGGCAAAGAGTTCTGCCACCGAAATACCGAGAGCTTCCGCTAAGGGGGCTACCAAGGTAATATCCGGCAGGCCCTTCCCGGTCTCCCATTTCGAAATCGTCTTGTCGCTGATACGCAGTTTCTCAGCTAATTCTTTTTGCGTGAGATTCCTTTTTTCACGCAGTTCTTTCAACATCGTTCCTGATATATAATTCATACATTACACCTCTTTCCGTTACTATGATTATCTTAAAATAAAAGGGGCAATAATACTACCTACGCAGCGTAGAATCGTCTCCCCTCCGAAAATAAGCAGCTCAACCATATCACTCCTTCGACGAAGAAAGCCCGTACTTAACGGCACCGGATTCTAAAGTAATCCGCCGGCTATTCCGTATTTGCAAAAAACTCAAGCTTTATATTAAAGTCCCTTGTCATGAATGACAGCTTACATTCTTATCCTACAAGAAAAAGACGCATAATAACAATTCGTCTTACGCGTCTTTTCTATAAGCTTTACGTAGGTATTTTCATTTCTCACCATCATGAATAGCTCATATCGGTTCTACTCAGCCTTCATAAGCCAGTTTTTCCGTCCCATGTCCTAAGCGATGGGGCGGACGATACCATAAGAGCAGGGCAAAAATGCAGACGGCGGTGATGGCCAGGCTGACCGGATAGGCCATCATGATCCAGTAGAATTCGCGGTGCAGCGGAAAGACGACAAAAATCCAAAAGAGACGACTTCCGCAGATGCTGACAGTCGTAACGGCTGCCGGCAGCAAAGAAATACCAAAACCTCGCATATAACCGGACATATTTTCATATAAAACAGTGAATACATAGGCAAAGAAGACCATCTTCAAGCGCAGCATGCCCAGTTCAATGACGGCCGGATCCGGCGAAAAGAGGGATAACAGAAAGGGGCCGAACGAGAAAATCAGGAAAACGGCGGCGACAGAAGCGATGATGTCTTCGAAGAGGGCAATCTTAAAAATGCGGCGGCAGCGGTCAAGCTGACCGGCACCATAGTTCTGCCCGACAAAGGTCGTGCAGGCCTGGCTGAAGGAATTAAGCAGATCATACGTAATCATTTCAAGGTTAAAGGCTGCAGCCGAAGCAGCGATGGCATTCGTCCCCAAGCTGTTGATAGCGGCCTGGATAACGATGTTGGCTAAGGTAAATACGCCGCTTTGAACGCCTGCCGGAAGACCGATGGCGATAACCGAACGGACGCAGTCCCAATGAATGCCGATATCGTTGACCTTCAGCTGAATGTAACGGTGGGGCCGCATCAACAGGCGGAACAAGACGCCGGCACTGACAGCGTTGGCCATCACCGTAGCCAAGGCGGCACCGGCGACATGCAAATCGAGGACGGCAACAAAAAACAGACTGAGGATTACATTTACCAGTCCCGATACGACGAGGACCTTTAAAGGCATGCGCGTATCGCCGACGCTGCGAAAGATAGACGATTCAAAATTGTACAGCATGATGACCGGCAGTCCCAAGAGATAAATTCGTAAAAAGAGCACTGCCGACGGCAAGACGTCATCGGGGACATTGAGAGAACCGAGAAGCGGTGCCGCCACGACTTCTCCGATGATGGCCACGGCGACGCCGATGACCAGGCCCATGACGACGGCCGTATGTACCGTATGGGTTACGGTCAGTCTGTCCTTACGGCCGATGGCATTGGCGATGACGACGTTGACACCAAGAGCCAATCCGATAAAAAGGTTTAGAATTAAGCCGATAATGGGGATATTAGCCCCAATGCCGGCGACGGCAATCGTATTGGCGGCACCGCTGAAATGACCGACAACGGCCAAATCAGCTGCCAGAAAAAGTTGTTCCAAAATGACCGTGGCTGCTACAGGCAAGGCAAAGAGAGGGATTTTATCCCAGAGTGAACCGTGCAGCATGTCGATTTTAAACATTTTTTGATGTACGTGATGCATTGTATTTGTTTCTTCCATAGTAGGTCTCCTCCTAACGACACTCATTATAGTGCTGTCAGTGATTCATAGCAAAGACCTATAAACTATCATTATCATAGTTTACAGCAATGGTACCTCATGCTACAATGGACCTGAAAAAGAAAGGAGACTCTCATGGATATTCGCGTCTTACGTTATTTTCTGGCCACGGCCAGAGAACAAAACATTACCCGTGCCGCTGAAACCCTGCACATTGCCCAACCCTCTCTTTCTAAGCAGTTGATAGAACTGGAATCTGAACTGGGAAAACAGCTCTTAATACGGAGAAAGCGGCGCATCACCCTCACGGCCGACGGAATCTTGCTGCGAAAACGAGCTGAAGAAATCGTCGCCCTCCTTGAAAAGACGGAGCAGGAAATCGCTTCAACGGACCAGGATATTACTGGCACCGTCGCCATTGGCGGTACACCGCGTCAAGGCGTCCTTGAAGCGGCGTCAACCCTTCATCAGCAGTATCCGCAAATCCGTTTTTCCTTCCATGTCGGCGATGCGCCCGACATCATCGAACGCCTCGACCACGGCAGCCTGGATTTCATCGTCCTCCTCGACCGGCCGGACAAGGCAACGTATGGATCGCACCCCCTGCCCGATGTCTCCCTTTGGGGCCTGCTCATGAAAAGCGACGATCCCCTGACAAAAAAAACAGCCGTCACCCCAAAAGACCTCTGCCGCCGCCCCTTGGTCATTGCCCAACGAGAAGGGATTCGCCAAATGCTCTTCGATTGGGCCAAGCCCGTTTCCGACCAATTGGACATCATCGCCACCTACAACGTCATGAACGGGACCCCCGTCCCCTTTGCCCTCTATACACCGGGACTGGTCCTCATCATCCGCGACCTCCTGTCGCCGACCATCGACCCGGCCGTCGCCTTTCGCCCCCTCGATCCGCCCATAAAAACCAGTCATTACCTGGCCTGGAAACGCTATCCTGCCTTTTCGGCAGCCAGCCAGAAATTCTTAGAAACCGTCTATCGACTCTATCCCCAAAAATAGCCTGTAAACGGGCCCTGCCCAAAAGAAGGAGCTGCTCAAACCATCAAATATTCCTATGCGAAAAAGACTTATGGATGAGTGATTCATGGCGAATACCAACGACCTTTCCTTTTGTGCCAAAAGAAAACTCCCTTCTAGGTGAACAGGATATACTTAGTTACCGGTCCACTAAAAAGGGAGTAATTTTGTCTATGTCTGATAGTGAGCTATATCAGAGAATCGACTTATAGAGATCTACAATTTGGGACTTTTCGACGTCTCTCGGATTTCCGGGCGTGCAGGCATCGGCCATGGCCGAATCAGCTAAGAAATCAATATCTTTTTCCTGAACGCCAAGGTCGGAAAGTTTTCGAGGGATACCGACATCGTCTGCTAATTGTTGGCAGGCATCAATGGCGGCTTTACGATATTCGTCTTGACTCATTTCGTCAACGCCGGCAACGCCCATTGCCCGAGCAACTTCACGATATCGTTCCCCCGTGGCAGAAGCGTTGAATGTCAAAACAGGTGCTAAGAGGATGGCACAGGCCACGCCGTGAGGAATATCATAAAAAGCACTTAACGGATGGGCCATGGAATGGTCGATACCAAGGCCGACGTTCGAAAATCCCATACCGGCAATGTATTGGCCAAGGGCCATTTTTTCTCGAGCCTCCATATCCCCTTCTACAGATTTACGCAGCCATTTGCTAATGATCTCAATGGCTTTCAAGTGCATCATATCCGTCATTTCCCAAGCATTCTTGGTAATATATCCTTCAATGGCGTGAACTAAGGCATCCATGCCGGTAGCCGCACAAAGTTTTTTAGGCATGGAGGCCACCATATCCGGATCAATGACGGCTACGACAGGAATATCATGGGGATCGCAGCAGACAAATTTACGATGCTTTTCAGGGTCTGTAATGACATAGTTAATCGTAACTTCAGCTGCCGTTCCGCTCGTCGTTGAAACGGCAATGATCGGCAAGCACTTGTTCTTCGTAGGCGACGCCCCTTCAAGACTTCTGACATCGGCAAATTCCGGATTCGTCAAAATGATGGCGATCGCCTTTGCTGTATCCATAGCTGCTCCGCCGCCGACAGCGACGATAATATCGGTCTTTGCATCTTTACAAAAAGCTACGCCGTCCTGAACATTTTGAATCGTCGGATTGGGCTTAATCCGATCATAAACCGTATACTGGATGCCATTTGCATCGAAAAGATCGGTAATCTTTGTCGCTACTTTAAATTTCATTAAATCCTTGTCGGTAATGACCGTAACATGCTGACAGCCGCGGTTTTTAACTTCTGTGACGATTTCCTGAATAGCCCCCTTACCAAAGTATGATGTTTCATTTAAAGTGATCTTATTTGCCATCTTGCATTCCTCCTACAACTTGTATAAATTATTTTCATTAATATATATGTAATTACCGTGCCAATCAAAGGCAGGAATACAGACAAAATCACTATACTGGCTAGTTTATGCGTTATTATATTTTTTTAACGAACTTCTTTAGGATAAACGAAAAGAAAAAAATCTCAAAAAGTCTCAAATGTCTTGATAATTTTTGAGATTTTTGAGACATTTTCAAGGGCGATTACGGGTGGCGCCGCCGGATTTCTTTAGGCCGAATTCCATGGCGATGACAGAGGCGATAAAAAGTCGCTCGGCTTACTCCGTAAGAACTTGCAGCAGCCGGTACGTTCCCAAAAGCAGTTTCTAAACAGTGCAGGAGTGCCGCTTTTTCTGCCGCATTTGTCCCATCAACAGGAGGGTTCAATCGTCGGACATCATCTGCCGGCTGCCTGTCGCGAAGAGCCAGGTCATGGGGCATGATGATCGCCGATGAGCTGGTGTAGAAAGCTCGTTCAATACAATTTTGCAGCTCTCTGACATTACCGGGCCAAGAATATTCCAGAAGAGACTTCAATGCCTCCGGAGATAATTGGCGAGTCCGTTCGGGATAGCGTGTATTAAAGCGCTTCAAGAACAGGTTGGCACAGTAGCTGATATCGTTCGGCCTCTTGCGGAGCGGCGGGATTGACAGTTTAAGAATGTTCAATCGATAGTATAAATCGCCGCGGAAGGTTCCCTTTGCGACTTCAGACTCCAAGCAGCGATTGGTCGCAGAAATAACGCGGACATCGAGTTTTTTCTCTTCTTTGCCTCCGATACGGCGAATGCAAAGCGTCTCTACAGCCCGGAGCAGCTTGGCTTGGAATTCCAGAGGCATTTCACCGATTTCGTCGAGAAAGAGAGTCCCGTGATCAGCCAGTTCGAACTTGCCCGGATTCCCTTCTCGAAGGGCCCCGGTAAATGACCCCTTTTCATAGCCGAATAATTCGCTTTCAATTAAATCTCGAGGCAATGATGCGCAATTCACGGCAACGAAAGGCCCTTTATGCCTGGGGCTCTCGGCATGGATGGCCTGGGCAAAGAGTTCTTTCCCGGTCCCACTTTCCCCTTCAATAAGGATGGTGCTGTCATAGTAGGCATATTGACGGCCTTTATCAATGACTTCAGACATAGCGGGGTCCGCCGTATAAATATTTTGAAAGGTATAGTTTGCTTGATTGCCGGCTACACGGTTAACGGACCGAAATAAGTGTTCCTGTCTGCGCAGAATGAGCGTATACGTTTGTCCCGTAGCATCGCAGGTTTTGGATAAGGTAGCACTGAAGTGACGTGTTTTCTTGGCTAGAACGACGCCCAGATCATCCATATACAAGGGGTTGTCACTCACCGTATCGGACTGAATGGCAGGCCAGTCGATTTGAGGCAGGACACGGCGGAAATCGAGGGCCGACAGCTCCTTATGGGATACGCCCAATTCACGATAGGCCGTGGCATTGGCCCAGCGCACTTTCAAGGTATCATTTAAAAGAAGGATGGATTCCGGCAGGCCATTGGCGGCGGCTTTCATGAAATGGCTTTGGTGATAAGAACGCAAGGTCTGTTCGATACTAAAGGCACAGGCTACCACCAAGGCTAAGGTATGGGGATGAGCGGCAGCCGCACTGCCCGAAAGATCCAGAACGCCGATCACCTGTCCGTCATTCCCGTGGATGGGTGCTGCTGAACAGCTCCAGTTATGTTGGTCAGCGCAATAATGCTCTGCGCCGATAAGTTGTACGGGCCTGTCATATTCCAGGGCCAGCCCGGGACCATTCGTGCCGACAGAATCATTTCTCCACACAGAGCCGGGATGAAAAAAAATATTTTCTGAATGTTGCAAAATCGTATCATCGCCAATGGTACGCAGCACGCAGCCGGCACTATCCATTAAGGCCAAAAGAGAATGGGATTCCCGGACAATTTCATGGACACTTTGCATAATGGGTCCGGCAACTTGCAACAATAATCTGTTTTTTTGACGACTTCTATTTAGATTTTCTAAATCAACGGGAAGATTTTTTCGGTGCCACGGATCGATTCCCTTCTTGCGGCAATCCTGCCATGAACGGGCAATAAGCGGAGGCAATTGTTTACTCAAGATGCCCTCTTCGATGAAGCGCTGCCAGATTTTTTTCCGTTCTTGTAAATCTATCATTGCCATACCTCCTTTACAGAGAATAAGTCACGTGTATGTAGGGTCACGAAACATCAAATATTTTTGATTGTATCATGGATTCGGACGTCTCACAAAAACTTTATGGAGATTTCTATTCGGATAACGTCGCTGCCAATATATTCGCAGGGGGGCCCTTCCGATCTCCTATCGATTCTACCACGCTGCCCTTCTTGAAAACACCTTGCTCCCTCCCATACGAATAAATCCAAAGTCTATGTCCTCCGAAAAAATCCTCTTTTTTTATACCCTGCATGGGCGTAGTCAAACAGCTCCTCTTATCAGGGTACTTTCGCTCATTTTTTATGAAGACACCTTTCTTTTCAAGTGAACCGAGAGACAACATCCAACAAATCAAACGTCTATTTTTGTCTGTTTCTATTGTATTGATCCTCAAATTGCCCTATAATAAGAGCGAATCATTGGGAAATAGAAAAAGATAACAGAAAACAAGAGAAAGAAGGAGCTTATCATGCTGGGATTAGAACGCAGACAAAAAATCATGGAAAAGATTCGAATTGACCGCAAAGTTTACGTCTCAGAACTTGCTAAGTTATTCAAAGTAACCGAAGAAACAATCCGCCGCGACCTGGAAAAACTGGAAAGACAGGAGTTGCTCAGCCGCAGTTACGGCGGTGCCGTGATAACGGAAAGCACGAGTGATGAACTTTCTTATACGCGTCGCAGCTCCATAAACAATGAAAGCAAACTGCTCATCGCCGACAAAGCCGCAAGCCTGATCCAAGACGGCGACACGATCATGATGGATTCCAGCACGACCTGCCAAGCACTCTTGCAGCGCCTTCAGAATCAGCGTAATATCACGGTCGTTACCAATTCCATCCGTCTCATGAACGATTTCATCGGCTGCGGCTTCAAAATGATCTGCACAGGCGGCACGATGCGCGACAGCTCCTGTGCCCTGACAGATTCCATAGCCTGTGAAACACTTACCCGATACTACGTCGATTTTGCCTTTATCAGCTGTAAGAGCATCGACTTGAACAAGGGCATTATGGAATCCAACGAAAGCGAAAGCCGCGTCAAGAGCATCATGATGCAGCAGGCCCGCAATACCATTCTTCTGGTCGACCATTCGAAATTTGACAAAACGGCGTTTGTTAAATGTGATGATTTCGAACGCATCGACACCCTCGTCACCGATGTTCCGCCTTCTAAGGAATGGCAGGAATTTCTGGCAGATAAACAGATTAACTTAATCTTCTGACAAAGGCTGATTTACAAAAAACGACCTCCTAAATTAGACGTTCGGATCTAATCTTAGGAGGTCATTTCATGTCCATAAGAAATTCGTTTTTTATTTTTAGGAAACGATTTCAAGGCAGGAAGAATACCTGCTGCATCTTCGGCTGTGCTCCCGTCGTTGGATCCATTTCCATAACCATGACATCCTTCATGTACTCATTCCACTTGTCAACGACAGCGCTCTTGGCCTGATAGGATTCGGCATAAGCCACCCCTTTTTCGCATTCAAAATAGCCGAACAGTTCATTTCCGACATTCCATATCGTATAGTTTGAAATACCGGCATCCTTCAGTACCTGCTTCATTTCCGGCCAAATATGGGCATGACGATATTTATATTCATCGAGTTTTCCCTCTTTGACCGTCGCTTTCCATGCAAAACGTTCCATCAAAAAACCTCCCATACATGTTCATCAAAATGATCAAAAAGAAGAACCTCCGTCTCCCCCTTCTCCAATTGCCCGACAAAAGGAATCGTTTGGGAGCGGCGAAGGCTCTTTTTCATCTTATACGTTAAACCTCAATCGTATGCAGACGGCTGTCATTTTCCTACCGGATGAATGGCATTGACATTATGTTCGACCGGTTTGACAAACCAGCCATTTTCATCGATTTCGTGGTCATAGCGCTGTTTCGTGATTTCATCAAGGGTCAGGCCGCGGGCATCAGAACCAAAGAAGGTACCGGCAACCCAGCTGATAAATACGAATCCGATCATGATCATCGCGGCGACCTGGAAACCGACCGTTTCCATCAGGATAGGAACGAGGAAGCCCCAAACAGCGGCGGAGAAACGCGTGACAAAGAAGGTGAATCCCTGTGCCGTTGCGCGGTAGCGGACCGGGAAGAGTTCGGAGCTCCAAAGTTGATAGAACTGCTGCTGCATCGAGAATCCCCAGACAATGGTGAAGAAGAAGAGCATCCACATCTGCATCATGTTCGCCGGCAGGGCCCAAACGAACCAACTGATGACACCGAGACCGGAAAAAATGCCAAATACCTTGCGGCGATTAAATTTATCGCCTGTATACATAAAGATGAAGGTCGTCAAGATACAAACGGCAAAGTTCAAGGCCGTCAGGAACAAAGACATGGCGTTCGAGAGCTTACCGAGGTGTTCGTACACATAGGGCATGAAGAATCCGTTCGTACTGGCAGCCAGATTCCAGAGCGTATAAACGGCACAGAGCATGACCACCGTCTTGAGGCAGGTACCGTGAAGGATATCGCCATAATGGACCTTACGAACTTTAATGCCTTTTGCCGCAAGTTCCTGTTCCCGTTTATGGGCTTCTGTCCATTCCGTCGATTCCGGCATCTTCAAACGCTGATACCAAATCCAGCCGGCAACGACGATCAAATGGGCAAAGATGATACGGTTACCGAGAAGGCCGAACATCGAATTGAGCGGAATGGATGCGAGAAATACGACAACAGGCCCGAGCATCCAGGCAACTTGGGCTGAACCGCAGTGTTTGGCACGATTTTTCGACGGCGCTTCTTCCGCAATAAAGGTCCAGGAAGCGACGACATCGGCGCCGACCATTAACCCGACAATGACGTAACCGAGCAGGAACAGGGGATAGTTCGTTGCCAGGCAAATCATCGCCACGCCGATCATATAAAATAGAAGTGCGTAGTTATAAACGAATTTACGGCCATACTTATCACAAATCTTACCCCCGATCAGCGCCCCGATGGCAGCCCCTCCCGTATTCGATGACAGCGCGGCCAAAAGACCCATCTGCACACTGCTCATGCCGAGATAGCCTTGCCACATCGACAGTCCGGAAGCCCCTGCTACGATGGAACCGGCATCGATGTAACTGATGAGCCCGGCAATTAAGGTCTTTTTCCAAGCAGACATCTCGTAATCGACTTTTACACCTAACATAGCCTTTTCCTCCCTTTATAAAAATGATTAATCCAATAACTTCGTATTCAAATCAATATGGAAATCCTTAGCAAGCTGTATAAAGCCCTCCCGAGGAATCGTCTGTTTTTTACCGCCCATCGATAAGACTTTGACACAAATTTCCGAGGCTTTTTCAACCGTATCCATGAGTCCGAAGGCTTCATCAAAGGTATCGCCGCAAACGAACAGGCCATGATGGGCCCAGACGACGACGCGGTATTTCTCCATCAGTTTAACCGAGGCGTCGGCAATTTCCTTGCCGCCCGGTACCATCCAGGGCACGACACCGATGCCTTCCGGGAAGATGACGGGATCTTCCGTGGCCATTTCCCAAAGCTCACGCGTGAATTCCTTATCCTTCAGGGGCAGGACAAAAGTCAGGGCAATGAGATTCGTCGGGTGTGCGTGATAAATGATGCGGTTCGTCCCGTTGGTCATCTTTTTCTTCAGTTCATGGGCTGCCAGGTGCGTCGGCAGTTCACTCGTCGGACGACCGCCGTTGACAAGGCCCCAAACAATGCCATAATTCTCGCCTTTTTCGTCGATCTTTATGAGGGCCGTGTTTTCTTCCGGTGCCAATGAGACGTTGCGCATATATTTGCCGCTTCCCGTAACCAGGAAATATTCGCCGGCAAGGCCCGGGACAGTATTGCCGATGGGCTTCCATTCCGTCACTTCATGCAGCGATTCCTTGACGGCGTCGACTTCTTCTGTTTTGACACGATACGTCAAATTGCCGCCGTTTCGTTCATGCCAGCCTTTCTGAAATGCATCTGCCGTCAGGCGCTTAAAACCTTCCATAAATGTTGAATCTTTGATATCCATGATTGACTCCTTCTTTATTTCAAATTATAGTTTCTCTTATCGCTTGGACAGAACGTCCTTTTCGTAATCCGTAATGACGGAGTACCACTGACCGTCAACGGGGACCTCGTTGCGTTTGCAGAACTCAGCCCAGACATCGCCGAAGGGCAGCGTCTTCATTTCTTCCAGTCCCTGCAGGACCCGCGTGAAATCGGCTGCATCTTGTGCTTCCTTGAGTTCTTTGTTCGGTGTCAAGAGGCCGTAGAGCAAAGCTTTCTGCATGTTGCGCATGCCGATAACCCAGGCTGCAACACGGTTGATGCTGGCGTCGAAGAAGTCAAGGCCGATGAACACCTTGTCGAGGGCATTACAGCGGACGAGCTCCGTTGCCAGTTCCTTGAGCTCATCATCGAACTTGATAACATGATCGCTGTCCCAGCGGACCGGGCGGCTCACATGAAGGGCTAAACTGTCGTTAAAGAGCAGCATCGAAGAAATCTTATCCGAAACGACTTCCGTCGGATGGTAATGACCCGTATCCAGGAGACACATGATGCCATTCTTGGCGGCGTAATTCATATAAAATTCATGAGAGCCTACGGTGTACGACTCAACGCCGATACCGAAAACCTTTCCTTCCACCGCGTCGGCGATGTTCTTACGGTCATATTTCACGGAAAGGATTTCATCCAAAGATTCCTTGAGGCGCTGACGAGGTCCCAAACGGTCAGCAGGCACATCCTTTGTCCCATCGGGAATCCAGATGTCGTCCAGAGCCGTGATGCCAAGTTCTTCACCAAAGTAGTTGGCAATCTTCCGGCAGGCTTTGCCATGAGCAATCCAGAAATCACGAATATCCTTATCCGGGCTGGAAAGGGTCATGTTGTTTTTAACATTCCGGTGACTGAAGAAAGTCGGGTTGAAATCAAGGCCGATGCCTTCTTCTTTCGCAAAATCAACCCATGCCTTGAAATGTTTCGGCTCGATCTGATCACGATCAATATTTTCACCGGTGATCCGGTACGAAGCATGAAGGTTCAGTTTGTGCTTAGCCGGAATCAGAGAATAAGCCTTTTTGATATCCTGCATGAGTTCTTCCGGATTGCGTGCACGGCCCGGATAATTGCCCGTCGCCGCAATGCCTCCAGTCAGTGAGTCCGAATCGAATCCTAAGACATCGTCGCCCTGCCAGCAATGCATGGAAATACGTACATCTTGCAGTTTCTGTAAGGCCTTTTCTACATCCACACCCATCGATGCGTAACTTTCTTTTGCTTCTTCAAATCTCGACATAATGAAAACCTCCTATAAATCCTGTAACCTTGAGGTGACGTACATCACCTGATATATAATATTTATAACTTCCAACATCTTAATCGCTCCGGTTATGGAACCGGAATTACTCGAATTGATTTTCGATGCGCTTCACATCGAAGGACTTGGCTACGACCTGCCGTGCTTCCTTTAAATCTTCAAAGACCTTAGCACCCAGCATCTGCGCCATGATATTGCCGATAGCCGTCGCTTCTACCGGCCCGACATACACCGTTTTGCCTGTCGCCTCGGCAAGCAGCCTGTCCAGGAATTTATCTTGACAACCGCCGCCGACAACATGAATCGTATCGTACGTACGGCCCGTGACTTCCTCGATTTCGGCAACGGTCTTGGCATAGCAGTTTGCCAAACTCCGATAGACACAATACAGGAGTTCACATTCCGTTTCCGGTTTTTCCTGATTCGTTCTTTCACAATAATCCTGCAAGGCTTTGATCATACTGTCCGGGGCCAGGAAAGCGCTGTCGTTGACATCAACTGTCGATGTAAAATAGCGGCCGATATGGGCGAGTTCATAAAGTTCGTCAAAGGTGTACGGATGCTTAAACTCGCGGCGCAGATTCTGCATCATCCACATTCCCATGATATTCTTGAGATAGCGATAGCGATAATGGTATCCGCCTTCATTCGTAAAATTATGCTTTCGACTCATTTCGGTACAATCCGGAATCAGGCGTTCAATTCCCATGAGCGACCAGGTTCCCGAACTCAGATAAATGCTGTCATCGGAATTCGTCGGGACTGCCATGACTGCCGAACCCGTATCGTGTGTGGCCGGAAGGACAACATGGGTCTTGAATCCGACGCACGCTTCCATTTCTTTTGAAAGGGGGCCGACCAGCGTCTTCGGCATATGGATGTCACCAAAAATTTTTGTCGGCAGGCCCAGCATTTTAAGGAGTTCAAAATCCCAATCCTGTGTTTTTGCATTAATCAGTTGTGATGTTGTTGAATTAGTGTATTCATTCATGGCAATCCCGGTCAGTCGATAATTAAGATATTCCGGGATCATCAGAAAACGTTCTGCCTTGTCCAGTATTTCCGGTGTTTCTTTTTTGATGGCCATTAAATGATAGATGGTGTTAATCATCATTTTCTGAATGCCATTGCGACTGTAAAGTTCCGCTTCGGAAATCGTCTTATAAACTTCCTCATCCATGCCCTTTGTACGTCCGTCGCGATAAGCAACCGTATCGCCGATGACCTGGCCGGCCTTATCGAGGAGGACAAAATCAACGCCCCAGGTATCGATGCCGACGCTCTCGGGAATGCGGTCAAGGTCCTTACACTTCTTAAGCCCTTCGACGACCTCCTGAAAGAGATGCTCAAGATCCCAGCAAAGATGACCGTTCTGTTTTACAAGCTTATTCTCGAAGCGGTAAATTTCCTCTATGCGAATCTTTCCTTTATCAACCCAGCCAAGGATATGACGACCGCTCGAAGCGCCGATATCTACCGCCAAATAATACTTTATATCTGACATACTCCCATTTCCTTTCCCATCAATAAACCACTTACATTTTTCTTGTTTTCCTGTTTTCTTCTTTGTTTACTTGGTTTTTACAATAACTATACTACATTTAAACTATGTAAAAGTCAACATTATTTCTTTTTTCATATGTTTTTACTTTTGTTATGCATTAAAAGCAAGATATAAAGCTCTTTTTATCAATATTCTTTACATATTAATAGCGGATTTCTTAAAAAATATAATCTGGTTTTCACAAGAAAGATGGCTTTGATCGAATCTCACCCCAACATCAGTCGCCGTCTTCAGTCCCCAAAACGATGGAGAAAATGGCTTTATATGGCCATTAAGACATCACCCTCTCGTATCCCCTGCCCATTCGCCCGGCCCGATACAACGCAAAAAAACCTCCGAAAGTTAGATTTTTATAATTCTAACTTTCGGAGGTTTTTTAGACTTATCTGTTCCTGAAGTTTTTTTATATCATCATCAAAAGCAGACGCCGGCCTGCAAAATGACGTTGGGATAGTAGGAAAATTCACCGGTCCGTACGGCAAATTTAACGTGCGCCGATTCTTTCTTTAAATCCACATGGGGAATAAAGTCTTCTTCGGCATCTTTCAAAGTATCCCGTAAATGTTCTAAGATTACGGGATTCGTTTCTTTGATTTCTTCAGCGAGTACATATTTTTCGACGACGATTTCGTCCATGATGGCGTCGAATACTTGACGGAACGTCGGTACACCGCCGACGACGGCTAAATCAATGATGGGTACCCCGCTGGGAATAGGCATGCCGGCATCACAGAGGAGAAACCGGTCTTTATGTCCCAAGGCGGCTAAGGCGCCGGCCAATTGGCCATGGATGATTCCTTTTTTCTTCATGAAAACACGTCCTTTCACGAGTGCTGCAGTCAGGCTCCTTGATGAGTCGCTGCTAAGGTCTGGGAGATGGCCTTTTGCCAGCCCCCGATTAATTCACGGCGTCGGTCCCCAGCCATGGCCGGTTCATAAGAAATGCCTTTCATATCCTTGAACAAGGCATCCTTATCGTACAATCCGACGGCAAGGCCGGCGGCATAAGCGGCACCGATGGCCGAAAGTTCAGCCGCTTCCGGTACGTCGACGGGACAACCGATAAGATCCGTTTGAAACTGCATGAGGTAGGCATTTTTCGTAGGGCCGCCGTCAACGCGAAGGGACGGCAGTTTGTACCCCGACTCCTTCTGCATCAGCGTCGTTACATCGTTAATCTGATAGGCGATGGCATCGAGGACGGCTCGAACCATTTCTTTTTTCCCGGTTACGCGGGTAACGCCCGTATAAAGGCCCGTCGCCTGACTTTCCCAATACGGGGCGCCGAGACCTGTAAAGGCCGGCACGAAATAGCTGCGGTCTTTCGGATTGGCCGCCTGGGCTAAGGCCATCGTTTCTTCCGGTGACCGGATAAGCTGTAAATCATCTTTGAGCCAGGTAATGGCAGCTCCCGTATAGTTGATATTGCCTTCAAGGACGTAGGTTGCCTTCCCCGACAGGCTCCAAGCCAGAGACGTCACCAAGCCGTGCTGGCTGTACACGGGCTTATCGCCGATATTCATCATGACCGAAGAACCCGTACCGTAGGTAGCCTTGGCCATTCCCGGATGATGACAGGCTTGGCCGAATAAGGCCGCATGAGAATCCCCGAAGACGGCATGGATGGGAATGGCTTCCGGCAGGATGCCGTCGAAATCCGTTTTTCCATAGAAGCCGTTGGAGTCAGTCACTTCCGGTAAGGCACGGCGGTCGATACCGAAAGCCCGGCAGACATCATCGGACCAAGTCAACCGCCCGATGTCAAAGAGCTGAGTCCGTGAAGCGTTGGAAAAATCGGTGCGGAATACCTGCCCTTTGGTCATACAGTAGACGAGCCAGCTGTCCATGGTCCCCATACAGAGATTTCCTTCGTCCATGAGTTCCTTAGCGCCTTCGACGCGGCGCAGGATCCAAGCCAATTTAGCCGCTGAAAAATAGGGCGACAAGGGTAGTCCCGTCGTATTCTTAATCAAAGAGTCAAGGCCTTTGCGGCGAAGTTCTTCACAAATCGCCGCGCCCCGCGCACACTGCCAGACGATGGCCCGATAGACGGGCTTTCCGGTCTGACGATGCCAGGCCATGGCCGTTTCACGCTGATTACTGATGCCGACAGCCTTGATGGCCTTTCCATTAATCTCGGTCTTATCCAGCATATCGCGGATTAAATCCTTCAAATGACGCCAGATTTCATCGGAATCGTGTTCGACCCAGCCTTTTTCGTCAATATACTGCTTATGGGACTTAGCCGCCTTGTAGCAGATGGTCCCGGCCTCGTCGAAGAGCAGCACTTTGGTGCCCTGTGTACTCTGATCGATGCCGAGAATGTAAGACTTCATATCAAAGCAGCTCCTTGGCAGCTTTGACGATACCTTCAGCGTCGAGTCCATAATGATGGAAGATATCAGCCGAGTTCCCCGTGACGACCGGCGCATCAGGCAGCGTCAGACTGCGGACTTTCGTCGGATATTCCGCAGCCGTAAGTTGGGCGACCATAGCACCGAGGCCACCGTAGGGAGAATGTTCTTCGACCGTCAAGATCGCCTTCGTTTCTTTGGCAGCCTTGAGAACGGCTTCCGTATCGAGGGGTTTCAAGCAGTACATGTCGAGGACGCGGACCGATTTACCTTCTGCAGCCAGCATTTCAGCTGCTTTTTTTGCTTCATAGACCAATTCACCGCAGGCGATGATGGTCAGTTCCGTCCCATCTTGCACGGTAACAGCCTTATCCATGGTAAAGTCGAGTTTGCCTTCGTCATAGACGTCTTCGACGGCATTGCGGCCGATGCGGATATAGGCCGGTTCACTGTCGGTGACGAATTCTTTCATCAAAGCCTCTGCCAAATACTGATCGCTCGGGAAATATACCCGAAGGCCGGGAATAGAGCCCATGGTGGCAATATCCGTCGCCGAATGATGGGTCATGCCCAAAGCACCGTAGCTGACGCCGCCGCTGATGCCGATGAGTTTGACATTGGTATGGGAATAAGCGACGTCGACTTTCGCCTGTTCCATGCTGCGCGTCGAAAGGAAGCTTGCCGGCGATACGGCAAAGGGACGCTTGCCGGCCGAGGCCAGACCGGCACTGATGCCGACCAGGTTCTGTTCGGCAATGCCGACTTCTACGAATTGGTCGCTGTGTTCTTCGGCATAGGGGCCGAGAGCGCCGGAGCCGTGGGAATCACTGCAAAGGACGACGATATCTTTATTTACCTTGGCTTCCTCACTGAGGAATTCTGCGATTACTTTCTTAATGGCTTTGCTCATAATGCTGCCTTCCTTTCGTCGAGTTCTTTCATAGCTGCTGCAACCTGATCGGCTGTCGGGACTTTGTGGTGCCAGCCGGCTTGATCTTCCATGAAGGATACGCCGCAGCCCTTCGTCGTATTGGCGATGATGACCGTCGGTTTGCCCTTCGTCCGTTTGGCAAGATCAACGGCTGCATCGATGGCATCCATGTCGTTGCCCGGAATGGACAAGACGTTCCAGCCAAAGGAAGCCCACCGTTCTTCAGCGCTGTCCTGGCCCATGACTTCTTCCGTCGTGCCGGAAATCTGGAGGCGGTTGCGGTCGACAAAGACCGTGAGGTTGTCAAGGCCATACTGGGGACCTGCCATAGCCCCTTCCCAAACGGAACCTTCATCACATTCGCCGTCGCCTAAGACGACGTACGTCCGATAAGGACGCTGATCCATTTTCGCGGCCAAAGCCATGCCGATGGCGACGGAAAGGCCGTGACCCAAGGAGCCGCTGTTGACTTCGATCCCGGCAATCTTGTTGTTGGGATGGCCGATAAATTTCGACAAATACTGGGAATAAGACTGGAGTTCTTCTTTCGGGAAGAATCCCTTGTCAGCCAGGATGGTGTACAGGGCTTCGACACAATGGCCTTTACTAAGGACGAAGCGGTCGCGGTCCGGATCGTCTACCTTGTCGGGTCCGACGTTCATCTGTTTATAATACAAGTCGACCAAGATGTCGGTAACGCTGAGGTCGCCGCCAATGTGGCCCGTTCCGGCGTGGTGAATCAGATTGACGATATCTTTGCGGATATCAATTGCTTTTTCGCGAAGATCCATTTTTATTCTCCTCTCAAATATGCCTTGACGTCTTCTTCAATAGGATCATAGAGATCCGGAGCGACGCCGATATACTTACAAGCTTCATATAATACAGGGACGACGTCCTTATGGATGCCGACACAGTGGTGAATGTACGGTCCTTCTACAATTTTCGCTTCCAACCGTTTGATGTTGTCCACTTCGACCCAGAGGTAGGTCCCCATGCCGGCCGGTCCGTCGACGCCTTTAGCGTTGCCTAACAGCAGGGAATATTCGCCGTTGTCACCGTCGAAGCGAACCAGGCTGATATCGCCGTGCTTAGCTTCGGCCGTCAGGCTGCCCGGATAGTCGAAGGCTAAGGGATACGTCAGCTTCGGCGTTTCTTTGGCTACCGAAATAGGCCAAGGGCCGCAGTGCTGCAGGAGTTCCCCGTTTTCGATATCGGGATGACGGATGGTCCAATCGGCAAAGAAGGATCGCGTTCCGTCGAGAGCGGCCGCTTCTACCAAGAGGGCTGTAATGGCACCGTGGATATCCGTTTCACAGACCATGGGAATGCCTATTTCATTGAGCATGGCATTGGCTGCACAGGGCATGACGCCGAGTTCACCCTGGAGGGCGTTCCAACACTGGATGGCACCGGCATTACAGCCGTATTTTTCCATCAGCCCTTTCATGGCTACGTACAGACCGGCGACATTTTCGACTTCGTCATCTTTAATGCGGACATCCATGTGGGAGCGGATGTAGGCGACGGCCTTGTCAACTTCCGTCTTTTCGGCTTTGGCCTCGGCGACGGCTTCTGTCAGTTCCGGCATCGGAATCGGAGCCAGTTGAATGTTGAACTTTTCTAAGAGTTCCCCTTCATTGCACATGGTCGACCAGAAATCGTAAGGACGAGGACCGATCTGCAGGATACGAATGTTGCGGAAGGTCTTGACGACGTTACAGACTGCCAGGAAATCCTTGATTCCCCGTTCAAAGACGGGATCATCGAGGCGACAGTTGGTCATGTAGGTAAAGGGCACTCTGAAACGGCGCAGTACCTTGCCGGTAGCAAAGAGGCCGCACTGGGTATCGCGCAGGCGGATCCCCTTTTCATCAGGCCGTTCATCGAGGGGGCCCCACAAGAGGACGGGGACGTTCAAGTCTTTGGCCAGGCGGGCACATTCATATTCGGTTCCGAAATTACAGTGCGGCAGGAACAGGCCGTCAATCTTTTCTGCTTTGAACTTTTCGACAATCTTCAGCCGGTCCTTTTCATCATAGAGCAGGCCTTCTTCATTGATATCATCGATATCGACGAAGGAGATTCCCAACTCTTCCAGCTTCTGTTTCGTCAGTCCTCGATACTTGACGGCATCGGGGGCACTGAAAATGCTGCGCCGGGTCGGTGCATAACCTAATTTAATCGTAGTCATGATAAAGCCTCCTTTAAGCTTGGGCATAGGTGTTGGTGTTCTTAAACTTCTTGAACCCATTATAAATTATTTAATTAAAAATTTCAATAGTTTAAATAAAAATTTTCCCGATTGTTTTCAAGGCTTTCACATGTAATATATAATAAAATTCATTATATAGCGTCATTTATGCCGATAATACATCGAAATTTAAATGATTTTCCGATATAATCCTCTTGATTTTAATTAAATTTAATGGTAATATTTAGCATATAGTTTAACTAACGGTTTTAATTATTTTAAAAGGAGTGCGATACATATGCAACCTGCAGCTGATCACATCAGTATCCGCGAAAAAATCTGTTACGGCCTCGGAGATTCTTCGGCCAACATCTTCTTCGGTATGACCATGATGTTTCTTCCCTATTTCTACACCGACGTCGTCGGCTTGACGGCCAGCGCCATGGGGGCCTTATTCCTCATCGCTCGTTTAGTCGATGCCTTTTCGGATCCGATTATCGGCAACTTTGCCGACCGCCACGAAACGAAACACGGTCATTACCGTCCCTTCTTACTGTACTTAGCCATCCCTTACGGATTATCTTGCTTCTTGGTCTTTTTGGCTCCCGACTTATCGTATACAGGGAAATTGATTTACGCCTTTGTAACCTATATTTTCTTGATCCTGATGTATGCCAGCACCGTCGTACCTTATGTCGGCCTGCTATCGGTCTTGACCGATAATCCGGCAGAACGCTTGTCTATCAACTCCTACCGCTTCCCCTTGGCAAAATCGGCCTTCCTACTCTGCTCGGCCGTCGTCCCCATGTTCGTTGCAACGTACGACAAAGCCCACGAAGCCCAGGCATACAGCCACGCCATGATCATCATCGGCATCCTCGCCGCCTGCTGTACCTTAGCCTGCTTCTTCGGTACGAAAGAACGCAGCCATCCGCTTATCGTCAAAGACGAAAACGACACTCTCTTCTCTAAAATTAAAATCATTGCTAAGACCCGAACGCTCCGCAGTTTCTACATCTTCTTTGCCTTGACTCAGGCCGCCTTCACCTTTAAAGGCAGCTCCGCCATCTATTACGCCAAGTATTATTTGGCCCAGAACGATGCCTATTTAACGGGTCTCCTGTCGGCCTTCTCCATTGCTGGCATCGTCGCTCCGATTGTCTCTATGTGGCTCATTCGCAAAAAAGTATTCAACAAACTGGCCATGCTCCGCGTCGCAACCTTAGGCGCTGCCATAACGGCCGTTCCGATTCTCATCGTTCCGCCGGAACACTATCTCCTGTCCTCACTGTTCCTCATTTTGTCGACCTTCTTCGGTGAACTCGGTATCGTCGTCTACTGGGCCCTGCCGGCAGACTGTGCCGACATGTGCCAGCTTAAATTCAACAAGAAGATGGCCGGCGTCCTCGGTGCCGTCGCCCTCTTCTCCCAGAAATTTGCCATGAGCCTCGTCGGTGCCGGCATCGGCCTGATCCTGACTTTCGTCAGCTATCAGCCTGGTGCCGCCATTACCCCGGCCGTCGCCAGCGGCATCCTGGCTATTACGGCAGCCCTCCCCATCGCCTGCCACGTCATCAGCTATTACTTCCTCAACCAGTACGACCTCGACGAAGCAGCCGTTCGTAAAATTCACTTGGAATTGGCCGGCTTGTATGCCCAGGCCGAACAGGCTAATTAAACCCAATCACGCTATGAAAGGAAGGATTTCTACCCATGGATAAAAGAACGATCATCAGCATCAGTCGTCAATACGGCAGCGGCGGCCGTGAAGTCGCCCAGCTTCTCGCTAAAAAGACGGGGTTCCATCTGTATGACCGCCAAATCATCGATTCGGCGGCCAAAGAACTCGGCATCAGCAACTGGACGGAAGAGCAGTTAAAAGCCCTCGAAACGAGCGAACCGGCTCCCCTCGGCTTCATCCCTTTCTACTCCATCGGTGCCGATGAGGGGCCGTCGGACACGAGCATGTTCGTCGCTGAATCGAAAATCATCCGTCAATTGGCCAAAGCCGGGTCCTGCATCATCCTCGGCCGCTGCGGCGACTTCGTCCTGAGAGACTTTTCCAAACACTATTCCTTCTTTATCTGCGCCGACGACGACTTTCGCACCGAGCGCGGCCGTACGGAATATGAGGGTAAGAGCCTCCAAGAAATCAAGGCCGAAGACCAGAAACGGGCCGACTATTACGAATACTATACGGGAGAGCGCTGGGGACAGCCTGAAAAATATTCCTTGTCCATCAATGCCTCAAAAATCTCCCTCGACAAGGCCGCTGACTTGATCATCCGCTACGTCGAACTCCTTCAGGCATAACAAAAAAGAGCCTATCCTCCGCCGGTCGCCTCCTAAACAGCTGCCATATGCAGACTGGATGAGGTACCACCCGGAAGAAAGGCTCTTTTTCTGTCTAAAGTCTATTTCTGACTTTACTATCATTTTATGACGTGCTACACTTTTAATTGAATCGATTTATAATTTAAACAGATATGCATAAATTCTTACAAAAGCAGGAGGTATAAAATGGCAACAGTGACCATCAAAGACATTGCAGAACAACTGGGAGTTTCTCCGGCCACGGTCTCTCTTGCTTTAAACGGACGCCCCGGCGTCAACGAAGAAACGCGTCTTGCCGTATTGAACCTGGCCAACCGCCTCGGGTACCGCGGCACGACGAGCAAAAAGGCCGCTGCCCCTCAAGGCGTCATCAATTTTTTAATCTACCGTAAATCAGGCAGCATCATCACCAGTACCCAATTCTTCACCCGCCTCGTCGTCGCCGTCGAAAAAGCGGCCCGGGCCCATCACTACACCTTGACCATCACCTACTGCGACGGTCAGGATCAACTGGCGTCGTGCATTGCCGAAGCGGCAGCCGCTCAGTCGTCGGGTATCGTCATGCTGGGTACTGAAATGGAACATGACGACTTGCCTATCGTCAAGGACGCCCCCCTTCCCATCGTCGTCCTCGACAATGAACTGACGGCTTCCCCTCTCGATATGGTCTCCATCCATAATTTAGACGGCGTATGGCAGGCCGTTCACTACCTTCATGACCAAGGACTGAAGGATATCGGCTACCTGCGCAGCTCGGTTCCGATCACGAATTTTGAAATGCGCTACCTGGGCTATACCTACGCGATGAATCAGTTCCATCAAAAACTGGACGCCACTAAGGTCTATGAACTGTCGCCATCCCTCGAAGCAGCTCAACAAGATATGAATGCTGTTTTAGAACGAGGCGGCGCCCTTCCCGAAGCCTTTATCGCCGACAATGACCTCATCGCCTTGGGAGCGATGCGTGCCCTGCAGCAACGAGGTCTGCGCATTCCGGAAGACATTTCCATCATCGGCTTCGACAACATTCCCTTGGCCGAATATGCGCAGCCGCCTCTGAGTTCCATCGAAGTCCCCTGTGAAAACTTAGGAAAATCCGCCGTGGAAACCCTCCGCTGGCGAATCCGCAACCCGAAGGCGACGCCGCGCAACGTAGCCACGGGGACCGAGCTGATTGTCCGAGAAAGCGTTCCTCAAAAAACGTCGTCAGAAACAGCACATGAATAACCAAAATCCTCCATATAAGAAAGAGTCTCGTCCCATCCTCATGGTGCCGAGCCTCTTTTTTTACGTTGTGGAAATGGCTTCGCCTTGCGTAACTCCCGTCATGCCTTACGAAGCTTCTTTGGCCAAGGCCACGGGACTTTCGTTTTGATCTTCTAACGACAGACGGGCCAACCGTTCAATAAAGAACAGGCGGCGGTTGAAGAAATTAACGAGTCTCCCAACGGTCATGGCCGATACGATGGTCCCAACTCCGATAGCCGCAAAGGTCTGAGCACCGCCATAGAAAAGGGATAGGCCTAAGGCCATGGCGACCAGTGTCGAATCGAAGGCCACTTTGGCCGTACCCATGCGGATATTCGCAGTTTGAGCAATGGCTTTTACGATGCCGTCACCGGGAACCATGAGAACCTGCGAGGCCACTTCCAGGCAGATGCCGAAGGCCAGGACGGCACAACCGATGAGCAGGATCACTCCTGCCAGAGGCCAGGAATGGCCCTGAAGCACCGACAAAAAAGGCATATACAGGTCGAGGGCAACGCTGAAAATAACGCTGATACCCAACTGAAGGGCTTCTATAGGATGGAATTGCCGCCGCAACAAAGCGATTTGAGCAGCAATAAACAAGATATTCGCAAAAAAAGTTATCTGACCAAAGGTCCAATTCGAATACAGGCTGATGACGATAGGGACACTTGATATGGGCGATGACCCGAATCCGGCAACGATAATGAGGTCGATGCCCAAGGCGTTGATTAAAATACTTAAGATAAATACGGGAATCCGAATTCCTTTATAGTGCATGTGACGCAAAATTAATCTCCCCATTTCTTTTGATTTTTAATGATTTTACGAAAGGTTTCCATGAATCGCTGCCGTTCTTCCGGCTCAATGCCCTGCCACATGAAGTCGTCGAGACCATAGATGATTTCGCGGATACGCTTAGCTTTTTCCCGGCCCTTTTCGGTCATGAAAATAGAGACGCCGCGCTGATCATCGGGACGGGGTTCTTTTCGGATGAGTTCCAGTTTTTCCATCCGCTTCAAAAGGCTCGTCACCGTCGACTTATCGATGATGCATTCTTGTCCGATTTCTTTCTGACTGGCCCCATCATGGAACCATAAGTATTCTAAAATCTTAGGCTGACCGGGCATGAGGCCTTCTTGTTTGATATAGTGACTGATTTCCCGATTCGAGCGATGAAATCCGATTAATAATAAAATATGCAGGGCTTCTTGATCCATGTCAGGCTCTCCTTCATTTGTTTTAATTCAAACTAAATAGTTGCAATTCAAACTACTTTATTATTATAATCCAGGGATCCAAAAAGTCAATAGGCTTAAGGCATCCATAATCAAAAATCGGCAAAAAAATCAGCACGACGGCCAAAATCAGAACCATCGTGCTTTCTCTTAATCATGGGAATTGGGCGGATAGGGGTAGAGGATGACCTCTCCGTCGAGGTATTCGGCTAAAAAGATATCCCGCGGTTCATAGCCATGGCGGGTCAATTCCTGCGTGAGCCATTCCGAATCCTTGTCGATCAGCACCAAGACATCGGTATTGATCTGACCGTCGGCAATGATGGGAAAACGGATGTTGTCTTCCCCCATTTGAACGACCGTCAACTGACCATTCTGTTCGAGGACGGCCCGCTTGACATCCTGAATACGCTGGACCCCCATGGCTCGCAGCTTCATCTGTAACTCAAAAGCCTGGATGCCCGAGCGCAGACAAGTTTCCGTCTGCAGTTCGCCCTGTTCGATGAGGATGACCGGCTTGCCGTCGACGAGGATGCGAATAAGGCGGCTGACAGATTTTAAGTATTTCAAAATCATGACCAAAATCGTCCAGACGACCATGATCATGAGAAACTGAAAAATACTGATCGTATCGTTATAAATGACGCCGCCGATAATGCCGCCGAGAACGTAATTCTGTATCTGATCCAAGGCCGACGTCGGCGCCAGATTGCGCTTGCCCAAGAGGTTAATCTGTAAAATAAGGGCCAACAGTCCCAAGCCCAGTTTAGCAAAAATCATAGAATACGGAAACATGGCCCCTCCTAGTGCGGAACGTCGACGAGTTTGACGTCTTTTTGAATTAAATAGACTCGGTTAATGCGGTAGGCTGTATAACTGCTGTTAAAATCGATGCGATAGTAATCGTCACGGATCTTAATCAGCATCCCGTCCTGCAGGCGCAATGAATTAACGGCAATATCCGACTCCGATAAGGTCATATTGTCGCTGAAGGTATCGAGAAACTGCATCATCCGCGACGTGTTTTCCCTCGTTTCCCGCTGGCGGCTGTAACTGTCCCAATTGGAACCGATTAAAAATAAGCCGATCAAGAGCAGGATGATGCTCAAATCACGGTACTTCGACTGCAGGCGGTTGCGCATGTATTTGGCAGTGATAATGACCAAGGCTACTAAAATAAAGAAAATCAGTCCGTATTGAAATAAGTAACTGACCTGAGCCTGGCTTTGCAGGTAAGCATACGTATAAAACTGCAAGAAGGATCCCCCTTTCCCTTTGTTTTTCTATTGTAGCAAATCTTTTGCAAAAAAATCAACTGAAAAGGCCGTTACCGACAACTGTCGGCTGATAAAAAACAGCCTGCCGTCTCAGACAGCAGGCTGTTTCCAGCATAGCATAAAACAGATATACCGTAAATCAGTTGTTGGCAGCCGGCAATTCGCTGGTGCAGTGCGGGCAGCGCGTCGCATCGTCCGCGATTGGCTGGCGGCAGAAGGGGCACAGGCGCGGATCTGCAACCGGTGCCGGTTTGGGCATCAAACGGTTAAGCTGCTTGATGACGATAAAAATAGCGAAGGCAATAATTAAAAATTCAAGAATCGTATTGAGGAAAGAGCCGTAAGCAATAACCGGGATACCGGCTGCTTTGGCATCAGCCAAAGTTTCTACCTTTTCGCCGTTCATGCTCAAAGGAATGAAGAAGTCAGAAAAATCGATTCCGCCGAGGAGTACACCAATTGGCGGCATGATGATGTTGTTGACAAGAGACGTAACGATCTTGCCAAAAGCACCGCCGACAACGACACCGACTGCCATATCAAGGACATTCCCCCGCATGGCGAATTCTTTAAATTCTTTAATAAAACCCATGCTATCCACTCCTATTCAAAATATAATGATGAGATATTGGTACATCTATTCTATCACTACTTCTCAAAAAGTGCAAAAGGTTTTGGAGAAATTTAGTACAAATTATTTCTTATGCTGTAATAAAATTAGAAAATGACTGTCAACGGATACCGGCCAGTTTTGCCGGGTCCATAGCTTTGTCGAAGTCTTCGGCCGTAACCCATCCCAGTTTCAGGGCTGATTCTTTTAGGGTCAAGCCTTCTTTCGCCGCCGTTTTGGCAATGGTGCAGGCCTTATCGTAGCCGACTAAGGGTACAAGGCCAGTGACCAGGATCAGAGAATTGTAAAGGTTAGTCTCGATTCGTTCTTCATTCGGTTCAATGCCAACGATGCAGTGTTTACGCAGGGATTCCATACTGTCCGACAACAAGCGGATCGACTGGATCAGGTTGTAGGCAATGACCGGCATAAAGACGTTCAATTCAAAATTGCCCTGGCTGGCGGCGATACCCATGGTCGCATCGTTGCCCATGACCTGGACGGCAACCATGGTCACGGCTTCGCACTGCGTCGGGTTGACCTTGCTGGGCATGATGGAGCTGCCCGGTTCGTTTTCGGGAATGCGGATTTCGCCGATCCCGCAGCGCGGTCCCGATGACAGCCAGCGAATGTCATTGGCGATTTTCATGAGGTCGCAGGCAAGGCCCTTCAGCATGCCGTGAACGACGACTAATTCATCTTTACTGGTCAAGGATTGGAATTTATTCGGCGCCGTATGAAAGGTCGTCCCCGTCAATTCGCTGACGATTTCCGCAAAGCGGCGGTCATAGCCTTTCGGACAGTTAATGCCCGTACCGACAGCCGTGCCGCCCATAGCCAAATCGCGGAGAAAATCGACGCCGCAGCGAAGCATTTCCTTATTGCGTTCAATCATGCGGGCCCAGCCGCTGAATTCTTGTCCCAGGGTCAAGGGAGTCGCATCCTGCAGGTGTGTGCGGCCGATTTTTACGATATCCTTAAAGGTTTCTTCTTTATCATGCAAGGCCTGATAGAGGGCATCCATGGCCGGAAACAGCTGCTGTTCAAGGAGCAGGACGCCGACCATGTGAAGGCCTGTCGGGAAGGTATCATTCGAGCTCTGTGAATGATTGACGTCGTCGTTTGGGTGGACGCCCTGTTCCTTGCCCGCCTCTTTAAGGATAGCCGCTGCCCGATGGGCTACGACTTCATTGACGTTCATGTTGAACTGGGTCCCGCTTCCGGTCATCCAAACGGCCAGGGGGAAATTACCGTCGAGTTTCCCTGCTAAGATTTCATCGCAGGCCATTGCAATGGCATCAGCCTTATCGGCATCGACGACGCCCAGTTCCTTATTGGTCAGGGCGGCTGCTTTTTTCAAATAGGCAAAGACCGTGACCATTTCGGCAGGAATCTTTTCCGTTCCGATTTTAAAGTTTTCAAAGCTCCGCTGGGTCTGAGCGCCCCAGAGTTTGTCTGCCGGGACCTTAATCTCTCCCATCGAGTCTCTTTCAATACGATATTCCATAGTATCCTCCTTTAAATTCCCATGGCAGACGGATAAAAAATACGAGCATCCATCGTTTTTAAGTCCGCTGCCATGAGTGGTCTGAATTCCATTTGGGCTATGATATCCCGTTCGATATCGATGCCGGGCGCTACTTCGGTCAGCATCAGGCCATCGGCGGTCAGGCGGAACACGGCCCGTTCGGTCACGACCAGGACGTCCTGATTCCGCGCGGCAGCATAGGTCCCGGAAAAGGTAATCTGTTCGACGCTCTTCTTGAATTTTTTATATTTTCCTTCATGGTCGATGATTAATTTTCCGTCTTCACAGTGTTCCCGCAAGTGACCGGCCGTAAAGGTCCCCATGAGAATCAACTTTTTCGTGTGCTGCGCAAGGTCGATGAAGCCACCGGGACCGGTAATGCGGCCGTTGAATTTCGATACATTGACATTTCCCGCCGCATCGACTTCAGCCAATCCCAAGGCACAAATATCGAGGACGCCGCCATGACAGATATTGATCATGTCGGCTTGTTTTAATTCGGCTTCGGCATTGATGGCAGCCCCCATATCGAGGCCCGATAAGGGAATACCGCCGATGATGCCCGAATCGGACGCCAGCGTCAGACCGGGGCCGAAGCCTTCTTCGGCGGCGACGGCACCGATGATTTCGGGAATGCCGATACCAAGATTCATGACGTCGCCCTTTTTCAGTTCCATCGCCGCCCGGCGGGCACAGATTTTTCGGTTATCCAAGGGATGAGGCGGCAAAGATTGGATAACCACCCGTTTTTCACCGCTCAGTTCGGGCCGATAGCCCCTGGCGGCAAAGCTTTGGACGTGATATTTCGGACGGGGCACGACGATGTAGTCGACGAGAAAATGAGGAATCTTCACTAATCGCGAGTCAAGGCGTCCCCGAGGTACGACATCTTCTACCTGTACGACGACGATCCCCTTTGACTGGCGCGTCGCTGCGGCGACTTCAAACTGCTCGCCGATCATGGCTTCCCGCTCAAGGGAAATATTACCGTCTTCATCGGCTAAAGAGCCGCGAATGAAGCAAATATCGAGGGGAAAGGCAGGATAATAGAGGTACTCTTCTCCCTCGATATGAGCCAGGCGAACGATATCCTTTCCTTCGGCCATCGTCTTGTCATTGGCCTTGCTGCCATCGAGGCGCGGGTCGGCCAAGGTATGGAGTCCGATATCGGTCCAAACACCTTTTCGTCCGGCAGCCAAGGCTCTATACAAGTCCAACAGGGTTCCCGCCGGTACGGTATAAGCCAGGCAGCTATTCTTTGTCACCTTGTCGGCTAATTTCTTTTCCGCACCGAAATGGCTGGTAATGATCGTCCCCAAAAGGCCGTCGGCTGCCAGACGATCACCGCCGCGTCCCCAACCGTCGCTCGTCCCGGCAATTTTCACTAACGTCAGACTGCGCGGATGCCCCTCTTCGGCATATCGATCATGCAAAGCTTTGAACAACCCGTCCGGTGTACCGAATCCGGCTTGGCCGCTGACAGCCAGGGTCGTGTCATCACGGACCAATCGCGCCGCCTCATAAGGCGTGATAAATTGTACCATCGGTTCCCCTCCTGTCGCTTTGATACAAACCTTTTGACTGTTAGAAAGAAAGCCCCTTTACCATAAAGGGGCTTTGTGAATCGTAATCGATTACGACAAATGTTTCAATCCTTTAGCACCGATATCGCGGCGAACTTGCTGGCCGTCAAAGTGGATTTTATCCACTTTGTCATAAGCCTTTTCAATGGCACTTTTAAGATCCGGTGCCACCGCCGTTACACCGAGAACACGGCCGCCATGGGTCACATAGTCCCCATCCTGTTTGGCCGTTCCCGAATGGAAGACCATCGTATCGTCGCTGTCGATACCGTCGAGGCCGCTGATGACATCGCCCTTATGAGACGAAGCCGGGTACCCGGCAGAGGCCATGATGACGCAGCAGGCCGAAGCATCTTTCCAGTGAACCATATCAGCCGACAAGGTACCCTTCGTGCAGGCATACATGATCTGCGCCAAATCGCCGTCAAGAAGCGGCAGGACAGCCTGCGTTTCCGGATCGCCGAAACGGCAGTTGAATTCGACAACTTTCGGACCGTCTGCCGTAATCATGAGGCCGGCGTAGAGGCAGCCCTGATAGGTAATGCCTTCGGCCTTAAGGCCGTCTACGACGGGCCGTAAGATCGTGTCTTCTACGACTTTTTGAATAGCCGGCGTAAAGACCGGAGCCGGTGCATAAGCCCCCATGCCGCCCGTATTGGGTCCTTCATCGTTATCGAAGATACGCTTGTGGTCCTGAGCCGAAATCATGGGCACGATCGTCTTTCCGTCGACGAAGGCAAGCAGGCTCGCTTCTTCCCCGACCATGCATTCTTCGATGACGATGCGGCCGCCGGAAGCGCCGAAAATGTGGTCTTCCATCATGGCATTGACAGCTGCAATAGCTTCTTCTTCCGTCTGGGCTACGACGACGCCCTTGCCGGCAGCCAGACCGTCAGCCTTGACGACGATGGGTGCGCCTTGTTCATGAATATAGGCTTTGGCGGCATCGCCGTCGGTAAAGGATTCATAGGCTGCCGTCGGAATCCGGTATTTCTTCATGAGATTCTTGGCAAAGACCTTGGAGCCTTCCATCTGAGCCGCTGCTTTATTGGGGCCGAACACAGCTAGTCCTTTAGCCTGAGCCACATCAGCCAAGCCTTCCGTAAGGGGTACTTCCGGACCGACAACGAGCATGTCGATGCCTTCCGAAACGGCATAATCGGCAATGCCTTCGAGGTCAGCTAAGGAAATATCGACGCATTTGGCGATATCCGCCATAGCGGCGCTGCCGGGAATGGCGTACAAGGCATCGACACTCGGGCTCTGAGCTAATTTCCAAGCCAGAGTATGTTCGCGGCCGCCGCCGCCGATGACTGCTACCTTCATTATTTTGCAGCTCCCTTCTCAACCTGTTCAGCGAGATACGCTGCGATAGCCGTATCGTAGACAGCCGTATGATGAAAGGCTTCCTGTGCCAATTCTAAGCGATATTCATCGGAAAAGGCACCGTCTTTTTGGAGGATGGAAATGATTTCACTATACTTGTCGGGATTGGTTACGATAGCGACATATTTGTTATTCTTCGCCGAAGCACGAACCATGCAGGGACCTCCGATGTCGATGTTTTCAATGGCTTCGGCCAAGGTGACATTCGGTTTGGCAATGGTCTGCTGGAACGGATAGAGGTTGACGACGACCAAATCGATTGGCGTAATGTCGTGATCCTTCATAGCTTTGACGTGTTCCGGATTATCGCGGACAGCCAAAATAGCTCCGTGAATCTTCGGGTTCAGGGTCTTGACGCGGCCGTCCATCATTTCCGGAAAGCCCGTTACGTCCTGAACGGCAATGACCGGTACACCTGCTTCTTTTAACGTACGCATGGTACCGCCCGTCGAAATGATTTCAATGCCGAGAGCTGCCAAGGCCTTGCCCAATTCGACGACGCCCGTTTTATCAGATACACTAATGAGTGCGCGTTTTACCTTCATGCTAACCTTCCTCCTATTCCTGAGTTCCCAGGACGACATTACCGCGAACCGTCAGTTTGTCGTCACAAAAGAGTGCCGCTGCCTTAATGTAAGTCGGATGTTCCTTAGTAAGGATACGAGCTGCCAGCGTATCTTCCGTATCATCTTCATAAACCGGCACGGAAGACTGTAGGATAATCGGGCCGGCATCCATATCAGGCACGACGAAGTGAACCGTGCAGCCGGCAATCTTCACCCCGGCTTCAATGGCCTGACGCTGAGCGTGGAGGCCGCGGAAGGACGGCAAGAGAGCCGGATGGATATTGAGCATCTTGTGTTCATAATGAGCGATGAAGTCGCTGCTCAAGAGACGCATGAAGCCGGCCAGGCAGATAAGGTCTGCTTCATAAGGAGCAATGGCTTCGAGGATATATGATTCAAAAGCTTCTTTCGAATCAAAGGCCTTGCGGTCGGCTAAGATGACCGGTATCCCCCATTCGCGGGCCCGATCCATGACCGGTGCGCCGGGGATATCGCAGACCAAGGCCTTGATATCAGCCTTGATGGTACCGGCTTCGACGGCATCGTGGAGAGCAATGGCATTGGAGCCGCGGCCTGAGGCAAAAATGACCATCTTTTTCTTAGTCATGGAACACGCCTCCCCGCAAGGTAACGGGTACGTCCGAGTCTGTGACCTTGCCGATGACATAAGCTTTTTCATCGCGGTCAGCCAAATTCTTAAGAATGCTGTCGGCATCCTTCTCGTCGACGATCATGATCATACCGATGCCCATGTTAAAGGTGCGATACATTTCCTTGGCATCGACGCCGCCCCACTGCTGGAGGAGCGAGAAAATCGGCAACTGCGGCCACGACGTGACGTCGATATCGACGCCGACGCCTTTTGGCAGGACGCGGGGAATATTTTCATAGAAGCCGCCGCCGGTGATGTGGACCATGCCCTTGACGGTAAAGTTTTTGATGATCGGCAGGCACGGACGCGGATAGAGGCGGGTCGGCGTGAGCAGGCATTCACCGATGGTCATGCCCAATTCATCGACGTACTGGTCGAGTTTCATCTGCTGGCGTTCAAAGACGATCTTACGGACCAAGGAGAAACCGTTAGAATGAACCCCCGTCGACGGCAAGCCGATGAGGACGTCGCCGGCCTTGATCGTTTCGCCGGTAATGACTTTGTCGCGGTCGACGATGCCGACGCCAAAGCCGGCCAAATCGTAGTCGTCTTTAGCATAGAAGCCGGCCATTTCTGCCGTTTCACCGCCGAGGAGAGCGCAGCCTGATTCTTTGCAGGCATTGGCGACCCCTTTTACAATGGAGGCAACCTGAACCGGATCGAGCTTGCCGACGGCGATGTAATCGAGGAAGAACAAGGGTTCCGCACCTTGAACGAGGACGTCATTGATGGACATGGCCACGCAGTCCTGACCGACCGTGTCGTGCTTGTCCATCAGGATGGCCAGGCGCAGTTTCGTACCGACACCATCGGTACCGCTGACCAGGATTGGCTTTTTAATATCGCTGTCCATCAGCGAAAAGAGGCCGCCAAAACCGCCGAGGTCCCCAAGGACTTCGGGACGGTACGTAGCTTTTACAGAATCTTTCATCAATTCGACGGCTTTATTGCCTGCGTCGATATCGACACCGGCATCGGCATAGGTCAAACCTTTATTTGTGTTCGAGAGCATATTTTTCTCCTTCCTCGTTCGTCTGCGGCGTATCCGTAGGATAATCATCATTGAAGCAAGCTAAGCACATATCTTCCTGAGGAATGTGTTCAATCGCCCGGTTCAGGCCGTCGATGGAAATGAAGTGCAGCTTGTCGACGCCGATGTATTTTTGAATCTGTTCCTGACTGAAGGTCGACGCAATGAGTTCCTTGCGGACCGACGTATCGATGCCGTAGAAGCAGGGATATTTGATAGGCGGTGCCGAAACGCACATATAGACTTCCTTGGCACCGGCTTCCCGCAGGAGCTTACAGATGATGCCGCTCGTCGTGCCGCGGACGATGGAGTCGTCGACCATGACGATGCGCTTGCCCTTTACGACGGATTTAACGACGTTGAGTTTCATGCGGACAGCTAATTCACGCTGTTTCTGATTCGGCTTAATAAAGGTACGGCCCATGTAGCGGTTCTTGATGAGACCATGTTTGAAAGGAATGCCCGAAGCCTGGGAGTAGCCGATGGCTGCCGTATTGCCGCTGTCGGGGACAGCGATGACGATATCCGCATCGTACTGGGTTTCATTCCACATTTCACGACCCATGTTCAGGCGGGCCTGATAGACGTCCTGACCGTCGATGACGCTGTCGGGACGGGCAAAATAGATGTATTCAAAAGAACATACCTGCTTGCGCGGTGCCTTGGCGAAGATCGTCGATTTGACCCCGTTTTCATTGATCTGAACGAATTCGCCGGGATGGACGTCGCGGACGAATTTAGCGCCAATGGCGTCGAGGGCACACGTTTCCGAAGCCAGGACCCAACCGCCTTCATCGGTACGGCCGATGCACAACGGACGGAAACCATAAGGGTCACGGACGCCATAAAGGGTGTCTTTGGTCATGAGAACCAAAGAGTAGGCACCTTGAATGCGGTTCATGCTTTCCATGATACGTTCTTCAATGGTAGATTTCTGGCTGCGGCTGATGAGGTTGACGATGATTTCACTATCCATAGTCGTCTGGAAAGCAGCGCCGCCGCGGTCGAGTTCTTCGCGGAGAGCCCGGGTATTGGTCAGGTTGCCGTTATGAGCCAGAGCCAACTGTCCCATCGGTGTATATACCGCCAAGGGCTGGATATTGCGCGGGTTATTGGAACCGGTCGTCGAGTAGCGGACGTGGCCGATACCGACAGGCCCCCCTTCTTCTTCCGGTACGCCGTCGGCAAAGACCGTGCTGATGAGCCCCATGCCGCGGTAGGTATGGATATCCTGGCCGTCAGTCAAGGCAATGCCGCCGCTTTCCTGGCCGCGGTGCTGCAGGGCAAAGAGCCCCCAATATACGTAGCGGGGAATATCAAGGTGTTTATCAAAAATCCCTAAGACGCCACATTCTTCATGCTGCTTATCCCAAATCGGATCGTAAAACATGAATTAAACCTCCTGTTATTGAGAAAAATAGGACGCAATCCCCTTACAGGGCTTTTACGTCTTCTTGTAATTTCTGGTTCTTAGCCATGACTTCATTGGCCATGTTTTCGCGATAAGCCTTGTACTTCTTCGCTAATTCGGCATCGCTGACAGCGCCGATCTGAACAGCCAAAAGGGCCGCATTCTTTGCGCCGTTAATGGCGACAGTCGCAACGGGAATCCCCGACGGCATCTGAACGATGGCCAAGAGGGCATCCATGCCCTGCAAACTGCCGCTTTCCAAAGGAACGCCGATGACCGGCAGCGTCGTGTAGCTGGCTACGACACCGGGCAAATGAGCTGCCATACCGGCGCCGACGACAAAAGCCCCGATACCGCGTTCTTCAGCTGTCGTGACGAATTCACGAACCGCTGCCGGCGTCCGATGGGCCGATGCCAATAAGACTTCATAGTCTACCCCAAATTCTTTAAAAATAGCTACTGCTTTTTTCATAACGGGAAAATCAGAGTCGCTTCCCATAATTAAAGCTACCTTCATCAGAGACCCCTCCTTAGGAATAACAAAACCCAAAAGTGACAGAAATCACCTTTGGGCTTTCAGTTAGATACACGGAGACTGTTTACAAACGGCATAAAAACCTGTCCATAAACATTTTGTCATAGTGCGTCTCCTTATTGATTAAAATATTTATCAAACACACTTTGATTCTATCAAAAACACACCTGCCTGTCAATGAAAAACCGCCTTTCAATGGTAAGACAGTATCCCCCTATCGGGGACTGTGTTACAATAAAACAAAGACGCGATCGAACGGAGGAATATCCATGAATTTAAACGCCGAGCAGCAGCAAGTCGTACAAGAGCTGTCAGAGTCCATTTTACTCAATGCCCCGGCCGGGACCGGCAAGACCCGGGTCCTGGCAGCGAGGGTTGCCAATATCATAGAAAAAAAGAAAGCCGAAGGTTCGGAAATCTTATGCCTGACCTTTACCAATCGGGCCTGCAAGGAACTGAAGAACCGTATCATCGAAACGGTTCTGGAAGAAGGGTTCGCCGTCACCGTAAAGACCATCCACAGCTTTTGCTACAGCCTCATCAAAGAAGAGACCAAGCGGCAAAGCGACCGCTACAACGATTTCCTGATTTATGACGATGAAGACTGTAAACAGATTATCGGCGCCATAGAGCTTACACAAACGACACCGCGTCCGGCATTACAGGAACTTCAGACCTTCATCGAATTTGAAAAAAAGAAACGAGTCTTCCCCGGCCTGCGCGATTTTACCAATATTCAGGATGACCTCAAAGGGTGGCTCGCGGACTACGGCGAAGACCTTGTCTGGGAGTACGACGCCGCCCTTGCCGAAAACCACGCCATCGATTTTACCGACCTCATTACCGGTGCCTATGAATTTCTCCAAGACGATGCCATCTGCCGCCGCTGGCGGGAAAAGTTCCGCTTCATCTCGGTCGACGAAATGCAGGATACGAGCGAAGTCGAGTACACCGTCATCAGCCGTCTCTTCCCGGGCCGCAACATCCTCCTTTGCGGCGACTACTTCCAAACCATTTACGAATGGCGCGGCTCCTATCCCGAATACATTTGGAAAGAATTTAGAGCCGGTTATCATCCCCGGGAAATTACCTTCATCCAAAATTACCGATCTACCCAACTCCTGCTGGATGCCGCTCAGACGTTCTTATTCCGCGGCATGGGGCTGGCGACCGTCCAGAAAATCTATACCCGGCCGGGCATCTCCGCGTCAAAAGAACGCGGCGAACCCATCGTCCTTCATAAAGCCGACACCTGGATGGAGGAAGCCCGCTGGATTTTCCGGGAAATCAAGGCCCTGCCACCGGAAGAACAACTGAAGACCTGCATTCTCGTCCGCGACAACCGCCAGGCTAAGCTGATCTGGATGGGCATTACCTCGCACAACCAAAAGCTCCCCCAAAACCAGCAGCTGCCGGTTACCTGCATCGACCAGTTTCACTTGTTCAAACGGCAGGAATGTAAGGACGTCCTGGCCTACCTTAGACTCTCGCTCAATAAACACGACAACCTCAGCCTGAAGCGAATCGTCCAACGCTTCGTCCCCCGCATCGGCCGGCGTACATTGGAGACCATTGAAAGCGATTCCTATCGAAAGGTCGGCCTCATGCTCAGCGATTTCATCGATTCCCTGTCCCACCAAGCGGGCGACCCTTATGGGCTGTTGCTGACGGCCTTAGCCGAGGAACGGCTGGTCGTCTTCGACGTCGAAAGTACGGGTACGGACACGACGCAGGATGAAATCATCCAGATCGCCGCCATTCGCCTCGATGCCAAGGGGCAGGTAAAGGATAAGTTCAACACCTATGTAAAGGCCGGCCGCTCCGTCGGCACGGCATACTACGTCCACCACATCAGCGACGAAAAACTGGCCGCTGAAGGAATTCCGCCGCAAGAAGCCCTGACAAAGTTCTTGGCCTTTGCCAAAGACGCCGTCATCGTCGGCCACAACGTCACCTATGACTTGTCCATCCTCCACAGCGAACTCCAGCGCCTGGGCATTTCCGAAAGGGCAGACTTTCCCTATTACGATACCCTTGACATCTACCGCCGTTTTTATCCGAACTTGATCAACCATAAATTAGACACCTTGAGCCACCACTTTCCCATTGGCCATAAACCGACGCACGACGCCTTTGACGACATTCTGGCCACAGCCGGGCTCCTGGTCTATGCCATAAACGAGAAGATCCGCCCGACGGAAGGGGCACGACGAGCCGCGATGGCCATCTATCTCCCCCTCTTTGCCCCCTTCAGCCAAGAAATGGACGCCTTGCGGCGCTTGTCCTATAAGGCCCGGCCCACCGAAGTCATTACGTCCGTCATGAACGACAGCGGCGTCAAAGCCTGGTATCAAACACATCGCGATACCTCCGATGCAGCCAATCACATCGACCGGCTGGAAAACATCCGCAAGCTCTACCGCATCGCCAAAGAAACAGACGATCCCGGCCAGAATCCGCGCGACGCCCTGACCGAATTTCTCAAGATGACGGCCCTTTCCAACAGCGAACTCGACAGCATGCTGTCCAAAGACCCGAAAATACCGATCATCACCATTCACCAAGCCAAAGGCCTTGAATTCGACTACGTCTTTATGGCCAGTTTAGAAGACCATGTCTTCCCGACCTATTGGTCCCGACAAAAGGGAAGTATACAAGAAGAAATACGCCTCTTTTATGTCGCCATGACGCGTGCAAAAAAGAGGCTGTATCTGAGCTGGCACCAAGGGTATGCCCGGCAGAGCTATCAGCCGAGCCGATTCCTGCATGGTATCACCGATGATTACTGTCAACGACTCCCACTTATAGAAGCGGGGGCTTGTAAGTCAGAGAAGCATAGGTGGTAGCGATGCTGAGAACAACATCACCCTAATTCTGCCTACATCATCGGGCAGTTGACGATGCCCGTTTTGCCAAGGAGATGTACTCCGAGGCAGTTGTTTTTCTCTCGTAACGAGGGTGATTGTCTCCAGAAATCCACATCGTACCAAGAAGCTGGATATTCATAGCTCCGATACGGTCATCGTTGGATTGGTATCCGCACTGGCAGCTATACAGATGTTTGTGAGGCTTACGGTTTTCCTTATAGATAGTGGCGCACTTCGGGCAACGCTGAGAAGTGTATTTGGCCGATACTTTCAATACTTCCGAGCGATTTTCATGAGCCTTGTAGGTCAGAAATTGCTCAAGCTGATAGAAAGTCC